>OJGD01000002.1_pt1 | contig 589344 bp, 544 predicted proteins | sample 1594571 | NCBI WGS metagenome assembly OJGD01 (sample SAMN05416771, study PRJEB24817) | seawater metagenome | isolation source: Sea water | place: Canada:Atlantic | collected 2013-11
AGTCGCTTGGTTCTGCTCATTCTTTGACCCAAAGGCCGAAGAAGATACTGAAACTCGAGCTAAATTAAAATTAATAGTGGCTTGGAGGCCAGTAAATACGGGGCCTTCAACGGTTTTTGCAGTATTTGGAGGCAAAATCCCTAGGACCCCGAAAAGTAAGCACTGAACGCAGCAATACTGATAAAGAGGATCGCCACATATTTGCTCGGGATGATCAAGCTGAACAGCGAGAGCATAAATAAAAGGGCAGAAAAAAGCAGGACGAACACTGACAGAAGAAAGCCAGTATTGTCCTGTAAAGGGTATATCTGCAGCATGTTCTGAAAGAACGTGGTGTTTGCGCTTAGCGCAAGAAATAAGGCGACGGTAATCAATAGCTGATGTGAAGTTAGGCGGCGGCCAAAGTGCATTGTTATAGCTTCTCGTTACATAGGTGGAATGTCGGGAGAAGCGCTTTTGCTAATCCACATTCAGTCAATATGCGTAACGATAGACTATAATTCTTAAGATACCCTTAAGCAGGCCGGTCTAAGAATCCTAAATGGGGGGTATCGGTAGCTTTGCAAATAAGATGAATCTGAGGTTTGTGTTGCTGGTCTGGTAGGCGCCTAAGTATTGCGCGTTTCCAGGCGGAGAGGGTTCCACCACTTTTAAAATTCCGATACGGTGCAGTATTGGAAATAGGGCGTGAGGGGTGCTAGAATACTGATAGTCGATTATATACTCTTATCTGTAGATATCAGGAAAATCCATGGCTATTCCTAAACCTGTCCCGCTGTACCCGACATACAAAGACCTCAAAGCTGTAAAGCTTGAAGAGTTTCCCGACCTCGCAGCCGTGTTAGCCGATACCGATCAATGGAAATCTAAAGCGTGGCTATGGGGTCAGGAATTTCTATCTTATATTGGTCGCAACAAATCAGAACACACATTCACGCGATTTCGTTCTGAAGTCGAGAAATTTCTGCTCTGGGCATTTCTCGTCAAGGATAAGCCTATCGACCAATACCGAAAAGCCGACATTTTAGAATATGCAGATTTTTGCTGGCGACCGCCATTAACGTGGATATGTTTATCGAATGTTGAGAAGTTTCTGATTAAAGGCGGCCTGTACATAAGTAACTCTGAATGGGCACCATTCCGGCTGATGATTGCCAAAGGCGACATATCAAAGCCGGACAAGAAAAAATACCGTCCCTCGCAAGAAACCTTACAAGCGACGTTTACCGCCATTAATGCCTTCTATAAACATCTAACTGATGAAGAATACTGCTACGGCAACCCTGTTCAATTAGCCAAGAAGGATTGTCGATATTTGATCAAAGATGCACAGGTCAAGGACGTAAAACGCTTAACGGAAGACCAGTGGAATTTCCTGCTGGAGGTTGCTCATACCATGGCCGATGACGACTCGCGATATGAGCGAAGCCTGTTTCTCATTGCATCATTAAAAACCCTTTTTCTGCGCATTTCTGAGTACTCAGATCGCGCAGAATGGTCGCCCACCATGAGTCACTTTTGGAAGGATAATGACAATAATTGGTGGTTGAAGATCTATGGTAAGGGCCGAAAAGTCCGAGATATTACGGTTCCACCGAGCTTTCTAAGCTATTTAACGCGCTACCGGCTCTACCGAGACTTAAATAAGCTGCCTGTACCTGGTGAAAACCACCCTATTATTGAAAAACTCCGAGGCCGTGGGGGAATGACGGCGCGACAATTATCAAGATTAGTGCAAGAAGTATTCGACCAAGCGTACGAACAAATGAAGGCACGCTTTGGTGAAGACAATGCTAGTAATTTTAAAGAAGCGACGTCACATTGGCTGCGGCATACAGGTGCGAGTATAGAGATTGAGCGCGGCCGCTCACTTAAAGATGTATCCGAGGATTTGGGCCATGCGAGCATGTCTACGACTGACACCGTGTATGTTCAGGCAGATGACAAAAAGCGCGCTGCTAGTGGTAAAGAGCGGAAAGTTTAGCTGAGTAAAACTCATTATTTTTCAGTAGGATATAAATCCATATGGAAGATTTAGGCCATATCGAGACATCCTACTGACTGAAAGTAAGATTATATGGAAAAATTATCTCTTTATATTTCAGTAAGATACTGAATATTCTGAGATAAAATGGTCAAAATTACTCAGTACCCCTTTATAAGGCTTACATTAGAGTAGCGTATACCCGATTCATGACTGATTACATCTCTTTAAATGACTGATTGCAGGTACCACAAATTAGCTGCAAATTGGGCTTTCCCCAAACATTCGTAGCGCATCCATTACAGAAATATTTCTTCTTTGCATGCTTACTTCGTATCGGCGCTGAAATGAAAAGTTGGTCCGGTGCGAGTTCAGCAAATGTCGGTTCATGTGAGGTTACAAGCGGAGTATGAACAGCACCTCCGCCGATGTGATTTGCCGGTATGACTACATCACCCCCCTCATTATTGTCACCCATAGATTGCTGTGGTGCACTGTAAAACGTTGGGTCAAACACTTTGGTTGCCGCAATCCTGTCAATCCATTTCAATTGAAAGTTGTTGTCGCTTTTCAATTTCTCATAAGTACGGGCAAAAAGTTCACCCTCGATAATGTAGTCCGACATCGTCTGCCCCGTAATCGAGCCACCAGGCATACCCGTAGTCGAAGGCATCAAACCGACCTTGATCATTTTCTTAGCCCACTGGGAATTGTGGTAATGCCCTCGGCTGGGCTTGCCAAAGCAATGTTGCCAACAATGCACCATTTCGTGCACTAGTGTTTGTAGGACTTCAATTAAACAAGAGTTCGCGATGTATGAAGGATTAATTGCAATTTCGTGGCACTTTGACCCATTCAAGCTTCCCCAACGGTCTGGCGCGAAGTATCCCATGACACCTTTTTGCCGTTGGACGGTAAAAATGATGGTCGGTAATGCTCCGTCAAATAAGGCTTTATTAAAAAAGTCGTATGCTTCTTCCAATGAGGCATAGAGTTCGGTGGTGGGATTCATAGTTAGGTGTGTTTGTCGTAGAATTTTATGGCGTATTATCAGTCGATTACACTGAACCCAATTTCATGAAAGTAGTGAAACTGCTATTTTTTACCATTTCCTCAGGAAAATAGTAACTAAATTGTTTCGTACTAAACAAAAAAAATAGAATTTAGTTATAAGCTGATCTGGATTTATAACATTAGCGCATATTAACATATCGAGAAAATTCAATGCCGACCGAACAGCATATTCTAAGTAAGGCCCGCCGACAGGCATTCGACAGCCCTCCAAAACTCCACATTAACCGAAATCGCGGGTTTGTCGCCGTAGATGCAGAAACACGCTTTGTAATCCGCAAAATGTCGACGGTCAACAAGGTAGGATTTATGCTGCAAAAAGCATATTTCCACGCAAAAGGTCGATTTTACAATGCCGAACAATTTAAAGCGAAAGACATCGCCATAGTAGTGGAATGCCTAGGATTGCGAGGCAAGGTTGATATTAGAGAATACCCTTATTCCACTCAGAAGGCACACCAAAAGAAAATATTAGCCCAATTCAATTGGGAGCAATTTAATCTAAGTCACCAAGATGCCTTAGAACGTTATGCAGCGGTATTAGCCGAGAAGGTTCCACTAAAAGAGGACTTGCTTTTCAAATTGGTCGAATGGTGTTGGGCCTCGCGAACCGCAATACCAAGTTATAGAAAGCTAAGCAATATTGTTATATCTACGTATCGAGATTATGAGCGGCGGCTTGAGAGTACAATTTCGAACGAGCTGCCCCCAGAAGATCAAATCCAGCTTTTAAAAGTTTTTTGTGATGAAATATTAACCGATAATTTTTCGAAACTATGCAAGATTAGTCAATCTAGGAACTTACAAGACCTTTCACACAATGCAAAAATTTTTGCACAGTTTAAAAAATGGTTTGAAATCTGTCAAAAAGCACGATTATCAACAGAGATGTCAAGTGAATCCATTCGTTACTTCGCTGAAATTGTAAAATCTTCAACTCTTCCACAACTTCGAAAATTAACCCGAAATGAACGACAATGCCTATTGGCAATTTGTTTCATTTTTCATCAATTTCACTTGAGGACAGATGATTCTATTAGCGCCTTTATTAAAGATATTCGGGCTGTGAAACTTAAATCTTTAAAATTCGAAAAAGAAACACAGGTACGACTTAGAAAAGAATTATCTGACGATGAAAATGTCATAATTGGCTCAATGGAAAACTCAACCCACACACTAAGACTAATTGTAACCGTTGGAGAAAATAACGAAGTAGGTTTGGCCGAGCGCACGGAAAAAATGGTCCAACTTGCCCGTGCATGCCTATCTGGAAATGGGGATGAATTAGAGAGTTCACTTGACCAATTAAGAAATGAAAGAACAAATTTATTAACACATAAGCATCAGTATGATTATATTTTCGAACAGGCCGCAGCAGTAACAAAAAAGTACAACCAATATTTGCCACTATGGGTATTCAATAGAGATAAATCTGACAAAAATATTATGTGCGCTATAGATTACTTAAATTCCACGAATAAATTCGTTGCGTCCGACTGCCCAACTGAATTTATGGATGAAAATGATAAAAAATACGTATTCCGTGATAATGTTAACGTCCCTGTAATTACTCGATATCGATCGATACTATTTATACATCTTGAAAAATGTATACGAAACAAAAGCGTGACGCTACTCCACTCCTATATCCATCAAGATCCAAACACGACTTTCATATCCAATCAAAAATGGGATAATGAAAAGCACTCCCTTTGTGCCAAGAGCGGCCTACTCAACTTCCTGGATGGTGAGGGCAGTTTAAAAAAATTGGGGCATTCTGTTCATGATTTTTTCGATAGGCTACATAAAGGAATCGAATCAGAAGAGAACTCCTTTGTTCGCACTCATCCGCGACACGCTTGGTTCTACGATACCCCGAAAACTGACTTTTCCACTGAAAAATTTATATCAAAATTACTCAACAATGATAACGTATATATCTCATTGCTGAATGTTATTAGAGAAATTGATCGGTATGCGAATTTTTCTGACCGATTTTCCAACAAACGAATCTCTGGAGGCAAGGCAAGTATATCTAAGAAGCTTATTTACGCAACACTTTACAGCCTTGGCACGAATATAGGCCATACTGAAACAGTGAAAATGGCAACGGGGCTAACAGAAAAGCAGCTTCGAGATAGCGAAAACATATTTTTTTCAGAAGCCTCATTAAAAAATGTCAACAACTGCATTTTGGAATTTGTTCAATCACTTAACCTTCCAATGCTATATGTTGATAACGACAGAGTCATACATACAAGTAGCGATGGGAAAAAACTCGTTGTGGATGTTGATTCTTTACTTGCCAATTATTCATTCAAGTATTTCGGTAAAGAATATGGGATCAACGTAGTTAATTTTGTTGACCCAAAGCAAACATCATTTAATGTGAATATTCTCCCCTCATCAGACAGAGAAGCCCCCTACATGCTTGAAGGCCTCCTTGAGGCAACAGATAAGCTTTGGGAGCTTTATGACCAAAATGAAAACGAATTAGATGAGGAGCGTGAGCACATCCATAGTAGCGATACACACGGCTATACGGAAGCTGTTTTTGCAGCACTTTGGTTCAAAGGCATTTTTTTGCAGCCCCATATAGCTAAATTGTGGGAGCATAAATTAGTAGCCTACGACCGCCAAACCGTAAAGGAAAATAGCAATAACCTAGTGAAACCGTCTCGTCAAATAGACAAGAAATTGATTTTAAAGCACTGGGACGAAATGTTGAGAATTATGTGCTCGGTAACCCTAGGCTACTGCCCTGCCCATCTTGTATTCCGACAGCTATCTGCAGGTAAGGCATATCACCCGGTATACAAAGCATTTCAAGAGCTTGGCCGTTTAGTAAGAACCCGTTCTACCCTCCGGTATTTAAATGATGAAGAGCTTCGCCAAGATACACGCAAATATCTGAATCGAGCTGAGCTTGGTCAAAAATTCGGTAAAGCTATATTTCACGGAAGAGAAGGAAAACTTCATGTAGGCGGACAACTAGAGATAAAACGAGCAATGCTCTGTAAGACAATAGCAATGAACTGCATCATCGCATGGAACTATCTAGCTCTTTCTGATTATTACTGTGGGCGAACAACTGACGAAGAGCGGCAAGAAACATCCGAAAAAATAAGATCTGGGTCAGTTATGACGCACTCTCATGTAAATGTTCGAGGGACACTCTTTTTTGAAGAGGATGCACCGTCGTCATTCTCATCAACTCTCGATGAAATGCGCAATATAGTCATCATCTCTTAAAAATAATCTTTAGTCCTAAAATGTTCTTTAAATTCAGTATCATAGGTTAATTCCTAAGAGTTTTTACCCTTAGATCGTCGGCCACCCGTTAATCCAGTACCAAAATCCTTGAGAGTATCTAAGGTGCACTGATCTTCGTAAATGACTACGTCGCAACCGCAAGGCTGTGCTTCGGCTAAGTATTGGTATGGAGCCATGATTCAGAATCCCTTCTAGTTTAAAGTTGTACCGGCAAACTGTGGCGCGGGCGCGTCAGAGCCGCTGCTCGCGCTCACAGTAGCTGCCGGATTTTCACTGAGTTCACTTAGAGCTGAATAGCCACTAGCAAACCTAAAGCAAGTCTCGGGAATGTTAACGCGGTCCGGTTTTTGCTCGTGGAATTTCGTACACTTGCCTGAGATTTGCCCCCCCCCTTTTCCTCATGGCCTACAGGCTTATATTGAGTTAGTACATGACGTGTATTACAGAGCCTAATTTTCCGTCGACGAATGAAGACGCAAGTAAATTAGCCACCATTCGCACACTGCCGGTAAGACCTGTTTTTATTATGGGCCTACACCGTTCGGGAACGACTTTTCTATATGACTGTATTGCGAAGTCATTTCCCGTAGCTCATCTAAGCCTTTATCACCTCTTGTATTTTGACCGCCTACTTGTCAACAAAGAGCATGGCAGCGAACAACAAGATAAAGATTTACTCAACCGCTATTTTACAGATAAAGGTATTAGCGATAGGAATATTGACGGCACGCATATTAATGCTGATGCCGTTGAAGAATATGGTTTTTTGTTACGAAAGAAGTCGGGTTCATTCAAAATTAATGATCACAATGCTGATTTCTTTGCACTCTTGTGTCAAAAGTTACTAGCTGTCCAAGATGAAACCATGGCAGTTTTGATGAAGAATCCGTGGGACACAGGTAATGCGAAAAGAATTTTAAGCTACTACCCAGATGCTCGGTTTATTTACATTTCCCGTGAACCTATTGCCGTACTTAATAGCATGTTAAATGCGTTTCTCTCCTATCTTGAAGGTCCGCAAGATTACCTTGAGATACTATTGAACGATGGCAATGGCAGAAGTAGTTACCGTAGCGGCTATATACTATGGATGGTACTGAGAGGAGTTCGTAAATTAGTTGGCCCTAAAATCACTGCCAGACTTGCCCGTGGATTGCTTGCCAAGAATGTCGCGCAGCAAGTCACATCTTATCGCAAGGAGCTAAGTGAGATGCCCGCCAACCGCGCAATTGAGGTTGAGTATTCAGCGCTCATAAACAACCCATCAGCCGTAATGAAAACAATAGCGCCGCTTGTAAATTTACCTCTTGGCAATAAGCAGCGAAATATAAAGGTCACACAAAGGAAAAACCTAAATCCAGTCTTAATGAACTATGAAGAAAAATTAAACCAATTAGTTGATACAGCAGCATCTTAGCCCAGGAATAGTCATATCGATTGCTAAGCTATTATTTCTAACGCCCTTCGCTCGCTAAGGCATCCTGCCATCGCACGCCAAGACAGCCCCACCTATGAATTTTCCGCGTTCGATTAACCGAGCTAGCATCTTGACGTCCCCACTAAATAGTAGAAAAGTCTGCCTAAATAACAGTGGCATACAATAAAAACACCAGCCCACAAAATCGCTATGTCTCACCTCACTATTACACATATGAATTATTTGAGCACTTCACACGAATTTAAATGTGTGTAATTACAGCGTTTAACCACTGATTTCCTTGTCATTAATATCTATTCATGAGCACTATGTCACACTATAGTGCAAGTATTAATACGTATTATGTAGCGGCAGCCAGAAGCAGGAATGGAATAAAGAGTGAAAAGCGTGCTAGCGGCTGTTAGTTGTAATTTTGCTTTTAAAACACCTTGGTTTAAGGGTTTTGAGACGAAGCACTATCTCGTGAAACGCCAGTAGTTCACCGCTGATCTCAGATGAAAGCCATTCGCTTTTTCTGCTGCCGGAAATTTAGCAGAGAATAAATGCATAGCCTGCATCAACTTATTTATATGTAATACGCCCACATTGAGACTAGCAAAATGACCGAAAGCATAGCCGCAAAATCAACCATGACGTCACAGAGTCGATCCGGTAAAGATGCTAACTACGTAGCCATCGATGCTCTGGCCTTTAACGATCTTAAACCCAGCCGGTCGACGAGCCGCCCTCTGGTATCACCGGAGCCTCGATTTTTGCCACTGGCGCAGTCTCAACGCGGCCTGTGGTTTGGCGAAAAAATTGGACCCAAGGACGCGATATATAATATTGCTGAATACTGCGAAATTCTCGGCGACATTAATCCCGTTGTTTTCATCGCAGCCCTAAAGCAAATCACCCAAGAAGCCGAAACGACCCGTGTAGAAATTCACGACACCGAAGCTGGTCCAAAACAAATAATATTAGATAGTTATAAAGGCGAATTCCCGTTTATCGACATGAGCACTTTTGATGATCCGCGGGCTTCGGCAGAAGCGTGGATGATGGAGGAATTTTGTAAGCCCGTTGATCTCGCCTGCGATCCGCTTTGGTTTTGCGCCCTACTTAAGATCGATGAACAGTGCTTTTTCTGGTATCAACGCAGCCACCATGTAGTACTAGACGGCTTCGGCGCAGGGATAATTTCACGGCGTTGCGCCGACATCTACAATGCGTTGATGGAAGAGCGAGATATTGGTGCTAGTCCGTTTTTACCCTTGGCCGCACAGCTTGAGCAGGAACGATCCTATCGCGAATCTTCGCGCCATGATCGGGACCGCAATTACTGGTTGGAACAACTAAAATCGCTTCCAGACCCAGTGTCCTTAACGAGTCACAACGCTGTTCGCGCTGGTGGTTTACGGCGCAGTACTGCTCGTCTGACGCCAGATTCAAGTAAAGCCCTACGTTCACTAGGATTGCAAGCGAAGGCAAGTTTGCCTCAGGTTTTGATTAGCCTTTTTGCGACGTACATATACCGTATGACCGGTGCTGACGATTTAGTATTCGGCATGCCGGTCACTGCGCGCGCCAACAGAGAGATGCGCAGTATTCCATCCATGATGGCCAATGCAGTGTCTATTCGATTAGCCATGGAGTCTGATTTAACCCTATCGGACCTGGCCAGCCAAGTTTCTAAAACTGTGCGCAGCTCTTTGCGGCATCAACAATTTCGCTATGAAGATCTACGTCGTGAATTAGGCTTATTGGGCCAAGGGCAGCAAATTTCTTGGGTTGGCGTGAACATAGAACCTTTTGATTACGACTTAAGGTTTGGCGGTCACAAATGCCTCGCTCACAACGTAAGCAATGGGACGGTCGAAGATCTCACTATTTTTGTATACGATCGCGGCGAGTACGACGGCCTGCGTATCGATTTAGACGCCAACCCGGCACTATATTCCCAGCTTGAACTCGATGTGCATCGCGATCGTTTTGTCCGCTTGATTAACGCGATGCTGAGCGATTCCGCTACGCCCATTGGTAAAGTAAACCTATTGTCAGACGAAGAAGCATATCAATTACTGACTACCTGGAATGCAACAGACAGAGCGCTACCGAACACCAATTTACTCGCGTTATTTGAACAGCAGGTTGCAAAAACACCAGACGCCACGGCTATCACCTGCGGCGATGATAAAATCACGTATCAGAGTCTAGAAGCCAATGTATGTGAATTAAGTCAAACCTTATTAGAACTCGGTATAGGCACTGGTGATATTGTGGCGATAGCCCTTCCCCGCGATATTTCAATGCCCACTAGCTTGCTCGCTATCATGAAATCCGGTGCGGCTTATCTACCACTCGACCCCACTGCGCCCGCCGAGCGCCTGACAATGATTTTAGAGGAAGCTAAGCCCAGTCTTCTCATTTCAAAGTCAGCTATTAGTGAAACACTGCATGGCAATACTATCGAGGTGTTAAATTTAGATATTGCGAAGGGCTTAAATCCCTCTCCATTAGCCTCAGTCCCGCCGCTGCCAAAAGCACCGGAAATAGACGGCGAATCCAGTGCCTACGTAATCTATACATCGGGTTCTACCGGTCGCCCTAAAGGCGTTGAGATCAGCCATCGCGGCTTACTTAATTTTTTACTGGCAATGCAAGATGAGCTGCAAATTCTGCCAGCTGATAAATTGCTTGCTCTCACCACCGTAGCTTTTGATATTGCCGCACTAGAGCTTTATTTGCCCTTAATAACCGGCGCCGAAGTGGTTATTGCTAGTCGGGAGCACGCCAAAGAGCCTACGAAATTAGCGAACTTAATCAGTAAAGAATGTATTACGGTGATGCAAGCGACACCGTCGCACTGGCAGGCTTTAATTGTTGATCACGCAGATCAATTGGGAAATATCCGCGCACTTGTCGGCGGTGAGGCTCTCCCCGCGCAACTCGCACATAAAATGCGTAAGCTGGGTCACCCCATTGTGAATCTTTACGGACCAACCGAGACCACTATTTGGTCAACCATTATGCGTCTAGATGGCGACGATTTAGACTCGCCACCGATTGGTCGGCCTATTTTAAATACCCAGGTCTATGTTTTAGATCACGCCATGCAGCCTGTGCCATTGGGTGCTATTGGTGAACTGTTCATCGGCGGTGCTGGTGTAGCAAAGGGCTATTTACATCGGCCAGAGCTTACCGCCGAGCGCTTTCTCGCCAACCCCTTTGGCGATGGCCGCCTTTATAAAACCGGAGACCTTGCGCGGTGGCGATCAGACGGTGTACTCGTATACCTTGGCCGAAATGATTTTCAAATCAAAATTCGCGGCTTCCGCATTGAAGCCGAAGAAGTAGAAGCCCATATCCAGCGCTGCGACGGTGTCCAACAAGCCGTCGTTACCCTTCGTGAAAATCCCCACGGTGAGAAAAAACTTGTCGCGCACATTGTGCCGGTGCAAGTCGACGACAATCTTTTCGCAGAAATTGACAAGACCATACTGCGCAAGCGGTTAGACCAAACGCTGCCAGATTATATGATTCCATCGATATTTATGTGCGTTGATTCTCTGCCTACCAATGTTAATGGCAAATTAGACCGCAACGCACTTCCGGCACCACAGTGGCAAGTAAGTCATGAATATATCGCTCCGCGTAACGAGTTAGAAACACAACTCGCCAAGCTCTGGGGTGAGGTCTTCAATATAGAACGCATCGGTGTCCACGATAGCTTTTTCGATCTGGGCGGTGACTCCCTTACCGCGGCAAAGATGGTGTCAAAATTACGAGAACTGACCAAACGCGATATCCCGCTTGCCGCAATATTTGAAGCCAGTACCATCGCCGAGCTAAGTGAGCAGCTGGATAACCAGCAAAACGTCGATCCACTAGGTATCGTGCTTCCGCTTAAAACCACTGGCACGACAAGCCCACTGTTTTGTATTCACCCAGTGATAGGTTTGAGTTGGGCCTATAGCGGTCTAGGCAAATATTTAGCTAGCGAACAGCTGCTGTACGGTATACAAGCCAGAGGCTTAAGCGAGGAGTTTCAGCATAGTGGTGCTATTGGTTTGCCGCAAAGCATTGGCGAAATGGCTGCTGATTACATTGAGCATATTCGCCACGTGCAGCCAGCAGGTCCGTATAAATTATTGGGCTGGTCCCTAGGCGGCTTGTTAGCACACGAAATTACCAGACGTTTAGAAGCGGACGGCGAGCAGGTAAGCCATCTGGCCGTGCTCGATGCGTATCCGTATATTCAGAACCAGGCTCCTAGCAGTGAGGCTCAGCTTGTTTGTAGTGCTCTCAACTTCATGGGACTGCCAACCACATCACTGCCGCCTGGCTCGGAAACTATGGCCGCACTGACTGACTTACTTTGTCGCGAATACGATATTTACAATTTGCCTTTTGTGAAAGAAATGCAGCAAAGCAACGGCGATATTATTGACGGAGTCAAACAGATCATCGAGAACAACCTCGCTATTTCAAGAGAGTTTGTGCCCGGAAAGATCAATGCCGACATGCTATTTATTGCGGCATCACAAACAGCAGATACGGATATGAATAGCGTGTTGCACAACAATGCCGAGGTTTGGCGCGAGCACGTAGCTAAATTAAGCGTGCACTCTGTGGACTGTCATCACCAGCAGATGTTTGATGCCCAGCCGCTAGAGATCATTGGTCCACTAATAGCGCAATCTATCAAAGCCTGATTACGCAGTGTCTTTAAAAATACACGCTTGGGAATACGTTTCTTATAGACATGTATTTTAAGTAAAACTATTTATGCGGAAGCCAAAGTAGTAATGAATATCACGATTTTTAGCATTGGCACCCAGGGTGACGTACGGCCGTTTATTGCATTGGGACTCGGCTTGCAGGCCGAGGGCCACAAAGTCTGTATTGCCAGCGGTAAAACCTGTGAAACCTTGGTAAAAAATCACGGCCTTCGTTATTCGCCATTAAGCGCCGACTTTCTTGAAGTAATGGCCAAGGATCCGCGTGCAATTCAACGCGGCTTGAATCCGCTAAAATTAATGAATACCGCCCGCGCTCATCTGAAAGAGATGGCGCAGCACTGGACAGAAGAAGGCTTAGCCGCCGCAGAGGGGGCTGAGCTATTACTCGGCAATGGCATGATGGCGGTACTGGCGAACTCTCTAGGCGAGGCCCTGAATATCCCGGCTGTCGAGACCCATTTACAGCCAGTAACGCCCTGCCCTGACATTCCACCGATGATGCTCACTCCGCCGGACAAACCCCGCAACGGCGCTATCAACGAGATGCTTTACCACGTTTTGCGTGCAGTTACCTGGCGAATGCTGAGCGCAGCTTATGGCCCCGTTCGCAAATCCTTAAAACTTAGCGCCTTACCCTGGTATGGCCCTTATTACCGCCAAGAAAAGCAAGATCGACGTATTCTTTACGGCTTCAGCCCCGCTTTACTACCGCCTTCGACAAGTTGGCCTGCCGGCGTACAGGTATGCGGAAACTGGTTTTTGAGCGGTGAGTCGCAATGGCGAGCGTCTGAGGAATTACTGGATTTTTTAGCTGCCGGCGAGAAGCCAATCTACTTGGGCTTTGGCAGTATGCTAAGTGACGACACTGACAATCTAAGTGCAATAATATACGAGGCCATTGCGAGAAGCGGCCGCCGAGCCATTATTGCCACAGGCTGGGGCGGACTCGAGGCACAAGCTCAAGACAATAAAAATATCTTTGTTATCGACGCGGCGCCGCACGACTGGCTGTTTCCTCAAGTTGCCTTAGCGGTACATCATGGTGGCGCAGGCACGACTGCCGCGGCAATTCGAGCCGGTATCCCGTCAGTGGTGATCCCCTTTTTTGGCGACCAGCCTTTCTGGGCTTGGCGCCTTGCGCAAAATGGCGTCGCGCCCAAAATGCTCAAGCGCAACTCAATTAGCGCCGCAGGCTTAGTCGACGCTATTGCAGAGGCAAGCGCCCTTTCTATGCAAAATAGCGCGCGTGAGCTGGCGCAGGAAATCGCCAAGGAAAATGGTGTTAGAACCGCAATTATGTGGCTTCGGCAGTGGGAATTATTAGAACCGTCTGCTAGCCAATCTGGCTCTGAGCCGGCGCGAGCTGATCACAGTGGCACACGGGATATTGATAAACCTAGCGGAATGAATAATGGGGGCACAAGTAAAATCACCTCTGGCTCAGACACTACAACATCAACCGTTTAACATTGAGTACGATAAAACCAGCGGTAAACTTCGTAAATAGGGCTGACAATATCGCGATGCCTAAATTTCAGGGCATTTGTACCCATTATCGCTTCGATGTAAACCGCTATAGCGACGATCTCTATATCCACCATCAAGTGCCCTTCCCCAGCGCATTTCATTCGGCATCGGCGCTGCGCAAGGCGGAGTTTATTGCGGGCCGTATCGCCGCAGAACAGGCGTTCATCGGCTTAGGACTAGAACCGCAAACAGTCCCTATCGGCAATCTTCGCGAACCCCTCTGGCCCAATTCAGTCCTTGGCTCAATAAGTCATCACAACGGTCATGCATATTGTTTGATGATGCCGCGACCAGCAAATCTAGATTCGCCAGTCAGACTAGGGATAGATGTAGAATCGCTTATTGGCAATGATGACGTAGATACGATGGGTCTAAATATTATGTCGTCATCTGAAATCAGTTTAACGTCGGCTTATTTTGAACGGCCAGAATTCGCCCTGACCTTAATTTTCTCTGCAAAAGAGTCGCTATTTAAAGCACTTTACCCTGCTGTTGGACGCTATTTTGATTTTCTTGATGTTCGTCTTTCTAGCATTAATCTTGACGACAATAGTTTAGAATTTACCTTAAGCCATGATCTTTCAATGCACCTTTTAAGAGGATATACCGTCACCGTTCACTGGCAGCAGTTCGCTAATGCCGTTGTCACTTGGGTATACCCTGAGTAAATCTAGGTCGTAAAAAACTTCCCTACTTTGAGCAAAGCGCTTAACCTCAAGAGCAGTAGATAATTGTAAAAACCAGTTTTGGGAAGGCGAAGTCAATGCACGACCATCACCACCATCACACCGCTTCTGAACGCATAGGCTGGGCTTTTGCCCTTAACTTCTGCTTTACCATCATTGAATTTATCGGTGGCTGGTTAACGAATAGCACCGCGATTATGGCTGATGCGGTACATGATCTCGGTGATTGTCTAGCCATAGGCATGGCGTGGTGGCTGAACAAACTTGGCGCCAAAGAAGCCAATAACCGCTTCAGTTATGGCTTTAGTCGCTTTTCCTTATTGGGCGCTTTAATTAACGGTGTAATTTTAGTATTGGGTTCTTTGTGGGTGCTAAGTGAAGCAATACCACGGCTGGTGAATCCCCAAATGCCGGACGCAGCGGGTATGCTCGGTTTGTCAGTTTTGGGTATTGCGGTGAATGGCTTCGCAGCATACAAACTAAATGACGGTAAAACCCTAAATGAGCGAATGCTAAACTGGCATTTGCTTGAAGATGTTTTAGGTTGGGTGGCGATATTCGTCGTGTCTATTGTGTTGATGTTTATTGAATTACCGATTTTAGACCCGGTTTTATCAATAGGCTTTACGCTCTTTATTTTATTTAACGTAGCCAAAAACCTCACCGAAACCCTACGCTTATTTTTGCAGGCAACGCCGGATCATCAATTGCGTGAGCAGATTTTAGAAAATTTAGCCGAGCTGGAGCACGTCAGCGATATACACCACCTGCACCTTTGGTCACTCGATGGCGAGCAACATGTGTTAACGGCGCACTTGCTATTAAAACAACATTACCAGCAAACCGAATTACTGCGCTTAAAAGCACTCATCGCCAGCGCGATGAAGGGCTTCCCCCTAAGCCACACAACCATCGAGTTTGAATTCCCCGATGAATCCTGTCGTGATGACCACCAATCTGAACTATCCCACCATCATCATTAAATGTCGTAAACGGTATAAATGAATATTGTGGCATCGTGCAGATTCGCTCAAACGCGCTATTCCACAAGTCCATAGCCAAAAGTGCGAATAATGGTCTTAGCTTTTTCCGACTTTAAAAACGCGATAAATTCCGTAGCCGCAACACTGTTTTCTCCCGCTTTAAGCAGCACCGCGTCTTGCTTGATTGGACGATAAAGTTTTGGGGGCACAATCCAAGCAGAACCACTTTTCAGCTCGCCGTTTTCCATAATCTGAGACACCGCGACAAAGCCAATATCAGCGTTACCCGTACTAACAAATTGGTACGTTTGGGCGATGTTTTCGCCCTTTACCCAGGAATTACGCGTTGAGTTTTCAAGTGATAAATGACGTAACACATCGAGCGCAGCAATGCCGTATGGTGCTAGCAAAGGGTTAGCCAAGGCTAATTTATTAAAGTGTCCTGAACGCAAAACCTCGCCATTTTCATCCACAAAGTCCGATTTAGATGACCAAAGTGCTAAGGCGCCAACAGCGTAGGTAAATCTATTTTTAGGGGTAACTAAGCCCTCCTTTATTAACGCCTCTGGTTTTGTTTGGTCGGCAGACAGAAAAACCTGAAATGGCGCACCGTGGCGTATTTGCGCATAAAATTTACCGGAAGAGCCATAGGATACATTGAGGGAGTGACCAGTTGTCTCTTCAAATTCGTCGCCTAGCTGTCGCATCGCGGCGGTGAAGTTCGATGCAACAGCAACAGAAAGTTGGTCTGCATGACTAATAATAGTGATACACATTAAATTTAAACAAACTAGTAACTGACGAGCAGCCCCCATTTTTATTCCTTGTCGAAATTTTTGTTAGCTAATACGTCTTGCATTCGATACAGCATAGTGGAAACAAGTTTCATTCAGTATTGGCAAGATTAAAAAGTATCGTGCAGCCAGATCTCACAACGGCGTAATGTTTGGCCATCACTCGATCTAGAGCAAGTGTCAAAAACAATAATGACACGTTTTATGACACTTGACCCTCCCATTATGGGAGGCATTACCCTCCATATCATTGGGTCAAACTTGGCTTATGGAGTACAAAATGTCAGTACAAGATACGGAATTGACGGAAATAGAGCTCCCCATATTGGGTATGAGCTGCGCTTCATGCGTGGGACGGGTTGAAAAGTCGCTTAAGGCGGCGGATGGTGTTGTTTCAGTGCAGGTGAATCTTGCAATGGAATCTGCGTATGTCTCAGCGAATAAAGATGTTTCGCTGCAGACTCTATGCACGACGGTAAAAAATGCAGGTTACTCGGTAGCTACCGAGGAATTTCAAATTCGTATAAGTGGTATGAGCTGCGCGTCTTGCGTCGGGCGAGTGGAAAAATCAATATATAAAATGGCTGGTGTCGTGAATGCGAGTGTTAACTTAGCGACAGAATCCGCTTATGTGCAGGTCTTGCAAGGCCGCGTTACGATGTCAGACCTTGTTTCAGCCGTCGCCGAATCCGGCTATACGGCGACAGCCGCTGAAATACCCGGTAACGAAAGCAATAACGGGGTTAATAATCGGAGTCAAAACTCAGAAACCGAGCAGAGCAAGGAAACTCGGCATTTATTGATTGCGGCCTGCTTATCTGCGCCCCTGGTTTTAGGAATGCTGGCAAGCAGCGTGGGCTTCGATTTTATGCCTCCGCCTTGGTTGCAATTTTTGATTGCCACACCAATCCAGTTTTGGCTTGGTACCCGCTTCTATCGCGCGGCATGGTTTGCACTAAAGGCAGGTACCGGGAATATGGATTTGCTAGTTGCCATCGGTACGAGTGCAAGCTACGGCTTGAGTGTATTCGAATTGTTCAAACAGTATGTGATTCAACCGAGTCACACGATGGGGCACTATTATTTTGAAGCCTCAGCTGTAGTCATCACCTTAATACTTCTTGGTAAATGGCTGGAACGGCGCGCTAAACAACAAACCACCGAAGCGATAAAAGCATTGCAGTCCCTGCGCCCCAACACCGCGCGACTTCGTAAAAATGAGGTTGATACCGACACGCCGATAGAGCAAATACGTGTCGGTGATATTGTCGTTGTAAAACCTGGTGAAAGTGTTCCCGTCGATGGCTCGATAGTGGAAGGCAGTGGCTATCTAGACGAGTCGATGATTACCGGCGAGAGTATGCCAGTGCATAAATCCCAAGGTGATTCCGTGGCTGGTGGCGTCATCAATACCGATGCATTACTTCTCATTGAAACGACGTCGATAGGCGCAGAAACAACGCTTTCACGCATTATTCGCTTAGTAGAGAGCGCGCAAGCTGCGAAAGCACCCATTCAAAGCCTCGTAGATAAAGTGAGTATGGTCTTTGTGCCGGTGGTAATAGCCATCGCCATTGCCACCTTAGTGGGCTGGTTTTTGTATAACGGTGATATTCAAAGTGCCATCATCAATTCAGTGGCGGTGTTGGTTATCGCCTGCCCCTGCGCACTAGGTCTCGCGACACCGGCAGCGATTATGACCGGTACTGGGGTTGCCGCCAAACATGGCATTCTCATTAAAGACGCACAAGCCTTGGAGTATGCCCATAACGTCAACACAGTGGTGTTCGATAAAACTGGCACGCTGACCGTCGGCAAGCCCAGCTTGCGAGAGTACATTGCCTGCGACGGCGATACTGACAAACTGCTAAGCATCGCTGCCTCAATCCAAAAAGGCAGTGATCACCCATTGGCCCAGGCGATTCTTAACGAGGCTGCCGACAAAACGCTTTCTATTGCATCCGCAAAGGAATCGAAAGCCCTTGCCGGACGTGGAGTATCGGCCACTGTGAACGGTAAGTTATTTTTACTAGGCAATACTCGCCTAATGCAAGAATCCAAAGTGTCTTTGACTGACTTAGAGGCGAAAGCCAAGGAATTGGAGAATGAAGGCAGTACCATATCGTGGCTTGCAGAAGGTGGCGACACACCTAGCTTGATCGGTTTGCTTGCGTTCGGTGATGAAATAAAGCCCTCTGCGAAGTTAGCGATTGAACGCCTTAACAATAAGGGTATAAAAACGGTGATGATCACTGGTGATAATGACGGTAGCGCCCGCGCGGTTGCCGCAAAACTAGGTTTGCAAGACTATATTGCCAACGTTCTGCCAGAGGGCAAAGCCGATGCCATTCGGGAATTGCGTAACGCAAACAATATTGTTGCCATGGTAGGCGACGGTATCAATGACGCCCCTGCTTTAGCCGCCGCCGATGTTGGCATCGCCATGGCGACGGGAACTGATGTTGCCATGCACACGGCAGGGATAACGCTAATGCGCGGCGACCCAGCTCTCATTGCAGACGCGATAGATATTTCAAAACGAAGTTATCAAAAAATTCGCCAAAATTTATTCTGGGCATTTATCTATAATTTGTTAGGAATTCCCTTGGCGGCAAGTGGATTACTCAGCCCAGTCATTGCAGGCGCAGCCATGGCGTTTAGTAGCGTAAGTGTCATTAGCAATGCACTATTGTTAAAACGTTGGAAACCGAAGGATTGAGATAGGTCAAATACTGTACGGTTGTGATGGAATAAGGTACACAGAGGTAAATTTACTATGAATATTGGCGACGCAGCGAGGGCCAGCGGCATATCTGTAAAAATGATTCGTCATTATGAATCGCTTGGCCTAATTAAAGAGGCCGAGCGCACAGCGTCTGGGTATCGGGTTTATTCACAGAGCGACATACATAGCCTGAGCTTTATAAAAAGCGCTCGATCTTTGGGTTTCTCTCTTGCGCAAATAGAACAGTTGCTATCTCTTTGGGCCGATCGTGATCGAGCCAGCGCCGATGTTAAAGCGCTGGCAACAGAACATATTGAAGAATTAGATGTTAAAATACGGGAATTGACTGCAATGCGAGATTTACTGGCTGAATTAGCCTCCACTTGCCACGGCGACAAACGCGCCGATTGCCCTATTCTTTCTGGACTAGAACGCGATGGCCAATGTACTGGGCATAAAGAAAAATTGCCATGAGCAGATACAGTAGTAAAAAAGTCGCGTTTTGGATTTTGCTGATATTTTTCAGCAAAGTGGCATTTGCTATCGTTCAGCCTTTGTCAGCAGTCTCGACATCAGCAATATCGTCAGAGACACCTTTTGCACACCAACATATTGGCCAACAAGAGCACAACCCAAGGTTGTCGATGAACAGTCATTTCAAACATAATCAAGACAGTGACATGTCCTTACATGAGCGGAATCACAATTCAAATTGCGATGTGAAATGCGATTGCTGTATCGGGCACTGCACCGCCCCTGCACTTTTTATCAGCCCATTAACTTATTCCGAAAAGTTTCTCCAACACGCCGGCGATCAGCTGCCCACCTCACAAACAATATCACCCTCCTCCTACTTGTTCAGACCGCCAATTCTAGGCTAACACAGCATTATTGCGTCCGTAATTTGGGTATTGCAAAAACTGCATTCGCTTTGGAGCGTTTAGCGAGCACATCAGAGGCTCGTCATCCGCTGCTTTCGTCAACAGCCTTGCTAGGAATTAGTATGAAAACGACACACTACGGCCTTTCTCGCCGCCGCTTTGTTAAGGGTGCCGCTGGCGCAAGTGCCTTAATTGGAATTGGTGCTGCGCCATTTACGATTGGCGCAGAGAATGCGCCGAAAATGAAATCACCTGAGGTGATACGAGGACGCCACTTCGAGCTTAATATTGGCTATCAGCCGGTTAACTTCACTGGCGTCAACCGCATCGCCACCGCGATAAACGGCAGTGTGCCCGGCCCAATATTGCGCTGGACAGAGGGCGAACATATTACCCTTAGAGTACATAATCACCTTCATCACGATAGCTCCCTCCACTGGCACGGGATGATACTGCCCTCGGGTATGGATGGCGTGCCGGGAATGAGCTTTGCCGGAATAAAGCCCGGAAGTTATTTCGACTATGCCTTTCAAGTCCAGCAGAACGGGACATATTGGTATCACAGTCACTCCGGATTTCAGGAGCAAACGGGCGTCTACGGCGCTATTGTTATCGAACCAGCAAACCCAGATCCGGTAAGCTATGACCGAGATTATGTTGTACAACTTTCGGACTGGTCTGACCAGCGACCTGAAGACATCTACTCTACCCTTAAGCAGCGCGGCGATTATTACAATTTTAAACAGGCTACCGTCAGTGACCTGTGGCAAGACATAAAAAATAAAGGCTTGGCACAAAGCTGGGCGGACCGCCGCATGTGGAATGAGATGCGCATGAGTCGCTCCGACATCGCAGATGTCACCGGGTATACCTATACCTATCTTATGAACGGGAATACGCCTGAGCAAGGCTGGCAGGGGCTATTTAAACGGGGCGAAAAAGTCAGGCTGCGATTTATAAATAGCGCCGCGATGACCATTTTTGATGTGCGTATTCCTGGGCTAAAAATGACCGTTGTCGCCGCAGATGGTCAGTATGTTGACCCAATTAGTGTCGATGACTTTCGTATTGGCGTTGCCGAAACCTATGACGTTGTCGTTGAGCCGAGTGATGACAGTGCCTATTGCGTATTTGCACAAAGCATTGATCGCAGCGGTTACTGTCGTGGCACCTTAACTCCGAATCCAGAGTGGCAAGCCGAAGTACCAGCCATGGACTATTCTCCGCTGCTCGCTCATCGAGATATGGGAATGTCTATGGCTGGGCACGACATGGGCGCGATGAAGGGTATGGATCATAGCGGTCACGATATGTCCGCTATGAATATGGGGCAACGTAGCAACATGCAACATGCTATGCATAAAATGCCTACCGAAAAACCCGCCCCTGCGGGTATGGGAAGCCAGCGCGATATCGCACACGTTAAGACCGAATTTGGCCCGCAAGTAGATATGCGCTCAGCGTCACCAATGAATGGCTTAAACGACCCCGGTATCGGCTTGCGAGATCATCAAGAGCGTTACGGACGCCGAGTATTGCGGTATTCAGATTTACGCAATTTATACAAAACGGAAGACCGGCGAGACCCAGAGCGAGAAATTCAACTTCATCTCACCGGCAATATGGAACGCTATATGTGGTCGATGGACGGCATACCCTTTGCCGACGCGGAGCCCCTGCAATTTAAATACGGAGAAAGGCTGCGAATCGTATTGGTGAACGATTCAATGATGACGCATCCCATACATATGCACGGCGTATGGAGCGAGTTAGAAACCGGTGACCCTATGCACATTCCCAAAAAACACACGATTCTGGTTCAGCCCGGTTCGAAAATAAGTTATTTAGTTAGCGCTGATGCAGTCGGCCGTTGGGCCTACCATTGCCACCTGCTCTACCACATGCCCGGAATGATGCGAGAAGTACATATTAGTGAACAAGGGGGGCAGTCATGAAACACGGTTTCTTAACATTCGGATTTGCTTGTGTACTTTCGAGTATGGCATCCAAGACATGGAGCCATTCAGACGCCGATCCTATTGTTAGTATGGTGTCGTTCACACAATTAGAACAAAGTAAGACCGGCGATGAATCAGCTGCGGTTTGGAATGCTGACGCCTGGATCGGCAAGGATTATGACAAGCTTTGGCTTAAAACTAATGGCGAATACGCACACGGACAGCGGCAGGACAGCAGCATTGAAGTCTTGTATAGCCGAGCCGTTGCGACGTACTGGGATATTCAAACAGGTTGGCGCGGTGATTTTAACGGCACAGAAAATCGTCATTGGTTTGTGGTAGGACTACAAGGGCTAACGCCCTACTTCTTTGAAACCGAACTGACATTTTACGTAGGCGAACACGGCCAAACCGCATTAAAAATCGACACCGAGTACGAACTTTTATTTACCCAAAAACTCATTCTGTCTCCAGAGATTGAAGTGAGCATCCATGGTCGTAACGACCGCCTGACTGGCACCGGTGGAGGTTTGTCTGATATTGAAACGGGCCTAAGATTACGTTATGAATTCACGAGGAAATTTGCACCGTATATCGGCGTCAACTACCACAATGAATACGGTCAAACAGCAGAATTCAGTCGTGATGCTGGGAGAGATACCGAGACGCTGAGCTGGCTTATCGGTCTACGTTTCTGGCTTTAATATTAACCTCGTCCCTGAGTATTGTCTTAGGAACGACGTTGTTATTCATGTTTGCGAACGGTGTTTTCAGGAATACTCAAAATGATATTCGCGCGATTGTTCGCGTAAAGTTCATTATCTGTGTTCGCAAATATACTGCGTGCCAAAAACACGTTTAGCCCACCGGTATTTAGTAATTCTGGGAGAATACGGTGTCCGACCTTCCCGTTGCTCAATTCGATCGCGACGCGATTGCCGCCAAATAATCGAGAAATCACTCCAGCATACTGTCGATCCTTATCGACATGTTTAGAATAACTCAGTAGCACTTGCGGACGATGGCCATTTAACTGCGCGCGCCAGATGGTATAAATTCGCTCCACGATTTTGATAAAACGTTTATTTTTGTGGAAACGACCACCGATACATAAGGCCAGCTCTGCGTCTAATTGATAAGCCGCTAATAAGGCGGGATAACTTCCCGCGCTGCAGCCCATCGTTCGGTATGCGCCGTACTGGCTTAACTGCTTATGATTATCGAGCCAGCTAATGACATCAGTGACTTTGTCGCCGAGAAACGGAATACCTTGATGGTAACCTTGGTTTCTTGGCTCCGAGAGAATCAATACATCGTAGCTTGCAGAATCGGTATGCTGCAACAATACGGGGTTTGGTATCATCATGCTGCGATCCCCCCTCCCCGGAAAACATATCAAAAGGCCTTTTTCACTTGGCAATCCGGTGCCAATAAATAACATGGCGGTGGGCGCGAGGCGCTGCAATCGGAAGGCCTCCGACTTTAGCCTGCCGGACTTAGACAATTGCTTCTGCAGCGTGTCTAGCCAGCTGTCGATCGCTACCTGATACCTCTGATTCTGGGTTACCGGGACAAGTTGACCTTGACGATTTCGGCTATTTAAAAGGTCAATATCAAGCGGCGTCAGGCGGTTTTCAAGCGTCGTTAGCGCTCGATTTAAATGGGCGACAGTCGAACAAACTCTAACGATGCGGCGAAAAAATCTTACAAAATAGGGTAATTCTTCGGTGATGACATCGTTGTCAGAAGAATGGATTACCTTAGCGATATGTGGCCGTTGTGATTGAAGTGTTAATACCCGCGCGACAAGATTGCCAAGGTAGCGAAATTTAGCATACTCGTTGGGATGAATAACAACATCATAAGCCAGCTCCAAGGCCACTAATAATTCCATGCGCCCGATTGAATCTAAGTCGATTTTTCGCAGCTGAATATCCGTGTTCCCAAGCTCAAACTCGGCTATTTGAGAAGTTCTTAGCGGTTTTTTTGCTTTGGCGTTTAAGGCATGAATAATAGTTTTACGTATTGAACCAGCTTTTGCGGAAAGCGTCGCAGCGTCTTGGCGAGCGATTTTTCCCGCCGCATTTCTGGGAATCTCGTCGACAATAATAAGTTGTCGCGGCGCCCTTAAACCAAGTCGTTGCTTTAAAAATTTCTCTAAGTCTTTAAGTCTTGGTCTCACTTCTTTTGAAAATACCACAAGGGCAACGGGAATATTACCGTGCACAGCGGAAGGCTTTGAGAAAACAGCTGTGTCTACGATATGTGGAAATTGGCTAATTTCAGACTCAATATCTTGCGGGTAAATATTTATGCTATTGAAGACGAACATATCGTCGGCGCGGCCGCATAAATGAATGCGCGCATCTTTATCAAGATAGGCGATATCACCCGTGTGAAACCAGCCATTAATTAGTCGTCTTGCGGTCAATTCAGCCTTGCCAGAATAGCCTCGGAACATGCCGTCACAACGTATAAGCAACTCCCCCGCCTCGCCGCTAGCAAGTAGCTTTCCGCTTGCGCTGCGCACTTGTGTCTCTATTCCAGGCAACGCTCGCCCAACACTATTATCCGAGCCTGTATCATCTGGCTCAGTAAAGGCGATCGCACCGGTTTCAGTTGTTCCGTAGCCCGCCCGTAAATTTCGAGTAATATTATTTCGCAGCGCTGTTCGAAGTGCTGTTGAGACGTGTGAACCACCGAGTTTTAATTGAATATTAGACAAGGCCTGAATGCCGGGTATTGCCAGTAGCTCTTGGGCTTGAAACGCCGACACGTGCATAACGTTAATCCTAAGAGATTGGCACTGACTGAGCAGCGAGTTATCCAAAACATCGATAAAAACGTTGGTCGCACCCATCGCCAGGCAGTAGAGGCGATGACGCTTGGCAAAATTGTGTTCCATTGAGGCCAAACAGACGAATCGCGCGTCGCCGGAATCAATGTGACGATGAGCCTGCGCAACAATATCGCTGTCATGATGAACGACCAGTTTTGGTGTACCAGTAGTCCCCGACGTTGAAAACAAAAGCTTGGCTGTCGCGGCGTTGTTTAACCCATCGATATTTGCTTGCGAAATGACAGCGCTTTTCTCATCGACCGCGTAACTTTCATCAATAACATGACTAACACCGCAGCTCTTATTGATTGCCTGCTGAGTCTCTTCAGATTCGTATGAGGGTATAGTGCAAGACGTTGCACCTATATAGGCAGCGGCAAGGCAGAAAGTGAGATGCTGTGTGTCGTCGGCGCATTTAATTCCGAGCAGCGAATTAGATGATATTCCTGCCTCATTGAATTTTTGGGCCTGAAGCTGCACAAGTGAAGCTAGTTTGGCGTATGACAGCGTAACGTCCGGACTGACAATGGCGTCGTGGTCGGGATGCATTATTGCGTGGTAGAAGAGACGGCCAATTAATGAGTGGTGTTCATTAGATTGAGCGGCTAAGGTCACTTTGTGACCTTAAACAACACGTGTAAGGGTTCATTTATAAGTGGCGAAAAAAATGCTTCGTCCACGGCGATAAGTTCTGGTGTCACGGTTAATTCTTTTATTTCAGGCATGGTGGTAAAGCCCGCCTCCCGCAAACAGTCGAAATAATCACTTAAGGTTTTGTGCACACATTGTACGTGCAAGGGCTCCCCGCTTCGTTTCCAAATTTCCCCTTCAAACTTTTGATCCACGTCAGCAAAATAATTTTTGTCGGTGGAATTAAAGTAAAACGGCGCTGATTGCTTGTTGCGCACAAAGGGAAAGAACGGATGGGGTACGCTAAAAATAAATTGCCCCTGCTCTTCCAAGGACTGGTACACCATTGAAAATACGCGCTGCATTTCATCTACCCGAAGGTAGTTAAACAGAAATACCGCTACACATAGATCGAACTTTCGTTCAGGGACGAACTCCAGCACATTAAGCGCTCTGTACTCTATACCCAGTTGATCTTTCGCTTCTTGAATCTGCGCGGCCTCAATCATCTGCGTCGATAAATCCACGCCTAGATAATCACCCGCCCCTCGCCGTTTCAACTCCCTTGCGCAGTAACCCTCTCCACAACCAATATCCAGAATCGAGCGATTATTAAGCTCTCCACATGCATCGAATACAAAGGGCCGAGCAGTAAAGTCAGAGAGGGAGCTGGGTTCTAAACGCAGCCATTTTTGTGCATTGTCGTTATAAACTTGTTTAGTATCCAAGGTCGGACGCCTCTTGAATAGCCGATTGATTTGTTGCGCCAACATACTGCGCACGCTGTAATAGGGCGTCCCAGAATGCGGTTCGCAATGATAGCGCGGATTTCACCCCGAACTCTATTTTCGCGCAGGCTTCTTCATCTGTTGCAAGATCGGTGGCTATTAACAACATCTGTGCCGCGTGATCGTCATCGCAGGTGCTATGCAAATCAAAAAAGACCCTTTCTTGCATGGTTAGCGTGCTGCAATTTATAAGGCCTGAAAGTATTTTTTGATAAATTTTAGATACTATCAACTCAGTGCCAATGCCGATCGCGCCAACGCCCACATGCTCATTAGTACTGCAAAGCCTTAAAAACTGCTGGCTCCACAAATTACCGGCGTGCTCGTCGGTTTGCCTGTCACGATATTCGGAATTCACCCCTAAAGCGCATTGAAAACGTGTAAATAACTGCGCATGGGATTGCCCTTCTGCACTAGCTATAATCTCGGGTGGCAGCTCGTCCTCAGCAATATGCCCCTTCTCTTCCGCTAAATTAGAAAGCAGTATTTGCCTGTGCGATGTATCCGATAAGCATGAGATCAAGGCTTTTAAATAGAGAGTAAATTGCGAGCTATATAGACCGTACTGGAATGCGAAATCCTTTAGCGCAATATCAACATTCGGGAAATCGCCGGTCTCTAGTGCCTGTAAATACGGGTGTGACACAGCCGTGGACTCTAATGCTTGATCACCTAATCGTCTGACGAAAGCTGCCGCTTTGTAGTTTTTATTCATGGTGGCTGTTTCGAGTTTTATGACAAGTTCCCCCAATTGTGTGACAAAAACCTAACAAAATGCAAATGGATAAAGCTCTTTGTATCTACTGATCAAAAATTGCTCAACCTAGTACTTTTTTAACTTGAAAAAGAGGTGTGACTCTGTAGGTTGGGTTGAGCGGTTGCGACAAATTTGTGTGGAACAAATTTGGGCAGCTATGCTGACCGTTAGGCCGAGGCGCGGATGCGCCGAGTCATACCCAATAAACCATGTTCAGGCGTTACACAAATGTTGGGTTTGATAAACCCCTTCGGGGTGCACTGACGGACGTCCAGCCGGAAGGCACCGCAATGAGTTTGGTAATACCGCGGAATATAGCCGTAGCTTAGGTTCGAAACCAGAAACCCGTGAGTGGCTTATTGGATTGCGGGTTTGGTTTTAAGAATCAATGGAGTCAGAGTTGAATGGCGCTAAGTTAAGCATGTTTAGGCTGCCTGTTGGGAATCAATGATTCTGACCCGAATTGATTCCCTTCCCCATACCACTATCCAAGGCACTGGAGTAAGATCAGCAGATCTCACTACAGCGGAATACGGAAGCTAAAAGATGAAGAAAATACTACTTGGACTCGCATTTTTACTGTCTGCCCATTCAATCATGGCCGATACACGTGTTGGAGAAACTAGGGGGATGGTCATTGCGGCGAAATCAAACTGCGCCAAGGTACCGGACCATGCCTTGCTGCAAACTCTGTCAGACCAACTCGGAAATTTACCCTACGCTATTATTCCACCCAATCAGCCAGGCATCCGGCTACTGATTACCCTGGCCTGTTCCCACCACAGTAACGCCGGCACGATGATGCTGTACTCAGGTGTAGTAGCATTTGAAGCCTTGGCGCGAGTGACTAAACCGTTTTCAGAGGTTTACTGGGTGCCCGTCTACGACTACACCTTCTACGGTGCGCAGGTTGATGGCGAAATGAACAAACCACTGGTCTCGGGCATACAGAAGTTCATTGACTCAATGACACCGGTTACCCGGCAGGCGTATCAGGGAATGGGTGTGGCATCGCCGATGTAGCATTGAAAAATGGGATGGATCTATTTTTACACTATCTAAAATAAGTCTGTTCCATTTTTAAAAAATACAGGCATGAACATTATCTCAAAACAAAAACTAATATCTACTACAGCCTTAACGACAATTCTGCGCGCAATAGCTTCTAGGGTTTTCGCACTTTTGCACAAGCCAAACTCTGGTGATAACGCGCTAACCATGCAATGCCGCATTGGCCTCATCTATCCATTCATCGACATTTTTGAATTCGCTTTTATTGCCATGTGTAGCGATCCCCGTTGCCGGCTCAGCAAATAATGGCCCTTTGCGACTTTGTACCGCTAGTGTCCTGCTCGCATCTGCAAGTCGCAAAGCGATTTGCGCGGCTTCATCTTCTAGGGTGTCATGAAGTAGAAATAGAAAGCTATTGTCGTTGTAGCGAAAAACCATGTCACCAGCGCGCAGTTTGCTTTTTAACACTTTGAATTGAGCACTTAGAAAGGCATCTATTTCGTCACCTAAAATTTTTCGGAGGTTTTTTATATTTTTAATTTCGAGCAATAGAATGCTTAGCGCCCGCCCTGCTCGGCAAGCTAAATTGAAGTCGTCAGGTAGATAGCCATTCATAAACTCCCGAGAAAAGGCCCCGCTTACTGAATCCAAGCGGTTCTCATTATCTAATGGAACTGCGTTGCGGGTTTGCGCCCGCGATTTTTTAAGATTTTGCAAATTCAATTCTGCTAGGGTTTCATTCGCCTGCTCTAGTAATTCCGATTGACTGGCGCTCTCCGTGAGTTTGATATCGAATAAGGATTCCATTTCGGGGATTTGTTCATGCAGAAACGCGATTAGGTCATCCACTTGTGTTGGCGCCATACTGAGTACGCGCTGTGCCTGTAAATAAAGCTGTTTACGAGCGTCCACCGGTTCGCCAAGAATAATATAGTCGGCGGCAATACCCGATAAACAAACGCAACGTACAAATTGACCGTCGACGTCGCTTTGAGCAAAGGTGGCCGGCCTGTGACTGGTTGCCACCGCGAGAGTTGTTCTGGCAGCTAAACCCCAGTGCTTACACAGCCATGCGCCCGCCTCGGCATGGTCACCTCCGATACGCTCAATCTCGTATTCTCGGACGCGCTGATGAAAGACCTGATCACTGCGCAAATCGGTATAAAAGTCTGGGTATAAGCGATCTATTGCGATCATGCCAATGTCTTGGAGGAGCCCTGCCAGGAATAGCTCCTCCAGGGCGCGCTCTTTCAGCGATCTCCCCAATTCTCGCGCTGCCGCCGCCGCTAATAATGAGCGACGCCACAACAACGGATAGTGCAAGCCGGAGTGAGATTGTTCTTTTAACGAAGAGGTCAAAGAGAAGCTTAGGGCTAAATTGACGGTTGTATCCAAACCCAGCAGAACAATCGCACGGCGCAGCGTCTCTATTTTTTGCTCATTGGCGTACATGGGGGAATTAGCGAACTGCAGTGTTTTTGCCGCCAAGGCTGGGTCGCTGGCAATCAGTACGGACAAGCTTTGAATGTCGACATCACCGGACCGCGCTAATTCGACAATTTTCGTCATAACGCGGGGAATCGATGGCAAGCGAGCAGTATTGTCGGCAAAGGGGCTGAGGTCGATAGCCATTGAGTTTCCTTAGTTTAATTTAAAACTATCTAAACCCGCCGCCCCCTTTCTAGCAATACGGATTAGCCGCGGTCGAACTTCGACATATGCGGATGAATCGCTATTTTTCAAACACGGTGGCAACTTGTCGACTAAACATTACCGCCTGACCATTTGAGTCCCAGATTGTTGCGTAGTTATTGAAATAGCCATTTCCAGCTGCTTGACTACGGTAATCATAAAACCACCAGTCTGACATTTGGTTATTTACCGATTGGTTCGGAAACTCCAAATACCAACTCAGCGAGCTGCCGGCACCAGGGAGTTTAATCATGTTTAAACCTGGCATAGGCGGTACATCAGCGATGGCGATCAGAGCGGGTAAGTCTAAATCCCCCTTCTCTTTGAAACGCAGCCACATCGTAAAATCCGCAGAGTCAGCTTGACTGAATGGCAGACTACCGGAGCATAAGTGCATATCAAAATGCTGTGTGAAGGTGGGTGTTATTCCTTCGATAAAGGGAAATGCGTCAAAGGTCTCTGGCTGGGCGACCTGCGGCATAATGGGGCTGGCTAAGCTTGCCGATGATGCACGGTCCTTTCCAAATGCAGCGCTCACTGTGGCACCTACCTCACCGTTGCAAATGATTTCACCCTGAATATGGGTGACGGAGCCGCCAGCGCGCAATTCACGCAGGACTATACGGTGCTCTCCCGCTGACACGGGACCCACAAACATAACCGCTAAAGAGCGCAAGCGTCTATCGGAAGGGAGCTGATTTAGCATCGCTTTTACGATCAACGCAGCACTCAAACCACCAAACGCCGTTCTGCCCTGTAACCATGTTTCTTCTATATCCACAGTGTATTCATTGTTGTTTTCTGTGGCGCGGACGCCGCTCAGCAGCGTCTTAAAATCCTTCATTCTTTATCCTCTGCAGCGCGAGTCAGTGACTCGCGCATTTCCTAAAAATCAGAAATCGCGGACCTGGATTTATTGCTCAGGCCAGCGGAAATCTGCATATTCCGCTCTAATATCTTTTTTACTGAGTTTCCCTGTGGCGGTATGGGGAAGCGAAGTGACAAATAGGCACTCTTCAGGAATCCACCATTTCGCGACCTTGCCGTCAAACCACGACAGCATTTCTTCTCGGCTGAGGCTTTCACCCTCGTGCAAGATAACCAATAACAGCGGGCGCTCGCTCCAGGTTGGGTGCGGCATACCAACAACGGCAGCTTCGGCCACTTTCGGGTGATTTACGGCGCAATTCTCCAGTTCAATTGAGCTGATCCATTCGCCACCAGATTTAATGACATCTTTCACGCGATCGGTAATTTGCATATAGCCGTATTCGTCAATACTGGCGACATCTCCCGTTTCAAACCAGCCATCGTTATCTAGTGTTTGACCGTCATAGCGATAATATTCGTTTATTATCCACGGCCCGCGAACCTTAACCGCACCGGCACTTTTGCCGTCCCAGGGTAATGATTTGCCATCGGCATCGACAATTTTCATTTCAACCCCAAAAACGGGTCGACCCTGTTTTAAGCGCATTTTGTCGTATTGATCTGCAGGCAAAGCATTAACTGTTGAACTCGCATTACCATTGAAGGTTCCCAGCGGATTCATTTCGGTCATTCCCCAGCCCTGCTGGACGTCAACGCCGTATTTTTGACGGAATTCGTCAAAAATCATAAAGGGACATGCAGCGCCGCCAACGGTAAAGCGGTTGAGACTTTCAACCGAATTGCCCGATTTTTTAAGGTAGTTTAATAGTGCGAGCCACACAGTTGGCACACCCGCTGAGACCGTGACTTTTTCTTCGTTTATTAATTTACAGAGGGTTTCACCACAGCCCATTTTCGGCCCGGGCATCACTAATTTCGCACCTACCATGGGCGCTGAATACACTAAGCCCCAGCCGTTCACATGGAACATTGGTACGATGGGCAGTGCCACATCTTTGATGGACAAGCCAAACACATCTGGGGCGATACTTGCGTAGCAATGCAGCAAGGTAGATCGATGAGTATACAAAACCCCTTTAGGATTGCCGGTTGTGCCCGAGGTATAGCAAAGCGCTGAAGGGGTATTCTCGTCTAACTCCGGCCAATCAAATTCGGCAGGCTGAGCGGCAACTAAGGTTTCGTAACAATGGGCATTATTGAGTTTAGAGTCAGGCATATGAGCTTCATCTGTCATCACCACAAAGCCCTTAACTTCAGGCAGCAGATGCTGCAGTGATTCGAGCAATGGCACCATCGTCAGATCGAGAAATACCCACTTATCTCTGCCGTGATTAACAATATATTCAATTTGCTCGGGGAATAAACGAGGGTTTATGGTGTGACAAATCATGCCGCTACATGAAACCGCGTAGTAAATCTCTAAGTGACGATAATCATTCCAGGCGAAGGTCGCGATCGTATCACCAGGCTCTAAGCCGAGCTCAGCGAGGACATTAGCAAGCTGCCTAACTCTGCCAAAGGCCTCACGGTAGGTGTATCGATGGCAAGGGTTGTCGGCAGTGACCGATACCACCTCCACAGCACCGTTGATTTGCTCCGCGTGCTTCATTAATGAGGTAATAGTCAACTGGGTGTTCATCATCGGTGTCATTATTATGTGTCCTTTTTTATAAAGTAGAATTGCCGTGCAAGTCTTGCGAAGCAAGGCATGTAAGCAGAGAATACATATGACCTCAATCTTATGTGAATGCAGCTAATATTAGCAACAAAAGACATATAAAATATTAAGGCCGAATGGCATAGCTAGCTGGCCTACGAATAAAAGCGCAGTAAGCGATTTCAAAACCCGATAATAATTTAGGCAAATGCTATGAGTACTACCCTGTTGAACAGTCGCGATCTTGAATTTTTGCTCTATGAGCTGCTTGATACTGAAGCCCTGCTAAATAGACCGCGATATCAAGATCATTCTCGAGAAGTGTTTAACGCGACGCTCGACACCGCAAAAACAATTTCTGAGCGTTACTTTGCCAATCACAACGCGAAGGGTGATGCCAATGAACCGCATTTTGACGGTAAAGACATACACATCATTCCCGAGACCAAAATCGCATGGGACGCATTAGCAGAAGCTGGCTTTTTGTCCGCCCACTACGACGCTGACGAAGATGGCTTGCAACTGCCAGAAATAGTCCTAAGGGCCTCAATGGCGTATTTTAACGCCGGCAATATAGCCAGTTCTGGCTACCCGTTTTTAAGCATTGGCGCAGCGAACCTGATCCACTCCTTTGGTAATGCTGAACAAAAAGCGCTTTTTTTACCCCCTATGCGCGAAGGCCGCTTTGCCGGCACGATGGCGTTAACTGAACCGAATCAGGGCTCGGCACTGGCAGATATTACCACCACGGCAAATCCCTGCGCCGACGGCAGTTATCTAATCAGCGGGCAAAAAATGTATATCTCCGGTGGTGATCAAAACATCACTGAAAATATCGTGCATATGGTTCTCGCGCGCATAGACGGCGCGCCAATGGGAACCAAGGGCATCTCTTTATTTATCTGCCCTAAATTCCTTGTCAACCCCGACGGTTCTCTGGGCGAGCGCAACGACGTTGCCCTCGCCGGTTTGCTACATAAAATGGGCTACCGCAACACCACCTCGACGGTACTGAATTTTGGTGAGAAAGGGGGAGCTAAAGCCTTTCTGGTTGGTGAGCCTCATAAAGGCCTGCAGTATATGTTTCAGATGATGAATGAGGCACGTATCGGTGTGGGCTTAGGCGCCGCTGTGCTGGGCTATCAGGGCTATATTTATTCCTTAAATTACGCAAGAGAGCGGCCACAGGGCCGCCTGCCTTCGAATAAAGACCCTAAATCAGCCCAAATCAATATTATTGAACACGCTGATGTTAGACGAATGCTGCTAGCGCAAAAATCCTATGCTGAAGGCGCGTTGGCCCTCTGCCTGTACGCGACTTCGTTATACGAAGATTCGCGTACCGCCGATACTGAAAATCAACGGCAGCAGGCTTTTTTACTGCTGGATTTGATTACTCCAATTGTAAAATCATGGCCATCTAAATACGGTTTAAAGGCCAATGAATTAGCAATTCAAGTTCTAGGTGGCGCCGGTTATATCCGCGAGTATCCTGTCGAACAGTATTACCGAGACAACCGGTTAAATCCTATACATGAGGGTACTGAGGCGATCCACGGCATTGATATATTGGGCCGCAAGGTATTATTGAATAACAGTGCAGGACTCATATTGTTCAACGAGGCCGTGTCGGCAACCTTATCAGACGCCAGTGCCTATCAAGACCTTAAAGAATTGATTCAGCCGGTAGCTGAGGGCTTACAGACTTTAAACACGGTCACCACAACATTGCTTGGCAATATGGCGGAACACACCGATCTCAGTCTGGCCAACGCGACAATCTATCTTGACCTATTTGGGCGAGTTCTGATGTCGTGGATATGGCTAAAGCAGGCGGTGTGTGCAGCGCGGGGGCTTGAGAATAGCAGCGTCCATGAGGCGGATAAAAACTTCTATATGGGCAAACTCCAAGCCACACGTTTTTATATTCAATGGGAGCTTCCAGAGATTGGCCCCCAAGCGGACTTGCTATGCCGGTTTGACGATGTGCCCTTTAAAATGCAGGCGGATTGGTTTTAACCGCTAAAAAACCGTGCTATTCGACATGGCGGGCAGGCGCCTACGCGGTTGTCATATTCGCCTCGCCCCAAAATGCCTTCATAGCGACAATCTTGTTGTCGTCATTGAAGGTAAATTGGTCGATTACATCGATACGCATTTCACCGTTACCGGGATTCAGTTCAACCACAAACGGAAACACCGCGTGATTAGCGACAAGTCGCACTGGCCCGTCCAAGCGAGCAGATATTCCGGAACTAAATGCGACTTCATAGAATCGTACAATAGCGGCCTTGCCGACAAGCGGGTCTGAACCAACTGGATCTTCAAGGACAGCATCGTCGGCGTATAAATCAGTGATAACCGCCATATCGTGGCTAGATAAGGCGCTGATATATTGTTCAACAGCGGCTAGTTTTGGATTTTTGCTCACGTAATGTGCTCCATATACAAACTTATTGGCGTATATAGCAGTGTAACGCGGGAAAACATCAAGGAATATGTCGATTTGATAAATTATATACGAAGAAAAGCAACAGGGAGTTAGAGCGTGTAACGCCGGACTTCGTTTGAAATGTCCGTCATACCTGCATTTGGCAGGCTGGCGGTGTACCATAGTAACGTCCACCTAGGCTTTGAGATGCGGTATTCAATGTTAACGATAAAATCCTCTCGCAACAGCAAATTCAGCAGCGCGTTAATTGTCTCCCTGCTCCTTTCAATAGTCAGTCTGGCGAGTATTGCCGAAGAGGCTCTCAAGCCCTTGACTGCTGAAAAGACGCACAAGACAGCGATTCACGATATGGTTGATCAGCTTAATAGCCGCCATTACGTAAAACTGACCTTAAACGATGATTTTTCTGGCAAATTACTCGATGCCTTTATTGATGATTTAGATCCAAACCGCCTATTTTTACTCAAAAGTGATATTGATGAATTTCAAAAATATCGCACCCGACTCGACGATGAGCTCAAAAAGTCAGACCTCAGCGCCGGTTTTTATATATTTAATCGCTACCGCGAGCGCATGATTGTGCGCCTTCAATATACTCAGGATTCGTTGGCCAAAAGTGTTCCCGCAATGGATTTCAATGTTAAAGAAGACATTGAACTTGATCGAACCGATGCGGAATGGCCCGCAGACCAAGCAGAAGCAAATGAAATTTGGCGCAAGCAAATTAAAAATCGTGTTTTAGGCTTACGCTTAGCCAAAAAAGATGACAAAGCGATAATCGAATTACTTACAAAGCGGTTTAAGAACCAAATAAAGCGCATGAAGCAGTTGGAGGCCGAAGACGCCTTCCAGATTTACGCCAATGCGTTTGCGTCACTTTACGACCCGCACACCGACTACTTCTCACCGCGTATTTCTGAAAATTTTCAGATTAATATGAGCCTCAAGCTAGAAGGGATTGGTGCGGTGTTACAAATGGAAGACGACTACACCAAAGTCGTGCGCCTGGTACCCGCAGGCCCCGCTGACAAACAGGGACAATTGCAGCCCGCCGATAGAATTATTGGTGTAGCGCAGGGTAAAAAAGGTGAGATGCAGGATGTTATCGGCTGGCGATTAGACGATGTCGTCGATCTTATTCGTGGAACGGCGGGTTCATTTGTACGCTTGGAAGTTATCCCCGCCATCGCTAAGAGCGATGAAACCCATCACGAGATTATTATCGAGCGCAACGAGGTAAAGCTTGAGGATCAAAGCGCTAAAGGTGAAATGATCGACATCACCGACAGTGACGGCGAAGTCCATCAAGTTGGCGTCATCCATGTGCCCACATTTTACCTGGATTTTGAAGCCTATCGAATGGGTGATACTGAATTCCGTAGCACAACCCGTGACGTGCATCGTATTTTAGGCGAACTACTTAGTCAGGGCGCCGAAGGCATTGTTATCGATCTCCGCGACAATGGTGGCGGCTCATTGGCAGAAGCAAATGGCATGGTTGGCTTGTTCATTGAATCTGGCCCTACTGTGCAAATTCGCCAAGCAAATGCCCGAGTTTTACGTGAAGGCAAACGTCGCAGTTCACCCTACTACACCGGCCCCCTGGCGGTACTTATTAACCGCATGAGCGCTTCGGCGTCGGAGATTTTTGCAGGTGCCATTCAGGATTACCAACGCGGTTTAGTGATTGGAACTCAGTCCTTTGGCAAGGGTACTGTGCAGTCGGTAAACGCGCTTGGCCACGGCCAATTGAAGTTAACAGAGTCTAAGTTCTACCGAATTTCAGGTGACAGCACCCAAAACCGAGGGGTTATTCCCGATATAGCCTTTCCTCCCCTCTACAACAAGGAAGACATCGGCGAAAGCGTGCTCGACAATGCGCTGCACTGGGACAGAATTCCGCAGACAAATCACAATTATTATTTTGATTTAAAAGCCGGTATCGACACCTTGCAGCGCAAACACGAGAAGCGCATCGCGAAAGATCCAGATTTCCTTTTCTTGCAAGAGCAGATTTCAATTGTCGAGGGTTTGCGTAACAAAACCCATTTATCTTTGAATATAGATTTGAGGAAAAAGGAGCGCGACACGCAAAAGGTTCAACAGTTGGCAATGGAAAATCGCCGCCGTGTTGCCAAGGGTGAGGAACCGCTTGAGTCTCTCGAAGAAGACTCTGCCGACGAGCTCGCGATGAGTGACGAAGAGGTGGAGGCAAAAGCAGAAACTGATAAAGACGACGAGGACAAGGACAAAGAGCCCGACCCACTAATGACTGAGGCGAGTCACATATTGGTCGATGCACTACCCTATTTTCTACCCGAGCGTTTAGCAAGACGCCCGTAATACGGCTTGCAATCACACCCTGCGGTCTAGGTGTTCAAACGAGGTATGCCGCCAGTAAGACTAGTTAAGTTCTTCTAGCGGCATACCTTATTTAGCGGGTCGCTTCCCTCATCGTCACGAACTCTTCCGCCACTGTTGGGTGTATACCAATAGTGGAATCGAAGTCGGCTTTAGTTGCCCCCGCTTTAATTGCCACTGCCAAGCCTTGAATGATCTCTCCGGCATCGTCTCCCATCATATGGGCCCCAACGACCTTGTCACTTACCTTATCAACAATAAGCTTTAAAAACGTCTTGCTGCTATTGCCGCTCAATGTATGTTTGAGGTGGGTAAAACGCGAAGTAAACACCGCTATCTCGCTATAGCGCTCTCGGGCTTCTTCTTCACTAAAACCGACCGTGGCAAGATTGGGCTGTGAGAAAATAGCGGTGGGGATAAAACGGTAATCGAGAACCGTGTTATCCCCTTTAAACAATCGCTTCGCCAAATTCATACCTTCAGCGAGCGCTACTGGGGTTAATTCCATGCCACCAGTGACATCACCGACGGCGTAAATTGAGGGCTCCGCTGTTTGAAAACCCGTATCCACGTCAATATAACCCTGCTCGTTGAGACTGACCTTGGTATTTTCCAGACCGAGGCCTTCAAGCAAGGGTTTACGTCCCGTCGCATACAAAACCTGATCGGTAAGCAGCGTCGCACCACTTTCTAAACTTAGAAGATATTGACCGCCCTGCTCAGAAATTGCAGTGACATTGTCGTTAAAACGTAGCGCAATGCCTTTTTGCTTCATCTCCATGGCTAACTGCTCGCGTATCTCGGTATCAAAGCCACGTAGAAATAAGTCGCGACGATAGATTTGTTCAACTTCAACACCAAGACCGTGGAGAATACCGGCAAACTCGGTAGCGATATAACCGCCGCCGACAATAACAGCGTGTTTGGGCAATTTGTCTAAATAGAATAATTCATTAGAACTGATTGCGAATTCGCGACCGGGGATATTAGGAATAAATGGCCAACCGCCTACCGCGATCAAAATGTTTTTAGCGGTATATCTAACGCCGTCAACTTCGATTGTATTGGCGTCGACAAAACGGGCGTGGCCATTAATGAGCTCGACCCCGGCATTGCGCAATAAATTGCCATAAATACCGTTAAGACGTTCAATTTCCTTGGTTTTGTTATCCCGTAGACGCGGCCAATCTAAGTCGCTCACAACGCTGTCCCAGCCAAAGCCTCGAGCGTCGGCAAAGTCCTCGCCGTAGTGGGCTGCATAACTAAACAGTTTTTTGGGTACGCAGCCGACGTTTACACAGGTGCCACCCAAATAGCGCGACTCTGCGATGGCGACTTTTGCACCAAATCCCGCTGACATCCTTGCTGCCCTAACCCCTCCGGAACCCGCGCCGATAACGAATAGGTCGTAGATTGTGTCGCTCACGCCTTCTCCTTGCTAATTAGGATTTAAAATATGTACCGCTAAACTGAGGGCGAGGCTAGGTCGTACTTTTCATACCAAGCGAGTTTTTCACGCAGTTTGACCACCTCACCCACAATAATGAGCGTCGGAGCCCGCACCGGCTCTTTTTTTAATGCATCGACCATCGTCGCCAACGTAGCGACCACTACCTTTTGATCTGGTGTCGTTCCCTGTTGCACAACCGCAATTGGGGTGTCTTCCGGCCGTCCAAACTCAATGAGCTTTTCGCAGATGCTCGGTAAGCCAACTAAGCCCATATAAAAGACGACTGTTTGCGACGGCCTTACCAATTCTTCCCAGGGCAAATTAATGCTGTGATCTTTGAGATGGCCGGTGACAAACCGCACCGATTGCGCGTAGTCACGGTGTGTAAGTGGAATACCCGCATAACTTGCGCAACCCGCAGCCGCGGTTATGCCTGGGACAACTTGAAACGGAATTTTGTGCTCAGCGAGCTCTTCAATTTCTTCACCGCCGCGGCCAAATATGAAAGGGTCACCGCCTTTTAAGCGAGCGACTTTTTTGCCCTCTTTCGCGTATTTCACTAATAAGCTATTAATATCATTTTGTGGCACAGCGTGGTCTGCTCGTGCCTTGCCCACATAGACCCGTTCGGCGTCTTTGCGGCACATATCGACAATGGCCGGCGCAACCAAACGATCATATAAAACCACGTCTGCGCGCTGCAGTAAGCGCAGCGCTTTAAATGTCATCAGGTCTGGATCGCCCGGCCCTGCCCCAATTAAATAGACTTCGCCACCCGGGTCGATGGTGCCTTTTTTGATGGCTTCGTCCAGCATACTTGCCGCAGCCTTATCGTTTCCGGCAAATACCATTTCGGCAATCGGTCCCTGCAGGGTTTGCTCCCAAAAATGTCGACGGTCTTCGATATCCTCGAAACGGGCTTTTACTGCGTCGCGGAACTGACCTACCAATTGGGTTAGTCGCCCATAAGACGCGGGAATACTTGCCTCTAATCGCGAGCGCATCATACGGGCAAGTACGGGACTTTTGCCGCCGCTGCTCACTGCGATCATTAAGGGCGAGCGGTCAATGATGGCGGGCAGAATGACGCTGCATAGATCGGGGCTATCAACGACATTTACCGGAATATGGCGTTGATGACAGTCGGCGGAAACCTGGCTATTTAGCGCGTGATCATCGGTAGCGGCAACGACTAAAAAAACATCATCTAATAGATGATCAGCGTAGTCGCCGCGAATACATTCACCACCGGTATTCAGACAGAGGGTGGACAGCTCAGGCAATATATCGTGGGCAACAAGACGTAACTTTGCACCCGCCTTACACAATAGACGGGCTTTTCGCAAAGCAACCTGACCACCACCAATTAACAAACAGGGCTTATTTCGAACATCTGTAAACAGTGGCAGAAATTCCATTACTCAGAGCTCACCGGCTCGCAGCTGCTCTATTCCGCCCATATAAGCTCGCAGCGCCTCAGGTACTGTGACCGAGCCGTCGGCTTGTTGGTAGTTTTCGAGTATGGCCACTAAGGTTCTGCCTACCGCGAGACCAGATCCATTCAACGTGTGTAGTAACTCAGTTTTACCGGTCTCAGGATTGCGCCAGCGCGCTAACATTCTCCGCGCTTGAAAATCGCCGACATTACTGCATGATGAAATCTCTCGATAAGCACTTTGCCCGGGCAGCCACACTTCTAAATCGTATGTTTTCCGCGCTGAGAAACCGAGGTCACCGCCACAGAGAATCACTTTACGATAGGGCAAATTAAGCTTCTGTAGAATTGCTTCGGCGTGACCGGTCAGTTCCTCGAGCGCCGCATCGGACTCATCGGGACGAACAAGTTGCACCAGTTCTACTTTTTCGAATTGATGCTGACGAATCATGCCCCGTGTATCTCGGCCGTAGCTACCGGCTTCGCTTCTAAAGCAAGGCGTATGGCAGGTAAAACGCAATCCTTTTCCTAGTTCCGCAGCTTCGACAATGGTGTCTCGATACAAATTGGTAACGGGAACTTCGGCCGTCGGAATCAAGTAATATTCTGAGTCGCCATTTAGTTTAAACAAGTCGGCTTCAAACTTGGGAAGCTGGCCTGTGCCGCGCAGAGAGTCGGCATTGACCATATAGGGAACATACACTTCTTGATAGCCGTGCTCGCGGGTGTGGGTATCTAGCATCAGCTGTATTAAAGCGCGATGCATGCGAGCCAAGCCGCCGCGCATTACCGCGAACCGGCTGCCAGTTATTTTTGTGGCCGATTCAAAATCCAGACCGCCAAGATTCTCGCCTACATCGACATGATCTTTAATCTCAAAGTCGAAATTTCTAGGCTCGCCCCAACGAAGAACTTCAATATTACTTGATTCGTCTTTGCCTTCTGGCACATCGTCTGCGGGTAGATTTGGCACCGTCATCAGCAACTGGTCGAGGGCATCATTCGCCTCTTTCGCCTCCAGTTTAAGCGCTTCCAGTTCAGCTTCGATTTTCGCTAAGGTGTCGTTCACCTGCGCCTTGGCATCGTCGATATTCAAGCCGGATTTTATTAATTCGCCAATTTGTTTTGAGGCCTTTTTACGCTCAGCCAACAGGTTCTGACTATTGATATCTGCCTGTTTGCGAACGGCATCTAGTGCCTCGAATTGCTCAATATTTAAAACAAAATATTTTTTGTTCAGCGCGCCGGCAACTGCCTGTGGGTCGAGCCGGACCTGCTTAATATCTAACATTAAAATAAATCTCCAACATACTGTATTTAAATATATTTCTACCTGGTCAAGCTCATGCCTAACCAGCAACCTACAACGCAGCTTGTCAGCGTTGCGAGCATATAAAACAATGCCATCGCGATCTTCCCAGCCTCCAGCATCGCGACGGATTCTAAAGAAAAGGTCGAGAATGTGGTGAAGGCTCCCAGAAACCCCACCATAAGAACGTAGCGCCAATCGGCGTGCAAACTCGACTTTTCAGTGATCAGAATATAGAGTGCACCGATTGTAAAAGAGCCGACAATATTGACCGCAAATGTGCCTAATGGCCAGTGCACTTGGGCCAAATAAATATTTACCGCGCGGCCCACACCGTAGCGACTTAAGGCGCCGCAGGCACCCCCTAGGGCAATTAAGAAATAGATCTGCACGAATGTTGTCTCCGAATTGTCGCGCGCTATTCTACCGCATTCGGCTCAACGATAGCGTGTATGAGGTGATGCTGCATCCAGTTGACGCAAATACCTCAGCTTTTCGGCGATTTTTTTCTCTAAACCGCGCTCCACTGGCTGGTAGTAAACTTTGTCCTTAATGGCTTCTGGCAAGTAGTTCTCGCCAGCGGCGTAGGCGTCGTCTTCATCGTGGGCGTAGCGGTAGCCATCGCCAAAGCCCTGCGTCTTCATCATTCCAGTCGGCGCATTGCGCAGGTGCATTGGCACGTCATGGCTTGGCATAGCCGCAATATCGCGACGAATTGCATTATACGCCGTATAAACTGCGTTACTTTTTGGCGCCGCGGCCAAATAACAAACCGCCTGCGCCATGGCTAACTCGCCCTCGGGACTCCCTAAGCGCTCTTGGACATCCCAGGCATCAAGGCAAATCCGCAGCGCACGTGGATCCGCATTACCAATATCTTCACTTGCCATGCGGACTAAACGGCGGGCGATATAAAGTGGCTCACAGCCGCCATCAAGCATGCGCGCAAACCAGTACAGAGCACCATCTGCCGAACTGCCTCGCACAGATTTATGCAGGGCTGATATCTGCTCGTAAAAAAGGTCGCCGCCTTTATCAAAACGGCGGGGCTGACCATAAAGTACCTGGCCGACAATATCTTCGCTAAGCACCCTGCCGACTTCGTTGCTGATAACCATATCGCCGGCTAATTCAAGGAGATTTAACGCGCGTCTTGCATCGCCGTCGGCGTGGGCCGCAATGCGGCTGATTTGACTTGCGTCGATCTCCCAGCCTTCGCGTTCAGCAGCATGTTTAATAATGTCGCAAAGGGCGTCGTCAGTGAGAGCTCGCAGTTGGTAAACGCGGGCCCGCGACAAAAGCGCATTATTGATTTCAAATGAGGGGTTTTCAGTGGTGGCGCCTACAAAGATGACGGTGCCATCCTCTACATACGGCAAGAATGCATCTTGCTGAGATTTATTAAAGCGATGCACTTCGTCAATAAACAGAATGGTTTGGCGTTGAAAAAATTGCTGCTTTTTCGCCTCTTCAACAGCCGCCCGAATATCTTTTACACCAGCTAGTACCGCTGAAATACTTATAAAATGGGCATCGCAGAGTTGCGCTATCAATTGTGCAAGGGTGGTTTTACCTACGCCTGGCGGTCCCCAGAAAATCATTGAGTGAAGCTGACCGGAATCTAAGGCCCTGCGCAGTGGCTTGTCTTCTGCTAATAGGTGCTCTTGTCCAAGATAGTATTCCAGTGATTGCGGACGCATCCGCGCTGCCAGTGGTATTGCCGGTAAACCTTCGCTCAAGACTTTCGCGCCTTTTCTTCGTTAAATTCGAATAGTGTAGAGTCAAATTTAACGTTGTACTTGGGCTCTATAAAATCAATTTGCGTGGTTTGCTCCAGGGTATCTGTCAGGCGCATACCAATGAGCTTACCCATATTAAACATCAGACGCATTTCAGTAAAAGCGCCCTGCTGCTTGGGAATTAAGATGAATTCCCGCGTATTGCCACCTTTAATCACGCTAACGTTATAGTCTGCCGCTAGCTGGTCGATGGAGGCGCCGATAATCATGGCCGGCGTCTGCGACAACTCTGAGTCAAAAGGGTCGGTATTTAATTGATCGAGATCAGCGTCATATCGCCAAACGGTTTTGCCATTACTGACGAGCAGATAACGAAAGGGTTCAAGGCTTTCCCAGTGAATATTATTCGGCCGTTTTAATGCAATCGTACCTTTACTTTCCTGCAGCAGCTCGCCGCTTGCATCTTTTACCTGCTGAACGAATTTGGCGCTCAGGCTTTGCGCTCCGGAAAGGTGTAAATGAAGCTGGGCTACATCGCCACCGGCATTAGCAGAAACTTGAATGAATGAAAGGCACAACAAAAGTAACAATCGACGCATAGTAATCATTTTTACTCTAATCACGTGGTGGTGGCGCCAGCACTTCTCGGCTTCCATTGCTGGCCATTTCAGTTACGACACCAGCCGCTTCCATTGTTTCAATTAATCTTGCGGCACGATTATAGCCTATGCGTAATTTCCGCTGAACAGCGGAAATAGAAGCGCGTCGGCTTTGGGTCACATACTGCACCGCCTCGTCATATAAGGCGTCACTTTCGCCATCATCGCCGCCACCCTCTGGTGGCATTCCTGGCATTGCGTCGGTTGTGCTGCCCTCTTCCAAGAGGCCATCAATATATTGGGGCTCGCCACGGCGCTTCCAGTCAGCGACAACGCGATGCACTTCTTCGTCGGACACAAATGCGCCGTGAACCCGCACTGGAATCCCGGCACCTGGCGGCAAATACAGCATGTCGCCGTGACCCAAAAGCTGCTCCGCGCCGCCTTGATCCAAAATGGTTCGCGAGTCAATTTTAGATGAAACCTGAAAACCAATACGCGTCGGCACGTTGGCTTTGATCAGACCCGTAATAACGTCAACCGAGGGGCGCTGGGTGGCGAGCAATAGATGAATCCCCGCCGCCCGCGCTTTCTGTGCGATTCGGGCTATTAATTCTTCTACCTTCTTACCGACGATCATCATCATGTCGGCGAATTCGTCAATAACCACGACGATTGAAGGCAAAACTTCTAAATCTGGCGCCTGAGCTTCTTCTAGCCCCGCTTGATAATGCTCTTCTGGCTTCCAGAGCGGATCTTTAATCGGTTCGCCTGCGAGAATGGCGTCTTTGACCTTGCGGTTAAACCCAGCCAAATTACGAACACCCATTTTCGACATTAATTTATATCGACGCTCCATCTCAGCCACGCACCAGCGCAAGCCGTTGGCGGCATCTTTCATGTCGGTGATAACGGGGGTCAATAAATGCGGAATACCGTCGTATACCGAGAGTTCCAGCATTTTCGGGTCGACCAGCATCAGTCGGACTTCTTCTGGTGTTGATTTGTAAAGGAGGCTTATCAGCATGGCGTTTACCCCAACTGATTTACCCGAACCGGTGGTACCGGCGACCAAAAGATGCGGCATTTTGCCCAGATCAGCACAGACCGGCTCACCAGATATATCGTGACCCAGCGCAAGCGTTAACGGTGATTTGCTGGCATCAAAAACCTCTGATGACAGAACATCGTGGAAGTTAACAATTTCTCGATCTTCATTGGGAATCTCTATCCCCACATAAGGTTTACCAGGAATAACCTCGACAACACGAACGCTAACAACAGCCAAGGAGCGCGCCAGATCTTTCACCAGATTAGAGATTTTACTGACCTTAACACCGGCATCGGGCTCGAGTTCAAAGCGGGTAATAACGGGGCCTGGGAACACGGCTACAACCTTTGCAGACACCCCAAAGTCGAGCAACTTTATCTCAAGTAGACGTGACATCGCGTCGAGCGTTTCTGGAGAAAACCCCCGTTCCGGATTATGAATCGCTTTATCGAGCAAGCTTAACGACGGTAAGGTTCCTGTTACCGGCCCATCGAACAAAGAGGTTTGACGCTCTTTTTCTGGTCGAGATGATTTCGCCACGGGTTTCGGCGGCGGCGCGATTTGCGGCGGAACACGGTTTTTTTGAATCTCGGTCTTGGTGGTGAACGCCTCGTGACGCTCCTTGGCTGCGGTTGCAGCCTTTTTACGCTCTGCTCGCGCTTGCCGATAGCGGTAAATTGCGTCGCTAGCTTTATCAAACAGTCGCAGGGTTAACGCACCCACGGCATCCATCAGTTTTATCCACGATAAATCGGTGAATACCGTTAAGCCAAATAGCAAAATCGCAATTAGCAGTAAGCGACTGCCAAATTCATTGAATGACGCCAAGGTCGCATGGCCAACGGCGTCGCCCAAAACACCACCTGCCCCAAAGGGCAAACCGCTATTGCCAAAATCGCCGTTCGCAGACAAGCCGGTGCTAGATATCATGACCAGTATTAGGCCAATGATACGCAGCGAGAAAATGAGCGAATCAAATGCCGGCGGTCGGTAGCGCGACTTAAACAAACGCCACGCCCTAAACCCCAGCATGCTCGGAAACAAATAAGCCATATAGCCAAACAGCGCAAAAAACACATCTGCTAGCCACGCACCCACCGGCCCGCCGGCATTCATGACGCCATCGCCATTCCCGGTTCTAGACCAGCCGGGGTCATTGCCGCTATAGGTTAAAAGGGATACGAAGATATAAATGCATACGGCGACAAAGCCGATTAACAGGCCCTCTCGCAGCCGTAAATGCAGAATTTGACGGTTATCCGCCGCTGATTTTGTTGTCGGTTTAGGCAAAAGAAATTATTTTCCTTGTTACTTCTCGCTTAAACGGTCACCCCATACAAGCTATGATGCCGTCGCGAGAAAACATAATGGTTTACTAAGGCTGGCAACAAGCCTATTGAATATCGTAATTTGGGCCCAATATTATCACTATGTCAGGGCATTTGTCGCCGCGAAGACATTTTGATGCGGATAACGAATTCCCCTATGATATGCGCCTTATATCAGTCAATTTGGATTGAACTGAGTTCACTCCCCCTGAATGGAATACAGTAAATTTATGAGCGACAGCCAACACCACCGCCTAATTATTCTCGGTTCAGGCCCCGCCGGTTACACCGCCGCAGTGTACGCTGCCCGCGCCAACCTTAAGCCTGTTGTTATTACTGGTATTCAACAAGGTGGTCAGCTAACCACGACAACAGATGTTGATAACTGGCCTGGCGATCAAAACGGTGTGCAAGGGCCAGAGTTAATGCAGCGGATGCAAGAGCATGCCGAACGCTTTGATACCGACGTTATTTTCGATCACATCGAGTCGGTCGACCTCAAAAAGAAACCATTTACACTTACCGGCAGCAAAACCTACACCTGCGATGGCTTAATTATCGCAACAGGTGCGTCGGCACAGTACCTTGGCCTCGCCTCTGAAGAAGCGTTTATGGGTAAAGGTGTTTCTGCTTGTGCGACCTGCGACGGTTTCTTTTATCGCGGCAAAAAAGTTGCCGTTATTGGCGGCGGCAATACCGCTGTTGAAGAGGCGTTATATTTATCGAATATCGCGTCAGAAGTTACCCTGGTTCACCGTCGCGATAGTCTTCGTTCAGAAAAAATTCTGCAAGATAAGCTGCTTGAGCGCGCAGCCAATGGCAACGTGAATATTTTGTGGAATAACACCTTAGATGAGGTCTTGGGCGACGACAGCGGTGTGACAGGCATACGCATAAAAAGCACCAAAGATGGCAGCACACAGCAACTTGATCTTGCCGGTGTGTTTATAGCTATCGGTCACAAACCCAATACCGATATATTTGAAGGCCAACTAGACATGAAAGATGGCTATCTTAAAATTCACAGCGGCACGGAAGGTAATGCCACCCGCACCAGCGTAGAAGGTGTTTTTGCGGCTGGCGATGTTGCCGACCACATCTATCGTCAAGCGGTCACCTCAGCTGGTTTCGGTTGTATGGCGGCGCTCGACGCTGAACGTTATCTCGACGATCTAGCGTAATTAACTGCAGCTTATCAAATGCCGACTATTCCTTGGCTCGACATCGATAAGCTCGATTTCCCTGATATCGATAGCGCCTTAGATGACCCCAACGGCTTGCTAGCCGTTGGTGGTGATCTCAGTACAGATCGTATATTAGCGGCCTACCATCAGGGTATTTTTCCATGGTACGAAGAATCGCAGCCGATTCTTTGGTGGTCCCCAGAACCGCGGACAGTGCTAAATCCGCAAGACGTTTATATTAATCGCAGTTTGCGCAAAGCCTTGCGACGCGAAGATTATTCCGTCAGCTTTGATCGCGCATTTAATGACGTGCTCGATGGCTGTGCAGAACTTAGCCCAAAGCGGCCAGGCACGTGGATCACCGACGACATGCGCACTGCCTATCGAGCCCTTCACCAACAGGGCTGGGCGCACTCGGTAGAGGTTTGGCGGGAAGAACGGTTAATAGGCGGTCTATACGGCATGGGTATTGGCCAGGTGTTTTTTGGCGAATCCATGTTTAGTCGCGAGGCCAATGCCTCTAAAATAGCGCTGGTACATCTCTGCGGCCAAATTCAAGAATGGGGATATCCTCTCATTGATTGTCAGGTAGGAAATGACTACCTTGATAATATGGGCGCACAGGAAATCGCTCGGGAAAAGTTTAGGCAGCACCTTAGCGTATATACCAACCTCCCCGGGCACCCCGTGGCAAACTGGACTATGAATTGGCGTTACGGGCAAAAAACGCTAGCGGAATAGGCATGACCGACTCGAAGGAAATAAAACTTTACGCTACCCACCCTCACCCCTGTAGTTATTTTGGTGACCGCGAAGCGCAGACTATATTCATTGATCCAGATATGTCGCCCTCGCCCCTGCTCTACAGCGAATTGTCACGGCGTGGGTTTAGACGTAGCGGAAATCATATTTATCGACCTGACTGCAAACGCTGTAAAGAGTGTATTGCCAGTCGAGTCCCAGTAATGACATTTAAGGCAAGCCGAAGCCAACGCAGAACAATAAATCGTAACGCAGATTTATCTACAGAGGTTTTACCAGCGCCATCAGCGCAAGCATACCCACTATACGAGCGCTATATAAATGGCCGCCACCGCGATGGTGATATGTTTCCACCCTCACGCGAACAGTTCGACAGCTTTTTAGGCGAAAGTAGCGCAACAACAGCATACGTCCATTTTTATGCTGAGGGGGCCTTAGTCGCCGTTGCGGTAACCGATATACTCGATGATGGCTTATCCGCCATTTATACCTTTTATGACCCCGATCTAAACAAGCGGAGTCTGGGTGTTTACGGTATTCTTTGGCAAATTTCCCACGCGAAATCTTTAAATTTGCCCTATGTTTATCTCGGATATTGGATTCGTGACTGCCAAAAAATGGCTTATAAAACCGACTACCGCCCTATAGAACTGCTAATTAACAGTCGCTGGGTTCGACTCAACTAAGCGCCAAGCGAAACTCTGCTTTATCAATACCCTATGTAAATTGCCAAGCTCGGCAAATTCAGGCAAAATGCGCGCAGTTTTGACAGCCCCCAGTGGCCTCAGTGCTACTCAATCATTAATTCTTAAAGACTTTCGAGGATAGTTGCCGAATGGCGAAAGAAGACCAGATAGAAATGGAAGGCGAAGTCATCGACACATTGCCCAATACAACTTTTCGTGTGCGCTTAGAAAATGGCCACGTTGTGACAGCCCATATCTCAGGCAAAATGCGCAAGCATTACATCCGGATTTTAACGGGTGATAAGGTCAAGGTTGAACTAACTCCCTATGACCTTACCAAAGGCCGCATTACCTTCCGCGGCCGTTAAGGGCGATTAGCTTAATCGCAGGTCTGGCTCTCCTCCTCATCCACCGTTTCTGCGGTTAGAGCTAGACCATCACCTTTGACGGTGATACTCACCACCCCACCACATTTCTCCAGGCTGCCAAACAGAACCATTTCAGCGAGTGGTTTCTTGATGTGCTGCTGAATGATGCGTGCCATTGGCCGCGCCCCCATGGTTTTGTCATAACCATTCTCAACTAACCAGCGGCGTGCAGCATCGTCCACATTTAAGACCACTTTTTTGTCGTCTAACTGCGCCTGCAATTCAACCAAGAACTTGTCGACAACGGTTAAAATAACGTCAGACTGCAGCGGCGCAAAGGAAATAACACTGTCCAAGCGATTGCGGAATTCTGGTGTGAATAAGCGGTTGATCGCCTCGGTAGAGTCGGTTTGATTATCCTGCTCTGTAAAGCCTATTGAACGGCGGCTCATACTTTCAGCGCCAGCATTGGTCGTCATGACAAATATCACATTACGGAAATCTGCCTTGCGGCCATTGTTGTCGGTCAACGAACCATGATCCATGACCTGCAGGAGCAGATTAAACAAATCAGGGTGGGCCTTTTCAATTTCGTCTAACAACACCACAGAGTGGGGATGCTTGGTGACGGAATCGGTTAGCAAGCCGCCTTGATCAAAACCAACATAACCCGGGGGCGCACCGATGAGACGAGATACGGTATGGCGCTCCATATACTCCGACATATCGAAACGAATCAGCTCTAAGCCAAGCAGTTTGGCAAGCTGTCGGCAAATCTCAGTCTTACCAACACCAGTTGGGCCGGCTAGCAAGAAGCTCCCTATTGGCTTCTCTGCTGACTTCAAACCTGCGCGCGCAAGTTTAATGGATGCACTGAGTTCCGATACCGCCTGATCCTGACCGAAGACCACCATTTTGAGATTGTCTTCGAGCTTGGCCAATGACGCTTTATCGTCTGACGACACGCTTTTAGGTGGTATACGCGCAATCTTAGCGACAATCGCCTCTACTTCTGCGATATCAATTTTTTCCACTCTGTTTTCTGGTTTTTGCAGCCGCTGGTAGGCACCCGCTTCGTCGATCACATCAATTGCCTTATCAGGCAAAAAGCGATCATTGATATAGCGTGCCGACAACTCTGCCGCTGAGCGCAATGCGCCATCGGTATACTTGAGGTCGTGATGACTTTCAAAGCGCGAGCGCAGACCTTTCAATATTAAGAAGGTATCTTCCACTGACGGCTCGTTTACATCGACTTTTTGGAAGCGACGGCTCAACGCGCGGTCCTTATCAAAAATACCGCGATACTCTTGGAAGGTAGTCGAACCGATACACCGCATCTGTCCAGAGCTGAGCAGCGGTTTCAAAAGATTGGACGCATCCATCACACCACCGGACGCCGCGCCGGCACCAATGATAGTGTGAATCTCATCTATGAACAAAATGGCGCCTTCACGCTTCTTAAGATCGGCGAGTAAGCCTTTTAAGCGTTTTTCAAAATCACCGCGGTATTTTGTACCGGCAAGCAATGCGCCCATATCTAATGAGTAAACCACACTGCCGATAAGGACATCGGGTACTTCGCCATCGACTATACGCTTTGCCAAGCCCTCCGCGATCGCGGTTTTACCAACGCCGGACTCACCAACGAGTAGAGGGTTGTTTTTGCGTCGGCGGGTAAGGATCTGCGCAACGCGCTCGACTTCTTCAGCACGCCCAATCAGCGGGTCAATCCGCCCCGCCTTGGCCTCTTCATTTAAGTTAGTGGCAAAATTCTCAAGTGGGCGCTGCTCAGGATCGCCATTTTCACCTTCTTGATCTTGCTGTTGATCGTGCTCAAGCCCCTCGGCGCCAGATACTTTTGAGATGCCGTGGGTAATATAATTCACCACGTCTAGACGATTAACATTTTGGGACTTTAAAAAGTAAACAGCTTGGCTTTCCTGCTCACTAAAAATGGCAACCAGCACATTTGCGCCGGTGACCTCTTGCTTACCGGAGGACTGCACATGGAATACCGCTCGCTGAAGCACGCGCTGAAAGCCCAGTGTGGGCTGCGTATCGCGCTCTGCGTCGTCTTCGGGAATGCGCGGCGTGGTGGCCTCAACAAACTCTTTTAGCTCGCCCTTGAGCTGAGTTAAATCAGCACCGCAGGCTAGCAGCACCTTAACGGCAGCCTCATTGTCTGCTAAAGCCAGTAGCAGGTGCTCAACCGTCATAAACTCATGTCGACGACTACGAGCCGATTTAAATGCCTGGCTCAATGTTGTTTCGAGATCTTTGCTCAACATAGACTACGTCCGCCCTTTGACATTACAAACTTCAATCATCGCTTTCTTCTATCTCAGCAAGTAGCGGATGGCCATTATCTCTTGCGTACTGGTTTACCTGTGCCGCTTTGGTTTCCGCGATATCTTTGGTAAACACGCCGCACACCCCTTTACCTTTGGTGTGTACTGCAAGCATTACTTGGGTGGCGCGCTGCCGATCCAAATAAAAGAAGTCCTCTAAAATTTCGACAACAAACTCCATCGGAGTGTAATCATCGTTCAACAAGATCACCGCATACATGCGTGGCTTCTTCAATTCAGGCTTTGCCTCTTGAATTGCTAAGCCATTACCGTGATCTTCGTCGGCTTTATTACCTGAGTTTTGTATATCAATGTTCATTTTCACTGGCTTTACCTGAGCTTATCACCACTATAACCCCACGCAATAGGGAAATTCACCAACTTAACGACTTACATCTTCTTCACTTGACGAAGAGGCCGGACTGTTTTAAAAATGGGGGCTAAGTCGCAAAATACAAGGTGGTTTGCGTAAATATGACAATAACTATAACGACAATTAAGGATAAAAAGCTATGCAGCAGGGTGTTGTAAAGTGGTTCAATAACGCCAAGGGCTACGGTTTCATTGTTTCAGAAAATAGTGAAGATGAGGTTTTTGCGCACTATTCGGCTATTACGATGGAAGGCTACAAAACCTTAAAAGCGGGACAAAGCGTGAAGTTTAGCGCGGAGCCAGGCCCCAAAGGACTTCATGCGACCAACATTCAGGCATCAGACGAAGAGTAAAAGAAGAAAATTTCCAATTTAGAGATTTTGCCACCGGCAGCGCCGGTGGCAAAATGGCTTTACGCCATGTGCTTAACGATAGCATCACCGAATTCAGAACATTTCAGCAAGGTTGCACCTTCCATCAAACGCTCAAAATCGTAGGTTACCGTCTTAGCTTGGATTGCGCCGTTCATACCGTCGATAATCAGGTCAGCAGCTTCATTCCAACCCATGTGACGCAGCATCATTTCAGCAGACAGGATCAAGGAACCTGGGTTTACCTTGTCCAGGCCTGTGTACTTAGGTGCAGTACCGTGGGTAGCTTCAAACAACGCAATGTTATCGCTCAAGTTTGCACCCGGTGCGATACCAATACCACCAACCTGGGCTGCAAGTGCATCAGACAAGTAGTCACCATTCAAATTAAGCGTAGCAATGACGCTGTATTCGTCTGGACGTAGTAAAACCTGTTGCAGCATGGCGTCAGCAATAACATCTTTAACGACGATTTCTTTGCCAGTATTAGGGTTGTTAAACTTAACCCATGGGCCGCCATCAATCAGCTCTGCACCAAACTCGCTGACCGCTAGCTCGTATGCCCAATTCTTGAACGCACCTTCGGTGAACTTCATGATATTGCCTTTGTGCACAATGGTCAGTGACGGCAAATCTTGATCGATGGTGTATTGCAATGCCTTACGTACTAGGCGCTCGGTACCTTCTTTAGATACCGGCTTGATACCGATACCACATTCTTGCGGGAAGCGGATTTTAGTAACGCCCATCTCTTCCTGTAAGAATTCGATGACTTTATCAGCTTCTGGTGTGCCCGCTTTCCACTCGATACCCGCATAAATGTCTTCTGAGTTTTCGCGGAAAATAACCATATTGGTTTTGCCCGGTTCTTTAACCGGAGAAGGTACGCCTTCAAACCAACGCACTGGACGCTGACATACATAAAGATCTAGTTCTTGGCGCAACGCGACGTTCAATGAACGGAAGCCGCCGCCGACGGGCGTAGTCAAAGGACCTTTTATGCCTACGACATAGTCTTTAATTGCATCTAGAGTTTCTGCCGGGAACCAGTCACCGTCGTACAACTCTGCTGCTTTTTCGCCAGTGTAGATTTCCATCCAGCTGATTTTCTTGGCGCCTGAGTAGGCTTTTTCAACGGCTGCATCAACTACGTTGATCATCACCGGAGTAATGTCGGCCCCGATGCCATCACCTTCGATAAAAGGAATAATTGGCCGATCGGGTACATTGAGGGAAAGATCCGCATTAACGGTGATTTTCTCGCCCGCAGTAGGTACCTTGATATGTTGGTATCCCATTTTTGACTCCATGGTTTATGAGTTAGTATCTGTGCTAGTGCTCGCTCAAATAATGAAAACAGCTACATATTGCTACAATGCAGCTTCTGCAAAAAGCGCGGCATTATAACACTTTATACCCAGATTTCTTCTATGAATGAGCCTATTTTTATCGTGAGTGATATTTTTCTTTTTAACAAGCCCTACCAAGTGATGAGTCAATTCACCGACTCAGATGGGCGAGCCAACCTGTCTGATTACATCAGGATACCGGCCATATATCCAGCGGGAAGGCTCGATTATGACTCAGAAGGCTTGATGATTTTAACAGGCGACGGTGAACTTCAGCACCAGATAAGCCATCCGCGTCACAAGCTCCCAAAAACCTACTGGGTGCAGGTCGATGGCGACATTAACGAAGAGGCATTAAAACAACTGCGAGCCGGCGTGGGCCTCAATGACGGCCCAACCCTGCCGGCAATTGCAGACAAAATTGTTGAGCCAGCGTCACTCTGGCCCCGCACTCCTCCGGTGCGATTTCGCGCCAACATCCCCACCAGTTGGATAAGCCTTACCATTAGCGAGGGTCGCAATAGACAGGTTCGGCGCATGACGGCTGCCGTGGGCTTCCCGACTCTGCGCCTGATCCGGGCTAGCATTGGCAATTGGAACATAGAAGGCTTGGCGCCAGGCGAGCACACCTCGGCCACCCTGGGACCGGAATTTATTCGCTACAAGCCACAAAACACCCACAAGCCAAAACCTAACTACCGCAAATCCACTAAACCATCACGGCGCAAGCGTAGTCCTTAAACCTCTGCTCCTGTTACAATCCGCACTTTAAAGGCCGGGTTCATTTATGGAATGGCATCCACATGTCACTGTTGCAACATTGGTTGAGAATGACGGTAAGTTTTTATTTGTCGAAGAAATTAAGCATGGCCGCAAAGTCTTAAACCAGCCAGCCGGCCATCTTGAAGAAAACGAGAGCTTAATAGAGGCTGCACTCAGAGAAACACTAGAAGAGACACAGTGGCGAGTAGAGATCTTAGGCGTGGTTGGCGTAGGCCTCTACAAAGCACCCGCCAATGGCGTGACCTACCATCGAACCAGTTTTTTCGCTCGTCCCATCGCGTTTTGCCCTGAGCAAAAACTCGACATCGATATTGAGCAGGCCATTTGGTTAACGCCCGATGAGCTAAGAGAGCGCCGCGGGCAACTTCGCAGCCCCTTAGTTCTGGAGTGTTTAGAAAGGTATTTACAGGGTCAGCGCCACCCACTATCAATGATTTACTAGCGCAGCGAACTCACCGCGTAACGGATACATGAATGATTCAGAAAGACCCCAGTGACACTAAAGTTATCGTCGGTATGTCCGGCGGTGTCGACTCCTCGGTATCTGCCCTACTCTTGATTCAACAAGGCTTTCAGGTTGAAGGCTTGTTCATGAAAAACTGGGACGAAGATGACGGCACGGAATACTGTACTGCCAAAGACGACCTAGCAGACGCCAGCGCAGTTTGCGATAAACTGGGCATACACCTTCACACCGCAAATTTCGCCGCCGAATACTGGGACAATGTGTTCGAGCACTTTCTTGAAGAATACAAAGCCGGCCGGACACCCAACCCAGATATCCTGTGCAATCGCGAAATTAAGTTTAAAGCTTTTCTTGAGTACGCCATTGTCTTGGGGGCAGATTACATCGCGACCGGCCACTATACGCGGCGACGCGACATTGACGGGACAAGCCAGCTGTTAAAAGGCCTAGATCCGAATAAGGATCAAAGCTATTTTCTGCACGCCGTAGGCAGCGAACAATTGGCCAAAACCTTATTTCCGGTGGGTGAAATTGAAAAACCCGAAGTGCGGTCCCTGGCGGAAAAACACGGACTGATCACCCACGATAAAAAGGACAGCACCGGCATCTGCTTTATCGGCGAGCGACGCTTTAAAGACTTCCTCCAGCAGTATTTGCCAGCCAAACCGGGCAGAATTAAAACCCTTGATGGTATCGATATGGGCCAGCATAGCGGCTTGATGTACCACACCATCGGTCAGCGCCAAGGCCTTGGCATTGGCGGCGTAAAAGGCGGCGGCGAAGAGCCCTGGTACGTTATCGATAAAGACCTTGAGCGCAATGTGTTATTAGTAGCACAGGGTAGTCAACACCCCGCCTTGTTCAAGCAGGCGTTACAGGTAAGCGACATTCACTGGATTAGCGGGCAAGCGCCAATATTCCCGCATAATTGCACAGCCAAGACCCGCTACCGCCAAGCCGATCAGCAGTGCGAAATACGTCCTACTGACACCGGCTTTGACGTGCATTTCAGCGAAGCACAGCGCGCCATCACACCCGGCCAATCAGTCGTATTCTACGACGGCGACGTGTGTCTTGGCGGCGGTATTATCGAAGCGGGATATCAGTATCAATGAGTGACGACAAACAAATCACGCCGACAGACAAAGACATCCAGGCTAGGCAGCAAATCTTGGCTCTCGCCGCAATTGTGCAGGCAGCGGTTCTGGTCGATCAAATAGCGCGTACCGGCCAAGCCGAGCCGCAAGCGGTAGAGGCAACCATAGAAAGCCTATTCGCCTTTTCTGCTAATACCGTTGAAGAAGCCTATGGCAGCATAGAGAATTTGGAAATTGGCGTACGCGGACTGCGCGATTTACTCAGTGGCAATGACTACGGCGAGCGCAAAAGTGTTATGCGCTATTGCCTAGGCGTGCTGCACCTACACAAGAAATTGCGCGGCGACGCGGATACGAGTGCAATATTGCGCAGCCGCCTGCAGCATACCGCCAAGCAAAAATCTTTTAATGGGAATGATATCAACACCTTATCGAACTCTCTTTCAGCTATTTATCAAGATACAATTTCCAAGTACAACTTTAGAATCCAAATTACCGGCAGCGCGCAAGAGTTGCAAAACGCCAATAATGCGGCTCGAATTCGCACGCTATTGTTAGCCGCAATTCGAGCAGCCTATCTGTGGCATCAAGCCGGCGGTAGTCGCTGGAAACTGGTGCTGCAACGAAATCGAATTTTCGCCCAAACCAAACAACTGTTAGCGACTGAAATCCGACGTTAATTCATGTATTATTGCGCGCTTTCCGCACTGCCCGCCCCGATTTAGAAAAGGTATTTACTATGGACTTATCCGCGCTTTCTGCCATCTCCCCCGTCGATGGCCGCTATGGCAGCAAAACTGCTAGCCTGCGCCCTGTTTTCAGCGAATTCGGTCTGATCAAGTATCGCCTCATCGTTGAAGTGCGCTGGCTACAGCAACTTGCTGCCAACCCAGCCATCGGTGAAGTACCAGCTCTTAGCAGTGATGCGAACGCCGTCTTAGAAGCACTAATTAGTAATTTTGATGAAGTTGGCGCGCAGAAAGTCAAAGACATTGAGGCCACCACCAATCACGACGTAAAAGCGATTGAGTACTTTATAAAAGACGCCATTAGCGCCAATGCAGAACTAGCCGCAGTATCCGAATTCGTGCACTTTGCCTGCACATCAGAAGACATCAACAATCTGTCTCACGCGCTCATGCTGAAAGAAGGTCGTGAAATACTGCTTAGCGAATGCGACGCCATCATCGACAAGCTCACCACCCAAGCCCACGAATTTGCTGAAATTCCCATGCTGTCGCGCACCCACGGCCAAACCGCCAGCCCAACCACCATGGGCAAAGAATTTGCCAATGTGGTTGCGCGTCTGCGGCGTCAGCGCCAAGTCATAGCAAGTATTGAACTGCTAGGTAAAATTAATGGCGCGGTAGGCAACTACAATGCACACCTGTCGGCCTACCCAGACATTGATTGGGAGGCAAACGCAGACGACTTTATTAGTAAGCTCGGTATTACCTGGAATCGCTACACCACCCAAATTGAACCCCACGATTACATCGCTGAATTATTTGATGCCATTGCCCGCTTCAACACCATCTTAATTGATCTTGATCGCGACATTTGGGGCTATATCTCGCTGGGCTACTTTAAACAGCGCACGATTGCCGGCGAAGTGGGCTCGTCAACCATGCCGCACAAAGTGAATCCCATTGATTTTGAAAATTCGGAAGGCAACCTCGGAATAGCCAATGCCGTTCTTCACCACCTAGCCGTCAAGCTACCCATCTCACGCTGGCAGCGCGATCTGACCGACTCTACTGTGCTGCGCAATATGGGGGTGGGCATTGCCTACAGCCTGATGGCGTATCAGGCCACTATGAAGGGCTTGAGCAAGCTAGAGATTAACGTTGCGCGAATAGCGGCGGATCTTGATGACAGCTGGGAAGTACTTGCCGAACCTATTCAAACGGTTATGCGTCGCTACGGCATTGAAGAGCCGTACGAAAAATTGAAAGCACTTACCCGCGGCCAGCGTATTACGGCTGATATATTAAAAGCCTTTGTAGACACCCTTGAAATGCCCGACGCAGCGAAGGCCGAATTGCGGGAACTGACGCCGGCAAGCTATATCGGCAACGCCGTTGCCCAAGCTAAACGGATTTAACATAATGGCGCTGCAACACTTTGATCCACAAACATTTTTAGATCAAGTTTGGCAGCGCAATGCCCTGCTTATAAAAAATGCGATACCCAATTATGACTGCCCATTAGATGGCAATGACCTTGCGGGTCTAGCCTGTGAAGACGATGTCGACAGCCGAATTATCATTGAAAAAGATGGCGGCTGGGAGCTGCGCAACGGCCCGTTTAAAGAGGACGATTTCGGCACCCTTCCCGAATCGAAGTGGACCTTATTGGTTCAAAGTGTCGATCACTATCTACCCGAATTAGCCGAACTGCTGGCACACTTCCGCTTTATTCCTCGCTGGCGAACAGAAGACGTCATGGTGAGTTACGCCTGCGACGGTGGCAATGTCGGCCCGCATTACGACCAATACGATGTCTTTTTAGTGCAAGGCAGCGGACGCCGACGCTGGAAAATCGGTGGCCACTGCACGCCGAGCAATGCCCTATCAAACACATCTGGACTGCGTTTGTTAAAGGATTTCAGCGCAGAACAGGAATACCTACTGGAAGCGGGTGATGTCCTTTATGTGCCGCCTGGAGTGGCGCATTGGGGAGTTGCTGAAGGCGACGACTGCATCACCCTTTCCGTTGGTTTTCGAGCCCCCTCGGAAGCCGCACTGCTCAGCGACTTTAGCGACGATATTGCCAGCTACCTCGACGAATCTTTACGTTATCAAGATCCGCAGCTCAGCGCTGAGGCCCACCCCGCCGAGATTTCTGTGCAGGTGCGCCAGCATGTTAAATCGCTGATACAGCGCCACATCGACGATGACCAGCACCTTGCGCGCTGGTTCGGTGAGATGATGACTCGTATCCCTGATCAAGAAAGCATGGTAGACGACTCCTTGAGCCCAGAAGCCTTTCTTTTGGAGCTTGCCGAGGGCGCGGTGCTGCAATTGCGATTGGGAGCAAGGCTTGCCTTCGACGATCAGTATTTATTTGCGGATGGCCTAGCGTTTCCCTATCCATCCGAGCAGCGCGGCGATGTTAGAGCGCTGTGCGAAATCGAGTGTGGCGTCACGATAGATACAGCGCACCGCCTAAGTCCTGACATGATTTATGCCCTTTTCTGTAACGGCACCCTGTGTTTTTACGATGATACGCAAGACTGACTGGCACACCAGTGAAGCTGAACTTGTGGCCATTCGTCGCGAGGTGTTCATCGACGAACAGCATGTTCCCATCGAACTAGAAATCGACGATCACGATCCCCACTGTCATCACTGGCTTGCCTATATCAATAACGAGGTTGTTGGCACCGTTAGAATGCTCAATAACGGCGGAATTGGGCGCATGGCGGTGCGTAAACCCTTTCGCAAACAAGGGGTGGGCAAAGCGCTACTGCAAGCTGCAATTGAATATGCCAAAGAGCAAGACTGGCGCTCGCTAACGCTGTCCGCCCAGGATCACGCCATCGACTTTTATGCCGCACAAGGCTTTATAGCCTTCGGCGATATGTTTATGGACGCGGGAATTCCCCATCAATCAATGCAGCTGCTACTGCGCGAGTCCCGCAAGCTAGGCCAAGACAGCGCAATATTCTTGCCCAGTGATAATGCCGCTACCGCCCTGGATTTATGTCATCAGGCGCGCCGAACACTGCGCATATTTAGCCGCTCACTTGACCCTGCGGTATACGCTAGGGAAGATATTGTTAGCGCTTTATCCGCACTAGCTAGGCGCCATCGCCAGAGTGAAATAAGACTATTGATATGCGATGAATCGCCATTGCGAGAGCAGCGTCACCCATTGATTGAGCTATGTCAGCGACTGCCCTCCTCCATACCCCTGCGAGTTCTGCCTTTCGATTCACAAGCTGAATTAAATGAATTTTTTGTACTTGCCGACCGCAGCGGTATCTTCGTGCATTCAGAAAGCGCACCTGAGACAAGCTGGTGTAGCTATTTTCTTCCTCCCAAGGTCAGTGACTACCAGGAGCGCTTTGACCGAATGTGGGCCCGAGGGGAGCAACTCAGGTATTTGCGCAGACTCTATTAAGCTTTCAATTCACGACTTAATAAGCTAAAAATTGCTAAAATCTAGCGCGCCGCTCAAAACATCAAGCTCCTGAAAACATGACATATTCCTGACAAATTTATGACGAAAGTCGTATTTTTGCACCATCCCGACATTTTTACATAAAAAAAGCCAACCAAAGCCCCCCTTCTTTACTTTTACACGAGCAAAATTGACTAATTTGCTGTACATTACCCGCCTATTTTCAACCCAGCTTATCTAGAGAGCGCTATGACTGATCTATCCCTTTACAGAAATATTGGTATTTTCGCCCACGTTGATGCCGGTAAAACCACGACTACCGAGCGTATCCTCAAGCTGACCGGTAAAATCCATAAAATCGGTGAAGTTCATGAAGGCGAGTCAACAACCGACTTCATGGAACAAGAAGCTGAGCGCGGGATTACCATTCAGTCAGCAGCGGTAAGCTGTTTTTGGAAAGGACATCGCTTTAACGTAATCGACACACCGGGCCACGTTGACTTCACAGTTGAAGTGTATCGCTCGCTGAAAGTACTCGATGGCGGTATCGGCGTATTCTGTGGTTCTGGCGGCGTTGAGCCTCAGTCAGAAACCAACTGGCGCTACGCGAACGACTCAAAAGTTTCGCGCCTTATCTTCGTAAACAAGCTTGACCGTATCGGCGCTGACTTTATCCGCGTAACTGATCAAGTAACTAAAGTACTTGGCGCTAAGCCATTAATCATGACTCTGCCTATTGGTCGCGAAGACACCTTCAAAGGCGTTGTAGATCTTTTAAGCCGCAAAGCTTACATCTGGGATGAAACTGGACAGCCAGAAAACTACACCATTGAAGATGTGCCAGCCGACATGGTGGATGACGTTGAAATGTACCGTGAGCAACTGATCGAAAACGCAGTTGAAATGGACGATGACGTCATGATGGCGTACATGGAAGGCGAACAACCTTCTGATGACGACATCAAGCGTTGCATCCGCAAAGGTACTTTGGAGCTCGCGTTCTTCCCAACTTACTGTGGTTCTGCCTTCAAAAACAAAGGCATGCAGTTGTTACTTGATGCGGTTGTTGACTACTTGCCAACGCCAACTGAAGTTAATCCACAACCACTAACTGACGAAGAAGGTAATCCAAACGGCAAGTACGCTATCGTTGCCGATGACGAGCCCTTCCGTGCACTAGCATTCAAAATCATGGACGACCGTTTCGGCGCCCTGACCTTCGTTCGTATCTACTCAGGTAAATTGAACAAAGGCGACACCGTCCTTAACTCGTTCACAGGTAAATCTGAGCGCGTTGGCCGCATGGTTGAAATGCAAGCTGACGAGCGCAACGAATTAAGCTTCGCGCAGGCCGGTGACATTATCGCCATCGTGGGCATGAAGAACGTCCAAACCGGTCACACTCTATGTGATCCTAAATTCCCCTGCACACTAGAAGCCATGGTATTCCCAGAGCCTGTAATCTCGATCTCTGTTACACCAAAAGACAAAGGCTCTACCGAGAAAATGGGTATCGCCATCGGCAAAATGGTTGCCGAAGATCCAACCTTCCGCGTTGAAACTGACATTGACTCGGGCGAAACCATTCTTAGAGGGATGGGCGAGCTTCACCTTGATATTAAAGTGGACATCCTTAGACGTACTTACGGCGTTGATCTGGTAGTTGGCCAACCGCAGGTTGCCTACCGCGAAACCATCTCCATGCCTATCGAAGACAGCTACACGCACAAGAAGCAGTCTGGTGGTTCAGGTCAATACGGTAAAATCGACTACAAAATCAAGCCAGGCGAACCAAACACAGGCTTCACCTTCAAGTCGTCTGTTGTTGGCGGTAACGTTCCCAAGGAATTCTTCCCCGCTATCGAGAAAGGCTTTAGATCTATGATGGGTATTGGTCCATTAGCGGGCTTCCCAGTACTAGACGTAGAAGTTGAGCTAGTAGACGGTGGATACCACGCGGTCGACTCCTCGGCTATCGCTTTCGAAATCGCTGCAAAAGGCGCATTCCGTCAGTCTATGCCTAAGGCCGGCCCACAGCTTCTTGAGCCCATCATGAAAGTTGATGTGTACAGCCCCGAAGATCACGTTGGTGATGTTATCGGTGACTTGAACCGTCGTCGCGGCATGATCTCTGGCCAGGAGCCAAACACCACGGGCGTTCGTATTAAGTCAGATGTACCTCTTTCAGAAATGTTTGGCTACATCAGCACTCTGCGTACGATGACTTCTGGTCGCGGTCAATTCTCTATGGAGTTCTCGCACTATTCAGCATGCCCAATGAACGTATCTGAAGCGGTTATTGCTAAAGAGAAAGAAAAGAAAGCCGCTGCAGCTAAGTAATTAGCTCAGCCAAACAAAAAGCCCTGCCAGTTTTCACTGGCAGGGCTTTTTTTATACTTTCAAATTTTGGCAAGCCAATATAGTTAGTAGTCCAGCATCACACCCACTTCATTGTCCCGATCAATAACCTCATAGCAACGCAAATTCCGACACGGCTCTTCGCTAAAATGTGTGAGTTCACCGTTGTGAATATTGAATCGGTAACCATGCTGCGGGCAAACCAAGTCGCTACCATCGACATCAGAGCTTTTCAGCGGATATTCACGATGAGGACAATTGCCCTCTATTAAATAGCGGGTGCCATCGAGCTGAAGCAACATCAAATTATAGCTATCGATTTTGAAAACCTTACGATAGCCATCAAACAAATTAATGTACTTTTCCAAACTGTAATATCGCATATGCACAATAGCTGAAGAGTTTGATAAAGCTTAACGCAAAGCCTCTGATGGCGGTAAGCTTTTCATTATTTATAACCAAAGTAAGTATTGAAAAACAATCATAACAACCGTAATTAACCTACGAGCAACTAGCCATTAATTAAAATTACTGTAGTGGCGACAATGTCTACGTAACTCGCGATGTCCGGGACATTTCCTGCCGGCCGAATACATTTAGCTCGCACTGTGGGCAGCCAAGAACCAGCAAGCTTACCCCCACCTCTCTTTTTTCTTTCCAAAATTCCGCCAATTGCTATACTGCGCAACCTTTAAAAACCACGTGCGCCAGCCCATGACGGACACTATCCTCTATACCGACCTGTCGGGCTATTACGACCTTATGTGCGCGGATATTGACTATCAATCACAAAGCGAAACGGTAGACAGACTGCAGCAGATATTTGGAAACGGCGGCTCAAAGTACTTAGATTTATGCTGTGGTACAGGGCCGCACATCCGCCATTTTATTGACCGCGGCTACGATTGTGCCGGCCTAGACATAAACCAGCCTATGATCGATATCGCCAGACAGCGCTGCCCGGAGGCGCAGTTCAACACACAGGACATGTGCGAATTTTCCGTCACTGAGCCGCTGGATTTAATTACTTGCTTCTTATACTCGATACACTACAGCGGCAACACCGCTAGACTTAAAGAATGTATACAACATGTTTATAGCGCCTTAGCACCCAATGGTCTATTTTGTTTTAACGCTGTTGATAAAAACAAAATAGACAATAATTCATGTACTAGCCATGCTGCAGAACAAAGCGGTAATCGCTTCGTTTTCAGCTCACAATGGTATTACTGCGGAAGTGGCGACCAACAGGCACTTAAACTTAACATTCAAAAAAGTACGGCAAATACCACTCAGGCGTGGCGCGACGAACACCGCATGGTGGCAGTAAGCTTCGAGGAGTTGCTGGCGCTACTCAGCCCTTACTTTGAAGTCCATGTTTTTGAGCACGACTTCGAAAAACTTGTTCCGTTTGCGGGCTCTACCGGTAACGCCCTATTTACCTGCGTGAAAATCACCGCGTAAATTCGATGATCACTCATTTTATGGGTTCGCTCTATTTCAGCAATCGTTCAATGAAATACGGATATTTTACTTGCCCGCTATTCACAACGAGGTAGATCGCACCGCGGCATGGACTACTATCACTTATTAGTCCCGGAAGACGTGCTCATACCCCTAGGTACTCCAGCGTGGGGACGGTATTAGCTGATCGCTTTAGGGTTTCATCTGGGCAGACTGCGTCATGGCCATGCAGATTAGCTAGAGTATTGTATTTATCATGACAATATAAACTGCACTTGATACTCAAATTGCGACAAGAGAGCGTCACCTTCAGCTGATGAGTCCCGCGACAAATCAAGCAAATCTGGGATCAGTGCTAGGCCTAATGAAACTACTGCCGCTACGGCAGCTTTCTTTTCTGGCAAAGTAAAGCGTTCAAATAAGCCCCGTTCATGAAAGTCACTCGCCATTTCCTCTACGATCTGCCGAACCTCATTGCGAATTGCAGCACGAATTAGAGCCGAGCTCCCTGCTCTCTCTCTTGCAATTAGAATAAATAAGGATTCATTACCACGAATATATGAAAATGCCGCATCGACCGAAGCTGCAACAACAGATGCTTCTGTATCTGCGTCTCGAACACCTTTTAGCAAGGCTCTAAGCGTTGCCCCGACATCACTTACCAGCGCCAAACCCAACTCCTCCATTGACGCAAAGTGGCTATAAAATGCTGGTGGGCTTAAATCACAGGCCTTTGTAATACGGCGTAAACTAATACCCGACAAGCCACTTTGATCTTCTGCAAGTAGGACTAGGGCCGCACTCATTAACTTCTCACGATTGCCCTTTCGACTTTGTTTAGGCTTCCCAGAACTCATACCTTCCTCAATTTCAAACCAAGCTTAGTGCGTTATGCAGTATGGAGAGGCAGCGATACTACCGCAAACCTTATTGCCCGACCCGAACAAAAATGAAAGCTTTAACTTGACACCCGTTAAGTTAAAGCATAATTTATAACTTTACACTTGTAAATATAATAAAAGGAAATCCCAGATGAATACAAACGGCGAAGCACGATGGCATGACCCTAAACGCTACCTATGGTCGCTGGGACTCCTGGTTCCACTATTTCCTATTTTTGGCGCGATTGTATTTATGCAGACTGGACAAATATGGGGGTGGTGGCTAACACCGGTCATCGTCTATTTCATTATTCCAGCGCTAGATTTCTTGATTGGAACCGATCACTCCAATCCACCTGAATCAGCCGTCAACCAGCTTGAAGCCGATAATTACTATCGCTATATCGTATACGCCTACATCCCACTCCAGTACGCTGGCACCATAATTACCGTTTGGTTCGCCTGCACGGAGCTTGGCCCCTTAGGCATTATTGCCGGCTTATTCAGCTGCGCTTATGTAAATGGGATCGGCATAAATACAGGCCATGAGTTGGGCCATAAGCGCGATCCACTTAGCCAATTCCTCGCAAAGCTGGCGCTAGCGCCTGTTGCCTATGGCCATTTTTATGTAGAACACAATTTTGGTCATCACCGCAGAGTAGCAACACCTGAAGACCCCGCAAGCTCCAAAATGGGTGAAAGTTTTTGGCGATTTCTACCGCGCACCGTGATCGGCAGTTTGCGCTCAGCGTGTGAGATTGAAAGTAAGCGCCTTAGTCGCAAAGGCTTGGGATTTTGGCATTGGCGTAATGATGTTCTGCAAGCGTGGGCAATAACGGTTGTTCTTTTCGGTACATGCACGTTTTTCCTAGGTTGGCCGGCACTCGCGTTTCTCGTAATTCAAGCCATACTTGGTGCGTCTCTATTAGAAGTTATTAACTACGTTGAACACTACGGCCTTCTTCGCCAACAGGGCGACAATGGCGAATATGAACGCTGCCTACCAAAACATTCATGGAACAGTAACCATATCGTTACCAACTTAGTGCTGTATCAACTGCAACGTCATTCAGACCATCATGCACACCCCAATCGCGCCTTCCAAGCACTGCGGCACTTTGATGACAGCCCGCAACTACCTTCTGGTTATGCATCGATGATGATGCTGGCTTACTTTCCACCGCTTTGGTTCAAAGTCATGAACCCTCGAGTGGTCGCACACCATCGAGGAGATTTTAGTAAGGCTAATATTCATCCGCGCAAAGCCGAAACATTAAGAACGTATTTCAACGGTTTTGATAACAGCGCAAGAGTCTAGATAAACGCGCCATCAAGCTAATAATTAGATTAAAGTTTTCGCGATATGCGGCACCACAGAGGTTCCATAATGATAAAAAAAGCGTCGTTAGCAAGTATTATTTGCGCCAGCACACTCCACAGCGTCGCCGTTTACGGCGCACAACTTGAGGAAGTGATTGTTACCGCCCAGATAAGGGCCCAAAGCCTTCAAGATGTGCCGGTATCGGTAAGCGCCATTAGTGGCGAAAAAATGATGGAAGCGGGTCTTTCTAAAATTGAAGACCTCCAAGCTTACGTGCCAAACTTTACAATGACTGAATCGAGTATCGGAACAGACATCTATATTCGTGGTATTGGCTCAGGTGAAAATCAGGGCTTTGAGCAGTCGGTCGGTATGTATGTTGACGGAATTTACTATGGCCGTGCCCAGTTAGCTCGCGCACCTTTTCTCGATTTAGAGCGTGTTGAAATATTACGTGGTCCGCAAAATATTCTCTTGGGAAAAAATAGTATTGCAGGTGCCATCAATATAAGTAGCGCGTCCCCCTCTCATGAGCCGGAATTTCTAGTATCCGGCACTTACGAGCCAGATCTAAACGAGCAAGTAATCGATTTTGTAGCATCCGGTCCGATTAATGACGACCTAACTGCTCGGTTTGCTATGCGCCAGAGGCACACCGATGGTTTCGTTGAAAACCAAGTATTAAATCGGGATGAGGCTGAGCGAAACGAAGCAACCTACCGCATAAAATTCGCGTGGGACGCGGGCAATGACTTTGACGCCAAATTAAAACTGGAAATGGGCAGCTTTGATGTCGTTGGCAGACAGTCAGAAATTCTTACCGATAATCCCTCGGATTCCGATATATTTCTATTCACGGGGCGTACCTACGGTGAAATCCTAAACGACACCGTTTTTCCTGATTTTGGTGCCCTGGGAAATATCCTCGGGTCTTTACCTGCCGGTGTCCGCAACCTAATACAGCTGCAACCCAACGGCTCTATATTGAACATGCAAGCCGATGACTCGGTATTGGATGTTAAAGCTGACCGCAAGCGTTCCTCCAACGGCGATTTCAGCAACAACGACACTCAAAATATCACCCTCAACATGAACTGGTATTCTAACGGCAATACCTTCACATCGATTACTGGCTTTATGGCCTACCAGTACGATGAAGAATGTGACTGTGACTTCACCGGCGCGCCATTATTCCAGGTTGTATTTGAAGAAGAATACGAGCAATACAGCCAAGAGTTTCGCTGGGTATCAGCACCGGGAGAAAACTTCGATCTTATCGCCGGCGCTTATTTTCAATATAACGAACTGTACTTTTTTGATTCGATCGTACTGCCATCAACACTTATCCCTCAGCTGATAAACGCAGCAGACATCTTAGAAGGTGGAGCGCGAGGCGATATCGATCCCGGCGCGAATGGCAGCACCGGATTTGAGTTATTGGGTATCGGCGATGCCGGCAACTCACTCATCGATATACGATCACCGCGAGACTTTAAAAGTGATTCAATTATCGCGTCTACATTTGTTCAAGGCACATGGATAATGACGGACACGTTGAGGTTAACTCTGGGCGGGCGCTACACCTACGAAAAGAAAAGTGGCAGTCGCAAACTTGAATTCGGACTACCCGATGGCTCGATTTTACCGATCGGTGAAACTGACACAGCCGCAGCGGTTACCTTCGCCGCGGAACGCCACGATTTGGCAGGAAAACGCACCGAGTCTCAATTTGCACCGCTGCTAAACCTTCAGTGGGACGTCACCGACGAGGCGATGGCCTATTTTTCCGCGCGGCGCGGGTTTAAGTCTGGAGGTTACGATGCTAGATCGAACGCATCACCTAGTGCAGACCCCACACCCACAAACCCGACCGCAACATCCGCCAATCCCCGCGTGTTAATAGGTAGCTTTGAATTCGAAGAAGAGCGCGCGACCTCCTATGAGATTGGCTTAAAAACATCGCTGTTCGATGGCGTCGCTGAACTGAACTCTGCCCTTTTCTATACCCAATTTGATAATCTTCAGGTCAGCGTTTTTGATGGCACTCTGGGTTTCAACGTAGGTAATGCCGCAGGTGCCGTTACTCAAGGTGTAGAATTCGATGGTCGTATCGCCCTGAGCGAGCACATCATTCTTGGCGCGGGGCTGGCATTTTTGGACTTCGAGTTCCAAGACCACAAGTTTGGCACCTGTATTCAGGACCAATTGCCGGATAATCCAAACGGTATCAACTGCGATTACAGTGGTAAAACGAATCAGTATGCCGCTGACTACTCCGGCAATATATTACTTGGTTACGAGCGTGAAATTAGTGATTCACTCATTATTCGGGCTAACCTCGATGCTATATTCAGTGACGAGTATCATCCCTCGCCCAACCTTGACGACCGAGTAAAACAAGACGCGTTCATTCAATACAATGGCCGAATTTCACTGTCGTCTAACGACGGAGAGTGGGAGTTTGCGCTTATAGGTAAAAATTTAACTGACGAGCTAATCGTTCTTTACGCCATAGATACGCCGGTCGCCAAGAAGGTTATTGCTGGCACCACCACACACCATGGCTTTACTAACCCACCTAGAACCTTTGCATTGCAGGGGACCTATCGCTGGTAAGAACACAAATTAATCTGCTTGCCGATTTTGAGCTTGGACTCTCAAAATCGGCCTTTTTATGTTTTACTATCTAGAGATGTAATGAAACCACTCATCATGACACCCTACCCTAAACACAATTAATTTTAACTACCCGGCAATGTCAAAAGCGTCTGATTGCTCTCATTATTCGTGGACGTTATGAAAGGCCGCCAAAGTAAATTAGAGCCTCCTGGTGCAATTGAATAAGATGAGCATTATCCTTGAGTGGATATATGCGCAAGCTACTAAAACCAACTAGATGCAGTACTTTTTATGTTGGTTCCTTGGAACATTCACTTTCAGATTTGCTTATGGATACAAACATCACCTAGATACCTGCCGTAGGCCAATGACTCAAGAGAAGGTTCAGCTCATAGATGTAGTATGCTTTACTCTTATTTATCAGCCCTACTCTATTTACATAAGGTGATGTTCAATGGCCGCAGGCTCTCTTTTAGCCCTTTTCGATGATATTGCCACGCTATTGGATGATATTTCGGTGTTGTCGAAAGTGGCGGTTAAAAAGACAGCTGGCGTTTTAGGCGATGATTTAGCTGTTAATGCAGAGCAAGTCGGCAATGTCCGCGCTGAACGTGAATTGCCAGTGGTATGGGCAGTAGCAAAAGGCTCCTTAGTAAATAAAGTCATCATCGTTCCGCTGGTGTTATTGGCCAGCCTATTCATTCCCTGGTTAGTTACACCTGTATTGATGATTGGCGGTATGTATTTATGCTACGAGGGTGCCGAGAAAGTCTGGCACGTCATTGCCCACCGTCAACCCAAAGATCATTCCCAAGCTAGAGCGCTCGCAAACGACAGTGAGGCAGATTTACTTGCACTCGAAAAGGGTCGAGTCAAAGGCGCAATACGTACTGATTTCATATTGAGCTTAGAAATTATTGTAATTGCTCTAAGTACAGTACAAGAAGCACCTTTCGCCACGCAAGTAATGGTCCTGTCTGTTGTCGCGGTTGGTATTACCGTGGCGGTTTACGGTTTAGTCGCGTTGATCGTGAAGATAGATGACCTGGGGCTTTACATGTTGAAGTCTGCAAATACAGCGGCACAGTCTGTCGGTAACTTTTTACTGTGGTTGGCACCTGCTTTAATGAAAAGCTTAACTGTTGTAGGCACCTTAGCGATGTTTTTAGTAGGTGGTGGCATTTTAAGCCACGGCTTTGATCACTATGTGGAGCTTAGTTTTGCGCTTTCTCACATCCATATTTTCAGCAACGCCTTTGCCAATGGTCTTAGCCAAAATTTGTTCAACGGCGTTATCGGTCTATTCGCCGGCGCTGTCATCGTTGCTGTTGCGTCCTTGTTTCATCGTGAGCAGCATCAATGAGTGCAGTAGCTTATCCATAAAGTGACTCAGCATGCAGTGAAGCGATTTAATCGCTGTTTCAATTGATGATTTTCTGCGCGCAGTTGCTCTAGGTCATCGAGTAAGCTTATTGCCAAAGCAATACCCGGCCAGTCTATATCCAGATCTTGGTGCAATCGAACGGCCTTTTTGGTGATGGATACCATCTGAGTCGTGAATACCCATTGGTCGGGGGAATCACCATCTGGCTCAACAATACCCTGCTCCACAATTTCCAGCACGTAATGTTCCGGCAGTTCCGCCACACGACATAGCTCATCAAACTTAATTATATGCAGTTGGGTGTTATTCATAATTTGTCACTCCACTCAGAGCGTGGATCAAAGGCAGTCTGATCAGCCAGTTCTTGCCATTTTTTCTTAATGTCATCGTTTGTCGTTTTTGGCATCACTACTTTTAATACCGCAAATAAATCACCCCGTTCACCCACAGGGAGTTTTTTCACCAGTCCCTTACCACGTATTCGCAGTCTCTGCCCGGTTTGGCTGTTTGGTGGTATCGACATGGTTATTTTGCCATCGAGGGTAGGCATTGCTAGTTTGCAGCCCAGCGCAGCTTCCCATGGCGCTAGCGGAACAGTAATGATCAAGTTGTGCCCTTCAACATCGAATAGTGGATGGGGCACCAGCCTGATACGTAGATACAAGTCGCCGTCGACGCCATTTGGCCCGCTAGGCTCGCCCTGCCCCTTAAGACGGATACGCTCCCCAGCTTCCACACCAGCCGGTATCTTGACGCTCAGGTTCTTGGTGATTTCAGTAACACGACCATCAGCAGTGTATTGCGGGATGGTGTATGAAATGGTTTTAGATTCAGCGGATAGGGTATCTTCCAGAAAAATAGGTAGGTCGGTCTCTATATCCCGGCCTTTGGGCGCTTGCCGACGGCGGCTACCAAAATCTGATTGCTGACCACCGTGACCGAACATTGACGAAAAGAAGTCAGAGAAATCGCTATTGCTCGAAAAATCTTCCTGACGTTCTGCGCCCGGTCGCCATCCCGGCGGCGGCCTAAATCCGCCGTCATTGCTGCCGTATTGCCGAACTTCATCGTACTCTGCACGTTTCTTTTCGTCGTATAAGACTTCGTAAGCTTCTGTGACTTCCTTAAACTTTTCTTCGGCGTCTTTATGCTCACTTACATCCGGGTGATATTTCCTGGCAAGTTTACGGTAGGCGACTTTTATCGCCTTTTTATCTGCACTGGCGTCAACACCCAGAATTTTGTAGTAGTCTTTAAATTCCATTATTTGCGATTTCCACGCTGTGCGATGATTCTGCTCTGAATCGATAAGTTCTGAACGTTATCGCTCCCGTCTACTAAATTCGTTCGCTGGCACTCTGCGCCCACCGTACAATTGAGGCTGTATCCATCGCGCCGTTTTGACGCGCCACCTCTTTACCCTGATAAAAACATGCCATGGTAGGAATACTCTGAATATTAAAACGATTGGCGATGGCTTGCTCAGAGTCAATATTGATTTTTGCCAAGCGAATGTTCGGCTCCAATACCTTGGCCGCTTGCTCGAATGCAGGAGCCATCGATTTGCAAGGGCCGCACCATGGCGCCCAAAAATCGATAATGACGGGTATTTCATTGCGCTCAATCATTGCCTGAAAACTCGGCGCCGTCAGAGTTGCCACCTGACCAGTAAATAATGGCTTTTTGCATTTTCCGCAGCTTGGTGAACTACCCAGGCGGTCGCTGGGTAGCCGGTTGTTAGCAAAGCAGTGGGGACAAACAATATGGCTAACATCGCTCATCTAGACACCTCTCATGTCGAACATGCCGTCGACTCCTTCAAATTGATGTTGCCTGCTGGACGCCTGTCAGGGCACCCCCAAAGGGGTTTATCAAACCCAGCATGATGGGATGCTCTACCACTGTTTGTTGGGTATGACTCGGCGCATCCGCGCCTCGGCCTCACGGCCAGCAGAGCTGCCCAAATTTGCTTCATACAAATTTGTCGCTACCGCGCAACCCAACCTACAGAGTCACACGTCATTTTAAAATTGCAGAAGTACTAAGACTGTACTCTACTATTAGCGAAGTGGTATGACTTAAATCAAAGATCTGTATTTCGGTTCTATCAATACAGCGCAAAATAGTGAAGTCAATTCATTGCAGCGATGCCTGAGTCCAGACTCCGCGATATGTGATACCCGCCAGGACTGGCAAGGCGATTTAAAAACCCAGGGCTTATTTCTCATGTTGGGCGCACGCGATGCACTTGCGGCTGGTCGGGGCAATGTGCAGACGCTTTTCACCGATCGGTTCATCGCACTCACAGCAAAGCCCAAAACTCCCCTCTTCACAGCGACGTAGCGCAGCTTTAATTTCCTGCAGCATGAGATCAGTATTGCGCTGGGTGGCTTGCGCCATGGCCTGTTGTTGCAGGGCATCCATGCGCGACAAACGCCCGACCCTGGACTGATCAAGCTCTACGGTTTGCTGTGACGCGCGCCGGGCATCGTTAAGAGCCAGAGTTTCCTGGCGCCTTGCCAATAACAGCGCACGGAAAAAATCGATATCCAGATCTGCCATGTTTAATAGCCTTATCAGGCTAGCGCAAAATCAAAACCGGCACCGTGCTCGCCGCCAGTATTTTGGTGGTGTTACTGCCCACGATAAACTCCCTAATTCGTTCGTGCCCCGGCTATCTTACGATGTAAATTAGTCCACGAAATCATATATTCAGCGATGAGCAGAGGGGCAATAAGGAACAAAATCGGTTTCATATTGCCCTACATCCAAGTCGACCGTACACACTGACTAGAACTTCCACCAAATAGTTTAGTACAAATACACTGTGCTACGCGTAAAATACTACCAAGGTTGTCCAATCGTCGGTTAACGCGTTTTTCCTAATGGATTCGATGCCCTAATTGCACGCAGTTACTACTGCGATTTAGGCCTGCAGTCCCCCAACCTAAAAACTAAATCTAATTAATAATTTAGGAATCGACGGAGAAATAATATGGGCAATACACCGAGAAGTTTATCTGAGCTAGCGGTATACCTTGATGCGGAGTTAGTCGGCAATGCAGATCATATGATCTCCGGCATTGCGGACTTACAATGCGCGACCTCGACGGAACTCTCGTTTATCAATCAAGAATCTTACACGCAACATTTGGCGACATCAGCCACAGGGGCAGTTATTCTCAACGCTGATTTTGCTGAGCAATACCAAGGCAATAAACTTGTCGTTAACAATACCTACCTAGCGTACGCGAAAGTATCCGCCTTGTTTGAATCTTTATCGACACTGGCCGTAGGTATCCACCCTTCAGCTGTTGTCTCTGAAAGCGCAGAAATTGATCCCTCTGCCGCCATCGGCGCCAATTGCGTCATTGGTGAGTGCGTGCGCATCGGCAGCGGCGTTCGTGTTTATTCGGGAGTATCAGTGGGTGATCGCACCAGCATTGGCGAAAACACCTTGATTCACGCTAATGCAGTGCTATATCAAGGCGTAACTGTGGGGAGCGGCTGCATTATTCACAGCGGTACAGTTATCGGTTCTGATGGTTTTGGTTTTGCACCTAGCCGCGACGGGTGGCGGAAAATTCACCAATTGGGCGGTGTCATAATCGGCAACAATGTTGAAATTGGCTCTAACTGCTCAATTGACCGCGGCGCGCTGGGCGATACCATTATTCAAGACGGCGTCATCATCGACAATCTCGTCCACATTGCCCACAACGTCAAAATCGGTAAGCGCTCGGCGATCGCTGGGTGCGTCGGAATTGCAGGTAGCGCCATCATCGGTGAAAACTGCACTGTTGCCGGCGCTGTCGCTATCAATGGTCACATCAGCATTGCCGATAATAGCCATTTCCATGGCGGCACGATTGTCACCAAAGGCAATACCGAAGCCGGTGTTTTTGCGTCTACTCCACCGATGCAGGACGTCAAAAAATGGCGCAGGAACTCAGTTCGCTACACTCAGCTAGATGAAATGTCGAATCGAATTAAGCAATTAGAAAAACAATTAAAAACACTATTACCAGCATAAACCGGTGAGCCGTCAGAGGAAAAAAAGGCCGCAAAGCGGCCTTTTTTATTCACCCAAATCAGTACTGGAGTGATATTTACGCTAAAACTTAAACATTAGGTTTTTAGCTTTTCCGCCAAGAATAACCACGTCTCTAATACCGAGTCTGGATTTAGCGACACACTATCTATGCCCTGTTCCATTAACCACTGCGCAAAATCAGGGTGATCTGACGGGCCTTGTCCACAAATACCAATATATTTGCCGTGCTTTTTACAGGCATCAATGGCCATTTTAAGCAGGGCTTTTACCGCGTCATTACGCTCATCAAAAAGATGCGCAATCAGACCTGAATCCCTATCAAGACCTAGAGTAAGCTGGGTTAAATCGTTTGAGCCGATAGAAAAACCATCAAAGTATTGTAGGAACTGTTCCGCTAATAATGCATTTGCTGGCAATTCACACATCATTACCACACGCAGGCCATTCTCGCCGCGCTTCAAGCCATTGGCTTCCAATAACTCGATAACTTGCTTGGCTTCGCCGACGGTACGCACGAATGGCACCATGATTTCCACATTGGTGAGGTCCATATCATTGCGGACTTTCTTAAGTGCGCGGCACTCCAGTTCAAAGCACTCGCGGAAAGAATCAGAGATATAGCGTGATGCACCACGGAAACCCAGCATGGGGTTCTCTTCCGATGGCTCATACAAGCTACCACCAATAAGGTGAGCGTATTCGTTGGATTTAAAATCAGACATACGCACTATGACGCGTTTCGGATAGAAAGCACTGGCGATGGTTGAAATACCCTCTACCAGTTTTTCTACGTAGAACTCGACTGGGCTAGCGTAACCTGCAATACGGCGCTTTACCGCTGCCTGCACATCTCGGGGGATATCATCGTAGTTAATTAACGCTTTGGGATGCACGCCAATCATACGGTTAATAATAAATTCCAACCGTGCTAAACCGACACCGGCATTTGGGTAGCCTTGGAAGTCAAAAGCGCGGTCCGGGTTGCCGACGTTCATCATCACTTTAAAGGGCAGTTCTGGCATCGCATCCAGTTTGTTGCGATTAATATCAAAGTCCAGAATACCTTCGTACACCATGCCAGTGTCGCCTTCGGCGCAAGATACCGTCACTGGGGTTCCGTCTTTCAATAATTCCGTCGCGTCGCCACAGCCAACGACTGCGGGAATACCTAGTTCACGGGCAATGATAGCTGCGTGACAAGTACGTCCGCCGCGATTGGTGACAATCGCAGAAGCGCGTTTCATGACCGGCTCCCAGTCGGGGTCAGTCATATCAGTAACCAGAACATCGCCCTGCTGTACCTGATCCATTTCGCTGATGTCGCCAATCACACGAACCGGACCTGCACCAATACGCTGACCAATCGAGCGCCCTTCACACAACACTGCGCCCTTTTCTTTTAAGAGGTAACGCTCCATCAAGGTCGTCGATTCACGACTCTTAACCGTCTCTGGACGCGCCTGAACGATATACAATTTGCCGTCGTCGCCATCTTTGGCCCACTCGATGTCCATGGGACGGCCATAGTGTTTTTCGATGGTCATCGCCTGTTTGGCAAGACCGAGCACTTCTTCATCATTTAAGCAAAAGCGATTGCGATCATCTTCGCTGACATCTACTGTTTCGACGGATTTGCCGGCACTGGCATCGCTGCCGTAAACCATTTTGATCATCTTGCTACCGAGATTGCGGCGCAACACAGCGGGACGATCTTTTTCTAAAGTTGCTTTGTGGACGTAAAACTCATCGGGGTTAACGGCACCCTGTACAACAGTTTCACCCAAGCCATAAGACGCGGTAATGAATACTACCCCGTCGAAGCCAGATTCAGTGTCCATAGAGAACATGACGCCTGCAGCGCCAGTATCTGAGCGCACCATGCGCTGGATACCCGCTGACAGGGCCACATCAGCGTGTTCAAACCCCTGGTGTACACGGTAGGCAATCGCGCGGTCATTGTACAAAGACGCGAAGACTTCCTTGATTGCGATCATGATATTGTCGAGGCCGCGAATATTTAGGAAGGTTTCTTGCTGTCCGGCAAATGAGGCATCTGGCAAGTCTTCAGCGGTTGCCGACGAGCGCACCGCAAATGACATGGCATCATTGCCATCAACCAGTTTGGCGTAGGCATCGACTACAGCAGCATTTAATGCTGCGGGAAAAGGCGTTTCTACTATCCACTGACGGATTTTTTTACCAACGACAGCGAGATTTTTAACATCATCGATATCAAACCCATCTAATTCCGCGATAATACGGTCATTCAAGCCGCTTTGCTGGAGAAAATCCCGAAAGGCGTCTGCAGTGGTGGCAAAGCCGCCAGGTACTGTCACGCCGACTTGCGAAAGCTGGCTAATCATTTCGCCCAAGGACGCATTTTTGCCGCCAACACGGTCGACATCATTCATTCCAAGGTCGTTAAACCAGATTACGTATTCAGACACGTTCAATCTCCCATTTTACAAAGCGGCCGCATAACGGTTATAAGGGTGCAAGAAATTAACACGGGCTATACTAAAGTAAGTACCTTGGAAATTCCCGTCGAAAAACTCAGTGCTTTAGGTAAAAAAACTACATGATTCGTCCGGCCTTTTTTATATCTGACAGTACCGGCATTACCGCCGAGACCCTAGGTAGCAGCGTTTTAGCGCAATTCGAAAACCAGCAGTTTGAACACATCATCGTTCCCTACGTCGATAATCCCGACAAAGCGCGCTCTGCAGTGGAGAAAATTAACCGTGCCGCCGACGACTGTGGCGTTCAGCCTATCGTCTTCGATACCTTGGTGGATGAAAATCTACGCGCCATTATAGCCACCAGCAAGGGCTTTATTGTCGATGTGCTTGGCACCTTCGTCAGCCAACTTGAAACGGCCTTTGGTGAAAAGCCATCGCGTACGGTCGGCCGCGTTCAAAATGCTGATAAAGACCGTCTGTATAAACACCGAATAGATGCGGTTAACTACGCACTAGACAATGACGATGGCGCGCGGCTTAATCGTTACGATCAGGCTGAAGTGATCTTGATTGGTGTATCTCGCAGCGGCAAAACGCCCACCTGCTTATACCTCGCCATGCAGTCAGGGATCTTTGTGGCCAATTACCCAATAACCGATGAAGATATGGAAAGCGACCGTTTACCAAAGGCCTTACTCGATCATCGCAGTCGCCTGTTTGGCCTAACCATTGAGGCGGATCGTCTATCTGCCATCCGCAGTGAACGCCGACCAGATACCCGCTACGCCTCGCTTCGGCAATGTGAAGATGAGCTGCGACAAGCAGAAGCCATGTTTAAGCGTTTTGGCATTCCCTATCTCGATATTACTCACGCGTCAGTCGAAGAGATTGCCACGCGAGTACTACTTGACACGGGTTTGCGCGGGCACAAGCGCTAGTGAGTAAAATGGAAATCAATGACACTGTGAATACCGACAACGCTGACATTGAATATAGTTATCGCTCAAATACCGCTATGGTTTTGCCCGGCGGTGGCGCACGTGCAGCGTATCAAGTCGGGGTATTAAAAGCGCTGGCTGAAATCCATGGCCGACGCCCGGGTAACCCCTTTCCAATTCTTGCAGGAACATCCGCCGGCGGTATTAACGCTGTTTCATTGGCTGCCGGTGCCCACCATTTTACAGGCACCGTTGAAAAGCTTGAAATACTATGGCGAGATTTAACGACTGATAAAATCTATCGTGCTGATTTTTTTGGGGTACTGCGAAATGCTATACGACTTGCCATCTCTCTATTTAGCGGGGGTTCATCAACTAGCAAGCCTGTTGCCTTGCTAGACAACAGTCCACTTCGGGAAATCTTGGAACAACACCTCAGCTTTGAGAATATTGGCCGCAATATTTTAAATGGCGATTTGGACGCCTTGTGCCTCACTGCCATGAATTACACCCAGGGCATGTCTGAGACCTTTTTCCAAGGTGGGCCTCAATACGCTGGTTGGCAGCGCTGGCGGCGACAAGGATTAGCAACACCAATACAGCTACAACATTTGATGGCATCAACCGCTATTCCCACCATATTCCCCCCTGCAAAACTAGGTCGTAACTACTACGGTGACGGCGCGCTGAGGCAATTAACCCCTATTAGCCCTGTTATCCATCTCGGGGCGAACCGAGTCTTGGTGATTCCAGCGAATGGTCATAAACGGCAATATCCGAAATTGCCACAGGAAATTAAGTCCCCGGGGTTCGGCCAAATTATTGGTCATCTTTTAAATAGCGCTTTTATTGACAGCATAGAAACGGATATCGAGCGGCTAGAGCGAATTAATGAGCTAGTTCGAATTATTCCAGACAAAGACCGCGGCATGATGGGTAAAGAACTGCTCCCTATCGACTGCTTGGTTATCAGCCCCAGTGAAGATATCGACAGAATTGCCGACGAACATGTGAATGAACTCCCCCGCTCCCTGCGAATGTTTCTGCGTCGCACCGGCAGCACTGGCAATAGTGGCGGCGGCGTGAGTATCGCCTCTTACCTGCTGTTCACCCCCGAGTACTGCGGTAAACTTATCGATCTTGGCTATCGAGATGGCATAGCGCAACGAGCAGAACTAGAGGCGTTTTTATACCGCAGTAAATAGAATACATCTGTCGCGTCTTACTCCCCGTATAAGCTCCATAGACACTGGAGCTTCGTATGTTGTACACCTACAAAATCCCGAGCTTGCTTCTCTTAGCAACGCTGCACTTTGCCAATCCGGTGCACGCAGCAGACAACGCCATCATTTCTTGGCGAGAATGGAGCCCACAGGTTTTTAGCGAAGCAAAGAAAAGCGGCAAGCATATCATTTTGAATGTAGAAGCCGTGTGGTGCCATTGGTGTCACGTCATGGATCAAAAGACCTACGCCAATCCTGCTGTCGCCGCCGCAATTGCTAAAAACTACATTGCGATAAAAGTTGATCACGACGCCAACCCGGAAATTGCTGCGCGCTACCGGGCTTGGGGATGGCCCGCCACCATTTTTTTCAATAGCGACGGCGTAGAAATAGTTAAACGCGCTGGCTATATCCCGTCCGAATCCATGACCGCACTGCTCTCAGCCATTGTCCGCGACCCGTCGCCAGAGAGAGTCGTCGATGCGATTAGCATTACAAATCCGCGTAGCAGTTTAACGGCCGATGATAAAGCCAGGCTAATCGCGATGCACAAAAGTAGCTTTGACGCTAACTATGGCAGTCTTGCTATCGCCATGAAGTTTATCGACCCTGACTCTGTTGAGTACGCCCTTTTGAGCGGGATGCGTGGAGATAACGACGAGTTGGCCCGAGCCAATAAAACCTTAACCGCAGCGCTCAAGTTAGAAGATCCGGAATGGTTTGGCTTTTATCAATACTCAACCCACGGCGATTGGGATCATCCGCATTATGAGAAAATTATGCGCACCCAAACCCGCCATATTAGGCTTTATGCCCAAGCTTACGCAGCTACCCAAAACCAAGCTTATAAAACCGCTGCAGAAAACACCCTTATCTATCTGTACCGATTTTTAAAGGCACCAAATGGTGGCTATTACACCAGCCAGGATGCCGATTTAATTCAGGGGCAAAAGAGCACAGATTACTTTGCACTGAAAGACAAACAACGCCTTGCCTTGGGTATTCCACGTGTCGACGAACATCGCTACACAAAGGAAAATGCGAGTTTGATTTCGGCGCTAACGCGGCTTTACAGCGCCACAAATAATATAGCCATCAAAACCGAAGCACTGGCTATTGGAGAATGGTTGTTAGCCAATCGCCAACGCAAAGACGGTGGTTTCAACCACGGCAATAGTGACAACAATAGCCACGCTGACAGTAAATTATTCTTGGCTGATAATATTAGTGCAGTCGCTGCATTGACTGATTTATATGAGATAAGCGCAGACAGAAAATGGCTTAAACAGGCCATCGCCACGGCGGACATTATCCGTGAAAATATATTCTCCAGCGAGCTTGTCGGTCTAGCTGCCGCCAGTATCGACAAAAGCGATCCTTTGGCGCCCTACGTAGACTTGGAAGAAAATATTTTAGCGGCCCGTGTACTCAATACACTGCATCACTACAGCGGCCGTGCCATAGATAAAACTCTCGCAGACAAGGCTATGGCTTACCTAACTAACAGTGCAGTGATTGCAAGTCGTTATACTGAAGCGGGAATTTTACTAGCTAATGCGGAGCTAAATCGGGATCCGCTTCACCTCGTCATCGTTGGCCCAAAATCCGATACTAACGCGGCCGCACTATTCAGTGCAGCGCTCGCGAACTATCAAAGCTACCGACGCATTGAATGGTGGGATCGCAGCGAGGGTGAATTGATTAACCACGATGTAGAGTATCCAGAATTGGCCAAGTCAGCCGCATTTGTATGCAATGACCAACGCTGTTCAACGCCAATCTACACAGCGAAAGAAATACCCGAAGTGATCGCGTTGATAGAGGGTATAAAAGCGAACCGCTAAATGAGTTACTTCACGCCGACAATGGCGTATAGCCCTTTAAAGCGAACAGCAACCTCGCCATTGATGATGATTTCGGACTGAAGATCTATTTTCGCTTTGCCGCGCTCATCAAAGCGATCGAAAAAATGTTCCCAGTGCTTTTCATCTGTCGCAATTGAGCTGGCGACGATGTCGCCGGTAACCGGACGAAGGTACTCAATGGAGGCTTCTGCAACGACGATATCAGGATCAAGCCCGTAATCCACGCAGCGCATATATACCATGCCCCAGCACGCCATTACCGCTACCACATAAATGCTGCCGCCAAAGGCAGTGAGTTTGTCATTAATGCTGGGCGCCAATGGCGCGTGTAATTGCAGACTACTGCCGTCGTAGTTCTCAACACGAATTTGCATGTGTTGGGCAGTTGGCAGGTATTTAGCAATAAAATCGTCTAGCGCCTTACCACTCATTTATCAGGCTTCCGGCTTAAACAAAAGGTTAATCAATTGCGTTGCCGCGAGATAAGGTGTGGTTTCACCTTCCGTCACCTTTTGATTTAGTTCAGGTAGCAGCACTTTGACTTCGGGATTCTGCTTGAGCTTCATATCAAGCATTTCATGTAGCAGTTTGTTCATCCACTCACGGGCCTGGCGCGAGCGTTTTTCCTGCAGTGATCCATTCTTAGTGGCGTCAATTTTAAAGCTACTAATCATGCCCCATATCGCTTCAATATTTTCGTTCTTCAAGGCCGAACAACTCATTACCTGAGGCGTCCAGAAACTATTCTGCCGTAACAAGTGCAAGGCATTTTCGTAGTGACGTCGAGTTTGCTGAGCGAGATTAATACTTTCGCCGTCAGCCTTGTTAATAACCAACGCATCCGCAAGCTCGATAATACCCTTTTTAATACCCTGCAACTCATCACCGGCATTAGGCAACATCAGTACCATAAAGAAATCGACCATGCTGGCGACTTCATATTCAGACTGTCCGACCCCTACGGTTTCCACCAAAATCACGTCATAACCTGCCGCTTCACAGAGCAGCATGGTTTCACGGGTTTTTTGCGCAACACCGCCAAGCGAACCCTCCGATGGCGACGGGCGAATAAACGCGTCCTTACTGCGCGACAATAACTCCATTCGGGTTTTATCACCCAAAATAGAACCACCTGCGATGGGAGAGCTCGGGTCAACCGCCAACACCGCAACACGCTTGCCCTGGCTTAATAAATACAAACCAAAGGCTTCTATAAACGTGGACTTACCTACCCCAGGGATGCCGGTAATGCCAATACGAATACTATTCCCGGTAGCGGGAAGAAGTTGTTCCAAGAGTAATTGCGCTTCGCTGCGGTGTTCCACGCGTTTACTCTCGACTAAGGTGATTGCCTTGGCGAGAGCGCGGGAGTTACCGGCTTGGAGCGCTTGGATGTCTATAGCCATAATTACAACGCTAGAGGTCGGATGTCTGACGTCAGAAGTAAAAGTCGCACGTCCGACTTCAGACCTCTGACGTCAAGCTCGCAACCTAGCCCTTATACGCCTCATTCACCGCGTCCAACACACCGCGCGCGGCCAACGGGATTTTGGTACCAGGACCAAAAATACCTTTCACACCGGCTTGAGTTAAGAAATCGTAGTCTTGACGTGGAATAACCCCGCCCGCGATAACGATGATGTCATCTGCGCCGACTTTCTTAAGCTCTGCGATCAATTCTGGGATCAGGGTTTTATGACCCGCCGCCTGTGAAGATACGCCGACCACGTGCACGTCGTTTTCCACAGCCTGCTTGGCGACTTCTTCTGGTGTTGAGAACATCGGCGATAAGTCGATATCAAAGCCGACGTCAGCGAAGGCGGTTGCAATGACTTTGGCGCCGCGATCGTGACCGTCTTGGCCCATTTTGCACACCAGCATACGGGGGCGGCGACCGTGTTTCTCACTGAACTCTTCGATGTCTTTGGTAATGCCCTGCCAGTTTTCATCATCCTGGTAAGCGCTGCCGTAAACGCCAGACACCGTTTGTGCCTGTGCATTAAAGCGACCGAATTCACGTTCCATAGCGAAGGAAATCTCCCCAACAGTTGCGCGCAAACGGGTAGCCTTAACAGCCAGATCCAATAAGTTACCCTCACCGCCACAGGCGCATTGGTAAATCGCTTCCAGGGCATTTTCAACCGCAGCTTCGTCACGCTCTGCACGAATCCGCGCTAGCGCCGCGACTTGCGATTCACGCACCGCATTGTTGTCGATGTCTAAAACCTCGACGTCGTCTTCTTCGGCCAAAGTGTATTTGTTTACACCGACGATCACATCTTCGCCACGGTCAATACGAGCTTGCTTGCGGGCCGCAGATTCTTCGATACGCAGCTTCGGCAAACCGGTTTCAATCGCCTTGGCCATGCCGCCCTTTTCTTCCACTTCCTGGATGAGTTCCCAGGCGCGGTCGGCGATATCTTTGGTTAGCGATTCCATCATGTAAGAGCCGCCCCAGGGATCAACGACCTTGGTGATACCGGTCTCTTCTTGAATGATTAACTGGGTATTACGTGCAATACGCGATGAAAACTGGGTTGGCAGTGCTATCGCTTCGTCCAATGCGTTGGTGTGTAGAGATTGCGTGCCCCCAAAGACCGCCGCCATCGCTTCTATCGTGGTACGTACGATGTTGTTATAGGGGTCTTGTTCGGTCAGCGACCAGCCCGAGGTTTGGCTGTGGGTACGCAGCATTTTTGAGCGCGAGTTTTTAGGCTCAAACTCACTCACAATTTTAGACCATAACAAACGCGCGGCACGCATTTTGGCAATTTCCATATAGAAATTCATGCCAATGCCCCAGAAGAAAGACAGGCGGCCCGCGAACTTGTCGATATCCAAGCCGGCAGCAATCGCCGTGCGGATATACTCTTTACCGTCAGCTAGCGTATACGCCAGCTCAAGCGCGGCATCGGCGCCGGCTTCCTGAATGTGGTAGCCCGAAATTGAAATAGTGTTGAATTTCGGCATATTGTCAGAGGCGTAGGCAATGATATCGCCGATAATTTTCATTGAGGGCAGCGGTGGGTAAATATAGGTATTCCGCACCATGAATTCTTTCAGGATATCGTTTTGAATCGTGCCTGACAGCTGATCCTGACCCACGCCCTGCTCTTCTGCGGCTACGATATACCCAGCTAGAACCGGTAACACAGCGCCGTTCATGGTCATAGAAACAGAGACCTTATCCAGCGGAATTTCGTTGAATAGCACTTTCATGTCTTCAACAGAGTCGATCGCCACACCGGCCTTACCGACGTCGCCAGTAACACGCGGATGGTCTGAGTCGTAGCCCCGGTGAGTTGCCAAGTCAAACGCAACTGACACGCCCTGGCCGCCTGCCGCTAGCGCCTTCCGATAGAACGCATTTGATTCTTCTGCGGTCGAGAAACCCGCGTACTGACGGATCGTCCAGGGACGGCCAGCATACATGGTAGGTTGCGGGCCGCGAATAAAGGGCTCTACACCAGGCAAAGTATTTGTATATGGCAGATCCTGGATATCTTCCTTGGTGTACAACGGCTTGACGTCAATGCCTTCGGGAGTGTGCCACACTAGATCATCGAGGGTCTGCTTGCCTTTGGCGAGGGTTTTGTTCGCCATTGCCTTCCACTCGTCTACGGAAGTCTCGGGAGCTTTGTAATCAGCCATACTTGTACCTGTCAGTTTTCAATGAGAGTCAGTGTTTCGGGAAGCGTTTTCATTCAACACTTCGCAGTTAAAACGCGATCGTGCCGCTTATATGCATCACCACCTGATGCGCGGCATCTATCTAAAATTAGTGGTGATCATCTCCCGGCTGGCTTAACTCGATGAGCACGCCATCACAAGATTTAGGATGAATAAATATCACTTGGCAATTGTGCGCGCCAAGGGAAGGCGCTTCGCTAAGGAATTGATAGCCAAGTGCCTTTAAGCGCGCCACATCAGCCACAATATCGTCAGTACTAAAACACAGATGATGTAGACCACCGGGTTTTTTCTCAAGATACTTTGCTATCGGGCCTTCGCCCCGCAATGGGCTAACCAACTCAATGCTGGTAGATTTAAGAGGGAAAAATGCGGTTGAGGTTTTCGCCGTTTCAACGTCTTCGGTGCCCTCGTATGTCAGGCCGAAATCTTCTAAAAAGCGCTTGATGGCTTTGTCTAAATCGGGAACCGCGACGGCAATATGATCAAGTCCAGTAATCATCTGAATACTCCTAATTGTCTGAGTAGCCGGCAGCGCAATGCAGCCGGCTCATGGCATTTACTTAAGGGTCGCTAAAAACTCGATTGTTTTAGCGCGACGGGCCTCAGCAATTTCCTCAGGGGTTTCCATAACAATCTTTTCGTCTGGAATAATTTTGAACAAAGGCTGACCTTTCTTAATGATCACGCCGTCACCTTCAATCAAGACCTTATCGATAGTGCCTGCGAAGGGAGCGATTACTTTGTTGAACATTTTCATCACTTCAACAATGTATAGCGTATCGCCGGCTTCAAAGTGGTCTCCAGCATTTACAAACACGTCCATGCCCGGTGCTTCGCGGGGATAGAACATGCCGCCACTGGCCGCCAAGACTTCGTCAGACTTCGCCGCTGGTGGTGGTACCAGAATTTTAGCCATACGTTTTTGCAGGGCTTCGTCAGTCAAACGATCTGGAATAGTAATACTCAGATCAGCATTGACACTCAGCTCACAGAAGCCAGTTTTATCAGCGATATACGCCAAGACTGACATAACTTCGCTGCCCGCAAAGTAGCCGGCATGTGCGCCGCGCACCGCTGCCCACTCGTCGGCACTAAAACCTTTTGGTGCTTTATCAGACGCCAGCAGCGCTTCCAGCGCGGGGAAATCTGCCGCAGTCACTTTCTCGTTCAGCGTTTTATAGAAACTCACCGCTGAACTTAGAATCTCGTGATCGTGATCCCAGATCATGTAGCGAGCAGGTTTGCCCGTTTCATAGTCCATATTTAAGTAGTGGTAGAGTTTGTCTAACAACTCAATGGGGTTAACCGCCCATTTAATTTTGCCGTTTTCAATACTCAGACTGTCCTTGTTCATGCTCAACCAACCCGCCATGTAGTGCGGTTCAGCGAACAAACGTTCAAGCGGACGAATCATCAACAACTTTTTGGCATCTAGTGCTTCTGCCCACGCGGCGGCATTTTCACCGGCCTCGCTAACATAGCGCTGGCGAATTTCTGCGTACGCGACGTCTAAATCTATTTGGTTAGCTTGTTCTTTCAGCAAACCTACCGCGGTTAAATACGGCACGATAAAACGCGTAGAGGGGCGCGCGTTGATGCCATTGCCGATAAACCAATGCACCAAACCGTAGTGGAATTCCAGGTTTGTCGCCAAGTCTTTACCGCGCAATTCAGTGCGACGGAGAATTTCCGCCAAACGCTGGTAGCTGCTCAAGCGGGTGTCGCCAGTGGTAAGCAATAAGGCAATATTCGAGTCATACGCACCGGCAAGGTGGTATTTCATGAATACATCGGTATCGGGGTTGTGGGTAGAAATACCTTGGTCGTCGCGAATTTCACCAGGAATCGCGTTTGACCAGTTTTCAATCACGCCACCGGCATGCGGTTGCAAAGCTTGGTTAGTGGCGTTCATACGCGCCTCTACCGAGGTTTTCTCACGCAAGATACGGGTAGGTTTTGGCAAATTCTTACCGTGACGCGCCAACAACACCATCACTTCGACCAGACTTTCTGCGATGAAATAATCACCAGAGTCATCAGGGTTGGTGAACTTGAGCTTGTAGCACAGTTCAGTAACACGGTGCTCAACCTGAATTCGGGTGTTCATTTCCATGAAGTAATGCGAGTCGCCGTCGACTATACATTCAAAGGTGCCCAAAGAATCCAGCTTAACCGCTTCGCCAAATACCGCGCCCTCTTGCTCCATGCGTTGCAATATCACGAGGTCTTTCTTAAGTTGCTCGGCTTCTTCTTTTTTACCTGCTGCTTCAGCCACGGTAATCGCCGCTTCTAGCTCTTCTTCGGTTACCGACACTTCTAATAGCTTCTGCTCGTGCATCTGCAGTGAGCAGTCGCGGCCGCCCATGGTCATGCACCACTCGCCATTACCCACGACCTGAATTTCCTGGTGACGGGTTGTGTCGATATTCATTTCGATGAGAACGTTTTTATTGTCACCCACACCGTTGGTTTTTAACTCAATCAAACACTCTTGCACCAAGGAAGGGACTTTAGCGACGGCTTTATCGAGCTTTTCTTCAATGGTCGCGCCTTCGTAAGAATTGGCTGATTGAAGAATACGCTGGCCTTTACCACCACCACCAGCAATCGCTTTAAGGCGGAAACGGTTATTTGGCTTTTCGGCCAACATGCGTTTAGCTTCAACTTGCAGGGCAAGTCCAATGTCGGCAGCATTAATAATATCGATACCAGCGGCGTAAGATGCGGCTAACAATGCGAGGGCCTTTTCTTCCTCGTCTTTGCAGGCAGAGAAATCGACGCTCAGCTTATTGTCTTTAGCACATTTATCTAAACCGTCTTTACCGTATTTAGCAAATAAGGCCAAGCTAGTTGCGTTGTTTACACCGGGGGTAACAGATACGCCAGTTTCCAAGGCAGTGCGCTTTGCCTGGTCTTTCATACCTGCTGATTTTTGGGTGAAAGAGCACGGACCAATAAAGTTCAGCCCCGCCTTTTCCATGGATTCCACCATCTCGGCGTCTTCCGACATAAACCCATAACCTGCAAAAATCGCGTTATATCCGTTGTCATAAGCAATGCTAATAATTTGCTGAATACGACGAATACGCTCTTCTTTGGTTGCGCCCGTGTAATCCGGTACACGGTGAACACGATCCGGATCCGTCAAGGTGCGCAGTTCCGGAGCGAGGGCATTGGTGTAGGTAATAGAATCTTTTTCCGAGAGCAAAATACCGTAGTGATTGATGCCCATTTCATCGAAGACATCCATGGCTTCTTTACGAATGGGGCCACGGCAAATTATCAATGGTTTCAAATCATTACAGGCGAAACTTCGAGTCCATGCTGTATTTGATTTGGCGAGTTGGCGGTCTTTGTGGACCATCGGATTGTTTAAGTAATAATTGTTGCTTGCTTGCACGTCGAATAACCTCGTTAGCGAATCGTCTTGAGTCAATGAATTACGGAACATGGGGCTCTGCTCAGGAATTAATGGAATTCCCGTTGCATCCCGCTCATAGGCTCAGGCTTGTAAGCCTTGAGATGTAGTTCCAGCTGTTCACCCAGAACCTTGCGAAGGTCGGAGGGCATGACGATCTGGGAAATTGATCCCAGGCTTAGTGCTTCATTCGGATTCATCAGCTCGCGTTCATAGCGTTGAGTCAGCAGCAACTCTTCCTGCTTCTGCCATGCAGCGACCGCGTCTTTTGCCGTTTTTAGGGCTTCGGACTCAGGCATACCCGCTTTCAAGTTTTGCGCCGTTAATTCCGCAATTTTTGGTTTTACGGATGAGCGAATTTTACGAACCTCATCTTTGTAAACATACTCAACCCCTGCTGGCCCCATTACCGCCAAGCGAGTTGTTGGCAATGCACAGACAAAATCGGCGCCTGTTGGGTAGTTGTTAAAGGCTGCGTAGGCACCGCCGAAGGCGTTGCGAACAATCATGAGGAACCGCGGGGTACGCAGATCAATAATGGCATCTAGCATAGCGCGACCGGCTTGTACGATACCGCCCGCCTCTTGCTCTTTGCCTGGCAGGAAGCCCGTGGTGTCTTCCATAAAAATCACAGGAATATTGTAAACATTACAGAAACGAATAAAGCGCGCGTTTTTGTAAGCGGCATCTATATCAATCTGGCCGGAGGCAACTGCAGAGTTATTGGCCACAAAACCAACTACATTGCCGCCCATACGACCCAGCGCACACACAGTATTACGAGCGCGCTCTGGCTGAATTTCAAAGAAATCGCCGTGATCACACATCTGCTGAATGATAATGCTGATATCGAATGGGGTATTAAAACCGGTGGGGCTGTTGAAGGCTTTTTTCAGGAGCAGATCAACATCCCACGTTCTGCGGGTGATTGGGTCAGACGTTGGCTGAAACGCTGGCGGTTCCGCACTATTGTTGGGTATGTAGTTAAGTAACTCTTTTACTTTACGCAGGGCCGCCACTTCGTCTGGCACCACGAAATCCGTCACCCCTGACTTAGAGTGAACGCTGGGGCCACCAAGCTCATCGGCCGTTACATCTTCCCCAAGCACTGACTTAACAACGCCCGGGCCAGTCAAACCAAAGAAGGTTTCGTTGGGCTGGATAACGAAAGAACCCTGACGTGGCAAATATGAACCACCGCCCGCGTTATAACCAAACATACACATAATCGACGGCACGACACCGTTTATGTGACGCAACGCTGTAAAAGCTTCAGCGTAGCCATCTAGGCCACCCACACCAGCAGGAATGTACGCACCTGCTGAGTCATTCATGCCGACTAAGGGAATGCCGAGCTTACCGGCCAATTTAAATAAATTAGCCAATTTGCTACCGTTTGTCGCGTCCATAGAGCCAGCGCGAACGGTAAAGTCATGGCCGTACATTGCTACATCGCGACCGTCTACTTTAACGATGGCAGTCACTAAAGACGCACCATCTAAATTTTTACCCCAGTTTTGGTAAAGGATTTTAGGTTCAGTGCCGGCATCCGCCAGGACTTCTATCCTTTCCCATATGGTCATGCGCTTCTTTTCGTGCTGCTTTTGTATGCCTTTTACACCAGCCATTTTACGAGGCCGCTGCTGTAGGTCATAACCCGCTTGAAGTGCAGATTCGTATAGCCCGGGATCGTAATCAATTTGCCCAGGGACGGTAAATTCGAGCTCTGTTTTGGTCTCGAAGGGGTTTTCCAGTGAGGGTTTTGTAGCTATTTTTGTCATGCCTGTCAGTTCCAGCTGCATTAATAGGTAACCCGCGCTCATGCCGCAAGCGTCTGACTCTTTGATATGTTTATTCAGTACGAGATTCTTACGATCCCTGTTACCGTGAGTAAACTCAAAGGGGCATTACGCCAGCTAACATATTGAACTGCGGATGAATGAGAATAACCGTTCTGTGTGGTGCGTTGACGGTTTGGTGTTTCTCAAAGCGGCGGCTAACATTACTGGGATTGGGCTTCTCTGTCAATCCGAACGGCCTTTTCGAAGCAGGTCCGCCATTAGATAAAACACTAGATTTTTCAGGCTCATAGCACGTAAAATCGGCCCCAATCCACAGCGCTTATTTGAACCCTGAGCAATATCAAATGGCTAGCCTTCGTCGCATATCATTACCGTATCATCGGGACAGCTGCGACCTCTTTGCAAGACTTAAGCACCTTCCCTACCCAGTTCTCTTAGACAGCGCAGCACCGTTCAGTGAATTTGGCCGCTACGATATTCTTTGCGCGCAACCAGAGGAAGTAATATCTTTAAATACAATTAATTACGACGATATTAATACATTTTTGATTAAGACTGAACAAAGACTAAATCAGCTCTGCGACCACTATAGTCACAATGAGGAACTGCCATTTTGCGGCGGCGCTATTGGCTATCTTAGCTATGATTTAGGTGAAATAAGCCAGTCTATCGGCGGGAAACAAAGGGCAAGCATCAATCCGTCTACCCCACTCTTCCACGCTGGCATTTACCCATGGGCCATTATCGTTGATCACCGTCTTCAGGAGTGCGAACTGGTGGCACAGCCCGGTGTGAATGACGCTACCCTAGCGCATATTCAAAAGCTCATCGCTATGACGCTGGACACAAACCCAGATCCGCAGGCTTTTAAGCTGCTCGTGCCATTTAGATCAACACTAAATCGAATACAATACGGCAAGGCGTTTGAAAGGATTCAAAATTACATCCGCGCCGGCGACTGCTACCAAATCAACCTTACTCGCGGCTTTACCGCAAAATTCGCAGGCGATCCCTGGTTAGCGTACCAAGGCCTGCGTGAAACTGCCGCCGCTCCGTTTTCGGCCTATCTCGATTTAGGTAGCAGCCAAATACTGAGCTTTTCACCAGAGCGTCTTCTCTCAGCCAACCAAGCCGGCCATCTTCAAACTCAACCCATTAAAGGGACCGCGGCTCGCGATCCTGACCCTGAAATAGATCGAGCCCTCGCTACAGCTTTGCAAAACAGCGCTAAAAATCGGGCTGAGAACGTAATGATCGTGGATTTACTTCGCAATGACTTCAGTAAAAGCTGCCAAGCGTCGAGCGTTCGAACTGAACAACTCTGCGAGCTGCAAAGCTTCCGCACCGTGCACCACTTGGTAAGCACTGTATCCGGCCAGCTACGCACAGACTGCACACCGTTCAAGGCTTTACTCAATTGCTTCCCTGGCGGCTCAATCACCGGCGCCCCCAAGCAAAGAGCCATGGAGATTATTCGGGAGATAGAACCGCACCGCAGAAACATCTACTGTGGAAGTGTGTTTTATGTGGATGGCGGCGGAAAAATGGACAGCAACATCACAATCCGCAGTTTTGTGTGTGCAGATAAGGTAATTACTGGCTGGGCCGGGGGCGGAATCGTTGCCGATTCTGAGGTAGAGGAAGAATTTACCGAAACTGAAACCAAAATCGGCAAGCTCCTGCAGGCGCTTGCCGATCTATAGTCATACTCTACAGGCTTAAATTCCGATTCGATGCCTTGATGAACTCAAGCTTTAAGGCCTCGTAATCATGTACGGCAGGAAATTGCGGAAACTCGCGAATGACATTATCGGGCGCTTTAAACAAAATGCCCGCGTCAGCTTCTGCCAGCATCGTAGTATCATTATAGGAATCGCCGGCGGCGATAATGCGGTAGTACAGGGTTTTCAGTGCCAATACCGACTGCCGTTTGGGGTTAACCTGACGGATCCGGTAGTCAACAACTTTGCCCAAGCTATCAGTTTCTAGTTTATGGCATAACAAGGTTGGCCAACCCAGTTGCTTCATCAGGGGCGCGGCAAACTCGTAGAAAGTATCCGACAAAATAATGACCTGAAAACGCTCACGCAACCAATCTAGGAATTCACGCGCCCCTTCCATCGGCGACATATCGGCAATCACTTCTTGAATATCTGGCAGCCCCAAACCATTCTCATGCAATAAGCGCAGGCGCTGTTGCATCAGCACATCGTAATCTGGAATGTCTCGGGTGGTCGCTTTTAGGGCCTCAATACCGGTGCGCTCAGCAAAATCGATCCAAATTTCAGGAATCAATACCCCTTCCAAGTCAAGACAAGCGATTTCCACAACACTACTCCTAAAATAAAATTGCGCCTCAGCGCTTAAAAAACCGCGACAATCTAACGGCTTGGGGTGAATAAAGCAATGCCGAGGCATAAGTCGGACGTCAGAGGTCTCGTGGCTGACGTAAGACTAAAATCGACACATTTAGCCTGTATTTTCCTCCGACGTCCGGCGCCAGACTTCCGACACTTCATCAATACATCGGCAATTCAATATCTGCAAACAAAGCTTCGAGGTCATTTTTACTCTGACATTGGTAGGCTTTGTCGACTAATTCTGCGCTTAGATGGGGTGCAAATAGCTCAACAAAGTCGTACATAAATTTACGCATATAGGTACCGCGACGGAACCCTACTTTGGTCACACTGGGTTCAAATAGATGGCTGGCATTGAGCGCCACCAAGTCCGCGTCGGCCACCGGGTCGTAGGCCATTTCGGCGACGATGCCAATTCCCAAACCAAGACGCACATAGGTTTTAATAACGTCTGCATCGGTGGCAGTAAAGACAACTTTTGGCTCAAGCCCTTTGTTTAAAAAAGCCTCGTCCAGTTTTGAACGGCCAGTGAAGCCAAAAACGTAGGTCACAATAGGATACTGAGCGACATCCTCGATTTGCAGGTCCGCGATCTCAGTTAGAGGGTGATCTTTTGGTACCAATATCGTTCTATTCCAGCGATAGCATGGCATCATGATCAAGTCGCTGAACAGCTCTAGCGCCTCTGTTGCTATCGCAAAATCCACTTCAAAGTTCGCTGCCAACTCAGAAATCTGCATCGGTGTTCCCTGATGCATATGCAGTGACACATCCGGATAGCGTTCTATAAAGGTTTTGATCACACTGGGTAAGGCGTAGCGCGCCTGCGTATGGGTAGTCGCAATCGACAAGCTGCCCTTCTTCGGATTTTTAAACTCTTGAGCGATATGTTTGATGCTTTCTGTCTTGTAAAGAATCTCGCCCGCTGTCTTTAAGATTGCCTCGCCGGCGGGGGTTATACGAGTGAGATGCTTGCCATTGCGCGCAAATATTTCAACACCCAGCTCATCTTCCAGCATTCGAATTTGTTTACTGATTCCAGGCTGAGAGGTAAATAAACTCTGAGCTGTCGCCGACACGTTCATTTCATGGTGCGCAACTTCCCAAATATAGCGCAACTGCTGCAGTTTCATCCTGACGTAACTCCTGAAATCAAACGTGCTCGAACCATTTTCGCGGCAATGTTTTTTTATCTAATTAACTGCGCCATTTGGTCACTGTTCAACCTTATTGGCGATACCATGTGGGACATGCCCAGTGGAAACATGTTCACTCGCCGATTCGCAATGACCGGGTTGGTCGTCAAAAAATACGTCTGCGCCGTAGGCCGCCAAGAATTCGCCTTTATCTAAGCCGCCCAAAAATAGTGACTCGTCAATTCGAATATTCCAATTTCGCAAGGTCTGGATTACTCGCTTGTGAGTAGGCGCCGAGCGCGCCGTCACCAGAGCGATACGAATTGGTGGATCATCATCTGAAAGTTCACACTGCAGGGTATTCAATGCAGCAAGGAAGTTTTTAAACGGGCCACCGCTCAGTGGGGTATTGGCTGCGGCAACTTCACTGGCCGTGAATGCTTCTAAACCGTCGCGTTTGAAAACCTGCTCCGCCTCATCTGAGAAAATGACCGCGTCACCATCAAAGGCAAATCGAAGTTCACGCTTACTCAAGGGTTGGGATTTTTTAGATCGCGGCAACAGCGTCGCTGCCGCTACACCATTTTCCAGTGCGCGCCGCACATCTTCGGCATTAGTCGAGAGAAAGAGATGGCAGCCAAAAGCCGATACGTATCGATAAGGACTTTCACCACCGCTAAAGGCTGCGCGACTAATATTGAGCTTGTAATGCTCAATCGAATTAAATACACGTAAACCGGTATCAGCCGAATTGCGCGACAACAGAATAACTTCGACGCGGGCGCCATCAAGATAGTCGTTTAACTGCAGTAAGCGCTCGACAATGCCAAAGGCTTCGCCAGGCTCCAGAATCTCATTCTCATGATCTATCTGGTATTTTTGATACGCTGTCAGCCCCTCCGATTCGTAAACCCGATGGCTTTCATCCAGATTAAATAATGCTCTGGATGAAATAGCGACAACCAATTTGTTCTCAAATCCTTTGGGCATAAGCACACTTCGTGAAGCAACAGCCTCACTATACAATATGGCTAGACCAAGACAACAGCCTTAAACGTCACTCGGGTCTGTTAACGTTTGAGCATCACCCTCTGTTGCCCCTGAAAAAGTGTCAGTCTAGCGGGCCCCGTCTGGACGCGAGGAATGTAGTTTGGTTATTCCAAATAAGTGAAAGCTGGCCCCGTGAGCAACGCGAGTGCTGTGGGTCCGAGCAACGACGAATGGCGCTTTTTCAGGAGCAACCCAAAGGGCCGGGCGGCGTTCCGCTAATGCTATTTTTGCGTCCAGCGTCGTTATTAGTCGCTTGTGGAGGCCCACTATACTGCACTCCTTCTGCCTCGCTGGAACACAAAAATAGCATCAGCAGTGGGCATGCCCAAACGTTAACAGACCCTACGGGTTTGCCTCTGCTAAGTTCGGTCCCGAATTAATCGGCATGCGAATAAACACTGACGAGGGCTCACCGGCGATAATCGACCTAATTTCCTTGATCAACGGTCCTGTGAATGCCGCAAAAACGGGCTGATTAATGCTGTCATTATAAATACGAGCGGACAAGACACCGACTATTTGCCCCTCTCCTGCCCCTCTCTGGATCAACACTGCGCCACTTTGACCTGCATGACTAAAACAATCTAATACATATAAATCGCTTAAGGCTTGTTCACCCTCACGCCACAAAGTGGATCTGCAACGAGACGCCCACAATGTATTAAATGGTTTATCGTTGGGGTAAGACAAGCTCTCAACCCAGACACTCTGACGATCAGGCACAGCAAGCTTGGGATGTTTTGCCAGTTGAATTGGCGTCGCCAGCTTCAAAAGCGCTATATCAGAGCCGCTATAGCGACCAAGCTGGCCATTGTGCTGGTCCTGCGGATGATGTTGACGGTGTTGCCAGGCGCTACTTATTGCCATCGCACGGTGATTGTTTTGAGCAATGGCGACAGGGATTGAACCAGAGAAAGAGTCGATACGAAATTGTAAGGACTGTAAATGGCCCTCACCATTCGGGGTGTATAAACAGTGTGATGCCGATATCAACCACTCTGCGGCGAGCACGGTGGCAGTGCAACGGGATTCGAAAAGACTGCCGTCGGACTGAATGAAGCGACTGAGCAATACGCCACTAAGCGGCATTGACGAGGGAAAGCGCCACAATTGTTGACGAATATCCTCTGCGCCATGTGCGCCAAGTGATGCTCGTCGCTGAAAGACCAAATGGGGCGATGTGCTATCGTCGGCAAGCGCAGTGGCCCAATACAAACTGGGCGCGCCGTTGTCGTCGGCAAGTAAAATCAGGAATTTATTTCCGCGCGCAGTTAGCTTGAAGCCAGACGCCGGCACTAGCGCGGCGGGCTGCTTCAATGCGGAATCAAGGTACACTGCGTCGGCTACCGTTTTTACGCGGGGTAAAAATTCACTCAACTGATTTAGAGTCGCCAGTGCTTTATCTCGCCGCAAGGCATCACCGCTAAGAATCTCACGCTGGAATCGTCTAACCGCTTCGACCTTACTAATACTATTATCCAACCCCTTTATGACAAACGCCGCGTGAAGCAAGGCTAGCTCATAGGGCCACTTGTCAGATTTCAGGGACTGCTTAGCAAATTTAAAGGCTTTTTCGATATCCGGTGCAGGCAGCCCTAGACCCCAAAAATAGTACTGAGCTAGCTCTGCCTTGGAATACTGGCAAGGTGAAAATTTAGATACCCCCTCTGGGATATAAAACTGGCTATCGACGAGAGGTAGCAAGTTCTGTGACGTCGGCGCGGGGAAACGCGGCGTCTCACATTCAGCAAATGACTTGTGACTACATAATAAAAACATCAACACCAAGCCAATACTCGCTGTTCTCACTGCGGCAAGCCCGCTAGAATTCGGCAATGATATGAGTCGGTGATTATGCATAGAACAACTTGGGTTGAATTTAACAGTAAAGCGCTGCGCCACAATGCCGCCATGGTTCGTCGACTTGCGCCTGAGTCCGCTATCTTAGCGATGGTGAAAGCCAATGGCTATGGACACGGCGCAGATTGGGTGGCAGATCAGTTGCGTGGCATAGTTGATGGCTTTGCTGTCGCGCGACATAGCGAGGCGCTGACGCTTCGTGCCGCGCAGCCTAACAGTCGCATTTTACTACTCGGTACTGAAGTCGATGATGGACTTTTGCAGGACTGCGCGACACAAAAACTAGACATAGTTATCCACGAGCTCGGCGCCGCAAAACTACTAGCAAATACAATACTCCCACAATCCATAACCGTATGGCTAAAACTCAACACCGGCATGAATCGGCTGGGCATGTGCAACAAGGATTTCTGCGAAGCCCACCGCGTCCTGAGCGGTTCACCGAATGTTGCGGCAATTCATCACATGACCCACTTTAGTGACGCGGAAACTGACAGTCCCGCAGCAACGGATCGGCAATTTCAGCTACTGCATTCGCTGAGTACCTCGCTGGGAGAGTTTCCAGTTAGCATGGCTAACTCAGCTGCGATAATACGTCACCCACAAACCCATCTAGACTGGGTACGCCCTGGTATTATGCTCTATGGCGATGACCCAACTACGCATCTTGACGGCGTTGACAGCTTGCTGCCAGCCATGACATTCAAAGCCAAAGTACTGGCTGTGCGAGAAGTGGAAAAAGGTGACGGTGTCGGTTACAACCAACGCTGGCAAGCCAGTGCAAAAACCCGTATCGCAACCGTCGCCGCCGGCTATGCGGATGGCTATCCCCGCCAAGCCCCCGATGGCACTCCGGTACTCGTCAATGGTGAGCTCGCTCGACTAGCCGGCCGAGTGTCAATGGATTTGCTCACTGTAGATGTAAGCCATATACCATCTGTAAATATCGGGGATATCGTTACACTGTGGGGAGATAGCAAGCTGAGCGCAGCGGAAGTCGGACGCCATTGCAACACCATTAGCTATGAACTTTTTACCCGCATTACAGCGCGTGTCGATCGGGTATATTTATAAGCTGCAGACAATCCGGCCCCTGTTTAGGGGCCGATACACAGGCTAACTAAGACGAAGATTTTACCAGCGCCAATTCGCCTTTCGTCAATTTAAAAACCACCGGACTTAACAAGATTAAGGCGATCAGATTAGGAATTGCCATCAAGGCATTCAAGGTATCTGCTAGCAACCAGATAAACCCCAAATTGGCCATTGCGCCTAGTGGAATAGCAAGCACCCAAGCTACCCGAAACGGCATGACACCGCGGGGACCAAAAAAATACACCACACAGCGCTCGCTGTAATAAGACCAACCGAGCATGGTCGTAAAAGCAAATATCGCCAGCCCCAAAGCCACAATATAATGCCCGCCAGGAATCAGTGATTCAAAAGCGACGGTAGATAAGGCGGCACCGCTCTCTCCAGTCTGCCATGCACCTGATAGCAGAATGACAAAGCCCGTTACCGAACACACCAAAATAGTATCGATGAAGGTGCCGAGCATCGCGATCATACCCTGGCGCACCGGACTATTTGTTTTTGCCGCCGCGTGAGCAATCGGCGCACTGCCCAAGCCAGCCTCATTAGAAAAAATACCCCGCGCAACACCAAAGCGGATTGCCGCGGCCACACCTGCGCCGGCAAAGCCGCCCACGGCCGCCGTACCATTAAATGCCGAATCAAGCACGAGACTAATTACCGCCGGTAAGGCACTCAAATTCATTAATAGAATAGCAATGCCCAGCAAGAGATACGTTACTGCCATAAAGGGCACTAAAAATCCGGCGACATTAGCCACCCTCTTTACGCCTCCTAAAATAACCGACGCGACACCGACAAACATCACTAGCGCACTCAACCAAACCGGCACGCCAAATGCGCCTTGCATGGCATCAGCAACCGAGTTTGCTTGCACCGTATTACCGATTCCGAAACCCGCCATCGCACCAAACAGGGCAAAACATGCCCCCAACCAGCGCCACTTAGGACTAAGTCCATTTTTGATGTAATACATAGGACCGCCGCTAAAGTTACCCTCGGCGTCTTGTTCGCGATAATGAACTGCGCATACCGCTTCTGCGTATTTGGTGGCCATACCGACCAGCGCGGTGCACCACATCCAGAACAGTGCACCCGGCCCACCCAGTGCAATTGCCGTGGCGACACCGGCAATGTTACCGGTGCCAATGGTGGCGCTGAGCGAGGTCATTAGCGCTTGAAATGGACTAATCTCGCCTTCATCGTTACCGGATTTGCGGCCTTTCATCATCAGCCGAAACGCCGTGCCAATATTGAGCAAAGGCATAAGCTTTAGCCCGAGCATTAGATAGGCTCCGGTCCCGAGTATGAGTACCAGCATCAACGGGCCCCAAACAATACCGTTTATGGTATTCACAAACGTGGATACATATTCCATGCAAAGCCCCTTTCCATGCTTTTTATATAGATATTGCGCGATTTAAGCAGCTGACTAGGCCTGCTGTTTTATATTCCAGCCTTTATTAGCAATGCCGTCCAAACTAGGGCAATTGATCTAAAGTCAGCGAACATCACCACGATCACCCAAGGCCTTAAAATTCAAATTGTTCGCGCTGCGGAAACATGCCGAACACCCCACCGGTATGGATGAAGACAATATCGCCGGAATCGCCAAATCGGCCCTTTTTTAATTGATCGAGCATGCCGTAGAAGGCTTTAGCGGTGTACACCGGGTCTAAAATGATCCCTTCGCTGCTGGCAACCTCAGCGATGCAATCAAAAATGTGTTTTCCCGCCAGGGCATAGCCAGCACCGACGTAACCATCAATTACCTTCACTGAAAGTGATTCAAGGTCTGTGCCAGTTTGATAGCGCTGCATCCAATCGCTGAGGTCGCGGTTCACTTTTTTAATGAACCAAGCCTCATCGTCACACACATTCACCCCCCAAACCTGGGCATTCACACCGTAACGATGAACACCCGCAGTCAAGCCGGCCTGTGTCCCACCGGAGCCCGTCGCACAGATAATGTGCTTGGGAGATATACTATGGTGAATAAAGTCTTGTTTGAGTTCCGCACACGCCTCGACGTATCCCCACACACCGATTGCGTCAGAAGCGCCGGTTGGGATGATAAACGCTTTTTTATTTTGATCGCGGTAGCTTGTTTGAATGCCGGCCAGAATATCATCGAGCTCGCGTTGATACTGCGCGGCCTGGAAATAGCTGATATGAGCACCAGCCAGACGATCGAGCAAGAGATTGCCGTCGGGAATATCTACTTCAGCGCCACGCAAGACGAGATGGCATTGCAAACCAAGCTGGGCACACAATAAGGCCGTTGCGCGGCAGTGGTTCGACTGCAAGCCACCACAGGTGATGATGGTATCGCAGCCCTCAGCCAAGGCCTGTGCCAAATTAAACTCTAATTTACGCACTTTATTACCCGACAATACACTGCCGGTTAAATCGTCCCGTTTAATCCATATTCTCGGCCCGCCAAGTTGTTGACTCAAACGGTCCAAAGGCTGCAGAGGCGTAGGAAGTTGAGCTAGCTTGAGTCGGGGCGGAATGTGTCCAACGATAGTTTGTGCAGAAACATGTGGTTTTTTAACATTATTAGACATGTGTCACTCGCCAAAGATATGCGCTCCCCTATGCGGCGAAGCGCGCAACCCCAGTTTTAGATTGCTTTTAACGTCCCTTTTGGCAATACAGCGTGGATTGACGAACGCTGAAACTTTAATTCCACATTATCCGTCACGCCAACAACCACATAGGCATCATCGAGCTTATTTACTTTGCCTAAAATACCGCTGGTTGTCACAACCTCATCACCCTTGGCTAGGGCCGCGACCATGGCCGCATGCTCTTTTTGGCGCTTGCGCTGGGGACGAATAGCGATGAAATAAAACAGGGCAAACATCAGTACCAGAAAACCAATCTGGAACATTTCGCCACCCGGAGGTGCGCCCGCGCCGGCGGTTTGGGCTTGCGCTTCAGAAATGAAAAAGCTCATTACATATCCTTAGATAACATTCAAATAAATGACCCTGCGCTACAGCAGCCGCAGACTTAAAATCAGCCTGCAATAGTACACAAGGGCCAATCTCAAAGCGAGTAATCATAATCCATGGTAAAGGGTGCGTGGTCGGAGAAACGCTCGTCGTTATAAACGTCCGCACTGCGTATCGCGGGCACCAAGCCGGGGGTGATTACGTGGTAATCCAAACGCCACCCCACATTGTTGGCATACGCCTGCCCGCGGTTCGACCACCAAGTGTAAACAGCCTCTTGGTTGATCTCGCGGAATGCGTCTACAAAGCCACCCTCCTCATACACCCTATCTAACCATGCGCGCTCATGGGGAAGGAAGCCGGAGTTTTTCATATTGCCCTTCCAGTTTTTGAGATCTATCTCCTTGTGACAAATATTCCAGTCGGCGCATATGACTAACTCGCGCCCCGTCGCTTTCAGTTCAAGGAAATGCGGGTAAATTTTATCTAGGAAAGCATCTTTTTTTGCCTGTGCCTCATCACCGCTCGAGCCTGAGGGCAAATACATCGATATCACACTAATATTGTCGTAATCAGCCCTTATATAGCGACCCTCGCTATCTGCAGGGTCCCATCCTAAAGAAGTCGTGAAATTATTAGGCGGTTTCTTACAGTACATCGCCGTGCCGCTATAGCCTTTCTTGATCGCATCGCTATACATCGTGGTATAGCCCTCAGGATGATATAAGGACTCTTCTAGTTGATCTCGCTGCGCCTTGGTTTCCTGAATACAAACCACATCGGCATCTTGCTTCGCCAGCCACTCAAAAAAGCCTTTACGCCCCGCCGAGCGAATACCGTTGGTATTGGCAGTAATAATGCGCATCCAAAATACTCCGAATAGTAAAATCGCGCACAGCTTAGCAAAAATCGATATCGATAGTGGAAATCACCTCCTCGATTTCATTACTTTCTGGCAGATATCGTCGTCAATATACAGCTCAAGGTTCAATAATTTGTGCCGCATTGCCATTCATTTCGCTTCACCCATTCAGATCATGTATCAAATCTCTTGTTCGCTCTAAACTTGCCCATCAAATTGACATGTATCGGCCACAAGCGAGACTCTGTCGCCACTTTGCTGACGTATACAAAAGAATAAGCGCCTGCCAAGCATAACAAAGGACAATTCCCTATGAGCCAAAACTCCCTTGAGACCCTATTCGCCATAGAAGCGATAAAGAAGCTGAAGTACACCTACTTACGCGCCGTAGACACCCATGACTGGGCGCTACTGGAAAGCACACTTACCGAAGACTGCAGCGCACGCTACGATGGTGGAAAATATAGCTTTGACGACCGCAAGCAACTGGTCAGCGGCCTAAAAGGTCATATGGACTCACCCCAAGTTTTGACAATGCACAATTGCCATCATCCAGAAATAGACATTATTGATGGCAGCACTGCCAGCGGGAAATGGTATCTGCAGGATTTAGTTTTTAATAAAGAGCAGAACTGGATGCTGTTCGGCACCGCCATCTACACGGATCACTACCGTTATAGCGAGGGCGAGTGGCGCATTTGTCACACCGAATACGAACGCATTATGGAGACCATCAACGCGCCCATCCCCTCGACATTAAGCTTCACTCATAATATGTTTGAAAAAAAATAAGGCCAGTAATTTTACTATGAGCAATATATCTTCGCGGCTAGACGCATGCACAGCGCAGCTCTGCCAAACCGGTGCGCCGTTTGAAATTTTGCAGGACGGGGACAACGCGTTTCGGCTTTATAAAAATGCACCATCAAATATGCGCGAATTAATTGACGTTGGCCGCAATCACGGTGATCAAGAGTTCTTGGTTTACCAACAGGAGCGCATGAGCTTCAAGCAGTTCTTCGAGAAAGTAGACGCCCTCGGCCACCACCTGCTAAACAATGAATCTTTACTCAAAGGCGACCGTATCGCCATCGCGATGCGAAATTACCCAGAATGGATGATTGCCTACACCGCCATTATTTCCATTGGCGCGATCGTTGTGCCCTTAAATTCATGGGGCAGCTCTGACGAACTGTGCTACGGCCTCGAAGACTCTGGGGCAAAGTACGTCATCTGTGACCTATCACGCTTACAGCTAGTTAAACCGCTACTAAGCAGCTTGGATTGCAAAGCGATTGTTGCTAGAGAAGAGTCACGCGATGAACAAGGTGTACAGTATCTAGAGGATATCCTTGCTAAAAATAGCGGCCGCCCGCTACCAATGGTAGCTATTAACCCTGACGACATTGCACAAATCATGTACACCTCGGGCACCACCGGCCGTCCAAAGGGTGCCGTATCCAGTCACCAGAACATCTGCCAAGCGATGTATAGTTTTGAGTTTCACGCCACGTGCTCCGCAATGGCAAACCCCAGCGCAATCGAAAAAATGTTTGCTGGCGGTTTTGCACCGTGCACTTTGCTAAGTGTTCCGCTGTTTCATGTATCAGGTTGTTACGCAGCATTTTTGCTCAATCTTCGCGGTGGCAGAAAAACGGTCATGATGTATAAGTGGTCTCCGGCGGAGGCACTTAAATTAATCAGCGCGGAACGTGTCACTATATTTAGCGCTGCACCGTCAATGGTGCTCGACCTGCTTCGTCATCCGGACTTTGCAAGTAGTGATACTAGCAGCTTGTTTTCACTCGGTGGCGGCGGCTCTGCCTGCCCTCCTTCGTTCAAGGACACGATCGAAGCAACGCTTGATAATGCCTATGTTGGCACCGGCTACGGCATGACTGAAAGTAACGCTATTTGTGCGAGCTGCACCGGCGAGGCCTATTTTTACAAGTCATCCAGCGCCGGCACCTTATCGCCATTAGTGGAGTGGCAGACCCGCGACGAAAATGGTCAAGTACTTGCTAAAAATGAAACCGGTGAGATTTGGTTAAAATCTATCTGTAATATTCAACACTACTGGAATAAACCCGACGCCGACAAAGCCACCTTTGATGGTAAATGGATGGCCACGGGTGACATCGGTTACCTAGACGAAGAAAATTTTGTCTACCTTGTTGATCGCGCCAAGGATCTTATTATTCGCGGTGGCGAAAATATCTATCCGGCTGAGATTGAAGCCTGCCTAAGTTTACATCCGAGCGTTGCCGAGGCTGTGATTATTGCCGTACCCGATGAGCGCTTGGGGGAAACCCCCGGTGCAGTAATTCGTGTCCGTGCGAATAGCGAAATTAATGCCACGGAAATTAATGCGTATCTCAGCGACAAGCTTGCCGCGTACAAAATACCCAGCCAGGTATGGATTCGAACCGATGAAATGCCTCGCAATGCAGCGGGTAAAGTACTGAAATCAGAACTGAAACGGCAGTATATTCGCTGAAGTCAAGGCGCGCTAAATAACTCACTCCCTCTACCGGCCCCTTGGGCCGGCATTTACCCCGAGCATTCGAGCACGTAGAATCAAACAGAATTAATGAGTGAGAAAACTATGATGCAAGTATTCTCAAAAAAACGCGCTCAGAAAATTCTTGATGACGGTGCTGCCGAGGTTTCCGATTCCAAAATTGATCTCGCCTTAAGTAATCGCCAGCGCATAATCAATAAAGTGCTTAATAACGCATCACTTACGCCTTATTTAAGCCACGTGAAAACCCTGTTTAATTTGCTTCAAGACTATGTAAAAGGCAGCTACCGAGAGATTCCTTGGTGGTCGATTGGCTCGGTAGTAACAGCATTATTGTATATTTTAATGCCCCTCGACGCCGTGCCGGATATCATTCCGATTGCAGGGTTTCTAGATGACGCCGTCGTTCTCAAGCTATGCTTAGATATGGTCAGGAAAGATTTAGACAAGTATAAATTGAACAAAGTGGCATCTGCTCACGATGAGTCAGATGCCAGCAGCTAGATGTTAGCTCAACAAAAATTTAGTCCGCCAAGCCCAGTTCACCGATAAGTTTTAATACATCATCATGATGGGTCTTAGTATTCACTTTGGCCATGATGTGTTTGAGCTTGCCGTCTTTACCAATGATAAAGGTACTGCGCAGAATACCGTCGAACTCCTTGCCCATAAATTTTTTCGGGCCCCAAGCGCCGTATTTATCGGCGATGCTATGATCTTCATCGGAGAGCAGGGTAAAATTTAAAGGTCCCTCTTCTTTTTTCGGGTTTTCTTCAAACTTTTTCAGTTTAGTAACAGAATCAGGACTGACGCCCAATACGACGGTGTCCGCCTTATCGAAAGCCTTTTTACTGTCACGAATCCCACACGCTTGCACAGTGCAACCAGGTGTTTTCGCTCTTGGATAAAAATATAGAACAACATTTTTACTGCCCTTAAAATCTTTTAGGCTAACACTCTTGCCGTCTTGATCCTTTAATGAAAAAGCTGGCGCATTGTTTCCGATTTTAGGTAATGCCACAAAAATACTCCTTTTAGCTATTAATTATCGTCGCTTTGATCAAAATCAACACCGTCAATCTCGGCTCTATCGATTAGTGAAGACGGTAAACTTTTCTTGACCTTCGCCCCCAAGGCTTCAAGCCGGCTCACCCGCGACACCAAATTACCCTTACCTAGCGTCATTCTATTGAGGGTTTTTTCATAGGCGTCACGGCCACGGTCCAAGTGCTTACCCACATCCTCTAATGACTGCACAACAAGGGCAAACTGGTCGTGTAAAGCGCCCGCTTGGCGCGCAATTTCCTCGGCGTTTTGATTTTGTCTTTCATAGCGCCAGATACTCTGCACCGTCCGCAGGGTAGCAAGTAAGGTGGTTGGACCGACTACAATTATGTTTTTCTCATACGCATTGCGGAACAATTCTGGATCATGCTCAAACGCCGCCATAAACGCAGCTTCGACCGGAATAAAAATAAAAACAAAATCTAGCGTGCGAAGGCCTTCTATATGTTCGTAACCCTTGGTGCTTAAACCGTTGATATGCGCTTTAACGGATTGCGCGTGTTCTCGCAAAAAAGCCTGGCGCTCAACCTCGTCATCGCTGCTGCAATATCGCTCGTAGGCGATCAGCGACACCTTGGCATCAATGACGATGTCTTTGTCATCGGGCAAGCGAACGACTACATCAGGCTGCCGGCGACGGCCGCTGTCGTCAGTAAAGCTGACCTGTGTTTCGTATTCATGGCCTTTGCGTAGCCCTGACTCTTCGAGCACACGCTCTAAGATTACCTCTCCCCAGTTTCCCTGCGCCTTATTGTCCCCCTTCAACGCGCGGGTTAAATTTTGCGCCTCTTTACTAATGCTACTGTTCATTTCCTGTAGATTTTTGAGCTGCTCCTTCAGCTCACCCCGCTCGCGATTCTCGTTGTCGTAAATATGATCAACCCGGCCGCGAAACTCTTTTAGCTGATCTCTAAATGGCTTTAACTGTAATTCCAAGGCGTCGCGACTGTGCACCTGAAAGCGCTGACTCTTTTCATCAAAAATGCGGTTGGCGAGTTGCTCAAATTGTTCAGTTAATTGCTTTTTGGCATCGCTTAGCAAGGCGATCTGCTCTGCGGTTGATGTTTGTAAGTGGGTATATGCACTTTCCTGTCTCGCTAGGGCGTCATTTAGCTCTCTGTTTTTTTGTTCCGAGCTAGCTAGTGAGGCTTGAGTTTCTGAGAGCGTTTGGTTTTGCATAAGCAAACGCTCCTTAACGACGGCAAGTTCCTGCGCGTGCTCCACTACCAGCCCTTTGGCGCCGTCTCGCTGCGATATTGCATCGGCAAGCTTTGCAGCTTGTTCATCAAGCGCAAATTGCTGCGCCCCCATCTTTTCTTCAAGCATGCGAATCTGGATCGCATTGCTACGCCGCGACAGCACCGTTGCGATCACTGCGCCAAGACATAAACCGACAAAGGCAATGCCAGCGACCAATACTAAAAGCGGAATATCCATGAAAAATGATTAAGCCTTATCGTAAGAATTGAAGTATTTGCAAAGCGGCAAGTTTGTCCGCTATCGACAGCACAGTATACCGAAGTCTGACGTCAAATTGAGATAGCAGAGAACACACCTTCAGCTCGCGAAGGGGCTGAAGGCATACAAGCTTAAGCAGCTTTAAGGGGCTTTGTACTCGGAGCGACTATGCTGCCCTGCGCGACTAAAACAGCATCGCCGCCGATGCGGACTTTTAGGGAAGCGGTCGCTTTTTTAACAAATTCAACCTGCAATACACTCTGTCGCTTGGCTTTATGGCCGCGCTCTAACCAAAATGTGTGGGTACCGTCTGCCAAACCCCGTGTGTCACATAAACTGGCAACAAACGCGGGAATCGCCGCGCCAACCGGCGGACTGTCGTCATGTGCGATGTGCTCGCCAAGAATTCGCAGATGGAAGTCAGTTTGCATTGATTCGGTTTCACTGCAGTACACAAGAATTTCATTCACAGCCACGGAGGACGCGCTGCTGCGCGACCAGGCCTCCAGGCTAAAACGAGCCCGGTACACTGCATCCATCGAGCGCAAAGGCACGATCAAATACGGTGTATCACAACTGACGAAGAGGGTTTTCGCCTTAAGAGTTTCAATATCATTGGGGCCCAAACCCAAAACTTGCTGAAGCTCATTATTATCTGGCACGTAGCGATCAATTTGCGGAATGACTGACATCGATAGCTGGGTAAGTAAACGACCGTCTTTTTGGGAAAGTACCACGTCAAAAATCTTAGGCCCTTGCGAAAAATGCACGACGCAATCACGTTCGCCAACGGGTAAGGCGTTGCTGTGAACTAAAGTGCGCGCCGCTGCGACAACACTATGGCTGCCAACGGTGCGCTCCCCAAAGGGTGAAAAAACACGTAACTCGGCAGCGACATCACTGCCGCCGGGAAAGATAAATACGGTTTCGGGGTGATTCATTTCTTTCGCAATAAGCTGCATTTGGCACTCGTCTAAGCCAACTGCGTGAGGAAAGACCGATATTTGAGCGCCGCTGTAGGCTGCCTGAGTGAATACATCTACGGTGTGGTAAGCGTAATCCATGTAATCTCCTTATTTTTTTGTTTGCTGACAGCTCAAGAACAAGGCTTGAAATACGTTTAAGCCCCCTTCAGCTTTCTATAACAATAGCGCGCTTTGACAAAAAGCACCGAATTAAATTCGGAGAGATAAAAAGCAACGCCAGATAGCCTATAGCTCGCCATCTGATTTGGATTTCCAACCTACATGCTGTGCCCACAGGGGACTCGGGGAGCTTACTCTGATCGGAAATTCGCCGGTCTTTCGATCTTCAAAATACTCAGTCAGCACATCCGTGACTATCGGAAATGCCAACTCCGACCAAGGTATCTCATCTTCAGAAAACAACCTCGACTCAAGACTTTCCGGACCGATACCGTAGCCGCCATCCAAATCACCACGGTAAAAAACATACACTTGATTGATATGAGGAATATCAAACAGGCGATACAGCGTTTCACCGGTGACTTTAGCGGCAGCCTCTTCTCGAGTTTCACGCAGGGCCCCATCAAGCATGGTTTCGCCGTTTTCCATAAACCCGGCGGGTATGGTCCAATAACCCAGCCGCGGCTCAATAGCGCGACGACAAAGTAAAACCTGCTGCCCAGCAACAGGTAAACAACCCACGACCACCTTGGGGTTTTGATAGTGAATAATCTTGCACTGTGGACACACAAAGCGAAGACGGTCATCACCAGCCGGGATTTGTTTGACGACTTCTACGCCGCACTCACTGCAATATTTCATTACCCTCCCGACTCCAGCGTACTAGCGTAATTCGCGGTATTGGCCCGCGTGGAATACCAACGGTTTGGCACCAGGCTTGCAATCCATTTCAATCACTTTACCAACTACAATGATATGGTCGCCACCATCATAATGCGCCCAAGTCTCACATTCAAAGCTCGTTAAGGCACCGCGTAGCACTGGGGCTCCGCTTTTTCCGATGCGATAGTGGTCGTCTAATAAATCGTGCTCGCTCTTCTTTGCATAATGATTAGACATCGCCACTTGATCACTCGCCAGCACATTCACTGTGAAGGTCCTGGATTTGTTAAACGCGTCAAGGCACTCGGAATCGTTGCGCAAACTCCACAATACCAAAGCGGGGTCTAAGGACACTGAGGCGAAGGAATTCACCGTCATACCAAAGGGTTTGTAGCCTGCCGGGTTTGCCGTGATGACACAAACACCGGTGCTAAATTGGCCGAGGGCATTTCGGAATTGACGTGGATCTAGGCTCATAGCGTTTCCTGTTTTTTACTCATTATGTGGTAAGTCACCGACGGTGCCAGCGTTATTACACTCTCTTAACTGGCGCGAATTATACACGCCGGCAACCGACAAGTTCAGCCTAGAAAGCTACTCCGATTGGACTACTCGGCCCACCGCGCAAGAGACTCAGCGTCAGAGACCCGCGCGTCCACCCAGCGCTCACTGCCATCACTCTTCTTTTCTTTTTTCCAGAATGGCGCTTCGGTCTTAAGGTAATCCATAATAAATTCACAGGCGGCGAAGGCCGCGTGACGATGCATCGCTCCCACCCCAACAAACACGATCTGGGCGCCAGGCAGCAATTTGCCAACCCGATGGATGACGGTCACCGACAGCAGTGGCCAACGTGTATTCGCTCTTTCAATAATGGACTCAATACTGCGCTCTGTCATGCCAGGGTAGTGCTCTAACTCCATCGCAACGACATCGTCGCCCTCATTATAATCCCGCATCACCCCCACAAACTGAGCCACCGCACCACAGCGATTACTGCTCACCAGGGTTCGGCACTCGTCACTGACATCAAAATCTGCTTCGTGAATAAGGACGCGACTCTGCATATCAGCCTCCCGTTACCGGGGGATAAAACGCGACTTCATCACCATTCGCAATAGCATCACCGTCGTGCGCAATGGTTTGGTTGACGGCGCATAAGGTATTGTCGGCCAGTAAAGCCTGCGCCCAGTGGTCGCCCCCCTCTTTCACGAGTCGGCTTTTTAAATCAGCTACCGTGGTTGTTGAATGAAGCTCCACCGACATCTGCCCCAAACCAAGCAACTCACGGTATTTAGCAAAAAACAAAATCTTTATCATTGCGATGATTCGCCCGCGACCCAATTGCCCGAGCGGCCACCAGATTTTGTCAGTAACTTAATATCCGACACGATCATGCCCTTATCCACCGCCTTGCACATATCATAAATCGTTAAAGCCGCGACCGACACGGCGGTCAAGGCCTCCATTTCGACGCCGGTCTGTCCAGCCAATTTACAGCGAGCCAGAATATGCACCGCGCTATTGGCAGTATCCAAGGTAAAATCTACTTTTACCGACGACAACATCAAAGGATGACACAAAGGAATCAAATCTGAACATTTTTTTGCCCCTTGAATCCCTGCAATTCTCGCAACGGCTAAGACATCACCTTTTTTATGCCCGCCCTCAGCAATTAATGACAGGGTTTCTGGAGACATCGTGATTATGCCGCTGGCCTGTGCCTCGCGCTGGGTAACCGCTTTCTCGGTTACATCCACCATCTGGGCATTACCCTTGGTATCGAAGTGCGTTAACTCATTGCTCATAAACACCTCAACCGAAGCGATGATCGGCGACAAAGGGATTTGTTTCTCGCTCGTGACCAAACGTTGATGTGGGGCCGTGGCCGGGAATAAACGTAATATCATCTCCCAGCGGCCAAAGTTTGTTTTGAATGGAGTTAACCAGCGTATCGAAATCGCCTTTTGGAAAATCAGTGCGACCAATTGACCCCTGAAATAAGACATCGCCAACGATCGCAAGACGAGCAGACTCATGAAAGAATACTACGTGACCAGGGGTGTGGCCTGGGCAAAATTTAACCGCCAAGGTTTGCTTGCCGAAGGTAACGCTGTCCTCGTCCTCCAGCCACTGATCAGGTGTAAACGCCTCCGCATGCGGAAACCCCGTCATCTTGCACCATTCCGGCAGTTTATCGATCCAGAAAGCATCCTCTTTCTGTGGACCAATAATCTTTACACCATATTTTTTGCGCATAACATCCGCAGCAGCGCAGTGATCCATATGCCCGTGAGTGAGATAAATCACCTCTAAGGTGCCACCCAACTCCGCAATCGCCGCTTCAATATTTTCAATGTCGCCACCTGGGTCGAAGATAGCCGCCTTGCCAGTTTCTTCACACACCATTACAGAACAATTCTGCTGGTACGCCGTCACCGGCACAATTGTGCATTTAATCGTCATAACTCGTCGCAATTCATTCGCTAAAACGTCAATGATAAGCAGTCAGGGACCAAGTTAACAGCGCCGCGAACAATTACTCGGACAAGGACCTAACAGCTGCACGGCGGAGAGAGGAGTTAAATACTATGGAGAAGAAGGTATGCGCGGAAAGGATCTGCACAAATCAAAGATAGCCGCTTACCGATCAACGGCTATAAAACCAAGTTTCACTACTTATACACTACCTGGCCACGATACATTTGACGGGTTTGCTGGCGCTCGGCGGGGACCTGGGACTGTGCCGGAAGTTCTTTATCGCGGTAAATCTTGGTTCCCCGATAGGTGACCTCCGTCGCTTGCCGAGCGTTGATGTCCTTCGCGACAGGTTTAGTGGCCGTCTCCAATTGAAATGGAATGCCGGCAAGGGACATTATTTCCACCACCGTTTTACGCGTAAAAGGATCTCGGCTACGTTTGCCAATATCGCCCAAGCTAGGGAGAAGCTGCGGATCCGCAAGCCGAATTTTTGTCCCAAACTCCGCAAAAATGCGCGCCCGCAACTGCTGTAACAGCGTTACCATTTCCGGAGAATACACCATAGAACTCCTTCTTTTACGACGAAAACTGGATACGACTAGCGGTGCTGAGCGCGCAGGTCAACATACTTGTCTGTCATGAAGCAATAAGTGTTCCACCTGTATTTTGCCCACCGAAGCGAGTACCTGAGTAAAGTTACCGCGAATTTGCGCACCAAATAAGAGCCCAAAAAAATAGCCGCACCACAATAACGCAACAGGAGAGAATCAAATTAAAAGGCCAATTGCCATTAGCACCGATTTTGGTTAGAGTAGCCGCCCTCAAAACGCGGTGCACACCTCATTTTGAAAATCGGTAAACCGCTTGTAGCAGATTCCCGAAGCAATGACATAACGAGCACGCAGGTGTGCGACCTGACGCTCGCTAAACCATCTAAAAATGTACTGTAATCGATTTTGGTGAGGTGTCCGAGTGGCTGAAGGAGCACGCCTGGAAAGTGTGTAACGGGTCAAACTGTTCGAGGGTTCGAATCCCTCCCTCACCGCCATTAAATAAATAACCCGGCCTTGCGCCGGGTTTTTTATTTACGCTCTGTGGGTCGGCGAAAACTCTCGCCAGAGTTCGATAAATTGCGACCAGCAATTTAAACAAGCCGCGCTCACCGTCACTATTAATTCGAAGTTAAGCTGCGCTGGAAATGACCTCACCCTGCTCGCTCAAGTCTTCACCGCCAAAGGCGCCTAAGACAGCGGGAATAAACTTGGCAAATTCCGCTGTCATAATCGCGAAATCAACATCAAACTGTTCCGCAGCGCTTTCCGTATTCACATCACCAATTTTGTCTTGAATTAAATCACCAAAATTTAAGCGTTTGATGGTGAGCTGGTCATCGACGACGAATTCGATATCTCCGGTCCAGCGCAAGGCTAATTTATTCACAAACATGCCGGCCTGAATATGGCTGCCTATTTCCGCAGCGCAAAGATTTTGATTTTTGCAGCGAATCACGGCGCTTTCATCGGCCTTGTCTTTGAGTTCGCACTCACCACCCAGTTCAAAACCGGCGGGCGCCGCACCCTGGATTAACCATTCAGTCATTTGGTGCTGGGCAACATTTTTCGCTTTGACGGGGATTACCGGCAGGCTACCGAGAGACTCCCGCAAGAAGTTAAGTAGTTCTTCTGCCTTGTTATGTGAGGCCGCGTTGACTATCAATAAACCTTGTTCTGGCGCAATATAGGCAAAAACCCGGTTAGAGCGGGTAAATGCGCGTGGAATTAAAGAGAACGTAATTTCGTCTTTCAACTCCGTGCGCTCTTTACGGCCGGGTACGCGATCTTCCGCTAATTTAATTTCTTCGATCTTGTCAGCCAGCACCTCATTCACCACCGATGCCGGTAAAATTTTATCCTGCTTCTGGGCGCAGATCATGATGCAGCCATTGCCGGCGTGGATATATTCACTACCCTGATTACCCAAGGGCATTGTCCAACCGTAGCTAGATACATCCTGGCTATTGCAGGGTGTAAATGACTTTTCGGCGAGCTTTTCGTTGACCTCTTCGGCGGTCAGGGTGAAAGGTTTGGTAAAACGGTAGATAAGAAGATTTTTAAACCACATGTAAACGTCTGCCTGTACTGCTGTATATGAAGCTATCGAATTGATCGCATATTGTATTACCTAAAGCGGCTCGATGTTTGAATAAATTTACCAAACTTAGGGTGACGAAGCTTCACGCTTTGCAAAGTCGGCACTCATGTCCGCGCACTGCGCTTCATCGAAGTAGCGCTCACAGACTTTCTCAAGCGCCACTCCGGGACTGCGTTCACAGCGCCAATCAGCCTCATTGAAACTTTTGCCGCCGCGAGCACAGCGCTGCATTGACTCATCCAGTAAAAGCGCTTCGCTCTGCTCATACCACTTATCTAGATCATCTAAAATTTGTGCTTTCATTGCCGTCGCTGAATCGCGCTTGGCCGTATTCCAGGTAGCCAAGCGCGCGATGCCCTGACGCTGCCAGCTCGCCCACAAATTAGCCAAGCCAGCTACCTGGCCATCTTTTGCTATAGGTTGGTTTTCTTCGATATCTTCCAATAGGGCCGACTTAAGCTTGGCGAGTTCGCGGGTCGATAAAATAGTATCGCCAAGCACATCATTAAACTGCGCGTTTATACGTTGCTTATACCACTCATAGCGGCTATCAAGCTTATCCCGAAAATCGTCGTCAGGTAGATCGAAGCTAGTGCTTTCTTGACCAAAGCTAAGGTATTCGGCCCCCTGCTCATCTGCCCGAATACCAATACCCACGGGCTTGCCCAGCTCGTAATTTCGGTAACTTTGCAATTGGCCATAGTGCATTACGGTCACTGGCCCGTGGTATAACCATTTTCCATCGTAAATGGCGTCAACATTTACCGATGCCTTTGTGATAACACCGTGATGGTATATTCGCAGACGGTGAAATAAGCCGCCGTTATCAAGGTCTTTGGCCGCAATCTCTATGACTGACGCGGGGTAATCCTCACTGAGCGCATAATATTTTGCATTCTCACAATCGTAGGCGAAAGCCTGCAATAATTTCTGTGGCACCGTTAGGTTTGGCGCACGCTCACACTCACCCAGCAGCTCGACGTTAGAAAAACTTCCCGGCTCATAATAGAAATACTGAATGGGGTTCTGCACAATTTGGTAGTTAAAATATTGCCGTTCAACCGTGTAAAACGTGCTATCTGCGCGCTGCGCGCTGACTTTTATGACACCTCTCGGCAAACCGTCACGAAAGCTGACATCTAAGCGGAAGGGGCCAGTCAGATTGCGATGCACTACAGGAAATGTTTCGGGCCGCCCCTCGGGGCTGATATCTCGCCGGTACTGTAGATATTGATTTTTGCCATCCATCGCCATTAGCGGCGGCGCGCGAAAAGGATGTAATTCCGGGTAGTGCGCTAACCAGTGGCTTCGCTTTCCCTCCGCAAGCACTCGCTGCTGTGAGTCAACAATAGTAAAAGCGCCAAGAAAGGACAGGCTGCGCACCGAGGCGTTTAATTTGAAATCACCGTTAAGTCTAATCTCAAGACGCTCATTATTGCCGTCTGTATAAGACTGGCGTAACTCACCGCGCTGCGGATAGCCCTTGCTATCAAATTTCCCTTCAAATTGGCTGTTAACTGTATCTTCATACGCAACACTACCCTCGAGAAATACATCGCGTTTGTAAATTCCACTGAATATCGGCGCCACTTGGTCGTCAAGAGCAAAGCGCTTATTTTCTACGTGACCTGCGCATCCACTTAACAGCAACACACATAGACACCACCATGCTGTATAGTTGTGTCGACTCGCCATACCCTGCTATCTCCTTATAGTCTTGTTATTTTTGCGCGATCAATCATACCCTAGTCACGCGGATTTGAATTGAACTAATTCCCAACTTTGACTTAAATGCATTAGGCATGACATCTTGCAATGCATTGATATTAAAACCATAACGAGTCCAATAAATGACACATGCTTTAGTCAGTATTTTAGTCGCTGGTATTTTTTGCCAATGGTTGGCATGGCGCTTTCGCCTACCCGCAATCGTGTTACTCGCAGGCTGCGGACTGCTACTCGGTCCTATTACCGGCTGGATTCAGCCAGCCGAAGACTTCGGCGATGGCCTCACGGCAGTTACTTCCCTGTTTGTTGCGATCATACTGTTTGAGGGTGGGCTTAACCTACAGTTCCATGAACTGCGGGAAACCGCACAAGTCACCCGTCGACTCACATCCATCGGCGTATTACTGGCATGGGGGATTGGCACTGCCGCCGCTCATTTCATTGGCAGCTTGGGCTGGGGAGTTTCTGCGTTAATCGGCGCTATTCTGGTTGTCACCGGCCCCACGGTAATAATGCCGCTGCTCAAACATGCCAAACTAAACCGGCGCACTGCATCCTATTTAAAATGGGAAGGCATTATCAACGACCCTATCGGCGTCTTACTTGCCGTGCTGGTCTATCAATATCTACTCTATTCTGGCGAAGGTCCCGCCATTCAGTCTATCTTTGCCAGCTTAGGCTTGGCGCTCGCCACATCGGCGATATTAGGCGGCGGTATCGCCTATGGTTTGGGCTACTGCTTTCGCAAAGGCTGGATTCCTGAATACCTGAAAGCCCCATCCATTATCGCCTGCGTGCTCGCCGTCTATGCCCTATCGGACCTTGTGCAACATGAATCGGGATTGTTAGCGACCACCCTCATGGGAATTGTTATGGGGAATATGGGGCTGCGTAGCTTAGATGAAATGCGCCGTTTTAAAGAATACATCACCCTCATATTAGTCTCCTTCCTGTTTGTTGTGCTCACTGCATCGCTCACCAAAGCCTCTATACAGTCTATCCACTGGGAGCTAGTGGCAATGGTGCTGAGCTTTGTATTTATAGTGAGACCACTTGCGGTATTTTTAGCGACCATCCGCACCGACTGCAGCTGGCAGGATCGAGTGCTGATTGCATGGATTGCGCCGCGCGGGGTGGTTGCAGCCGCCTCAGCTGGCGCCTTTGCACCGGCGTTGATAGACGCCGGCTTCGAAGACGCCCAATACCTCGTGCCTGCAGTGTTTATGCTGATATTCGCCACCATTCTCGCCCATGGCTTTTCACTTGGGCCGTTGACTAAACTACTGAAGCTGGGATCGCCAAGTAAGGGGCGAATCTTAATCGTCGGCGCCTCACCGTGGACAATTGAACTTGCAAGTGCCCTGAAAAAAATCAATCAGGAAGTCGTTATTGCCGATACTGAATGGGGGCGCCTACAAACAGCGCGTCAGCAGGGTGTAGAAACCTGGTTTGGGGAGGTTTTGTCTGATATGGCCGACGAAGCAATGGTGCTAGACAATATCTATACCGTGTTAGCGGCTACCGGAAACAATCACTACAACTCGATGGTCTGCAATCACTTTGCTCCCCACATTGGCCGCCACCGTGTATTTCAGCCTTACGATAGCGGTTACGAGCGCAATAAAAGAGTGGTATCAGAGACCCGCCGAGGCATTACTGCGTTTTCAGGGAATACCACCTTTGCCGAGTTGTGGACCCGAATGATACGGGGCTGGACTATCCGCAAAACCGTTATAACCGAGACCTATAGCGAGAAAGATTTTCTCGCAAAGCTGCCTGAAGACGCCGTCCGTCTTGCCATCATCCCTGAAAACGGCAAACTGGAATGGCATAATCAAAAGACTCGCAAGCTACAATCTGGCGATACCGTTATCAGCTTCGTGCCACCGGAAGTGCGCGAATCTGAGGTTGAATTGGAGCCAACGCCCAGCTTACCGGGATAATAGTTAGACGAGGCAAACGACATGACACCACTTCGCACTCCAGACAATTGTTTCGACAACCTGCAGGATTACCCCTACTCGCCTCACTACTTACAGCTGGACGATACCGAAGGGGGTGAGCTTCGAATGCATTATATCGACGAGGGGCCAAAGACGGCCCCCGTGATATTGTTAATGCACGGCGAACCCACTTGGAGCTATCTTTACCGGCATATGATTTCATCGCTGGCCGCTGCCGGCTTTCGCGTCATTGCGCCAGACTTAATTGGATTTGGTCGCTCCGACAAACCCAGCGAGCGCCGCGATTACACGTATCAACGGCATGTTGACTGGGTGCGATCACTTTTAGAGCAACTCAATCTACAAAACATCAGTCTTTTTTGTCAGGACTGGGGCGGACTTATTGGCTTGCGGCTACTTGCCGAAGAACACGATCGCTTTAGTCGCACCATCGCGGCCAACACCATGCTACCCACGGGAGATCATCACCCCGGCGAGGCTTTCATTGAGTGGCAAAAATTGTCTCAAAATATTCCGGTGTTTACGGTGGGGAAAATTATTGCCGGCGCCTGCGCTAAGCCGGTCTCTGCCGAAACTATAAAAGCCTATGACGCCCCCTTCCCTGATGAAAGTTTCAAGGCTGGCGCACGGCAGTTTCCAATGCTTGTCCCGGTCACCCCAAACGACCCCGCCGCTTAGGCAAATCGCGCCGCGTGGCAGGTGCTTAGTAAAATGGAAAAACCTTTCTTAACCGCCTTTAGCGACAAGGACCCAATTACCGCAGCAGGCGAGCCGATTTTTCGCAAGATGATTCCCGGTACACAGGGACAAGACCACACCACAATCATTAATGGCGGGCATTTTTTACAGGAAGATCAAAGTGCGAGATTAGTCGAGGTGATATTAAAATTTATTGCGGATACCACTCAGCTTTAATACGAATTAAGCGTGTGCGACAATGACGCCGCACAAACTCAACACTTACAAAGCCATAAAATCAGGCACATTGAATACCCAACTCTTTTCTTCTTTGCGACTGCTTATACGCCACCCGTCGGATGTGCGGCGATAGGTATCTACATACCAAAGCCCCAACATAAAGACATGCTTTTCAGCCCCCAACGGCATCTCCATGGGGTTGAAACACATCACTCGACCGCTAGCCGTGTCTCCCTCAACGGAAATTTGCACATTGGCATTCAAGTGTTGCGACGCACTAAACGCAGGCAAGGCTTCTTTTAAAAACGCCAACGTCGACGGCCTATCGCCAACCGAACCACCAAAGGCGCTGTAGTCGATATGCGCATCGGCAGTGAAAATATCATTTAATTCATCCACCGCTTTGCGATCAATAATGTCTGCATACTGATACAACATATCTTGAATTTCAAAGCGATCAGACATTTCCTGCAGGCTTAAGGCCATTGTACTTCTCCATTATTATTTTATTTAGTATGAGACCTTTGCACGATTGTTTTGTTGCCCTCTGCCGGTGTCGCTTAAAGGCTCCTACTATTGGCAAAATCGTACCCAAAGCACTCGCTCCGCTCGCGTACCCACAGGGCATAAAGGGAAGGCGCTACTCAATCGGTCATTTATAGCTATAAACGCGACGGTCGGCCCCGCCCTATTCTGTGTGTTTTTCCTTGCCAGAAAACAAAATTCCGGCTCGTGCAAAGGTCTCAGTATGCCGGTATTGCGCGCCGTCGTTTAAACGGCCGACGCGCAAAAAGACTTAAGGCACCTCTGATTAATCTAATTTAAACACTTTGCGTGCATTTTCCCGCAAAAACTTAGGCCACACCTCATCTTTAAAAGGCACATTTGGCATGTCTTTAAAAATACGATCTAGCGACAAGCCCATCGGGAAGTAACCGGCGTACATGACTTTATCGGCACCGCGGCTGTTAGCAAAATTAATAATTTCTTCTGGGTAGTGCTTAGGTGCAAAGGCACTGGTCATATAATACAAGTTGGGGTACTTGAGCATTAACTTCCACGCCAACTTTTCCCAAGGCTCGGCGCCATGGCGCATAACAACTTTTAGCTCGGGGAAGAACCAGCAAACCTCATCAAGCAACTCGACCTTTTGCGGCGCCATTGGCAAACGCGGACCAGGAACACCAACGCAGGGGCAAAACGGAATGTCCAACTCAACACATTTCGCGTAAATGGGATACCATTTCTTATCGTTATACGGAACCTGTGGACACAGACCAGAGGCAAAACCCGTAATGGCTTTTATGCCGTAATCCTTGTGCAGACGCACCATCTTACGGACTTCTTCCATACCATTATTAGGATTGACTTCTAAGCTAGCAAAAAAGCGATCTGGATGACGTGCAAGTGCCTCTTTGGCAATCTCGTTGTGGTCGTCAATGCCCAGCATAGCGCGTTCGATATTGTGCTTATCCATTTGTTCAATGGTGTAAGCGATATAATCTTCTTTTTTACCGCTGTCAGGAATATCTTTGAACATATACTGCGCCGGCATTTTGAACATATTGCGGCTTTCTTCGTCCATCAGCAGCGGCTTCATAAATTCATACCACTGGCTATTGTCTTCGCCCGGCACGCTAAGCATCAAATCAATAACCTTAATATCATTTGGCATTGCCATGCAGTCGGCTCCTCAGGTGTATTGTAAGTGTCGATGCGAGATTGCATCAGCTAGCGGACATTTTTGACGATGGAGGTGGTAATCACAATAACAATTGGCGTCATCCCTATAAGCAAAATCGGTCAGTTGAAATGAGTGAATTTGCTTATTTCAACGCCGCACGCAAGCGCTCAGCCATATCAGCTAGGTCGCTCTGTGCGGCCGGTTTTCTGCCGTGAATTTGCATTGCTTTGCCGTGAAAGCAGGGAATGAGATGAGTGTGGTAGTGAAATACAGTTTGCCCAGCAGCTCGACCGTTTAGCTGATGGACGCCTAAGCCATCCGCACCGCTCACCCGCTTTACCACCGGCGCTAGCCGCCGCGACTGAATCGCCAATGCAGTAACTTCTTTTTCGTTGAGGGTGAATATATTGTCATGATGTTTAATGGGAATAACGAGGGTGTGCCCCGCTGAAACCGGCGCAATATCCAAAAAGCACATCACCTCGTCATCGCGATAAATAATATGCCCAGGCGCTTTACCAGAAATAATTTTACAAAAGATGCAGTTTTCCGCTGCCGTCTCGTCGCCAAATAAACCGCCCTGCACGCTTACACCTCCATCGGCCCTGCATCTAACTCGTGGACACCTCGGTAAGGACTGTGTTCTGCATCTATAGTTTGATACTGGTATACACCGCTTTCATCTAATTTTCGCGTCATTCGGCCCTCTGCACATAAATAATGCAAATGCGCTATCGCTTCTCCAAGCGCCAAACCCAACTGCGACATTTCTATTTTTCGAGCGAATAACACGCTAAATAAATCGATTGCTATTTTAGGCTCAACACAGGCCTTTTCAATAGCCGACAAGTGCCCCTCATGATGATCGATAAGGTAATCCAGCCGCGCGTGAACACCATAAAATGGTGCATTGTGTGCTGGCATTACTAAGGTATCGGCGTCAAGGTCACGTCGAAACCGACGCAAGGCGTCAAACCAGTCCTGCAGCGGATTCGCTTCCGGCTCAGACGCCATCACGCTGACATTAGAGGTAATACGGGGAATAATCTGATCGCCAGACAACATCAATTTGTCCGCCGCGCAGTATAGCGACACGTGCTCTGGCGAGTGACCGGCGCCGGTCATTATCTGCCAATCCCGGCCTCCTATTTGTAAAATTTGACCATCTCGCAAACAATTAAATGCGGTAGGTAAAGGTTCTACTACAGAGCCAAAACCGCGCATTTTTGCGCCATCGCTTTCTAAATAATCATTTCCTACACCGGCACGACGGTAATATTGCTCCGCGGTCCAGCTCATGTCGCCGGGTGGAAGCGTAGTAAATGCCCGAGCGCAGTAAAATTCGCGGAAGCTCATATACAAAGGTACACGAAGGCTCCCACACAGCCAGCCAGCCTGACCTACGTGATCTGGGTGCATGTGAGTACAAATAACGCCCAACACGGGTTTAGACGCCATCTGATTTGCCAGCAGTAACTCCCAGCGCTCGCGTGTATCACCGAGGTTTATCCCGGTATCGACAATCCACCAGCCCTTATCGTCTTCCAATACATAAAGATTTATATGGTCCAAGGCCATTGGCAGTGACATTTGCAGCCAATAAACACCGCGAGCCACCTCGAGCCACTCTCCTTTCTGTGGTAGATCGGCAAAAGGATAACGTATCTCAGAATCAGTGCTGCTACTCATAAAAGACCAACTTATTTATTACAGATACAACGATAACTTATGCCCATATGGGCACAAGTCACTCGATCGACACATACTCAGCTTGAGGGTACGCTCAAGCTTGATGTTAACTTAACTTAACTTAACTTAACTTAACTTTAATGGTAGTTGCCGCAAACGCTGTCCGCTTGCAGCAAATACCGCATTTGCCAATGCCGGCGCTAACGGCGGCACACCTGGCTCGCCGACGCCCGTCGGTGATTCAGCACTGGGCATAATATGGACTTCAATTTCCGGTGTTTCATTCATCCGCAGCATTTCGTAATTGTGGAAGTTACTTTGCTGAACCGCACCATCCACAACGGTGATATCCCCCTTCAGTGCTGCGGTAAGCGCAAAGACAATTCCACCCTCCATCTGCGCCGACACAATATCAGGATTAACCGCGATACCACACTCGACCACACAGACGACCTTGTGGACCTTGATTTTCTTCGCTTCTATCGATACCGATACAACTTGCGCCACCATGGTATGGAATGACTCATGCACCGCAATGCCCTGGAACTGCCCCGCTTCAGGCTTACCCCAGTCTGCCCTTGCTGCCGCTTCCTCTATGACTTTTCTGCGCCGTGAATCTGCGGGTAAATGGTTTAAGCGGAACTGCAATGGGTCTTGCCCAGTTCTCGCAGCGAGCTCATCGATAAAGCTCTCCATGAAAAAAGCATTTTGCGAATGACCCACTGAACGCCAATAGCCGATGGGGATGCTCGTCTCTTGCATAATATAATCAGTCCGCATATACGGAAACTGATAGTCGTTTTCTACCAAACCTTCTGTCGCTGCCGGATCGGAACTGGCTGCCAAGCCCGCTAATTTATTGTGGAGACCATCTGGAACCCACTGCGGCATAAGCGTATTACTAACTGCCCCTACAAACTGCCCCATGATACTGGGGGCGGCAACCTTAGCTTGAAGACTGGTCACCACATTATTATCGATGGTCGCCGACATTTTGACTGAGGAATTTGGCCGATAAAAATCACCGCGCATATCGTCTTCACGGCTCCAAACGACCTTAATGGGGAAGCCACTAAGTTGCGCCACCCGAGCGGCTTCGACCAAGTAATCGGATAAAATCCGCCGTCCAAAACCGCCACCCAGCATCTGGTTGTGAATGCGAATTTGCTCACGGCGGTATCCAGTTGCATCTGCAATCGCTGACAAGGCGATGTCGGGCGATTGATTTCCTGTCCAAATTTCGATGGATTCCGGGCTCACCACCGCTAAGGCATTCATGGGCTCCATTGTTGCGTGCGCAAGATACGGCACGTCATAGAGTGCAGTGACTTCGTCACCACTGGCCGCACTTTGCTCGCCCTTCTCTTCAACATTTTTTCCTGATTCAGTTTCTAATAAGGTATGTCGCTCGTCACGCAAAGCATCGCTGCTTACCCCACTTAACGGGCCTTTTTCCCACTCAATCGTGACAGCAGAGGCGGCCTGCCGAGCCTGCCAATAGGTGTCAGCAACAACAGCCACTGCACCATCTACATCTAGCACAGTCCTAACGCCTGATTTCGCCAAGGCGGCAATTGCATCGAAACTTTTAGCCCTGCCACCAAAATCAGGTGATCTTATCAAAACAGCCGTTAAGGCTTCAGGATACTGAACGTCTATGCCAAATTGCGAGCTACCGGTTACCTTAGCTCTGGCATCTAAACGCTGATTGTAATAACCGATATATTTGAAATCCTGGGGCGCTGTTAAGGTCACCGCTTCTGGTGATGGAACCGTGCGAGCGGTATCAACTATGTCCGCGAATAGGATGTCACCGCTTGCATGAACGACCTTGCCATCTACGACACTGAGAGACGACTCCGGTAAATTCAGTTGCTGTGCTGCCGCTGATTTCAATATCGCGGCGAGCGTAGCAGCAGCTTCTCGAATTGAGACAAAACTCAATCGAACTGAGGAGCTTCCGCCGGTTATCATCACGTAGAATTCAGGGTCGCGAAAGTCTGGGTGGAACTCTGCGTGCTGCACAATTATTTGCGCAGGATCCATATTGAGTTCTTCGGCGGCCAAGGTCGTCAATCCAGTAAATACACCCTGCCCCATTTCGGATTTATGAAGCTGCAGAATAACATCCCCTTGAGCCGTCACCTGTAGAAAGGCATTGGGCTGCAAGGCAGTTGAGCTCATATTTGGAAACGGTGGCGACTTGGAGCAGCCAGTTAAGTTGAAACCAATCGCTATTCCGCCACCCAATAAAGCGGTGCTTTTAATAAAATTTCGCCGAGACAAACTCATGATGCTGCCTCCGACTCTTTATCCACTGGCTGGTAATATTGCACGCTCAACTCTGCGGCACGATGAATCGCCTTGCGAACACGGGGATAAGTGCCACACCGGCAAATATTGCCTGACATTGCGGCATCTATGTCGGCGTCACTGGGGGTTTGATTCGTCTCGAGTAGCGCGACCGCAGACATGATTTGACCAGACTGACAGTAACCGCATTGCGGTACACTCATTTCCAGCCACGCCTGTTGCACTGGATGTAAAACATCGTCAGCTGACGCCAGCCCCTCTATCGTCGTAATATTTCGGCCATCTACAAATTCGACTGGATAGCTACAGCTACGGATCGGACTGCCATCTAAGTGCACAGTACATGCACCGCACAAGCCCATTCCGCAACCGAATTTAGTACCGGTCATCGCCAGTTGCTCGCGCAAAACCCATAATAAAGGGGTGCCAGAATCAACGGTCAGTGTTTGCGCCTGACCATTCAATGTAAAACTCAACTCAGCCATGTTTACTCCGATAACACTTGCAATGGGCACACTATACCGACACCGAAAACCAATGTCCTGTCAGGTATTACTGTGGGGAGGTAATTATGACGAAGGAGCGACACTATGCTGATTAAATCTTGTCCATAAAGTCGATAGACAACAATACCAAAAAAGCCCTACTTTCTTTTGAAAATAGGGCTATCTAGTAAATAAGCGGAATTTAAATCGTGGTACGCAAGACGCTTTTGCTAGAAGCGGAGAACCATATCAACTGAAAAAGTGTCTGCTGCCGTCTTTATCGACTCGTCGTCATCCAAAATGTAGTGGTCGTACGCTAACGTCAGACTGGCATTCTGCGCAATATCCATGCGGACGCCAATACCTGCATAGGGGTCCGTCCCTTCTACGGTGAACTGTCCACTGCGACTGCTGTCCTCCAGCGTGCCATCTATCTCCCAACTATATACACCAAAGCGCGCAAACAGGCCGAATGGCTCGTTATAGGGTGTATGAACATTGATCCCTAGAAAAACACCGTCAGCATCGGCATCCATATCAACCCGACCCGCACTAAAACCATTGGTCAACACCTGAGAGCCATCCGATATCGCACTCCCGCTAAGGGAACCTAGCGACGCATAACCAAACTCCAAACCGAGTTCCGGGCTGAAATCAAAACCAAAACCAATACGGCCGCCGCTCGATTCGGTGTCCAGCGTAATGTTCGACAAGGAGCCATCACCGAAGCTGTAGCGAAAATCAGAGCGATCAAAATCGAAGGAAGAGACACCAAGCCCACCGAAAACATACATCGCAGGGCCGCTCCGGTAGTGCTGGCCGCTGCGAAGATGATCCGCTTCGGCAAACATTGGAAATAGCGAAACAGCTGCAAGACTTAACAAAGGTAGCGTTTTCATTTTTTTACTCCGCACTGAGAATGCCTGCATTATGAATAACGCTATCTGAATCGAGCCTGAACGCCACAAACACCGTTGCATAAGATAAATATGCCCGACTTTGACGCAGGCGCTCAAGCACTGCGTAAACATGGTGCAACGAGCGTTTATATAGCTAATTGAAACGCAAGTCGTTTAAAGCCGAATTAACAATAAAACGGTTTAGTACGCGGCGATTCCGACATGCGCGAATACTTCCACGCCGCGATCCGACTAAATACAGTGCTTATCAACGCCGCAAATACTTGGCCTGCTTGATGCATTGAAAGAATTACAAAGGCATTTTTTAAACACTGCAACAAATACCGCCTCAGCACTGTCACATTAGGGTCAAAGAGTTTCGCTAGGATACAAAACAACGCGTTCTGGAAATACAACCGGTTGCGACCGAAGCAGCTAACGGGGTCAAATTAAATGGATACAAGTAACGAGGGTTCCCAAACCCTACTCCACCTCAAAGGCAAGCATGTCCTTATTACCGGCACTACCGGCTTTGTCGGCAAAGTCATGCTAGAAAAAATCATGCGCTCCGTACCCGACATTGGCGGTGTTTACCTACTGATTAGAGGCACCAAAAAATACGCGAATGCTGGCAGCCGCTTCGCCAATGAAATTGCGTCATCATCTGTATTTGAATTTTTGAAACTAAACGCACCAGACTATTTTAACGATTTTTGTCACGACAAAATCCACTGCATTTCTGGAGAGATAACAGAATACCAGTTTGGTTTGCCGCGGATTGAATTTCGCGACTTAGCAGCCAAAATTGATGCTGTTGTGAACTGCGCTGCAAGCGTGAACTTTCGCGAAGAGCTAGATCGCGCCCTTAAAATAAACACCTACAGTTTGCGTAATATTGTCGAATTATCAGACCTTGCAGGCAATATCCCCGTTATCCAAGTCTCAACCTGCTACGTCAACGGATTCAATAAAGGGCATATTCACGAGTCCCTCTCAAAACCCGCTCGTGTAGACATTCCTCGCCATAAAGAAGGCTATTTTGAAGTCGGCAATTTAATCGAAGAGCTCGAACTGAAAATCAATCAAACACAGGAAAAATATGAAGGTAAGGAGTTAAAAAGACAACTAGTAGATTTAGGAATCCGTGAAGCACACGCCTGTGGTTGGAACGATACCTATACATTTACTAAGTGGCTGGGTGAACAATTGCTGCTCAAATCACTTAGAGGGTATTCCTTAACGCTGCTAAGACCGTCTATTGTAGAAAGCACGTTGCGTGAACCTTCACCCGGCTGGATAGAAGGTGTAAAAGTAGCCGATGCCATTTTACTCGCCTACGCCAAAGAAAAAGTGACCTTCTTTCCAGGCAAACGCAGCGGCGTTATTGACGTGATTCCCGCCGACTTAGTCTCAAACAGCATCCTTCTTTCTTTGGCAGAACAATTTAAGAGCCCAGGCAAACACCATATCTATCAATGCTGCAGTGGTTCAGCAAACCCACTAACTCTCGGGAATTTTATAGACCAACTCATGGCCGAAGCGAAGGAGAATCACGGTAGCTACGACAAATTATTTTCGAGGCAACCCCGCAAGCCTTTCATTGCCGTCAATAAACGCGTGTTTAATGCCATTGCATTTTGCTTGGGCGCAGCCCTCTCGGTGGTAAGCCAAACACTAATCCGTTTAGGGTTTAAGCGCGGCCTCAAAGCCCATCGCAACTTAGAAGCGGCAATGACACTATCAACCCTCTTCTCGTTTTATACCGAACCAGAATATGTTTTCCATAACGACAAATTAATGGATCTAGCAAAACGCATGGGCAAAGCAGATCAAGACCTTTTCCCGGTAGATTCAAAAGCAATCGAATGGGAAAATTACTTGCGAAAAATTCATATGGCGGGTTTAAATTGCTACGCCTTAAAGGGACGTAAACAAGCACTCAATAAAGTCAGCAATACAAGCCTTGTCAGTAGCAGCGAAAAACAGGCTGCTTGATATCTCGCAAGGTGGTGTGGATGCTAAGTTTAGCTCCACACCACCAAACAACCACCGTTAGTGACGTTTTTGTAAATTAGAAGCCGTAGCTTAGTGGAGCTTCAGTCGTGGTCTTAGCAGTCGGTTAAACCGCCCCGCCATCAATAACATCAATGTCCGCAGCCAACCGTAGATCGCAGCTTGATGCAGTCGATACAAACTGACGTACATCATGCGCGCCATCCAGCCTTCAATAAAGAAGCTGCCACCGCGCACACTACCCATCAGATTTCCTAGGGCAGAATACTCCGACAGTGACACCAGTGAACCGTGATCGCGATATCTAAAAGGCTTCAGCGGTTCACCTTTTACAATGCGTAGTAAATTGGCGGCGGTGTGATTAGCCATTTGTTGAGCAGATTGCGCGCGTGGTGGCACATTTTTACCTTCAACAAGCTCACAAGCACAGCAATCGCCTATCGCAAATATTGCAGGGTCTGCCGTTTGTAAATTAGGATCAACCACTAACTGATTAATACGATTGACCTCAAGGCCCCACTGTTTCAGTACATCCGGCGCCTTAATACCCGCGGCCCACACCAGCAAAGCAGCGTCAATTCGCTCACCATCACCCGTGATAAAACCGTGTTCATCGGCTTGTTTGACCATCGTAGAGGTATGTACCTTAACCCCCATATTTTCAAGCTCAGCCTGTGCAGCACTAGCAATTTGTTCACTCAGTGCAGGCAACAGACGAGGCCCCGCCTCAATAACATGGACTTGCAAACGACTGCGATCCAACTCTTTATGTCCATAGAGTTTCAGCAAAGCAACGGCGTGATGAATCTCAGCAGCGAGCTCCACGCCTGTTGCGCCGCCACCAACAATCGCTACCGATACCGTGTCACGATAAAAGTCGGCGCTTAAGCAGTGATTTAAAAAACGCTCATGAAAGCGGTCAGCTTGCTCGCGGGTATCTAGGAACAAGCATTGCTCCCTAACGCCCAGCGTATTGAAATCGTTACCTAAACTACCCACGGTGATCACCAGATAGTCATAGGGAATTCTGCGCTCGGGCAGAATTTCTTTACCACTTGGACCAGTGGCAGGCTCTAGAATAATTTCTTTGTTCTCACGATCAAGGCCGCTCATGCGTCCCTTAGAAAAGCTATAATGATTTTGATGGGCGTGGGAGCGGTAGTCCACCGCATCTAGGTCTGAATCTATAGCTCCTGTGGCAACTTCGTGAAAACGGGGCTTCCAGATATGACTAGCACTGGCATCTACTAGCGTTATATTAGCTTTACCGCGCTTCCCTAAACGGCGGCCCAACTTTGTCACCAACGGCAATCCACCTGCACCACCGCCTACAACCACGATATTCATACTCGTACCTCTACAACTATTAATTCATATTCCTTTACTCGTCGATACTTGATTGGCTTTCACCATCACTTACCACCACTACAGTGCCGGCAATTTTGTCGTGCCATCCCTGCTTTTTGGGATCTAAGGCCACCCAAAGAATACCGAGGAACAAGGGAATCATAGACACGTAATAGCCAATATATCGCAGTACAAATTGCGTGGTCGTCGGCTTAGCTCCAGTGCGCGCATCTATTATGCGTAAACCGGTCACCATTTTTCCGGGAGTTGCCGATTTGTAAACCCAAAATAAAATCACAGCTAGCGGCGGCAACAGGTAATTTAACAACACATCCAAACCGGTGCCCATGCCTGATCCATTGACCCAATAAGCGCGACCGTAAATTGCCGTTATCAAAGGTCCCAGTACCAGCAAAATTAATAATGTATCGATGATCGACGCGCCTACGCGCACCCAGAAACCGGCATAATTCGGTTTGCTCATAAACAACATATCTCTGTTTGATATATGGGTTTGTAAAATGGAATTAGACTTAACATATAAGCCTTAAGCGAGACCTGGGTAAGCAGATCGGCTTGCCGCAATGCTGCAGTAAATAAGTCAAATAGGAATGCTAGAATTGATACCAAGGGTAACGCTACTCAAATTCTAGCGCCAGCACTTCCTTGCATTAAAAGCAAAAATAATCCCACGTCGGTACTGACTATACAATCAATACTCGCACTCACACTTCTGGCCAGATCCAATCAAACTCCATTTGCTTTGCTGTACGAACGGCTAATTCACTGCCCTGCAAGCGCCCGACAATATACAAGCTCATATCAATACCGGCAGATATACCGCCAGAGCTAATGATGTTGCCACTATCTACCCACCGAGTTTCTTCGCAAACGTGTAGATTCGGGAAGCGTTCACGCAGGCTGACGACATCTTCCCAGTGGGTTGTTACCTTGTGATCTGTTACCACATCCGCGGCCGCCAACAAAAAAACACCTGTACACACCGAAGCGACCAAAGACGCCTGCCGAGCCTGAGTTTTGATCCAAGCAAGGACCGCCGGCTTATCCATTTCCAGATCATGTACACCGCCCACCACAATAAGAAGGTCAATAGTCGGATGATTAGCGAAATGATAATTAGGGCTGACCGAAAAACCCGCTCTGGCTAACACCGGCCCCGGCTTTTCTGAAATTAAAAAAACTTCAAATGGTGGCGACTCACCGCATAGCCGCGAAGCTGTCGAAAACACCTCAAACGGCCCGGCAAAATCGAGAACCTCGGCATTCTCGTAGCAGTATATTCCTACGTTCATCAAGCAACTCCCACTGAACTATAAGAGTTATACATAATAACGCGCATGAATTTGCTGACAGTAGCTCGTCAAATTCTCGTAGCGTTTGGCAATAGTATTAAACTCATTATCAATGGTAGCCAGCACAAACTCAGCCAGAAAAGCAAACGCACAGGCATCTAGAAAACTCGGTTTGTCATTCATAAAATAAGGCTTGGTCCCTAACAAAATCGACAAGCTATCCATGGTGTAAACAAATATCTGTTTGACTTCATCTTTAGAGTGCCGCCCCATCCCCTGCTTATAAATGGTCGAACGAACGTTCTTACGAACCCACCAGGCCGCGCCGTGATTTAGAGGAAAAGGTAAAGAGCCAAAAAATGCTGCCTTAGTTTGCGGCCATGTATCTTCACAGACCCATCGGGAATAGAGCAAACACCAATACAGATTTTCATCCAGCGACTTGGCTATGAGATACGCTTGCGCTCGCTGCTCAGGGCTTAAAGCCGAACTCATGGTCACGTCCGCTTTAGCATTTAAATAATCTAAAATGAAGGCTGAATCAGCGATGGTTTTATCGCCATCCACGATATAGGGTAACTTGCCTTTAGGCGCATTTTGCAAATTAGAAATAGCTGACTTACGTTCAAATTCTAATCCAGCCATGCGCAGATACACATCCACTTTTAATACAAAGGGGCTGGCGTCTACCAATCCAAAAGCTTCATTAAACCCATACAAGGTAATCATCGTGGCCTCCGTGGCAAATCACCCAATCTACGTTCAAATAGTTCTGTTATGGCCCATTCAACATTATGCGTGTCGCCAATTGAATTTCACGTAAAAACCCCGTCAATGCAGCGATCAAAAAGCACATCGCAAACACAAATAAAGACGCTACTACCAAGCTGCTATTCCAGCCGATGACCGCGCTGATAAACAATAGTGCTATGACCATACATACCAGCAAGGCGCTAGCCGTACTGAAACCAATCGCTCTGTGCACTACCCGCGCTCGACGGGTCAACATTCCCAGCTCATCTCGAATTGTCGCGCCGCGCGCGTCGCTGACAGATTCTAGACGATGATGAAGATTGCGACTGCGGTCAATAATCCTCGCGAGTCGGTTTGTGAGAACATTTAAAATACCACCAATACCCGCAAGCAAAAACACCGGCGCTACCGCTTGCTGGATTGCATGAGTAATGGTGACAACTTCGATATCAACTGCCATGTACGTCCTTAACGCGTTAAACGCGACAACAACTACAACTTATATATGAATAAAAACTTGCTCGCCTTCACACTCTACTTTAAAGGTTTTCAATGCCTGTGGCGATTTACCTAGAGCAATCAATTTGTGCGTCCAGCCAGGCATGGGCATACCGATAAAGGCGTTAGTCCAATCGACATTTTCACCCGTCAGCAAATTAAAACTGGAACCATGGAAGGGACAAACCACCGCACCATCGCAGACTTTGCCCTTAGCTAAGGGCAAACCTAAATGCGGACAGCGATTTTCTACTGCGCAAAGCTGGCCATCTATCTTGCTCAGCAATACTTTTTGACCATTCACCGTTTTACTCAATAATGCATCACTTTGAATATCGTCTAGATTTGCTACAAATATTTTTTCCATGTATCCCCCTGGTTAGACAAACCGATTACCGTCAACGGTATTAATTACTCTGGGATGACAACAAGGGCAGCGAGGTTTTGTTCACCGGCGACTTCATCACAAAGCTTGAGTGTACGCCGGTCACACCATCTATTCGAGTGATCTTATTTAGCAGCAGTGCCTGAAACCCATCCATGTCGGCAACGATTACCTTTAGGAGATAATCCGCTGATTGCCCGGTAATCAAATGGCATTCTAATACCTCCGGATACGCGCCGACATGACGTTCAAAGTTTTCAAAGCGCTCAGGCGTATGCCTGTCCATACTAATCTGTATAAACGCCATCAAATTAAGCCCAAGGGCACGCGCATTGAGGACGGCACGATATGCACCGATAAGCCCCGCCTCTTCCAAACGTCGCACACGCCGCAGGCACGGCGACGGCGACAAACCGATGCTATCAGCCAAATCTTGGTTACTAAGGCGACCGTCTTCCTGCAAGGCTTCTAAAATGCGTCTATCATAGGCATCTATATTCATTAAATTTCAACCTTACTCACATTAAAGGCATTATATTCTACTAATTTAACTTTATACGCAATTAGTCGCTATAAATTCTTTAATTCAAGCACAACTTCGCAATCCCCTGCCAATGCCAATTCCCTATACTGGGAACCGTGGAGTTACCGCTCTGCACAACACGTCCCGCTGACCGCCATACCCCGCTCTCAGCGAGCACGAAAGCAACAGCTTTTACAAAAAGCAGAGCAACAACGGCATAACGCCCGGCACACCGGGCTCCGCCGATGGACATAAAACAAACCAAATATACCAATAGAGGAAATATCAGATCATGGGCGAATTCAACCACCGCAAATATCAGCCCGCGCCACAAATCGCTATGCCTAACCGTCAGTGGCCCAACAACACTATCACCCAAACACCGCAGTGGTGTTCGGTTGATTTACGCGATGGCAATCAGGCTTTGGTTGAGCCCATGAACGTGCAACAAAAACTCCGTATGTGGGACCTGCTAGTCAAACTTGGTTTCACCCAAATTGAAGTCGGCTTCCCCGCGGCATCACAGCCCGACTTTGATTTTGTGCGAGCGCTCATCGAAGGCGACCGCATTCCAAGCAATGTCACTATTCAGGTACTGACTCAGGCACGCGAAGAACTGATTGCACGCAGCTACCAAGCGCTGAAAGGCGCAAAGAATGCCATCGTGCACGTTTACAACTCCACCAGCCCGGTGCAACGTGAGCGAGTTTTTGGTTTAGACAAACAGGGCATCGTCGACATCGCGGTGCAGGGTGCGAAGTGGGTGAAGGAATACGCAGCTCATCAGCCAGAAACAAACTGGTCATTTCAGTACTCACCAGAAAGTTTTAGCAGCACCGAGGTTGAGTTTGCCGTTGAGATTAGCGACGCAGTGATTGCGGAATGGCGAGACAGCGGCAATCAAATCATCATTAATCTGCCCGCCACTGTCGAGTGTGCCAGCCCCAATGTGTTCGCTGACCAAGTCGAGTGGTTCTGCAATCACACCCAGTACCGCAAAGATATTACCGTGTGCGTACACACCCATAATGATCGCGGCTGTGGCGTTGCCGCAGGTGAATTAGCGGTAATGGCAGGCGCAGACCGCGTTGAAGGTACCCTGCTTGGCAACGGCGAACGCACCGGCAATATGGACATTGTCACCATGGCGATGAACCTATACAGCCAAGGTGTCGACCCCGGTCTTAATCTGGCGGATATGGACGAAATCATAGCAGTGGTCGAACACTGCACAGCCATTCCGTTGCACCCACGCCACCCTTATGCGGGCGAGCTGGTATTTACCGCATTCTCTGGTAGCCATCAGGACGCTATCCGCAAATGCCTGAGCAAACAGCAAGACGACGAACATTGGCAGGTGGCCTATCTGCCGATTGACCCCGCAGATTTGGGTCGCAGCTACGAAGCGGTCATTCGCATTAACAGCCAGTCTGGTAAAGGCGGCGTAAGCTGGGTGTTGGAAAACGACTACGGCCTGCAATTGCCGCGCTGGCTGCAAATCGATGCCAGCCGCATGGTGCAGGCGCGCGCAGAAGAGATTTCGGGCGAAGTGACGTCGGCGCAAATATGGGAATTGTTCGACGCTCACTATTTGCAGGCGCACAAAGATATTCGGATCGAAAACTTTTCTGTGAGCCAGGACAACACAGAAAATGCAGGCCAAGACGTATTGAGCCTCAGCTTTAAAAATCAATTCGGCAGCACTGTTTTAAAAGGTCATGGCGACGGCGCCATCAGCGCACTGGTTGATGCGTGGCAAAACGAGTACGGCGACAAGATTGAGATTTTGGACTATCGCGAACACGCCTTGGGCAGCGGCACAGATTCCCAGGCTATCGCCTATGTTCATTTGTCGATTAACAACCAACGCTATATCGGCATAGCAAAACATCGCGATGTCATTTCGGCCTCGTTGCAAGCGGTACTCAATGCCTCGGTGCAGGCTGCACCGAATAGCGCAGAAGCCGAACGGTTAGCAAGTTAGTTCACGCTGTAAAAACCAAAAAGCCGCACTGAATTTTCCAGTGCGGCTTTTTTGCTTAGCCATCATTAACCACCGTAAATTGAGAGTTAGTTTGTCAGACACTTCTCTATATAGACGCGCAACTTGCGCTTGATTTGACTCATAAATTCGCGGGTCGCGCCGTAGCTGCGGCCAAGCAGTTCCGACACAGTACGAAGATCTAATTCATCGTCCATTACCCATGACAAGGCTTGCGCTCCGTCCGGATGGTCGCGGCTGAAAGCTGACATTTGCCCTTCAATACAGGCCTTTAATCTGCCCTCATCGTAGCTGTCGTTGTCATAGTGTCCGGCGTCAAACACAGCATCATTACCATCCACATACTCGGTAGCTTTGCCTGAACTGCGATAGCGATCAGCCAGCTTAGATCGAGCCACCGACCACACCCAACCACGCCCCTGCCCCATCGCGGTAAAGTTTTCTGCACGGGCGATTAAGGAAATAAAAATGTCGTGAAGAACATCTTCAGCCTCGTGTGAAGGCACGCCACGAAGCTTAAGGAATTGGGTCATTTTTTGAGCAAAGGCTATGTAGAGCTGGGTGACGGCTCGCTTGCGGGTATCGCCGCCTTGCTGCAGGTCAATAATAAGCGCATCGACATCCGCATTGCTTAAATTAGTCATCGCTAATAATGACCTCAATGTTAAGCTCTACGCCTATCGGCCACTCACCATACTTCGACGCCTCAGGCAGCTTCGCTAACCATTGCGCCTTTGCTGCTTCGTCATAAAGAACAAGTATCCAAGAACCCTCTTGATCGCCTTTAGTGAGTGAAAGCACCTCTGGATTCAACGCCAATAACGCCTGCCATTGAACTGGATTTAAAGTCAGCCTTACTGGATGTGCTGCATTCTCAACCTCTGACGCCATATCCCTTATAAGCCTGGACTCTGCCATGTCTGCCGCAAATCCCTGAACGCGATATTCGCTTAGAGCTTGCTGTTTAGGCGGCGAAGAGAGCGCCTGTGGCTTAGCCGGCGCGGCCATAGCGGGTGATTCTTCGGCCTCTGCGCGACCAGCAATCTCGCTCTGCATCGTCGCTTCGCGCTCCTCGGCGATCATCGCATCGCTAAATGCGGGCGATGCCTTTTTAGCTGATTCAACCTTGCTAAAGCGCGCTTCTGACTCTTGCAGTGCAGCTTCATGTAAAGGCTTATCAATCACTCCAAAGTTAATAACCAGGCTGACACCTACAAGCAAGACCGCCGCGTAGCCAACAAATTGCAGACGCCTGGAACGAGGTAACGATCGTGATGGCGTGGCAGTTTTATCGTAAAGACCTTCACTGGCAAGACGCTGATGCAATCGCTTAAGGGCAAGTTCATCTGCTTGTCCAGGTGAACCCGCCGCCCGCAAACCCGAGCGAACGGCCTCCATAACCGCCCGCTCTTTTGGGGATTCGCATGCGGCGGGGTCCGCCAGCCGCTTTAGCCAGTTTTCAATATCGTCTGCCATTACTCTTGCGCCAGCACCATCGGAGTGAGTCGTTCAATCAGTTGAATAAATTCCGCACGCTTAGCGTCAGCCTGCTTAAAGGTGACCGCCTTGGCACGGTGTAATACACCCTGCAGACTTGACGATCCCGCATGCTCAGACTCAGATAATAGCAGACTCAATTCAGCCACCGCAGACGCCCACTGTAAATCGACGCTCGCCGCCTCGATTGCTTTGGCTTTGGTGGTCATAAGGTGATCAAACTCAATTCCTTTGTCACCGTCGGGCTGCTTGTAGCGCAACTTCACGTAAGCCAGTTCCATAGCCTTGCTGCCGGCCGGAAGACTGGTTTGATAGCGGCGCTCAATATCAGGCGTCTCAGCGGTGCCTGCGGGAATAATCTCGTAAAGTGCGACCACCGAGTGTCCGGCGCCAATTTCGCCAGAATCCTTTTTATCGTCGCGAAAGTCCTCCGCATTCATCACCCGGGATTCATAGCCCAGCAAACGATACTGCGCAACCGCAGCGGGATTAAATTCAATCTGTACTTTTACATCTTTGGCCGCGATATGCAGAGTGCGAGTTAACTCCGATCCAAATAGCCGCTGCGCCTCTATGTCGGAATCCAGGTAATGCGCTACACCGTTGCCAGCCTCGGCCAGCACCTGCATCTTGGCGTCTTGGTAATTGCCGCTGCCCATGCCAATTACACTCAGAAAAACGCCGCTTTCGCGCTGCTTTTCAATCATCGATTTCAACTCGCCGTCACTACTCACACCCACATTAAAATCGCCATCGGTGGCCAATATAACGAGATTAGTCGCGTTTTTATCGTACTGCTTGCGGGCAACATCGTAGGCCAACTGAATGCCTGCACCACCCGCCGTCGAACCGCCGGCGCTGAGATTGGCCAGAGCTTGATGAATTCGCTCACTCTCCGTTACAGGTGTTGGTGCCAACACCAATCCCGCGCTGCCGGCATAAGTCACAATCGCGACCTGATCCTGGGGTTTTAGGTTTGCCAGTAATGTCTGAAAACTGCGAATCAACAGCGGCAATTTATCACTGCTATTCATTGACCCCGATGTGTCCAGCAAGAAGGTAATCCGTGCGCCTTTATCACTGCTTGCGGTCACATCGCTGGCCTTTACCCCAATCATCGCCAAACGATGCTTCGGGTTCCAGGGCGCAACGGCGTAATCAGACATAACAGAAAGCGGATGGCCATCACTGGGCTGAGGGAAGTTGTAGTCAAAATAATTAACCATTTCCTCTAAGCGCACGCTTGATGGCAGCGGCACGCCACCTTGATTAATTTGGCGGCGTACATTTGAATAGCTCGCTGAATCCACCTCTAAGCCAAATGTCGATAATGGCGACAGCGCCACTGACAAAAACCGATTTTCGTTTTTGGCGGCGTAATTTTCTCGATCAAGTGGTGCTGGCTGCGGCGCAATATGTCGCGTCATCATCGACATTGCCTGACCAGAAACTATATGCCGCTGCTCCATCAAATCGTAGGCCTCACTCTCCATTTTCGCCTTTGCAGCAGGCTTTGCGATGCTCGGCTTCACTGCAGAGTAATTGCCTGCTGCTGGTGCGTCAGTTGCCGGCTGACTTGCATAGTCGTTGAGCGCAAGCGGATCAACTTCGTTTATCGCGTGGGACTCAGTCCCAGCAGTAAGTTTTATATCGCTGACGTCAACGTCGCGGAAAGTGGAAAAGGCGTAAATTACACCTATCACCGCCAGCATTAAGCTGAGTGTAAGACTGAATTTGAGTTTTGAAATACGGGTATACGACATGGCCATTCTCCTTGGTTTTAGCGCGGTCATAGCTATAAACGCATGGGAGAAGCAATTGTCAGGAAGAAATAGTCATTATTTTTTAAATAAGCCCTACCAGGCTTCAATATTATGAATTTGCTCAACAATATCGTGAGCCGTTTCCGCATTAGCCATTCGCCCGCTCGACCACTGCACGGCGTACCACAACACCGTTAAATATCGATAGATAACCCGCCAATGCCGCAGTCGCTGCCAGTCAGTGTCAGTCACCGGGCGCGCCAAATACTCGGTCATCAATAGCTGTTGCTGCCATTCGTTCAAACCGTGGCCGTCTATCACCACGGCCAGCTCGTAAAAAGCGTCGCCCATCGCCGCGTATTCCCAATCAATGGCATATAATTGACCATCATCTGCAACAATTAAATTTTCCAGTAACAAATCGTTGTGACAAAGATAAACACCGTCACTAAGTGCCGTCGCACGCTCAATATGCGAATTCACCTGTTCCGCTAAAGCGCGCAATTCAGGCGTAAACTCCGCTTTTGAATCTATCGCTCGCCAATAGCTAGCCACTTTCTTATGTACATCTAAGTGTGACGCTACAGGCGGAAGTGCATGAATACGTCGCAACATAGCCGCCAACGAGACCAAGCCAGCCTCATTCGCTTGCCAGTGCTGACCCGCCACAAAATGGCTTACCACATACTGATGATTGGCATCGTAATGAACCAAAGGCGCGCATAGTTCAGCGCGATGCGCCAGCGCAAGGACCTCGGCTTCGGTGGCTCGGTCTAAATTCAGTGCCTCACTAATCGCTGAGTTCAAGCGCAACACCATGCCACCGTCACTTGCACTAATTAAGTAGCTTTTATTTGTTAAACCGCCCAGCAACGGCTTAAGGCATTGGGGCTTGGTTTTACTCCAAAGCGCCCAATCCTCGGGGATAATGTCTGCCAATGAACAACTCATAGCCAGGTCTTCACAACAATGTAGCTATAATAAAATGTTTACGCAGTAGTAGCGGCCAAACGCTCACGCTGATAAATCCTATTCCACTGAAAAAAGCCAATTACGACTAGCACGACATACAAAACAAATAACAGCGCAGTCAAATACAACTCACGGTCTATATACAAATACACCGACGCCCCATCTATGACAATCCAGTAAATCCAGTTTTCCAGCACCTTGCGAGTGACCATATACGTTGTGACCACCGCACCCCAGGTAGTAAAGGAATCCAAATACGGCAACTCGGCGTGGGTGTTGTTGGAGAGCACATAACCAAACACCAGCGTTAACACGCCTACTGCACTAAAAACCAACAGATGGGTTCGCAACGACCAGCAGTGAATTTGCAACTCCTGCCCCTCACGGCCTTTGCGCCACTGCCACCAGCCATACACCGCCATCGCCAAATAGAAAATCTGCAGTGCAGACTCCATTAGCAAGCTCACATCCCAGAACAGAAAGATGTAAATTGAGGTGCTAATAAACGCGGCATACCAGCAAAGGCTATTTTCCCGCATAGCAAGTATCAGATAAGCAAGAGCCAGCGCTACCGCGCCAAGCTCCCACCAGGACATGGCCGCGAGCGCACCCGTTATCGCACTCGCAAACTGCTCGTCAAACATCGCTGGCCACTGGGCTTAAATCGCCATCGATAAACTTGCAGACAAAAATAGCGCGGCCAAATTGTTCGTAAGACAAACGTATTTCTTTTTTTAATACATCCATAACCGCGTCATAATCACCAAACACCTGCGTACTCATGGTATTGGTCAGCACCTGCAAAGCCGGATGGGTATTCAGGCGATCAATAAAATTCTGGATCGCGGGAATAAATTCATCTTTAAGCGGGTACATGCTTATTTCAACAGAAAGCTTCATGTCATCTCCTTAAAAGGTGTAGTTTGCAGACACGCCAAACACTCTTGGATCGCCAAACTGATAGTAGGCCTCAGGCGCATAACCATTGGCCGGGTTATTGCCAAAGGCATTACTAAAGTAAAAACCACGGGTTTCGTAGTCTTTATCTGTCAAATTGCGGCCCCACACAGACACATCCCAGTTGCTGGCGTAGTACGTGAGACGCGCATTAAACAATTCATAGTGGCTAGATTTTTCATTGTGGCTGTTAGAGAAATAGAACTCGTCCTTGCCTTCCACTTCAAGCCGCAACACTAGATTGGCCATCAACGACACTTCACTGCCCACAAAGAATTGGTAATTAGGTGCATGAGCCACTTCCCTGCCACCTAAGTTTACTGGCGATAAAGGAACGCCGTTGTTGTCATCTTTGGCGTTAACGTGGGATTTGCTGACAAAATCCTCAAAGTCCGCACTCAGCACACCTGCTGCCGCAAAAAAGCGCAAGGAGTCACTGGCAAGGTAATTTAATTCCACTTCAAGACCGGTGGTTTCGCCACCCGCTGCATTGGCAAGAAAATCATCGAAGGAGAAATTAGCAGGGTCAAAAATGGATTGTTTTGCCTGCACATCGCTGCGGTCCTGATAAAACACCGCCACCTGAGCTTGTAAGCGGCGGTCTAACCAAGCCCCTTTTACGCCGACTTCGTAATTGGTCATGCTCTCGGTATCGAATTCAAACAGATCGGGAGTAATATCCGAGTTGCTCGCAGACGCAGAAATAATTCGACCGTTCACCCCGCCCGCCTTATAGCCACGAGAGATGGTTCCATAGAACAGCGTGCTGTCGGTGTGACGGTATTCCAAGGTCAGGTTACCGCCCCACAAGTCTTCGTCCTTATCTGAGCTCACCGCCAAGGAGTCGCTGTAATCGGCATTGCGCTGCTCAAAACGCAAGCCAGTCACTAAACTCAGCTTGTCGTTTAAAGCCGTTTGTAGCTGGCCATAAACGGCATGGTTCTCAGTGTTAAATTCGCTGCTGAAGTTAGCATTGCGATCCAGTTCTTCCTCTTCCTCACGCATATACGCGCCAACTACCCAGCTGGTGCTGCCATTGAACAGTATAGATGCGTCGTTTGAGATAAACCGAACATCGGCAGTGATATTGTTTCTATCCCGCAAATAGCTATCGGTCGAGACGTACTCGTCGGGATGAAAGCCCACATAGCTCCAGTCCTCATCGTAGCTGTATTCAGATTCAGAGCTAGCCGCACTCAATACCGCCTCAAGGTTAAACCATGCACTACCAGACCATTGCGTAATAATCGACCCTGCAAATGTTTCCTGGCTGTCTTTGCCGGGTTCATCAGATTGGGTTTTACGATTTTGGTATAGAGAAAAGGCGTCATAGCCATTATCCGCATCCAAATACAACAGATTAAAATCTAGTTGCAAAGTATCGCTGACAGCGAAGCTCAACTTACCGCGCAGCACCGACTCATCAATATTATTAACGTCGTCTTTATTTAAAAATACGTTCTCGATGTAGCCGTCGGACTGCTGATTCTGCAGAGCTACACGGTAGCCAAGACGTTCACTCAATGGCCCGCTGGCGACCACGCCCAGGGTTTTACCGTTGTAATCGGCGACCTCGGCCGACACTTTCAAAAAAGTATCTGCGCTCGGCGCATTGCTGCTCATACTGATCAAACCGGCCAAGGCGTTAGCGCCGTAGGCGGTTCCCTGTGGACCGCGCAACACCTCTACTTGGCCAATATCCAGTGTGCTAGCAGCCAAGCCCAAACCACTAAAATCAATACCATCAATGATCAAACCCACCGACGGACTCACCGGATCAATAAACTGGCTGCGCTCGCCAATACCGCGGATCTGAAAGAAACGCCCGCGTGAGGCGCCGCTAGAAAAATTCACATTGGGAGCAAGGTTTAACAACTGCTCAATATTATTGGCGCCCCGTGCCTCAATCGTGGCGGCATCAAACACGCTAACCGTCGCGGCCAAATCCAGCAAACTGCTATCTCTAAACTGGCTGGTCACCACCACCTCTTCAGGTGTAATGGCTCGTTTGGCGACGTCAGAACTGGCGGCATAAGCAGTGCTCGCTGTGACGAAGCAGGCAAAGCCAGCAGACCAAAGAGTGGGTTTTGAGGTAAATAAAGGATTCATGGTTCTCTCATAAATAACAAAATAAGAGACCCGGCACGCGCTAGAAGAGGATGTGAAACTGCACCTATTCCTACGCCGGTATTAACCGGATCAGGTTCAAGGGTTTGCAGTTCAGACTTGTTCAAGTCCTCCGCATCTCAGGCCGCAGCCACCCCTTAGGTTTTCGGGTGCGACTATATCAGATATGGGGACTGGCTGGAATTGGGCGGTCTCGACCGTATTCATCAAGAGGACGCTAGAATCAATCTGAGAAATAAGCACATCACACACGCAACATCGTTGTTGATCGCAACAGAATTTCTAGCAATGGCGGAGCTCCGCCCTGTCAGGCAGAGCTAGTTTTACTGAGCAAAATGAGTAGCGCAAGAAACGCCAAGCAGGTTTTAGAAACAATACAGCTGAACCGCCTAATACCCTGGAATGAGGTGACTAGATACTTGGCGGAAGAATGACGTTGATTTGCCTCCCGATCGCCCCTCTAGCTGCCGCCGCCAGATCGTGGCAGCATAGCTGGGTTCACCCAAGTTTATGAACACTAACGTTTATCTGTCAGCCAAAAGCCGTTTCATCATCACAAAGGAAGGATAATAATATGAACTTTTTAAACAAGTACTCAGACTATAGCTACGCTGCCTTTAGGATTGTCACCGGGTTTCTTTTCCTTTGTCATGGCACACAAAAGCTATTTGGATTTCCCATTGCGTTCCCTTACCCACTAAATGCAATGACGACAAGCGCTGCAGTGATTGAGCTCCTTGCTGGTGCCCTAATCATCATTGGCTTCTATTCTCGATACGCCGCCTTTATCGCCAGTGGCACCATGGCTGTTGGATACTGGTTGGTACATGGCCTAAACCACCCATTTCCGATTGCGAATGGTGGTGAAATAACGGCATTTTATTGTTTTGCTTTTCTCTATATCGCGACGAAAGGTCCTGGTATTTGGGCAATAAACAAAAACTAATATGCGCTTCGTTTTAAAAGCGTAGCCACGCAGATCGGGGTCGAATCTTGCTTTTGTCGCAAATGATTGGCCCCAGATCCTTTTATGCCACAAGCTAATTTGCGGCAAGTAACAAGTCCTAAGCCCACCACCTGCCTGCATACCGTAAGCTCATATAGAGAGGCAATCCAAACCTGGCTAATAGACCCCTACCCCCCGCCCTCACAAAAAATATAAAACTATATGTCGAATTGCGCCATCGCCGTTCGACCAGGGTGTGTCATGAAATCCATTAGCGAGGAAGAATAATGAGACACAAGCGTCGGAAAGCGACTCCCAAAAATGGTTTTATTGCCCGAATCAAGGCGGGAAATTCTATTACTAAGATAAAGGTCCACCACCTTGCCAATTCGCTGTACATCGCTAAACTTCTAGCACTTTACACGAACACTCCATCGAATTCTGAACCCCTGATTAGGGAGGCAGTTATATGTCAAATCTGATTATGTTGGACACCCGCAAAGGCACCGTTATCTTTGACCGCATCAACGGTACGTGGCAGGCGCGAGCTATCAATCATCCCGGTATTCCGGTTTGCTACGCCGCTCGTGACCCGCGCGACGGCACAATGTGGGCGTCGCTTGATCACGGTCACTGGGGGCCAAAGCTGTCGCGGTCTCGCGATGGCGGTATAACGTGGGAAGACGTACTCACGGTGAATTATCCCAATGGAGCCCGCTATATCGCGCAGGTATTGCCAGCGCCGGATTTTGATCCCGAAGCCCCCACCGGTGCGCCCTCCTACGCCGATGCAACGGTCTACAAGATTTGGAATCTCGCGTTTGGTAGCGATGAACAGCCGGGCAGAATCTATGCCGGCACGATTCCCGGTGGTTTATTTATCAGTGACGACGGCGGTGATAGCTGGGAGTTAAACCGGCCACTGTGGAACCATGAGAGTCGCGGTGGCGATTTGTTTGCAGGAGATGCCAGCAGCGACAATCAGTGGGGTGGTACGCCCGCCAGTATTGATTACGGGGTTTTCGAACCGGGAATCCATTCTATCAGTATCGACGCTCGCAATCACGACCGCATCCATGTGGCGGCATCGTCAGCCGGCGTGATTGAAACCAACGATGGCGGCAAAACGTGGGTGGGCCGCAATTGCGGCATGATCAATGATTATATGCCAAACCCGGAACCGGAATGGGGACACGACCCTCACTTTATTGCCCGCTGCAAGGGTCAGCCAGATCATCTTTGGCAACAAAACCACTGCGGGATTTTTTACAGCGCAGATGGTGCCAAGCAATGGAAAAAAGTCAGCATGCCCGATATGGGCGTGCATTTCGGCTTCCCTATTGCGGCGGATGATAAAGATGGACGCACCGCGTGGGTGGTACCCGCCGTTGCCGACTCCGAACGCATGGCAATCGATGGTGGCTTATTTGTGGCGCGAACGACAGATGGCGGCGAGTCCTGGCAAACCTTTCGTGATGGGCTTCCTCAGCAAAATGCTTACGACATTATATTACGGCACGGCCTCGACGTGGCCGGTGATGTGGTGTGCTTTGCCAGCACGACCGGCAATGTCTATCTGTCGGAAGACCGTGGCGAGCACTGGCAGTGTCTTGCCAATAATTTGCCACCGGTCTATTCCGTGAGGTTTGCTTAATCGCCATGGCTAGCGTTGAAATGACCCGCCATTTGTTTCGATTCTTTCCGCAGTTGCAGGATCAAAAAATCACTGTGCCCGCCGGATCAGTGGCAGATGCTATCCACGCAGTTGAGTCGATGGCTCCGGGCTTTAGTCACTATATTTTAGATGAGCGCGGCGCCCTGCGCCGCCATGTTAATTTAAGCATTAACGACAGCATTGTGATTGACCGAAAAACGCTTTCAGATCGCGTACCCGAAGACGGGACTCTATTCATTTTTCAAGCGCTGAGTGGCGGCTGATCCGTCGGACTATGGCGATCATAAGTTCGGGGGCAGAGTAAAACTAACGCACTCAGTGAGTCTAAAGGACCAAATCGAAGTGCCGCAGTTACCCCTTTGAGCTCGCCGAGCGTCGAATAGATTTAATGGAAAGGCTTCTAGCGAGGACTGTCTGAGCGAAGCGAGTTCCGCAGCGTTTTCCGATTAAATTTAGTCGACGCGCAGGGAACCCGAAGGGCGAGTGAGTGGGGTGTGCTTTTCTTGCCTACTTCTTTTTCACATAAAAAGAAGTAGGTCGCCCAGTTGGGCGAAAAAATCGCTACCAGAAGAAATATAATTCAAAAATAGCACCGCAGATGCTCAGCGCACCCTCAATGCGCCTTCTTAGACAAGGCCATAATCAAATCCGCTTCGCTGGCAGAAATTCCGCAGCGCTGGGCTAATTCCGGCGCAGCCATGCCCTGCCCGGCCATTACGCTCACTTGTTGATAGAAACGCCTGTCTTTTTTGTCTGCGTCGCTGCGTTGCTGGCGTTCACCCAGCATTTCTAAATATTCTTCCAGCGCAGAAACCCGCTCGCCAAGTATTGCCATGGCAGAGTTTTGGAGTTCAATTTTGCGTTCAAGCGCGATCACTACCGCATCTGCATTTTGGGTTTGTATCGCTTCATTACTCGCCTGATCGCTACGACGCGCTTTACGCATATACATTAACAGGCCAATGCCCACTAAGCTGAGCACCAAACCCAGCAGCGACGCCTCTGATAAATTCTGACACCATTCAATAAACTTCATGGGAAATTCAAGATAGTCATAAGTAGTCATTGCCGTTTCTTCCTGTTAATTCTTAGTCTGTCGCGCGTTGCAGCGCCATTCTTTGGTTCTGGATCTATGCCGCAGTCCACTCGCTTAGTCTGCCTTTCAGGCGGACGATGGCTTGGCTGTGGATTTGGCACACCCGTGATTCGCTGACCTCCATGACCTCACCTATTTCTTTAAGGTTGAGGCCATTCTCGTAGTACAGCGCCATCACTAATTTCTCTCGCTCTGGCAAGGCATTTATCTGACTGGCCAACGCGCTTTGAAAATCGTCTTCTAATACATTTTCGAGTGGCGCGTAGCGGTCATCACCGCCGCCGACCTCAATGGTGTCGTGCTCGCCTTCACTCATTTGATCCAGGCTAAACAAACGCACCGAGCTGGTATCGCGCAAAAGCTCATGGTACTCGTCCAGGGAAATCGACATTTCCTCGGCGATTTCATTGCCACTGGCTTCCCGCCCTAGCCGACTTTCGACTTTGCGGACTGCTTCGCTCATTTCACGCAGCTGGCGAGTAACCGAACGTGGCGCCCAGCCGCTGTGGCGCATTTGATCAATCATGGCGCCACGAATACGAATACTGGCGAAGGTTTCAAAACTCGCGCCTTTATCCATTTGATAATTACTTCCCGCTTCCAGCAGGCCAATCATGCCAGCTTGGATAAGGTCATCGACTTCTACACTGGCCGGTAAGCGGCTCACGAGGTGGTAGGCGATTCGCTTAACCAAAGGCGCATGACGGGTCACCAGCTCTTCGCGGCTGCCGTATTGCACATTTAGGTAGGCGGAATGCCCGTTCACATCGCGGCTCCTGCGGTTTCTTCTTTGGAGAACATACGGTCGACGAAGAATTCGATATTGCCACTGGGACCCGTGGGCATTGGCCATTTGTCGACGGTTTCAGCTAAACGCCGGAACGCCAATGAAGACTCAGCACCAGGGTACAAATCACTGACGGCTTTCTGGCGAGTATCGGCTTTGATTAAATAGGGATCGCGGGGAATAAACCCAGCGTACTCCAAGGTGACGTCTAAGAAGCGCTGCGCAACTTCGTTTAAGCGCTCAAAGCCGTCGCGGGCTTGATCGTAGCTATTCACCATATTACGCAACACTTTAAAGCGCTTGATGCCGGCGTCGCGGTTCATGACTTTGATCAAGGCGTAGGCGTCTGCCATCGATGTTAGTTCGTCTGTTACCACCACCAAGACATATTGGCTGGCCCGGCTAAAGGTAATAACGCTGTCCGAGATGCCCGCAGCGGTGTCGACAATCATCACGTCGTAATCGCCGCTAAGCGCGCTTAGCGAGCGAACAATCGCCGCGTGTTGATCATTGCCCAACTCAGCCATTTTCTTGATACCAGAGGCGGCGGGAATAATTGAGATTCCGTCGGGCCCCGGAAGCAAAATATCTTCGATTGAGCACTTGCCATCGAGCACGTGGGATAAATTCCATTTGGGCTTGAGGCCCAGCATGATATCGACATTGGCGAGACCTAAATCAGCGTCCATCAGCAATACTCGATTACCGCGCCGAGCTAATTGGCAAGCCAAGTTTACTGATACATTGGTTTTGCCAACACCACCTTTACCACTACTGACCGCTATGACTTTTACCGCATTCATTGTTTTTATCGCTCTCCCGATACATTTTTTTCCGCTCCGTGAAGGCTGCGGACTCTCAAACTATCGTTCTTCTATGGTAAATCTGTCGTCTTTCAATTGATCTACGCAATATCACTAACTTCTAAACTCAGTCTAGCCTACACCCGCACATTTAGCGCTGATCCGCGCTGAGGAGCTGCCGACACGGCAACAGCCGCAGGCACTGACTCTGCCGCCACCTGTTCTTCCGGCGCGCTGTGCTGGCCATTGCGACGAACTTCAAAGGCTTTTGCCATGCGCACGGCCATATTGATTAATTTACCCGCATCGGCTGCTGACAAATTCTGTGGGACGCGAGGGCCATTGGCACACCACACAAGCGGCAAACGATGTTGGATCAAGTTAGATACCGCACCGCCCAATCGCATGGCCTCGTCGATACGGCTCAACACCGCACCCTGTGCGTTTAGTGATGAGTAAGCATCAATAATTTCGCTTTGCACGTAATTCTCGGCATCGGCTGGCAAGGTTAGAAAAACTTGTACATCTTGCATACCAGCCAACAAACCTTGCAGCTCGCTAATGCCGTGTTTATCTCGGAAAGAAATACCTGCCGTGTCTATTAACACCAGATTCTTTTTACATAGGAGACGGTAGGTTTTTACCGCCTCTTCCGCATTTGAGGCAACATGCACCGGCACTTGTAATATCCGGCCGTAAGCTCGCAATTGTTCCTGTGCGCCCACTCTGGCAGTATCCGTGGTTAATATCGCGATGCCACTGCGACCGTGAGTCAGCACATATTGGGCGGCTATTTTGGCGATGGTGGTGGTTTTACCCGCGCCCTGTGGGCCAACCAAACAAATTGCGCCGGACGTGGGTGGCGCTTTGACCATTAGTTTTTTACTCAGCAACATTTTAAGCATTTCACGCTGTACCGTGACGCTCTCATCCGCCGGAATTTCTGCGCTGAGTCGTTTACCCAGCGACGGATCGATATCGATCGCTGATAGAAAACTATTCAACTCTTGATACTCTGGGGCCTGATGACTTGCTTGCTGCCAGTTATGACCCTTTAGTTGATCCATTAGCATCGATTTCATCGAGGCCATTTCCTGCTTCATGGTATGCAGCTCTTCATTCTGCGACCACACCATTTGTGGTTCTGCGGCGCTTGGTCTTTTATTGTCGCTAGCTGCGGCCTGAACAGTTTGACTAATTTCCTGTTCCGCCTTTTTGCGGCGATTAAATAAGGCGTCAAGCGCAGTGGGTTCGCGCTCCACCGGCGTACTGCGGGTTTGCTGCGGGGTAGGAAATGACGGCGCTTGCGGAGCGGCCATCGCTGTTTCAAGCATGCCCTCAAGGCTTACGACCACCTCGACACCGCCGGCGACGCTACGACAGTCTAATATGACGGCGTCGGGACCGTGGGCGGCACGCACCAATCTCATGGCTTGTTGTGTATCCGCTGCTTGATATTTTTTAACTTGCATATGTTTCTCCCAACACATTTCAATTATTTTGAAATGTCATATTAAACATGGCTACTCGCGATCTCTTTTTACTTCGAACACCCTAATTGAGGCGCCCCTGTTGACCGATTGTAGACAGTAATCTCACTTGCTTGCTGTCAGGTACTTCGTTGTACGACAGCACCGCTAATCCCGGTACACTGCGGCGAGTAAAACGTGACACCCATGAACGTATTGACGGTGACACCAGTACTACCGCAGGTTGCCCTGCTAACTCTTGGCGTTGACTGTAATCCGCCAATTCATTCTGTAAACGCTCAGCAATTCCAGGTTCTAATCCGGCGGCGCCCGCGTTGCCTCTGAGCATGTCTTGCAACAACTGTTCCAGATCTGGGTCGAGTGCAGAAACTGGCAAATCTTCTTCTAAGCCATTGATTTCCTGAACAATCATCCGTCCTAGCGCAACGCGAACACCCTCCAATAATTCGTCAGGATTTTTGCTACGCGGCGCTTGCTCCGCCAAACTTTCGGCGATTAGACGGATACTGCGAATCGATACACCTTCTTTCAGCAGGTTCTGTAAAACCCGAACCACAATGCTGAGCGGCAATTGCTTGGGCACCACGTTTTCGACCAGACGCGGATCGGTCTTGGCAAGACGATCCAAGAGCTGTTGAACCTCTTCGTGGCCGAGTAATTCGTGGGCGTGCTGCTTAATAATTTGGCTGAGATGCGTGGCGATAACCGTACAGGGATCGACCACGGTGTAACCCATGGTCTGCGCTTGATCGCGTTGGCTAGAATCGATCCAGACGGCATCCATACCGAAGGCGGGATCTTTGGTTGGCGAACCGCGCAATTGACCCTGCGCGCCGCCTGGATTAATCGCCAATTCCTTGCCGGCCTGAATATCACCCTGGGCAATGGTGTCGCCCAGTAGTTGAATACGGTAGCTGCTGGGAGACAACTCAAGGTTGTCGCGGATATGCACAGGCTGAATGAGAAAGCCTAAGTCCTTTGACAGCTTTTTACGCACGCCGGTGATTCGCGCTATCAACTCCCCACCTTGATTGCGGTCAACCAGTGGGATTAAGCGGTAGCCAACTTCCAGGCTCACCACATCCATTGGTGTCACTTCATCCCAATTTAACTCGCTGGGCTCACGCGCTACGGGAGTCTCTTCGATATTCTCATCTTCGTCGACAAGTTCTTGCGCATGTTTTTTCTGATTCTGCATCCACCATCCGCTGCCAGCACAAGCACCGGCGAGCATTAAAAATACTAGATTTGGCATGCCGGGAATGATGCCGATTAAGCCCAATAGGGTTGCCGACATATACAGCACATTGGGGTTGGCAAACATCTGCCCAACAATTTGCTTACCCATGTTTTGTGAGCGAGAAATCCGCGTCACAATAATCGCAACCGCAGTAGACAGCAGCAAAGATGGCAACTGCGCCACCAGACCGTCACCGATAGTCAGCAAGGTATAGTTATGCATCGCCTGCGAGAAGCTCAAACCATGCTGGGTCATACCGACGCCAAGGCCGCCGATGATGTTGATGAACAAAATCATTATGCCAGCGACCGCGTCACCGCGAACGAACTTGCTGGCACCGTCCATGGAGCCGTAGAAATCTGCCTCGGTCCGCACTTCTTCGCGGCGCCGGCTGGCTTCTTCTTGATTCAACAAACCGGCGTTTAGATCTGAGTCTATCGCCATTTGTTTGCCGGGCATGGCATCCAAAGTAAACCGCGCCGTCACTTCAGATACACGACCGGCACCCTTGGTTACCACCACAAAGTTGATAACAACCAGGATGATAAATACCACGATACCAACGACGTAGTTGCCGCCAATAACAAATTCGCCAAAGGACTCGATAACCTTACCCGCCGCGCCGGGGCCATTGTGACCTTCAAGTAACACCACGCGAGTAGATGCCACGTTCAGTGCTAAACGCAGCAGTGTGGCTAAGAGCAATACAGTTGGGAAAACCGAGAAATCGATGGGACGTTCAACATAAATAACCGCCAGAATAATGACTAGCGATAAAGTAATGTTAAAGGTGAATAATAAATCGAGAAGAAACGGCGGCATGGGTATAACCAACATGCCCAAACATGCCACGAGCAATAGCAATACCCCAATGCCGCTGTCTGCGGTCTTTTGAAGCCATACCGGCATTGCTATGGATTGTGTCGCCATACTAACGTCTCTTAGCTATAAGGTCTTGCGTGTGTCTTTTTGACAGCTAAGGCACATAAATTCTGCGCCAATTTTCTGTCGTTATAGCTAAGAGTTGCAACAAGGGGGCCAAGAATCGTAGGGGTAAATACGGACTCTGGATGAGAGGACTACAGCAGATTACCTAAGTACTCGTCTGCAATATCAGGTTGCGGTGTTTCCGGGTAATCGCCGCCCATGGTTTCCCAGCTACGCAGCTGGTAGATGTAGGTTAAGATCTGCGCTACCGCAAGGTATAGACCACCAGGAATTTCGGAGTCCAGGTCGGTACTGGCAAATACGGCCCTCGCTAAACGGGGCGATTCCACAATTGGAATATCGTGTTCAGCGGCGAGTTCACGAATTTTAGCAGCAATATTATCGGCGCCTTTCGCCAACAACATAGGCGCCGCCATGCGCGCCTCATCGTACTTCAATGCCACCGCAAAATGGGTGGGGTTGGTAATGATGACGTCGGCAGTCGGAACTTTTTCCATCATGCGGTTATTTGCAGCGGCCTGCTGCATTTCACGCAATTTGGCTTTGACCTCTGGGCGACCGTCAGACTCTTTGTGCTCATCTCGCACTTCTTGGCGAGTCATTTTAAGTTCTTTATTAAAATTCCATACCTGCCAAGGCACATCGATCGCGGCGATCGCCACCAGCGGCAAACTCACCACAAAAAAGAACCACACCAATAATTCTGCGCTATGGATAATCGCGTCTTTGGGGGCTTGTAAACTTAAGACCAAAATATCATCGGCCATTCCCGACAGTAACCACACCGCTGCTACACCGATAAATACCATTTTCATTATCGATTTAGCCAGCTCACCGAGGCTGCGCAGAGAAAAAATCTTGCCGATGCCTTTTATCGGGTCCATGCGCTCGGGCTTTACGCTCAAGCTAAAGATCCAACCGCCCAAAATAGTCGATGACACCATAACCGCCACTAGCGCAATCGCAAGTAAGGGCCAAATGGTAAGCAGTCCACTTACAAGGGTTTGATAAAGACGGGACACAATAAGGGATTTTTGTTCCACCAGTAAAAATTCCGGCGACAAACTGTGGGCCAGCAAATCTTTAAGCGCGACGGCGAGGCCACCTCCGGTAAACAGCAACATCGCCGCCCCACCCACGGTTACCATCATAGTGGTCAATTCTTTAGAGCGCGCTACCTGCCCTTTCTTTTTGGCGTCGGCTAATTTCTTAGCCGACGCCTCTTCGGTGCGTTCTTGACCGTCTTCGTTCTCAGCCATACATCAGGCTCCGAGAAACAGTTCGGCGGCAATAAATGCGTCGCCCAACATAGACGTTAAAATGGGAAGTAAATTTGGAAGCAAGCGATCTACCACCAAAAATCCGATTAGCATCGCGATGGGGAAACCCACCGCAAACAAGTTCAGAGTTGGTGCTGCCCGGCTAATAATACCTACCGCTAACTGCACAACAAGTAAGGCCACTACCGCAGGAATCGCTACTTGAATCGCACCTGTAAATAATTCCCCACCGCGCAGCCATATCACGTTGAGTTGCCCCGGAGACACACCTTCACCGGCCACTGGCCAATATTCAAAACTGCGTGCCAGCAAGGCCAAAAAATCGATATGGCCGTTCATGGCCACAAAGATCAGCATGGTAAATATAAGCAGAAACTGCGAGAGCACCGGCACCTGCGCGCCACGCTGGGGGTCAACCATCATCGCAAAACCGAGCCCCATACCCATGGCGATAATCTGGCCAGCAAGGATAATGGCGTCAAACACCAGTTGAATAATGAAACCAATACACACGCCAATCAGCAATTCATTGGCAGCGAGTAATATCGCCTGATAGCCAACCAAGTTCATTACCGGCGCGGGCGGTAGCAAGGGTAAAATAATGGCGGTAATGAAGACGGATAGCAGAATACGTGCGCGGGCGGGGATATACGCTGCGCTAAATAAGGGGGCAGTAATCATCGCCCCACCCACCCGCATAAACGGCAGCCAGGCAGACGCAAGCATTACGCTGAGCTGGTCTGCAGTAGGCGCGATGATACTCATGCTAGCCAACCAAGCTTGGAATCATGGCAAATAATTGGCGGGTGTAGTCAATCAGTTGACCCAACATCCACGGGCCAGTCACACCGAGTACAACGATTAACACAACCAGCTTAGGGATAAAGCTTAAGGTCATATCCTGAATTTGGGTTGCGGCCTGAAACATACCAATCATCAGGCCCGCCGCAAGCGCAGACAGCAGCAGTGGCGCTGCTAGCAGCACGGTAAGGTTCATCGCTTGGCGGCCAATCTCGATTACCGTATCGGCGTTCATTGCGCGACCTCATTACGTGATATTGCGGTCAGTGTCGTCATTGATAAAAACTCGCGGCCAATGATCCCATCACCAGACTCCAGCCATCAACCAAGACAAACAACATAATTTTAAACGGTAGCGAAATCATCATGGGTGACAACATCATCATACCCATGGACATCAATACACTGGCTACCACAAGATCGATTACCACAAAGGGGATAAAGAGCAGGAAGCCAATTTGAAACGCCGTTTTTAGTTCGCTGGTAAGAAACGACGCCATCAGAATAGTAAACGGCACATCCTCCGGCTTATCGATTTGTGCCATACCGGCTATCTCTGCAAAGCGACCAATGTCTTCTTCGCGGGTTTGTCTCAACATAAATTCGCGAAACGGCTGAAAGCCTTTTTCGAGTGCTTTATCAAATGTGAGTTCTTCCGCGATATACGGCTTTATTGCGTCGTTATAGGCAATCTCGGCAACTGGGTGCATGATAAATAGCGTCAGAAACAGAGACAGACTCAATAGAATTTGGTTAGACGGGGTTTGGCCCGTGCCCAGTGCCTGACGAAGAATCGACAAGACAATCATAATGCGGGTAAACGCCGTCATACCCAGCAATATCGCGGGGAGCAAGGTCAGCGCCGTCATTACGGCTAAAAGCTGCAAGGAGACCGTATATTCCTGGCCGCCGGCCGGTGTTGGCACAGAGGTTACCGCTGGCAATGACAAGGACGCCGCATTGGCGAACATAGGCATGGCGCACAAGCAAATCAAGCTTACAAGGCGAGTAAGTCTCATTGCTGCTCTCCATCGCGCGAAGACCTTGATGGTTTCGTCACCACTTGGCGCTTTGCCATCAATTTGGCAAATGCCGATTCCGGCACTTTGGCATTGCTGTCGTCCGCCGCCGACGCCCAGGTGTGTAGCGTATTGATAGAAGTGCTTGTGCAACCTAGCAATAGCTTCTCATCGCCTACCTGAACAACTAATAGTTTTTCTTTCATACTTAGCGGTATCTGCGATACCAAGCTCACACCACTCTGACCGGTAGCACCAACTAAACGCGTGCGACGCAAAATCCACATCAAGCCGACAATGCATAATATGACAAACAACAAACTGCCAATCATGCCGGCCACGTCAAAGGACGGACCAACTGGCATCGTAGCGGCCGCCGGTTGAGCTGCCTCGTCTTGCGCATAAACGTTAAGCGGCAGTCCGGCAACGCTTAGTAATAGCGCCATGCGTCCTGCTTGAATGTGCGTCCCGAGCTTAGTCATTAGTGGCGCTCGCGCTCATCCTGACCAACTACCTCAGTCAGCATGATGCCGTATTTATCTTTCACCACCACGATTTCGCCGCGTGCCACCAAAGTGCCATTCACCAGCACGTCTAATGGGGTTCCCGCTGCGCGGTCTAGTTCAATAATTGCACCCTGATTTAAATCACGTAAATCGCGGATGCTCATTTTGGTTCGGCCCACTTCAACGGCAACGCTGACGTTGACATCCATAATCATGTCCAGACTCATATCCTTGCTCATGCGCCCGTTTCCTTTTGTTGCCGATGTTGATTGTGCTGCATTGTTTTCACTCACGCTTTTATGCTCCGCGCTGGCGGCCATTGTGTTGGGATTAGTAGCATCGCCACCGTTTCCATGCTCTTCGTTTATTGAATCAGTCATAGTCAATCCTCAGTGCTGATGTCGATTCGTTTCAGACCTACCGGTCAAGCGTACGGCCAACTTATCTTCATTACTGCCAAACCGACCGTGCATAAATGGCGTGTCGTCGATCATTAACACCACGTCTTCGGCAGAGGGGATGTCAATCACATCGCCTACCTTTAATAAGGAAACGCGTTTTAAACTCATTCGGGTTTGCGCCAAAATCGCCACCAATTCAATCGGGGCCATTTCCAGACCTTCGCACAGACGATCTCGCCAATCAGCGCTAGACGCTTTGGTGGCCGGCTTAGCGGGATCACTTAAACTATCTCGTACTGCGTCGATCGCACTCCACGGCACTATCGACCAAAGCCCGCCAGAAAACTCTCCAACGCTAACGACAAAGCGAGTTGCCACCAGCGAGTCAGCCTCACCAATACTGTCCAACATACGAGGGTCACTAACCTGTGCAGCGATGGTTGGCTCGGTTTTGATAACTGATTTCCAGGCACTGCCAACATCGCTTAATAAGGCCGAACTCAGCATTTCCATAAAGCTAAACTCAGAAACGGACAACTGTTCACGCTGTCCTTTTTGCGAGCTGCCCGAACCACCAAAGTAGCGGTCAACCATTTGAAAAACCAAATCCGATTCGAAGGCCAAGAGAATATTGGCGTTCATGGGTAAACCGCGAACCACTGATATACTGCAAGGTGCAGGCAGCGTATTCAGCATCTCGTCAAATTTCATCACTGTAATTTTGTCTACTCGAACGCCCTCAACCGTAGAGACAAACTCACGCATACGATCGCGGGTGGCGGTGGCAAACTGGGCTTGGATCAAAGACAAGGCTGGGATCAAACGCTGAATCGCGTAGTCCTGTCTCGCTAAATTATATTTAGCGCGGCTGGGATCATTTTCATCCTCGCCCGCCATCAAGGCTTCTAGTTCTTCTGGATCGAGAATATCGCTCACGTCGCTAGCCTCACTGAACTACAAACTTGGTGAAATAAACGGCCTCAACACCCGGCTTACCCGACTCCGCCTTAAGCACACCATTGATGGTAGCCAAAGCCTCATTCTGCAGTTTTTGACGCTGCTCAGCAGTCGCAATAGCCTCTCTATCGAGTTTGCTAAACAACATCAGTAAATCATTGCGAATACGGGGTTCGTATTGCTCAACCTTTGAAAAGACATCGTCCTTGCGTGTCATTAAATCGATTTCGATCATCAAGAAACGAATGCCGCGCTCATTCTGCAAATTCACCACAAAGGACGGTGACAAGCTGTAGTACTCAGGTTCTTTTTTCTGATCCTTTGCAGCCGCCGCTGGTTTACCATCGGCGCCAACGGCAACCGGCTCCGGCGCAGGCTCGTGCATAAAAAACCAGGTACCACCCACTGCGGCCACTAACACCAAGACCTGCACCGCAATCATAATAATTTTCTTATTCATACCTGTTCCCAATTCCTATACCGCCACAAAATCAGCATTCCTACGTGATTAGAGCAAGCCTTATGCCAATCAAAACCAACCTTAAATAACAATGACTTACAAAAAAGTTACAGTGGATTGACAAAAAAATGGCGAACTTCCTTAAACCCTGAGCCACTGTAACAACACAGGGATTTCAGGCCATTAGTAATAACCGAGGCAGGCGTATGCGAATATGGCGTTTAGGTTTTATTCTTAGAAAAAACCAGCGAGTGGGAATGCGGGTTACATGAATACTCGGTCGGGGTCGAGTATGGCGTACTTCTGGATTCAGACTTCAGACCTTTTAACGTCAGACGTCAGGTGTCTGGCGTCGGACTTTAAAGGCATTCGCTTGCGCTCACATGGATCCCCGATCGGGGTCGGGGATGACGTACTTCTAGCTTTAGGCTTTAGGCGTCTGGCTTCTGGCTTCTGGCTTCTGGCTTCTGGCTTCTGGCTTCTGGCTTCGGGCTTCTGGCTTCAGACTCTAAATCGCCGCCATCCACATGTACCGTCTCCGTCATCCACATGTACCGTCTCCGTCATCCTCATGTACCATCTCCGTCATCCTCATGTACCTTCTCCGTCATCCTCAACTCGATTGAGGATCCATATACCTCGCGTTTTAAGTCTCCACCGAACTAACTAATGCGCACGCCAGACATCCGACCTCTTAACGTCAGACGTCTGGCGTTAAAGGCATTCGCTAGCGCTCATCTGGATACTCGATCAGGGTCGAGTACGACTGGGCGACGTTCGAGTTTGGTTTTGGGTTTTGGGTTCTGTGTTCTGCGTTCTGCGTTCTGTGTTCTGTGTTCTGCGTTCTGCGTTCTGCGTTCTGCGTTCTGTATCCAGCATTCTGCATTCCGCGCTCTAAACACTCCCAACAAAAAGCCCCCGCTTTTCTCTATTGTATTGAGTTAAACGAGGGCTTTTGTTGAAACTATGTTTAGCTAAAATCTACTGATGGCAAAGCACCTTGAAAAAGCGCTAGGCGTAATAGTCTACGCCGCTATTTTTCAATATAACTTCGGCATTTAACTCACCCGATGAAACACCGTTATCTTCACCATTTAAACCTTGTTGGCTAGATCCCGCATCACCACCGTTGCCGCGTCCATTGGCAGCGCCAGATCGATCACCGGCGGATTGACCGGCAAACTGTTGGCCGTTATTCCCCGCACTATTATCGTTCAAGTTTGGGTTGTGGCTTACTTTTACTTCTTCTAAACGCAGACCTTGATTTTCCATACCGCTATGCAAGCGCGGCATCATTTTTTCCATTAACTCAGAGGTGTCTCTATTCTGGGCTTGAATTTGCACAGAAGTCGTATCACCTTGCACCGATAGCTGAATATGGATGCTGCCTAACTCCGCGGGGTGAAGTTGCATGGTCGCGGTGTGGACACCGTTACCCGCCATCCACGAAATTTTAGCGGACATCGCCTGGCTCCAGGCCGGGTCGGTTAAGGCGTTTTGGCTTAGACTTAAGGCGACAGGCGCACGTGCGGCACTGCTCTCTGCCGAGCGGCTTTGTGGCGCCGCCGATAGCTCAAGACCAGAGCTAGACTCGGTATTGAGATCAACTGTTTGAAGTGCGGACTTTACTTGCGGTGCGGCACTAGCAGCAGAACTAAGCTGCATTGCATTGGCAAACCCCGTTGTCGGTTTCGCTAATTCGCTCACGGTATTCGGTAGTGGATTGGGGCTTGCTTTGCCGTCAACGGATTTTTCGCTTTTTGCGAGTATCGTATCTGCAAGTTCATTGTCATCGGCTAGTTGACCTTCACTAGCGTCAAGCGAAAGCCCTGCCACGCTGGCTACCACATTTGTCGCGCCGGCATTATTTGTTCCACGAGCAGTTGCTTGTCTCGACCAATCGATTTGTGATTGCTGCCAGGTTACTAAGACTTCGCCCTCTTCAGACAGTAATTGTGTATCGGTATTTTCAAGGGATTCTAGATCAGTAACCGGCAATTCTGTTCCGCTTTTAGGCATTATTTTTCCGCTGAAGCCGATATCCGCTAAAGAGTCAGAGAAGATATCGATATCGCCGCTAAGTTGATCGTCGCCATCAACTTGCGACGCCCCGCCACTCATAAAATCATCGCTGGGCGCCACGCCTTGCGCCGTGCTTAGAAGCAAATTAAACGGCGTTGCTGCCGATGTATCTCCTGTTGGACGACCGCCCGCAGAACCTGAATTTGCAGGACTATTCTGCACGCCGGCTTTGGCACTGCCGTCCATTTTAGGTGACGCTAAACTAATACTGTTCTGCATGGTGTATGACCTGTTTGTTACGTCAATAAATGTAACTAACTTCTGCCTAATTAAATATTAATACCCAATATCTATAGCGCATTGAGTACTATACAAACCTTTTTCTATGCCGCTATTCTGTCTCGTGAATAGTTATGCTGCTAATTGATATACGCAATCTTTATGCCATTGCGTTGCTTTGACGCATTGACCAGACAAATCGCTGGCTACTTAGGTCATCTGCCACACGTTGTTCAGTCGTTTCTGCTTGATATAATTCTTGTTTAACATAGCGCTCGGTGAGCTTTTGCATACTCATGGCACGACGACGGCTATCCATCCAGTGTTTACGATCGGCGTTCATGGCGAGCTCTGCCTTGCGGAGAATTTCACGTTGCTGCGCGATCGCGCCGGATAACTTAGCCATGAAAGCACGGGATTCCTGCAAACGGCGCAAGTCTAAAAACTCACCCGTCACTTTGCGGCTGGCGTCGGCATATTCCTGGTAGTATTGTTTTAACTCGTCGAGTTTATTTTTTTGTGCTTCGCAGTGGCGCTGACTGCTAGAGAACTTATCTGCTTGTTCACGCTCATTGCGCTCGGCAATGCTATTAACCGTTTGCATGCGCTTTGACTTTTTCATTCTCAGCCCTCTCAGGACATCACAACAGAATTTATTATTTACTTTCTTAATCGCTAATCTTCTAGCAACACACTTAGCTGGTCTAATGAACTATCAAAACGCTCTGACTCGTCATAAGCCTGCTGTAAAAACTTGACCATTCTCGGCCACGCCGACACTGCTTCATCTAATCGAGCATCACTTCCGCGCTGGTAGGCGCCAATAGTGATTAAATCTTTGTTCTGCTGATACAGCGAATACATTTGCCGAAAATACCTAACCTGATCCTGATGGCTTTTATCGGTTACGTCGTTCATTGCACGACTCACGGATCTTTCAATATCTATCGCCGGAAAATGTCCTGCATCTGCAAGCGCCCGCGACAACACCACATGTCCATCTAGTATCGCTCTTGCGGAATCAACAATCGGATCATTCTGGTCGTCGCCCTCTGCAAGTACGGTATAAAACGCGGTAATTGATCCACCGCCTGCCGCGCCATTACCCGCTCGTTCGACTAAGGCCGGTAGCCGCGCAAACACTGATGGCGGATACCCCTTTGTCGCTGGCGGCTCACCCGTAGCAAGCGCGACCTCACGTTGAGCTTGAGCGAAACGGGTAAGAGAATCCATAAGTAGTAACACCTGCTTACCCTGATCACGAAAGTGCTCAGCAATAGATGTTGCCAGCCACGCGCCTCGCATTCGCATCAATGGCGGGTGGTCTGCAGGGGTCGCTATGACCACCGCACGCTTCATGTCTTCGGTACCCAATATGCTATCGATAAATTCTTTAACTTCCCGGCCCCGCTCACCAATCAAGCCAACTACCACCACATCGGCTTCGGTAAACCGCGTCATCATGCCTAATAGAACGCTCTTCCCTACGCCGCTGCCCGCAAACAAACCCAAACGCTGACCACGGCCAACGGTTAACAATGCGTTGATTGAACGCACACCGACATCCAAGGGTTCGCGTATCGGCTGGCGCAGCAAGGGGTTTATCGGTACACCAGAGATAGAGCGGGTCTCAGTGCAATTCAGCGGGCCTTTGCCATCTAAAGGTCTGGCCGCACCATCTAAAACACGACCAAGCAAACCGTCACCGACGGGAAAATCTGAGCCCTTTTCGATGGGTATTACCCGGGCATTAGGCATCACACCGCGCAACTCGCCGGTGGGCATTAAGAGTATTTTATCTGTGGCAAAACCTACCACTTCGGTCTCCAACCACTCTCCATCTGCTGCCTCGACCAAGCAATAGCCGCCGACGGGGGCCTTGCAGCCAACCGCTTCCAACATGGTGCCTACAACGCGTTTTAATTGACCTTCCACCACAGGGCGATCAGCACCGCTTAAGCGCTGACGATACTGGGCGAACTTTCCGCTCAGCTCACTGCGTGGTGATGTAGTCATACATAATCCTTAACTATAGAGCGCATGATTCTGTAGGTTGGGTTGAGCGGTAGCGAAACCCAACAAGCGATGGTAGAGCATCCCACCATGTTGGGTTTCGTTCCTCAACCCAACCTACGTTCTGGCGCGGTTTATTTGCCGTGTTAGTGGCCAAGCCCCGGCAAACTCATTCCATGCTCACCGAGCATTTCTGCGCTAATACGCTGAATACGGGTTTCTAATTCTTCATCAATACGTGAGCAATCATTGCTAATGCGGCACCCACCGCGACTTACCGTTGGGTCTTCCAGCAGTATCCAGGCAGAATCCAGGGCCTCACCCCGTTCTTCTGCAAGCTGGCGAAGCACATCGACATCGGCGGGATTGAGGTAAATATTTAAATCGCCACTGCTAATCGGCAAGGCTTCGACCGCTTGATGCACCAAGTTTTCAATTAACTCAGGCCGAACGCTCAATTCATGGCGCAATAACTGGCGGGCCACGGATAAAGTCATGTTGAACAACTCGCGTTCTAACTCGCCATCTACCCATTTTTGCGGCTCGCGCAATGCGGCCATCGCCAACTGCAATTGCTGGCTTTGCTCTGCCAAGATTCGCTTCGCCTCTGCCTGGCCTTCTGCCAAACCCTGTTGATAGCCCTGCTTTTTGGCGCTTTCGCGGGCGAGCTCTAGCTCATTGGCAAGCTCAACTTTCGCTGTAGATTCACTTTTCGACTTGCTGGTATTTGCGACTGCGCCACTCACCACCGGCGGCACCCAGCTTTGATAGGCCCGTTCTTCTGCCCGTTTTTCAGTTGTGCTATCAACAACAGCGGTCTGTGGGGCAGCGCTGTCGTTGATAACCCGAGGGCTAAATACCTGAAAAACATCTGACATTCTTTTTTCCCTAGGCCAGTTTGTATTAATTGTCTTAACGCAGCGGACTATAATTAAGCTTATACAAGCCTATGCATGGCATTCGCTCTAAACGTAGTCGTCGCCGCCGCGACCCAAGTCAATTTGGCCTGCATCCGCGAGCTTTCTCGCCACCGCCAAAATATCTTTCTGAGCCGCTTCTACATCACTCAGTTTCATGGGACCACGAGAGTCCATATCTTCAAGCAACATCTCCCGTGCACGTTTCGACATATTGCCCAGTAATTTCTCGCGCACCTGTTCGTCGGCACCTTTCAGTGCCAGAGGTAATACGTCCGAACCCACTTCGCGCAACAGGAGCTGGATACCCTTATCCGGAATATTAACGAGGTTACCGAACACAAACATCAGGTCTTGAATACGCTCTGACAGAGTTTGGTTTTCCTTGGCAACCGCTTCTAAAATACGGGTTTCGGAATCTGGATCTAGACCATTCATAATGCCGGCAACGGTCATGGCACCATCGATTTTGCGATTTTTAAATGTAGCGGTAACCGATAGTTTTTTCTTAAGAACCGTTTGCAACTGGCGCATAGCGGACTGGGGAATGGTTTGCATATTGGCAATACGCAACACAATATCGTCTTGAAGAGCCGGCGGCATTTGTTTTAAAACCGCCACAGCTTGCGCCTGATCCATGTGTGCCATTGTTATGGCGATAATCTGAGGATGCTCATCTTGCATCATGTGCAGCAAGGCTTCTGGCTCTAACCAGCGCAGTGAACTCATTTCCTGGGTTTCTTCGTCGCCAAGCACACGGTCAGCCATAGTCGTGCCTTTTTGATCACCGAGAGTGGAGGTGAACAACTTCCGCACATAGCCCTGCACACCGACACCCAGCGAGGTTTCTTGGTGTAAAGAGGTTCTAAACTCATCGACGACCGCTTCCGCCAGGCGATTGTCTACGCTGCGAATAGAGGCCATGGCCGTGCCGATTCGCTCTACCTCATAAGGCTCAACGAACTTCAGAACTTTAGAAGCCTGTTCTTCACCAAGCATCAATAAAAATAGTGCGGCCTTCTCGCTGCCTTTGCTACCAGAATTCATTGCCATCTCAGGATTTGCCATTTTCTTCCGCCACCCATTTTTTCATTACTTGAGCAACCCGTTGCGGATTTTCATCCACTACCGAGCGCACCTCTGTCATCTTGTCTTCAAAGCCCATACGACCAGCTATTGGGGGCGCGCCTAGCGCAGCAATAGCAGGATGCAATACCTCACCGCTTAAGCTGCCGTCGCCACCGTTGCCTATAGAGCGCTGTGCTGAGTGCGCTCCGCTAACCTGTGCCTGCATTAAGGTACGCATACCTGGGCGCAATATGGCGAAGATAATAAACAGCACACCAACACCAATTAGTGACTGTTTAATTAAATTCGCGAACCATGGCTGTTCCCAAAAGCCCGGTGCGGTCATGTCCATTTCCATCGTTTCTACTGGTCTAAAGTCTGCCGACACAACAGTTACACGATCACCGCGAGCGGCGTCAAAACCAATGGCGTCACGCACCAGTAAATTCAATTTTTCCAGCTCTGTCGGTGACACCTCTACCGTGACGGTTTCACCCTCGTCATTTGTGCGCTGATGATTAGCCACCACGACGGCGACTGAAAGACGACGCACCATACCCGTCGGGGTAGACGAGTGGTTTAGAATACGTTCGATCTCATAGTTACGCACAATGGAGCGATTACCTGTATCAGCTTTCGCCGCTTCTTCCACACCACCGCTACTTGGCGGTTGATTGCTCAATGCGCCCGGTATACCGCTGGCGTTAGCGTTTACGTTACTGCCATCCATCTGCTCGTTAATTTGCTCGCTGCGAACCACTTTGCTTTCAGGGTTCCAGGTCTCACGACTCTCTTCAGCGCTAGAAAAATCAATATCTGCCGCTACCTTTACGCGAACCTGACCAGCATCTGCCAGTGGCCCCAACAATTCTTGAATATTTTGCTGATAAGCTTCTTCAATCCGCTGACGGTAGGTAAATTGGCGCGAGCTAAGACCCAGATCATCTTTCTCACCCTGGTAAGACAGCTGCTGGCCTTGCTGATCAACGACCGTCACCTGCTCAGGTGATAAACCGGTGATGCTGGACGCCACCAGATTTACAATGGCTGCTACGTTCTGTTTATCGATCACGCTGCCGGGAAATACATCTAGCATAATTGACGCACTGGCGGCTTTGCGATCACGCACAAAGACAGACTGCTTTGGAATTGCCAAATGCACACGCGCTTTGCGGACCTGATGCATACTTTCAATGGTGCGCGCCAGCTCTTGCTCTAGCGCGTAGTGGAATTTCTTTGACTGCATGAATTCGCTAACGCCAAAGCCCTGCTCTTGCTCTAGCATCGCCATACCCGATCCATCACGCATAACGCCTTGTCCAGCCAGTTTGATACGCGCATCGTGCAACTGCGTCGAAGGCACCATAATAGAGCCGGTATTGTCCTGAATCTTATAAGGGATACCCGCAGCGTTTAGGGCGTCGACTACCCCAGCTGCGCGCTGAGGTTCTACGTTGGCGTACAAAGTGCGGTAGTCACTGCCCTGCGACCACATCACCGCCGCGACCCCAACGGCAACACTGGCGGCAATACCCACCAGTATAAGTAGTTGACGCAGGACATCGTTTCCCGCCATTTGCGCAAGCAAGTTTGCGGGCATGTTTCCCTTAGCTTCGGCCATACTGATTCTCCACCGACACTGTTACGCTTAGAACTGCCATTACATCGACATCCTCATCACTTCTTGATAGGCATCCACAAACTTATTACGCACTTCAACTAGCGCTTTAAAACTTACTGATGATTTCTCCATATTAACCATAACCTGAGTCAAGCTAACATTTTCGTCACCACGTTCGAATGCCGCCGCCATCGCACTGGCATTCTTTGACGTCTCATTTACGGCGTCAATTGATTGCTTAAGCATAGAACCAAAATCGACCTTCGGCGTAGCGCCAACATTAATCGCGCCTAAATTACTTGGATCAAACTCAGGCTTGGCAATACCGGTTTGATCGCGGATTGAGCGAATTTGGTTAAGAATCGAATCTACTCTCATATCTGACATGTCGAGGCTCCTTAACCGGCGATATAGCTTTGTTCACGCAGACGCGCCAATTTATAGCGCAAGGTGCGTGGGCTGATTCCGAGGATTTCCGCCGCTTCCTTCTTAGAACGACCTGTGCGCAATGCATCGCTAATCACACGACGCTCCTGGTCACGCATATACCCATCTAACACACCATTAGTTTCGCAAGACGGAAGATCAGCGATGTTGCGATTAGCTAATTCAAAGCGCTCATCAAAATCACTAATAAAGCTCAAGCCTGTTTCAAACTGTACGTCGCGCTCACTAATCGTTTCTTGCTGGCGAAGAATCAGGGCGCGCTGAATGACGTTATCAAGTTCCCTGACATTACCAGGCCAAGCGTAGGCAAATAGTTTTTGAATTGCTTCGTCTGTCAGCATCGCAGCGGGATCACGCACACTGCTATCTCGACTTAAGAAGTGATGTGCCAATGGCAGAATGTCGCGGCGACGTTCCGCCAAACTCGGCACCAACAAGGGAAAAACATTTAAACGATAGAACAAATCTTCTCTGAATTCGCCCTCGCGAACCGCACAGCGCACGTCCCGGTTGCTGGTCGCAATAACCCGCACATCGAGCTTTAAGGTCTTGCGGCTACCCAAGCGCTCAAGCTCGCGCTCCTGTAATACCCGCAATAGTTTGCTCTGCAAGCCAAGATCCATCTCGGAAATTTCGTCCAACAATAGTGTGCCGCCCTGAGCCTGTTCAAACTTACCGGTGTGACTATTGATCGCACCGGTGAACGCGCCCTTTTCATAGCCAAACAACATGGCTTCTAACATATTCTCTGGAATTGCCGCACAGTTTAAGGCGACAAAAGGCGCCTCAGCGCGGCGAGACTGGCTGTGAATAAAGCGCGCGTAAACTTCCTTACCCGCGCCACTCTGACCACTAATCAATACCGTCGCATCCGTTCTGGCAACGCGAGTCGCCAGTTCCTTGACAGCAATCGAGGCCTTATCGGCGACTATTAAATCAGCCATTAGCACGACCTCCCATTTCCATTTTGTTATGCGCGGATAGGCTTTTCGCTATTGAAAGCTCAGCAACAAGTCGGCTTGACGCATAGGCTAATTCTTGATGACAGGATTCCAAACAACGACTCTGATGCATATCGCCATTATTCTGAAAAGATTTATTTTTGTGTTTATCGTTTGTCATCGTCGTAGACCTACATCAGTTACCTGCAGAGACTAAAGCAATGCTCATGCCATTATATTTTTACTATAAAATACAATAACTTATTAACCTTAATCGAAAATACGACGGTTTTTTGGCGGGTGTTTTTTGGCATAAATTTTTAGCGGAATTTATAATTGTTTTAGTATCTAATTTGTCTATACGTATAAACAACCAGACCTTAGAAAGTAAATTTATTGGTATAGCTAATTTACGGAAACAGGCGGAGTAAAAAAACGTAGAGTCGTCGCTACATAACCCGCTGACACTAACAGGACATTACCCTTCCCTACCTCAACCAGGTGAAAAAAGGACGGCAATCAACAGGCTATTTCCCTCAACATGAACTTATAACCAGTCCAGTTATTACAGTTTGTATAACCGAATGAAAGGGGACTCTGCTCACAATACTAAATGATATACGAGCTGCATATATGCAAGACGGGAATAGGCGTTAAAAACGGAGGGAGATTGTATTACTGACCCGAACATAAATGTGTTGGGAATTTTCTAACTATTTTAAAAACAGAGCAGCGCTCTGCTGCGCTATCTCGGCAATTTACATAACTCCAAGCTTCTTCATTTTTTCTGCCAGCGTAGTGCGCTGCAAACCGAGTAGCTGTGCCGCGCGGGTTATTACGCCCTCTTCCTTGCGCAGCGCTTCAGTGATAAACCACTGCTCGATATCCTGTAGATAGGATTTTAAGTCAATACCTTCGGCAGGCAGCGGCGGTTTGCTGCTGTCGCCCACCGACAGAGCCACTTCGAAATCCGCCTCACAGGGGCGTGACATCAGTGACGTAATTAAGACGTCTTGATCTTCGCGCTCATCTTCAACCGTTAGATCAACCATTCCCATGGTGCGGAACTGCTTAGGTAGATCATTCATACCTATCAGTTTGCCAGCGTGAGTAATGGCTAGGCGCTCCATTAAGTTCTCGAGCTCGCGAATATTGCCAGGCCAGCCATACAGTTTTAGGGCCCGCATCGCGCTTGAAGAGAAGCGCGGCGTACGCATACCTTTGGCTTCTAATTTTTCCATAAAGATCGACATCAATGTTGCCACGTCTTCGGTGTGCTCTCTTAGCGCCGGTACCTCGATGGGGAATACATCTAAACGATAAAATAAATCCTGACGGAAGGTGCCCGCCTCGACCATTTGTTCAAGGTTGCGGTGAGTCGCAGCCAAAATACGGACATTGCATTTTTTGGTTTCGTTGCTTCCAACCCGCTCAAAGCAGCGCTCTTGCAATACCCGCAGCAGCTTAACCTGCATAGGTAGGCTCATATCGCCGATTTCGTCTAGAAACAATGTGCCGCCTTCTGCGAGCTCAAAACGGCCCTGGCGCGTAGCTATGGCGCCAGTGAAAGCACCCTTTTCGTGACCAAACAGCTCACTTTCTAACAGGTCGGCTGGAATAGCACCACAGTTAACCGGGATAAAGGCTTTTCCTGCCCGTGAAGATGATTCGTGAATACGACGGGCTACAACTTCTTTGCCGCTACCAGATTCGCCACGAATTAGTACTAAAGTGTCAAAGCTCGATACCTGAGAAATCAACTCATCAAGATCGCGCATTGCTTTTGACTCCAAGGACTTTTTGGCAATTAAATCATAACCATCTGAGATTAATTTTTTATTCTGTTGCATTGAAATCTCACTCATTCAATGAAAGTAGCGCACAACAGTTGTACCTATATATTCGTTTGTTGTGACGGCTTAGATAACGATGAGGAAATCTCGCCACATCGCCAATAGGGCTATTGTGCAGAATTTACGGGAGGGAAGAGAATACGTGAATGTCCTAGGTTCTATAACGCGATACGACACAAACTAGAGTGGGTAGCTTGTGCAGATCCTAGGTATTGCTTAAATAACGTCCTACATTGCGGATATTGCGGCAGGACTGATTGGCCTCGTGAGCCAAGCTACCACGTTGGCGATACAGCATTTCACTCACAAGCTGATCAACGGCTAGAATATTTTCTATTGCACTGGCAACATCACTGCTCTCTGCTGGGGAGCAAGGCGTTGCAAAAAACTCATCCATAAGCACTCGGCGCCGTCGCTGCTCGCTAAGTGCGGCCAGCCAGTCATTGCTCTCTGCCAGCTCTCTTATATACTCGGTAAGCTCCACAAGCGCTTGTAGGCTGTGCTGTCTAGCGGTCAATGCGGTGCTTATATTTGCTATATTATTCATTAGTCACCTTAGAGATGCCCCACCCGCAGTCTGCGCACCGCGGACAGAGCAAAAACCTACACCTAAAAGAAATACCGTTACATTGTGAGCGCCGCTAAACTCTCGCCCTTGCCACTATTTTGTAAACCGTCGGGAATGGCATCCCATGCTTCTTTCAATTCACGTAACAAGGACGAGACTTCGTCTAAACCGGTAACGTCGTTATTGATGTTTGCCAGCAAGAGACGACGATTCATATAGTCGTATAAGCTCTCTAAGTTATCGCTCATTTTAGCGTCAATATTATGATCTAAGCTCATTCGCAAACCGTCGATGATAGACATAGTACGATTTACTGCATTTATCTTCTGAGGCACTTCGTGACGCTGCATATGACCTTTGGCAATTGCAAGCCGATCAAGCGCACCATCCATTAACAGTTGAATTAAGCGGTGTGGACTCGCCGCCGACACCCTAGATTGGGCCCCTACTGATGCGTATGCTTGAGTCGCTCTACCTGCTGAATAACTCATATTCTTTCCTCTTGATAAGCCCCTTTGCTTATCCTAATTGACGACTTTTCAGCGGATTTCTTTAGTCTTTTATCAAGGTACTTATACGTATAAAGACGGCCTATTTACCATTTTTAAACACAGTACCCGGCAAGTTTGCCAGCTGCTGAGTGAGAAAGTCGCCGGTTGAATTAAGCTGCCCCAGCAGGCTATCTAGTGCGCTAAACTGAGCTTGGTAGCGGGCTTCGATTCCCACGATACGGGCATCCAAGGCTTCTCTTTGCTCGTTAATCCGCTTGACCTGACTGGTAAGGCCGTCAGTACGATTCGTTAAAATGCCGCCGCTTGCAGTGAGGTCGCCAATTAAACTATCGAGACGAACTGCATAGCCGGATTCGCTAGAAAATATTCCGCTTAATTTGTCAAAATCGGAGGCGACGACCTCAGCAAACACCGTGGTGTCGATAACCAACTTGTTCTTATCGCCGGTGGTGATGCCTATTTCCGCTAGCGAGTCGAGCTCAGTTCCCAAGCCGCTCACTATCGTTCCCATTTCTTGGCGCAATTGATTGGCTACGCTGCGCGTTGCTGAATCGCCCTGCAATAATCCCGCAGTTTTAGATTCTGGGTTGTAGGCAGTCAGGTCATTTATGGTGGTCATCAGGGTATTATAATTGTTTACAAAACCCTCAATCGCACTCTTAACCGATTTAGTATCTACTTGAACTTTAAGGCTAAAGCTTTCACCTGGCAGCGCTTTTTTGAGGTCTAAACTTACGCCTTCGATCATGCCTTCAATTTTGGTATCCGCGCTGGTTTTGTTGAAACCGTCAACGATGACAATGGAATCTAAGGCCTCTGCTTTCTCAACCATTGAACTAACTTGTGAACCTAGATTGGTATCGTAGGCGAGCTGGCTCAAGTCGCCACTAGCTCCGGCGGTGACAGAAATATTAATGGCATTCTCAACACCCGTTTTTGTGGAGGAAAATACCAGGTGAGCGCCGTCTTGATCATTAATGATTGACGCGCTTACACCACTGTTAGCTGCTGCAGAATTTACCGCGTCACGTATTTCCGCCAAGCTATCCGCACCCTCGGCGACAGCGACTGAAAATGATTCGCCATTGATAGTGAAGTTTAACTCGCCACTGCCGACACTGGTGGCGCTATCGGTATACGCTTGCGACGCTATTTTATGGCTTGTCGCCAATTGTTCTACTTTAACTGAATAGGTGCCAGGCGCTGCTGTTGCGGTGGTCGTTGCGGAAAACACCGTGGGATCGCCAACGGTCGCACTACGTTTGGTAAAGCTTTCAGGGTTTTTAAGTGTACTGAGGCTAGCTTTGAAGTTTGTTAGGGCAGATTTAAGGGACCCAAACGCCGATAGACGCGCCTGAATTAATGATTCCTTGGAGTTTAATCGTGTTTCCACTGGGCTGCGTTCGGCAGCAACAAGCTGTGAGACGATACTATTAATATCGAGCCCTGAACCAATTCCCGATGCGGTTAAAGATGCCATATCATTTACCTACCCGCTTTTAGCAACAATATATTATGAAGAGATACTGCCGCTTCGCTATAATCACATGTACTTACTAACATGCAATATAAGCTGCTTTGTGTTTTAAAAAGCCTTAAGCTCAAATCTGCATGTCCTATTCGGCTTTACTATGCAGATATCACGCCAATCAGGCTTGGTCTTCAATTAAGCTGCCCGTCCCCTCAATAAAAACCCGCGCAATATTGAGAAGCTCCTCCGGTGGTATCTGCCGAATGACTTCGCCAGACTCAGCGTGAATTACTTTTAAGACTGTACGTCCAGTGTCTTCATCTATCGAAAACTCTAGGTCTCGCTCGCGATCTTTAAGTATTTCATTGAGCTTTGCTACCGCTTGTTCGGTACGCTCTATATTGCCCGGCGAGCTCAATTCCGTCGCCAAGGCCGCCGCCATACGACTCAACTGTTCAGGCTGATTCGCTTCCGAGCTTTTATCTGCGGACGGCTTATTAGCAGCAGAGAGCGGCAATTTGGCGCCGACATCTGCGCCCTTGGGCAAAGAACTGCCGCCCTGAAACTGACTAGACGCGGCCGCTACCTGACCAACAGTCATCGTACTGTTCGCCGTTCTAACAGGCGCTTTGACTAAGCTACTCGCGACTGCTTGGGTATGTAAACTAGTATCCATAACGTAACCTTTCACCCTTTCAAACAGCTATTCGGAAAACACGAATAGGGCCTATTGGCCCTTAAGTCTCTCCCTTTAACTCCCTTTCCGGGCCGAAAATCCCGCGCTCACTGAGCGCGGGAAGTCATCGGGTTGTTGCTTATTGCAGCAGACTTAAGGCAGCCTGTGGAAGCGAGTTAGCCTGGGCTAGGATGGCGGTGCCAGCCTGTTGCAGGATTTGCGCTTTAGTCAGGTTTGCCGTTTCAGCAGCGAAGTCAGCGTCCAGAATCCGACCACGTGATGCAGACAGGTTTTCAGAGATTGTCTGCAAGTTAGTGATCGTTGATTCAAAGCGGTTTTGAACTGCACCGAACTCGCTGCGCAGTGTACTTACCGAATTAAGCGCTGAGTCGATACGCTGTATCGCGTCATTCGAGTTTGCTACCGAAGATACTGATACCGAAGACAAAGTCGTTGTGTCTTTAGCAACGGTGCCGTCAGCTACCCCGATGGTAGTGCCGCCTACAACTGTGATGGTGTCTGAAGATGACAAGGTCACTGAGCCGTAGCTTGTGTCGTCACCCACACCGCCAACTGCACTAGTTTCGTCAAGGGCAATTTCACGACCATCTGCGGAGGTGAAGATAACATCTGTACCCGATACCGAAGCTGTTACACCAGTTTCAACCGATTTCTGGTTAACTGTGTTGACGAAGGAGTTGATATCAACAGCGGTAGATACGTCAGTGGCTGCGTCGAACACGTCTACACCGTTGATGGTCAGGGCGTATGTATTACCAGACGCGCCACCGATAGCGCTGAAGGCTAGAGTGCTCTCGTTGGTTGCCGTTGCGCTCAAGCCAAATACACCGGCTGAGTTAATCGCATCGGCTTTAGCGAATGCGCTCGCTGCGGTTTGGCCAGCGCCATTACCTGCTGTAGACGCGTCGATTACCACTGCATCACCATCTCCCACTGCAATACTCAAGGTATTGGCTGGAAGTGCATCTGATGTAGCTATACCAGTTGCGCTAGCAATCTGACCGATCTGGTTAGATTTAACACCTGTGGCTAAGTTAACGCTGATGGTTTCACCGACGTTGGCACCTACCTGGAAGCTGGCGCTGCCGAAGCTACCGTCGAGAAGTTTGGTTCCGTTAAAGGAAGTTTGGCTGCCGATACGGTCGATCTCAGCTAGACGTTGCTGTACTTCTGAGTCCAGTGCCGCGCGGTCAGAGGCAGAGTATGTTGAGTTAGCTGACTGAACCGCTAGCTCGCGAATACGCTGTAAGTTGTTAGTAATTTCGTCGATGGCCGCTTCACCAGTTTGGGCTAGTGAGATACCGTCGTTGGCATTACGAACCGCTTGGTTCAAACCGTTGATTTGGGTTGTGAAGCGTGTAGTGATCGCCAAACCAGCCGCATCATCTTTCGCGCTATTGATACGCAGGCCAGTAGAAAGGCGCTGCAATGAAGTGTTCAATGTTTCTTGCGACTTTTGCAGGTTACGCTGTGCATTCAGTGACGCAACATTGGTGTTGATACTTAGGGCCATGGTAAATCTCCTTTCCACTCTATGCGGTATAAAGACTAAGTGTCTTTGATTAAGCACCAGCCCGATTGGCTGTATTTTGCTTTCACCCCATATAACGGAGATTTCAGGGAGATCTTTAAGTTTATTTAGTAAGTAGATGTACGCACTTGGATCCGTAATGCCCTTCGTAAATCAAGGATTTATGCAGTTTCCGCCGGAAAAATCGCACGCTTTAGCAATATCGACCTAAGATTTTAAAACTAAAATTAAAGTGCTATTAAAAGTTGCTTGAGGAAGAGTACAAAGAAAGGGAAGTATTTGATGCCAGCTCGAATCCTTCGAACCAGCATCGAGGGTTTAGATGTAATTAAATAACGACAAGCCCTGGGTCTTAGCAAATGCCTGCTGGGCAGCCTGCAATGCCGCCTGCTGCTGGCTAAATCTAGAGATTGCTTCCGCGTAGTCTAAATCGTTAATCAAACTCAGATTTTCAGATATTTGCAAACTGGCGCCTGAATTTATATCAGTTTGACGCTGCAAGGACTCCATTCTCGCGCCAATACTGGACTGCTTCTGTATAAGATGGTCAATCGCACGGTCAAAACTGCTAAGGGCAGTGTTTATTTCATTGTGCTGATCGGCTCTTTCAGTCGGGTTTTTACGTGGCGTTTCTAGAGACAGCGCTAGCGCCTCGACCATAGAAAACAGATCTTGCCGCTTTGAGGGCGCAAGCGTGAATTCATCTCCTGCTGCCGGCGTGCCTTTTATACTCACCGACATACCCGCGACTTGGATGTCGCCACCACTGAGGTAGTCGCCGGAATCGATAACTGCACCGCCACTATCCAAAATATCGTATTGGGTTTCACTATTAAAACGAACACTCACCGTGTCGTGGTTGAATGCTTGGACGTTTGCAACGCTGCCAGCATTAATAATGCCGGTTCCGGTATTGCCATCGGCGGCACTGGCGATAAATTGGCCATTACCGTTGAGAATACTCATATACACATCAGAGCCCGGATCACCGTCTGCCATGCGACGCGAGGGTCCAATCTGTAATTGGCGCTGGCCATCGTCTCCGTTGTAGCTATAGCCATTAGCGGTTTTTGAGAATGGTGCACTGCCCTCTTGGTATCCCGCAAAAATGAAATGGCCGCTACTGTCTTTGGTATTGGCATATGCCAGTAAATTATCTAATTGCTGGCGAAGCTCAGAGGCTATGGATAGGCGCGATTCGTTACTCTGGGAATCATTATTCGCCTGGACCGTCAGCTCACGGATTCGCTGGACGACGTCTATGCTGCTGCCAACCACACTTTCTTCAAGACGCAGACGACTGTCTAGTAATTCCGAATTGCGCATATATTGTTCAGTTTGTTCCTGCGCGCGGCTTAGCTCCAAACTCCGCACCGCACCGACCGGATCATCGGATGGAGTGAGTATACGCTTGCCAGTCGACAGCTGCTGCTGCGTCGCCGCCAGCTTTGATTGCTGGTTCAGCATGCTGGTCACACTGTTGGTATACATTTGACTTGTCGAAATTCTCATCGAATTACTCTCTTTAGCTACAACGCTATGCCGTGCAGACTCGCCGTGTTAAAACGACTTATCGAAATGCACCCATCAGGGCCTGAAACAAATCATTGGCGACGCCGGCGGCTTGAGCGGCGGCCTGATAGGCCTGTTGAAATTTCAATAAATTAGCCGCCTCTTCGTCTAAATTCACACCCGATATTGCCTGCTGATTACTGCGAGTTTGATTAAGCAAATTTTCTTGAGATTGTTGGTTAATCTGTGCACTGCGAGTTGCTACAGCAATATTCCCAACCAAACCATTTACGGTATCTTGAATACTCGCGCTACCGCCATTAAGGACCTTGCTACTTTCCGCCCCCGCCATTTTTAGAAGGTTGCGGTTGTCGCCCAAGGCATTTGTGTTGGCAGCGATCGTGAAGCTATCGCCCGCTTGTGGTGATCCGGTAATCACGACTTTATTGCCGTTGATAGTGATGCCTGAACCCGATGCATAGCTAAAGCTACCTGCACCATTTATCTGGTAAGAGGTTGGCGATAAAAATTGTATGTCAACTGCGTCCAGTAGATTCGGATTGCTGCTATCAACGACGTCAGTTTCTGAAATCTTTCCGGAACCAATATTATTTAGGTCAGCGGTACTCCGGGTTGCCGCCGCTGCAGCAATGCCCGCAGGATCAGTCATCACCACTTTTAAGTTCTCAGCTGCGCCGCGTGTTGGACGCAATAGAAACTGATCTCCCACTGAGGCCGCCGACGTTAAGCTGAGCGATACGCCGCCCACCACAAAAGGATCTGCCACGCTGCCGCTACCGGTCACACCAGTTAATTCGGCACCACTACTTTCGTCAAAGAAGCGCCAACCGCTGCCGTCTAAACGAATCAAGGTATTGCTGCCATTGAGCGCAGATACATCCGTTATTTGAGCCGTTATTTCAGCACCGCTGGTGTTATTTCTACTACGGAAGACATCAGGTTCTGGCACCGAAAAGATATCGCCACCTTGAGCGCCTTTTAAATCCATACCGGCGCGGTTGATCGTATTTAGCGTATCGGCAATGGCAACAGTGATTCTGCCTAGCTCATTGCGCGTGTCGTTGAGTACGCCATCGCGGAAGCTCAAGGTGCCGCCCAAGCTGCCACCGCGCAGACTACCGCTGATCACCGCCAGACTGCCGCCGACGTCCATTGCGATTTCTGTCCGACCCGGCTCGAAAGGATTGGGCACTGTACGCATAGCAATGGCACGCTCACCAAGCACCAAGGCCTCACCGTTGCCAATAAAGACACTAACACTGCCGTCGGCTTGCTCAACTGACGTCGTGCCAATGAGTTCATTTAACTCTAGCAGCGCTTGGTCGCGTTGATCGAGCAAATCATTGGCATCTGTACCGAACTGCCCCTGTGTTTTACTGATCATTAAATTGATATCAGCTATCTGCTTACTGAGATCATTAATGTCACTTATCGACGCGCTCACGCGGGTATTCACTTCGCGATCCAAGGTGTCCATTTGCGATGACATATCTGCAAAGCGATCACCCAAGCCCTGCGCCTCAGCCAACATCAATTGCCTGGCGGAAATAGATGAAGGGTTGTCGGCAACGTCCTGCAAACTATTATAAAAGCGGGATAAAGACGCACTCAGACCAAGTTCGGTATCCGCCAGTGCGTTATCTACCTGGGTCGTCAATTGGTAATAGGCATCTGCCTGCGCGAAAGCAGATTGGGAGCTGCGCAGCTGATCCACTGTAAAACTACTGTAAACACGGCTTACCGACGACACTTTGACACCGGAGCCAATAGTTAAATTTCCAGACTGGGAAGGCACACGGGTAGCAAAATCCACTTTCTGGCGGCTGTATCCTTCCGTGTCGGCGTTGGCAATATTGTGACTGGTGGTTGCCAAGGCGCGCTGGTAAGACACCAGTCCCGACAAAGCATTACCTAGCATATCACCCATGATTTACCCCTTATTTACTGAACGACTTATCGGCCGTCAGACTAAAATCCTGAATACTTTTCTCAATCCCGCCGAGCTGTTGCAAACGACTACGCAGCGCCGCGCCCTCTCCGCTGAGCGCCTGTGGAGCTTGCTCTGCAGGGCCAACTAATTGCGTCACAATGGCCTCTGCCATACCAATGCCACCTTGATCTGACAGCGTTACCGACAACTGGCTATCGAGCATTTCTTCGTACATACCCACGCTGCTATCACTAAACAATCCGCTTTCCTGAACGCCGGCGCGCATACTCTTTAACATCATTTGCAAAAATAGGGCTTCGAACTGTTTGGCAACCGGCTTTACTGCCTCTTCCGGCGATAGCTCAGCATCGCGGCGTAGCGATGCCAAACCGGAGAAGTCGTGATAATTACTAGCTGCCTTAACGTCCATGGTATTTCACCGTCGCCTTTATATAGCGTCTAAATAACCAGGAGCTCGGCACGCAGTGCACCGGCCTGATCTAAAGCTTCAAGAATGGCCACCAAATCGCTTGGCGAAGCCCCGACATTGTTAATTGCCTTAACGATGTCTTCGAGGGTGACGCCTGCATCGAGCAAGAACATCCGCGAACCGCTCTCTTGTACATTAATATCTGATTTTTGCGCTGCTACGGTTTCGCCGCCTCGGGAGAAGGCGCCAGGTTGGGACACCTCAACGCTCTCGGAGATCGATACAGTCAGGGAGCCGTGACTTACCGCCGCTGGCATAACCCGCACATTGCCACCTATAACGATGGTGCCGGTGCGCGAATTAACGACCACACGCGCCCCCGCTTCAGATGGCGTGATTTCTAAACTTTCAAGCATCGAGATAAAGGTCACGCTGCGATCCGCATTGCTTGGACCCAATACTTTTACCGTCGCTGAATCCATGGCGCTGGCCGTACCTTCACCGAATTTCGCGTTTATTTCTTCCGCAAGACGTCGCGCCGTGGTGAAGTCAGACTTCTTCAAGTTCAGCATAATCTCACCGTTAGACGACATCATACTCGGCGCCGGGCGCTCGACAATCGCACCGTTTGGTATACGACCAGCACTGGGTATATTCACGGTAACCCGCGATCCGTCTGCGCCAGAAACACCTAAACCACCGACTAAAAGACTACCCTGCGCCACCGCGTACACTTGACCGTCAGCGCCCATCATTGGCGCCATTAGCAGGCTGCCGCCACGCAAGCTGGCGGCGTTGCCGATCGACGACACAGTGACATCAATTGTCTGACCCGGTTTGGCAAACGCGGGTAAACTCGCGTGCACGGTCACGGCCGCTACGTTCTTTAGCTGCGGATTAACATTGTCTGGCACACGGACACCAAAGCCGGTCAACATATTGCGAATACTTTGAATGGTAAATGGCGCTTGACTGGTTTGGTCACCAGTACCACTTAAGCCAACCACTAAGCCGTAACCCACTAACTGGTTCTCACGCACACCAGCCACATTCACCAGGTCTTTTACGCGCTCAGCCTGTGCGGCAGGAATCTGACAAGACAGCACAACCGTGATCGCGATCAATGCGTTGCGAAGAGATGTTAGTTTAATAAATGCCGACATGACGGTGTACCTCAAAAGGGCGACAGTACGGACTGGAACACCCGTCCCAGCCAGCCCATAGAATTTGCATCTGCCAAGGCGCCTTTGCCGCTGTAGGTAATACGCGCATCGGCCACCTTGTAGGATGGCACTGCATTGTCGGCGCCGATATCTTCAGGGCGAACAATGCCTTTTATGCGGATAAACTCTTCACCCTGGTTAATCGTTACCCACTTCTCGCCCCGCACGCGCAAACTGCCATTACGCAGTACTTCAGACACGGTGACGGTAATACTGCCCGTCAAGCTATTGCTTTGACTGCTGGTGCCCTTACCCGCAAAATCCTGGTCGGATGACACGCCGGAGGAAAGAATCGGTACACCGTTGTGGGTGACGCCACGACCTAACAAGGTCACGGTTGGCACCGAAATATTGCTCTCTTTACCGGTAGCTGTGCTGGAAGATTTAGACGCATCGGTCTTCTCTTCAAGGGTCACGGTGATGATGTCGCCGACTTGTCGAGCGCGACGGTCCAAAAACAAACTCATGCCGTAACCAGAACGATAGATCGACCCCATATTGCTGCCGTCATCAACGGCTGCAGCGGGTGCCGCAGATTCATAATCAGCACTTTGGTCGCGCGCCGGCGCAGAGGAGCAGGCAGACACAAGACTAACTACCGCCACCATCATCAAGGCGCTTAAGTGCTGTATGTTTATTGCTATCGTTTCGCTCATATCAGTATTCCGCGATGTCTATAAATAAAGACTATCCCTTCAGTCCATTCGAAAATGACCTAGAGATACGCTCTTACAAATTATTGTTTACGTACTGCATCATCTGGTCACTAGTGGCTATGGCCTTTGAATTCATTTCATAGGCACGCTGGGTCTCAATCATATTCACCAGCTCTTCCACCACGTTAACATTCGAGCCCTCTAAAGCGCCTTGCTGGATAGTACCTAGACCACTAAGGCCTGGCGTGCCGGTTTGCGGTGCGCCGCTTGAGGCGGACTCCATGTATAGGTTCTCACCGCGGGCCTGCAAGCCAGAGGCGTTAACAAAGTCCGCGAGCTGGAAGCTGCCCAATTGCACCGGCGAAGCATTGCCAGCTAATACCGCGCTGATCACCCCATCTGAGCCGACGGTGACGCTCAATGCACCCTGTGGCACGGTGATACCCGGATCGACAATATTGCCGGTATTGGTCACGATTTGGCCTTGGTCATCCAGTTGAAATGAACCATCACGGGTGTAGGCTGCGGTGCCGTCGGGCATTTGTATTTGGAAAAAACCGCGCCCATTAATGGCCACATCCATGGAGTTATTGGTTTGCGTCATCGTGCCTTGTTGAAAGATCTTTTCAGTAGACACCACCCTCACCCCAGTACCCACATGCATGCCACTTGGCGAGCGCGTTGACTGCGAGGTTTGGCCGCCCACTTGGCGCATATTCTGGTAAAGCAAATCTTCGAACGACGCACGGTCACGTTTAAAGCCCGTGGTGTTCGCGTTAGCTAAGTTGTTACTCACAACCTGCATTTTAGTTTGCTGCGCATCAAGACCGGTTTTAGCAACCCAAAGTGATGAATTCATAATAACTACCTCTAGTACCTGTTATTCCAAACGCAGCAAACGGCTGCCTGTTTCTGCCATTGAGTCAGCGGCACTCATGACCTTTACTTGCATTTCAAACTGTCTAGCCAATGCGATCATGGTTACCATGGCATCGACGGTATTGACGTTTGATGATTCCAAACTGCCTGAGCTAATTCGAATCTCTGCAGAGGTCTCCGCGACGCCGCCATTGCGCATACGCATCAAACCATCATCACCTTTTTCAAGGTCGGCCGGTGCCGCGTCTACCAGACGAATTCTGTCGACCGTGGCCACTGACTCAGCGCCTTGGCCAAGCGGTACAATCGATACCGTGCCGTCGTCGCCTATCATTAAACTTTCATGCTCTGGAATTGCAACGGGGCCACCATCACCCATCACCGGCTGACCGGCGCCATTCAAAAGCATGCCGTCCGCGCTAATACGAAAATCACCGCGGCGGCTATAGGCTTCTGTACCATCGCTGGCCTGCACCGCAAACCAGCCTTTATCACCGCGAATAGATACGTCTAAATCTCGGCCGGTGGTTGTCACTACACCGGTTGAAAAATCACTCGCCTGCCCTTCTAACACGGGATTAAAGCGGGTGGCCAAACCTGGACCCTCGACCTGGCGGGAAAGTAAATTTTGAAAGTCACCACGAAAGCCAGCCGTGCTGACGTTCGCCAGGTTATTGGCGTTCACGGCTTGCGCTTGCTGGGTGTTTTTAGCACCCATCATGCCTACAAAAAGTAACTTATCCATAAATCCTCCCGCTCAGTTCGCGTCGTTTAGCGACTATCGGATGTTGATAATGGCTTGTGTCACCGCATCTGCGGTCGAGATCATTTGCGTATTCGCCTGGAAGTTGCGCTGCGCAGTGATCATCTCAACCAGCTGTGACGTCAGGTCGACGTTGGAGCTTTCCAAGGCGCCAGACTGCAGCAGACCAAAGTTTGATGACCCGGCCTCACCAACTCGCGGGCTGCCGGAGGCAAACGTTTCTGCCCAGGAAGTATCGCCTTGCTGCTGCAAACCATTGGGATTAGAAAAGCTCGCCATTGCGACTTTGCCCAATTGCTTAGACTGACCGTTGGTGAAACGCGCAGAGACAATACCGGTGTTATCAACTTCAATACCGGTTAAGCGCCCTGTGGTAAAACCATCTTGCTGTAAGTTGTTTACCCCAAACTCTTTGCCGTATTGCGTAGAGGCGGTGAAGTCGAAGCTCAGGTCCATGGCAGCTGCGCCAGTACCTGGATCATAGGACGGATAGGTAATAAGTCCTGATGCTGGCGTCTGAAGCTCACCGGCATTACTGAAGCTAACCGTGTTAAACCCGCCTACCGCATTGTTATCAACATACAATTGTTGGTTCCAGGTGTTGGCGGCAGCATCTTTAACAAAGTACAAGGTCGCCGTGTGTTGGGTACCCAAGGAATCGTATACCGTCATCGAGGTCGCGTGGTTGTAGCTGGTGGGCAAACTCGGGTCGAAGGGAGTCGCGGCAGGCGTAGGAGCATTGGCCGGCAAATTTACGCCAATCTGGGCGCGCTCTGTGCTTTTCGGTGCATTTTCAGAAACCTGTAATTGCAAATCACTCAAAGAGCCAGTCGAGAAGTTACCGTCACCAGAAGGCGGAAACACCTGCAGGCGCTCTAAATTATTGTTAACGACGAAACCGTCGCGATCGACACTGAAGGAACCTGCACGAGTGTAAGTCACGCCGCTAGTCCCTTTCATGGTGAAAAAGCCTTCGCCTGAAATCGCGAGATCTAAATTATTATCGGTAAAGTCGATATTGCCCTGCGAGAACTCCTGAGTAATGGTATTCAAGCGAACACCTGCCCCTGGCGTAGTCTTGGTGACGTCATTATTTGACGTTGCATAAACGTCAGCGAATGCCGCTCGCGAACCTTTAAAACCAGCGGTATTGACGTTGGCAATATTGTTCGCGGTGACATCAAGGTGTGCCGATGCGGCGTTTAATCCACTCAGTGCAATGCGAAAGCTCATGGGCTTACTCCTGGTCTAATGACTTCTGTTATTTGCGAAACGATGCTATTACCGCTCAGCTAATTTCTATAATTTGCGACATGCTAACGCTACCCAAACCCTGGACTTGCACCTGTGGTGTTCCACCCGATGCCGGCACCTTCACACTCAGCACTTCGCTGCGCATTTCGGTAGACACGGCTTCCAAGGTATTGCCATTTAAATAATTAGCGCGAATTTGGTATGTGCCCGGCGGCATACGCTCACCATTCAAACCGACGCCATTCCATTCAAAGGCAACAGTGCCTGCGCGCTGCGGCCCCAAGGGAACTTTGCCAATAACCTCACCCGTCGGCGCCAGAATATCGATATCTAAAGCGGTGGTACTGGTCGCCAAATTAACTTGCCCCTGTACATTGCCACTTGACGGCAGCGCAGCGACATCCGTTTCTACCAGCACGTCTTTGCCGATCAACGACGACGCATCTAGCAGTTGCGCGGAATATAAAGACTGAGTTAAACCCGCTAAATTTGTGTTCATTTCGCTGATGCCACTAACCGAGGTTAGCTGCGCCATTTGGCTAATAAACTCGGTGTTGTCGGTGGGCTTAAACGGATCCTGACTTTTTAATTGCTGAAGCATTAGCTTCATAAAATCATTCTGATCCAGCGACGACGCATCTTTCTTGGCCTTGCTTGCCGCAGTCTGTCGTTGCAGGTCTTCTATTGTGCGAAGTTCCATAATTTACGTCCTACTGCTGACCGAGCTGCAAAGCGCGCAGCATGAGAGTTTTAGTGGTAGAGAAAACTTCCGCGTTGTTTTGATAAGCCCTTGACGCCGACATCATGTTTGCCATTTCTTCCATCGTGTTGACATTGGAACTGTAGATGTAGCCATCCGCATCCGCCTGGGGATGACCAGGTTCGTAGCGTTTTGCCACCGCCGCGTCACTTTGTACGATACCCGTCACTGCAACACCGGCAACTTCGCGCTGCTGATTCATAACGGTAGAGAAAATGGGTTGCCGAGAGCGGTAAGCGGTATCTTCGCTGCCGCTGACGGTTTCGGCGTTCGCCATATTACTGGCGACCGTATTCAATCTAAGCATTTGCGCATTCATCGCTGATGCGGCGACACTCAAAGGATTAGCCATGACTTATCGTCCTCCTTGTAATACAGACTTCATGCCACTAAAGCGGCTGCTCAAGAACGACAGCGTGGCTTGGTAGCGCATCGCGTTGTCCGCGAACTCTGCTTGTTCTAAATGGGTGTCAACCGTGTTCCCATCTTCCGATGGCTGGGTGGGAACACGGTATTGAAGATCCATTGGCAAACCGTCAGTCGCGGCGCCCATACCTTGCATGTGCCCGCTATTTGTCGTCCGCATTGCTAACTGCATCGAATTACCACTCGCTGCCGATTGCGATAAAACCGCTTTAAAATCTATGTCTTGCGCTTTGTAGCCGGGGGTATCGGCGTTTGCTATATTGGTAGCCAGCACTTCATTGCGCTTATCGCGCACCTGCAATGCTTGCTCATGTATCCCTAGCGCTTTATCAAAATTTATAGACATTTTTTTAAACCTACTTTTTCTAAAGTTTTTATGGCGGCTGTCGATATAGTTTGTAAGCTTGCCATTTGCCGGCTTTCAACGCCGCGCACTAACGAACAAGGCAAGGCTCGTGCCATATTTTTTTTCCTTTAAAATACAAAGTGTTAAAATCTGCACAACACCGCTTTGCCAAAAAAACGGCGCTCTTTTTCCCGCATAGGCAAAATTCCGGCAGCCGGCATCCTCCGTATAAACCCCTATCTATCAAGCACAGAAAAACCACAACACTGGCATAGGCATTGCAAGTTTTTGGAAAACGACAAAACTTTGACGTGTTTTATGGCTATGAATAAAAAAGGAAAATACATTTATTTTTTACTAGCGAACATTCTGCTGATGCTCACTAGTCAATCGCTTTTCGCTGCCGCGAACGAGAATCACGCGCGAATCTCGGAGACCGCGCGCGCCTATATCGCAGCGCGTCACCCGTGGCAGAAAATGAAGACCAAGATAACGGTGCAAGCTTTAGATCCGCGGACCAAGCTCGCCCAGTGCCCGGCCAAACTTGAGGCATTTTTATCAGCTGGCGCGAAGATTAAACGCCGGACCACCGTTGGAGTACGATGCAATGGCAACAAGCCATGGAAGATTTACTTGCCAGTGACGGTTGAGGCCTTTGCCAATGTGATGGTTGCCCGTCACCCTATTGCGCCCAACACCACAATTAGCGAGCGCGACATAAGCTGGAGCCAGCGCGATATCTCGGCGCTGGGCTATGGTTACTTACAATCACTTGGAGATCGTGGTGGCTACACTAGCAGACGCAGTATTGCCCAAGGCGCAGTGCTTACCCCAAATATGGTCACTGCCAGCAGCATCGTGAATAAAGGCCAGCGCGTACAGTTAAATAGCAACACGGGACCGGTAAGCGTCAGCATGATGGGAATTGCACTGCAAAATGGCGCCCTGGGCTCGCGAATAATGGTTAAAAACCTCAATTCGGGTAAGCAGCTTGAGGGTGTGGTAGCGTCGGAAAATGTTGTATTGCTTAACTAAAGTTTTTGACAAGGCTGCCGATATACGTAGCGTAAGCCTATTAAATGAGAGGATTCTGACATGGTCGACCGATTAGACGGCTCTTCACTGAGCCAGCTCCGCAAGCTAGAGGGCGGACGCACAGGCGGCAGTAAATCAGAAAGTGTAGCGCCAAATACTGCGGCAAACGTAACCAGCAATCAGCCATCTATAGCGGAAACGCCGCTAATGGAGCGCACCCGCGTGGAAGTGAATAGCAGCGACGGCATTGATCGCCAAAAAGTAGATGCCATTAAAACGGCTATTCGCAACGGCGAATTTAATATCGACGCCCAAAAAGTCGCGGAAGCCTTGGTAAATATGGAAACTCTGACAGGCGCCTAGTAACGATGAATGAACTTAGCGATGTACTTCAGCATATTCACGATAATGCCAGCGCATTAGAATCGTTGTTAATTAGCGAGGCAGCCAGCTTGAAACAAGCTAACTCCGCTGAACAAATTGAAGCCATTGCCATTCAAAAAATGGACTTAGTTCAAACACTGGATCAGCTCGCCCTGCGCCGTCGCCAGTTACTCGAAGAATCGAGTAGCGCTGCTCAGCACAGCAGTGCACCTGACTGGCAAGAGACACTTGCCATATTGTCTCGCTGCCAAATGTTAAATAATCAGACCGGCGCAGACATCGCCGTGCAAGCTCGCTATAAACAGCGCGCCCTTGAAATTCTCGGCAGCAGCGCACACGGTGACACGCCTCTATACAGCGCCAAGGGCGCGGCACAGTATGCCGGCCCCAAACAGGCTCTGGGCAAAGCTTAGCAATACCGCATTTTACTTGGCGTTAATCCGCGTCGAGATCTAGCTCCATGTACAGATGATTGTCCAGAATTTTGTTATAGCTCTTATTTCTTACCCGCACTTTAAATCCCATCTGCTCATACAAGCGCAGCGCATTGCTGTTTTGCTCGGCCACATCCAAGCTGAGATAGCGGTAATGTCCACCGCGCGCTTTAGCCGCCATAAAGTTGATCATTTGCGCAGCAACGCCTTTGCCGCGACAATCCTCACGAACCGCGATATGACAAAGGTATAAACAAGCTTTACGCGGAGCCTTTACTAGCCGAAGCTCAAAAATCAGTCCTTTGACAATACCGCGCAAACCATAGTGACGAAAAATAGCGCGCGCGTTCGCCAAAAATGTGCCGCCGTGACTGGACGCATCGAAACTAGCTATACTGCCAACCACATCACCTTCAAGTTCATATACATGGTGGTGGCGGTGACTAAACATTGTTGCACCGTGCGCAAACTCGGCAACCAAGAAATCACCAATCGCCGGACCGTGTTTGCGACTGAATATATATTCAAAAGCGACTGGCCCCGATGAATATATCAGCGGGCCTGCCTGTATGCTGTCGCTACTTTGTGCTATGCGTATAGCCATAAATCATCCCTAACCATTGCCAGTGAATCGCCGTATTTTTAGCATAACCCCATTTTCAACTACTGTTTAAAAAATACCGAACAGTGGTATTAAAATTTTTCTAAAACCTCTATGCTCAAACAACGCTAAGGCAAATTTTCTAACAAATACTGCCACAGCCCTCCGGTATTCAATGTAGAAAATTTGTCACCAGCCTCATTTTACGTATATAGAGAATGGCGATGAGCAGCACTCAGTCTTCACAACTTGTTATCTTTGGCGGTACCGGCGATCTCGCTTTGCGAAAGCTGCAGCCCGCCCTATATAAACTGCAGCGCGAAGGTTTAATAGACGATGTGCGCGCCATCATCGCCCTCGGCCGCGGCGAAAGCAGTGACGAAGAATACCGCGCCGCAGTGAAAGAGAAAATGCGTGAATTTCTGCCTCCCCATTTTTGGGATGAGCAGCACTGGCAAATATTCTCTGCCAAGCTACATTTCATCAGCCTAGACGTAAACAGCCTAAAGGATTACCACAGCTTAGCGGAGGCGATTCACAGGCACCCCGATAGCAAGGCCGTCTTCTATCTGGCGACTTCCTCCACACTTTACAACAGCATTTGTCGTAATTTACACAGCATCGGTGTGGTCAGTGCAGAATCAAGGGTCGTATTGGAAAAACCCCTTGGCCACGATCTCGCGAGCTGCACAGAGATTAATCACGAAGTCTTGCAGGTCTTCCCAGAGCGAAACATCTTTCGGATCGATCACTACTTAGGCAAAGAAACCGTTCAAAACTTACTGGTACTCCGTTTCGGCAACGCCCTCTTTGGCCCGCTCTGGAATAGCCAATATATCGACAATATTCAAATTACCGTCGCAGAAGATATTGGTGTTGAAGGCCGCGGCGACTTCTATGCTAAAACTGGCGCGCTGCGAGATATGGTCCAAAACCATATTCTGCAATTGCTGTGCTTAGTTGCCATGGAACCTCCCGCCAATTTGCGGGCGGATACCATTCGCGATGAAAAAGTAAAGGTACTCCAGGCTCTGCGACCGATCACCGCTGACAATGTAAAAGCTAAAACCGTGCGGGGGCAATATACTGCTGGAGCAGTCAACGCCTCTCCAGTAGCGGCATTTTTAGATGAAACAGGATTTGAAGATAGTAACAACACCGAGACATTTGTTGCCTTGCAAGCCGATGTTCACAATTGGCGATGGGAAGGCACACCCTTCTATCTCCGCACGGGCAAACGTTTAGCGCGACGTTACTCAGAAATTATTGTTGAGTTAAAAAAGCATCCATTCAGCCTGTTTGAGGGAGACCCCAACGACCTGCCGAATAAATTAGTCATACGCTTACAACCAGAGGAAAACATTACCCTGTACAAGGTGAATAAAAAACCGGGGCTCGGCAGACAATTAAAATTAGAACAGGTGGAATTAAATCTGGACGCCGACCTACACGATGAATTACATGCACATGAAGCCTACGAACGATTGCTCTTGGATGTACTGGAAGGCGATCAAACACTGTTTATGCGACGCGATGAAGTAGAAGCCTGCTGGGCCTGGGTAGACAGTATTATCGATGCGTGGCACAACGCCGGTATAAAAACCAAGCCTTACTCGGCAGGAACGATGGGACCAAATGCATCCCTCGCCCTGCCTGAAAAATATGGTAGGAGCTGGCATGAATAAAAAACCAAAATTAATTTTGCTGCCAAATCGCGAGGAAATGGACCAGCTACTCAGCCGCGATATTGCCAATACGCTGCGCACTGCCATACACAATCACGGGCATGCGAGCTTGGCGGTATCGGGTGGGTCAACACCCAAAAATATGCTGAGCCTGCTAGGTAAAGAGAAACTAGATTGGACAGCCGTACACGCATTGCTGGTTGACGAACGCTGGGTAGCTCTTGACCACAGCAATAGCAATGACGCCATGTTGCAGAGTACGCTGCTAAAAGCAGCCACTGGGTGTCATTATCTTCCATTGAAGAACGAGGCCGATAACGCAGTTGATGGCCAGTTTATTCTTGAAGAGCAGCTCGATGAATTAAATTGGCCGCTGAGCATTGTTCATCTTGGTATGGGTGACGACGGCCACACCGCCTCATGGTTTCACGATGCCCCCGAGTATCAACAGCTGTGCTCAGCGCACACCCAGCATTGCTTTGCCGTGCATCCTGGCACCGCGCCCTACCCCAGAATTACGTTATCTCCGTCAGCGGTCTTTAACAGCGAAAAAATAGTTATACACATTAGCGGCAAAGCCAAGCGCGATGTACTTGAAGACGCCTTGGCTCAAAACGCCGATTATCCAATTTCTATGGTCTTGCACCAGCAGCAAGTGCCAGTCGACATTTACTGGGCCCCGTAATGACTTCTACCAAGCAAATACCCTTGCATCCGATTGTTGCTAAGGTTACCGAGCGTATTCGCCTGCGCAGTGTCGCTAGCCGCAAAGCCTATCTGAACAAATGCGAAAGCATGAGGCGCAAAGGGACACAGCGCGGACAACTCTCATGCAGCAATTTAGCGCATGGCTTTGCTGCCTGTAGCCAAGACGATAAACAGCGTATTCGCCTTGAAGAGGCTGCTAATATCGGCATTGTCAGCGCTTACAACGACATGCTGTCGGCCCATAAGCCACTGGAAAACTACCCAGACATTATCCGCAAAGCGGTTACTGAGCTCGGCTGCACCGCGCAATTTGCAGGCGGCACACCCGCGATGTGTGACGGCGTCACCCAAGGCGCTGAGGGCATGGAATTAAGCCTATTTAGCCGTGACACCATTGCGATGAGTACCGCCATCGCGCTGACCCACAATATGTTTGATGGCGTTCTGTGCTTAGGTGTATGTGACAAAATTGTCCCAGGATTATTAATGGGCGCCCTCAGTTTTGGCCATTTACCACTGATAATGGTACCCGCCGGCCCGATGTCCACGGGGCTAAGCAATGACGACAAAGCCAACATTCGACAACTGTATGCCGAAGGCAAAGTGGGCCGTGAAGAATTATTAGAGGCCGAGGCCAGCGCCTACCACGGCGAGGGGACGTGCACGTTTTACGGTACGGCAAATAGTAATCAAATGCTGATGGAAGCCATGGGACTACATGTACCAGGCACGGCGTTTGTCCCGCCTAACGGCGCTTTAAGGCAAGAACTCACCCGCACCGCCGCCCAGCAAGTTTGCAAAATTACCGCGCTAACGCCGAATTACACACCCCTATGCGACGTTGTCGATGAACGCAGCTTGGTAAACGCCATTGTCGCGCTATTGGCCACAGGAGGCTCAACCAATCACAGTATTCACTGGATCGCGATTGCAAGGGCAGCCGGCATCATTATCGACTGGCAGGATTATGCCGAGCTGTCTGAAGCCACCCCCCTACTGTGTCGAATTTATCCAAACGGCAAAGCAGATGTGAACCACTTTCACGCCGCCGGCGGCACGGGTTTTGTGATCGCAGAATTAATTGCGGCCGGCCTGCTACATGCCGACGTCAACACAGTTTGGGGTAAGGGCTTACAGCACTACAGCCAAGCGCCAAGCCTTAAAAACGGCGCTATAAGCTGGCAAGCAAGTCCTGAGGTCAGCGCTGATTTAGACGTTCTGCGCCCAATCAATAAACCATTTGATCCACACGGTGGGATGAAATTACTGACGGGCAAACTTGGCCGAAGTATTATCAAAGTGTCAGCTGTAAAGCCTGAACATCGATATATTGAGGCCCCCGCCCTGGTATTTGAGAATCAAGAAGATTTAAAACTCGCCTTTGATAAGGGTGAGCTAGAGCGAGATTTTGTTGCTGTAGTGCGTTTCCAAGGGCCTAAGGCCAACGGAATGCCAGAGCTACACAAACTGACACCTTACCTTGGCATATTGCAGGAGCGCGGATTTAAAGTGGCTCTGGTCACAGATGGTCGTATGTCTGGCGCCTCGGGTAAAATTCCGGCAGCGATCCATCTCTACCCAGAAGCCTTAGCTGGTGGCCCAATTGCAAAAATTCAAGATGGCGACATGCTTATTCTAGATGCGGAAAAAGAGACACTAGAGATATTGCTGCCAGTAGAAGAATTGTCGCAACGCGAGGCGGCTGACTTTCACCCAGCACCGGCAAGTGACAATTACGGCCGCGACCTTTTCGCCGGACTGCGCGCCAATGTCGGCACAGCAGAGGAAGGTGCTGCGACCTTCCTAAACTGACCTACTAGCTTGCATAAAGATCTTTAAGCATCGCCAAGAATCCGGCGCGGTCTTTATTCAAGGCGTCTTCGCTGGGAACAATCCAGCTGCCACCAACACAGGCCACCGACTCTAAAGCCAAATACTCTTGATAATTGGATGGAGAAATACCGCCAGTTGGACAAAAAGTAACATCAGGAAAAGGCGCCGACAAGGCTTTTATTAGCCCCACCCCGCCAATGGCAGCCGCGGGAAAGCACTTAAACACCCTATGTTCTTCATTCATAGCGGCCATCAATTCGCTGGCTGTCGCAATACCGGGAATGTAAGGGGTAAGGGTTTTTCTCGCTAAAATTGATAACTCAGAGGAAAACCCAGGGCTGATCACAAAATCCGCTTCATCGGCTGCGCGCAACATTTGCCGTCGATTCACCACTGTTCCCACGCCAATTTTGGCGAAGGGCATGATGTCTTTAAATATTTTCACCATTTGCCACGCCTGTGGGTGGCGCAAGGTAACTTCTACTGTAGGCACTTTCGCTTCCGCAAACAGTTCAGCGCAAGCCTGTGCGTGATCCAAGTTTTGGAAGTGCGCGACCGGCATGACCGGCGCGGCGCGATGCAAAATTCTCAGTGCGTCGTTCATAATTTACTCCCGCTGGGTGCGCCCACATAAAACGCAGTAAATGAATTGGGCTGCACATGTTTTCTCATCTACCACCACTCTACACGTGAGTGGCCAATGGGTTCAAAGAATTAGCGTATCTGTCTTTGCTAAGCACTTAATGAATCATCGCAATAAATACCGCCACCGTAAAAACAACAATGACAGCCATATCAATTTTAAAAAAGTAATCCTCGTCGTTCTAGTGTAGTGCCGCGTAACCACCAACAAGAAAATACATAAGAGTATGCATTCACCAATAACAGCGGCGTACATCGAAACGGAAACACAGGCACCGACAGTCACATTGCAAACAATATCCTCATCCATAGCTCAAAACTAAAAAGGGCCAGACCGTTGCCGGTCTGGCCCTTTAAGCTATCTGAGATTGTGGGGGAAACCCACTCCTTCATTTAGATAGGTAGTGGCAGTGCATCAAGACCTGGGATTGGAAGTGCATCCAAACCTGGCAGTGCATCAAGACCTGGGATTGGAAGCGCATCCAAGCCTGGCAAGCCACCGGCACCGCCGCCAGCACCTGGGATTGGCAGCGCGTCTAGGCCAGGAATTGGCAGAGCGTCTAGCCCTGGAATTCCACCGTCAGCCAGCGCCATCAAGTTTTCCTGCAAATGGCCAGCTAACACCTCGAACTGACCAGGAATCAACATCGCCGCAGCTTGAATCGCATCTGGATCAGCAGTCGGCAACAGATCGATAACATCGGTCAACTTATCAGTTACGCCGTCAAAGCCGCCAGCATCATCCAGTGCGGTATCCACTGCGAAAGTCAACTGACCTAATTTTCCTGCGCCCGCAGCCAGATCAAATGGAAGTGCATCTAGGCCAGGAATACCAGCCGCGCCGCCGCCTGCACCAGGAATTGGCAGAGCATCTAGGCCTGGAATTGGCAAAGCATCTAGACCGGGGATTGGCAAGGCGTCTAAGCCTGGAAGTCCACCAGCAGCAAGCATATCAAGACCTGGGATTGGCAGTGCGTCTAAACCTGGAACCGGCAATCCGCCAAAGCTAGGAACTCCACCGCCAGCGCCGCCGGGAATTGGCAAACCGCCCAATACATCCAGGCCAGGCAATGCGTCCAAGCCGGGGATAGGAGCGCCGCCACCAAGTGCGGTCAGATTAGAAGTCAAATGGTCGACAGTGGCGCGAAGCTGATCACCAACAAAGAATGCCCCGGCGTCGATTGTGTCGACATCAGCGGTCGACAAAGCGACAACTAAATCGGTTACTTTGTCAGTAACCCCGTTTGCACCAACAACATCATTCAATGCCGTGTCGACTGTGAGTGTTAATTGGCTTAATTGTTCTACACCCGGAGCACCACCGCCGCCGCCACCTAAGCCTGGAATCGGAAGAGCATCAAGACCTGGAATTGGCAATGCATCTAGACCGGGAACTCCGCCACCTGCTCCGCCGCCACCTAAGCCAGGAATTGGCAGTGCGTCAAGGCCGGGGATTGGCAACGCATCTAAACCAGGTAATCCACCGCCAGCCAGGGAATCTAAACCTGGAATCGGCAATGCATCTAAACCGGGCAGTCCGCCGGCACCGCCGCCACCTGCGCCTGGAATTGGCAGAGCATCAAGGCCGGGGAGTGGCAATGCGTCCAAACCTGGCAGTGAATCCAAGCCAGGTATACCGCCGCCAGACAGCGCGCCAAGTTGGTTATCAATCTCAACGAACTGAATAACGACTGCGTCTAAAGGGGTACCCGCCACCGCACCGGCAAGCGGAGAGATCACGACCGCTAATGGACCCGCTTGCACCGCACCTGCGGTGGCCATCAGCGAAGCCATAAGGGTCTTCTTAAAAGGTGAGTTCATCATATATGCGCGCTCTTGTAGAATGTTTTTATCATTTAGCGTCTTAAACTTTAATTAACTGACGCTTATCCTGAGCTGCGATGGTACGGGTTTATACCTATACAAAAGCGTGCCGCAGTTCACACTTTGAGACTTCACCTGAATGCAGTGACCACATTGAGGGCAAACATTGCACCATTCACCAGCAAAATAGACTCAGATTGTCTTGGCAAGAGAGCAAAAATCGGCTTCATCCCAGAAAAATACGCGGATAGTCCCCACTATCGGTATGTGAAAATTATCGCCCCACTAAGCGGCGCAGCAGACCTTATGGCCGGTAACCAAGAGAAGTATTTGAATGATACCGCAATACATTTCCGGCCGAAGCAAAGTCCAAATAACAAGTGAGATGTGCTTAAATAACTTATTAAGCAAGCTGACTAAAAACAGAAATATCCAGCCCCAATGACGAGTTTTTACTATGGATCGAGCCATCAAACCATTTCGAGTTGATATCCCTCAGTCACAACTAGACGACCTAAAGACCAGACTTGCCAACACCCGCTGGCCCAACGCTGAGACCGTCGATGACTGGAGCCAAGGAGCGCCGTTAAACGCAGTAAAATCGCTATGCCAATACTGGCAGCACAGCTATGACTGGCGCCGATGCGAGCAGGAATTAAATGCCCACCCCCAGTTCACCACCGAAATAGATGGATTAGACATACATTTCTTGCATATTCGGTCGCCCCACGACAATGCTCTGCCCATGCTCATGACCCACGGTTGGCCCGGTTCCGTACTCGAGTTTATGCAGGTGATTGATCCCCTGACAAACCCCACTGCCCACGGCGGCAGTGCCAAAGATGCGTTTCACTTGGTGATCCCCTCCCTACCGGGCTACGGGTTCTCTGGCAAACCCAGCGCGACAGGCTGGGGACTAGAACGCATTGCACAGGCGTGGATCACGCTTATGGCTCGCTTGGGCTACTCCAAATATGTTGCCCAAGGCGGAGACTGGGGATCCGGCGTCACCACAGCTATCGCTCGCATAGAACCACCTGAATGCCTAGCAATCCATATCAATATGGCATTAGCACAGCCAACCGCAGATGATATGGCTTCGCTGACAGAGCGCGACAAAAATGCCTTGGCGGATGTTAAGCACTATTTCGACAATGACTCCGGCTACGCAATGATTCAAAAATCTCGGCCGCAATCATTAGGCTATGGTCTAGCGGACTCTCCCGTCGCACAAGCAGCGTGGATATATGAGAAATTTCATGGCTGGACAGACAACAAAGGTCGCCCTGAGGATGCACTTTCCAGAGATCAAATGCTCGACGACATCAGTATTTACTGGCTGACAAACAGTGGCGCGTCGTCTGCCAGACTCTACTGGGAAAGCTTCCACAGTCTACTTGCAGAGCCCATCACCATGCCTTGTGGTGTTTCAATATTTCCGAAGGAATTATTCAGACCTGCACGCCAGTGGGTTGAGCGACTTTATCAAAACTTGATTCACTGGAACAATGTTGAAAAAGGCGGCCATTTTGCCGCTTTTGAGCAAGCAGAAATTTTTGTAAATGAAGTACGTACCTGTTTTGCGAAAATTCGATCGTGACGATCAATTGGGCTCTTAGGAGCCCTATGGCCTTTTAAATAATGCAAACGCCTACCAATGTTTGGCAATAAACTCGCACAATTTGTTTAGTGCAACTTTGCTTTCAGGCAAAATCGACATCAGCTGCATGTCATGACATTGCCCAGGCCAGATATCAATTTCTACTGTAACACCTGCTTCCCGCGCTTTTTCGGCGCCCACAATCGCCACATCTCTCAGCAACTCGGTCTCGCTCGCAGTGAAGTACATAGGCGGGTAGCCACTAAAAGACGCAAGTAAGGGCGACACAGCAGGATCAGTGGTATTGTGTCCGTCTAGATATAAACTCCGAAAAAACAAAAACGAACTTAAACGGAACATGGGATCTCGACCCTCATTTTGAAAGAGGGACGCCCCCGACAAAGTCCAATCCCCAGCGGGTGAAAATAGACTCGCCGACGTCGGCATGGGTAAATTTTCTTCCCTTATTTTGGCAAGAATCGATAATACCAGCCCGCCACCTGCTGAATCACCCAGCAAAGCGATATGATCGGCTGCCACTCCCTTATCTAACAGCATTTTGTAACTCTCGAAACAATCTTCTATGGCAGCTGGATGCGGATGCTCAGGAGCCAAACGATAGTCTGGCAGCACACCAATGGCACCAAGATTATTACAGATACCTGCCAGCATCGACCGATAAGTATTTGGCGAACGCAAGCAGTAAGCGCCACCATGAAATAACAAAACGTGTTTTGCCTTGATAGGATCATCGCTAAAATCGATGGTTTGTAAAACATCTGTCTGACAGTGGGATAAATCTACCTGACTGATACGGCAAAGCCTCTCCGCATTTCCCACAAGACGTTCGTCAAGCTTTGCAAAACGTCGCCGAAGTGCCATCAGTTGTCCGTGGTTTCTTATAGGACGCCGGATTAGCCTCAGTACAAAATTCAGGAGCCGGCTGCGAATACTTTGCTTCATCAATACGTCCTTATAAGCGCCCATTAAAAAATCAATTTATTAAAAAAATTATCTCAAGCGGAAATTCAAGGCGCTATGTATTCTGCGACAAATGAATTAATCGTTTTTTGAGCAGTTTTTGACGTCGCTCCGCAAAAGCGCATATGAGCGATGGTATGCGCCATGCCCAAAATAATACGCGCTGCATCTGAGGCTTGCAGGCTAGGCTTGATGGAATTATCAGCGCGTCCTTCCAGAAGCAACTTGCGCAGTGCAACTGTCGTGGCAGTGTAAAACTCTTTGTATAGTTCCCAAATATGTCCCTTGGTGGAGCCGCTCCACTCGAGCCAAATTGTTACATAATTCCTATCCGTATCGACAGACTTGGCAAATGAAGACAACATATCTTCAACACGCAGATGCACGGGGGCGTCAACATCGGTACGGACAATAACAAAACCTTCAAGTAAAAAACGGCGCACTTCTTTAATCACTTCCAACTGAAGATCGTCAATAGTAGGAAAATAGTGAAATACGGTAGGACTAGCAACGCCGGCAAGTTTGGCGATATCGGCATGAGTTGCTTTTTCAATACCCTGCTTAGCAAACACGTCGACCGCACACATCAAGATTTGTTGACGCCGCGCTTCTGGCGACATGCGTTTTGCCCGTGTTTTGACCAAAGTATTGTCCTCCGCTGATTTTATTGTCCTTGCCACACCCCCACCTCTTTAAATTCCGCTAGGCGATGCCGGCAACAATATCTTACAAAGGCATCACCCGTGAAAACAACTATGACGCCCAACATCGACAGTGTCTGATTTTATAGCATAAACAAGCGTTTACACATTCACTAATTACCCTGCCCAGCAACGTCGATACAAACAAAGCGCAATAATAGCGCATTTTTATGCCTGCGCCCCACATTGTTAACAGTGCAATAATTGAGACAGCCGGAATGATGTTTTTCTGAGAAATATTAGAATCTGGCGGTTAGCATCAAAAAAGCGACATACCCTCAAATGAACAGGTCGAATCTTAGGAGCTAAGATGTGAGTGCTGAATTTGGGGCACTTTCGCCTTGTAGTGTGAGGTTACTGGAATGGAGGGAACGGGACGCGCTAGGCTTCCAAATTAAAGCGATTGAACGCGTCGACGACCTGCTTGCCGAGATATACCATCAAAACGCAGATACTCAAGATCAAACACAAAAGAAGTATTCGCCATAAAAAATCAAATATGATGGCTTTGGAATTCAACGATAATCAAATTTACCGCGAGCATCTATGCTGCATTCCCCGCCTATACGGTTAGTTTTTAAATTGCGCCTTCAAGCGCAATTCACCTACTCCCTACCAGTGGTTGGGCGGCTATAAGTAAGCATCTATTAATATGCGGATAGTAAGTATGGGAAAAGTATCCAGTCAAAACCCCATGACCGCAGATACCAGAGAGACACGTAAAAAGCGGCTTACGAAAGCCGCTCTAAACACGGACTGATTAAAAAATCAGATTTAGAAAGTGAGGGATAGACGCCAGTAAAAATCGACTTCAAGCTGCGACAATGAATCCTCATCCAGATTGTCGTCATAAACCGGCTTGGCGGCGACTATTTCAGTCACAAAATGTTTACCTAGCTCGGCCTTTACACTAAGTCCAGCATCGGCAATTGCGCGCGTATTACCGGCCTCGCCAGCGGCATTTTCGAACCACGCTTGACCGTGCTCCAAATAGACTGCCGGCGTAACGGTCATGCCAAATAATGGTAGGCCATTACTTTCAAAGGCTAACTTAGTATAACTACCTGAATCGCCCACCAATACACCGGGCAAATACGCGTTTAGCCCCGCCGCGCCACCCAAGAAAAACTGTTGCTGCAAGGGCAGTTGCTCGTTATTCGAGAATTGCGCGATGACGTCTGCCTTCAGTGTGGCCCAATCACTCACCGCCATTTTGAGGCCGAAGCGGGGTTTAAATAACAAATACTCACCGGTCCGACGGCCAGTCGCGACCACACCCTCACGGGTATCAGTGCTTAGCGTTCCAGTATCTGACTCTAAGCCAGCCTCGACGAAACCCTGAGCGGTGATTTGACTGCCCACGCCAAACAGACGAATTAACTGGTTATATTTTAGACCAAGTTCCAGGCTTGTTTGGGGCTCATCAAGTACGTCGCCGAACCCCTCTATATCAATCACGCTATCTACTTTTTCCAACCGCTGAGAGACCGTGAAACGATGCAGCGCATCACTGCTCACCACCTGTTCACCGGTAAGAGCAATCGTCGTTGCCTCGGCAACTAAACGCAGCCCGACCTGCTCAGTTGTCCCTCCGCCAATACTTAAGCCCAAACCACCTGTCAACTCGCAAACCAACGGAATCGTACACAACAGGCTATCGATAGCGCTCGGGCCAGCCACTAAAGCCTCAGTATCACGTTCGTATTCTATAAAACGCGCCTCAATACCATATAGACCAAAACTACTGGGATAATTTAGCTTAAATGTATAGCCGTTATAGTATTGACCACCGCTCACTTCACCGAATTCCGTCAGTGCACGGTCATAGGAAAGCGAGGCTTCCACGCCACTTTCAAAATCGTGTTTTAAGCCTGCATTGGCAAAGTAACGGCCCAAAAACCGATTGCCGAAATTATTGGCGCTTAGACTTAAATCCGTACTATCGTGGTCTTCTTTCTTTGCTTCTGTTAGCACGATAGTAAATGCCGTAGGATCCTCTGAAAGCTGGTAGGTAACCGCGTAGTTTAAACCCGCACGATCACTTTTTAGGTTGGCTAAGACCCGCTTGGTATCAAATTCAGTGCGCGTTAAATCCTGATCACCTATCAATCCCGAAAAATACGGAGATATACTTTCTGGCGCCTTTATGGCCGATAAATGACCATTTATAACGTGGGCGTAAATAACGTTATCGCGATGTGCAAAATACACCGTAACCAGTAAATGACCCAACTGGTAATAGGCTTGATTTAAGGCATTAACGGCCTGTGCAGGCGTTTTAGCCACTCCCATAATCAAGTCAATTTGTTCACGGGTGAGGTAGCGATTTCCAGAAATTCGCAGATCGTAGCCGCCAACCTTCACATCAATAATTGAATCCGATTGCGCCGCAGCGTATTGCTCAATACGCTCTGCGGTTGACGCCTGCGGCGGGATTACGGGTGGTAAATCGATAGCCATGCTTACTCCAAATTTCTATTATCTTGGCTCGAGATTCAGCGCTGAGTCCGCCCGTCAAGTGAACGCAGTTCTACTCGCCGGTTGTGCGTACGCGCTTTGCTGAGGGCACTGCCTTCAAGTCCGTCGATGGAAATCAGAGGCTGTGACTCACCATAACCCTTAACCACTAACAATTTTGCGGGAACACCTTCTGCCACCAAATATCTCTTAACAGCTTGCGCGCGTCGTTCTGACAGTAATTGGTTGTCAGCGAGACTACCAACATCATCGGTATGTCCCGCGAGTTCAATTTTTCTGAGCGGTATAAATTTTATAATCCTCGCCACTTTGCTCAAGGTAGCGGCAGACGACTCAGTGAGTACCGCCGTGCCCGCCGCGAAGGTAACTCCCTGCAAGGCAAGCGGTTTAGCGGGATCAAAGTGGCAGCCAGAGGGCAAAACAATGGCACCCGCAGGTGTGCCTAAGCAGCGGTCCTCGCTATCGCAAACGCTATCTTTATCTCTATCTATACAAGCACCCGGCTTGTCGCCTGACAACACCGCCAACACATCAGGTTTAGAGGCGGCTTTCCTATCTTTTGTGTTATCAACGTCCGGCGACGCTGGCTGCCCATTTGACCCTGGTAAAGACAGCGTTAATACCGTCGGGTTAATATCTCCCATTGCCGTATCTTGCAAAAACTCCAGCACTGCGCCTTGTGAGCCATCAACAGCGCCTGTTAGGCCTGACAAATCGCCAACGCCAGCACCGCCCGCCACAGGAGCGCCCAGCAGCAATATATCTTGACCGCTAAGGTTAACGCCAAACAGAGCATCAGAGCCAAGCAGCTCAACACCTAGCAAGTCCATGCCACCGCTATCGGCGCTTAGCAAGTTAATGTCCGCTAATACGTCATTCACCGGTGCGGTGAGTGACGTCCCCAAAAGCTCGATATTTACTATTTGTGCACGCGCAGTTAATGACATAGCTGAAACTATGAGCACCAGAGCTAGCATTAAAAACCGTGTCACTAAAACCAAGTTAATCACTCATACGCAGGCATTTATAAATATGATTATAGACATTAACGAAATCAATTCATTACGCCGCAATGTTATTCACCACTTACAAGAGGTGTTACTGACGCCAGATTACCACTAAATAGCAAAAAGCCAGCCGATAAAACAGGGCTGGCTTCGCAGATTTTACACAAGTATCAAACACATAAAATATAATTAATAGGCACAAAGACCCATTTTTCAGAACGAGCTTGCTTGTCGCGAGATATTAACGGTGTAAAGAGAGTCTCAGCTCAGCTGCTGCTGGACTGCGTCAAAATCCCAGTATGCCTTGAGGGAGGTGATTTTACCGTCTCCATTTGCGGTATAAACCACCACCATATCAAGCTCCATTTTAATATCACCCGGCAAGTTATTGACCATTCTCACGACGTTGGCGCACTCATCTCCCGCTGGATGCGACGACACAATAGTAAACTCTATATCACCCGCGGCTATCACCATATCCCAAAAATCAGCGATCGCTGCCTTGCCTATATGGCCAAGCCCCGATGGATCTAACGGTGATTTCCCAACGGGGTCTTGAACGCAGGCATCTTCTGCAAATAAATCAAGCCACGCCGCTTTGCTACCTTGCTCGACGTATTGCCCAGACAAACGACTGGCGGCTAATGCTAATTGTGCATTTCCCATATCAAACCTATTTTAGTCTTTACAATGATGAAACGCCGGTATGAATACCGGCGCATGAACTTAGCAGAACAGTGAACAATGCACCGGATTTAAAAAGTTCAGACCTTAGAAACTAAGTGTTACGTCTATTCCATAGCTTTTCGGCTCGCCAAAATAGGCGCTGCGATAAGTACCCAGGCTGATTGAATGTACTTTGTACTCTTCACTGTCCAGGTTACGCCCCCACGCCGCAACTTCTAAGTTCGCTTTACCAATCGAAATCTCTGTGACGGCCAAACGAGCGTTAACTATGCCGTTATCATCCAGGAAAAAACCCTGTAAATCGTCATTAAACGCAGTGCCATAGCGCTCGTCACGCCAGTTGTAGTCCACCGACGCTTGAAGAACACCTATACTGATCGGCTTTTCGTAATCCAAGCCCACTGTGAATGATTGCTCTGGCGCATAAGGCATAACAGCGCGATCCGAGACATCCTGGCCAAATGTCGGCGCAGTTGGACGCTGATCAATATACTCAACAAAATCCGCATCGGTATAGCCGTAGGACGCTTGCAATGTTAAACCTTCGACCACGACGGCCATTAGGTCAAATTCAAAACCATCTACCTTAGCTTCACCCACATTAAACACATCTGTTAAGAAGATCGTCGCATTATTCGTTATTTGCTGAAGCTGCATATCGGTGTATTTTGCGTGGAACACGGCGGCATTAAAGCTGATTCGACGATCAAGCCAAGTCGACTTCAAACCCAGCTCATACGACAAGATATTCTCTTCATCAAAGGGTGGCTGAAAACCGGCTTCGGTACTACGCACATTAAAGCCGCCTGACTTGTAGCCGCTGACTACTTTGCCGTATGTGCTTAAGGTATCAGTCCATGCATAATCTAGGGTTAAACTGGGATTAAAATGGCTCCAGCTTTCACTCCCCGACTGCGGTCCACCAACAAAGGTAATACTGGTTTTATCGGCAGAGCGATCATCGGCGGTATACCGCCCACCCAAGGTGATATCCAAGCGGTGGTCTAAGGCTGAAGGTGACCACGTAAGCTGACCATAAACTGCCTGAGCTTCACTCTCTGAAATGACTTGGCGCCCCTCTAAAGGAAAGCCTGCAAACGTATCAGACTCAAGTTCATTGCCCTTCTCTATGAAATAATACAGTCCCGCCACGTAATTAAATTCTGAGCCGTAGTCCCCAACCAACTGAAGCTCTTGCGAAAACTGCTCTTGATCAACATCTACGTTTACGCGAAAACCCGGCGTACCCGCATTGTAATCTTGGACTATTAATTCATTTAGCTCGCGGTAGGCGCTAATTGATTTCAATACCCCAACCGAGGTTTCTAAGCTCACAATCAAACTGTGGCCACTGATTTCGGTGTTACTCGGCAATACCCCACCAAACCACTGGCCACTGCCATTGCGACTGTCACTGGCGGGTACGGCGGGATTTGGCGACACGCCAGCAATAGGTTGATAATAATGCTGTGGACCGTCTATTTCTGAAAAGTCGTAGGCATAATCTACCGAGATCGCGTCATTAACATCCCAGCGCAGCGCAAAACGTCCGGCGGACTTATCTTCTTCACCAAAGTTTTTACCCGGGCCGGCATTTTTGACCCAACCCTCATGGGCCGAGCGTAAATAAGTTAATTTAGCCGCGACATCGCCGACTTTGCCCGTTTCTATTTTCGTGAGTGACTTCCAGTAACTGCGATTGCCACGACTCACGGTTTGACTAATCCCCGCCTCGTCTGCCGGCTTAGCGGTAATTAAATTAATCGCCCCGCCAGTGGTGTTTCGCCCGTATAAGGTGCCTTGCGGACCTCGCAACACCTCTATTCTTTCAAGATCGGCGACATCACTGGTCAGCCCGATACTCCGCGCCATATAGATGCCATCTAAATACACACCTACCGCAGGGTCTTGGGTTGATTGACTGTCGTTATTACCTACCCCTCGCATAAAAACAATCAGAGAGCTGCGACTAATTGGAAATGGCGTAATTTCCACATTCGGTGCCAGACCGCTGATATCACCTAAATCGCTCACACCAAATCGCGCCAGTTTTTCGGCGGAAAATGCCAAAATAGAGATGGGTGTGTTTTGTAAGGATTGCTCTCTCTTTTCAGCGGTGACCAACACCTCCTCTAAACTGAGCGCCTTGCCTGCCGTAGCCTCCGCGTGAGTCATAGACGTTGCAAAAGATGCCGCAACAGCCAAAGCTATTGCAGATTTATATAGAGTGGTCATTTTTATCTCCCATGTCATACTGACATAATTATTGTTATTTGAGGCTTTTCAAAGCCTTATTAGTATATTTAGCAGACTTTTTAGCAAACACCATAAATGCGCTGCGAATAATCGCAGCGAACTGGAGTTAGGGAACATCACCCATTCGGCGTAGGTCATAATCTGAAATGTGCAGTAGTGCAGATCGAGACAGCCAGTATCGCGGCCCAAGCCATTGCGTAGAACAGGATATAAAATAACCATATGAACGACTTCGCTCCAACGGGGCTTTTACAAAATTGCCACGCTCAAACGCTACTCTCCTCGACTAGATTACGTCGGCTGCGTATTTATCCCCGCGCCAAAGCGATGCTCAACGCGAGCAAGACCGTTATCTTAGACTGCGGTGATGGCCACCAATTGCTCGGTGAATTTGCTACCCAGGCAAAGCGAAGCAAAGGAATAGTTACGCTTATTCATGGCTGGGAAGGCAATTCACAATCTAGTTATATGCTATCGGCTGGCGGCACCTTTTTTAATGCCGGCTATGATGTATTCCGCTTAAACCTACGTGATCATGGCCCCAGCCATCACCTAAATAAAGAGCTTTTCAATTCAGCGAGGCTAGACGAGGTAATCGGAGCTATTAAAGCGATTCACGCTACCTATCCCCATGAGTGGCAATTTCTGGCGGGGTTTTCACTGGGCGGAAATTTCGCATTGCGGGTCGCGGCAAAGGCAGCTGAAGCCGACTTAAATATTCAGCAGACGATTGGTATATGCCCCGTTGTAGACCCTGCAAAAACGATGTTAGCCTTAGAGACAGGTTGGTGGGGCTACGAAAAATACTTCGTCAGGAAATGGCAAAAATCGCTACAAAAGAAGATCCGCCTCTATCCTGAGCTTGGTTATAAAGACAATTTGCTCAAGCTAAAAAGCCTGCGGGAAATGAACAAATACTTCATACCCAACCACACTCAATTTGCCACGCCAGAAGACTACTTTAAAGCCTATTGCATTGCCGATGACGTATTAGCAAGTCTTTCATCACCGGCGCATATTATTGCCGCCCAAGACGACCCAATCATTTTATCCGAAGACCTCAGCCGACTGGCCGCCAGCCAATATTTGCATATTGAAACTAAGCAGTATGGCGGCCATTGCGGCTTCGTTAAAAACTATCAATTGGACAGTTGGCTAGACGGTCGCCTGCTAGAGCTCATTAATCTGTGTCGCTACCCCGGCGGTCAACCCGGAAAAAATGGCGCGTCCTGAGCGCTGTGGTAAGCCGCACCGCCAGACCCTACAAATCCGCGTCTCGGGCGCTGATTTGCTCAGCAATGGCCAAGACTCGGACGGCTTCCTCAACATGGAGCGCCTCTACTAAGCGACCATCAACCAAGACCACGCCCTTACCTTCTGCTTCTGCGGCCTGCCAAGCTAAACGAATTTTTTCTGCTCGAGCAAGCGTGTCACTTGAGGGAGAAAACAACTGATTCGTCACCGCAATCTGTTTGGGATGAATAAGCGTCTTACCATCAAAGCCTAACTCGACGCCCTGCTCACACGCGGTGTGCAGGCCATTTTCGTCGTCTAAATCCAAGTGAACCCCATCAAACACATCGATACCGTGAGCCCGGGCCGCAAGCACGCACATTCCCAAGGAGGTGAGCATACCTAGGCGCTGCGGAGTATGGGGGACGCGCAAGTCTTTCGCTAAGTCAGAGGTTCCCAACACAATAGCGTCCATACGTGGATGGGCACCCGCAATCTCACTGACCGCTAAAACGCCCCGTGGTGTTTCAGCCATTGCCCACAATTTGAGATTGGCATTAGCACCCGCCTGCTGCAAAACTTGAACCACAGCATGAATTTCTGCTGCCGACTCAACTTTAGGCAAGCAAAGCGCCGAAATAGGCGCATTGGCAAACGCTTCAATATCCTTGCGCCCCCATTCCGTGTCAAAACCATTTACCCTTACCACCAGTTCGCGACGACCATAGCCCCCTTCGGTTACCGCAGCCAATACTTGATCGCGAGCAACCGCTTTTTGTGCCGGCGATACCGCATCTTCTAGATCCAAAATAAGCACATCCGCATCCAGACTGCGCGCCTTTTCCAGTGCACGGGCGTTTGAACCCGGCATATACAAGACTGAGCGACGAGGATTAGTGGCCATGTAAAGCATCTCCAAGGCAAAGCCGAAAGTTTAGCACAGCGGCAAGAGCGCAGACCCAATCTAAGCGGCGCGCAGCGAATTTTCGCCACACATTAATTGCGAATAATTATCAACTACAGGTAGAATGACGACCCAGGCTTGATGCCTGCACTGTTAATTATCTGCGGAGACAATCCATGCCAGCTCTGTTACGCCAAATCCTAAGTATCTTAGGGTTTATCGCTTTCACTCACACTGCGTTTGCAGCACCGCAGGCGATAAGCGAAAGTGATACACGCGCGGTCGCTATTCAATACACCGAGCTAGCACTCGCCATATACAGCGACGCAGAAAAAAGTGGCCAGGCATTGCAAGACAGCATCAACGCCTTTTTAGCGGCACCAGACCAAACAAGCCTCACCGCAGCCCAAGATGCATGGAAGACCGCGCGTAAAGCCTATCAACAAAGTGAAGTATTTCGCTTCGCCAACCCAGTCGTTGACGACTGGGAGGGAAATCTAAATAGCTGGCCGCTAGACGAAGGCTTAATAGATTACGTTGCCGGGGACTATTTTTATGCCTTGGGTAATATCGGTGGTGAGCTCAATATTATTGCCAACACCAGCTTAAATATTGGCAGCGACGTGATTGACGCAACAAAAATCGATGCGGAACTGCTGCGCAGTCTGCACGAACTAGGCGGTTCAGCGGCAAATGTCACCACAGGTTACCACGCCATCGAATTTCTGCTGTGGGGCCAAGACCTGAACGGACACAAGCTTGGCGCCGGAGAGAGGCCCTATACTGATTACATCGGCGGCGACAGCTGCACTAACCAGCACTGTGATCGCCGCGCGGATTACCTCCGAGTCGTTACTGCCCTGCTAGTCGAAGATTTGCACTTTATGAGTCAGCAGTGGTCACCCCAAATTGCAGATAACTACCGCGCAGAATTACTGGCAATGAAAGACGAGGTAATCCTAGCGCGAATGTTTTACGGCATAGGATCACTATCTTTAGGTGAGTTAGGCGGTGAACGCATCAAGGTATCACTTGAGGCAAACTCCACCGAGGATGAACACGACTGCTTTAGCGATAACACCCACTGGTCTCACTATTACAATGGCTTAGGTATTCAAAATCTGTATCTGGGCAAATACCGCCGGCTCGATGGCTCAGTACTCACCGGTCCCTCGTTGAGTAGTTTAGTTGCAAAGGCGAACCCCGCCGTCGACAAACAAACCCGCCAAGCGCTAAACAAAACCATGACCGCGTTAACCGTCTTAACCAATGCTGCGGAAGCAAAAGAAAAACCAATGAAATTCGACATGATGATTGCCGAGGGCAATAAACGTGGCGAAGAAATACTCAGCAATATCCTCAGTGCTTTAGTTGACCAAACTCGCAGTATTGAACAAGCCGCCAGCGCGATAGGCATCGACCCCAACGCAAGCGGACTGTAGTTCTTGCGAGCAAGACTGCGCGGCAACATTAGCCACATTCGCGGGGCGCTGCTGGGCGCCCTAATCACTATCGCACTTGCGACAAGCACTGGCTGCGGCCAGGCAGATGCCCCTAAAACAACGTCAAATAGCATCTCATCACACGCCTCCCCCCACCTTGAGTACACCGCCGCCCCGCTTGCCTATAACCTTGCCGGAGGAAGCTTTACCATCGCGAGTAGAGGCCGGCAAAGCTTACAGCGCCCGCAGCCCAAATTAAGCGCTGAGCAGCAACTTGAGTGGGCGGTGGGCAAGAGCTTTGCGACGCAGGCCTGGGTCAGCGCGCCTGCGACAACGACAGCCAGAGATGGCTTAGGCCCATTATTCAACGCCAACAGCTGCAGTAGCTGCCACATTCGCAATGGTCAGGGTCGCTTGCCAGAAAACGGCTTAGGCCTAATTTTACGGCTGGGCACACAGTTCCCCACCTTTGGAGAGCAACTACAAGATATGGCAAACCCCGGCAGTGAACCCGAGGGCAGAGTGACGTGGCGCGACATCACCCAGGACATTGTATTGGCAGACGGCAGCGAATACGCTTTAACAAAGCGCCATTACGAGGTTGATGGTAACCAGAAATCGGCTTCTGCACGCCTCGCCCCCGCCCTCATCGGCATGGGTTTGCTCGCTGCCATCAAGACAGACGATATCATTGCCAACAGTGACCCGACCGACATCAATCAAGACGGAATCTCTGGCGCCGCAAATTATATAGTGCGGGGCAATGGCGAACCTCCAGCGCTAGGACGCTTTGGCTGGAAGGCATCCCAGGAAAGCTTAATCGCGCAAGTTGCCCTCGCGTTTTTTGAAGATATGGGCATTACCTCATCGCGGCATCCACCGCTGGCCTGCCCCAAAAACGACTGCAGTGAACCGTCAAACACCGCAATGGAAATCAGCGATAAATTGCTTAACGCCGTCACAGACTATATTGCAAACTTAGCGGTACCCGCTGCGGCGCACGACGAACTAAGTCTGCAGGGCAAGTCCATTTTTAATCACATTGGCTGTGCGGCTTGTCACATACCGTCCTTTAATATTGATGTACCCGCAAGCCCCTTTGCCGCAGTCGATGGTGGCGGCAATACTCAAGAAATAAACGTAATTACTGAAACCATCTATCCTTACAGCGATCTACTCCTGCACGATATGGGACCCAACCTCGCAGACCAGTATTCGAGTGATGGCACCGCCGCCGCTGAATGGCGTACCGCCCCACTCTGGGGGCTTGGCATCCGCGCAGAGAATTCCGACAATGCGCGCTTATTACACGACGGTCGCGGACGTTCCATTTCGGAGGCTATCCTCTGGCACGGCGGCGAGGCTGCCGCAAGCAAGTCACGTTTCACACAACTTTCAGAATCAGAGCACGCAGCGCTCTTACATTTTTTAAAGGCACTTTAATGATTTTTGCAGCGATTAAATTATCACTAAGAAAAAATTCAGCACGCGCATATATTATTGGCGCGAGCCTCGCAGCAATATCAGCCTGCAGCCCGCCACCAAGCACTAAAGTGCTAATCGATACTGCCACGCTGAGTTTCCTCGATAGCTATAAATCTTTTAGTATTGCCAGCCAAGAGCTCGCCACTGCTACGACAGAGTATTGCCAGTCACCCAACAATGACGCCCAATTCGAGCTTGCCCGCACAAAATGGAAAGACGCTGCTAAGCAATGGTCAAGTATTCAAAACATTCAGTTTGGTCCCCTAATGGTGGACAACCAAGCATGGAAAATTCAGTTTTGGCCAGACAAGAAAAATCTTATCGCCCGCAAAGTTGAAAGCCTTTTAAAGGAAGATGGTCCAATAACACAGCAGCGCGTAGATGAGGCCAGCGTCGTTGTACAAGGTCTTTCATCCCTGGAATATTTATTGTTTGACAACAAAGCCGGCACGCCACAGCGATATATCGACGAGCTTGGCCAACGTCGCTGTGAACTGCTAGTTGCCGTTAGCGAACACCTGCACACCGTCAGCGCCGAGTTGTACAATAATTGGCGCATCGACGGCGGCAATTACCTTTCAACATTCAGTAACACAGGAGACAAAAACCCTGAGTTCCCAGACGACAATGTCGCGATCGCCTATCTATTAGACACCTTAGTATCTGGTATTGAATTGATAAAACGAGACAAGCTTGAACGACCGCTAGGCATAAGCGGCACCGGCCAAGAGACCGAAGCTAGGCCAGCGCAAACCCAGGTTTACCAACTTGAATGGTGGCGCAGTCAGTACTCCAAGGATGCCATCATCACCAACTTAATCGCTCTCAAGGGTATCTTTAATGCCAATGAGGGCTACGGCATTGACGACTATCTACGTGAGGTCAAACAACAGGGCGAACTTAGCGACAACATTAACAAGGCATTCCAGCAAAGTATCGCTGCGGCATCGGGTATAGACGGCAGCTTATTTGAGATAGCAAATAAACCTGAACGTCGCCAGGCAATACTCGGCCTTCATGCTGAATTAACACACTTACTCGCTCTACTACGAAATGATTTACCGACGGTTCTAGGTGTCAGCCTCGGGTTTAACTCTAAGGATGGCGACTAAGCACACCTAATTTTTTCGGTGGTATCGAAATGCAACGACGTCATTTTTTAATCGCCAGTAGCGCGCTGCTATGCGCACCTGCTGCAATCATTGCTAGCCGAGAGCTGCGGGTAACCGAAAAGCAAGGCAGTGACTTCAGCCCTATTATCAGTGCCGCTAGCGACAGCAGCGGCAACCGTATTGGCGTTTGGCAGGCAGACAGCTGGCAGTATTCACAGCCAATCCAACATCGCGGCCACGACAGCTTTTTCCATCGCCAACGCCAGGAATTATTGTTTTTCTCGCGCCGCCCCGGCCGCGAGCTATACGTTGTCGACGCCCAGAATGGCAGCGTATTACACGCCATCCAAAGCGAAGATGGATACCACTATTACGGCCACGGCTGCGTCAGCGCTGACGGACGCTATCTCTACACGACTGAAAATAATATCCATGACGACGGTGCCGGCTGTATTGGCGTTTACGATTGTGAACAGAATTATCGCTGCATTGGCCACATGGATTGCGAAGGTATTGGCCCCCACGACCTCGCCTTAATGCCCGATGGCGACACTTTAGTCATCGCCATCGGCGGCATTAAAACGCTACCAAGTAGAGGCCGAACAACGCTGAACCCCGACAGCCTGGCACCGGCGTTACACTACTTAGATTTGAGCTGCCAGCGGGTAATCGAAAAGGTCCCCGCCCCCCACTTTCAACTCAGCTTACGCCATTTAGATGTCAGTCCAGATGGCAGTGTCTTAGTAGGCGCGCAGTTTCAAGGTAAGCTGCCCTCAGATAAACCCTTGGTCTATCTGCATCGACGCGGCCAAGCCCTATATGCTATGAACACTGCGGAGTTAGCACTGCATTTTCAGCGCGACTACATAGCCAGCGTATCGATTGATGATCACGGCAAATGGGCGGTGACGAGCTGTCCGCGTGACAATATGGTCTGCTTGTGGAATATGCAAAGTCAAAGCTTGGCGCAGGTGTGGACAGTTCGCGATTGCGCCGGCGCCGTCTACGACGCCGCCTACCAACAATTTATTTTGAGCAATGGCGACGGTCAACTCCTGGCATTAGTGCCCGGTAAACGCACTCTGACCCAGCTCGCTTACAGCGTGGGAACACACTGGGACAACCATTTGACCCTGCGCGTGTAAACACAGGGCGCACTCGGAGAACACATGAAACGCAGAACCCTTATCAAAACCGCTGCTGCTGGCTTGATCGGTGCCAATTTGCCAACACTGACACTCGCCATGAGTTCAGCAAACAAGGCTGGCAGTGAGCACTACGATTATATTTTAACGGCGGAGTCTGCCAAGGCGCGCATTGCCAGCGGCGGAGACTCCGACATTCTGGGCTTTAACGGGCAATTTCCAGCCCCGGTGATACGAGCTAAACAGGGCAAACTTCTGCGTATCAAGTTTATTAACAAGCTCGACGAAGCCACCACCATACATTGGCACGGCATCCGGATCCTCAACAGCATGGACGGTGTACCCAACCTCACACAGCCCCCTATTCCCCCCGGCGGCAGCTTCCTGTACGAGTTTACCTGTCCAGATGCCGGTACGTTCTGGTACCACCCGCATATGAACAGTGTCGAGCAACTCGGTAAGGGCCTAGTCGGGGCGCTGATTGTTGAAGAAGATACACCGCAGGACTACCACGATGTCATTCTTGGTCTAAAAGACTGGCGACTGAAAAACGACGGCAGCTATTTGCCGCTGTCGATACCGAGGGAAGCCTTTCGCGATGGTACTCTCGGCACCATAGCGACTGTGAATGGTATGCAGAAACCCACAATAGAGGTCCCTGCCGGTGAGCGACTGCGCCTGCGCTTTCTCAATATGGACAACACACGTGTGTTTAATTTAAGTATGCGCAGCAATGCCGCTTACATTATCGCGATCGACGGAAGTCCAATTGCCGCACCACTTCCCCTCGATATTCACCCAACCGGCGCCGGCATGCGTCTCGACGCAGGTTTTATTTGTCCCGAAGAAATTGGTGTTGAAATACCAGTTTTCGATATGAAGGGTCGATTCGGAGTTGAAATCTGCCGTTTAAAAACGGTGGCACCCAAAACCAAGACGACAAAAAAAGTCGGTATTCCCGCCCTGCCGATAAACCCTATACCCGCACCGGATTTGAGTGCAGCAGAGTCATTAAGCTTTGTATTTGAGTGGGCTGGCGCCTTATCACCGAGCGATGCAAAAGGTCAGGTTGATCATAGCTTTTGGCTAATCAATCGCCGCGCATGGAGTGACCACAGCCATCAACACTTACCGGAGCCACTCGCGACACTTAGCCTTGGCAAAAGCTATATTTTCGAACTCCACAACGCCACCCCCCACCACCATCCGATCCATCTGCACGGCTTAATATTTACGGTGCTTGAGTCTGACAAAAAGGACATCACTCCCTTTCATACCGACACCATATTATTAGAAAAGAACGAGCGGGCAAAAATCGCCTTTGTCGCCGATAACCCAGGTAAATGGATGTTCCACTGTCACGTTATAGAGCATATGAAAACCGGCTTAATGGGATATATCACTATCGCCTAGGCTTGGAGTACAAAGGCGTGACACGTAAGCACAATAGGGAGGTCTCCAAGTACTATGCACCTTGCGGCTTACGCGTTACTATCAATTTACCGTACCGTTATCCAAGGGCAAGATAAAAACTACAATGCCGATTCTAAAGCGCGCGCTGTTAACAATCGCTGGCAATGTCATCGTCATTTTTGTCCTTGCCCTGCTCGCGCGCAACTACATTCTCAACCCCGACCTTCTAGCGATTGAGCGAGCGTCTGATCAACGTGACATCCAGCGCTTCGAACAAGCCCTAGACCGATATCGGCTAAATTTAGAAGGTCGTATTAAACGGATTTACGCCGCGGCAGGTGTATTAGAGTCTCTCGACAGCAGCATAAATTGGCAGCCAATTATTCAGCATCTTGCCAAGATTGGTGGTTACGAAGAGCTAGACTATTTCATTCTCGCCGACGACAGCGGCCAAAATGCGCTTCTTCAGGCGGGTGAATTTGTTGACCGAGACAATTCAGCACCCTCGCAAAAGGCCTTGAACGAGATACTCGCTCACATATTGCCTAAGCTTGAACGTCATAACCTCGCCACTATTTCGGGACTATACAAATCAAAGGCCGATGGGCCTATTGCATACGCTGCTGGCCACGCGAGCTGGAGTAGCAAAAAGCTACCCTCGGTTTATATCGCCGTTCGTCGCTTAAATCACACAATGATTCCAAGCTTTACTGAAGCTCTGGGACTATCCGCCCAGGCTATTTCGGAACAAACACTCAAAGAGGAACTTAAATCAAACAACGTGGAATTAGGTGTGCGCAGCAATGACGACACCCTGCTCACTCAAGTTTATGGCGATGACGGCGAGCCGCTCATTTCACTGCGATTCAAAACCGCCCCCCGCGCTTTTGACGACAACACCTTCAGCCCAACCCTCATGGTGGCCATGTTTGCCGTTGCTGCGTCATGGAGCATTGTTTTTATATACCTGTATTACAATATGATTACGCCGGTGCGACGTATCTCTAACACTATGCAGATTATTCGCCAAACCAATAATTACAATAAGCACTTAGTGTACAAAAACAATGACGACCTCGGGCTGCTCGTCAAGGAATGCAACGAACTTCTAAAACATGTATCTCAACACACAGAAAAATTGTCCATTTATTCCTATGAAGACGCATTGACCGGCATTGGCAATCGCCGCTACTTTCAAGAACAGCTGGAATTTAATCAACGTGTTGCAAAGCGTAAGGAAATGCCGCTCAGCGCCATCGTCTTTGATCTTGACTACTTTAAACAATACAACGACACCTACGGCCACGATGGCGGCGACAAGGTGCTAAAACAATTCAGTAAAATTCTAAGTAAAACCTTTACTCGTGAAACAGATGTTATTGCCCGCACCGGCGGCGAAGAATTTATCGTTGTCCTGCTCGACAGCAATCAAGCGCTCGCCCTTCAACTAGCGCAGCGTGCTCTCACCGCCTTAGACAATCAAAATATTCCCCACTCAGGTAGCGCAATATCAGACCGGGTCACCGTCAGTGCCGGTGTGGCAACCCTAGCAATAAATGAAACATCAAGTGCTGAAACCCTCATAACTCAAGCTGATGACGCGCTTTACCGAGCTAAGCACCAAGGAAGAAATCAAGTTAGTGAATAAGTCATAGCACAGCAATACCCCTCTCTGAAAAACAGCTCCCCGCCACCCAATTTCCCTACTAGCAAGCCGCAGCTGGATAAGCTTAAGCAGATTTCTACCCTTAAGATATTTTAAAAATCCGAGACCGTTAGAACCGCGTATTTTAATCATCAACCGTCATAGCCTGCGCGACTATCAATCTATGCAAAGCGCATTTTTGGCGGGACTTAAACAGCAATAAAGGACGCAAGACCACGATGATTATTAGGCAAGACGACATCGCGAAAATGGAAAAACGGTATCGCGGCAGGTTTATCAATAGCGTGCTCGGCGCGAAGCCAGCCCTACTGGTGGGCAGTCAAGATCTAACAGGAAATACTAATCTGGCAATCATGTCGTCTGTATTTCACTTAGGGGCCAGTCCAGCGCTCATCGGGCTAATCATCCGCCCCAGTGAAAGTGCGAGACACACCCTCAACAATATACTGACTACCGGTCACTACACTCTAAATCATGTAAATAGAATTGATATCGCGGCGGCACACCAAACTTCTGCACGCTACCCGGCGGAACAGAGCGAGTTTGCAGCCAGCGGTCTTTCACAAACATATCTTAGTGACTTTCCCGCACCATTTGTCACCCAATCTACTATTCGCCTTGGTCTAAAGCTTGTAGAGCATCAATTGCTATCAATAAACAACACGCATTTGATTATTGGCGAAATTAAACTGATAGAACTCGCTGAGGATGTATTGGGGGAAGATGGTTTTGTAGATATCGCAAGCAATGAAACAATCGCCGCGACAGGCCTCGATAGCTATGCCGTGATTGAAAAAGTAATGCGTTTTAGCTACGCAAAAACTAATTCATGGCCGCAAGAAATTAACGTGGAAAAATAGCTGTGGCGGGTATGAACTACCCGCCACCGTTAAAACACTTTTCGCAAATTATCAGTTGCTCACTTTAATGGGGACCACATTACCATCGTCCTCATTTTGCGCTGTAGATGATGCGGATTTTGCTGCCGCGGCGCTTTTTGCTTTTTTAACAAGCGGCTTTTTGACCGGCGTTGTGAGCGAGGATTTTGCACTGCGCTTAGTTGCCGTTTTCTTTGCCGTACTTGCTGCCGAAGCCCCCTGGGCTCTCGTTGGGGTTTTGGCCACGCTATTCGCCGCTGATTTCACCGCCTTTTTAGCAACTGCAGGTTGCTTCTTCGTCTCAGCCTGACTTGATTTCGCGGCGCTCAAAAGTTCAGAAAACGATTTTTCAATACACTCTCTATAAAAAGCAGGATCGGGCATCGCATCGCGATCACCCAGAATCGACATAGTCATAATTCCGTTGGAGCTAAAGATAAGATGGAATAAACCGACACCTGGCGTGAGTAAACCCAAGCCGTAATAGCGGACCATCTGCGCCCCCGCCGAATAGAGCGGGAAAGTCGGGCCAGCAACATTAGAGACAACCGAGCTAATACCCAAAGGTAAATGTCGAGTCCATTTATTATTGGAGTAGCTATTTACCAGCGGTTTTGTGAGCGCAGGCGACAACACACCTGCCAGTTTGAGCACGTCGACCAAGGGTGAGTTTTCACCAAACACCTTGGCTTCCTGTGAACTCGAATAAACCCCCTTAAGCCGTTCTAAAGGGTCAGCCACATTGGTATGTAATTCTACAAACACCGACCCGACCTGATTATTTTCATCAGTCATACCGCGACGGGTACGCATATCCAGCGGAATTGACACGGACAAACTTTCATCGGGCAATTCATCGTGATGCTTTAAATAATGCCGCAAGCCACCTGAAACAATGCAAAGTACAACATCGTTGATTTTTACATTGGCAACATCTTTTAAGAATTTAATATCTTGTAAAGGGAATTCCGCTGCTTCAAATACACGATAAGGTCCCACCGGTGTGTTAAAACGTGTTTTCGGCGAAGTAATAGACGGAATTGGAATTCGCTTTTGCGCCATTCCCACGGCCATTTTGCCCAAATCGCGCAAAACACCAACACCACCGGCCAACATTTTCACGCTATTTTTAACATTATTTACCGCTGACGACGCGGTCAAATACATGGCGCCCGGAGATACATCCACATTTACAACTTGCTGCCCCTGCGGCACAGCGGCTGGATCAGGTTCAAGATCATGGATCACCGACATGATAGAGGAACCACCAGCACCGTCTACCAAGGAGTGGTGCATCTTCGTGTAGATAGCAAAACCGCCTTTAGGTACACCTGGGATATTGTCCAAACCCTCTATGATATAAGCCTCCCAAAGCGGCCTATTCATATCCAAGGGGCGTGCATGAAGGCGCGCAACCAAGATACAAAGCTGGCGCCAATCGCCTGGTTGCGGCAAGGCGATATGGCGAATATGGAATTCAACGTCAAAGTTGGCATCTTCCACCCAATACGGGCGATCGACATTGCCGGGCACTCTGAGCAAACGCGAACGGAAAATAGTATGTTTCAGTAGGCGACGCTCAAAATTGGCAATAACCCCCTTAAACCGCACAAAACCACCAGGCGCAGTTGACGGGTCATAAATACCAAGACCACCAACATGCTGAGGGGTATTAGGATGCTCAAGGTTAATAAATGCGGTATCCAAAACGCCAAGCTGCTTCATGCACCAAATCCTCTTATTGTAATAATTGCGTCTAGGGCCTGTTCACAGACCCTAGCTCACAGACCAGACAAAACGGGCTATTGAAGCATAGTACATGAATTTAATGAGGATCAAAGTAATTCAAATGAGATATCGCATTCGGGCACAAAAATGATGCTAGATATACCTGCAAATTCGACTTGCACTCGTATTCAACAGGTATCGGAAGGCTTAAAACCGACGCGTAGCGTACTTAAGGTTTCTCTACCCGTGCCTTGCGCTGACGTGCTGGCGGCGGCGCACCAACGTGCTCTTCGTTTCTTAATCGCGCCAACTCAACCTGTTTTTGGCGATCGCGAAAGCGCTTTTTTTGATCCTCTGTTACCACATCAAAACACGCTGGGCAGGTCACACCTTCTTCGTAGTACTCGCTAACTTTATCCACACTGTTTATTGGCCGGCGACAACCGTGGCAGAGATCGTGTTCGCCGATTTGCAGACCGTGGGTGACAGAGACGCGGTTGTCAAAGACAAAGCACTCCCCCTGCCACAAGCTTTCCTGTTCGGGTATTTCTTCTAGGTACTTTAGAATTCCGCCCTCTAAGTGGTACACCTCATCGAAACCCTCGTGCTTCATAAAGGCCGACGCCTTTTCACAGCGAATACCACCGGTGCAAAACATCGCCACTTTCTTGTGCTTTTGCGGGTCATAGTGCTCGCGCACATATTCGGGAAACTCTCTAAAACTAGTCGTTTTAGGATCAACTGCGCCGCGAAAACTGCCAATTTCAACTTCGTAATCGTTGCGGGTATCGATTAGAAACACCTCGGGGTCTGAAATCAAAGCGTTCCAGTCTGCAGGCTTCACATAGCTGCCCACGACCTCATTGGGATCAATACCGTCGACCCCCATCGTGACAATTTCTTTCTTTAACTTCACCTTCATTCGGTAGAAGGGTTGACTCGTATCGAAGGACTCTTTGTGGCTGAGATTTGCTAGACGACTGTCTGCGCGCAAGTAGTTGAGCACTGTATCAATGCCCTGGCGCGAGCCAGCAATCGTGCCATTTACACCTTCATTTGCCAGTAGCAGTGTCCCTTTGACACCAGCTTGAATACAAACCTCTAACAGCGGTTCACGAATCTCGTGGTAATCAGGAAGGCTAACGAACTTGTATAATGCGGCGACAACAAACTGATCCATATGCTTTTTACCCTTGGTCCTTTTTACTGCCGCCCAAGCAATTTGGAGAGTCGGGGGCCGGCGCCGCTCTGCTTTGCCACTCCTCCGGACTGTAGGTGTGCATTGCCAGGGCATGAACCGGCCCGGCCAACTCCTCCGCCAGCAATTGATACACACTCTGCTGACGCGCAACTTTGCGCTTGGCACTGAACACCGAAGCGACGATCACCAACTTAAAATGGGTTTCAGAATTTGGCGGTACGCTGTGCATGTGGCTCTCGTTAACCACTTCGAGGTACTGCGGATTTAAAGCCGCAGTCAGCTTACTGGTGATGCTTTCTTGAATAACCGACATGGGGACTCCGCGCGTATAAATCGGCGTGTATTATACACGCCTAGTCAACTTCTTGCCCTTTTCCGCCGCTGAGCGAATTGCTGCGAGATAAGCACGATTCGCCCAGGTACACAGCATTTCTACATCATCTAGCGCTTCTTCAGGTGTTTGATAATACGACAGCGCTATTTCTTTGTTTCCCCGAGGATAGGTAAAGGCCGGCAAACCCAGCGCCTCAAAGTCCTGTTTGCTATCGCCATCGATTTTCAGATACAAGGTGTCTTCCATAATCAAGCCAAACATCAGGCCGTCTAAAAACACGCCATAGCCGCCAAACATCTTACGACCGACGACTGGACCAATTAACTGTAATTGATCCAAAAGATAGCGGAGAAACGCAGATTCAGACGCCATAAACAACTCCGCTAGGCAGCCAGCTCAGCTAAATTAAGCTGGCCTAAACGTTCGGCCAATACCTCTATATCGGATGCTAAACCCCAACGCATATAAGCGAGATCGTCGCATTGATAAACCCGCACTGACAGGCCAACTTGATAGCACTCAGCTTGCAGGCGTTGAGCGCGGGCCAAGGGCATAATTAAGGTGATAAACAGGGCCGAACTCACACAGCGCACGCCGCAATCGGCGAACGTTGCTGCGAGCAAGTCTTTTTGTGCCAGAGATGCCTCTGCTAATTTACTGCGCATCTGCCCCTGCCACTCGACATCAGCCAAGGCGCGCCCCCCTATCCACTGTGCTGTGCCACTCACCGCCCAGGGGCCAAGACGGTTATCTAACTCGGATAATAAACCGGACTCCGCGATCACAAAGCCTAAGCGAAGCCCAGGTAATCCAAAAAACTTCCCAACTGAACGCAGTAAAACGATACCCGGCTCCCCCGCTAATGCCGACACATCGCTCTCTGGATTGCCGTCGGCAAAAGCCTGATCGACTACAACCAAGCCATTTGCCGGCAAAAGTGAGCGCCAATAGCGAATGTCATCTATCGACACTTGCTCCGCACTTGGGTTATTCGGGCTAATGAGCACTAAATGTGTAATGGCGTCTCGGCGAATTTGCTCGGCTACTGTGTCGCGTCCGCACCGATCAAAGCACCGCACTTCATGCCCCGCCAAGTGCCAGCGATAACGGTGTTCTTCGTAGCCAACCTTTGCTAGCAGCACGCGTCCCTTGGCAGCAATGTAAGGTAATTCTTGAATCAGCGGCTGACTGCCAGCCGTCGCCAACAAGCAGTGTGCCGGCACACCGTAGTACGCCGCCGCCGCTGCCTGCAGTGCCTCACTAAAATACGGCAGTTTTGAGTAGCACTCGACTGGCGGTGTGGGAACCGGCCACAGCCAGGGATTCACCCCCGTTGCCAGATCGAGCATTGGCTGAGCGGAAGCACTCGCCGGTATATTTCGCGGGTCACCTCCGTGACTAGGCGCCACATACCGAGAGTCGCTCACAACAGACCTCCGACAAGTGCCATAACAACAAGCCACAACAGTAATTGTTTATTAATCAAGACGATACTACGCTCCAAATCACCCGCTTTAGGCGCCATACCACAGCCCAATATCGGTCGCTCTGTGGTTTCGCCGTGATACGTCGCCACGCCACCTAAGTTGATGTTTAAGGCTGCGGCACCGCTGGCCATAACGGAGCCGGCATTGATGCTTTTCCACCGCCACCCCTGGCTGAACCAGCATCTAAAGCCACGTTTAGACAGCGCTAATACACTAAACCCAAACGCGGTAAGCTGGGCGGGAATAAAATTTAACACATCATCGCTGCGAGCGGCCCACCATCCGAAGTAGCGATAGCGGCTGTTTTTGTAACCCCACATCGCATCCAAGGTATTAGCTAAACGATGCAAAACAACCCCAGCAGGGCCAGCTAACAAATACCAAAGCAAGGACCCAAATAAGGCATCACTGCTATTCTCCAGACTAGTCTCCAAACCAGCCGATAGGATTTGGTCGCTGTTTAACTCCGCCGTATCACGACTGACTAGATAGCTTATCCGCAAGCGCGCTTCAGCTAAGTCGCCGGCGGCTAAGGCCCGAGCGACTGGACGAATATGCTCGCACAAACTGCGCCAGCCTATCGCTGAGTAGAGCACAAGGCTATCCACTAAAAACACCAATGGCGCCGAAAACTCCTCAAGGTAATGACGAAATAGCCACACTAGAATTACCGGTGGCAGAACCAATAGGCTCCACGCGAAAACACCTAATCCGCGCTGCAGCAAAGCAGAATTTACTCGATTTAAGCGAAGCTCGACCCATTTCGCCAAATACCCAAAGCCTACTATAGGGTGAAAACGCCGCGGTTCGCCGAAAACACGATCCAAGCACAGCGCGCTAAACCAAACCATGGCAATGTACATTGCACTACTTACCATCCGGCGCTACCCATCAAAACCGTCAAAGTGGCAAACGCTTTCTTTATGACCATTTGATCATTTACACCACGCGCTGGGAAATCCATAGTTTACTCATTCACGCTGACTGGGGCCTAGCTCTGAGAACCCGAGGTCAAAATCATGCAGGCAAGCAGCCACTGGCAGGACTATCAGCAAAAGTAGAAAATTGTGGCGGGGACTTTAATGAACTCTATAAAGGTGGTCAACCGCTAGGATCATTCAAACTCAGACACCTAAACGATAAAAGGCAGCGGCATTGTCCCAAAGGACCTTTTTAGCGGCAGCGTCACCGAGAGCGTTGCCTATAATTTCAATATCAACGGGATTAAAAGCCCGCGGAGAGCGAGTTGACGGAAGGTCTGTACCAAACATCAAGGCATCGGGATTGATTTCAAACAAACGCTTTATCGCTTGGCTAACGGCAAAATCTACCCGACCGAATCCTGTTGCTTTCACTTTGGCACCACTTTCAGCCAGTTGATACAGCAACGGTAAGCCTTCTTTTGATAAACCCAGATGATCAATACTGATGGCGGGAAGTTTGCAAAGCTTACCAGCAAGATCTGTTAGCGATTTACAATCAGCATAGATTTCAATATGCCATCCCAATAAATCGTATACGCGATGAGCAAACTCACACAGATAGGCGCTACTCTCAGAACCACCGCGCCGCAAATTAAATCTCACCGCGCGCACGCCATGGCTGGCAAGCAACAATAGATCTTCATCGCTTACCGAGTACGGCAGCTGAGTAACGCCAACAAAAGTCGGCCCCAAAGCAGCAAGCGCAGTGATTAAATAACTTTGATCAAAACTCTGAAAGGAACCAGAAACAACTGCACCACCGCCAACACCTAAAGCCGCGGTTTGGCCCACATAATCGTCTACTGTAAACGCATCAGGCAAAAACCCATCATTGCTGACCAGAGGGAACGCGGGGTCAATAATATGTAGATGGGCATCAAAAATCATGTGCTGCATACTGCTCTCACCTCCGCCAGCAGTATTCCCGCCTGCGTATCCGCTACTTTTATTATTAATTTTTAGGCATTCTGTGAAGCCCATCAACATTCGCAGATTTAAAGGATAAAAGCAATGCTCAAAGAACGTCGGTATCAATAGCGGCTAAACGTGTCTTAGCCTCTATCCACTGGGACATATACTGGTGACTTTTTAAGGTCTGGTGACGCAGCATAATACTATTAAAATGGCTTTGGCGATGCGATTCTAGACTGCACAGCAATAGGTCTACACGCTGTTCAAACAAAGGTAAATACACATCGCGATCAAAGCGCGAAGCAATTAAATTTTTACCTGCAAACTGCGCTATCTGCCAGTCATTTACTGACTGATATAGCTTTATCGCGGCTACGGCAAATTGGTCAGCAAAGGCATCAGAATAGGGTGGCAAACCACCTACCACCGCCCCACTCCAAGGCATGTCACCACCCATTCCCTCGGCACCAATATCACTAGTTACCGACGGCGTACCGCACTCCATGGCTTCCAGTAACTTACCTTTTTGGCCCGCGCCAAAGCGCAAAGGAGCCAGACATAACCGCGCGCCGCCCACTACCTCGGCTGCACTTTTTGCCCAACCTTTAATTAAAAACCCGAGTTTGTCATTGTGCAGTTGCTGGGCCTTGGGTGGTGGATAGGCACCGTAAATATGGCATTCGACCTTAGGTAGAGATTGGCGAATTTTTGGCCAAATAGCCGTCCGCAAATACTGCACCGCATCCCAGTTTGGCGCGTGGCGAAAATTGCCGATCACAACGCAATGTTCACGCCTGTCGAACCCCGACCATGTCGCCGCGCCCTCGTCACTCAAGGTCGAAAGCAAGGGCAAATAATGTAATATGTCAGCTGCTACGCCATAGGTATTTTGTAATAGTGCGAGTTCGTATTCAGAAATGATCAGACTGAGATCACAGCGCCAAATGGCTGCGATTTCACGCTGCGCTAGCTCACTATAAAGATCGCTGCGCTGCACATCGCGACCTTGTTTTAAAGCTTGATGACGAGCGTGACGCAGGCAGTGTAAATCTTCAGTATCTAATATACGCAGTGCTGACTCGCAGCTGCGCTCAATACGCCAGCCAAATTGCTCCTCGGTAAAAAACCGATCGAACAACACGATATCGGGCTTTAATCCGCTAACAAACTCATCAAAACTCGCACAATTTAGAACAATGTCTACGGCATTCACGCCCATTTCGCTTAGATCAACACTGTGCTCGCTGCGCTGTGCCGCGCTCGCGAAAGTCAAACTCGCTCCACGACGCTTAAACACCGAGATCAAATCTATCATTCGACGCCCGGCAGCAGAGGAGTTTGGCTCGGGCCAAACATAGCCGATAATTAGCACGTTCAAGGACGAATCCAGAGCATCGAGGTTTGCATTGTGCGAGAGATTGGTCATATTTTTGCTTAATCAGCCTCGGCGCAAAAATTCGCAAAGCCTTCATTTTCAAGTGCGAAACCCTGTTCCTTAGCAAGCTCCCAGGGGCGCTCGCATTGCGCGGTATACTCACACCATGAATAGCCAGCCGACCGAATACAGCCTTTTACGTCGCGGTCATCACCAACAGCAACGGATTCGGCATTTGATTGATGTGATAAAGGTTGGTTAGAACAAGCACTCAGCAGAGTAAAAAACGCGAACAGAACAAGTATGGGAAACATTTTCTAAACCCTCAAAACAGCAACGACAAACTCAGCCCACTATTTCTAAAGTGCCTGATGTGCGCAAATAATTAATCAAAATCACTGTAGGGAATTGGCGGTTCTGGTGGCGTCCATATTGGCTGCCAGCGATCGTTAAACGTATACTTTGCGTACATCACCACATGGTTTGGCTCATAAAAATCTGCGCGCTGTATATCTGCAGCCAAACCAACATACCAGCGTTTACTGACTCTCTTTTCGAGAGCCGCCTCAAGTGAATAACCAAAACCGCCACCGGATGAACTGCCAGTCCCGAGTAGATAAGGCGCATCTTCACTAGACCAAGAATTGGAGATAGAGGCGCCTAAAAGGTATGACAATTTAGAACCGTGTCGGCCAAAATATCGAACTGGCAATGACACCGAGATATAATTTTGTGGACTAAAATAAGAACCATGCTGAAGGGTATCTTCGCTTAAATTTTTGTCGTACTGAAAATGCAATACATTCAAACCAACGCGAAATTTACGATCCTCCTCGTCTATCACCCGATGATATACACCACCCAGCAAACCAATTCGCGTGTTGTCTGCGACCTGATCACCCGTAATTAAATGATATTGCAAGCTTGCCCAATAGCCATTGGCACCACCAAGATCATAGCTCAAACCCAATTTTGCACCACTTAGAATGACGCCCCCCCACTCGGCTCCCGCAAAATTGGCACCTAAGGGCACCTCCATTCCCGCGTAGGATAGTGTCGAGCTCACCTCTGGTCTCTGCGATAAAACCGCATTCCAGCCGACGTCTCCGAGGCTGCCTTTTAGTCCTGCACTACCGACAATATTAGACTCGCGAAAACCGATAGGCGTAGTCCCAATATCGGCGTGCCACTTGTCCGCCTCCCAACCGACACCAATTGCCATACCGCGGGCGGATTCCGAAAATGGTACGCGCGTTATCGTTGTCGGTGGCGAGGCACCTGGCTCCAGGTAATCGACTGTGCCAGACTTAACGCTGACATAATCTACGCGGAATAATAAATGACCATCTAAGGACGGCACTGGCCAGCGCACTTCTACCGGAATTTGCGATGTCGTATCACTACCGCTGCGGAAATTGTGGTCTATACCGAATTTAATGTAGCCGTCACGCCTTTCACGAATGTCATCAATCGTCGATTTAACACTACTCGTTAACCAGTAGTCATCGTCAGCTAACTGATAGAGTTGTTTTTGACTCAGCTGCTGTGTTGCTAGAGCTGGGTTGTCTTCTACCCTCACCTGCTGCAATGCGGCATAGGCATATTTTTCACTGGCGTCCCAATCCCGTGCAGACTTTTCCAGCAACATCGCTTGGCGAAGCTGCTGCGCACTCAGGTCACTCCGGGTTTCTAACAGCGACATGTATCTATCTCGTTCCGATGTCGCGTCAGCGTCATGTAGCAGCTGAGCGATGTCTAAAATGTCACCGGAACTGAGCGAATCACCATCCTGTAGTATTGCATCGCTCTGTGCACCTAGCTCAGCTTGATTGGCCATTTTTACTGACATTTTTAATAAACTGATACGTGCCGACAATTGACCGGCGCCGGTGTGTTCCGCTGCGCGCTGATACATCGAATACGCAATAATCATATCGCCACGCTCGGTGTAATATCTCGCTCTTGCGAGATCGTACTCAAGGGACAAATCATCTAACTGCGCCTGCTCCGCCGGCGAGTCCGACTCAGCACGCCAGCGCTGCTGCCAACGCGTAAACTGGTCGAACTGGTCTAAAGATAATAGCAAACGACCGTAGTCTAATTGCGATTCAAATGCCCATGAATCCTCGGGTACTAATCGGCGCGCGATATCCTCAGCGCGCTCCCGCTCACCCAGATCAACACATATTTCTGCCAAGCGCAGCAGCGCAATTGGTTGCGACTGGTATTGGCTTATCAACTGATCAAGCTGCCGGCTGCGCTCCACAGAGTTATCACTAATCGGCGCCTGTATACCCGCCAAATTTTGCTCCAACGATAGACGCATTAAATTACTTTGCATTGCGGCACTGCGCTGATCAGCGGGAATACTCTCCAATACCGACACCGCACGCTTTACATCGCCACGAGCAGATAAATACAAACCATAGGCAAAGCGCATTTCAGCGCTCTTATCTTTATCTGCCCAATCCGCCATAAGGGCATCACCGCGAGCTTGTTCCCCCACTGTTACTAAGCCCGTTGCTAAGTCAGAACGTTGCCAGGGTGACGTTGGCTGCCTCTCAAGAACACGATTAATCGCAGCAATGTAGCCGTCGCGATTGCGTTGCGGATTAATTCCGGCAAGCGCTTCCAAGTCTTCGTCAATTCTAAGGCTTTGCAATTGCTCGGCAATACGCCGTCGCTGTGGCGCGGAGTATTCGGTGTCGGCTAATTCCAAGGCTGCCCGACGACCACTTACTGCTTGGCGCAATTGCACACGCCCCCACAGTGCGCTGCGATTGCTTGAATCACGTCGCAACGCCTCTAAATAATAAACATCGGCGGTTAATGGCTTAGCGTTCGCAATCGCAAGATCCGCTAAACCAACATAGGTTTCCGGATTAGATGGATCGATTTCTAAAGCAATATTCAGCTCTTCTTGGGCCTGCTGATATTTGCCGCTTTTTATATACGCCTCAGCTCTGCGCAAACTTGACCAATAGCGGCTGGCCTTTATCAAGCTAGCCCATTTGCTATTCATATCTGGATCTTGATTGTAGCGCGCCGCATTCTTGAAATAGTGTAAGGCACGATCGTGATCCCCACGCCGCATGTATACGGTGCCGACACCACCGTTCACCTCAGCATCTTCACTGCGACCGCGCAAAGCATAGCGCAGCAGCGGCTCTGCCTCAGTAACTCTATTGGCCTCCAGCAAAGCCAAGCCTTGTCTTTTTGCTCGGTAATACGGATCCTTCAAACGCTCTCGTTCATCTGCCTGTTGTTTTAAAACATTGCGGTAGCTATTTTGGATACTGAGATCGCCCGGATAGCGCTCCGCCAAAAGCGCGTAGTCCGCCACGACAGCACTACCTAGCGGTAAACGCCCAAGCGTTCGCAGCCACGAGTCGGCCGCTCTGCGCCCGAGACCGTCGCCCTGCGCCAGTCGTCGATATGTCGCTAACGCCGCTGGATCATGCGGGTTTTGCCGACTTTGGAATTCGGCAAGAGTGAGCTCAAGTAAAGCAACATCGGAATATTCGCGATTTAAGTCAATCAAGCGAGATAAGACATGCGCTTCCTTGCCTTCGATAAAACTTAAAACATCAAGAAGCTCCAGCTCCAGCTTTAAACTTGGCATACCATCTGGAAAAAGCGTTTTATATATTGCAAGTGCATCACCGTAACGAGCCGCGCGCCGAAAAATACGCGCTTGCTGTAAAGCATTTCGTTTGGAAGTCATACTTAAGATGTAGGCTGACAATTGGCGCGTCGTCAAGGAGTCCGGATCAGCTAATTTTCTCGCCTCTAAAATTGCCTTCGCCCGATCCACATCATCATTGATTAAGGCTTTTTGCGCCTGAAAAAAAAACGCCGCAGGATGATTTGGCTCGAGCAACAACAAGCGGTCTAAGGCGCTTTCTAATAAGTCAGGTTTTTCCAGCGCATCGGCCAATTGCATTCGCTTTACTAAATCAGCAACTACCGGGTCATCGCTAAACTCGTCACTATCATTGCGTTCAAATGCCTGACTATCCACGCTTTCAAAGCCAAATTCAGCCGGCGACGACTGCTCGGAACTAGGTGAAGCGCTAAAAAACCACTGATATAGTAAACCAGAAAGTAGCACGAAGACCGCAAAGTATACCCAACGCCACAACTTCAAGACTGACACCCCGTCTGCCAAGCAGTATGCAGCGCGCCATCCTTAGAAAACTGGAAATAGTTTTGATCCCAACCAACACCAAACAAGGCCAACACCGAACTGTAGTAGCGCTCGTTTTCTGTGGCATTAGCTAGCAAACCAGCGGCGCGTTCGCGCTGCTGGATAAGCGTTTCCTTTTTATCGTACTGTGTCAAAAATGGTAGCAAGGCCGCTGAAAATCCCGCCGGGCCGGTACCTGAATACACACCCGTACTGGTATTAATTTCCTCAGGGGGTCCATCATTTTTCTCTATGGCGTCGGCCATTGGTTTCATCGCCGAAATCAGTGTCGGCTTTTGCGGATGTGAATCGGCTAGCATACCAACCCATAAATAGTTACGAATCGCATCATAACTTCCCACATCCAACACCCAGTTGGCAGCATTGCTCCCGGCAGGTATTTTTACCCAATCGGGGGAATAGCCCTTTGGCATGGATTGTAAGAGTAGCTTATATGCACTCGCAGACACCTTATCCCAGTTTTTTTGCGGATAAAGCGTGGCAAAACGATCTAATATTTGCAGCGGCGCATAGCTCGGATTGACTCGAAACTCGCCATCGCTAACAAACCCCATAGGGGCCGGTAACAGGCTCAATCCCAGCTTGGGGATTTCTACCACTTCGTAGCGGCGAATTTGCTCTAGTAATAAATAGCCCAGCGAAGAGTAATAATAGTGATGCCAAAGTCGCCCCGCCTCAATCAAGCTATAGGCGATCCAAAGGTCAGAATCCGCCGCTGAGTTATTGTCGAGAACACCGTATTTCTTGCCGCCTCGCGAGGTGACTGCTAAATCGCGCTGCCCCCACAACCACGCAGGTAAATAGGCAGCTAGATCGCCTCCCGCCAACTCCCGCTGCGTCCAGGCCAGCACTTGATCAAAACTACTTCTGTCATTCGCCACCAAAGCAAAAAACATCGCATAAGACTGCCCCTCTGAGGTCGTAATATGACGAGGATCACTGCGATCTATTACCCGGCCATTTTCGATGTAAGCTGCCTTAAACAACTCCCAATGGGGCCACTCGCAAAGTGGGTCAGCCGACGCTGGAAACGCAAGCAGCACACTTATGAACAGCAGAGCATACTTCACTATTCATCCTCGCCCGCACGCAAACGCACCGCCGCAATTTGGTTCAGGATTCGCCATATCACTACTACCAACATAGTAATGAGCAAAGCGGCGCACGCCAATAAGATGAAGGGATGATCTGAAAAGTGATACCAAATTAGCTGCCATATCGGGAGTTTCCCAACATGGTAACGGTCACCAACGAGGTAGCTGCTAACCCGATCTTCGCGAAACACCGCTACCGAACCAAACATCGCCGAAATTTTGCCACTATCGTTAAACGCAGCGCTGACCTTCGCAAGATCATCAGTTGTAGCGGCCATCACTGAAATCACACTCCGGCCAGGTGTGTAGGGAGATTCGGCGCCCACCACGGCGGCTAGACCACCTGTTGCACTTACATTCACATTGTCCGCAACTTCATTATCAATTGCGCGGCCACTCTCGCCTATATTCAATGACGCTTGACGATTGCGAACTGGAATAGAGATAACCCGTTCTGTTTCACTCAATATCATCGGCAAGGCATCGGAGTCAGCCATCGCGGTGCGCAGTGCTGGTGTAACACTAATCGCAAGAATATCCTTATCTTCTAATTGCGCCGGAACCCAGTCATTCACGACCTCAACGCCTACCGCCGGATAGCCAGAGCTAGCGCCAATAAAGCCCAATAACTGAAGATAGGTTTCTATCTCTCTGGCGTTTAGTTCACTGGGAAGGACTACAACCGTTTCGCTCAAATCCGCCATACGTGTAAATGGAAAGCCTGCGTTTGCAAATGCACGCAAGCTCGGCATCTCGATGTAATGCGGGTAACCGGAAAAGTCTAAGCTAGAACTGCCGTCGACTACCGCATTTGGCGGCGCTGCCGGGACTGTTTTACAGGCACCGTTGCTGACACTAGAGAACGCAAATTGGAATTCTAATTGATTTTTACTACCAACTTTAAAAGCGGGAATTCGAACCAGTTCGCCACCGACAAGACTATCTGCAACAAGAGGAATTCGGACTAGATTTTCTCCGCCGCTGACACCACTACTGTTTAAATTGAAAGCCTCTACAAACTGCTTATTAATAGACACACTCATACGTGAGCCATCGAAATCAGCCGACGTCGGCGAGTAGCGGTACTCCAAGTCCATTGGAATTCCGCGACTCCGCCAGGTAAATAAATCCGGTGGCAACTGCAAGCTAATTTTAACTGCTGAGGCATTGCGTCCTATAACTTGCAAGTCCTGCTTATTGTTGACTAATTCAGAGAACAAGACCTTTCTATCTGTGCGCACCCAATTCGGCGCATCGTAAGGGCGACGCGGCTTAATTTGCAGCGCGCGATTGATCTCCGCCAACGATCCAGTAAGTAGCGAATTCCCCAACGCCAAACCCTTTACGGCAGTAAGCAATTCTGAGGTATCGCGGCCCATAATAAGCAAAAGCTTGCTATAGGGGTTTTCAGGGTGACTAATAAGCTGCAGGGTGGGTTTATTCACTGGCGGAAAATCTTTTAAAAATGTCGGCCGCTGGTCGTTCGTCATGAAAACCAATGCATGCTGATGCTGGCTGGGCACAGCATCAATCTGAACTGGAAACTCAGCGCCGCGCCACTGCGACAGAGCGCCAAAATAAGAGGCGGTGATACCGGCAGACTTAATGAGTTCAATACTGGGGGAGTTGGGCAGAACCACCGGCAATACTAATTTAGTAAATTCTCTTTCATCAAAAAACGGGGCGGGAAGAAAACCGAGCTCATTGCGTAAGCGAATTTTTCGCGACGTGATACGCAAACGGCTACTTTTACTTATCTCTGCCCAAATGCTTTGATCGTCGGGATTCCAACATTCAAGATCCAAATGACCAACAAGCTCAATGCGAACCTGGTTATAATTTGCAAAAAACCGCGAATCCAACGGTATTGTCGCACCGCTCATCTGCCCTTGCTTGCCTTCTTCGATGGCAATAACCTTCATTAACTCCTGATTAAAATACACCTTTAAATGAGAGTATTTCGACTGCAGGGCCGGTGAACTAGTAAAACGTAGATCGAACTCCCCGCCGGTAATCACTTCATCGAGCCGCGAGCCAAAGCCGATATGGGTGTCGCTCTTACTGCCTTGCAATTCAATCGAGCCGCCATATCCGATATCACTTAGCGGAAAGTCACGCTCTATAATTGGAGGCTCCTCGTCGACCAATGTCGACAACGGCTCTCCGTAGGAAAACGGTGAAAGCATCACTAGTGCTAACACGAAGATATCTATAATACGGACTCTAGCAATACTCATAGCTGTTCTGCTCTCGGCAACGCTTTTCTAGGACTAAAGGAAGATAAATATTTAAAACGCCTCACTAACCACCGTGCTATATCGGGCAATGGCCGAGGCGCTAGGGCAAATAGACGTCGATAGCCGTATACCGCAGCGCGGAAAACCGCAGCCATACTTGCCATTGGACGATCATACTCATAGGAATCCTGCCACTTCACCCAGGTATCTGCTCGAGCGAAGGTGCACTGCACAAAATCAGTCATTTGCTCGGTACTCAGCGGCTTCAGATGCAAGCCCATAGCATTATCCAGGGTGTAAACACTGCGCATCGGAAAGGTAAACTCGCGATTAGCTCGCATTAAAATAATGTCAATATCGAACTGGCCACGGGGCAATTTACTCATATCCTGCACGGCAACTCGAAGGCCTTCTAGTGAAAAATCCATCACAGTCGCCTGAATTAAATGACCACTATTCAACCTCACCTTAGCGGGTATATTCGTGTCTACGCGATGGACTCGACGCACCTGTTTCATTTCTGAGGCAACGGCAACCGCACTGCCAATAATCAAAACGTTGTAGAGCGTCCAGGTCATATTGACGATAACAGCGCCTATTTCGTTCTCCGGACCATTAAAATAACGATATAAACCAAAACCCAAACCTATAAAATTGGCGAGAACAAGGAACATATACGGTTTGGATATAACCCAATCATAATAGGAATTTTCGACTAGGCCGCCCTTGGCGGTAACGTTGAAACTACCTTTTTTAGGTGCGAACAGAGCAACCGTGGTTGGTCGCGCAATATACCAAGACAGAACAACCTCGTAGACTTCACCCCAAAAGGAATAGCGATATTTTCCCTGCATCCGCGAATTGGTAATACTGGAATGCAGAATATGAGGCAGTACATATAAGACCAGAACCATCGCCGGCGCGTATATTACATAGGCGTGAAAAATCAAAAAGGCCAATGGCGCCGTCAAGAATATCAAGCGCGGAATACCCGACAAAAAGTGCAGCATAGCGTTTAAATAACAGAGCCGTTGCTGCCATTTTAGCCCAGAGCCAAACAGCGGATTATCAGTTCGCAGTATCTGCGCCATCCCCCTTGCCCACCGAATACGCTGACCTATATGTGCCGACAAGGTTTCGGTGGCCAAACCCGCCGACAGTGGCGCTCGTAAATAGGCAGAGTGGTATCCGCGACGATGCAATCGCAAAGAAGTGTGGGCGTCCTCGGTTACCGTCTCCACGGCGATACCGCCTACCTCTTCTAATGGACCGCGCCGCAATATTGCACAGGAACCACAGAAAAAGGTGCTATTCCAGAGGTCATTACCATCTTGTATTAAGCCGTAAAATAGCCCGCCTTCATTCGGCACTTTTCGGAAGTTAGACAAATTGCGTTCAAAGGGGTCCGGCGAAAAAAAGTGGTGCGGTGTCTGTATTAATGCGAGTTTCGGGTCCTTTAAAAACCAGCCCATACTTATTTGTAAAAAAACGCGGGTGGGAATGTGGTCGCAATCAAATATCGCGACATATTCACCACTGGTTTGTGCCAGTGCGTAATTGATGTTTCCCGCTTTTGCGTGATTATTGGTCGGCCGCCGGATATAGCCCACACCAACCTCTGCGGCAAAGTCTTTGAAACTATCGCGCTTGCCATCATCCAGAATATGGATATGTAGCTTTTCTTTAGGCCAGTCTAAACCCAAGCAGGCGTATACCGTTGCCCGCACGACACTCAAATCCTCGTTATATGAAGGAATCATAATGTCGACACTTGGCCATTCGCGAGAGTCAGCGGGTAAGGTGACGGTGCCTCGGTGCAGCGGCCGGATGTTTTGCACATAGCCCAACAACATAACAAGCCAGGCGTAAGCCTCCGCCATTAGCAAACCAATGCCAAAAACCAGCCCAATTGGGTCATCGAAATTTAAGGTCGAGGTGCAGCGCCACCAGACGTATCTGCCGGAAACAAGCAGTGATATCCCCACCATTAACATCAGCGGCAGGTGGCCGGGAACACGGTTGAGTGCGTATGCAAGAAGGAACAAAAGGCTGACGAAAATAAATTGATCTTCGACTGTCAGTGGCACAGTGAAACTCATCAACGCCAATATGACTAATAAGACCCCGACTAAGGTTCTCGCTAGCGCCGTCAGAAAAACAGGCTTTTTCGATGGTGTCTTACTTGTAGTCGTAGATTGCGACTCGAGCTGCTGAATGTAACGACTCATACTCCGTGTAAGTACATTAGCAAACAGCAGCGCCTTACATTTAGACATAAAACGCCATAGCAATGTTAAAGGCTCGTCGGAAGGCTGTTCCGCGCCATCGACACCTATTCGGGTCCGTGCCGGAGGCGACTGCCGAACAACGATTACCCAGCAGAGTTGAATCAGGAATCGAAATAGATCACTAACCCGAGGCCGACTAAAATTGATATGGGGAAAATAGACCAGAGGCAATCTCCAGCTTTCCACACCGGCGATGGTCGGTTTTAGAAACACAAAACACAGGCTCAGCCAGAGTGGGACCACTATAAAGCCGGCCAGTCGATAGGGTTTAAGTCCACGAAATGCGAGCATTCGGCTAGCGTAATAGCGCCTCATTACCGGTATGAGTTCCCCGGAATGCAACTCGCTGATGTCAACCACCTTAGGCATTTTCAGCGTCCTCGCCTAAACGCCCCAAGCACCAAAGTGCTAGAGAATGGTAGTCACTGCTCGCCTGGCTGCTAGGCATATACGTGTTAACAGCTGTCATATACGCCGCTGCCTCTGGCACAGCGGTGTCACGGTGAATAGATGCCGGCAAAACCTGCGCCGCGAACTCTGCTTTTAGCAGCAACTCAATATCCAAACTCAATGCTGAATTGGTATCAACTTCATTGAGAAGATAGAGCTGTTTGTCAGCTAGGGTTTCACCATTCAACGCAGCTTGCTTTAGCAGCCGATACGTACCCAAATCTGGATGGGCAACATAGAAACTAAAATCGGCCAGTGCATATATCGCTTGATAACATTCACTAATCAAATTATCGCTGAGTGCTTGCTGGCGATCCACCGGCATGTCAATCAACACCCACTCGTCCTGTCGCAAAGCAAATGTATCCGCAATCGACTTTATCGATGACATCAACACTTCCCGAAACCGCTTGAATTGATAGGGTGCTAGTTCGCCAAATGGCAAAACACGTCGCCCATCACTGGCCTGGAAAGCACATTGCTTCCAATCCGCTCCGGTAGCAATTGCCTGTGCCCAACCACTGATACACTCTTGCGACACACCAAAGTGCAAGCAGAGCTGATTATCTGGATGCAAATCAATAGATAGGGTCTGCTCGCCTGCATTTTGCAGACTCGCCGCTAAATTCGACACAACCGTCGTTGCACCAGCGCCACCGCGCTGTCCTGAAATAATAACAAGCGGCACTAGGGGGTCCCCTCAGATGTCCCTATTTTATCATCCTTGCGCAGCGGGGGATTACGCTCCAATCCATTCATATGTGCGAGCGCAGGCCACTTCATCAATATAGAAAGAACGTACTCATTCTCACTCAATTCCTGATACCCAGAGGCATCATCACCAAAGGCGCTATATGCGGTATTAATATCGCGGCTACTATTCGACAACACAGTGCTCCTCACTGTTTTCCAACATACGTGAAAGATGCGAATTTAGACTAACGATGATACATGCCTGCTTCCAAATCAGCACTTAAGTAGCTACACCAAACCACTGAAATAGTTTAGTATTTCCAGCATATTAGCTCGAAAAATTGATGTCACAAAGTGTATGGGGTCTCACAACCCGTCTGCTGGCAAAGGAAATCTCAAATTTTAGACACCGATACTGAGAGTACATCGCGCTCACTTGGCATTGCGGATATACCAAGTTACGGCAGCGAAATGACAGTTGGATCAGTTTACCTCTGCTTAAGTGCGGGGAAAAAACACCTGTCCGCGCTTGTCTCAAGTATCTGCAAACGCAACGATTCCCCAGACTTCATCGGCCTGTGCACACCAGATGAGTTATTCCGAGGCTTAAATAACGACGCCTCGCAGCTATTAGATCAATGTCTTCAAGCGCAATGCAAACGGGTGCATTTTTGGCATGATCCGGAAGAGATAACCTCAGGGTCCGTTGGCAGTTTACTAAGGGACTTAAAGAAGTTCGCACCCACCGAGCCGCGCTTGTATATCATTGTTGCCAAGGCAACGTCTTTTCCTAGCAAGCAGCAAAAAAAGCTGAACAAGGTACTGGGGAAATGGCAAGCCTGGGCCAGACAATACCAACACACGGTGCTGTTCCTATGTCACAGTTCAGAAAAGACCATTGAAACGGCGGCCTTGCATGCCAACAATTTACTCTCAGGGCTTAGTAGCGCTTACGCACTAGACACCAATCACTACCGATACTTTATCCACCACTGGAACTCCGACGCCAAAGTCATCGCCGACCAAGAGTATTTACTTACCACTAGCTCAGCGGCCACCTTAAAGGCTATCGACATTCCCCGCGAACACATTGCCGATAGTGGTGTAGCAGCTAACAAAGGCTCCGCACACAGCGAGATAGTCACCACCACTAGCGTAGCGAGTGAAATTTCATCCGAACTGGACATCGGTACCGTTGTTGCTTCGAACAACTTAATCATGAATTCATTCGATGAACTGCATAGTGCAACGGTAATTTTCGCCTGCTCATCGCCTACTGAGGTGGTCGAGCTGGCGACGATGACTTACCAGCTCCGCTCCAGGTATCGACAGAATATAAAAATTCTGATCAGGGAAAACGTACAGTGCCTTCGCTACGCAGACGAGCAATTTCTACTTAAGGCGGGCGCCACCCAAATTATTCCCTACGTCATTACCAGCACAAGACTAGTAAGCCACATTGATGCAATTCGAAACATCAATGTTGTACGCCAACTTCCGCCCACACTCTATGGCTTACTCGAAAGCAGACAAACGTCTAACTATCGCGGTTATGCTGACTCTTTTGTCTTTGCCAGCTCTGTCACTAAAACCATGGACTCGCAACGCTATTCAGGTGTCGAGCATATACTGGTGCGCTTTGAACCACTGCGTGGTATCAGCTTAGAGCAATCACTTAACCTTTGCTCCATAAAGCGGGATGGCGATTTAATTACTGTTTGTCGCGGGTTTATTTACATTTTTTTGCATGCCTGTCGACTCAACGATGTGGGTGTCGCATTGCGCAACTCACTCGTGCTGCCAGTGCAGGACGCGTTTGGCTCACAGTCTGTGATTCATGACCCCGACGACATTGCAGCCGAGCTAGAACTTATCGACTTATCGACCGATGGAATACCGATGGATATCGGCCAAAAACTATTGGCAAGCAACCCCGAAAAAATTCAAACCAATAAAACCAAAGACCTCATTACTGTGCCGCTTGCGACACCGTATGTGATCAATTAGAAATGAGGCTAGGCTAGAAAAATGGATATAAGAAGCTTTTTACTTACGCTTATAGTTGCGCTCAGTGCGGGCCTTTTTATTGGCTTTACATTGCGAGACATCAGCCAGCATGTCGTTCAACAGGCCCGAAAACACCTAATTAAACCCAGGTTTCTCAAGCCCTACCAATCAGCGACGCACTCTGACCGCGCGATTGAACCCAAGGTGGACGCATGAGATCGAAGCATAACACCGCAGTAGAAACCGTGGTGCTACCTGCCGGCCTCGGTTGGTGGAATCTTTATTTTATATGCAAAATAGCGTTGTACGCTCAAGGCCTTATCGACTTCCACGCACTTGAAAACTTTACATTTGCCGCCTGTTTACTGCTACCAATCCGCAATCACTACGGCAAAGTCCTTCGACAAATTGTTGCCATCCCGATCGCAGCCGTGCTTCTACACTACGACTCGTTCATGCCGCCGCTATCGCGTCTTTTTTCGCAGTTTGATCAATTTCTTAGCTTTGAATTCAGTTACATTATTGAATTGCTGAGTCGCTTTTTCTCTCTAAAGTTGACTTTAGCTGGAATCGCAGTTGCTTGTATTTACTACTACATGGCGAAATCGATTAGGGTCACATCACTTGTCCTGATTGCCATTGTGGCAACTGGCATAAGCACGTTGACCACAACACCCGCTGCGACACAAACAGCAAGTAATACGACAAAGAACGCGATAACGTCGCCAAACGACACCAGCAACGCGGCACTGAATCGCTATCTCGACTCGTTTTTTAGCGCCGAGAAATCTCGCCAAACCCAGTTTCCTAGCGCTGACACTCAAGGTGCACCATTCGATATTCTACTGTTGAGTGTCTGCTCCCTCGGGGTCGATGATATCAAGCTCGCTGGCCTCGAGGATCACCCACTATTCCAAAAATTCGATATCGTCTTTGACGAGTTCAACTCCGCCACAAGCTACAGCGGACCAGCGATCATCCGCTTAAGCCGAGCCACTTGTGGCCAAGCAGAGCACAGCACGCTGTATGGCCCGGTGGACCCGGAATGCCAGCTGTTTCATCAGTTAGAACAGCTCGGCTACGGCAAAGAACTGATCCTGAACCACGACGGCGTTTTTGATTCCTTTTTAGAAAGAACTCAGCGTTATAGCGGCATTAGCTCCGCCCCCTTCCCCAATACCGGCGTGGCCGCTACCCAAAAAGATTTTTCAGGTGCGTTGATCTACGACGACGCGGGAATGCTAAACGCATGGTGGAAAAATCGGCAGACCTTAGACAATGATCGCGTCGCTGCACTATACAATACCACCAGCCTTCACGACGGTAATCGCATCCTCAATAAGCCACCGGTCTTTGGCGTGGCAAGCTACCAACAGCGGGGCAAAAACCTGTTTGATGAACTTGCCACATTCCTTGAGAATCTAGAACAATCCGACCGAAATATTGTTGTTGTACTCATACCTGAGCATGGCGCTGGATTGAAAGGCGACAAGATGCAAATATCCGGGATGCGAGAGTTGCCATCTCCTTCAATCACTCACATTCCCGTGGCGGTGAAGGTAATAGGTCCAAACTTACAGCGCAGTGACTCGGTTTTTCATGTTAGAGAAGCCAGCAGCCACCAGGCTCTGTCGCAATTATTGGCGAATATCCTTGAACAAAAGGTTTTCGATCAAGCTCATTTTAGCGCAGCGCAGCTCAGTTCAAATCTTCCCCAAACTGCACCGGTATCTCAAAATGAAGGCAGCACTGTGATCAAGGTGAATAAGGAATATTTTATTTCCCTGGACCAACAAACATGGACTCCCTACAGCACAAGCAAATAATTAATTAGGCCAAGCTCGGGCTGCCGGGTGAGCCCCTCAACGCAAACTGAATAGCGCCGAGTTCTTGTCGTTTATCTGTTGATTCAAGGTCCAATAGTCGTAAATCACACCTAATAAAAACAGGCCGCCCGTCAACAAATACAGGATACCGGTCAGCCACTTCCCCAGATAAAACCGGTGCAAACCGAACACACCCAAAAAAGTAAGCAGTATCCAGGCTAAATTATAACTCGTTGTGCCAGACGCATAATTCGCATCGGCAGCTCTATCCATGCCCGGAATTAAGAATAAATCAACAAACCAGCCAATCAGAAACAGTCCCAGCGTAAAAAAATAGATTGTTCCGCTTATCGGGCGACCATAGTAAAAACGGTGGGCGCCCATAAAACCAAAAATCCACAAAATATAAGCCACTACTTTGCTATGGGTGTCGTTCATTGATCATACTTCCCGCAATGGAGTTATGCTTAGACTACAAAGCAAAAAATCAAAGTGTAGGGGATTCCAGCGGTAAGCTAAAGTGCCATTCGCCAGTAACTTGCGTAGTTAAGCCCTAGGGTTTCCCACGCTTCAACTTTGACGATACGACAAAAATCACCGACGCCGGCTGCCCTGTCGTGTTGTTAAGCGGCTCCAGCATTTCTCGAAGATGTAACCCGACGTTCGAAAACAGGCTAAGCCATGATGACAGCGTTCGGAAATACCAGGGGGCAGGATCGGTGAATTCGTCACTAAAACCTGCCCAGCTGCCCTCTCGCCAGCCGTCACAATAGGGCTCGCCGCTGTAGTTCGGGTGTAATGTTTGTATTATGCAGCAGCCCTGTGTGGTAAGCGTATCCACTATGGCATGGAGGACATCAGCCACAATTTCATTGCCGAGTAAGGAAAAGTTGCAGACCACGCAATCGACTTTTCGCCCCCATTTACCTTCGGCAAACTCCCGATAGGACATCTGCGTAAAACTACCGCCTAGCGCACTTGCCCGCGCTATTAAACCCGGTACCGCGTCAATGCCCATCGCATTGATACCCAAATCGCTTAAAGCTCGCACCAACCAACCTTCGCCACAACCAAGATCTAAAACAAGTTCGGGGGCTTCGGCTACCACCGCATTAACAATGGCGGCATCGGTAACTGTGACACGGCTATGAATTTCAGCGCTGCGTATTGCCTTAGTCCACGCATCAACATTCTTATGCCACGATTGAACTATTACATCATCATACTCGCGATTATCCACACCCCACCCTCACTCGGCTGCCTAGCCTGTCACCATGATTCATAAATCATCAAATAACAAAATGAGTAAATGTTCTTGCAGCAACACTGACACCGGCTTATAACGTCGGTTTACTAATTAAAGCGAACCAGCAAGTGGATTGCCAACATTACAACTCTTATCAATGTCGCTCATGCCAGTGGCTAGACACAAGCTATACGCAGCAACTTGCCAAAAAAGAGGCTGAGCTTTTAGCACTACTCGCGCCCCTCGCTCCGCCGCCTTTATTAGCGACTGTGAGTTCGCCACAGTTTGGTTTTCGCTATAAGGCAAAAATGGTGGTCCTCGGCAGCGCCAAACAAGTCAAACTCGGCATCCTGTCACCAAAAGGGAAACCCGTCAGCATTTGTGATTGCCCACTCTATCCTGAGCAAATGCAATCCGTATTACAAGCGCTCGAAGATTGGCTGACAACACTGAACATTGCACCCTATGACATAAAACGGCGCAGTGGTGAATTAAAATACCTTCTTCTAAACCAGAATGAAGTCGGGATATTTATGCTGCGTTTGGTCTTGCGAAGTGAAGACAGCATACCGCTTATAACCGCTGCTCTTCCGGCTTTGCTCAGCGCATACCCACAAATTGAAACAGTCTCAGCCAATATTCAAGCAGTTCACGCCGCCATCCTGGAAGGACCGGTCGAGCAGCTTTTACAGGGCACGCCATGGCTGCGCCAAACCCTAAATGGAATACCACTATATCAGCGGCCAAAGGGTTTTTTCCAAACCAACCCAAATGTCGCGGAAAAATTATATGCGACCGCCGCACGCTGGCTTTCTACTTTGCCGATACATCATATCTGGGATTTATACTGCGGCTCTGGTGGCTTTGGCTTGCACTGCCTCACACCCGAACGAACACTTAGCGGAATTGAAATTGAAGCTGAGGCGATCGCCTGTGCAATGCGCAGCGCGAAAGAACTAGGCATTGAATCGAAGGTCAACTTTCGCGCTCTAGACTCCGCCGCGTTCACAGATAAAAAAGCCAGCAATGCAGATACGATAGCGGCACCCGACATTATCATTGTCAACCCGCCGCGCCGGGGTTTGGGCTCAGCCTTGTGCGAGGACTTGTGCGCTATTAATCCTCCGTATATTTTATACTCAAGTTGCAACCCCCAAACGCTGGCTAAAGACCTGATCCAACTGCCAAGCTACCGCATTCAAACCGTTCAATTATTTGATATGTTCCCCAATACCGCTCACTATGAAGTCTTAGTGCTGCTAACTCGTATATGAGCTCGGTGGCAATATCGCTTCTCGACACTCGGCAACACACTACATGCCAACTATTCGGTTTAAAGAACACGACTATTTGAGCGCAGGCGACGAGTCGGTATTAGACACGCTACTGCGCAATCAGATCTCAATACCTTATGGCTGTCGTGCCGGTGCCTGCCAGGCTTGCACACTTCAAGCAGCACCCGATCAAATCCCCGACGACTGCCAGCCGGGTTTAACTGAGCAGCAGATCCGGCAAGGCCACTTTCTAGCCTGTCAGTGCATTCCTGAGCAGGATATAGACGTTAACGCCGTCGATATTTCCGAGCAAAAAATATCAGCCACTATCATAGATAAAACACAACTTGATGAAAGAACCTTACGCCTTCGTCTAAGTTGCCGCTTGCGCTGGCGCGCCGGTCAATATATTACGCTCTGGATTAACAATATTGCCCGTTGCTACTCCATTGCCAGCGTTGCTCGCCTAGACCCATTCATAGAACTTCATATACGCGCTCATCCACAGGGGCTCATTAGTCAGCAACTGTTCAATTCAGCAGAGATACAGGACGTTATTCACTTACAAGGCCCCCTCGGTCACTTTGTTTACGACCAAGAATTCGCAAATCAGCCGCTATTATTGATTGGCGCGGGAACCGGTATTGCCCCTCTAATAGGAATTGCTCGCGATGCGATAGACTATGGACATCACGCGAGCATCCACCTTCTCGCCCTTGATCACACAACGGAGAATTACGCTCAGCAACAGCTGGACACACTGGGAAATAGCGCCGCAATTTTTTCGTATCAAACTGATCTCACTGACAACACCGAGACGATAATCGGCAATCAATTTCCGAGTTTGCGCGGGCAGCGAGTGTATATTTGCGGTGGCGAAGATTTTGTACAGAAAATCAGAAAACGGTGTTTTATGCTTGGCGCATCACCGAGGGATATTATTACTGAAGCATTTATTAACTTCGGTTCCCAGCGCTGAAAAAATCGTCAGCCTAGGCGTTGATACCCTAAATACTCGGCAGTAAATGTGTGCTTTCCGTGCTCCAAAAAGTACTCAAAATCCCAGAGCCAATCAGCCAGTTGCTGACGACATTCATCTCGAAACACATAGGATTGCGCCTCGACTGGCGTTCCCTGCACTTCTACCTTAAGCGTAACTCTCGAATACCAGTCGCCCTCAAATAAATCCAGGCGCGCCAAGCCCAAATCATTCACATCGTAATAAACACGGCCCCGCACTGTAGCGGACGCCTCAGGGACGATGGCAGGGTAAGCCTCATTGCGAACAGCGTAGCGCGCAAAATCATACAATGATGCAGATTCTGAAGCTAATGCCTGCCCCGATACCGCAGCCATTATGTCGTCACACATTAGGCTACCGTAAGTAAAAACTATTGCCATAATTGTCTTTGTCATCCTCGCCAAAACAGATAATGTCAGCAAACAACATTCTATCGCCAGATAACATCTTGCCAATGGTCTGACACAGCCGTCCGCTGCGAACATCCCGATAGGGTTGCGAAGCGACCTGGTTCCTCTGCCGTAACTGCTTTGCTGCCAAGGCCTGATAAAAATAAGGGCGCATCGACCAATTTGAACCTACATTAGCATTGTCGACGATCCACGTTCGCTTACCCTGATCGTTTACCACTTCATAATTTGGTGAGATTTGCTCACCGCTACAATTGCAGACAAACACTCGTAAAATGCCATCTGGTGGCGCCGTTAAGGTATTAAATTCTACGGTATGACCTTTCATGGCAGACTGGATCGAAAGAAAATAGAGTTCCATTTCTTCCATATACAGCATCAACTGCTTTTCGCGGTTTAAATTGCGTTCAACATAGCCTTTAAGTAGGCCGCGAATGATCTCTTTGGGGGCGTTTGAATCTATAAACTCCGGCAGAGCTGGCCAAAAAAAATAGCCCTGGACGTAGCGCGCGCCGCACTCCAGTGCAAAATAAAACTCTTGCTCAGTTTCGACGCCTTCACACAAAAGTTTGCTACCCGTGCGCCGCGCTAAATAGGCAATACTCTGCACCACTTCTTGAGACACGCCACCAGACATAGCGCGCTTAAACAGGCTCATATCTAATTTTATGATATCCGGTTCAAGCGAAATAATTCGATCTAGATGTGAGAACCCCGCGCCAAAATCGTCGATAGCAACATGCATTCCAGCGGCGCGATAACGCGCTAACAAGCGTTGCATATTCTTGTTATCACCCGCCCCTTCAACGAATTCAATAAGAATTCGACTGGGATCTACACCCAACTTCTTCGCCATTTCAAGGGTCGGAACTGGCATATCATCGGCGACGTGATCCATCCACTCCGGCGATAGATTTAATGACAGAAACACATTGTGCGGACTTTCAGAAAGGTAGGCTATGGCTTGCTCACGAACACTGCGATCAATGCCAAGTAGATCGGCGCGATTGAAGCTGGGGTCACTAAATAAAGCCCCAATCGAAACAATTTGCCCATCTGAAGATCGCGTTCTAGCTAGCGCTTCGTATCCAACGATCGACATTTTATTGATATCGATTATCGGCTGAAAACACGGAAAATACTGCACTTCCACTCCGCTATAGAACCTTTGTAAGAGTTAACAAAGTAACTAAGCAAATACAATATTACAAGTATTGTTTCCGTAGAAAACCTAATTTAAGTAACAGCTTAGAGAATGAATCTCAAAAAAAGACCAGCATTGCGCTGGCCTTAGTCTCCTTACTAAAGAATCACTTAGCGAAACAATTCGCCACTCTCAGCGCGACTAAGTAACAAGGACGGCACGCTGAAGTCGGAGCCATACCGCGCCTCTAGCTCCCTAGCCCTGGCAACAAAGGCGTTTAAACCGTAGGCATTTATAGCTTGAAAGACTCCGCCGGTTTGCGCGGGGAAGCCAATACCCATTATCGAGCCAATATTACCGTCACCGACGACGTCAATTACGCCTTCTTCCATGCATTTCACCGCCTCTAAGCACTGACTAAACGTGAGGCGATCTTTAATATCTTGATAGGGAATATCGGTATAGCCATTCTTAGCGAAGGCATCTTTCAAACCGGACCAAATGTGTTTTTTGCCGCCTGCGGGGTATTCGTAATAGCCACCGCCGTGGATTTTACCCTTGCGACCGAATTCAACGACCATGCGATCTAAGACCCGCGATGCCGCATTGTCATGCCATTCACGGCCCTGCGCGACGGTGTCGGCTTTAGCCTGCTGTCCATTTTTATAAGCGGTTTCTTGACTAATTTCATCGATGGCCGCTAGCGGACCAACCGGAGAACCGTTGTCGCGCGCAGCGGATTCAATCAAAACCGGATTCACCCCCTCCTCAAGCATAATGGCGCCTTGGGTGACGGTTTTGCTGATGACACGAGTGGTAAAGAAGCCCGGCGCATCATTAACCACAATCGGCGTTTTACCAAGCTGCTGCGCAAGGTCGAAGGCCTTCGCGAGAGTTTCATCAGAGGTTTGCACACCGCGAATAATTTCCACCAAAGGCATTTTCTCTGCGGGAGAAAAGAAATGCATACCGATAAAGTTTTGCGCCCGCACACTGGCCTGAGCCAATTCAGAGATCGGTAACGCTGAAGTATTTGAAGCAAACACACTGTCGCTCGCCAACACAGCTTCGCATTCGGCAGTGACGGCTGCTTTAATACCGCGATCTTCAAAAACCGCTTCGATCACTATATCGCAGTCAGCAAGATCGTTGTAATCCGCTGTCGCGTGAATCAAGGCCATGCACTTGCTCATCGCGTCTTCAGTCAGCTTACCTTTGGCGAGACCCTTGTTAAAAAAGGCCTCTGCGTAGCCGCGGCCGCGATCTGCATTTTCTTGGCTGATGTCTTTTAGCACAACCTGAATACCCTTCTGGGCGGCAACGGTCGCAATACCCGCACCCATTTGCCCCGCGCCTAGGATCCCTAACTTTTTACATTTAAAGTGCTCGCTGACATCAGGCCGACTCGCGCCTTTATTCAAGGCTTCCATCTGCACAAAAAATGCCGTCATCATATTTCTGGCGGTTTGATCTAGTAACAAACTCAAAAAATAGCGCCCTTCAATCTGTTGAGCAGTATCAAAATCTACCTTTGCGCTATCTACCACACAGGCAAAAATCGCATTCTGCGCAGGCATCAAATTCTTCGTTTGTACCATTACATTTGCTGGGCCAAAAAAAGTTAAGCCCTGATTCGCCGGCTCATCTGGCCCGCCGCCGGGAATAATGAACCCGTCTTGATCCCAGGGCTGCTTGGCGTCGGCATGTGTATTAATCCACGCCTTTGCCTTGGCGTGCATATCTGCCTCATCCGCCGCTAATTCATGCAGCAAACCTTTCTCTAATGCCTGATCAGCCTTTAAGCGACGTCCTTGGCTAATAAGGCCAATCGCCTCTTGCATACCGAGCAAGTAGGTCATGCGGACCACGCCACCAGCGCCGGGCATGAGACCGATCATCGCCTCAGGCAAGCCCACTTGAACACCCTGTATCGCCACACGGTAATGACAGGCCAAGGCTATTTCAAAACCGCCACCGAGTGCCGGGCCATTCAAGCCCACCGCCACGGGTACGCCTAGGGTTTCGAGCTGACGCAGAGGTGCTTTTGTCGCCATCACCCCCTCGTACATTTTTGTTTTTTCTTCTGCGCTGGGATTTAAATCCATATCCAGCATTTCATTGATATCGCCACCAGCAAAAAACTGCCCAGGCTTACCACTGCGCACGTACACACCGCTTACGCCACCCTGAGCTACCATGGCCTGCAATTCAACGATCGTCGCGCGCATCGCCTCGTCGTATTCTCGCCCCATGGTATTTACTGCTTTACCGGGCTGATCAAAAATCAACTCTACAATGCCGTCGCTATCTTTTTCCAAGCGAATATATGCCATGATATTTTCTCTCTGCTCTGCCGGTAGCCGCGATCAGTTCAAGCCCGGCTACCATTATTTCTTTAGCTTATTCACCTAAGCCGAATGACTAGCTCAGTGATTCCATGTCGTTACTGTACGGTTACGAAGTGCTTAAACTCGCTCAATAACCGTTGCAATACCAATGCCGCCGCCCGCACATAGCGTGACCACACCGCGCTTTAAATTCCGACGTTCAAGCTCGTCCAATAAGGTGCCAAGAATCATCGCACCGGTCGCGCCAATCGGATGCCCCATCGCGATCGCGCCGCCGTTAACGTTGATTTTTTCGTCTGGAATATTCAGCACTTTCTGATAGCGCAGCACAACCGAGGCAAAAGCTTCATTCAGTTCAAACAAATCTATATCGTCGACTGTTAATCCGGCCTTTTTTAATGCCTTTTCGGTGGCCGGTGCAGGCCCCGTTAACATGATAGTGGGTTCAGTGCCGACTAATGCGCAACTCAAAATACGTGCTCTTGGCGTCAGGTTTTGCTCCTTGCCAGCCCGCTCGTTGCCCACTAATACCAGCCCAGCACCATCGACGATGCCAGAGGAATTTCCCGGGGTATGCACGCAGTGGATATTTTCCAACTCAGGATACTTCAGGCGTGCCACACCGCCGTGACCAAAATCATCAAACATCTGGAAGGCAGGCTTTAGCTTTGCTAAGCCAGCTAAGTTGGTGTCGCCACGAATAAACTCATCGTGGTCAAGAATCGTCACACCGTTAAAATCTTTGACTGGTACTATCGATGTAAAATAGCCCTTTTCTCTAGCCAATGCTGCACGCTGTTGTGACATCACCGCATAGCGGTCAACATCTTCACGGCTGAATCCGTCCATGGTCGCGATCATATCGGCGCCAAGACCTTGGGAAATAAAATAGCTCTTCATCGCCACCCAGGGGTCGCCTGTTGCGCCGCCACTGGCACCGATTCCCAGACGAGACATGGACTCCACGCCGCCCGCAGCAACCAAATCTTCGTAACCCGCAGCGACTTTTGCCGCCGCCATGTTCACCGCGTCTAAACCGCCGGCGCAAAATCGATGCAGCTGCGCACCGGTGGTTACATCATCCCAGCTCGAATACACCAAAGCCGCCTTGGCGATGTTCTGCCCCTGTTCTTTTACTGGCTCGCCGCAGGCTAAAATCAGATCTTCGACTTTAGAGGTATCCAGATCATGGCGCTCTTTTAACGCCTCTAAGAGATTGGTCACCAAATCGATAGGCTTAACCTCATAGAGCGAACCTCCGCGCTTACCTTTGCCACGCGGTGTACGAATCGCATCGTATATAAATGCTTCTGTCATGGAATATCCTGTCAAACTGAGATGAATGTTATCGCTTAAGCTATCTACCACGGAACGCACAATGGCCGTCCGTAGGTTTTAAGACAATGACATTTCCGGTCAACACACTGACAGAATTTTTGAAAAGGAATTTAAAACAATGACTTATGGCAAAGTAAGGACAACGGCGACAAATAAAGAGTGCGCTGAATGGATATAGCTAGCGCCACTCCCTAACGGTTATTTTCCCGCTCTTGTTGGCGATACTCACCCGGTGTGGTGCCCGTCCATTTTTTGAAACAGCGATGAAATGCAGAGGGATCGGTAAACCCCATTAGGGCAGCCACTGCGTTAATCGATAACTCAGAGTTACCGAGATAGGCCATTGCAGCGTCTCGACGACACTCATCCTTAAGTTGCTGAAAGGTCGTACCCTCTTTTTTAAGACGACGACGCAAGGTGGGTGCCGACATATTTAAGGCGTCGGTAATACGCTCAAAACTAGGAAATCCCTGCGAAAAATCGTGGCCGATCATCGCTCTGACTCTCGCCACGAGACTGCCGTCATCCCGCGCGCCACTCATCACCATTAGGGGATACGGTGCAGTCCGCAGAAACTCTTTTAATGTGCGCTCATTATGAACCAGGGGATAGCTCAGGTAGCGGGTATCAAATACGAACTCATCTCGAAGCTGGCCGTAATACACCGGGCAGGAAAACAGCTGCTGATATTTTTCGACGCGGGTTTTACCGGATGGTGATTGGCCCGCAAATCGCACTTCTTTTAGTTCGATATTGCTACCGACTAGCCAGCAAAAAAACCGGTGCCAAATCGATAAGCCATATAGGTCGGCCATGTCGACTTTATCGCCAGCAAAGCCTTTTTTAATGCTGCCATAGCCGACGATCGCGCTATCTTTGCGAGTATCTAAGTAAATTTGGGCATCGGCATCATAGAAGGTACGAAAAAACTCACAGGCGCGCTTTATTGCCTTCTCCAAATTCTCACAGCCAATAATGCAGTAACACATCATCCGAAACGCACCCGGCGTCACGCTCTGGCCGAGCATTAAGCCAAAGGCCTCATCCTGCAATAGGCTCATCACCTGCTGATACAACTTGGTGTATTGCATCGCAGAGATATTGGCTTGATAGCCTGCAGAGCGGCTATTCAAGGGGTTAAAGCCAATTCCAGCAACCGTTAAGAGACCGCTGTGGTCGTAACCTCTCTCCGCGGCAAGGTTCAGCAGCGACCGAGCAAATTTGGTCGGCACGGTTTCTAAATCAATATTACTCAGCAGATTTCTCCAAGGCGTTTTATCTATTATGTGTAGTCTAGCATCGCTGAATTACAGGCAGCAGTAATATCCATTAAACGCATAATTATCAACTATATTGAATTGATCTTATAAACTGCCATAATCACTACTATGACTGACGCTCAATTCGACCTACTAATGACTGGCGATACCGCCCCCGGTGTGGATCGGAATATCGCCGTTAGTAAGCTCGCCACGCTATTTAAACGCCCTGTCGAGCAAGTCGACAAGCTGCTCTGTGGAAAGCCGAGCCGCGTCCGTAAAAACCTAAATCAAGCTGAGCTTGAGCGCTACCAAAATGCCTTCGAAAGTATTGGCGTAATCACCAAAGCAGTGGCCTCAGCGCAAGCAGCAGACGTCCCGCAAATTGACAAAACCCCTGCTACGCTAAACCTGTGTCCAAACGGCACACCCGTGCTCAGTGAGGACGAACGTTATAGGCCTGCCGTCGCAGCACCCGATACTGATCACCTTAGTGTCGCTGACTCCGGTGAAAACCTGAGCAGTAACGACTCGATACCGGTGCCCGCACCTGACACCGACCATATCAGCGTAGCGCCGGTGGGAAGTACCATATTACCGCCGGCACCCAAAGAAAATCCTCCGCAAAAGTCCCTTAGTCATTTGAGCTTATGCGGACCCGGCACCCCACTCCTAGACAAAAAACCAGAGCCTAATTATCGGGTGCCCAATACCGAACATCTTAGCCTGCAATAAACATCCACCTAGGCGATTCCGACTTTACCGCGGAAACCGCAGCACTATCCGCAAACCAGGATTGTTATCTTTCAATTCAATATAGCCGTCGTGTAAACGCACCACTGCCTGCACCAAGCTCAAGCCAAGACCATTGCCTGGGTGACGACTGCGACTGTGCTCAACTCTAAAAAAGCGCTGAAAAACCCGTTCCCGATCTTCTTCCGGGATACCTATACCACTGTCAGCCACTTCTATTCTGACAATACTGCCCTCGACGGCGAGATTAACCTGGACCCGACCGCCCTCAGGGGTATATTTAATCGCGTTATCTACCAGATTGGCGACAGCCTGAAATAGCAAATTGCGGTCGCCATTGAAGCTACCCACTTTGGCCAAACCGGTGTGAAAAGTTTGTTCCTTTTCAGCCGCCAACGGTTCGTAAAGCTCAATAACATCGGTCACCAAGGTGCACAAATCAACTTCGGCAAACCCTGAGCGCCTATGACCGGTTTCCACCTGCGCAATACGAAGCAATGCGCTAAACGTACCCAGTAAACCATCGGCCTCTTCTATCAAACTTTCCAGTTGGTCTCGACTGGCGGGATCATCACAGCTTTCGTGAAGCTCACTGAGCTTATTTCGAAGCCTAGTCAGAGGTGTACGTAAATCGTGGGCAATATTATCCGAGACCTGTCGCACTCCCGTCATTAGCGCTTCAATGCGGTCCAGCATTTGGTTTACGCTTTCGGACAGGCGCAGAAAATCACCGCTGCTGGTTTTGGTATCAATACGCTCCGACAAATCACCCGTCATAATTCGACGCAGCGTGATATTTATATTGTCGACGCGTCGCAGTGTTAGCGCGGTAACGATGGCACCACCAATGGTGCCCAGCAGAATAGTGGCGACCATGCTGCGGGTTAATGCCCCGCCCACTAGTTTGGTACTATTCAGCACATCAGCATAATGACGTGCAACCAATACATGCTCCCCCCCCGCCAACTGGCGAGAGCGCGCTATGAACTCTGTACCGGTAGAATCTGGATCACTGGTTAAAGATTCAAAACTGAATCCCAGCCAGCCATTACGGTATTCCTCGCTGTCCGGCCACTGATCGAGGTTGCCGGCAATCTTATTAAGATTTTCATCACCCACATAATAAAAAAAACGAATAAGACGATCGGGACCACTATGGGACTTTACAAAGGCGTCGACCGCAGATTCACCACCGCTCTCGTATGCGGTACTTAAATCTTTAAGTTCGGTATCAACAGACTCGTGAACCTTGGCAAAAAAATCATAGGCAATAAATGCATAGATCAATGCCAGCACCATAAATACGGCGACACTGAGCCACGCAACATAGCTGACCAAAAAGCGGAAGGTAAAACTGGTAAAAATTTTACTGAGAATCATCCAACATATATCCAGCGCCACGAACTGTGTTCAATAAGGGTTTATCAAAGCCTTTGTCTATTTTTTGGCGCAGGCGGCTGATATGAACATCAATGACATTGGTCTGCGGATCAAAGTGATAGTCCCACACGTTTTCTAGCAGCATTGTGCGGGTCACTACCTGGCCGGCGTGACGCATGAGGTATTCCAATAATTTGTATTCACGGGGCTGAAGATTAAAAGGCTGGCCGGCGCGGGTAACCTTATGTGCCAGCAAATCCATCTCTAAATCGGCTACCTTTAACCGAGTTACAGCTGATCCCGCTTCCTGGCGACGCAAGATGACCTCGATACGAGCCAACAGCTCTGCGAAGGCAAATGGCTTTACCAGATAATCGTCACCACCGGCTTTAAGGCCTTTCACGCGATCATCAACCTCACCTAATGCGCTCAAGATCAGCGCTGGCGTGCTGTCATTCGACGCGCGCAGGGTTTGAATAATGGTTAATCCGTCGACATGGGGAAGCATACGGTCAACGATAAGTGCGTCGTACTGCTCCGTGGTTGCCTTCACCAAACCGGTTTTGCCATCCGCCGCGTGCTCAACTTGATACCCACTTTCACGCAAGCCTTTAACGATATATTCCGCTACGCTCGCATCATCTTCTATCAATAAAACCCGCATCTATACTAATCCCTTCCGTTTTTATTATGGCTTCGCTGCGCCATATCTTTCACACAGCGAAACACCCATCGATGAAAGACCTAAGTTGGTGAAGTACATCTACTTATTCACCCTTAGTATGGGGGCGCGTACACTTTTTTCCAACAGCTACAGCTCCGAGATGGGAGACTAACAGCAATGAATAATATAAAAAATGTATGCACCTGTCTTATACAATATGTAAGCAAGCTTCATTATTTGATCTTACTGGGCTGCGGCTTGCTGCCCTGCACAGCGCTTGGGGATAATTGGGGCAAAGAATCGGTCAATGACATCACCCTGCCACGGCACGAAAAGCTTAGCTATCGCCCAACAATCACGTTTTGTATCGAGCGCGATGAAAGCACCGGCAAATTCCAAGCCTACAACGCCAACCAAGCGCGATTCAATCGCGTGTGGATGGAGCAAAACAACGCGAAACACGGCAGTGATGCCAGTAAAGCCTTGATTAAAATGGGGATAAAGGCGCTGTATAAATCGTTTCACAAGCGCAGCGCTGGCGCAAAACGCTTTCTACCCGATGAAGAAGGTCGGGTTGCTGTCTCACAATTCACCGAGTATGACGCTGATTACAAAGTCCACTTAAGCAGCGATTCAATCACCCTCGGTTTAGCGTTGGCGTTTTAAGCTGGCTACACCTATTGAGTTAGGCCCTGTTACAATGTGGTGGTTTCTGATGTGGATCTACCGCCAATGCCGCCAAAAGTTAAAAAGCTAGCTACTCCCCCCAATACCAATGCGATTGAAGACACCAAGCCTATTGTCCAGCAAGGGCCGCCAGGCGTTTTCCGTCGACTCGCCGTCATCGTCTACGACACCTTTTTACTATTTGCGGTTCTATTTGTCGCCACCTTAATTCCAGCCTACATCCTCAGCCCGGAAATGTTCGCCGCCAAACCTGCGAATGACAGTGTTGTACACGAACTTAACATCCCAATGCAGGGGTGGATTTATCGAGTTTATTTGGTCGCGCTGATTATCCTTTTTTACGGCTGGTTCTGGCGCAAAAGTGGTCAAACTCTTGGTATGCAAGCTTGGCGTATAAAACTGGAAAGTGTCAGCGGTGGCAAACCGAGTTGGTCACAGTGCGTTACTAGGGTACTTGTCGCGGGGGTATCGTTTGCGGCAGCTGGGCTAGGCTACTGGTGGATATGGTTAGATAAGGAAGGCCGCTCATGGCATGACCTAGCCTCAAAAACAGTATTGCGCTCAATACCAAAAGACAAGAAAAAAGCCTGAGTAATTGCTCAGGCTTTTTTCATTAACATAAGGGTGCCCGCGACAAAACAAATGCCAATCGGCAAAATACTCGCGTAAATTGGGTCAAAACCATAGACCATGCTGGACGGCCCCAAAATATCTTGCAGGGTTCTAAAAACAATCCCCACCATCACGCCTACAAAGACCCTAAAACCCATTGTTACATTTCGCAATGGGCCAAATATGAAGGAAATAGCAACGAGAACCATGCCCATAATGGTGAGCGGTTGAAGCAGCTTATTCCAAAATGCCAACTCATAGTCGCCCGCATTTAACCCCTGCTTTTTCAAATAATTGGCATATCGCCACAACCCGCTTATCGATAAATCTTTTGGGTCCAATACAAGAATATTCAAAAGCTCTGGAGACAAACCACTCTCCCACGGCAACTGGGGCACAAACTCAAACTTGGCGCCCTTCGATGTTAAATCAACAATCTTTGCCGCCTCTAATGTCCACGCACCGTCAATATAGTGGGCGCGCTCAGCGAAGATATTACGCTCTAACTGCCGCTTATCATCGAAGCTGAAAATACTTACGCCAAACAGCACCCCATTGGGCTGCACTGCATTAAAATGCATGAATTGCTGGCCTTCGCGGTGCCACATACCGTGCTGGGAATGGATATTCTGAGTTTTTTGCAGCGCTACCGCGCGCTGACTTTCTGCTATTTGCTGCGATACTGGCGCAACAAATTCCGCGACGCACAAACCTAATATGGTGATAGCTAAGGTAGGCTTAATGACCGCGAAGACTAACTGGCGCGTCGACACGCCCGCGGCGCGCATCACAATTAATTCACTGCTGCTCGCCAGTGATCCCAAGCCTGCTAAACACCCCACCAAGGCCGCAAAGGGAAGATAGTCATAAAAACTACCCGGCGACGTCAGGCCTACATACTGCAGCACTGACCAAAACGTATAATCGCCGCGCACTTCTTTGAGGCCATCAATCAACGACGACAACAAATCAAGCCCGACGATCACAAGCAGCACCAAAATAATTGCGCCGGCGACGGTCCTACCTATATAGCGATTAAGCTTAGCCACGTCGACGCCTCCAGCTTAACCACCAGTGGCGCCACATGCTGTCTCGGTACAACAAAATCAAACCCAATAACAAAAACACGATATGCACTATCCACAAACCAGGGAATACCGGCCATCCTCCTTTGGCAATTGCATCGCGAATCGCATTAAGGCAAACCAAATACACCATATAAATCATAAAGGCGGGGAACATTTTGCCGTAGCGCCCGCGGCGATGATCAGTTTTACTCAGCGACACGGCGATAATGGCTGCTATCGGCACCAAGAGAGCAAGGGAGATACGCCACTGAATCGCCGCGATATCCTCCAATTTACTGGACCCCCACAGTTCTGCCGTGTCCTTGCCGTCTAATTCCTGACGATAGGTTTTAACTTCTGAATCGCGCAGTAATTGATCAAGCTGACTAAAACTTGTTACTTGGTAGTCCATAAATCCAGACTGCCCTACATAACGCACGCCATCATCTAATACCAAGTAGCGTTGACCGGACTTCTTGTCTATTTCAAAACGTCCCTGAGCGGCAGTGACCAGCGACACCAAGGGCCGACCACCATCTACAATTGGCTCGGGCTGCGCTATAAAGACACCCTCCATCGTTTGATCGTCGCGATTGGCACGCTCAATATACGTCACCCGCCCACTGGCTTTATCGACTCGAAAACGCCCTTCAACCGCAGCCTTCACGCCAATTTCCGAACGGCTTTCCGCAAGCAAGTCGACGTAAGCCTGTATACCAGAGGGAGTGACGATTAGACTAACGTAGCCAACAATGGCTGCAATGAAGAAGCCGGGAATGAGGGTATAGGCCAAAAGGCGTCGTCGACTCATGCCACAGGCACTCATCACGGTCATTTCACTGTCGACGTAAAGACGCCCATAAGAGAGAAGAATGCCGATAAAGAGGCCTAGTGGCAGCACAACTTCCAGAAAATTTGGCAGGCGGTACATCATCACCAAAAACAAAACATCGGGCGCAAAATCACCCGACGCAACTTGACCGAGGTATTTTACGAATCGCCCACTCATAATAATAACAAGCAAAGTGAGAGTAACGGCAAACACCGTCTTAAGCATTTCGCTAGCGAGGTACCTAAATAAAATCAAACAACTATCTCTCCACCGCTCGTACTAGTACTCAATTACCGACCAAGCACCTTATTTTTTGCCTTGGCAAACACGAATATACGTAAAACCAAGTAATTTAAGAATCTACTCTAGGAAGTAAGCAAAGATTACAGAGCAGTTAAAACGTTTTCTCTTCGCCGCCAAAAGATAAAATACCCCGCCTAGCAGCTCACCAAGACACCCGTAACTGTTTCCCGTCACGATGATACCCTTTACACTAAGACGAGAATACATCGATATCACGCCTTCATTGCTACGCGACATGCCGCGAACGCACTATTAAGCAATATGACGGCGTGCATTATCACCAATCTGTTCATTGCCTGCGAGTATATAAATGCAAATTAGTCTAAAGCCCTGCAAAGATGTCACCACAGTAAACACCGACTGCCTGATTCTTATCATTGATCGGGCACTTAGCACCGACATCGCCAAGGCCGCAGATTCCGCCAGCGGCGGCGCTATTAGCAATATCATTAAGCGCGGTGACTTTAGTGCAAAAATTGCCGAGACACTGTATTTACCGGCGATCAGCGGGCTAAAAGCACAGCGCTTGCTGCTTATTGGCAAAGGTGACGGCGGCGATTTAAAAGACAGTGAATTCGATAAAATCATCACAGCGGCAATTAGCAGTGCAAATAGTGCGAGCTGTAAAGACTTTAGCATCATGCTCGACGGCGTCGGCGTTAGCCATCGCACTGAGTCATGGCAATATCAGCGTATCGCGCTTCTTTCGACAACCGCCGGATATCGCTACACCGCAACGGTCAGCAAACCCAAACCACCGCTCACAATCAAGCGCGCAACCCTACAAGCTGCCAATACCGATGCCAATCGGCGCGCGGTTCACGCCGGCCTCAGCATTGGTAAAGGTGTCAACGTCGCGCGAGACCTCGGCGATCTGCCCGGCAACATCTGTACACCAAATTACCTTGCCAACGAAGCCCGCGCATTGGGCCGCAAATTCGAATCCGTCTCGGTAAGTGTGCTCGACGAAAAGAAAATGGCGCAGCTGGGTATGCATTCACTGCTCTCGGTCTCAGCCGGCAGTGATCAACCTGCACGACTTATTGTTATTGAATATAAGGGGGGTAAAAAATCTGACAAGCCCCATGTTTTAGTTGGCAAAGGCATCACCTTCGACACCGGCGGCATAAGCTTAAAACCCGGCGCGAAAATGGATGAAATGAAATACGATATGTGTGGTGCAGCCAGCGTTGTCGGCACCATGGGCGCTGTCGCTGAGATGGACTTAAAGCTAAACGTGATCGGCATTGTCGCGGCAGCTGAGAACATGCCGAATGGCAACGCGACGAAACCAGGCGATGTGGTGACAAGCATGTCCGGGCAAACCATTGAAGTTCTCAATACCGATGCCGAGGGCCGCCTCGTACTTTGCGATGCACTTACTTATGCTGCTAAATTCAAGCCAGCCTCGGTAATCGATATCGCAACACTTACTGGTGCCTGCGTGGTCGCCCTGGGCAAACATGCCGCCGGATTATTCAGCAATGACGACGACTTCGCCGCAGAATTACTCGAACAGGGCCGCCTAGCTCAAGATCGCGCATGGCATATGCCCCTGTGGGACGACTACCAATCTCAACTAGATAGTAATTTCGCTGACATTGCCAATATCGGCGGGCCGGAAGCAGGCAGTGTTACTGCGGCCTGTTTCCTGTCTCGCTTCACCAAAGACTATCGCTGGGCGCATCTCGATATCGCCGGTGCGGCTTGGCACGGCGGTGCGAACAAAGGAGCCACTGGCCGCCCCGTCGGTCTACTGTGCCAATACCTCGCCAGCAAAGTCGGCAAGTAGTGGCTAGCAGATACACGCAATGACGCGAATTGATTTTCATATTCTTAGCTTGCACGACGCAGAGGCGGCTATGCTTTACGCATGCCGCCTTACCGAAAAAGCATGGCGAGCCGGTCATCAGGTGTATTTGCACTGCGATGACGTGAGGACGACAGAAATCCTGGACAGGATGCTCTGGCAGTATCGCGAAGAAAGCTTTATCCCTCATAGCTGCCACCCCGCTGACCAAAACTCCGTATTAGTCGGCTGCGGCGAACACGCTGGCGAACACTGCGATGTACTGGTTAACCTTGCCCTGAAAGTACCAAGCTTTTTCAGCCGGTTTAAACGTCTAGCGGAAATCGTCAGTCAACAAGAGGACAAACTAGGCGCGTCGCGTGAGCGTTACAGCTTCTATAAAAACCGCGGCTACCCGCTTAAAACTCACACCATCACAGGTTAGATCCCAATGGCTAATGACAAAGGCCCATTGCTGGGTGAACTCGAAGAGCTAAAAGCCGTTTTACGCAAACAACGGGCTGTCGACTTATCAGCCATTCCCCTACTTGACGATATTATTAATGAGCCGAGCCCCTCGGTCGACGATTCAGAAACAGAAGGCGAAAGTGCTGCAAGCACTGAATACAGCGAGCTAAGCGAATATATTGCCGACAATGTCGGTATAAATGAATTTGTGGCCACAACAGTAAAGCCGAGTTACGAACTCAGCTACGAATCCAATTATAGCGACGACGGGAATTACGAGCGGGAAATTTTCATGCAGGAAGTAATCGACTCGATGATGCCGGAAATAGAAGCACAACTTCGCAAGCGTTTGCTCAATTTAGACGAGAGCATTTTAGAACGCTGGTACTCCCAATTACGTCACGACAAATAAGACGAGAAGTTCACTCCAAACACGCCTTCTTTTTAGCCAGCCCGTCGAAAAATCAGTATACTTATCCACTTTTAAATCGTCGCAACATACGGCTGAACCGCAAGGTCGATCAGCCCCTGCAACGCCACTAACATAACCTGTAAAGCAGGCCAAAACCCCACAGAGACCCAATGGACAAGACATTTCAGCCCGCAGACATAGAAACCAAGTGGTACCAGAATTGGGAAGAAAAAGGCTATTTTTCTCCCCAGGGCAAGGGCGACTCTTACAGCATTATGATCCCACCGCCGAATGTCACCGGCAGCTTACACATGGGACACGCCTTCCAAGACTCCATCATGGATGCCCTCACCCGCTACCACCGCATGAAGGGGCACAATACCCTCTGGCAGGTCGGCACCGACCATGCCGGTATCGCCACGCAAATGCTGGTCGAACGCAAAATTGCGGCTGAAACTGGCCAGACACGTCACGACCTCGGCCGCGACGCGTTTCTAGAAAAAGTATGGGAATGGAAAGAAGAATCCGGCGGTACCATTACTCGCCAGCTCCGCCGTCTAGGTGCATCAGTAGATTGGAACCATGAACGCTTCACCATGGATGACGGATTCTACAAAGCCGTACAAGAAGTCTTTGTTCGCCTTTACGACGACAAACTCATTTACCGCGGTAAGCGATTAGTAAATTGGGACCCCAAGCTACACACCGCGATATCAGACCTTGAAGTCGAAAACACCGACGAAAAAGGTTTTATGTGGCATCTGCGCTATCCCTTAGCAAATGGCGAGACCACCGCAGATGGCAAAGACTATTTAATCGTCGCGACCACACGCCCAGAGACTATGCTTGGCGATACGGCAGTAGCGGTTAATCCAAAAGACGAGCGCTACGCTGCGCTGATCGGTAAATTTGTCGCGCTACCGCTGGTAAATCGCCTTATTCCGATTGTCGCCGACGATTACGTTGATCGTGAGTTCGGCACCGGCTGTGTAAAAATCACCCCCGCCCACGACTTTAATGACTACGCGGTAGGTCAGCGCCACAAATTGCCGATGATTAATATCCTCGACAAAGACGCCGCCATCCGCGACGAAGCGGAAATTTTTAATAGCGACAGCTCCGAAAATACCGACATTGATAAAACCCTGCCCGCAAACTACGCAAGGTTAGACCGCTACGCGGCGCGGAAAGCGATTGTTGCGGACTTTGAGTCTGCCGGCCTTCTCGAAAAAATTGATGATCACGCCTTAAAAGTCCCGCGCGGAGACCGCTCTGGATTAGTGATTGAACCGATGCTGACCGATCAGTGGTTTGTTGCCACAGCGGCGCTGGCCAAGCCCGCAATTGAAGCCGTGGAAGACGGTCGGATCGAATTCGTCCCCAAGCAATACGAAAATATGTATTTCAGCTGGATGCGCGACATTCAAGACTGGTGTATCTCTCGGCAACTTTGGTGGGGTCACCGCATTCCCGCTTGGTATGATGCGGAGGGAAATATCTATGTCGCCCGCGACGAGGCTGAAGCCCGCAGCAAATATCAATTATCTCCCGACCTGGCACTAAACCAAGACGACGATGTGCTCGACACGTGGTTTAGCTCTGCACTTTGGACCTTCGGAACCTTGGGCTGGCCTGAGCAGACCGAGCGACTCAAAAACTTCCATCCAACAGACGTGTTGGTAACCGGCTTCGACATCATTTTCTTCTGGGTTGCCAGAATGATCATGATGACCATGCACTTTAATAAAGACGAAAACGGCGCGGCCCAGGTGCCTTTCAAAACCGTTTACGTGACTGGCCTAATCAGAGATGAGCAGGGCCAAAAAATGTCTAAATCCAAGGGCAATGTTTTAGACCCGCTGGATATGATTGATGGCATAGAATTAGACGCGCTATTAGAAAAGCGCTGCGGCAATATGATGCAGCCACAGCTGGCTGAGAAAATCGCCAAGGCTACCCGCAACACCTTCCCCGAAGGCATCGGCGCCCACGGCACAGACGCCCTGCGCTTCACCTTGTTTTCGCTGGCCTCAACGGGCCGCGACATAAACTGGGATATGCGCAGACTGGAAGGCTATCGCAATTTCTGCAACAAGATTTGGAACGCAGCCCGCTACGTACTTATGAATACCGAGGATCAGGATTGCGGCGCAAACAGCGAAGCTGTTGAGCTTAGCCTTGCCGATCGCTGGATAATTTCCCGTCTCCAACAAACCGAGCAAACAGTCGCGGACGCCATGTCAGCCTATCGACTTGATCACGCATCCCAGGCAATTTACGAGTTTATTTGGAACGACTACTGTGATTGGTACCTAGAATTATCTAAGCCGGTACTGTGGGATGACAATGCAAGCGACGAAATAAAACGTGGCACTCGCCGCACGCTGATTCGGGTACTTGAAGCCACTCTCCGTATGGCCCATCCCTTTATGCCCTTTATCACCGAGGAAATTTGGCAGCAGGTCGCCCCCATCGCAGGTGTCAATTTCAACGCTGGCGACGACACCATTATGTTGCAAGCCTATCCGCTAGCCGAAAATGAAAAAATTGATGACGCCGCCATTGCCGATGTCGAATGGCTGAAGCAGGTCATTCTCGCTATTCGCAACATTCGCGGCGAAATGAATGTACCTCCGTCAAAAGCCCTTTCACTATTATTAAAAAATGGCAGCGATGAAGATTTACGGCGCCTGACTAGCAACCGTCAATCACTCAGCAAGCTCGCTAAACTCGATAACATTCAGTGGCTAACCGGCGAAGACGAAGCACCTATGTCAGCTACCCAGTTAGTTGGCGCCATGGAAGTGCTGGTACCCATGTCAGGCTTGATCGACAAGGCCGCTGAGATTACCCGCTTGGAAAAAGAAATCCAAAAATTGGACAAGGAAATCCAACGTCTGCAAGGTAAACTCGGCAACGCCGGATTCCTGGACAAGGCGCCGGCGGATGTGGTCGCGAAAGAGCAGGAAAAACTCGCCGCTCAACAAGCTGCCTTAGCAAAACTCAGCGAACAAATTCAAACCATTCAAGCATTGTAAAGCTGCAACCTAGTACTCCTTCAACATGATATTGAAGGAGTACCAGTTCTACTATAAATTGCCAAGGCATAGACAAAATCGCTAAAGCCGTTATAGTAGAACTCACGACAAGTTTATTATTCGCCGTGATGTGATGGTTACACCCATATACAATGTGCTGACACAGCCCGCTCCTCGCAGTAATCACTGCTTAGGGGCCAACTCCCCCCTAAGATTTCAGTCACTCGATACGCTTCTTAATACCGCCAGCAAGCCAGCATTCATTATTTCGTCCTGTTTTCACCCTATCTGTTTAACAACTCAATGAGGAAGAGCAATGAGCGACCGCGTGTCCGGTACAGTTAAGTGGTTTAACAATGCAAAAGGGTTCGGGTTTATTACCCACAGTGAAGGCAGTGATGTCTTTGTGCACTTCCGCTCTATTCGCGGTGAAGGCTATCGCACCTTAGACGAAGGGCAAACTGTTGAATTCACCCTGATTGACGGCCCAAAAGGACTGCAGGCCGAAGACGTCACAAAAGTCTAATCTGCGACAACACGCTCTAGCGCGAGAGCGGCAGCTTACTTAGCCCTCGCGCTAAACCGGAAACTCAGAATGCTTCCACTGCAAGCCGTGGTCGGTACTCCACTGCCCTCGTTAATGCCGAAGGCAGCACGGGATCGCTATACACTTTATGCGGATCTCTTGCTTGTATGCGAAGAGGTCTAGGTGAGATATAAATAATTCGCACGCCATGCTCTGAGCAAAACTCAGCCAAATCACTGCTCTCACCTTCAGCCAGTATAAGCACCGTTTTCTCAATATTTGCCATGGACAGGCGCGCGGCCAGCTCCGCAGTAGAACTGAGCCAATAGGCGTCTTGACCACCCAAAGCCAAGGCCGCATGTACCGACGCTTTTAACAAAGGGTTAGACAAACAAGCCAGTATACCCACACCCTCAGCGATGGGGATGCGCTTCGACGTGGTATCTACAGTAAACGGTATCGTGAATACAAAACGACTTCCATTTTTGTGTTGGTCATCTAATGAAATTTCACCGCCCATCAATCCGAGTAAGCGAGTGGAAATGGCCAAGCCAAGGCCGGTACCGCCAAAACGACGAGCGCGGCTATTCTCTTCAAACATAAACGGCTTAAATAACTGTTTACGTATTTCTTGCGACACACCGACACCGTTATCTATCACCTCAAACTCGACACGCTGTCGTGGCTCAGAAACACTATCTGCGGCTTTCAAGCGCAATTGAACAAGCCCTTCGCCATGTAATGAATTAGTAAACTTCATGGCATTATCTAATAAATTAACCAAAATTTTACGCAAGCGAGGCGCATCGGCAAAAACCGCTGTAGGCACACTCGGGTCAACATGCAAAATAAATCTGAGCTTATTTTTGCTAGCGCGCTCAGCAAATTCATCAGCGACGCCCTCGACAAACTCCACCAATTGAATACTTTCAGCCTCCATTTCTACATCACCGGAATCAAGGGCTGAGTAATCCAGTATATTGTCTAAGGTTCCCAGTAAGCTCTCTGAGGAACGCCGCACGGTATCGACCATCATCCACTGCTCTTGATCGACCTTGGTTTTACTCAATAAATCTGCCATACCAATAATGCCGTTCATGGGCGTTCTTATCTCATGACCCATAACAGCCAGGAATGTCGCCTTGGTGCGATTTGCGGCTTCGGCGCGCAGCAGTGCTGTTTCCAACTGTTGCGTGCGCAGGCGCACACGGTCTTCGAGATTGCGATTTAAGCGCCTCACTTCGCGCTCGGTTTCTTTAAAGTGGGTTACATCGGAGTGCATACCCACAATGCGGATAACCTGACCACTACTATCCCGCTGTGCGCAAGCACGCGTTACCGCGTCGCAGATAGTGCCATCTCGGCGTCGCAAACGGTGCTCATCTCGAAACAATGTTTGGTCACTGTTGATGAATTTGCGTATAGCCTCTTTTACCCGCGGCCGATCTTCCGGGTGAATACTGTCTTCAAATACAACGTGGCCGTCTAGTGGCTGCCCACCGCGGATACCAATCATACTGAGCCACGCAGCGCTAAAAAATACTGAGTCAGTAGTCAGATCCCAATCCCACAAACCGTCTCGTGACGCCATCATTGCCATTTCAAAGCGTTTCTGCGCGTGCTCGTATTGCTGATATAGATGCCGACGCTCAGAGACATCTTGTAAACAAACCACCAATACCTCGCCCTCGTCGCTGTCAAAATCGCCAAACCGAAGCTCTACAGGTATTTCTTCGTCATCCGCATTCAGAACGAGTAATTCACGACCCTTAATATATTGAGTGCCCCTGCCATCACTGGTGTCTAGATAATTTCGACAATACAACTCGTACTGCTGCCGAAACCGCTTTGGCAAAATGTCGGTCATCTGCATTCGAGAAAGGTCATCGCGGCTATACTTCAAAAATTCCGCCGCGGATTGGCTAACCGAAAAAATTTCGCCGTTGCGGTTGGTTATAATCGCTATTCCCGGCAAGGTGTAAACAAGGCGATTGAAGTATGCGCGTGTACAGAGCATATCTTGATGCTCCCTCGCGAACTTTCTAGAGACATATATACCTGCTATCAATGGTGCCATGCACAGAAACAGCAAAGTAAGGACAAGCTGGCTCTGCTGCCGCCAACGTAATTGATCCTTGATTACCGATGCTGCCGCGACCGCCTCCGCCTCCTGTTGCTTTGCCCACAGACGCTGCAAGCCGTCCAATAATTTTTTAGAGTCTACCTGAGGGTTCAAGGGAACTGGCACGCCCGCCAAAGGCTCCACAGCCTCTGCTTGATAAGATATATACAGGTCCAAAACATGCATTATTTCTTGTAAATGAGGCTGCGAAAACTCCTGCAAAACGTCGCCCATTAAGAGCTCTTGCCCTTTCAATAGACGGTTGCGAATAATATCTGCCTGAAACTTATCATTGACAATGTATGCCGTGGCAAACTCTTGGATCACATTGCCTCGCGCTAAGACATTATCTAATTCAAGCAGAGCCGCGTTGCGTTGCTGCAACAGGCTTAACGGCACGCCAGATGATGAATTCGCCGCCAGCCTGTTGAGAACATAGGCCTGATTGGCAAATAAAATAAACATCAGCGCACTGAGGACCACAATTGCGGTGTTGAGTATGGTGCGGTGCTTCTGAGTGCTAAGCTTCGCCTCTCTGGATTCAATCCAGTCGCGCATCAATATATCCCTTTTCTATCCCGCTTAAACAGCAGCTTAGCCGCCCCTCAACAATTCCATATAATGGATTTATAGGAAGATAAGAACTATTCGTATTTTCCACTAGCAGGACAAAATCTAAGCGGCGAAAAGCCCCCCTCTTTGTAATAATTTAAGCTATTTCGCCTTACACGGGCGCCGATCTCAGATCCCGCGACGTGATCGTATACCAATGCTATAATTGCGCGCGGGTATAACCCCCCACCTGCACTTTACGGGTAGGTTCTTTCCACTTTTAGCAATTTTTGGATCTTTATGTTACTGATAATTAGAATTATATTTTTGGCCATCTTAAGTTTTTTGAGTATTGCAGCGCTCCAATTCATAGGTATTAATGTAAGCAGTCCCATTCCGGCGGCAGTTATTACACTAGCAATACTTCTTGCTATGCTCCTATCGCCTAGCCTGCCAGCACTAGCAGACAAATTTAAAAGTCAACGCGAACGCGGTACGGTTAAATGGTTTAACGTGAGCAAAGGCTACGGATTTATCACCCGCGACGCGGGCGGTGATGTGTTTGTTCACTTCCGCTCGATACGCGGCCAAGGTCGCGGCCGTCGCAGCCTAAACGAAGGGCAAACCGTTGAGTTTGTGCTGAGCGAGGGTGAAAAAGGTCCTCAAGCAGAGGAAGTATCCATCGTTAAGTAACACCGCTCACCGCACCTGTGGCAGTGTCTCGGCATTGCCACTCTTCCGTCAAGAAAGCACTTAGTAATGTGGCGGGCGCTCAAGCTCGTGTGTTAACGCTCCCTCTCCCGCGCTATTTTTTTGCTGGATCTGCTCGTGCAGCAACTCCAAAGTACGTCGCAAATTACGTATTTCAATATCTTGCGCAACCACACGCTCATTCAATGCATTTAGCATGTCCTCTTGAAACGCCAGCTGGGTCTGCACATCGATCAGCGCTGCACTTACATCATCGGCCATTAAAGGCTCCCTAAAAATTTACTCTCGAATAGCCCTAACAAAGGCGATGCCATTATAATCATCGCAGCCTCAAATAGGAGAAATTCGTGTCTAGACTTGTCTACTCTACCGATATTGGTCGTCGCTGCCCCGACTGCGGCCAAGCCAACACCGAATGCAGCTGCAAAAACACTGACAATGTAGTGCCCAGCGGCGACGGGATCGTCCGTATCCGCCGCGAAACCAAGGGACGAAAAGGCAAAGGCGTCAGCATCGCAAGCGGGATATTACTAAGCGCTGCGGAACTTAAAACCTTGGGCAAAGAGCTGAGACAAAAACTCAGTACAGGCGGTGCTATCAAAGACGGCGAGCTGGAATTTCAGGGCGATCATCGACAGGCCCTCAAAACGCTTTTAGAGGCAAAAGGATACACCGTCAAACTATCTGGGGCTTAGGGTTTAATAAGTTAGTATTTAGTGCACAAAAATGCTGTAAACCTTTAATAAGGCTAACAATCACGATTGCCCTATACTACTCTTTGCTGCCTAAACGTTACCTCACACTATAATAATTAAAGGAAACCCTACATGCCCCTGCAACTGCTGAGTGACAATATCGAAATTGGCGTTATTACAACAAATATAAACAATATGCGTCGGTTTTACGGCGACATCCTGGGGCTAAAATACGAATCAGAATTGAAGTTCCCCGGCGGAGTAATGCACCGTTACCACATGGGCTCAGCCATCGTAAAACTGGTGAGTTACGATACCCCGCCGGAGAAAGACGTTATCGCTGGCGGTGGCTTCAGCGCCAAGGGTTACCGCTACATCTCAATGGGTGTAAATGGTTTAACTGCGTGGTTCACTGAACTAAAGGCCGCTGGCGTAGAGATTCCTGTTGATGTCACGGCCTTCGCCGACGGTATAGGTTTTGGGTTCTTAGCCGACCCAGACGGGAATTGGATAGAAGTATTTGGCGTGCTGTAATTTAAGCTTATAAACCTAATTTACGCACCTTCTCAATCAGGGTTGTTCTTCGCAGGCCGAGATGCGCCGCCGCTTTGCTCATCACGCCTGCATGTGATGCCAAGGCCCTGGATATCCACTCTCGCTCGAGGTTTTGTATATAGGCTTTCATATCGATACCGTCGGCAGGCAAAGCCGGCAGCTCGCCAGCTGGCGCCGCGTCCTGCGCAGCTAATGGCGCGGGTTGCCAATCGCTCTCACCATAGCGATAGTTTTCCGGCAAGTCAGTCAGCCCGACCACCGAATCAGGGTACATAATCACTAAACGCTCAAGCAGGTTTGCCAATTCTCGGATATTACCCGGCCAAGAGTGGCTGCAAAGCGATCTTAGCGCTGAATCTGCCAGACGCAGCTGCCCCAAACCCTCACTTTCAATTTGTTTCGATAAGGCCCGAATCAGATGCCCAATATCATCAGGCCGTTCCGCTAACGCTGGCACCCGCAGCGGAAACACGTTAATTCGATAATAGAGATCCTCACGAAATTGCCCCGCGTTGATCATCTCCTCCAAATTGCGGTGGGTGGCGGCAATAATTCTCACATCCGCACTGCGGGTTTTATCCGACCCCACCCGCTCAAACTTGCGCTCTTGAATTACCCGGAGGATTTTCACCTGCATTTCCAGGGGCATATCACCAATTTCATCAAGGAAAAGTGTGCCGCCCTCCGCCAATTCAAAGCGCCCTGCTCGGCTGGATATTGCACCCGTAAATGCCCCCCGCTCGTGACCAAACAATTCGCTCTCCAACAACTCCCGGGGAATAGCGCCACAGTTGATAGGAACAAAGGGCGCATCTCGGCGACTAGATAAATCGTGCAGTGAACGGGCAACCACTTCTTTGCCAGCACCTGAGGGACCCGTTATGAGCACCGTCACAGCCTTGTCAGCCACCTGCGCAGACAAGCGCCTAAGTTCTTTCACCGCGGGACTGACCCCGACCAATCGCTGCTTATCAGCCACACCCTCGATTTGAGTCTGCGCTCGCCCGAGCTGCAGCCGATACAAGACCTCCAACACATCTTGATAATAGAAGTCGCTACTCAAACTTAATTCCGTGGCAGGCTTGCTGTGCGCACCGGCCTTCGACGTCAAATCTACCAGCGGTATCGTCGCTTGCCCTAGCCACTGGGATTGCTCCACGCTAAGACCGTTCGAAAAAATAGCGGCGCAATCACCAGGGTTTAAATCAGCACAATCTGTATAAATACAGTAATCGCCCAAGGACGAGAGAATCGCTTGCAAACGCAAGCTGAGCGAGTCCGGCGCAAAGATCGCAAATATAGGAATGGTAGAAGCAGAGGCCACGGCATTTCCTTTGGTTAGATTTAACTTGGCACAGTCAATTTATTGACTATACCAGCAATACACTCAAAACCATTCATAATTGACTCGAGAAAGTCAAATAATTGACGCCAGAAATAAACTCAACGCACAACTAAAGCCGACCCACCTACACGCACCGGACCGCCGAAACCCTTGCGATGACCACGGGCATACGGCACAATCTGCCACCTTTCCCCCAGCAGAACGGTCATTAGCATGTCAGACGGCAACCCTCCTGTTTATTACTTATCATGGGATGAACTACACCGTGACACTCGGGAGTTGGCTCGCAAGCTCACTCAGCAATCCTGGAAAGGTATTATCAGTATTGCCCGCGGCGGGCTCGTGCCCGGTGCCATTTTGGCAAGAGAATTAAATTTACGCGTTGTCGATACGCTCTGCATCGCCAGCTATGACCACGACCAACAGGGTAAAGTGAATATCCTTAAAACCGTCGAGGGCGACGGCGATGGATATCTGCTTGTCGATGACTTGGTCGATACTGGTGGCACAGCCAAAATTGCCAAAGAGCTACTGCCCAAGGCCTGTTTTGTCACGATTTACGCCAAACCCAAAGCCATGGCTTTAGCCGAACATTTCGTACGGGAATTTAGTCAAGATACCTGGATACATTTCCCGTGGGATATCGAACCAACATACAGCCAACCGCTAGTGCAATAAAAAACACGTAAGCTAAATACTCGGTCACGCAGTTAAGCTTTTGATTCAAGTCAACATTCACTATAAACTTCGTTTCGTTTTACGCAGCACGCCTGCATTTTTATGTCCCCGTGGCACAGCTGGATAGCGCGGCCCCCTCCTAAGGGGCAGGTCACAGGTTCGAATCCTGTCGGGGACACCATTTTCAAAGACCAATGACCACACTGCCCAACGTAGATCCAATTATAATTATATCCACGGCACATTAGAGGCTCAGCGGCATGAATAGCATTTCATCGATGCGCAATATTTCTGTTGGCAACTATTTTATCCACGCCGTACTACGCAACGCCGCGGAACGCGGACTGGACACTAGTCAGCTACTAAGTGCATCGGGAATCTCTCCAGAACTCTTGACCCAGAAAAACGCGCGGGTTTCTGCGGTGAATTTCAGCCGTCTGCAAACGCTAGTAATGCGAGAAATGAAAGATGAGTTTTTAGGTTATGGGCCGTCTCGTTATGTGATCGGCACATGGACGAATATGTGCAACTCCGTCATCCACTGCGCGACCCTTGGCCATGTCATGGCGAGATACTGCCGCTTTTATCAAATGTTCGACTGGGGCTTACAGCTACGCTTTGAAATCAATGGTGATGAAGCCAAAATTGTTTTCGAACGCGGCAATACCAATCACCCCGTTAGCGAATACGGTTTCGAGCTCGTGATGTTTAATTTTCATCGATTCTGCAGCTGGATGGTACGCCGACACCTGCCGCTCATTACTGTGAATCTAGCGTATCCCGCACCTGCTCACGCTCAAGAGTACCGTCACCTATTTCTAGGCCAAGCAGTATTCTTCAATAAACCGCGCACGGAGATCATTTTTCACCGCAGCCTAACCGAACTAGCAATTGAACAAAACGAGCAATCCCTGCAGCGCTTTTTACAGCATCCCAGCCTGGTGATGTTAATTCAGCAGTATCAAGAAAAAAGCTGGACCGATCAGGTGCGTATGATCGTTAACAAGCGCTTAATCGATACTCCCGGCATTGACGAGATTGCAGAGCAATTGCATTTGCACCCGCAAACCCTGCGCAGAAGACTCGCGCAAGAAGGGACCACCTTTAACGACGTAAAAACCCAATGCCGACACGACACCGCCTTATACCATCTCGGCCGCAGCAATCTATCGATTGAGAGTATCGCGCAGCGCACTGGATTCTCTGAGTCCAGTGCGTTTACCCGCGCCTTTAAAACGTGGACAGGAATGACACCACAAGATTATCGTCGTCGTATGTGAGTCGTTAAACGTGACACGCCTCGTTTAAAGTACAAAGCGTGTTTAAGCACATTAAATAAAACGTACGATATTTTGCGGGGCCTTATGCGTCACCGCGACTTTTCGCCCAATCACTTCGCCATCACCTTGCAATATGGCGTAAGCCGCGTCGTCATCTGCAGCGGTATTCGCCAGAAAACGACGACCGTCGCCTAAACGACCAATCACAATACCCAAGCTCGGCTTACCGCGCGTATAAACAAGTGTATAGGTTTCGACCACAGCCTCACCTTCAGCCTGCTCAGCCAATTCCGCTACCGGCAAGTTATCAAACGTCGCCTGTAACGTCGGGTCAGCATTATGGCAAGGCGTTTGTGGCGCTTGGGCAGAATACAAGCCCACCGACTGTTTCGACAAAAAACCGCCATTGGCGGTGATCAACCCGAAACCGTCGGACGTTTCCCGTAACTTATCAGTCAAACTGGCAATCGCATGGGTGCTGTAATTATTTCCTGCACCGCCGAAAAAGGGTAAACCGCCAGTAACCGTTAGATCCCTGTCGATATTCCAGTCTAAATCCATCGCCTCACAGGCAGCCAAAACGGCGATAGGAAAACAGCTATAAATATCCAAAACGTCTATGTCGGAAATCGTTTTTCCCGCTGCGTTAAGTACGCCGTTCAACGTTAACTTCATTGATTCGGACACAGCTAAATCTGGTCGAGCAGAAACGTAGCGATCATCAACATCTGCATAGCTATGCAGGTAAACCCACTGTGATTCGGGAATACCAAGCTCAATCGCCTTATCAACCGAACACATCAATAGTGCCGCGCCCTGATTGACCGCATCCTGTGCCACCATCCACTTTGTATGTGGTGATGCTACCCAATAATTCTCCGCTGAGACGGTATTTAAAAACTCCGCGCTACGAGCCACTGGAAATTGTGAATAGGGATTGTTGGCTGCGACATCAGAAAACTTCGCAAATAACTCAGAGGCTAATTGCCGGTGCTCACCAACGCTTAATTTATGACGTGCACGCCATGCGTTCTCGAACAGTGGGTAGACTTGGGTCGGAAAGGTGATGCCATGAGCAACTTCATGCGGAGTAAAGAGCCAATGACAACCACGATCATCTAGCTGACCGTCAATTGTCTCACTCCAGTCCAAGCTTAGCCCGGCCCGGTTAGCTTGCTTCATGATCCCTGTTGCTTCAGCGCCGGCTATTAAGCCAAGCGACATTTCACCAGAAGCGATCTTCTCGGCAAACTCATTCACAAAGCGCTGAGGAGAATGCCCTCCTTCGCGTCCGTAAATAGCAGTTTCAGGATCTGCGTCGATCCGCTTAGCCAGCGATCGGGGAATATTATTACTTATCCCAAAGGGCCCTTTGCCCCCCGGAACTGAATCAACAAAGCCGCGAATGAAGGCAATGGTATCAATCTCGGATGCTAGATCACTCTTTGCGCCGGCTGCGTTGATAGCTGATATTGCCGCTTTAGCGGCGATATCAACGGGTGACATTGCCGTTTCCGCAGTGATTTCACCACGAAACACATATTGTCCAGACGCGACCAGAATCGGTGTTGTATTAGCCACAAAGCTTCCTCATTATTGTTAGTACTCCTTCAACATGATATTGACTGGTTCAGCGCGACATCTCAGCCAAGGTAGTTAGAGATTGCGCACAAGATCGCTAGTAGCGGATAAAATATCAAAGGCCCTAATAACACTGTTGCAGTTATCTAGATAAAACAGAAAAGCAGGCTTCACATCAAACTCAGGAAAAGACCTAAGTTCACAGTGAAACCCGCAATCATAATTATGAGGGAGTTACATAGCTAATTGAAATGGCTATGGCGCCACTATATTGTCGCGCGCGCCAACAATACGAATGCTATCTAAAGCATCTTGACGCTCAAGGGAAACAACCTGCCAATTCCGACCATTAACGTCGCATACCACCTTAAAGGAATCCGCATCGCGCGCGATCACTTGCAATACAATAGTCGGGCTAACCTGGCTTCCCATGGCACCTTTAAATTTCAAACGTACCGGGCTCTCCTCACTTCCGTATTTGGTGTTAGCTTCCGACTTACACATTTTAGCCGCCTGAGTAATATATGACCCTGCAAATGCCGATTGGCCCGCACTGAGAGCTAATGCAGAAAATAAAACGGCGGTGAGGGTAATGTTTTTACGGTTTTTCATAGTCTTCTCCAAAGGCCCAAGTAATTCATTGTGGCGCCTATTAACGCCGACTTGCTCATTCACGGAACCCAGTCTAAGATCTATATTCACGCACAGGAATACTAAAAAACTCACATCGTTTGTGCAAAAATGGTTAGCTTGAAAAAGGCATTATAAAAATGGACAGCATCAACTGGGACGATATTCGCTACTGCTTGGCGGTCATTACTGAAGGTTCTGTCACTGCAGCTGCAAAAAAGCTAGATGTAAATCACGCAACAGTATCTCGACGGATTAGCGGTCTAGAATCCGTACTAGGCGCCCCGCTGTTTGATCGCTCCACCAGTGGCTGGCTTGTCACTCCTGTCGGCGAAGCCGTTATTCAGTCCGCAGAACAAATAAACGAACAGATACTCGGCATACAAAGGACTGTTCAAGTTGACCGGCAGGAATTGAGTGGCAAGTTAAGAGTAACGGCCTTGGACGTGTGCATCCAAAGGATATTGATGCCCGGCCTTAAAGCTTTTTCCGCGCGTTATCCAGATATCAATATTGAACTCATCGCCTCGGAGAGCACATTTAATCTTGCCGGACACGAAGCCGACATTGCCTTCCGCACAACCAACGAACCGCCCCCAAATGTACTAGGCACCAAAATAGCTAAATTCGCCTACGCCATCTACGGCAGCAAAAATCTATATCAACGCTATTTAACAGGCGAGCACCAGATTAGTGGAATAACTTGGATGGGCGACGGCCACACCGTGCCGCCGTGGATGCAAAAAACATTTCCCGGCATGCAGGTTCGCTACCGGGTGAATTCGCTATCAATTGCTTACGATCTAGTGGCCCAGGAATTTGGGTTTGCCTTACTGCCATGCGGCTTAGGTGACTCTGACCCAAGTCTCACACGCATCGACAGTGATTATATCGAACCCGGAATGGACTTTTGGCTACTGTCGCACATTGACTTACGCACAACGGCCAGAATCAGAATATTTCGTGATTTTATGTTAGACGCTATCCAGCCTTACATTCCACTCATTGAGGGAAGAATGACCAGTGAAGAAGTGTTTAGCCTGCGCGATAAAGTAGGGCTAGCTTAATGCCCGTGACCGCAGGCCAAGGGCATCAAGCTAGTAAAATTATAATGACTGGAGCAAATGGCCGCCATCCACAGGCAAGGCAACACCACTTATAAACGAACCCGCGCTACTCGCCAACATGAGCAAAGGCATAGTTAACTCATCCATTTGCCCTAATCGACGCGGCGGAATTTTATTCAAATACTGCGCGCCTTTTTCCGATTGAAAAAAATCAGTGTTAATTTCAGTTTCAAAATAGCCGGGGCAAAGTGCATTAACCCTAATATTATGCCGCCACAACTCCTGCGCGCTATTTTTAGTAAGCTGAATAACGCCGGCCTTGGCAGTGGCGTACAGGGTATTATTTGAGCTGGGCTGCAAACCAAGAATAGAGGAAATATTGATAATACTCCCCCCGACGCCTGCCTTAATCATTCGCTCTGAGGCCTCGCGCGACACTCGCCACACCGCTTTTAAATTAGTGTCGACGGTAAAATCCCATTTATCTTCCGTGCTGTCGACAAAGCGGCTAGGGTCTGCAACCCCGGCATTATTAACGACAACCGTTACCGTACCGAGAGTAGCTTGCACCTGGTCAAACGCCGCCACCACTGAGCTGCCATCGTTTACATCCATTGCGACGGCCATTGCCTTGCCGCCCGCCGCCTCAATATCAGCAACAAGGCTCTCTAAGCGATCCACTCGCCTCGCCGCTGCCACGACCGTCGCGCCAGCCTGCGCTAAAACCTGGGCAAAATGTGCCCCCAAACCACTAGAAGCACCCGTTACCAAAGCAAACTGCCCAGACAAGTCGAGGCTCTTTATCACTGCATCATTCATACATTAATTCTCTAAATTTTTACTCGCCCTTCTCTATTAGAGCCCAGCCTAAATCAGCCAAAGGCGCGGCAAGTGCACCGTAGTCCATTGCCTTTTTGCTGGACGCATTGCCATCCAATGCGCGCTTGTATACGCCTTGCAAAATGGCGCTCAAACGGAAGAAAGAAAAAGCCAAATAGAATACCCAATTATCTATCTCGGCTATGCCTCGACGCTGACAATACTGCTGTACATAGGCTTTTTCAGATGGAATACCCAAGACCTCACGATCAACACCCCCTAAGCCAGGAATAGCCGCGTCACTCGGAATCCGAAGCTGCATACACTGGTAGGCTAAATCGGCATAGGGGTGACCGAGAGTAGACAACTCCCAATCAAGCAATGCCAATACCTCACTGCTATCGTGGGCGAACATCATGTTGTCGAGCCGGAAATCACCATGATTGATACACACCAAGCCATCATCTGCAGGCAGATTATCGCTAAGCCACACCATCATTTTTTCCATAGATGGCACAGTTTCCGTTTCACTGGCGCGATACTGCGTAGTCCATCGACTTAGCTGACGCTCAAAATAATTCCCAGGCTTGCCGTAATCACTTAGGCCCGCCTTTTCAATATCGACACTGTGTAGATCAGCTAACACTTTATTCATGGCGTCATAAATGGCAGTGCGTTCTGCGGGTGTTTGCCCTGGTAAAGCGGCATCCCACATAATCCGACCATCAAGAAAATCCATCAGGTAAAACATCGAGCCAATAACACTATCGTCGTCACACAATACCCGCATTTTAGGCACTGGGACGTCAGTTGAGGCCAATGCGTGCATCACCCGAAACTCGCGATCGACTGCATGAGCAGACTTCAATAGCTCACCCGGTGGTTTGCGCCGCAGCACATATTTGCCACTGGCAGCCTCAATCAGATAGGTTGGATTAGATTGACCGCCGGCAAACTTCTCCGCAGAGAGCGGCCCTTTAAACCCGTCGACATTCGCTTCTAAATACGCCGTCAATGAGGCTATATCAAGCTCGAATTCATTTGCCATTGCTCTCCCCTTTAACCCGCATAACGGTCAATGATTTGTTTACCCAAGGCCATTTGATGCACTTGATCGGGGCCATCTGCTTGACGGCACCAGCGCGCATAATTAAATGATTCCGCCATGAAGTAATCTTCGGTCAAACCACCTGCACCGTGCAACTGCATGCAACGGTCAATCACATTCTGCACGAGTAAGGGAACCGTTGTTTTAGTTGCCGCAATCATGTCGGTGGTTTGCATGGGACCCTGCTCATCAATCAGCTTACAGGTTTTCAAAACCAACAAGCGCGCCATTTCAATCTCAGAAAAACTCCGAGAAATCTCTTCGCGCACTGACTGATGCTTGCTCAAGGGCTTACCGAAAGTGGTACGTGATACCGCACGCTTACACGCTAGTTCCAAGGAACGCTGTGCCGCACCGATCAAACGCATGCAGTGATGCATACGACCTGGTGCCAAACGACCCTGTGCAATTTCAAAACCGCGGCCCTCACCCAATAGTACGTTTTCTAATGGCACCCGTACATTGTCGAAAACCATTTCCGCGTGACCAATAGGCGCATCGTCATATCCCAAGGTCGTTAATGGTCGGGTGATCGACATGCCAGCGGTGCCAGCCGGCACCAATACTTGGGTCTGCTGCTTGTGACGACTCGGGTTATCTGGATCAGTTTTGCCCATCACGATAAAAATTTTAGTGCGTTCGTTCATTGCGCCAGTGATAAACCATTTCCGGCCATTTAACACCCATTCATCGCCGTCTTTAACAATACTCATTTGTATATTGGTGGCATCGCTAGAGGCGACTTGCGGCTCGGTCATCGCGTACGAAGAGCGAATATCCCCGTTTAGTAGTGGCGTTAACCACTTCTCGCGCTGGGCATCGGTCGCGTACTTCATGAACACTTCCATATTGCCGGTGTCTGGCGCATTGCAGTTAAACACTTCTGGCGACCACAATACGCGACCCATTAGCTCCGCGAGCGGCGCGTAATCCACAAAGCTTAAACCACCGTGTTCGCAATATTGCGAGTATTCTTCTGGGCAAAATAGATTCCACAAGCCGGCGTTTTTGGCCTTTTCTTTTAGCTCATCCATTAACGGCACAATAGCAAAACGGTCTTTTGCGCCGTGCAATTGCTCTGCATAGGCTTTTTCATTTGGATAAATATGCTCATCCATAAACGCGCCGAGTTTGTTTAACAGCGCTTGTCCTTTTGGGCTTGGCGTAAGATCCATAACTAAATCCTCTTTTGCGTAATACGGCGACAAGTCGCCCTAAGTGTAAGTAATTAAATGGCGATGCCCTGAGCTTTCCAGATGCGGCACCGCATTAAACATATTCAAACTAAAATTCATACCGCGGGTGAAATAGCGAGTCACCCCCGTGTTTTTTGCCTGTAGATTGGTATTCACCATAGTCTCGACATCTAGCGCGAGTACCTCTCTTAACATGGCACTAATAGGACCGCCGGAGGTAACCACTAACACGCGCCCCTTTACTCCCGACAAGTCCTCTATAGTGCCGCGAACCCGCCGCTCGAATTCAGCCCACGGCTCGGCAATATTCTTCAACTCATTGCGGCTCCAAGCCATCAGTGCCACGCGTAACATGCGATAAAAGCTCTGCGAATCGGCAAGGTTGATCTTCCCACCATCAAGCAAGTCGCCATTTAAAGCGATATAAGCGCCGACCAAACTATGGAAGGCATACTCGTTCAAGCCTGGGAGTTCAGTGGCCTGAGGCGTAACGATAGACGATTGCGCCAAGGCATCACGAATTCCCGCCAAGGTCTCGCGATGACGTCGCATCGTACCGGTAAACACGGCATCAAAACGTTGTTCGGCATCGGCAAAATGTTCGCCCAGCAAGCGGGCCTGCTCCCAGCCAACTTCAGTAAGACGGTCGTAATCGTCGGTACCAAAGGCTGCTTGCCCATGTCGGACCACAATGACTTCAGCCACAATTGCCTCCTGCTATCAACACGGTCATGGAAATTACCACCGTCCTTATTTATATCGCCTCACGCAGAACGATCAGCACAAGTAAATTCGAGGAGACAGCATCATAACGCCAGCACAATCATTATTGAAATCTATTATTTTTATCAAGCATAATAAGCTATGCTTATTTTACTTTGGATATAACGAGGCAGGCTTTATGAGCACATCAAAAATAGATCTAAATCTGTTTACTGTCTTTGACGCCATCTACTCACAGCAAAGCCTGACCCGCGCCGCAGGTGTTTTGCACGTTAGTCAGCCCGCTGTTAGCAGCTCGCTCGCGAAATTGCGCAGCATCTTCGACGACCCATTATTTGTCCGTACCAGTACCGGTATGACGCCTACCCCACTGGCCAGGCAACTCGTCAGCACGGTTCGGGAATCCTTGAAAAATCTGGATAATTGCATTGCGACACGAATTCCGTTTGAGGCTAGCACCGCAAGGCGGACCTTTCGCCTGCACGCCACCGAAAACGCCGAATTAATTTTACTACCCGTGCTACTAAAACAACTTAAACAGCACGCGCCGCAAATTGATTTAGAGGTCGTATTTATTGATCGGCGTGAAGTAGCGTATGAAATGGCCAGCGGCAAAATACACCTCGCCGTAGACGCGCCGCTGCTTAGCCACCCCGAGCTGCTTAGTCAGCCCTTGCAAACAGATGACTATGTTTGTGTGATGCGAGAAAACCATCCGCTCACTGCGACGGAGTTCAGTTTAGATGACTTTTTGGAGCATGAGCACATCCATATTTCCAGCAGAATGAAAGGCTCAGGTCATATTGATTTAGCATTGCGATCTATTGGCCAAAAACGTCGTATCGCTCTACGCTTGCAACACTATGCAGCCCTGCCCGCATTGCTGGCGCAATCGGATTTTATCGCCGCAGTACCTGCAGCCGTTGCCACTCAATGGCAGTTATCCAACCGCCCACTGCCCTTCGATACACCTAAGTTAGAGCTACAACTATTCTGGCACAAAAGCGTGGAGCACGACCCAGCGGTACTATGGCTGCGTGAATTCACGCTGGCCTTAGGGCACTAAAGCGGCATTTTATATTAATTGATCGCATTGTCTGACAACTGCTGATTCATTCGATAGCGCCCTGGCGCCAAGCCAAACCAGCGCTTAAACGCTTTTTGAAATGAACTTTGATCGCTAAAACCCAGCTCAGCTGAAATTTCGAGCAAGGCCAACTCACCCTCATTCACTAACTGTTTAGAGCGTTGCTTACGGGCGTCGTCAACAAGGCATTTAAAATTGGTATCAGTATTATTCAAACGACGCTGCAGCGTGCGAGGGGCCAAGCCTAGCTCCGCGGCAACCTCATCTAATTTGGGCACACCATTGGGCAACTGCCGCACAACACAGGCGATAACATCTTTGACAATGCGATCTTCCATTTGCAATTTGGCCAGCTCAGATCGCGCAGTTTGCACCAGAGAATTATAAATGCCGGTATGGGGAAAACGGGTTGGTCGCTCAAGAAAATGGCGGTCAAACTTCACCATACTGACGTCACTATCGTACTTTACCGGCGCCTCTAAAATACGCTCGATCTCCGTCTTCTCAGTCGGACCAGAGTGACTAAAGTACACCTCACGCTGATTGCACCAGCGATCTAGAATCACCTTATTGGCGCGATACCAACTGGTAAAAAAGAACTCGGTTAACTGTCGCGACACCGGCTTGCGCTCAGGTACGACCCATGCCAAACACGTCCATTCATCTTCCGTCTCGCTGTACATCACATCGCCATGATCAATCAGCAAACGCGAAAAATTCGCTACCGCATCAAATGCCGCCCTGGAATTTGGCGCACTCATACCGATATAGCTCACCATACCCCACGCGGTCGGCGACGAGTCTGCCCCCGCATGCGCACCCAAGAACGTATCGTCCAGCATGACACTAGCGACATCTAGAATCACTTCAAAAAGGCGCAGCGGAAAACGTCCCTGCACGGTCAGATGCTGCTCTGGTGTAAATCCTACCGCGGCGATCAGGCTCTTGGCACCAACTCCACGATTTTCAATGTACTGGAGCAAATCCACCAAATATTCAGAACACACTGTCGGTGTACGCACGACACAATCCTCAAAAATAGGCTTTGTATAAAAACCTGAAAATACTTAAGGCAACGCTGATTAATTCGGTAATGTCTCAGCGGAGTCTCTGGCGCGCACTGGTAAGTGATGCGGCACTCCGACGCGGCGCGAAGATCAAGGCTGGTTGTCCTTGATGACGGTCCGACGTTTCGGCGTCGCAACGCAGTCCAGTGTGCGCCAGAGGCCCGCCCTTCGGGGCTTAGCCAAAAATAGCTCGGCAGTGTTACCGTCGCTTGAAAGGCAGCCAGCCTTCCTGCACGAGAGCCTGCCCCATGAGCGTAGCGAGTGCTGTGGGTACGGCGCCTTGCCGAGCCATTTTTGGCTAAGCCTGAGGCGTCACCGAATTAATCAGAGTTGCCTTAACACAGTAGATAACTATGCCAGCATGACACAGCGCAGACAATAAAACCGGAACCCATGGAACAATAATCCAAGTGGCGCTTGTCGGCGTAAGTAATTGCAGTACAATCAAATAAGTAAGTAATAAAAATAAGACTCAGCGGGACGCTCACAAATGCTCGTTCATCAGTTCTTCGATTTTCATTGTCAACGTAATCCCAACAACCTCTGCTTGATATTTGCGGGAACACACTACAGCTATCGAGATATTTCGCATCAATCAGAGCAGCTCGCACGATCTCTGCGCAGCGAAGGGCTAGAACACGGCGACCGCGTGGCCGTGCTATGCGAGAATTGCCCCGAATATTTAAGCATGATGATGGCCTGTAGCCGCATTGGCGCAGTGCTAGTGCCTATCAACTATCGGCTAGCACCCGCCGAAGTATTATTTGTACTACAAGATACCAAAACCAAATTACTGCTCGCACCCGACGGTAAGCTAACCGAATTAGTCGAGGGCTTGCGACCGCTGATTAGCGGATTAACCGTGATCTCGACCACCGAACAAGGGGACTACAACTGGCAGAATTGGTTAGAGCATGGCGCTGCCAACACTGCCGAAACCAATTTCAGCAAATCTGAGCCCAACACCTACTCTGCTTTTTTACAGCTATACACCAGTGGCACCACCGGCAACCCCAAAGGCGTTGTAATAAGCCATCACAATATCATCGCCCTCTACACCATGAGTCAAACCTCATTGCCGGTAAAATCAGGCGTGGGCACTAGAGACTTAGTCTGTGCACCCAATTTTCACATTGGCGGCTCTGGCACTTTACTGCTCCCCATTTTGGCTGGGGCCAGCGTGGTCTTGCACAGCAGTTTTAACCCCGTCGCCATTGTTGACGACCTTGAGCAACTGCAAATAGACAATATGTTTATTGTGCCCGCCATGATAATGGCTATTATTGAATATGTGCCGAATATTGAGCAGCGCGATTTCAGTCATCTAAAACAATTGCTGTATGGCGCTTCACCGATTAGTACCGGTCTGCTCGAAAAAGCCACGAGCGTTTTTAAATGTGAATTTTATCAATGCTACGGCATGACAGAAACCACCGGCACAGTCGTTTCTCTATCTCCCGCCGACCACACCTTAGCCCTCAACGGCAGGCCCGAATTATTGCAATCCTGCGGTCGCCCGCTGGCCGGCGTAGAAGTCAAAGTCATCAACAAACAAGGCGAAGCGCTTGCAAGCGGTCAAACCGGAGAACTATTGATTCGCTCTGAATCGAATATGCAGGGCTATTTCAATTTAGAACAAGCCAGCCGCGACACCGTCATTGACGGTTGGGTGCACACCGGAGACTCCGCCATGATCGATGAGGACGGCTACATTTTTCTTCGCGACAGAATCAAAGACATGATAGTTAGCGGCGGGGAAAACATTTACCCCATCGAAATCGAAAACGTATTAAGTAAACATGCAGCTATTACCGACGTTGCGGTAGTCGGCATTCCAGACGACAAATACGGTGAGACTCCGCTCGCCTGCGTTGTATGTGCGACTGGCCAAACATTGACTATTGAAGAGTTAATTACATTTTGCCGAGACCAGCTCGCAGGTTACAAAATACCGCGTCGTCTCGAATTTTACGAGGCCTTACCTCGCAACCCATCGGGCAAAATTCTGAAGAAAACCCTGCGCGAACCTTATTGGAAAAACCGCGAACGCAAGATTAATTAAGCGTTAAACAATGCTGTCAGCCAATCACTAATTTCGCTCATGGCCTTATTGTGATGATCATTAGGCCCCTGCAAACCGACAAAGCCGTGGCTAGCAGCGGCGTACAAGCTGTATTGCACCTTATTGTCATGCTGGCTCAGTCGCGCGGCAAAATTAGCACCGTCATCACGCAGCGGGTCGCGCTCGGCGGTGATAAGTAGGGTCGGCGGCAAGCTATCTAAATCACTTCGCATTAACGGTGTCGCGCGCGGATGCCGGGTCTGCCCTTCCTCTAACTGCGAGCTGTTTAGCAAATACGTATCCCAAAACCACATCATTAACTTGCGCGTCAGCACAGGGCCATTGGCATTTTCAATATACGATGGAGTACCTGGATCGTAGTGATCCGTAACCGGATAAATTAAAACCTGCCCTTTCACCACACCCGGCAAACATTCCCGTGCTTGCAAGGTCGTCACCGCTGCGAGGTTCCCACCAGCACTGTCTCCGGCTACCGCAATAGCGTTTGGCAATCCGCCATACTGGGCAATATGTTCATAAGTCCACTTTAAAGCGGCCAAGCAATCTTCAGGCGCCGCGGGAAACGGATGCTCTGGCGCCAAGCGATACTCCACCGCCACCACAATACAATCGCTGCGATCACACAAATCACGGCACAGGGGATCATAAACATCCAAATCACCAATAACCCAACCACCGCCGTGGTAATACACCAGCACGGGGAATGGCCCCTCCCCCGGAGGTTGGTAGATACGAAGTGGAATAAGACCGTGGGCGGTTTCAATACTCGAGCTCCGCACAGCAATATGCTTTGCCGTTTTGCCCAGCCAGCGTATCCACGTATCTGCTTTAACTAAATTTCGTATTGCAACGGCTTTGAGTTTTGTTTTCATATCGCGTACTTATTATTAGTGCTTAATCTTTTTAGCAGTGCATAAAATAAATTTAAGCGGATTTTTTCTCCACACTTTGTTCCGCCACACACTCGTTATTTTTCGGCACCGCGTACAGTGTCGCCACATTGCGACCATTGCCATCGGCGCGCAAATACACTTTGCTATTCACCCAACCTGTGGCGGTATAAAACCCCCATTTGCGAATTTTTGGACCGGTAATAAACAAGGTCAAGCTATCTGGTGTATTTAAAACCAAACGATGTGGCGCCCGCCCCAAACGCGTAGTAAAACTGCCCATTTCCAAGACTCGATCCTTACCGGGCATTTCTTCCACTATGCGCCCGCGCAACACCACAGACGAATTAAACACCCAAGGATGGTCGTGTAAATTGATGTCTGGGTCATCACCTGTTACATGATGCAGATACATATTAAACACCCGATTGCGCGGAATGACATACCAACGGGTCAGATAATCGCTACCAATAACCTTGCTTGGTGCGCGGCGGGTAATTTGTTCAGCTTTCGCCTGCAGGCGACGTAATAAAAAAGCGGGCAAACGCATAAATACTTATTCTCAACATCAAAGGCGACGCCTCAGCGCGCAGCAAAATCTATAATCCCTCGCATAGTACCATTCCTCGGCACCCAGACAATACGATTACGGACAATATAGACCCTGAATCATCGCAAAATAACACCGGATAAATATACCCATAGGCGTATAATTGATTAGTGTCGCGCTGGCTAAACAGTCGTCATCGCAGAACGTACTTTGTCTTTTAAGCACCAACAACATCCGGAGCCCGCCATGGACAAATGGGATAAAAAACGCAAAGATCTTAATAATCGTCTACGTCGCATAGAGGGGCAAATCCGCGGTATTCAACGCCAACTAGAGAATGGCGAAGAATGCGAGGCCATTGCCGCGCAAATGTCCGCAGCGCGCAAAGCGATGGACAAAGCCTTCTTTACCATGATGTCCTGCGCGGTGAGCCAAGAACTCGAAAAACACACCGTTATGACGGACGATATGGAAAGCGGTGTAGAAGACATTACTCGAATCCTCGCTAAATACGCATAGCCGTCAACAATTAATTAAAGCGGATTTACTTAAGGCACCTCTGATTAATATGCCGATATCTCTATCGCAACAAGATGCGCGCAAGCTCGTCTTACTATCGCAACAACTACCCGCAAGTAAGCAAGCTGGCGGCGCTACCGACGCTACCTTGTCTGCTATACAGCACCTTGGCTATATTCAAATAGATACCATTTCCGCCGTTCAGCGCGCCCACCATCACACCTTATGGAATCGCAATCCGCGCTATCAGACCACGCATCTCGATAAACTTGTCGCCGAAAAGCAGGTATTTGAATACTGGTCTCATGCCGCCGCCTATCTGCCAATGCAGGACTACCGGTTTAGCCTACCCCGCAAACAGGCAATAGCGAACGGTGAGCAAGGCCATTGGTACACGCCAGATAAACACCTCATGAAATCTGTACGCAAGCGGATTGAAACTGAGGGACCGCTCATGGCCAAGGACTTTGAGCACACGGGTGAAAAGCTCGGAGAGTGGCGCAGCAAACCGGCTAAGAAGGCCTTAGAATGCCTTTACATGCAAGGGGATCTGATGATTTCATCCCGCCAGAATTTCCATAAAGTCTACGACTTGAGCGAGCGGGTCCTGCCGAAGGATGTTAACACCACGCCTCCAACTCAGGAGGAGTACGCGCGCTTTCTTATTGTTTCGTATCTACGCGCTAATGGACTGGGGCAGGCACCTGAAATCGCCTATTTGCGAAAGAATACAAAGCCGCTGATTAGCAAGACGCTGAAAGATATGGCGGCCAACAATGAGCTGCTGCAGATCAACGTCGGCGGCAACCACTACTACGCATTAGCAGAATCATTGGAATTGCTAAACAAACCCCTCGCCCGCAGCAAACTCGCAATACTTTCGCCATTCGACAACCTGCTTATACAGCGCAAACGCATGCAGATGCTTTTCGATTTTGATTATTTAATTGAGTGTTATGTTCCGGAAGAAAAACGTCAGTACGGCTATTTCTCACTGCCTATTTTATGGGATGGCAAACTCCAGGCACGCATGGATTGTAAAGTCGACCGCAAAACATCGCACTTGCACATTCAACACTTGGCACTAGATGCCTCACTTAAAAAAGTCGACGCCTTCACCCACGCCCTGTACAAGCAGCTACCGGCCTTTATGCAGTTTAATCACTGCACACAACTTTCGCTTCACAAAAGCACCCCGCAAAATTTACCCCCTATGCCAATAAACCTAACCGGCAACTGAAACTAAACTATTACACAGCCCCTCTAAGAGCAGCTGTATTGCTTTATACTAAGTCGTACAAACCAAATAACCGTCCAGATAAATTTACGTAACGGCAAACCCAACTTGCTTGTGCCCGCAATTTAATAGCCTGCACCTAGGGTCTGTTGCCGATTCATCACCGCCTCTGTTGCGCCTGAAAGCGCGCCAATTTAGCGGAACCCCGCCGGGACGCGACGAGTGTGGTTTGGTGGTTCCAAATGAGCGAGGAGCAACGACAAGTGGCGCGCTTTCAGGCGCAACCCAAAGGGCCGGGCGGCGTTCCGCTGGGGCCATTTTTCCGTCTAGCGGCGTTATCAGTCGCTTATTTGGAACCACCAAACCGCGTTCCTTCTGCCTTGCCAGACGGAAAAATGACCTCCAGCAGTGGTGGTGATGAATCGGCAACAGACCCTAGAAAACCTCCACACAAGCTACGTACAATCTGTTCATTAAAGACCAAATGTACATCAACTAGGACTACTGAGTGACTATAGAGTTAATATATCAATATATCTTTGGCGGGGCTGTGCTGGCCTTTTTATGCGTCATTGCGAGTGTTTTTTCACGCCGTGTTGGTGCGCCATTGCTATTGGTATTTCTATTACTTGGCATGCTTGCCGGCGAAGACGGGTTCGGCAAAATCAAATTTGATGACTTTAGCCTCGCTTTTTTATTTGGCAACTTAGCACTGGCTATCATCATATTTGACGGCGGCCTAGGTACACGAAAAGACAGCTTCCGTGTAAGCCTAAAGCCAGCGCTCTCCCTTGCAACCGTTGGCGTAATTGCGACCGCCGCCATTACCGGATTTGCCGCGCACTGGATACTGGGTCTGTCTTGGCAGGAAGGTTTGCTCATTGGCGCCATTGTGGGCTCCACCGATGCGGCGGCGGTCTTTGGCTTACTGAGAACGGCGGGGCTGGAGCTAAAAGAACGCACCGGTGCAACGCTGGAAATAGAGTCAGGTTCAAATGATCCAATGGCGATATTCCTCACCATTACCATGGTGCAGATACTGCAATTAACTGGCAGCGACACCAACCCAGGCTGGACTATCGTTCAAGAGTTAGTGAGTCAGCTAGGCTTAGGTATCGTGCTTGGACTTGCCGGTGGCTACTTGCTAACCCTCTTGCTCAAAAAGTTACAGCTCACTCCGTCACTGTACCCATTGCTGACACTGGCAGGCGGACTAAGTATATTCGGCGCAACAACGATTCTTGATGGCAGCGGCTTTCTCGCCATTTTTATCGCCGGCGCCATGATTGGCAACACCTCGCTTCCCTTTAGCAACGATGTCCACCGTTTTCATGACGGTATGGCTTGGCTTAGCCAAATTGGCATGTTTCTTATGCTCGGCCTCCTTATTACGCCGAGTAACCTAATACCCATTATTTTTCCCGCTTTAACTATCGCTTTCGTACTCATATTTGTGGCGAGACCCATCGCAGTTTGGCTGTCTTTACTACCTTTCCACTTCCCATGGCGAGAACAGGTCTTTATCGGCTGGTGCGGCCTGCGCGGTGCAGTACCCATTATTCTCGCCCTATTCCCATCTTTGGCTGGACTAGAACACACCCAAACCTATTTTGAACTGGTATTTTTCGTTGTTCTGATCTCTCTGGTTCTGCAGGGCTGGACCATCGCGCCTATCGCAAAATGGATGCAAATTGAACTGCCACCCTCAAATAAGGAACCAGCGCATCAACACTTAACATTAAAGCATGACCAAGACAAAGAACTGCTGGTATACACCGTTGTTCCGGAAAGTCGTGCGGTCGGTTTAGCCGTAAAAAATTTACCTGTGAAAGAAGGAAGCCAATTCCTAGGCATTATTCGCAACGGTATTTTAATAGACCAAAATCCAAGTGAAGCCCTTGCCAACGAAGATCAGGTCGTGCTGTTATCCTCGACCAACGCGAAGTCTGCTCTCGGGCAAGTATTTGCAAAACAGCTGCCGTCACCGTCGCTTGATACAAGCTTTTTCTTTGGCGAATTTTCCCTAAACCCTGATGCAAAGCTATCTGATATAGCACAAGCTTATGGCTTTGAGATTGGCTCTTCGGAGCATAACGTTTCGGTTGCTGAATTTATTATCCGCCAGTTTCATGGCAAACCCGTTATTGGCGACAAGGTGCGACTGGGTGCCATAAAACTTATCGTAAAAAATATTGAAAACGAGCGTATCGTATCAGTCGGCTTAAAACTGCAGCCCCCAGAATAAGTCAGCAAATTAGCAGGTGCAGTGAGACAAATGCCACGCACCAACAAATGAGCACTATGCACCGCTCGACTTTTCATTAATTATAGACACTCAATAAGAAACCTAAGACACAGAGGACTAAAAATGAGACCACCACTTTTAAGTAGCGCTCTTCTATGCCTGTGTTTAACTGCATTTGCGCACGCAGAAGAAATACCAACAAACCCCAATAGAGAGCTGATATCAGACAGTCCAGAACGCTGCGTCAATCTGCGACGTATTGATCAGCTGGAAGTAATTGATAATCGCAGTATTCTATTCTTTATGAAGGGTAAGCAGATTTATTTGAATGACTTGCCACGCCCATGCCACGGGCTGTCACGGCATGAAACCATTATGTACAAAACATCGCTTAACGAGTTGTGCAACGTAGATATCATTACCGTTTTAAACAGTGTTGGCTCAGGCTTTTTGCCTGGCGTTTCCTGCGGTTTAGGCAAATTTTATCCAATCACCAAAGAAAATGCAGATACGCTTAAAAAACAAAGCCGCGAGCGGTAAGAGCCTACATAAACTTGCTAACGGCATTTTATGCACTAATAAGCTTAGTTTCTTTTAAGGCCTAAAACACTATCAAGTGTCCACTGCATCTCATTAGTTTCGTCGCCGGCCTTAGGTAAATGCGCGAGCATAGGCTCAGCAATACCAATAGCCATCATCAAGCGCGCGCGGCGATACGCCTCATTTTCGTCATAGCCTATAGATTCAATATTATTCTTTAAGAAATCCAGTAGCAGCTCATCAGCGCTACAAACCGCATCGTAGACCCGTCGATCATGCTGGGCCCAATGCCGCATGACCTGATCTAGCTTAGACATATTACTGCTTAGCCAGTAATAGCTAATCTCTTCAATAACAGTGCTTCCATTGTCCGCAGTCTGCGCCTTGATCGCGTTGTGAATCGTTACGTGGAAATTACCAGACCACGCATCTACTAAGCCATCAACGAGGGAATCACGCCCCTTAAAGTGCCAGTAGAAACTGCCCTTGGAAACACCCAAACGCAGACACACACTGTCTATAGTCAAGGCTTCCGCCGTTCCCGCGTCAGCAATAAGCTCAAATGCCTCGTTAATAAAATCCTGCTTAGACTTGCGCCCAGTAGATGGCTTTGCCGACCCCATACCCACTCCACATATTGTCAATACACTTGACTATAATACATACCATACCGTATGGTATTGTCGTAGAGATCGAGAATAATTACCACAACAATAACAAAGACACGACAAAGGCTGTTTCGAGATGAGCATAGAAGCACTCACCCAATGGCTTGCTGGCCATTACCTTCAAGTAAAATTTATTCACATAAGCTTTGCTACTCTCTGGCTGTGGAGCACATCAGTTGCCTACCTAAATTATTTGGTGCCGGTATTTCGCGCATGGCAAGCTAATCCTGATGATATCAACCATATTAAAAAGCGTAACTGGGTCATGGAGCGCTTCGACGAAGGGGTTATTCTTGAGCACATCGCCTTCCCCGCCGTATTAATCTCAGGCTTAAGCCTTTTACTTATTACAGGATGGGGGCCGCAATCCTATTGGCTCGTGATGAAGCTCACCATCGTCGTTTTGGTATTCCTACCCATTGAGTTCTGCGACTACTGGCTTTCTCATTTCGGTGGCAACAAAGCCAAGATACGACGCACCACCCCAAGCGGAGACGGCTTGGCATCTGCCCGCTATGAACAGGCAATACACCTTCACTGGTGGTTCTTAATTGTGACTACACCCGTAATCGCCATTGGTGGCATGACCGTACTTTATCTCGCCATTACCAAACCCATGTAACGGAAGTTAAAAATGACCAGCGACGAGCAAGCTATATCCCGCCACTTTGAAGTAAACCCGCATAAAATTCGCCTTATCGCCATAGCGATGGGCTTGTATATCCTCTTGGTAATGTGGCCCGTCTTCGACTTGTGCCGACTTCTACTGGCCGCAGATCCACTTGCATTTACCTTGCAACGGGGTATGTACGCAGTGGCAACAGCAATCGCATTCTCCTTTTACGCCAACTGGCAAATGGGACGACTTTGCCTAAGAAAAAGCGAGTAGCCTAATCGAGCAAGATTAATTATCAGGATAATAATAATGAAAAAAATTCTACTGCTATCCGTTCTAGTCGCAAGCACCTACGCATGGTCTGATGTAAAAGAGAAAAAGCGCCGTGACTACATCGAAGAGGTGATTGTTACTGCCCAGAAGCGGGCTGAATCCGCGCAAGATGTGCCGCTCTCGGTATCCGTGATGAGCGCCGAACGCATGCAGGCATCGGCAATAAAATCCTTCGAAGACGTCGCCTTGGCTAGCCCAAATACTGATGTCAACATGACCCCTGGCTACGTGCAAGTTGGCATGCGAGGATTGAACTCGCCAATCAATGACGGCATGGAGCAGTCGGTAGGCTTTTACGTGGATGGTATCTACTACGGCAAACTGGCTTTTCTACAAGACGCCTTTCTCGACCTCTCGCGCGTGGAATTATTAAAAGGGCCACAGGGCACTCTATTTGGCAAAAACACCGTCGCTGGCGCCATTAATGTCAGCAGTGCCACTCCAATTCACGAGTGGTACGCTGCTGCAACTGTAACAGCCGGTGACTTTAACGACAGGGAACTTAGCGCCACCGTAAATGCGCCGCTAATAGAAGACAAACTAGCGCTGCGTATCGCCGCCACCACCCATAGCAAAGACGGTTACGTATATAACTCTGTGCGGAATGAAGAAGAGAAACAAATCGATAAGAAGGGATTACGCAGTAAGTTATTATTTGATGCCAGCGAAGATCTAAGCTTTGTCCTAACCCTGTATCGGGGCGAAGCCAAAGATAATGGTCAGGGCTGGGAACCTTTCCTACTGCAAAGCGATGCGGCTACTGTTCACGGCCTATTCGACCCCGATCTAGAAGATCGCTTCGACTATGTTGGACATAGCAATAGCGACAACTATAGCGATAGCGAATCCACCGTCGTCAACCTCGATACAAACTGGGAATTTGGCGATAAATTACTAACCGTTATCGCCAGCCACGCCGAAATGACAGAGTCCTTATATCTAGACGCCGACACGGGGCCAGCCCCCATTGCCGACTGGGATCGTCAAACTGATTACAATCAGCAGATGCTCGAAATTCGCTTCACCTCGGCACCTGGAAAATTTGAATACATTGTTGGCGCCTTCGGATTTCGATCTGACAACCACCTAGAAGGCGACTTGCGAATGCTACCTGACCCAGCGGTAACGGGTATGCTATTAAACGCTCTTTCGACAAACCTTGCTGACCTGCTTTCCCCAATCACTGACCCGCTAGGGAATATACTTGACCCATTGCTCTATAGCGCAACCACCGACTCCTTAAACCAAGTGTTTCAGCAAGACACCAGCACCCTCGCCCTGTTCACCCAACTAAGCTGGAATATTAGCGATCGCCTTAGCGCCATAGTAGGACTGCGCGCCTCTAAGGAAACCAAGAAGGTTGATTTAGTCCAAGACTACGAACAAACCGGCCTGCTGCTACAAAGTGCATTTGGCGTAACAGAATACACCTTGCGGGACAAACGGAATGAGTCCAACGTCGCACCCAAGTTATCGCTAAAGTATGCATGGGACGACCAGATGATTTACGCGTCCTACTCGGAAGGGTTTAAAGCCGGCGGCTACAACCCATTGGCCCGCACTGCAAAGGAATCTGTATTCGATCAAGAAACAGCCGTTGCCTACGAGCTCGGATATAAACTCACAGCCCTTGAGGGCACACTGACCGCGAATGCCGCCGTATTCCAAACCCAGTTTAGTGATATGCAAATTCAGGCATTTATAGGCAACGGCTTTGTGGTAAGCAACGCAGCACAAGCAACCACGGAAGGCTTTGAATTTGACCTGAACTATCAACCTTGGCGCGGCACTATGATTTATACCAGCGCCGGTTATACCAATGCTGTATTTGACGAATATACCGATGCCCCCTGTCCTGCGGGATCAGCATCCGAAACCTGCGACCTTAGCGGCAAACAATTACCGAGAGCCCCCAAGTACAGCGCTAACTTCGGCTTCCATACCGCCATACCAGTAATCGATAACACGATTGCGTTTGTCATCGGTGCGGACTACAGCTGGCGTGACGATATTTACTTCGATCTAGACCTCGATCCCATCGACACCCAATCTGCATACTCACTAGTAAATTTACATATTGGTTTAGTCGACCCTCAAGAGCACTGGCGGTTTATTGTCCACGTTAAAAACTTAGAAGATAAAACGATTCGCCAATTTACTGCTGACCTCCCCATCTTTGACGGCTCACACATGGGCTTCCTTATGCCGCCCAGAATGATTAGCGCAGAAATTAGTGTCAATCTATAAGATCCATTTAAATCAATAGAAAACCAACGCAGGACCTGCTCAATGAGTGTCGCAATAATAATACTGCAAATTGTATTCATCATTTTTTTCAGTATAACCGGAGCAATGAAAATTCTAGCTCATACACATATGATTGAAGAATTCGATAACTTTGGCTATCCATACTGGCTAATGCGCTTGGCGGGGGGGATTGAACTTGCCGCCACACCACTACTACTGATCGGCTTTTGGAACCCTGTCTATGGTGCTCTTGGTGCAAGCCTACTTACCGCCGTAATGATCGGAGCGTGCTACACCAATTTTACCCAGCGGCCAGCGGCCTATGGCTGGGGAACATTGGTTTTGGTTTTACTTTGTGCGGGGCTAACCGCGCACTTCGCAATGAACGCGGATTTTAAGGAAGCTCTGCGCAATCTAGGAATATACTAACGGAATATTTTAGATAGGCTGCCCCAAGATCAATTAAAGTCCGCGCAGTATTCGGCGTAGGGAACGCTAAATCTTCGTCACTACCCGAGCCCGAGTTTTCCTTAGCGGATACAGTTACTTGCGGCAGGCAGCAATACACCATCACTTCATATACAAGTTACTGCGGAGGACAAAAACCAAGAAAATCTGGTTTCTCACAGGAGTTTTCCTGCCCCTTCCATTTTTTGCAATGCCCAAAAATATCGGACTTCTCGCAATCTGGATGACTAGCGCAGGCTGTAAAGAGAAATAAAAGACATAGAGTGCATAAGAATCTAAACATAATTATCTTCTATCCACTGGCAATATTATTTGAACACCACCTGTACTGGCGATGCGTTACCAACACCGTTGAAAATCAGCATTAAACAACACAAAATCCACGCTGCTTACACGAGAAACATTATCGCAGTCGCTTTTAACTAATCACTCAGATTTGCTTACAGGTTGCAGTCAATCTATGGAATGAATCTTAGTATTTACTAGCGAACCCTAGTACAACAAAATTTAGGTTCGCTATACGAATTGTGGTGACGGATTACTAAAATTATCTAGTCGGCTCGGGTCAATGAGCCGACTAAAGACGTCAAACCAAGCTACTTTTTACGGCTAGGCAAGGTTCCCATAGTCTTGCAAATAATACTCAGCATCACTTCATCGGCACCGCCGCCAATAGACGTGATACGCGTATCTCTATATGCGCGAGCCACCGGGTTGTCCCACATATAGCCCATACCGCCCCAGTATTGCATACAGCTATCGGTCACTTCACGAAGCAAACGACCCGCCTTTAGTTTTGCCATAGAAGCTTTGCGAGTCACATCAGCACCATTGATATAACCTTCTACAGCATTAAAGGTAAGCGCACGCAGCGCCTCCACTTCGGTTTGCAATTCAGCCAAACGAAAATGCACCACTTGGTTATCTAGCACCGACTGGCCGAATATCTTGCGCTCACGGGTGTAGTCGATCGTCTTATTAATACAATCTTCCATTGCCTTTAAGCTGCCGGCGGCGGCAAATAGCCGCTCTTCTTGGAACTGCAGCATTTGATAGATAAAGCCATGCCCCTCTTCACCGATAAGATTGCGCTGGGGCACTCGCACATTGTCAAAAAACACCTGCGCGGTATCGGAAGAGCGCATACCCAATTTATTTAATTTCTCAGAAAAAGAAATACCTGGCGTATTGGTCGGCACAACGATTAATGATTTATTTAAATGGGGCTTGTCATCACTGGTATTCGCCAGCAGGCACAAATAATCTGCTTGGGTAGAATTGGTGATCCACATCTTTGATCCGTTGATCACATAATCGTCGCCATCTTTTTTGGCGGTGGTTTTAATTGCAGCCACATCTGAACCGGCGTGGGGTTCACTTACCGCGATTGAAAACACCGCGTCACCAGAAATAGCGGGAACTAAAAATTCTTTGCGCAACTCATCACTACCAAAGCGCGCCAAAGCCGGTGTCGCCATATCGGTTTGCACGCCAATCCCCATAGACACCCCACCGGTTGCGATGCGGCCCAACTCTTCAGAAAAGACAATTTGATAGCTGTAGTCCAAGCCCATTCCGCCGAACTCGACGGGCTTGCAAATGCCAAGCAACCCTAGCTCACCCATTTTTTTAAACAATTCATGAGCTGGAAAAATACCGTCTGCCTCCCATTGGTCGGCATGGGGGTTAATTTCACTGTCGATGAACTTTGCTGTGGTTAGCCGTATGGCTTCATGCTCTTCAGTAAGAATCATGCATTACTCCGTAATAGGTATTATTTAAGAGGCCTTAGCCAAATAGGTCAGGAACGTTTTCAAATGGGTACGGCGTTGGCGAAAACAAGGACTTGTCTTTACCAATAGCCTCAATTTTTTGAAACGCTGGGCGCGCCGTCATCCGTTTAAAATAATCAAGCACCTGTGGCTCATAAAACTGCGACAAACCCAAGCCGTCGCCAAGATACAAGGCATAAGCTATGGCGATGTCGGCAATAGTGAAACGGCTGTCACATAGAAACTCGCGATCTGCCACATGTGCATTTAGACGCTTTAACCGCGCTAAAAACCACTTGCGATAGTCCTCAACAATCTGTGGCTGACGACGTTCAACCGGCTCTAGCTGGGAATAACGCAACACCAATGTTTGCGGAAATGTCAGCGTGGCATCGCTGTGAAACAGCCAGTTGAGATAGTCCGCGTATTCTTTATCGGTCGACTTCAAACCAAAGTCGTAGCGCTGGTAACGCTCAACCAAATACAAGCCGATCGCAGACGACTCGGTCATATCGATATCACCATCGACAAAGTACGGTACCGTGCCCAGTACATTTACATCGAGAAATTCGCGCTGGAAAACACGCGGCGGGAACGCCAAGACCTCTAAGTCGTAATCGATACCCATCTCTTCCATCGCCCAAAGGGCACGCAATGATCGAGCCGTGTAACAATGCCATAGCTTTGGTTTATTGCTTGTGTTCATTATTAACCCTTTTACAAACGATATTGACGCGCGGCGAGATCGCGCATGATTTCTTCAGAGCCACCGCCAATCGCATTGACCCGCACTTCGCGATAAAAGCGCTCAACCCGATTACCACGTAAATAACTTGCGCCACCCAATATTTGGCTGGCCTCACGTGCACAATACTCCATTGTTTCGCTGGCCTGCACTTTTGCCATCGCTAAATCACCGGGATCGCAGCGCCCCTCAATATAGGCATGAGTCAGGTATTGGAGATAAGTTTGGGTGGCGTTTATTTTCTGTTTCATGGTGGCAATTTTATGGCGAATCACTTGATGATCAGCTAGACGTTTACCGAAGGTTTTACGCTGTTGAGCCCACTCCACCGCATCTGCCAAACAAGCCCGCGCAGCCGCTTCCATGGTAACTGCCAAGCTTAAACGCTCAGGGTTAAAGTTGGTCATGATGACCAGAAAGCCCTGCCCCTCTTCGCCCAATAAATTCGCTACCGGTACGCGTACATTGTCAAAATAAATAGTACCGGTATCCGCACACCACCAACCTTGTTTCCGATCTAAAGGCGTTCTGGCAACACCGGGAAGGTCCGTCGGAATCAATAACATCGACACCCCGCGCCCACCCTCTCCACCGGTTCGCACTGCGGTAGACACCCAATTGGCATTCATCACACCAGATATAAAGGTCTTGCTGCCATTCACAATAAAGTGATCGCCATCCCGCACGGCAGTGGTCGTAATATTAGCCACGTCAGAACCGCCAGACGGTTCTGTAATACCAAGAGAAATACGTTTGTCGCCCGCTAACACGGCTGGCGCGACGAGCTGCTTAATGGCATCACTGCCATAGTTAATTACTGGCGGCAAGCCAATACCGTGAATCAATAAATTACTGATCAGCCCACCTGCAGACCCCGCCCGCGTGAACTCTTCATTGCAGATATTGATATGCCACTGATCGATCCCCTCGGAAATACCGCCGTAGGCTTCCGGGTATCCCATTTGCATCACCCCGATCTCGGCGGCCTTTTGCCATAGCTCATCGGGGATTTTGCCGGCCTCCTCCCAGTCATCCAGAAATGGCACCACTTCTTTTTCCAGCCATTTACGAAGCTGGGTACGCCACTCTTCGTGTTCTGGCCGTAAATGCGGATTAAACAGACGTGCGCTGTCAAAGCTAAGCGACATGGGTAATCTCTTTTGTCGTTATGAATACAAGTAATCAGCTTAGTATATACCGCTGTGAGCGGTTGGCTTGGGCATTGGTGCCAGCCAAATCGGGAATCGGTGCCACACGCGATAGGTGCTTTGGGGAGCTAATTACTTTTTGCGGAAATCTCTGGGGGATACGCCGTACCACGATCTAAAGGCGGCTGAAAAAGAGCTTTGATCCATATAGCCAAGCAAGAAGGAAATATCGGTAATACTCAGGCGCTCATCTCCCAAATACTGTTGCGCTAGCTCGGCACGCAACTCTTGTAGTATTTGCAAAAACTGGGTGCCCTGCTCCGCCAAGCGGCGCTGCAAGGTGCGACGAGAAATATTTAAGGCCGCCGCAACCTTATCTAGCCCCATCTCCCCACTGGGCAGTAACCGTAGCAAGGCTTTGCGCAGTGCGATAATAAAGTCGCTGCTCTCGCTATTTTCCTCAAATAAATGCCGTATAGGCTGCGCCAACACCTGCCCCCAGTCAGCGTCTAAGCCAATCAATGGGTAGTCGAGACAGGCGCGATCGAAGTACAAACAACTCACCGGCTGATCAAACCGCAAATTATCGCCAAATTGCTGCCTTAACAGGCTTAAGTCCTGCGGCTCGGGATAAGTAAAATGTGCTGCGCGAACTGGTATGGGCTGAACACAAACCGAATTCACAATGGCCGCCGCTACTCCCAGAGAGGAGTCGGATAAATAGCGCTGGCGATTGGTCGCCTTATCTAAAGGCTGCCAATCTAAGCACAGATACTCCGACTCACGACGAACCGTCACTTCGCCAATGTCGCCCACAATACGCAGTACGCTGGGCATCACGTTTAGGTATTCCCGAAATGTTTGGCAGCCCGAACAGGCGTATAGCTGAAGATTGAGGCGATTAATGTAGTCAATACGACCAACATAAAGGCCAATATCCGGGGTTTGGCTAGCGTTTGCCACGCAGTGATAAAGGTGCAATAAGTCGGCAACGGGAAACTGCCTGTCCGTATCTAACACGTCTGCTGGCGAAAAACCCGCCTCAGCGACTAGAGCCTCAAGGTCGGTATCAAGTGCCTTGGCCGCTTGAAACAAGGTAGTCAACGCCGAGCCATTCACCGACCACGCACGCGCCTCGCCTGACGCTGAGCGGGCTGTAGAGGCTTGCATGGTGGTATCAGTTAGCGTCATTCTTTTTGGCGTTCAGTGATATTGGGAGGCCATAGCCGGCAAGTGATGCCCACTACAAGCTTGGGCATGCTAACATTGCGCGCAGCACAAACGTCTTATACTTTGCGGTTAGGCGCTACATCATAACAATGACAAGGGGGCAAAAATAGTTGAAAGCCTTTGAGTTTCACACCACAAAATCTATCATCGTCGAACGTGGCGCCGCTTCGCGTCTAGCAGAACGTATCCGCGACATGGATTACCAATCAGTGTTGATAGTGAGCGACCAAGGCGTGGTGAATGCCGGCTTACTAAAACCAACATTGGAGAATTTTGCCGAGCAACACATTCCCGTGTCGGTCTTTCCTGATGTGGTCGCCGACCCTGCTGAAGCCGTCATAGAGCGCGGTGTTTTGGCCGCGAAACACTGCAAAGCTGACTGCATTATTGGCTTTGGCGGTGGCAGCTCTATGGATGTCGCTAAACTTATTGCCCTATTGGCCAATAGCGAACAAACACTTGCAGATGTGTATGGCGTAAATGCCGCCACCGGCCAGCGGCTACCGCTAATTCTAGTGCCAACGACCGCTGGAACGGGGTCGGAAGTCACCGCAATTGCGATAGTCACCACCGGTGAAAGTGAAAAGAAAGGCGTAGTGTCGCCCCTATTACTTCCCGATATTGCCCTGCTCGACGCCGAGCTAACACTTGGCTTGCCCAAACATGTCACTGCGGCGACGGGTATTGACGCGATGGTGCATGCCATTGAAGCCTTCACCAGCAAACGCCTAAAGAACCCCATTTCTGACAGCCTCGCCAAAGATGCCTTGCGACTATTAGCGGCGAATATACATACCGCCTGCCAGCACGGTGAAAATATGCAGGCGCGAGAAAATATGCTGCTCGGCTCCTGTCTGGCGGGCATGGCCTTCGCCAACTCCCCAGTCGGTGGCGTACACGCTCTCGCCTACCCTGTTGGCGCGCGCTTTCATGTCCCCCACGGCTTATCAAATTCACTTATGCTAAATGCCGTATTACGCTTTAATCTGCGCGATGCCGAGCACCTCTATGCAGAACTCGGCGACGTGGTATTCCCCGCTGCCTGCGGCACACCACACGACCGCGCCATGGCACTACTGACTTACCTAAAAGACCTTCCCGGCGAGCTTGAAATCGCGAATTCATTAAGAGAGGTCGGCATCCAGGAAAGTGACGTTGAACTACTGGCAAGAGACGCGATGAAACAAGAGCGGCTGTTGATAAACAATCCACGCGAAATCCATTTGGCCGACGCTATCGCGCTTTACAAGGAGGCCTTGTGAGCGACAAGTCCGCAATTCCCACTCGCGCTGATTTTCCACACTTTTCAGAAATTCAAACCCGCTGGCATGACAACGATGTTTATCAGCATGTAAACAACGTGGTGTATTATTCTTTTTTCGATACCGCCGTTAACCAGCATTTGATTAGTAGCGGCGCCCTCGACATTGCCAATAGCTCGGCTATTGGCTTGGTGATAGAAACCCAGTGTCGCTACTATTCCGCCGTCAGTTTCCCCGACCTTATCGTCGTCGGTATCAAAGTAGAACACCTTGGCAATAGCAGCGTGCGCTACCAAACAGCTATTTTCCGCAATGACGAAACGACGGCGTCGGCGGTCGGTAATTTTGTTCACGTCTATGTAGATCGCCACACCAATAAGCCTGTTAGCATTCCCGACAAAGTAAGATCGGTACTAGTACTCCTTCAACATGATATTGACGGGTACAGTTAGTCCTACGGCGGTTCAGCGCGAGGCGTTTTCTCGAAAGCATAGTAAACCTATGGTGAGAGGAAATAACGAAGCAATGGACTGCCATAGGGCGGCAAATAGGCTCAAATAAATATTACTTTGGCTGCTCGCCAAATGGAGTAACAATGTCTGAAGCGCTCTCTAATCTCATTGATTTGCTAACACTTGAAAAAATTGACGAGAATATTTATCGCGGCCAATCTGAGGCTACCGATTGGGGTCGTGTGTATGGTGGTCAAGTTATCGCCCAAGCATTATCAGCCGCTGCACAGCAAGTTAATCCCGAACGCCATATACACTCTTTCCACAGTTACTTTCTAAGACCAGGGGATCCGGATTTCCCCATTATTTTTGAAGTGGAAAGCAATCTCGATGCGGGCACTATTTCAAATCGTCGCGTGAAGGCCGTTCAACGCGGACAAACCATCTTCTTTATGACCAGCTCATTTCAACTCAATATTGATAGCTACGATCACCAAAGTGAAATGCCTGTAGTGCCACCGCCAGAAGGTTTACCGCAGGAATTAGAACTGCGCGAAGAAGACCTGCGCTTTGCTCCGGAGGAATGGCTACCAAAATTCAACGCTGTTCGCGCCATCGACTTCCGTGCGGTCAATTACTACGACCTTAAAAATCCAACAAAAGGAAATGCGGCCAAGCAAGTTTGGATGCGCCCCAATGGTAAACTGCCAAACAACCCCTGCATTCACAATTACATGCTGGCTTATGCCTCAGACTTTTTCTTTTTAGCCACCGCCAGTCAACCCCACGAAGTGTCTTTCCTAACGGAAGATATGCGCATGGCAACGATTGATCACAGCATGTGGTTTCATCGACCTTTCGATTTTAACGACTGGTTGCTATACGACATAGACAGCCCCAGCGCCTCTAATGGTCGCGGGTTTGTGCGCGGTAAGATTTATGATCGTGCAGGAAGACTCGTTGCAAGTAGCGCACAAGAAGGCATTATGCGAAAACGACGTAGCAGTTGATCTGCCATCTTCTTTTTGAATGTTCACCAGCGAGCGAACTGCGAAAAATTCATTACCAAGACGGAAGCTAATATTAGCTTCCGTCTATAAAGTAAAAATAAGTTATGCCACTTCACGACTTATTAAATAAAAGCATTTATTGTCTATTTTCTAAACTGCTTAAAGTCCGCAGGCCGCTTTTCCATGATCGCCACTACCGCTTCAATATTTTCCGGTGTTCCAGCCAAGCGAGACATGCCTTCCGCCTCCCCGCCCATCGCAGAATGAATCGCCGCACGGTGCACACTGCGCATTAGCTTTTTAGTTTCCACTAGTGATGGTATAGGCCAATGGGCAATTTCCCGCGCTTTTTCCATCGCGCGTTCCAAGACCTGTTCGTCGTCGAAGGTCGCAGTAGCAATCCCTAAATCAACGGCCTTTTCAGCGTTTACCCACTCTGAGGTATACATTAGTTCGGCGGCTTTACGCGCGCCAATAATGGCCTGCAACTGATAACTGCTGCCCCACTCAGGCACCAAGCCTAAGGCAGTAAAAGGAAAGCGCAAACGCAAACTACTGCCGACGTACACCACATCGGTATGCAGCAATAAAGTCGCGCCGCCACCCACTGCAACACCGCGAGCCGCGCTGACGACTGGCTTATCGAAGTCCACCAGGGCTTTGGCTGAAATTTCAAATGGATGCTCGCCATCAGCCTCTGAGAAATCATTGAGATCAACCCCAGATGAGAAATCCTTTCCTGCACCAGTTATCACGACGCAGGCCACCTTCGGATTGTCACTGGCGGCTACCAGGGCATCTCTAAACGCTAGCCACTGCTCGTTGTTGAACGCATTTTTCTTGTTAGGCCGATTTAAGGTCAGTAGTAAAACGCCATCATCGTCGAGTTGCTGCAGTACAGTATCGCTCATGGTTATCCCTATATTAGTGCTAATTATAGAATGTGACGGTGTCCGCCAAAGCAGCTCTCTCGGTGCGGCAGCCATTGACGGAATTTGCGGTATCTTCATGACCAAAAGAAATTCCAAACAATAATTTATTGCTGGAATCAATGTCGAGTTCCTGCCTAACTAAATCACAATTGAAGCTCAGCGCCGTCTGCGGGCAACTGGCCAAACCATGAGCGCTAAGACTTAGCATAAGCGTCTGGGCATACATACCCAAGTCGGCAGCTTCACGAAGGCCGAAACCCTCTGGCAGGAATAAAAAAGCGACATGAGGTGCGCCAAAGAATTCATAATTTTTCATGAACTGCTCATTGCGCGCCACTTTATTGTCACGGGTAATACCCATGGCATCGTACAAATCAGCCGCCGCCTTATATTGACGTTCTTTGTACACACCCTCGTATTTACCATCGTAAGGGAAATCCATAGTCCACTCACCGGCACTAAACGCCGTTGGAATCTTGCTGCGCAGATTCTCTATGCTTGTACCGCTCGCCACCGCAATCTGCCAAGGCTGGGTATTGCAGTTAGATGGCGCGCGCTGTGCGAGTGTGAATATCGATTCTAAAACTGACTGTGCAAGAGGCTCCGGCAAAAATGCGCGTACCGAACGGCGCGCATTAACAAGGTCACTAAACACATCTAAGGTTTCGCTCATCATCTCAATCCGTTTGTTTAATTACACCGCTATTCAGAAACTGCGTTATCGCATCGTCATCCCATCCCAAGCCAGCCATTATAGACACGGTGTCAGCGCCTTCTGCGACTGGAGAATGCTGAATCTCACCCGGTGTACGGGAAAACCGCGGCGCTGGGGCCGACTGCAAAACATTGTCTCGACGGACAAGGTTTTTCCTAACTGCATTGTGAGCATAGTGCTCAGCCTCATCCATATCTAATATCGGCGCAACGCAGGCATCACTTCCCTCGAACAACGCGGCCCATTCATCCCGCGTTTTTTCTAACAGCCGCGCTGCCATTTGCGCTCGACGGGCAGGCCACTGCGCCTTGTCCATTTGAGCTAAATAATCGCTGCCACCAAAATCCAACCCTAGAATATCGAGCAGCTGCGCGTAAAAATGTGGCTCAATGGCGCCCACCGAAATAGAGCGGCCATCTTTGCACAGATAGCTTCGATAAAACGGCGCACCGCCATCCAATACATTTTGCTCGCGTTCCATGTCCCAATACTGAATGCCCTTTAAGCCATGAATGGTACTCAGTAAACTCACTGTACCATCACATATGGCCGCATCCACTACCTGACCAAATCCAGACTGTTTGCGCTCAAGCAATGCCGCTAGCACACCCAATAACAAAAACATCGAGCCACCACCCAAATCACCGATAACGTTTAAGGGGGTTGGTGGCGCCTCACCTGCCGCGCCAAAGCTATCTAATAGGCCTGTGATAGCAATGTAATTGAGGTCATGGCCCGCCTGCTTAGCCATTGGGCCGTCCTGCCCCCAACCTGTCATCCTGCCATAAACTAAAGCAGGATTACGTTGCGCACAGATATCAGGCCCCAAGCCTAATTTTTCCATTACACCGGGGCGAAAGCACTCTATAAGGACATCGGCAGATTCAAGTAACTGCAAAACGACCTCGACGCCCTCTGGGCTTTTTAGATTTACCGCAATGGATTTGCGTCCCCGCGCGGTCACGTCCCCCGGATGAGCGCCTAGACCACCGCCACTCACGCGATCAATGCGAATCACTTCGGCGCCGAGGTCAGATAACAACATACAGGCGTAAGGTGCAGGACCGATGCCTGCCATTTCGATAATGCGTAAACCGCTTAGCGGACCGGACATGGCGTTACTCTCTGAATAAGCGGAGTGAGTCAAACAAGGAAGGAGCGCAACGGCAGTTCAGAACCTGAACCCGTTGCGCGACAAGAAGATTTACTCGCCGGTAAATACCGCAGGGCGTTTTTCTTTGAAGGCGCGCATGCCTTCTTTCGCGTCTTTAGAGCCAAATACCGGACCTGCCAATATATCGGATTTTTGCATCGCGTCGTCTTCGGCTAAATGCTCGGTGTGCTCACGCAATGAGCGCACCACGGCTTTAACAGCCAAGGGACCATTTGCACAGATTTTAGCCGCTAATTTTTTAGCCTCTACTAGGGTTTCACCCTTGGGTACCACGCGATTGATCAAGCCAAATTCCAAAGCTTGCTGCGCAGTAACGTGCTCGCCCAACAATAGGATCTCGGCAGCTAGGCAGTACGGAATCTGCTTGCGCAAGCGAATGGTAGAACCGGACATAGGGTACAAACCACGCGCCACTTCCGTTACACCAAAAATGGCGTCTTCAGCGGCAACCCGAATATCGGTGCCCTGTAATATCTCAGTACCGCCAGCCAAGGCATAGCCTTCCACCGCAAGCAATAGCGGCTTGCAGGGACGATTCTCGCGAAGCAGGGCCTGCCAATGAATATTTGGCACCGTGCCCATCAAGTCCATAAATTCTTGAGTAGTACCTTGATCACCATCGGGGCCGACTTTCAAATCCATACCTGCACAAAAGGTGTCGCCATTGGCGGTGAGGATGGCGCAATGCAAATTGTCATCTTCATCCAGCAAACGCCACGCTTTATACAAACCCAATAGCATTTCCGGGTTGAACGCATTTTTTGCTTCAGGACGATTCAGGGTAACAATTAAGACATTGCCCTCTTGCTCGACAAGACAGGTTTTGGTGCTGATGGCTAATTCTGTTGGCATGTTTAACTCCGAAAATAATTTTTTATGAGCCGCTGTAAAAGTCGCAGTTGTTCTCTAGTAAAAATAAAGCGCAGCTAATAAAAGGGCTTACCTGCGCTTTACCTTCGCAACCAGAAAAGAAACTAACTTACAGCAGCCTCCTTAAGCGACCGCGCCCTTGCCGCTTTCGGCATAGGCCTTCGCGGTTTTGTAATCCGGCTTACCACTAGGCGCACGGGGCAATTCATCGATAAGGTGAATTTCGCGTGGCACTTTGTAGCCAGCGATATGTTTGCGACAGTGCTCCTGGATATTTTCAAGACTCAGTTGCGTGCCTTTACGCGCCTGAATAATGGCGCAAACACGGCTACCCCAACGCTCATCTTCCACACCAACCACTAGTGCATCAAAAATACCGTCGTGGGCTTTCAGCGCATCTTCAACTTCTTCCGGGAATATTTTTTCACCGCCGCTATTTATGCAGTTAGAACCACGGCCGAATACGGTGATGGAACCATCGTCTTCGAGCTTGGCAGCATCGCCGGTTAACAACCAAATTTTGCCGTCGACCTCAATAAAGGTCTTAGCGGTTTTTACCGGGTCGTTGTAATAGCCATTGGGAATATATCCAGCGCGGGCAAAAATACCTGTCTCACCTAATTCTGCGTGACGACGCGGTTCACCCTCGACGTCAATAATGACGTCCATAAAATCGGTACGTGTAACATTGCCGAGGCCAGATGCCGTCTTTTTGCTACCGTTATCCATACCCATTTGGCCACCTTCAGATGAGCCAAAGCTATTGGTGATAAAGACATTGGGGAAATGCTTTTTAAACGCTTCCTGCTTAGCGTCTGAGAAAATGGCGCCGCCGGAGCCCACGTTAAACACCGCACTTAAATCCCAGCGCTCAGCATTGCCTTCCAAGGCATCCAACAATGGAATTGCCATCGCGTCGCCGACTATCTGCACCGCATTTACTTTCTCATCGGCGACAATTTGCCACACGGCTTCGCCATTAAACGAGCGCTGATGATTTAGCACTAAAGCATTGCCCGCCAATAACTGAATACAGGCGTACCACCAAGATGCGCCGTGCATCAGCGGTGCTAGTGCGATACCACGCAGTGGATGTTCAGTCACGCGGCTCGCCATGTCCTCTGGCTTTTCACAAGCGCCCAGCGGAGAAAAGTGACCGCCGCCGCCCATTGCGGCAAAAAATACGTTTTTGTGCGGCCACATTACGCCCTTGGGCATACCGGTAGTGCCGCCGGTATAGAGAATGAAATAATCATCCCCGGAGCGCTCTGCAAAATCGCGCCCCTTATTCTGCGTATCCCGAACAGTGTGATAATCCACAGCACCAATTGACGACAGTGGTTCGTCGCTGGCATCGGCAACTGATATACACAGCCTTAGGGTTTTAGCCGCGCTGCGAACTTCAGCAATAGCCGGAATGAACTCACGATGATGAATACAGGCAACCATGTCTGCGTTGTCAAAAATATAAAGCAGCTCATCTTTAACATAGCGGTAGTTCACATTAATCGGCACCGCGCGAATCTTAAAGCAGGCTAACATCGCCTCAAGATATTCATTGCAGTTATACATATACAAGCCGACGTGATCACCCGCTTTAACACCCTGCGACGCAAGGTAATGTGCCATCTGGTTGGCACCGGCATCTAACTCCGCATAGCTACAGCGGCTAGTGCCGCAAACTAACGCCTCGCGCTCCGGCACTTTGTCGGCAACGGCTTCAAACAAATCAGCGAGGTTAAAATGCATAGCCATATTCTCTATTCCTTATTTTTTTCCGAGCGAGTGTCGCAATCTTTATTGATAAATGTTCGTTTAACAGGCTAGCAAACCTTAGCCTGAACAAACAATCTACCAATGTACCAAGCGCAAACTGGCATCACCATCCTCCCAAGGGACGAGACAGTGAAGCCAGTTTACAAGCTTAGTTAATTACGCTTTCTCGGAGCTGACAACCCACATCGAGTAAAACTGTGCACCACCGCCATAAGCGTGTCCCAGTGCTGTTTTAGCGCCATCGACCTGATGATCACCTGCTTCACCACGCACCTGTTGTGCCGCTTCCGCAAAGCGAATCATCCCAGACGCGCCAATCGGGTTAGAACACAATACACCACCAGACGCATTCCAAGGTATATCGCCGCCTTCAGTCAATGAGGTTGCGCCGGACATCGTTAATTCCCAACCTTTACCCTCATCGGCAAAGCCAAGGTTTTCTAACCACATTGGTTCGTACCAGGAAAACGGGACATAGACTTCGGCGCAATCAAGATCTTTACGCGGATTGTGGATACCAGCCTGCGCATACACGTCTTTGGCACAATCAATACCAGCGCGCGGGTTAACCTGCTCACGACCAGCGTACATGGTTGGTTCAGAGCGCATCGCGGCACCGCGTATCCACGCTGGTTTACGAGGTGACTTGGCTGCCAGTTCCTCGTTAGCGATAACCATGGCACAAGCGCCATCAGAAGAAGGACAAGCCTCTAAGAAGCGCAGCGGTTCCCACAACATGGGGCTGTCTTCTACTTCCTTCATCGTAATTTCAGGTAGTTGCAAATGCGCCAATGGGTTCTTTGCACCGTGCAAACGATCCTTTACCGCAACTTTTATACCCGCATCATACGGCGCATTCGAGCGGCGCATATACTCGCGAATAATCGGCGCAAAATAACCACCAGCACCGGCATTTAAATGGGGAGAAAACGGCTGTGGATTTGACAGTGCCCACATCGCATTAGACTCAGACTGCTTCTCAAACGACACGGTCAAAATGCGTTTAAACACGCCACTTTGCACATAAGTTGCAGCAACGATGGCGGTAGAGCCACCCACTGAACCCGCCGTGTGAACACGCAACATTGGCTTGCCATTACAGCCCAGCGCATCAGTCAGATAAAGCTCAGGCATGATAACGCCTTCGAACATATCTGGCGCTTTACCAATAATCACCGCGTCAATGTCATTCCATGTTAAGCCCGCATCTTCCAGGGCGTTAACAGCAGCTTCTCTCACCATACCCGCAATAGATACGTCTTTGCGCTTGGTTTTATATTTAGTTTGGCCTACGCCAACAACAGCAGCTAACTGAGCCATTATTTCGCCTCCAGTACGGTAATCAGGTTTTGTTGCAAGCACGGACCTGATGTCGCGTGGGCAACACCGCGTTTTGCTTCACCACGGATAATTCGCATAGCAACTTCACCGATACGCGACAGCCCAGATGCCATCATGACATTGCCAGCGAGCACACCGCCCGACGGGTTAATCACAGTGTCATCACCCAAACCTAAGGCCTTTTTGAGAATAATTTCCTGGTGACTAAACGGCGCGTAAAGCTCAGCAACATCCACGGGGCCATTTGCCACGCCCGCCGCTTTGCCTGCAATTTCAGTTGATACTGAACGGCTTAAATCACGCGAGCCAATATGGTGAGTCTCAATACGGTGATCGATACCCTTGATAATCGCGTACGGCTTGCCCCACTCTTCGGCTTTCTCAATGGTGCAAATAATCATGGCGCAAGCACCGTCAGAAATTGGGCAGCAATCATGACGACGCAAAGGTGACACGTAGGTCGCTTCCTTAAGCAAATCCGCTACCGTTTGATCACCCTTCAATTGCGCATGGGGATTTTTCAGGGCGTTATTGCGCGAACGCGCTACTACTTCTGCCATATCGGCTTCAGTGATTTCACCCGAATCGAGCATGGTTCTCGCCTGCATCGCAGCAAACGCAATGGTGTCTACCCACAGTGGCGCGAGGTAATACGGATCAAGTTGCTGAGACAGCACTATCGGCAGTTCACCCGGAGAAGATTTACCAAACCCGTATAGCAGCGCTGACTCAGCAGTACCCATCTGGATTTTCAGCCAGGCTTCATAAAGCGCCCATGCTGCATCCATTTCCACATGCGACTCTTTGATCGGCGGCACCGCGCCAAGCGCGTCAACACCGGCAACAAAGGCAAACGCCGCACCCTGCTGGTAGTCACAACTACCGGAACAGGTGAAATCCACGTCCTGGGCACTTTTTATTCCGGTTTGCTTAAACACTTCAGTGAGCACCGGCATAATCAGCTCAACTTCGTTTTGCGCACCAGCGTCGCGCTGGCAATTTGATTGCGCAAAGGCAACTATCGCAACATCACGCATCTTATCGGCCCTCATCAATTAGTTTGCCAATTTGATCTACCGGCACATCCGGCTCATCTAAAGGCTTAAAGTACTGAATATTTTCCATGGCATAGCCCCACTCTGCTTCTGGCTTCCAAAGTGCCTCTACGCGCATACCAATGCGTACTTCCTCGTTTTTGCATTCGCTGAGCAGATGCAGGAAGCTCAAGTTCGCACCGTCTAATACCAGGTTGGCAATAACGTAAGGCGGCTTGATTGGGTTACCTGGGATAGGAATATAAACAATGGTGAAGGACTCAACGGTGGCCTTATTGCCCAAAGTCACTTCTTCTTCAGTCGGTACGCCACAGGCGGCACAAGAGCCACGTGGTGGAATGTAGACATTGCGGCAATTTGGGCAGCGCTGGCCAACCAACTTACCTTTTTTCATCGACTGCAAATAACGTGCAGTGGCCTTACCGGCGGTGAAGTTATAGGTAAGGTAGATCGGCGCTTCCATACCGGTGATCTGCTCGTCAGACGTAGCGGGCTTTAACTCACCCAATAACGCCACAGCCTCAGGCACAAAACCATTTACATCGCTCATCGAGCCCTTGGTTTCTTCCGCCCAACGCACTTTTACCCGCATACCTGTGCTCATCGCGGCTTCGTCGCCGGCATCAACCCAGTGCAGCATTGGCGTGTCTGCGCCGTCTAGCTGAATCATCGCCCAGGCGAATGGCTTATCACTGGGATGTGCTTTGCGAGGCTCTTTCACCCAGCACCACGTCTTAACTACACCAGCATCTGCCACATCGACAAATTCCGACAAGGCTGCGGCGCTAACCGGATCAAACTCCACCGGTGGCATCAGCACTTTGCCATCGCTGGCTTTAATGCCAACCATTTTGCGAGCGCGCAAGGAGGTCAAAAACTGACCCACAATAGGCCCTGTGGACCGCGTATAGGTATAGCCTAGCGTAAAGGCTTGGCTAAGAATTTCAGCCGATGACGACATCAGATCTCTCCTTCGTGTTTAAATTAGGTCAACAAGCACGCCATAAGCTCGCATCATTAACCCGCTTGCCAAGAAGTATCTCCGCGGCCCCGATGTTGAACAATGTCGCTGCTGATCAAGTAAATGACAAAAACGATCAGGGCGGCAAAGAAAGCCGGACGTCGGGTGTCTGAGGTCTGACGATAACTGCCAAGGCGGTAAGCTGGGTACCGTGCGCTAGTTGGCGGCGAAATGCTGGACGGGAGACGCAAATTCAGGACGCGACTGCGCGTACAAGACTTAGGAGTGCGCGGGTGTCACGTCAGACACCAGACCCCCGACGTCAGACTCCCCCCCTTCGCCCTCCGTCGCTATTTTGCTAAAGTAGCAAGGCAGTCAACAAATCAGAGCAATAATGAAAACACCTTACCAGCACCGCAACCCCGCCGTACGTTACCTATTGTTTGTTATCGGATGGATTTCTTTCGTACTCGGCATGATCGGCCTGCTGTTACCTGTAATACCAACAACGCCCTTTCTATTGCTCAGCGCCGCCTGCTTTCTGCGCAGTTCACCCCGCTTTTATGTATGGCTGACCGAACACCGCTGGTGGGGAAAGTACATACGCTATTATTTAGACGGCCAAGGCATTCCGCGCCGTATCAAAATTGGCATTATCGCGATGCTCTGGATCACCATTCTGACCAGCGCCCTACTCATTGTAAAAATCCACTGGCTCAGTGTGATGATGATTTCAGTGGCGGCAATAATGACGGTATATATTGCCAAGCAGGCAGAGCCGAATCTAAACGAAACAAGCGAAAGCCCTAAAAACTCATAAGTCTACCCCCCTAAATAGGGTGTTCTTCTCATCGCCACTTGGAAGTAAATTAAGTCGAGTTATTGCCCAAATAAAAGTGATTATTAAACAGAGTGAGAAAACACCAGATGAAACGTCTCTCTATCATCGCGTTAGCCTTTGCATTCATCCCCGTCGTCAACGCAGGTTTCTCATTATCTGGCCAACCAGAAATCAAAGAAGAAGCCTACAGCGCGCAGCTCGCCACCATTAGGCAAAAAGCACTGACCGGCATCAAGGCGAGCGGTGAAATGCCCGTCTACCAAGGTGAACTCTCCATCGCCCCACTGGTTGTCGCAATTGACTTCCAAAAGACGATAAAAGTAGCCCAAGGTGTCTCCGTGTTAGGCGAATACACCCCGTGGCTAAACTTAGAACAATCCATCTGGGGTTTTGAAGAAGCGATCGATAGCGCAGATGAGAAAATTACCGCTCGCATTGAAGAATTGATGGAGGGCGATATCTGGGCCATGGATGAATCGACGAAAAGCGAGTCAAGCAAGCTAATTTATTTTCCTGTAAAAATGCCTGACTTAAATCGCAAAATGCCGAATCAAGGCCGAACCTTGGTGGCATTAGACTCTTTTGGCTTTAGCGTAGACGACCTACTAAAGGCGACTAATATTGAACTGATCGACGAAGATGAACTTGATGGCGTGGTTTTCTTCCCCTATATCAATCTCGCCTTACACAAGCAAACAGCAACCACCTCGGTAATGAACGGCGAGCTGATGATCAACTATGTCGCCGCCATCAACGGCTACTTTGCCATCTGTAAAAAAATGATCTGTTTTAAAGCCGAATTACCCAACAATTCATACATCGACTTAGTGGTTCCCCTCGTTCATCGCAAAGAGGCAACATCAGACGAAACCCATGTTGCAGCCCGCGAATACGGCCAGGAACTAATGGCAGATATGATTACTGAATTAACCCTAGCCGCGTTTGAGAAACTCACTGATATAGTGATTGATGAAGACGAGGAATAAGGTCTCTAACAAGATCAGTATGAATTAGATGCATAAACCCAACGGCAGCGGACCAAAAACACAAAGCTTTTTGTGTCCGCCGATTATTTAGAACTCTTTGCAAGCCCCATTTAGAGCGTAGGCGTATCGCCATTAAACCCAGAAGCTAATGACTTTGTGACGGCCGATATAACTAGCCTACCAATCAACTCGCCAAGCAAGACGTGCTTACCGCAAAAGGCTACTTCTTCAGGACCATCCCCGCTAACAACAGCTATCGCATCGGTTCCAGTTCCGGTCGCAAGCCGCTGAGATACCGGACTTACAACACCGGCATCTTGCAATGCAGCTGCCTTGCCCTCGGTGGCAACCATGACTGCTTCTAACATCGCAGCATCAGTCAACTTGGCCGAACAAATCAAAATAAGATTAATAGTGCCAACGTGTTTTGATAATGCCAGTACGTCCTGCACATCAGCTTTATCTCCAGCACGCCGAGCGTTATCTATACCTGTGGTGACCAAAACGGTTAAATCTATTCCCTCTACGCAAGACTGCTCAATACAGAGCGAAGACATTGGCGCTGCCGTCATCATGCCGACAACATTGCCTTGCCATCCTTGCTGTTCTGCATAGTTCCGCAAGCTCACATCGGGAGCTTCACATGTTAATGAATCTTTGGGTACCTTTCGATTCACAATATGATCAGCTTTGACTAAGCCACCATTCAAAATGGCCGAGCTCAATACTCGCTGAGGGGACGAAAAGGCTAGGTGTAAATGGTCATCATTTTGATGCAAATTGGTAAAATTATTGATTTCTAACATCATGTCTACGAGATGCCAATTATAGTGAGAAAAGGCCACCAAGTTAAATATCGGCCTGCTTTGGGGCGCCGGAGCGCCAGCGGAGGCGTCCCAGCAGCGCGACTTTTTGCGCTGCGACAACAACACCTTGTTATGTGCTTGTTTGCTCACTCGCGATCTATAAACTGAATCGACTGGAAAGATTCCATGATTGGCCCAGTTACTTCACGCATAAATTCTTGGTGTTTTGGATGCTCCACATAGGCCTTTAAATCTGCCTCTGATAAAAACTCAGCGATGAGTGCGTAATCAGCATTTCCACGGTATATCGAAGCATCTTCACCAAAACTATAGCTGGCGATTTCCTTAATCTGATCCTTCAAATCCTGGAAGCCGGAGGTAACCCTATCAATTTCCTTACTAGAAACGCCGGACTTCCACTTTAGTAGCACTAGGTGTTTGATCATAAATAACCTATATATCTATGCGGACACATAACGCCCCTAAGCAGCGGCGGATTTTTGCGTTTTGGAGCGAGGCGACAGCAAAAATACGTCCTGCTGGCTTGGTTTGTTATGCCTTTTCACCGACGGACTCCACTTGAGTGTTTAATATTTGTCGCATCATAATAAGCGAAAACTTTACACCATCTTTTTCTGCGACTATATCTTTAAGGTAAATTTTGTTTTGTTCATATTTTTCTGGGAAATTGATACTCATATAGGTCATTCGCTTTTTCTCTGGCTCCCAGAATCTATACTTAACCTCAGCGTGGCCTGAGTACTTCTTGAGAAAACGGTCAATAGTGAGGCCTTCACGCTGCCAATTCACTAATTCTTTGCTTACCCAGACTTCATCCCAAGTTTCAAAGACAGGGAAGTGAGCAAGGACATTCCTTACAAATTTAAACAAAGGCCCACCTATCTCAGATTCCATGGGTGGGCGCTTCTTTTTTATAGCCTCAAGAATATACTTGAATGGCTCGTAGGTAAGTAGCTCAGAATATACAGCGAATATATTTGATACTTTACTGAACCTGTACCAATCTTCCTTCTCCCAAAATTCATCTTCCATGATTTCATCGAACAAATCGTAGAATCGGTTGTAACCAAGAGTAAGAAACAACTCTTTAGATTTATTTGGTCTCTTCTCCATAGCTTGGTTTACCTTGAGGCATAACGAGGCTGTAGAAAAACGTATCTGCAGCTCACGCAATCTTCCAGCCCAATATTTTTAGTTAATTTAATTTTCATACGAATCCTTCATCGTCAGATCGCTGATTTTTCATATTCCAGCAGACATTCGCCTAATCTACTTCACCTAGCTGCGATATTGCCGTAATTCATCAGTTTTTCAATGTTATGTACCATACAGTAGAGCTTCCATTGAGCATCTACTTTCTGCTTCCCACGCAAACTAAATCGATTCAGCCGCTTGTTCGTGGTGATGTTGCCAAATACAGGCTCCACCACGGACATGCGATGACTGTATATTTGTTTACCCTTGGCGCTATCGACGCGATGCTTCATCCAATCAGTGTAGTTCGGTTCCCGCTTGTGCTCCAGCAAGAAAGAGACTTGCCGACCCGCGCCTTTGCGGTGATCTGCTGCCGCTGGGTTTTGCATACATTTGTCTTTGATTGTGCAGTTTCTGCACTGCAGAAGCTTTCCTTCGAAGTAAGCTTTTGGGTTGCCGTTCTCGTCGGGCCGCTCGCCTCGGAAGCTGATCTTGTTGCCCGCAGGACAAATACAAATCATGCTTACTGGATCAAAGTTAAACTCGCTTGCTGGAATCACCTTGCGCTTTTGGTTTTCTGGTTTAGTCTGATGCCGTTTGCCGTACTTTGTTTTTTGATCTTGGAATTTAGGATCACGTGAGCGGAACTGGTTATCGGGAATGTAGGCATCCACTTTATTGCTGTGGAGGTATTCCATATTAGCTTCGGTGTCTGCGGTGATGATCGGTTTGTAGCGGCCTTTAAAGATGTCTTTGCGAATGCCCAGCGTGTTTAACCGCGCCTTCACAGTTTCAAGCACGGGCTGTAGGGTGTGGTGTTCTTGGCCCTCACCAAATGCCTGGGCGTCGATAATGATCTGGTGCTTCTTATCAACAGTGGCCACACCGTTATAACCTTGAATAGTGCCTTTGCTGGTGGTCATTTTACCCGACTGATTGTCGGTGATATTACTTTTTACTTCCTTTGGCCGCTTCCCTTGCCCCATCCTTGGGGCTGACGTCTTTAGGAATTGGTCTATCCGCTCAAAGGCTTTATCCAAGGTATCAATGGTTTGTTTGGTACGTTGTATTTGCTGTTTCTGATCGGGGTCAGTTTTATCTAGTTTGCGGTGTTCTTTAAGGCAGTGGCGGATCTGCCGTTTGATTTTATCGCGTTTTTGTTCCAGTTCTTTAAAAGTACCAGACCATTCCTTCGCGGCATTCGACGATATTTTGCAACCATCTATAGCGAAGAGTTGGTTACCTAATAATCCTTCTTGATGGCAAACCAACAATATTTGTTCAAACAGCTTCTCAATCGCTTTGGGGTAGCTGCTTACGAAGCTGGCGATGGTGGTGAAGTGCGGCACGGTATCGCATGAAAGCGCTTTAAAAATAACATTAGACTCGCAGCACCACTGTATTTCTCGGCTTGAGGTAATGCCTTTGGAATACGCAAACAGGATTATTTTTAACAGAATCGCTGGATCATACGCGGGTCGACCGCCGTCGTCGTTTTGGTAGTTCACGTCAAATGCAGACAGATCTATGCGTTTATCAATCAGATGATGTATGGCGTGTTCGAAGGTGCCAGGTTGGAGCTGGTCTTCGTAATTGATCACAATCATTGCGCTTTGATTGTAGTCATAGGGTTTAAACTTAGGCATTCGCATCACTCCTTAATGCTTTGGCCAATTTTAGCAAAACTTTTATCGAAATAGGGGTTTTTATACAGCCTCAACGCCGCCAACAGCGGCCGAGCGTAGCGAGGTCCAGCCAGCTTTGCTGGCGACGCTGCTTGGCCTTGTTAACCATGAATTTAGCCATTATGTTTTGAATTGTAGAGCTCTTTAGCCTCTGCATTAATGGCATCCCATTGCTCTAGTAGTTGTTTATATTTTTTCAATTCTTGAGCTGACAATACAGTTTCTGCTGTTGGCGCGGTGTATGGATTAGCCTCTAAATGTTGTTCGATTTTTGCTATGCGATCGGCCAAGTCACTTCCTTGCTTCGTGTTGATGAATTCTCGCCAACATTTATTGCCACGTGAATCGTTACAAGTTTGGCATGCAGGAACAATATTCCCTTTAACAAATTCCCCAAACTCTGTTGCGGGAACCACATGATCGGCAACTATTCCCCTATTTTCTTTCAAAGCAACTTTCCCACAATAAGCACATTTCTCGCTAAAAGAACGTTTAATTTCTTCCCATTCCTTTTTGGGCATTGTCTGCCGAGGCGCCACTATCTCTCTTAATCCACGACTAACGTGGTAGTGCATTCTTGTGAAATGTTTGGTTCCTGCCATATCTCTCACTTACGGTTAACAGTTGTTATAACGACTCAGGCAATATATCACTTTGGCCCCCTTATCAACGCTGCGGCTTCAGTATGAATTAAAAAATATATGGGAATTCAATGAAATAGCGACCCCGCTATTCGCGAGTGCCGGTCAAACGAAGACTAACTCCCTATATTTCTGCCAAACATTCCCTTCCCATTGATCATATCCTGTTTTTTATCAATTTCAACGAGTTAAGTGGCTCCTTAGGTAGATAGTGGGAAGTGGTCTCTTGTTCACTTACCTTGACCATGGCAAAACCATGGGAGAGCGCCATCACTCCGCGTTGCAACTGGCCAGATCTGTGATCGTCTGCGGAATTTCGGGCCTTTTCGCTAAATTAACTTGACGCTTCGCACTGTCCATCGAGCAATTACTCGATGTGTCGGCAGATATCTTCGCCCGGGATGACTATGACGGAGTTTCTCTGCGCAAGCTGCAAGACGAATTAATGTTAGCTACATCTTTCCATCACTACTTCAGCTCAAAGGTGCAACTGTGACTGGCCATTGTAGTTCGCTTGTGTGGCGCAGCCACCACCAAGATATTAGAGGCACTGCAGCACATTGATGACGACCGCAATGAGCTGGACGCTCAGACGCTAACGAACAAGGTGATTAATTACCAACGACAACTCGGTTACGGCCTGCAGACTTCGCCTTGTACATTGCGGCATCCGCGCAAGCAATTGACTCTTCAACTGTCGTGCGTGAAGACAGTGCCGCCACACCAAATGACGCTGTCACCTGTAAAGGCTCTATAGAGCTAGCGTGTTGTATACGCTGACCTGCAATCGCAGCTCGCATTCGCTCGCAGACGTGGCCAGCTTCTTCCAAATTAGTACTGGGCATACAAATAAGGAATTCCTCTCCCCCATAACGGTAGATTTTGTCGTACTCGCGAAGGACTTCCTTGACGGATCTTACTGTTGAAACGAGCACAGCGTCACCTGCAGCATGGCCGAACTCATCATTCACACGTTTAAAATGATCAAGATCAAACATGACTAGCGCGCAGTCTTGCCGCCCTCTGCTAACCAACGCATTCTGCTCGCGAAGCTCAACTAACATGCTCCCCCTAGTTTGCGCCTCGGTCAGAGGATCACGATTTTTCGCTATAGTAAAATAATCAAGCCGCAATGACTGGAACTCTAAGCGAACTCTATCTAACGTATTTTCGAAGTGATCCCATTCTATCGGCGAAATAGGCACGCCTTCTGACATTCGCTGCAGTAATTTTCTTGCGCTGCGATGCATCTTTTCATGCGCATCACCGAGTGCGATAAACGCAGGATTATCTTTTATAAACGACGCTTGCTCACTCCCATACCATTGACCGAAACGACAATGAAGGTGGGCATCGGGAAGTAAGTCTGCCTCCTCGGGTGGTAAATGTGTAATCAAAACGCGCAACAAGCTTTTATACCACTGATCATGGCTATAAATAGCTTGATCCAGCTGCGCGACAATTGATTGCAATTGCTGATTTGTGAAGGATGTCATGTCAGTTAGCGCCTCTCATTCTGTCTCACTATTTTTCACATTTATAAATAGTTCTAAATGACAAACCACCTTAAAACAGAGCCTCCAAAACAATTAGGATTTTTACACCAACATATTCAACACATCATAAGGATAAACAACTACTTATCGTCAATAATCATGGCAAGGCAATACAGTAATATATCCACAGAGGACATGAAGTACATACGTAGTTTCCTTTAGCGTCTTGGCCAAATAATTAAAATCGGGATCTACTAGCAAGGAGATTCTCGTGAGAAAAATCACGCAAATCAGACATGAAATTTTTCTACGACTATATTGGATTATCAGTATTCGAAATCAACGCAGTGTTTCTTATCCCGCGGAATGTCTCCGGTCTAGTAAACAAGTAGTACGGAACGCTGCTTTCTATAAATACCGAATCAAACGACCGCATTCCACTTTACACATGGCTGTCGAGCCCACCGCAAAGGTCCGCCCTTTTTGATTTCGCCATAGTCGTCTCAAATACACTGACACTGCTGTAAGACAAGTAGCCTTCCTGCGCAGCTCCGCATTTACTTATTAGCGAAGATGATCTGTGACTTATCAAAATTTGCACAGAGAATTCTTAATACTCACTTAATTAACTTCCGATAGATTTAGATCAAAGTTTGTGTAGACCGAGTACTTCACTATGACTGCATCGCTGGCAATTTAGGCATATCCATCAGAGAGCAATATGAAAAACGTGCCTCCCCGTTCTGCAAAACTAGTAATTGCCCTAGCTTTCGCCATAAGCCTTAGTGTTCTGGGCATAAGTGCCTTTGCGGACGACGACGATTGCAGAGATCCAGTCGCAAAATGGCAACCGCGTGAAGTTCTTAAAAAACACTTAGAAGCTCAGGGCTGGGTTGTACACCGCATCCGAATTGATGACCGCTGCTATGAGGTGCGCGCCATAGACGATCAAGGTCGTCGCGTCGAAGCCAGCTACGCGCCAGCCACCCTTAAGTTGCTGGAGTTTGAGGTCGAAGACGAAGAGCACGAACGGCGGGAACACCATCAGTCCGAATCCCACTCTCGATAAACATCGATAGCAAAGGAAAATCAAATGAATAAATTATTCACAATCGTAGGACTAAGCTTAGGACTAAGCCTTTCCGCCGCAGCTCAGGCACGCGAAGTGACCATTACCACCACGCTAAACACCTATCGCGGAAATGCCGCCTATTTGGCGATCTATCTCACTAATCCAGACGGAAAGTACGAGCGGACACTCTGGGTAGCTGGCAAAAAAAGTAAGTATTACAAACATCTATTGGACTGGGCGCGGGGCAGCGGGGTGAGGGCCACCGAGTATGAAGGGATGACCGGCGCCAGTGTTAGTGGCGGTGACAGCTTAACCATCAAGGCTGACATTGATGATGCGCTAATAGACGCGGGATACCTAATCCGTGTCGACAGTGCAGTAGAAGATAAGCGCGAAAACCGCATTGATGCCGAAGTCACACTGACAACGAGTGGAGCAGGCACGCCCGCAAGTGGCCGCGGCTACGTCAACACATTGAGCTACTCCCTCTAGCCTTAACATTTAGAGACAAGCGTCATGCTCCGTCGCCTGCATTCACTGCCGGGTCTTTTTGCCGCCTTGCTATTACTGGTAATCGCCACAAGTGGCGCGATTCTGTCATTAAATCCCGCATTGGAACGGGCTGGCGCAATCGTTCCACCTCGCGGGGCCGTCAACGTTGCGGATGTCGCCCAAAGAGCCTTGCGGGCCTATCCCGGCGTCGAACAAATTGAGCGTCTACCCTCGGGAGCAGTACTAGTTTACTTCACCCATGGCGGTAATTCGGGTGCTGATTTAATCAATCCGCTCACCGGCGACCTTGTATCTTCTTATGCTCCGTCGCCTTTTTTCTCTTGGCTAAGCGATCTTCATCGGGCCTTTTTGTGGGACGACCGTGGTCGGGCTATCGCTGGTATTGGCGCCTTGCTAATGGCCCTTATGTGCTTTTCTGGCCTATTTCTTCTCGCCTCTCGATCCGGAGGTTGGCGCAAACTCTTTGGCCCCATTCGCAGAGCAGGAAATAACGCTACTAGCCCACGACTGCACGCCGAGCTAGCCCGTGCGGCAGCACTGGGACTCCTACTATCCTCGCTGACCGGCATCTGGATGTCGGCGATTCGCTTTGAATTGTTGCCAGAAGCACAGGAAATGGAAGCAGAGTTTCGACAATCCACAGAAGGTGCAGAGGCGGTTCCCATAGCCTCATCGCCAGCACTGCAAGAAGTGGATCTCACGGATCTGCATCAGCTTACTTTCCCCTTCCGAGACGACCCTAGCGACGTATATTCATTGCGAACCCATCAGGGATCGGGATATGTAGACCGAGGAAGCGGAGAATGGCTGTCATACGCCGACTACGGTAGCGGAGCGACCCTAGAAGCCTTCATTATGGAGTTACACACCGGCGAAGCTTATTGGTGGCTGGGTTTAATAATGGGACTTGCGGCGCTAACTGCTCCCGTTTTAACCGTTACCGGCGTGCTTATCTGGTGGCAACGTCGCCGCTCCATGCCACGGCTGCAAAACAACTCACCTAAACACGTGGCCGACACTATCTTGCTGGTGGGCTCTGAAACCAATGCGACCTGGGGCTTCGCCAAACCCCTCCTCGATGGAATGTCAGCAGCGGGCAAGCATGTCCACGTTGCCCCCATGAACGATCTCGCCGACCACTACCCCAAAGCGAGCCGCTTACTTATTCTGACATCGACCTATGGCGATGGAGATGCGCCCGCCTCTGCAAATCAATTTCTACAAAAGCTTGAGAAGCTAGCGACTTCGCCGGCAATGTCCTGGGCAGTACTTGGATTCGGCGATCGTCAATTCGGTAACTTCTGTGCATTTGCAGACCTAGTCACTGAGAAACTTAAGCAACGGGATTGGCCGCAAATTCTTGAAACCACCTATATCGACAGGCAATCCGGCCCCAGCTTTGAACAATGGGGTACTGTCCTCGGCGCAGCGATAGACACTCCACTGTCCCTCCACTACAAACCGCTTCCCCGCGCGACCAAATCACTTATTTTAATTGCTCGTAAGACCTATGGTGAGCAGGTAAACGCGCACACCTGTATTCTGCGATTCAAGCCAGCAAAACCCGGCAGATCGCTGCCCGCCTTCGCCGCAGGAGATCTAGTCGGCATCCTGCCACCGAACTGTGACGCCCCCCGTTTCTATTCACTCGCCTCAATGAATAAAGATGGCGTGCTTGAAATCTGCGTGCGGCGTCAAGAAGACGGACTTTGCTCTAACTTCCTGTACAACATGAAGATAGGCGAAAGCGCGAATGTCTTTATCCAGAAAAACACCCGCTTCAAACCTTGCCGGGGAAAAACGCCCATCATTCTCATCGGTGCCGGAACAGGCATAGGTCCACTCATTGGATTTATTCGCGCCAACACAAAACACCGCACCATGCACCTATACTGGGGTGGCCGCCTCGCGGAATCTGATTTCTTGTACCAAGAGGAATTGCAAAGCTATATCGACGACAAACGCCTTTCCCAGTTACATACCGCATTCTCCAGAAGCTCAAAGCCTGAGTATGTTCAAAACAAGTTACTAGACGACGCTGACCAGATTTGCACACTGCTTACCGAGAACGCACAGATCTTAGTATGCGGAGGGCGGCAAATGGCCACTGATGTTGCTACTGCCATAAATACAATATTGGCACCGCTGTCATTGGATGTTGCAACACTGAAAAAAGCGGGACGCTATTTGGAAGACACTTACTAAAGGAAACTCCTACTAAAAAGAAACCTAATTACTCTGTGATTTAGATGAGATAGCAGCAATTACTGGCCCAAAGCCGCTCCGCCAATACTTGCGCGACGCCTCTCACAAGCAAACAAAATCTTGTAGAGCAATCGAATTTAACTTGACGTCACCATAAAGCTCACTCAATATTAAACACCTGTTTAATATTGAGTGAGCGCAGCTTTGCTTTGCCTATGAACATTAGCCCAGCCCCAAGAAAACGTGGCCGCCCTAAAAAGAGCGAGGCCCCCGCCCTGTCCATCGAGCAATTACTCGATGCCTCGGCGGACATCTTCGCCCGCGATGGCTATGACGGGGTTTCGCTGCGCAAGCTGCAAGACGAGTTAAATGTTAGCTACACCTTTTTTCACCACTACTTCAGTTCAAAAGAACAACTGTGGCAGGCCGTTGTAGATCGCTTATGCGGCGCAACCACAGCCAAAGTATTAGAGGCACTTCAGCACATTGATGACGACCACAATGAACTAGACGCTCTGAAAGAAGGGATTGCGGTGTATATTCGCAGCGCGTTTGAACACCCTGCGCTCTACCATATTTGCCAGCAGGAATCTCTCCGCGAAGGCCCTCGCCTTAGCTACATTCATAAACATTATTTTGAGCCCGCCTGGCAGCTAATCAGCGATATGGTCGCCAAGGTAGATGACGTGGGTATTATCAAAGACATTCCTATAGAGACGCTGTTCTTTGTTGTGCAGTCCGCCACGGCACCGGTAGTGCAACTGCCTTTTTATCAACGCCTCACGGGTAAAACCCAGCTAGACCCAGAGTTTGTAGAAACCCATATTCAACAATCCATAGACCTGCTGTTTCACGGCTGGCACAAATAAAAACACGGAGACCAACATGAAGGCATCAGCTGATTATTTAAACCTGCCGCGCAAATCAACAGATAAGATTCTGCATCTGCCCGGTGACAACGGCAAGATGCCGGTTCTTGGCGACACCGTGGAATTTCTCACCGATTATTTGGGTTTGGTGTCGCGCAAGCACAAACTTTACGGCCCTATTTTCCGAAACAATGCACTGCTGCAACGCTCAGTCGCTCTGCTAGGCCCAGAGGCTAACGAGCTTGTACTGAAAGACAGCGATAAGATATTTTCAAGCAAAAAAGCGTGGGACCCAATTCTAGACAAGCTCTTCCCTGACGGCTTAATGCTACGCGATTTTGACGAGCACCGTTTTCACCGCCGTATTCTGCAGGCAGCATTTAAGAAGGATGCCCTGCAAGGCTATCTCGACGACATGAACCCGCGGATGCGCGACGGGGTTGCAGCATTCCCCAAAGATGCCGAGTTCGGATTTAAAGACAGTATCAAATCACTACTGCTAGACGTTGCCGCCCAGGTCTTTATGGGCGTAAAAATGGGCGATGAGGCCGACGCGATCAACAAGGGCTTTCTGCACGCAATGGAAGCCTCTATGGCAGTCGTAAAGCTACCGATTCCCGGCACCACCTGGCAAAAAGGTTTAAACGGTCGCAAAACGCTAAAGAACTTTATTGAAAAACATATTGAAGCCAAGCGCGCCACCGAAAGCAGCGATTTTTTCTCGCAGTTTTGCCACGCAAAAGACGAAGATGGCAATGAGCTAAGCAATGAAGCGGTGCGCGATCACACCATCTTTTTATTGTTTGCAGCCCACGACACCACCACCAGTACGCTGTGCTCAATTATTTACGCACTGGCTAAAAATCCCGAGTGGCAAGATATTTTGTACGAGGAGTGTAAGCTCATTGACGGCGACCATCTCAACTACGACGATCTGCCAAAACTCGACAAGGCCGCATTAGTCATGAAGGAAGCGCTGCGCATGTACCCGCCCGTGCCCGCCATTCCGCGCCGCTTAATTAAAGAAACCGAAATTATGGGCTACACCCTGCCTGCCAATACCGGCATTGGTATCTCGCCACTGTTCACCCACTACATGGAAGAATGGTGGAGCGAACCGACCAAGTTTGACCCCGAGCGCTTTTCCGCTGAACGTGCCGAACACAAACGTCACCTATATCAGTGGATACCTTTCGGGGGCGGCGGTCACAAATGCATAGGTTTAAACTTTGCGGAAATGCAGGTTAAGTTGTTTATGTTCCACTTGCTTCGCAACTACAAAATCAGCACCAAGCCCGGCTACCAAATGAAATACAATGCGGTGCCCATCTCCTTCCCCACCGACGGCTTACCCGTAACAATTACGGCGAGGTAGTAGCACCTAGATAGCACCCCGCTGTGCGTCAGTAATACCGTGTTATTACTTACGCACAGCCACTTCTCCTCGGCAATCAGCCAAAGAAAAAAGCCTGCAATAAAGCCACCTAATTAACAGAACTGTTGATTAAAACATGTTGACGTTAACGTAAACTGCCGATAGAGTTGGCACATTCGATATCGCAGGGTAGCCGCAACCATGGCTGACAAGACTTACACCATCTCGGATTTGGCGTCAGATTTTGACGTAACGACCCGTACCATTCGCTTTTACGAAGAAAAAGGCCTGCTCACCCCTGTGCGCGACGGCCAAACTCGGATTTACAGCGCCGCCGACCGCATCAAGCTAAAACTCATTTTGCGCGGCAAACGCCTGGGCCTCTCGCTAGAAGACAGTAAAGACATTATCGAGATGTACGACCCCGAGCACGACAACAGTCCTCAGCTCATCAAACTCATTGAAAAAATACGTGAACGTCGCCGTCTGCTAAAGGAGCAACTCAAGCAGCAGCTGCAAGATCTTGAGGACATGATTTACGAGTTGAACGAAGCGGAAGATCGCTGCCAAGAAGCATTAGATGAAATGAATAAAAAGAATAGCTAACTCACATTTTCAGCAATTCCAAGGACAACACCATGAGCACTTCTTACCCCACATTGAATTTCGGCCTCGGTGAAGAGATTGAAATGTTGCGCGATGCCACCCGCCAATTCGCTCAACAGGAAATCGCACCGCGCGCCGAAAGTATTGATAAAGACAATGCCTTCCCCATGGATTTGTGGCGCAAAATGGGTGACATGGGCCTGCTTGGCATCACTGTCTCTGAGCAGTATGGCGGCAGTGATATGGGCTATTTAGCCCATGTTATCGCCATGGAAGAAATCAGCCGCGCCTCTGCATCTGTCGGCCTTTCTTACGGCGCGCATTCAAACTTGTGCGTTAACCAAATTTTCAAGAACGGCAACGACCGCCAGCGCGAAAAATATCTGCCCAAACTATGCTCCGGCGAGCATATTGGCGCATTGGCCATGTCTGAGCCCAATGCCGGTTCAGACGTTGTCAGCATGAAACTGCGAGCAGATAAAGACGGCGACCACTATGTGCTGAACGGCAATAAAATGTGGATCACCAACGGTCCCGATGCCCACACCTATGTGATCTATGCAAAGACCGACATCCACGGCGGCCCACGCGGCATTACGGCCTTTATTGTCGAGCGCGACTACCCCGGCTTTAGCCGTTCACCCAAGCTCGACAAACTGGGGATGCGTGGCTCAAACACCTGCGAATTAGTGTTTGATAATTGCAAAGTCCCAGCGGAAAACATGCTTGGCAATGAAGGCGACGGCGTTAAGGTACTGATGAGCGGCCTCGACTTTGAACGCACCGTATTGTCAGGCGGCCCCACCGGCATCATGCAAGCCTGCCTCGACGTCGTGATCCCCTATCTCCACGACCGCAAACAATTCGGCCAAAGCATTGGTGAATTCCAATTGATGCAGGGCAAATTGGCCGACATGTATACCGAATTAAATGCCAGCCGGGCCTACCTCTATACAGTTGCGAAGGCCTGTGACCGAGGCGAAGCCAGCCGCAAAGACGCCGCGGCGGTTATTTTGTATACCGCAGAACGCGCCACCCAAATGGCCTTACAAGCAATTCAAGCCCTGGGCGGCAATGGCTACACCAACGAATTCCCCACGGGTCGTTTATTGCGTGATGCCAAGCTTTATGAGATTGGCGCTGGCACCTCTGAAATACGACGCATGCTGATTGGTCGTGAACTTTTCAAAGAAACACAGTAAGCAAAGTGAAAAGCCGTTAATTGGATTCGAAAACTAAATTAAATAGTTATAAGCACTATATAGGCACCGCGAACATGACTGTACTGACATCGACGATTAACCCACGCGATCCCAGCTTTATAGAAAATGCCGAGCACATGCAGGCACAGGTTGATGACCTTAAACATCTGGTCGCGAACATCAACCAAGGTGGCGGCGAGAAATCCCAGCGCCGTCACACCGAGAAAGGTAAGTTGCTGCCCCGCGAGCGCATCCATGCCCTGGTCGACGTCGGCGCGCCTTTCTTGGAACTGTCGCAACTCGCCGCCTATAAAGTCTATGACGAAGAACTCGCCGCCGCGGGTGTTATCACCGGCATTGGTCGCGTATGCGGCCAAGAGTGCATGATCATCGCCAATGACGCGACCGTAAAAGGTGGCAGCTATTTTCCGCTCACGGTGAAAAAACATTTGCGAGCGCAAACCATTGCGCAAGAAAATAATTTGCCCTGTATTTATCTGGTTGATTCAGGCGGCGCCAACCTGCCCCGCCAGGACGAAGTGTTTCCAGACCGTGAACACTTTGGCCGTATTTTCTTTAATCAAGCCAATATGTCTGCGATGGGCATTCCTCAAATTGCCGTGGTTATGGGCAGCTGCACGGCAGGTGGTGCCTATGTACCCGCCATGGCCGACGAGTCTATTATTGTCAGAGAACAAGGCACCATCTTTTTAGCCGGCCCGCCACTGGTGAAAGCCGCCACGGGTGAAGTGGTGAGCGCAGAAGATTTAGGCGGCGCCGATGTTCACTGTCGGGTGTCGGGTGTTGCCGATCATTACGCGCAAAACGATCACCACGCACTGCAACTAGCGCGCAATGCCGTTAAGCGCCTAAACCGTAACAAACGCATTTCACTGGATGTCAGTCCGAGTATCGAACCGGCATTACCGGCTGAAGAAATTTACGGCATCGTGCCCAAGGACAGCCGCAAGCCCTACGACGTTCGCGAAGTTATCGCACGTATTGTGGACGGCTCCGATTTTGATGAATTCAAAGCCCTGTTCGGCACTACCCTGGTGTGTGGCTTTGCCCGTATTTTTGGCTACCCCGTCGGCATTGTCGCCAACAACGGCATTTTATTTTCTGAGTCTGCACAAAAAGGCGCGCACTTTATTGAGCTGTGCGCACAGCGCAAAATTCCGCTGATTTTCTTACAAAACATCACCGGCTTTATGGTTGGCCAGCAATACGAATCTGGCGGCATCGCCAAGCACGGCGCCAAAATGGTTATGGCCGTTGCCTGTGCGCAAGTGCCAAAACTAACGGTGTTGATAGGCGGCTCTTTTGGCGCCGGTAACTACGGCATGTGCGGTCGCGCCTACGATCCACGCTTTATGTTTATGTGGCCAAATGCGCGCATCTCCGTTATGGGAGGTGAACAAGCCGCCGGCGTTATGGCCCAAATCAAACGCGACCAGTTTGAGCGCGAAGATAAAAACTGGCCTGCCGAAGATGAAGAAGCCTTCAAGCAGCCGATTCTTGATACCTATGAAGAGCAGGGTCACCCCTACTTCGCCTCGGCGCGGCTTTGGGACGACGGCGTTATCGACCCGGCAGATACGCGCATGGTTTTGGGCTTAAGCTTGTCGGCCAGCCTGAACAAGCCGATAGAAGAAACCAAGTTCGGCGTGTTCAGAATGTAGGCAACTGCCACAACGCCAAGTATCCGCATTCGCAATAGCGTAACTGTGAAAAACAAATTCGGCTAGCACCCAGGAAGCAGAAACATGTTTGATAAAATATTAATTGCAAACCGTGGCGAAATTGCCTGCCGTGTTATTAAAACCGCGCGCAAAATGGGCATTCTTACTGTTGCCGTGTACAGCGATGCAGACCGCAATGCCCTGCACGTCAGCATGGCCGACGAGGCTATCTATATCGGTGCATCGCCGGCGCGGGAATCTTATTTAGATGTCGATAAAATTATCGACGCAGCCCTCGTAACCGGCGCGCAAGCCATTCACCCCGGCTACGGATTCTTATCTGAAAACGCCGAATTCTGCCGTCGCTGCGCAGCGGAAAATATCGTATTTATCGGGCCACCAACCGGCGCCATCGTTGCGATGGGATCAAAGTCCGCCGCCAAGCAAATCATGGAAAAAGCCGGTGTTCCATTGGTGCCCGGCTATCACGGCGACGATCAAGACCCGGAAATAATTCGCAAAGCCGCAAACGACATGGGCTACCCAGTGCTTCTGAAAGCCACTGCGGGTGGCGGTGGCAAAGGTATGCGCCAAGTATGGAGCGCCGAGGAATTCGACAGCGCCCTGCAAGCGGCAAAGCGCGAAGCACTTAACGGTTTTGGCGACGACACCATGCTGGTTGAGAAGTACCTCACTCAGCCCCGTCATATTGAAATACAAGTTTTTTGCGACAGCCACGGCAATGCCGTTTACTTATTTGAACGGGACTGCTCCATTCAGCGCCGCCACCAAAAAGTCATTGAAGAAGCACCCGCTCCCGGTTTGAGTGACGCGCTGCGCAGCGAAATGGGCGAAGCTGCGGTACGTGCAGCACAGGCGATTGACTACGTTGGCGCCGGCACTGTGGAATTTCTGCTGGACATCGACGGCAGTTTTTACTTCATGGAAATGAATACTCGCCTGCAGGTTGAACACCCTGTTACCGAAATGATTACCGGACTCGATTTGGTTGACTGGCAGCTCTGCGTTGCAGCCGGCGGCACATTGCCACTGCAGCAGAATGAACTGCAAATTAACGGACACGCCATCGAAGCGCGCATCTACGCTGAAGATCCTAACAATGAATTCTTGCCGCAAACCGGCACCCTTCACTTTTTAGAAACGCCTTCTGAATCAGCAAACGTTCGGGTAGATACCGGCGTTCGTGAAGGCGACGAAGTCAGTGTGTTCTACGATCCAATGATCGCCAAGCTAATCGTTTGGGATACAGATCGCAGCACGGCCTTGCGTCGTTTAAGCACTGCGCTAAAGCAATACCGCATTAGCGGCGTCATTAACAATATCGATTTCCTTCACACCATCAGTCGTCACCAGGCGTTTGCAGACGCGGACTTCGATACCGGCTTTATCGGTAAACATGAAGAAAGCCTGCTTGATATTGCCAGCACCCAAAGTCCCACAAGTATTGCGCTAGCGGCGCTGTATTTAGTGCTAGTGCAAAAGCAACGTATTCATCGCTTCGCGACCGCCAGCAAGGACCCAAGTTCGCCTTGGAACAACCCTTACAACTGGCGCCCAAATCAAGCTGCCGAACATCGCTTTACGCTAAAGATGGGCGACGAGCTGTATCCCGTTTCGGTGACAGCGCAATCAAATGCTGATAATTCTGCGTTCGCCATTCGCTTTGCCGATACATCCTATATTGTTAACGGCAGCTTAGATGGGCGAAACATAAAAGCTGATATTAATGGCCACAAGGTGTCCGCGACCGTCGCGGCAAACCAGGGCAACTACTGTTTATTCAGCGCAGAACAGACTCTGAACTTCTCTATAGAGGGACCAGACCTGGGCGACAACAGCGATAACGCTGGGGAAAACCAACTCGTCGCGCCAATGAACGGCACTGTGGTCAGTCACCTGGTCGACACTGGCAGTACGGTAAGCAAAGGTACACCGCTGATGATTATGGAAGCGATGAAAATGGAACACACCATTCGCGCACCAGCGGACGGTGTTGTAAATGTATTTTACTTCCAGCCCGGCGAACTCGTTAGCGGCGGTGCCGAACTCATTCAATTTGAGAGAACCGAATAAGAATGACTTTACCATCGGCCGCACGCATCGTTGAGGTCGGGCCTCGCGATGGCCTGCAAAACGAAAAGCGCTACTTCGATATCGGTGTTCGCACGCAGCTCATCAATATGCTTGCCGACGCCGGTATCAGCCATATCGAGGCCGGTAGCTTTGTCAGCCCAAAATGGGTACCGCAGATGGCAAATAGCGATCAGGTATTCACTGGCATAAAACGCAGAAGCGACACCTTTTACATTGCACTCGTACCTAATTTGCAAGGCTTCGAATTAGCAGTGCAAGCACAGGCCAACGAGGTAGCTATTTTCACGAGCGCCTCAGAAGCCTTTGCGCAAAAGAATACCAATTGCTCGATAGCAGAGAACTTAGCCCGTTTCAGCCCCATTCTCACCAGGGCAAAGCAAGAAGGCATTCCCGTTCGCGGCTATGTTTCTTGTATCTCGGGCTGCCCCTACGAAGGTGATATTGAACCTGAAGCAGTGGCGAATCTTGCGGCTAAACTGATCGCAATGGGCTGCTACGAAATATCGCTGGGCGACACCATCGGCAGCGCTCGACCGGAGCAAACAGCGCAAATTCTTAAGGCCGTAACACAGCAGGTGCCTGTAGAGAAGCTCGCCGTGCACTTTCACGACACCAACGGTCGCGCCCTAGACAATATTCGCACCGCGCTTGAGTTTGGCGTCACGGTAATTGATAGCGCTATTGCCGGCTTAGGTGGCTGCCCGTACGCCGAAGGCGCCTCTGGCAACGTCGCATCTGAATCGGTAATTGCGCTGTTAAACGAGCTCAACATCGAACACGGCATCGATCTCACGAAGCTACTAAAGGCAAGCGACTTCATTCAAGCTGCGCTAAGCAAGACACAATAAATTTCACACCTTAAGATTAAAACAGCAGGACATATGTAATGGCTGAGCTTTTATGGCAAGCATCCCAAGACAGAATTGAGAGCGCCAACATCACCGCTTTTCAGAAAAAAGTTAGCGCTGAAAATGCCATTAACATCAGCAGCTATGACGAACTGTACAACTGGTCTCTAGCCTTTCCAGAAAAGTTCTGGCCAGCGGTGTGGAGCTTTTGCGACGTGCGCAGCTCAGCGCCCTACCACTCTGTCATTAGCAAAGGAAATACGTTTGCCGACACACAGTGGTTCGAGGGCGCAAAACTTAACTTTGCTGAAAACCTACTGCGCCGTCGGGACGACACATGCGCCATTGTGTCGCTATTAGAAAACGGCCAGCGTCGCAGTATTTCCTACGCCGAACTCTATACACAAGTTGAGCAATTGGCGGCCGCGCTTCGCGATCAAGGTGTTAATGCAGGCGATCGCGTCGCCGGTATTATGCCCAATATTCCAGAAGCGCTTATAGCCATGTTAGCCACTACCAGTATCGGAGCGATATGGTCATCGTGCTCACCCGACTTTGGTACCCAAGGCATCCTGGATCGTTTTGCACAAATACAGCCTAAAATACTATTTTGCAGCGACGGCTATTATTACAACGGCAAAACCATCCACTCCTTAGCTACGGTAAAGTCCGTCGCAGAGCGAATTCCCGAACTGAATAAAATTATTGTTGTTCCGCTTATCAATGAACGTAGTGACTTAAGCGACATACCCAACAGCATCAGCTTTCCGCAGTTTTTATCGGACGCGCCACAAACAGCGCTGCACTTTGAACAGCTCCCGTTCAATCACCCTCTGTATATTATGTATTCCTCGGGCACGACAGGCGTACCCAAATGCATCGTACACAGCGCCGGCGGCACCCTGCTCCAACACCTTAAAGAACACAGCCTGCACACTGATATAAGCGCGAACGATGTGCTGTTCTACTACACCACCTGCGGGTGGATGATGTGGAACTGGTTGGTGTCTGGCCTAGCATCTGAATGCACGCTGGTGCTGTACGACGGCTCCCCTTTAGCTGGTAATAACACGCTGTTGCTCGACGCCATTGATAGCGAGGGCATCACCGTGTTTGGTACTAGTGCGCGATATATCGCCGCTGTGGATAAGGCCGGTATCAAACCCCGCGAATCCCATTCGCTGGCAAGTTTGAAAACAATCTTGTCCACCGGCTCACCACTCAGCGACGAAAGTTTTAATTATGTTTATCGCGATATAAAAGCAGATGTGTGCCTGTCTTCAATCAGCGGTGGTACCGACATCATCTCCTGCTTTGTTCTAGGCAGCCCGATTCTTCCGGTTCACTCCGGCGAAATACAATGCCGTGGCTTGGGCATGGCAGTGGAAGTTTGGGACGATGAAGGCAATGCAGTCCATCAACAAAAAGGTGAATTGGTTTGCACCGCGCCCTTCCCTAGCTGCCCCATCGGCTTTTGGAACGACAGCAATGGTGAAAAATTCCACGACGCCTACTTTGCCACTTATCCTGGAATATGGGCGCACAGTGATTACGCAGAAATAACGGAAACCAACGGCGTCATCATTCACGGCCGCAGCGACGCTGTACTTAACCCCGGCGGCGTGCGTATCGGCACCGCAGAAATATATCGTCAAGTAGAAAAGATTAGCGAGGTCGTCGACTCAGTCGTCGTTGGTCAGAGCTGCCAGAGTGATGTGCGGGTAATCTTATTTGTCGTTTTAGCAGACAAGCTGAGCTTAGATGACTCGCTAATTAAAACTATCAAAACCACTATTCGCAGCAATACCACACCCAGACACGTGCCTGCAAAAATAATACAGGTGCGCGACATACCCAGAACGATCAGTGGTAAAACCGTCGAGCTTGCAGTGCGTGAAACCATTCACGGCCGCCCCGTTAAAAACACTGATGCACTGGCCAATCCAGAGGCACTGAACTACTTCAAAGATCTGACGGAATTAGCAAGCTGACATAGCGGTCTAGGGGATAATCAACACGTGCAAGAAAAAAGCTATCACAGTGACTACTCCTCTTAAGCCTTTGCAATGAGGTATGCACCTGCACAAACCATAAAGCCACCAGCCGTGTTTTTCACAGCGCGCTCTTTTTCTAACCCTCTTGCGAATGACACGACCCTCATTGCCGAATAGGCATAGCCGAGTTTGACACCACCAACCGCGACGATGGTCACAAGAACAACGATAGTGATATCCGACGTATTAATGGTGGCCAAATCAACAAAAGCAGGAAACAGGCTCGCATAAAATAATATGGCCTTCACATCGCCAAGTGTAAGGATTAATCCCGAGAGAAAACTTGCTGACAATGTAGATCCAGACCGACCAGAAGCCGCTACTAGCGATGAAGGTTTCGATCTTAAAAGGCTTATGCCAAACCAGATTAGGTAGACACCTGCCAAATACCTCAGACCGAGAAACAAACTCCCCATCACGTCGGCTAGCGCAGCCATGCCAAGAATAGCGAGAAAAACAAAAACGAGATCACCAACTACGATTCCGGTGACAACAGCAACACCGTTTAAAAATCCCGCTGTCGAAGATCGTACGACAACCAAGGCGACGCTAGCGCTCGGAACAAGTGACAAAGCCACCATTGCGGTAAATAGAATTATTATCTCAACCAGGCTCATAGTGATCTCTAGACTTAACGTCTTCAGGAAAAACCCAAGTCCAATAATCTTTGGCGTCCAGGTGCTACCTTTTCAAAATACGGCTGAACATACGATACCCGTGCTTGGTATATACCATCATAATACTAGGGGGAATTATTAAGCGGCAACCCCGAATAAAGCACCCACCCCAGCGGTCAAGCACATTGCGAGCACCCCCCAAAAAGTAACCCGAGAGACCGCGACTATAACGGGCGCACCGCCAGCTTTCGCTGCCAAGAAGCCAAGCAAAGCAAGGAATAAGAGCGCGCTGATTGACACAGCAAGCATAAGTCCAGACGCGGGGAACAACAGTACAACGAGTAGAGGTAAAGCAGCGCCCAGTGAAAATGTCGCTGCCGACGCGAACGCCGCCTGAATTGGTCGAGCCGTCGATATTTCTGAAATACCAAGTTCATCACGTGCGTGCGCACCAAGTGCATCGTGCTTCATCAATTGAGTTGCCACTTTGCTTGCAAGTTCCGGCTCTAATCCGCGACTAACGTATATCTCAGTCAACTCCGCCTGCTCTTGAACTGGTGAATTGAGCAACTCCCTACTCTCTCTGGCAAGATCAGCTCGCTCTGTATCTGCCTGGGAACTGACAGACACATATTCACCTGCTGCCATCGACATCGCACCCGCAACAAGACCGGCAACCCCCGTAAGTAGTATCGTCGCAGAATCGGCTCCCGCTGCCGCCACGCCCAAGACTAGACTAGCGGTAGATACAATCCCATCATTTGCGCCGAGAACGGCGGCACGAAGCCAACCGATTCGCTCGGTCCTGTGTTTTTCAAAATGCGTCATACCAATCTCCCGCTATTAGTAGACAAAACAAGCAGATCATCGCACGAGGCGTGACCAAAGTATCGTTTGAATAGAGAGCAGAAGAAAAACTCATCGCGTATTTGTCCTATGCAAGTATCTGGATCAATGTAGCGCTCTTACAACTGGAAACCCACCATAAGATTGTTTGCTTCCGTAAAGAAAAACGCCTGCATTGTATAAAGCACAACAAGAAGTATTACGACGATAAGGAAGAGGCAGGACTTTTTATATCCAGATCATCGGCGATGGATACTAGCTTAAAACAACATCGGCTGTATTAGCGATGTTGTTTTATTCGCTCCCGCGCCTATTAACGCGGCGCATCGCCTTTGGGCTTGTCCGTTTCAGCAGACGCATTTTCCCGCATCATCGGCGCTAGCACCGGCTGAATAATCTTTAATAGCTGTGTTGCCAAGCCACTGGTGAATTCAAAGCCACCAGACGTGGCGCCGCCAACATGGGCGAGGATTACACCAAAAAAGCGATCACCAATATAGAAGGAAAATATCGCATTGCGGTTTACAGATTCTTCGGCAATAAGGCGCCCGCCAGCGCCGTATGATTTTATTTTGTGGTCGCCCGTTCCCGTTTTGCCACCGACTTGAATGGGCTTGCCGCTGGCATCGAGGAATAAGCCTTTTAAACGTCTTGCGGTGCCGTTCTCTACAACCCCCGCCAGGGCATTGCGTACAGTCTGGCTAATCTCAGATGACAAGACTCGCTCACCGACCGGCGATGCACGTTCAAACGCGGTTTCGTAAGGTGTTCCGCTAGCAAATTTGAGGCTATCAATCTGTCTAAACGGCACTCTAATACCGTCGTTGACGAGTATTCCCATCAGTTCAGCCAAGGCCAGGGGGCGGTCAGCCGACGCACCCAAGGCGGTAGCATAAGAGGCAATTAAACTGCCGAAGGGGTAACCCATACGCTTCCATTGATGGTGTATTGCAACGAAGGCATCGCGCTCTAATAGAATACGAATACTGCGGTCCTGAGCCCGCTGCTTGCGTGATTTAGTCAACCACGAGTAGGCGTCTTGACGCACCGCTGCACTCGCCTCGACAATGGTGCTATGCGAGGGATTGTCGTTTTCTAACAGGTATCTAACCAACCACAGTTCAAGTGGATGAACACGTGAAAGATAGGCGCGATCATTGCTGTTAAAACGTTCTGGATCGTACTGTCTGTAGAGTTTGTCGACATCCGCTTCTGCGAGCTCATCAGCACTTAAGCGCATAGTCAAAAACGAGCTCAAGGCTGCCACATCGGCGTCGGGACGAACCGAGCGAAACGCCATTGTTAAGCGGCCGGGAAACGGCTTTGTACGGCTAGCAAGATGCTGAAGTATGCTCGGCGCATTCAATTGTTTGTATTGGTTGTAGAACTGATTTAGATAAATATTGCCCTCTAGATCCGCAAAGCGGTAGAGGTAATCCTGTCTGCGTGGCTCACCGCGATCGAGCAACACTTCACGAGAGCCTGGAATCTCTAAGGTGTAGTAGCGTGCTACGTCGCGCATCATCCGAACAAACACCAAGTTCACCGAACGATACAAAGCGTCGGCCACCGTCAGCGTCCGCGAATTATCTAATTTGTCGAAATTGCCGAATTTATGCAGACCGCCAGCGGTAAAAAATGACTCGCCGGGATTCGCGGAATACTTGCGCTGCATAGCGGCATCCAGCAACGCCATTAATTCAATTTTAGGATTGGCAATTAATTGATCTATGGTCCAACGACGGAGAGGGTCTTCGGCAACATTGCGTGCGAACAATAAGTCTTTTGACGAAAACTCGCGGTACTTGAGATACACCTTTTCAATGATATCGAGATAGGTAATAAGGGTTCGTAATTTGGCGGTGGAACCCAAATCTAATTTCGACCCTGTATTCATATCAAAGGGCATATTCAAATTGTCAGTTTGAACACGCAGCACATTGCCTCTAGGCGTGCGCTCATAGAGCAACACACTGTAACTCAAGGCACTTAGCTGTCCTTCCCGTAACAAGCGTTCGCCCATCAAGCCGGAATCTTTGGCGTAATCTAAATTGGTTGCTTGTTTTAGTAAGCTTTCTACCTTGGCCTGGGTCTCACCGGCAATCGTGGTATTCACGGTAAGATCTAAACGATCCAAGGTGTATAGGCTATTCACCCCTAAGCGCGTCAGTAACTCATTGCGCACATTATTAATGGCCTTTCTTTCAACGAAGCTTGTTGGCGGCAAAACCTCACGGCCCACAAAGGTCAGTTGTTGGGTAATGGCTGCGTCGCGCAAAGCAGCACCAACAATGCCATTCTTTGCCAATATACGCAGATACGATGTGGTCAACTTTTCAAGTTCATCGCGGCCTTCTAGCAAATAGTAGGACGGCCTGCGCTGCGACAATAATAAGCTGAGCGCCGCTTTGTACACCCTCGCCTTTTCATTTATACCCACGGTATCGCTGGTCGAGGTTAAAACGTAATTGGCGTATTTTAAATCGATGCCATACCACCGCTTCAAGCCATCGCCAATACCATGAATCTCACCGTAACCAGCGCGACCTGACAGCGGTGTTGAGTTTAGGTAATCGAGAACGATCATTTTTCTGGCGTCGCGACTACTTTTGTCAGAGTGATAATAGCGGACGCTGGCAGAAACCAGCTGACGCAGTTTTTCATTGTGATCAGAGGTAAGCCCGCGTGGCGAATAGCGGTACTTTTCCATTTGGGTCGCTAGCGTGCTCCCCCCCGGCCCAGACTCGCCTGGATGGAGTACCCGCGAAAATGCCGCTTGCGTTAGTCGGTCCCACTCCACAACAGGGTTTTTGGTGGGACTTTTCTCCACCAGCAATTCGCGGTTCTCTATAAACAGCAGCGATTTTAATAATAGCGGTGGAATTTCTGCATAGTTGCGAAAATAACTTTGCGGCTCTCGGGCTGAGAAAAGCGTCGATCCGTTTTCACCAAATATGGTGAGCCCTGTCTGGGGCGGAGTTTGGTATGGCGGATTTCCGCCCCAGCGGCTATATCGCATCAAAGGTTCAGCAAATCGCGACTGCTTACTGATATCGAAGCCGTTTTGCTGCAGGCGACTGCTAAAGTCTGGCAGACGGGTATAGCCGTTCTGGATGTTGTAGGGTCCGTGGCTAGGAAAGGCGATGGAGTCTGAGGGGCCGTCCTTTATCTCGTAGTCGAGACTGGCCGCAAACTTGGTAAAATAATGAGACTGAAAATAAGACGTATTATATTCGAACGTCACCAGCCCTATTAAGGCCACTAGGACAAATAACACCGCGAATAAACAGTACTTTTTAGCGCGCTTCCATGTAATCACAATAGTAAAGCCAAACTCCGTCTAATAACGAAAACCACTATACCGCAGTTAATGATCCAAGTGCCAAAACTGACCACGGTTTGTGGTCCAGTTTGGAGCGGCAGCATAATCTAGGTGCAAGTTATTCGATAGAGCTGGCGCTACTATATTTAGTGTAATTAAGCACGCTGAAAGCAAGGGCTCAAGGGCTCAAGGGCGAACAATAGCCCTTATGCCAGCAAACTCCGCTGTTCTTGATAATCCTTCTCAATAGCCTCATCTAAGATGTCTAACAGGCCAGCACGCATCTTCAGCTTAGTCGCCAAATGCGCCGCCATATTGAGCCCTGCCAGACGCTGAGCTTCGCTCTGTGCAGCTTCCACCAGCTGATCTGCAGCCACTATTTTATCCAGAATACCGGCGCTCAATGCCTCAGCCGGTGAGAACATTCTCGCGGTAGCAATCGCGCTTTGAAAATAAGATGGATTTAAGCGGGCACGCGGCAACTCCACCCCAAAATGATGCATGGTCATTCCGATTTGCACTTCATTCAAACCAAGCTGAAAAGGACCATCAACACCAATCCGAACATCACAGGCCATCAGTAGAAAACAACCCTGTGCAATGGCGTGGCCTGTGCACACACCCAACACTGGGGTCGGAAACGCAAGTAAACGGCGGCACAACGTTGACCCCGCCTTCACCATTTCAACGCCAGCGGCCGCATCCGCCTGAAAAACCTTCAAATCGAAACCGGCAGAAAAAATACCAGGCTGACCTACAATCATCACCACGGCTTGATCTTGCTCTGCGCGATCCAAGGCTGCGTCGATAGCGGCAATATGATCGGGCGACATCGCATTAACCTTGCCATTGCGCATACTTATCGTCGCAACTTTTCCGTCTAGCTGGTAATCCACTAAATCACTCATTCTCACCCCGTGTTATCACTGAAAACATATATCGCTTCATTCTATGTAATCCACTCGGTTCCTGCCAGTCATTAAATACAGCGATTGCACTATCTTGGCTTGATTCCCACACTGCCCCAACAGTTGCACTGAACATTGATTCATCGATATACCGTTAAATCATTGGGTGGCCTAGCCCTCGGAGTAAGTCATGCCGCGCTGCAACTATTGCGATAATCGACTCACATTGCCGCGCAATTGAACCCTGGATAGCTACGCAGCAGCAGAACAAATGCCGGATGTATCTCGGGACCGTCTTTACACTTGGCGAGATATACGTCTTGATCAGTTGAGTAATGGCGGGAAAGTTATCCCTGAAACGGGGGCACTGGCGAATTCTGCTGCGAGGGGCAGCGTACTTTGACGATACCTACAACTGGTATTGCCACTACGACTCAAATATATAAAACTGCAACCCAATTGCTAGTTTGCCAACAACTCATAATTAGAAGATAACGCCATGAAGTTTGTAGAAGAACACATTTTTGACGCCCCCCTTGAAGCCGTAGAGCGCATGTATTTTAACACCACATTCTGCCCGCGTAAGTATGAAGAACTGGGATTGGAAGATATCAAGATCGTAGACAGTAGCGACGATCCAGTGCAGTATTTTGTCGACTGCAGCTTTGTCATGGAGCCCTCGCTACCACTGCCAGGCTTCGTCAAGAAATTTCTACCCGGCGGGCAAAAAATTAGCGTTCGTCAGGTAGACCGCTGGAATACAAAAACCGGCAAAGGCGAGCTCGATATTCAGCTCCATGGCTTGGAAAAAGTACACATCCACAGTGTAATGACGCTAAAAGCCCATGAACGTGGCGCCATCAACATTATGCAGTGGACTGTGGAATGTAAAATTCCTTTAATTGGCAACAAACTAGCCGATTTTCTTGGAAAAGATATTCGAAGTAAGTCAGCGGACGACCACGCGGCTAGTGTCAAGATTCTTCAAGAATATCTCTAGCCGACTTCGTGTGCCCAGAACGATGCCCGGGTGCGTCGTTCCAACTGCAACGCCTTCGGCGACAACAAGATCGACGCGCGAGGGACATTAAGACGCCCTCGACTACGTCCTTGACACGATAATATATTCTGATGGCCTAGCTTGTATATTTAGGCAAGGTCTCGCGCTTGTTTTCGAATGCCGCCACTTACTCTAATCAACAAAGCGCTTACGGTATTCAGCAAACTTTGCTTTTAGGCCCTCTTCCGTTAAGCCAAACTGTTCAAGCGTATATTCGTGGCTGGGGCGACTATCGCGACGATTGTCTTCTTGGTGCTTTTCCATCGCCGCTCGGGCGGTATCAGTGAGATCCATATCGATAAAGTCATAGACTTTTTTCACCGACGACAAGGGATCGACAACAGTGTCTTTATACCAAACATCGAGAAAGGACTGCGGCTGCTGATCTCGCACTTGCAAAGTGTGTAAGGTGCCCCGTGCGTACTTTGCCGCCCACTGCTCACCCACAACTTTGCCATCGACATTGTCGCTACACATAATCCACAGGTTGTAGTTCATACTCGCCGCAGACGGAATCGTTTGCAGCGGATCGCGATGGGTCTGCACAATCTTGGCGTCGGGAAATACGCTTAACAATGTGGCAATGTGATGTATGTGATGCGGGGTTTTTAGCAACCAGCGTTCCGCGACTTGACCGCTGCGTTTTTTCTGCCACTGCAAACACTGCAATAAGCGCTTTAGGTATTGGTAAGCCGGCGTATTGTCATGTTCATCATTCCATTTACCGTAGCTAGGCACATTGCAAAACGCGTCTGGCACCGTGCTGTAAAAGCTGTGTTCTAGCAGCAATATATCTTCGTCTGCAGCGACTGGGTCCATGGGGTGAATGGCAGCCAATTCCGGGTTGGCAGCCAACATGCCCGCCACTTCCTCTTCAGCCGATGTTATGCGGGCATCCTTACTCTTAAAATCCCAATCCAACTCCGGCGCCGGATTACGCACCTCATACCAAAGCGGCGCATAGAAGCGCTTATCTGCGGCGAGTATGCGGTGAAAAAAAGTCGACCCTGTTCTTTGCAAGCCGATGATAACAACGGGGGAATTAATTTCCTCGTCAAGAATCTCGGGATGCTTTTCAATCCAGGCCTCAACTCGCAGGCGATTAATTAAAATATTAAGAATGCGCTGATACTGACCAAAGCGGCCGCCGGCATTTAAATCGGCTTCTTCGTTCAAGGATGCGACTAGCACCTTAAGCGGCTCCCGAAACGACTCGTCACCAAAGTCATGCAAGCCGGTCGTGGTCATTGCCTCTGCCATTAAGGTTTCTGCAGAAAGGTCAACTTCGGGTATAACAAATTCTGTGCTCAAAATACTTACTCCTAGACTCTGCTAATTCATTTTATTTTTGTGCTAGCTCAGCCAACTTAACCACAGTACAGCGCGGATGCACGATGCGATCGGCACCAATCCAACGGAAAGCCATAGTCCCCTCTGCGTGGCCAGTGGTATCCAGCCAGTTATTGCATCCAGGATCTTGACTCGACACCACAATACTTACACCACCCCCGTCTCGATATTTTGCGGTGTGCTTATTGACGTGGATCTGTACGTAGCGATATTCCAATGACTCCATCCAGTAATTGTTTAACTGGAAATTCCAGTTATCACATTGCGGAATATCGTCAACTTCAATTAGCAGCGCCTCGTCGGCAGCCAAATTAAAATAGCCGTGATAATAGAAAATATTCGGATCGCCACCCAGCTTTTGGCAATACTCCTGATCAGCTGGCGGCAGGCTATTGGGGTTTTCTTTAAAGCCCTTGGCCCAATCAGCAAACAGGGTTGCAGTGCCTTTTACAAACGCCGCCGTGTTAGCGAGATCCGCCTTTAACTTAGCACCTGTGAGTGGCGCAGGTTTACTATTGGCGCTATCAAGGCGGGTAATTTTCAAGTCGGCAAAAATTTCAGTGCTGCGATCTAAATAGGTTTCACGCACTAGCACCGCCAACGTATCCTCGGTGATCTTTAGCCAGTTACCCGGCTTGGGTGTTTGCGACAGAATCACATCGACGGTGCCATCGGCATTTATTTCCAGACCACTATGGGTGTCAATCGCCCCCACCGAGCGCATATTTCCGTCTGCTTCTTCGTAGCCACCCGCTATCGCGATAAAACCTAAATAGGCAACTGTGCCGCGCGGACCGCTTATGAGGTAGTCGTGGGCGCCGTTTATCTCAGCCCGCAAGTAGTGATTATCCGGGTTATCTGCGCCGATTTTGGCGGTTTCATGTGACGGTCTGTAAAAGCTCGGAAAATCGCGATCACTGCATTCCATGAACATGTCTAAAGCAATGCGAGTTAGGCGAGTTAAATAGCGCCAACCCTCCGCACGACTTAAATCATCGATTGGCGCCTCAGGACGAATAATCTGCTGGCCGGCGGCTTTTAGCTCGTCGCAAAACGCCTCCCACGCGTCAATATCAACAAGCGGATTTGGGGTGTTTTCTGGCATCTGACTACTCCTGTTATTATCAGCTTCATTCTGGCAGCAAGATGCGTATTCTTGCATCACCCAGACAGGTGACGCAGATCTGAGCGGCCAAGACTACCATTCAAACTGAGGAGCTAGCCCGTCGCGCACAGCACGCTGCCACCCAAGACCATCTATCAATTCGCCACTGTCGTCTAAAGGTGGATAAGCCAAACCATTTTCGCGGCAGTATTCGCTGACTTTTGGCTGCGCCCATTCAAACAATATTCGCTGATAGCTAGCATCATCTATACGCCGCTGAGAGTACATACCCGCATTTTGACGCTGTCGCTCTGCTTCAGCCAATATAATGCCCGCTGCCACCGAAACATTAAAAGACTGCACCATGCCGCGCATGGGTATCGTAATGTGGGCATCGGCCAATGCACAGCCTGCCTCGCTCACACCCAGCTTTTCTGCCCCCAACAATATCACTGTGGGGCGCGTGTAGTCCGCCTCTCTATAGTCCACAGAATCGCTGGCCAAATGCGTCGCCAACACTTGATAACCTTGGGCTTTCAATGGCGTCAACGCAGCGGTGACATCAGGCTGACGGCGCACCGCCACCCAACTGTGAGAGCCCATCGCGGTGCCGCGAAACGCCTTGTAATCCTTATCGGGCATGGCGCAGTGCATGGTGCCAATGCCCGCCGCATCAGCGGTGCGGACAATAGCCGATAAATTCCGGCTTTTGTGAACATTGTCAGTCACAATTGTCAGGTCTGGCTGTCGGCACTCGAGCACCTGACGCAGCCGTTTATAGCGTTCTGCTGTCATGCAGTTTGCCTCTACAAGTAAAAACTAATCTAGGGGGCCTCAATAACCGCCATGGTCAAACGCGATACGCAGACTGTTTTATCGGCATCATCGGCGATACGAATTTCCCATACCTGGGTACGACGCCCCACATGAACCGGCCGCGCTACGCCTGTTACCAAACCCGAGCGCACCGAGCGTATGTGATTGGCGTTTATATCCAAACCGACACAAGCCATGTCCTTATCGCAGGCAATATTCGCCGCGAAGCTTCCTAAACTCTCCGCCAACACCACCGAGGCACCACCGTGTAAGATACCCATGGGTTGATGGGTTCGCTTATCGACAGGCATCGTACCAACCACGTAATCCGCGCCAATTTCGGTGATGACTATTCCCAACGTATCGCCAATGGTATTCACCATCATGGCATTTGCCTGGTGTAAATCTAAGCTTTGCTTCCATATCGTCATAGTGCAAATTCTCACTGAATTAGTGTGTGACATAGTATTAAAAACGCTAGCGCAGAAGCTTACCCCCCTCAATGAAAAGATCCACTGGAAATTAAAGTTTACTCTGCTAACATGGGCGCAATAATAGCGACTAAGCCCACCCGGAGGAAATCCCATGTCAGCAATCCCAAGAACGGTCTATGAAGAGGAGCACGAGCTGTTTCGCAGCTCAGTAAAAAAATTCCTGGAAACGGAAGCGGCGCCCTACCACGCCCAGTGGGAAAAAGACGGACAAGTTGACCGCGCGCTGTGGTTAAAAGCAGGTGAACAAGGTTTTCTATCTCCGAGCGTGAAGGAAGAGTACGGCGGCGTCGGCGTCGACTTCCGCTATAACGCCATTGTCGATGAAGAATGTGGCCGCTCTGGCTTTACTGGTATTGGCTGGGGCTTGCACTCAGATATCGCGGTACCTTATATCGAGCGCTACGGCAGTGAAGAGCAAAAGCAAAAGTATTTGCCAAAATGCGTGTCTGGCGAAATCGTAATGGCAATCGCGATGACAGAACCCGCCGCCGGCTCTGATTTACAAGGCATCAAAACCACCGCCGTCAAAGATGGCGACGATTATATTATTAATGGCTCAAAAACCTTTATCACCAACGGCCAACACGCTGACTTGGTTATTGTGGTCGCGAAAACAGATCCCGCCGCTGGCGCCAAAGGCATTAGCCTGTTTTTACTAGAATCTGGCACCCCTGGCTTCGAAAAAGGTAAAAACCTGGAAAAAATTGGTTTAAAAGCGCAGGACACCTCCGAGCTGTTCTTCCAGGATGTTCGCGTTTCAAAAGACCAATTATTGGGTGAAGAAGGCATGGGCTTCATCTACATGATGCAAGACCTTCCCCAAGAGCGCTTGAATGTATCGATTATTGCAATAGCCAACGCAGAGTCGATCCTAGAGCAGACCGTTAACTACGTAAAAGAACGCAACGCCTTCGGTAAGTCGATCGCCACCTTCCAAAACACCCAATTCAAATTGGCCGAACTGGAAACCCAAGTAAGCGTTGCACGCGTGTTCCTAGACCGCTGTCTTGAGCTGCATGTTGAGCATAAATTCGACTCCGTTATGGCTGCCAAAGCCAAGCTGATGACCACTGACCTGCAGTGCAAAGTGATCGACGAATGCCTGCAATTACACGGCGGCTACGGCTTTATGTGGGAATACCCAGTGGCACGCGCTTTTGCAGACTCACGGGTACAACGCATATACGCTGGTACCAACGAAGTCATGAAATTGATTATCGGCAGAGACTTACTTAAATAAGTAACTGCTCATGCAGAACTTTAAATGGGGTTGTATCAGCAACCCCATTTATACATCCCAGATCGACTACCACACCTCTTCTCTACGGCCCCGAGCGGCCGTTCAATCACCGAGACAAGCACTCAAGCAAAGGGTGGCCAAAATGGATTGCGCTCATTGTGGCGATTAGCCACGAGCAAGCTACGAAGACCGCGGGCTTAACATAGCTTTGCTTTCCCTCTCCCTGTTGCAAATGTAACTCTCTCTGCAACGCGGCAATTCGCTGCTGCCGATGGTGATCCAGGGAATTCATGGGCTTGCTAGCATCGCCATTACACGTCGCCAAGGTTTCTATAACTTGGGCAAGTTCTGTCACGCCTTTCTCACAGCGCGCAGCAACTAGGTCGCAAATATGCTCACTGTAATTTGAGAAGTTTTGTCTTATGCGCTGCTTGCGACCTCTAGGCCAAGCAATAGTCACCCATTGCAGAACCCACTTACGCAAATTATCACGACGAAAAGCGTGGGTTTGCTCATGAGCAAGGATCAGCCGCAATTGCCGCGCATCCATGACATCGACCAAGCCACTGGACAAAAAAACTTGCGGCTTAAGAAAACCAGCACACCATGCCATATGATGAGGGCTTTCCACGACGAGGTAAGATGCAGAGCCAGCTTCAGACAAACTACTTAATGTTTTAACGTGCCGGCGACTTCGGTGTAACTGTCTGGCCATTAACACAACAAAACCGGACAGCATAAGAACAACCACGAACACAGCGAGAACACCTTCAACGGTATCCGTGGTCATATGAAGAGTGTGTGGCGAACAAATCGCGTCGTGGCAATGCTCGCTAATAAAGGGAAACGCCAGCTCTGGTAGCGACAAAATAATAAGTGCGAAGACCGCTGAAAGCGGCGCCAACAAACTGTATATCAGAGTAAAAAACGATGCTCTCTCAGCTGAAGACTCAGCCATAGAGCGCAGCATTAGCGGGTAAACAAGTGCCAAGCACCAAGACACCGCCAAACTTATAACAGTCCAACCGAAAAGATAATTCCCGATAACCGTGAGCGTATTAGTCATCGCGTTCTGAAGGTAGGCGCTGAATAGCATCACGCATCTCAGAGGATAGAGGCTCGGATGTCTCCTGATCGATAAACGACATAAAGCCGGAAATCATCGGTGCCATATCACCATCACCAACTTGATCAGCAATTTCCCCCAGCAGCTGGGTAATAACCGCGTTCCTGCTAATGGCTGCGCGATAAAGATAGTAGCGACCGGTCTTTTCCCGAGCCACCAGTCCCTTTCTATAAAGACGCTCCAACGTACTTTGCATCGTACTCAGACTTAAGCTGCTATCGCTTATTGCCTGCAACACGTCCTGTGCCGACAGCACGTCACCCCGCCACAGTATCTTCATGACTTCCAATTCCCGCGCACCCAAGGTTGGCGCTTGCCGATTTTCTCGGCGGTGACGCAATAAGCGTCCCATTTCTGCGGTAAAGGATTTCACAAAAACCGACCCCATATAGGTTTTAACAGTGTGGCGGAGAATAGCGCATTCGACAAAGCGTGTAATTGCCGATGGCATATTCCGTACGCCGTCAATAATAGATATGAGAACATACGATGAAAAGGCTAGGTTGGGTTTTATTAATACTATGTGGCAATCAAGTTATCGCCGCTGAACAAAAAATAGAAACAGTTGAGGTCGAGGGACGACGTATTAATCTCGTCGGCGAAGCCGTATCAGCATCAGAGGGTATCGTCGGCCAGCAGGAAATTTCGCTTCGGCCACTGCTGCGCACCGGCGAAGTACTGGAGCTAGTGCCAGGCATGGTCGTAACCCAACACAGCGGCACCGGCAAGGCCAACCAGTATTTTCTGCGCGGATTCAACCTGGACCACGGGACTGACTTTGCCACGTCGGTAGACGGTATGCCCGTCAATATGCGCACCCATGGTCACGGCCAGGGCTATTCTGATCTCAATTTTCTCATTCCCGAAGTCGTGTCCCAGCTAGCCTATAAAAAAGGGGCTTACTACGCTGATGTCGGTGATTTCAGCGGTGCCGGCGGCGCGCAAATCAGCACCACGAGTTCGCTAGAGCAAGGTTTACTCGAACTCACTTTGGGTGAAGACAACTTTTACCGTGTGCTGGCAATGAACAGCCTGAAAATCGCCGGCGGAACCACCACTGTCGCGGTTGAAGGCAATCGCTATGATGGCCCTTGGTCTGATATCGAAGAAGACCTGGACAAGATAAACGTCTTCCTAAAACACGCCATACCGCTTGAAGACGGCCAGCTTAGTTTCACCATGATGGCCTATGACAACAGCTGGAATAGCGCGGATCAAATTCCCTCGCGCGCGGTAGATCAGGGAATTATTGACGAATTAGGCTCCATCGACAAAACCGTCGGCGGCGAATCAAGTCGCTACAGCCTGAACGCCAATTTGGAGCTTGGCAACTGGATAGGCTCAGCGTATGTCATCGACTACGATCTCAATTTGTGGTCCAACTTCACCTACTTTCTCGACGATGAAACCAATGGTGACCAGTTCGAACAAGTCGACAACCGCACCATCTATGGTGGCCAACTTGCCTACCTTTTAGAGGGCGCATTGGCTGGCCGCACCATGAGCAATAAATTCGGTGGCGACCTGCGGGTCGATGATATCAATGAAGTTGGACTTTATCGCAGCCAAGCGCGTCAGCGACTGGGGGCGATTCGCAGCGACCAAGTTACAGAATCGAGCATCGGCTTGTACTGGGAAAATCGCATCACATGGACCGATTCGCTGCGCAGCGTGCTGGGAGCACGATACGATTACTATGACTTTGATGTCGACGACAAAACCGGCATTAATGTTAATAGTATCGACCTGAGTGGCAACGGCGGCACATCAGACGACAGCATTAGCTCCGTAAAAGCCAGCCTGATTTATACCTTTAGTAACGAGTGGGAAGGCTATATTTCCGCCGGGCAAGGCTTCCATTCTAATGACGCTCGCGGCACAACGATTCGACTAGATCCAACTGACGGCAGTGTCATTGATAGCGTAAACCCGCTGGTGCGCTCTCTGGGATACGAAGTCGGTACACGTGGCTTCATCAGCGATCGTATCAATACGTCCATCTCACTGTGGACATTAGAACTAGATAGCGAACTGCTATTTGTCGGCGACGCTGGCAATACCGAGCCAAGTCGCGCGTCAGAACGAAACGGCATTGAACTCACAGGCTACTACCACTTTACCGACCAGATAAGCCTGGATATCGAGTACGCCTACACGAACTCGAAATTTACTGAATCAGCTCCAGAAGGAAATAAAATTCCCGGCGCCATTAAGAATGTGTTTCAGGCTGGCTTAAATGCTGATTTCAGCAGTGGCTGGTTTGGCAGTCTGCGTGTGCGCCACTTCGGCGAAAGACCCTTGGTAGAAGACGGCTCCGTCAAATCTGACGACAGCACCATTTGGAATCTGCGCGCCGGTTACCGCATGACCAACTGGGTCTTCAAGGCCGATGTTCTCAATCTTAGCGACAGCGACGATCACGATATCGATTATTTTTATGCCTCGCGCCTGGCGAGTGAACCGGCAGGCGTAGCTACCGACGATATCCACTATCACGTCATTGAGCCGCGCACAGTTCGATTCTCAATGGGCTATAAATTCTAATCCAGCCTGCCTTTCTGGCGTCTCGGCACCACGAGACGTCACCTTAGGCGACCATAAAAACAGCCGTGGCGATTTCGTAAATCGATACCTGTTCGCCACTGCTTCGCCTGCTATAATTGCCAAAATCATCCAACAAGGACTCATCCATGACCGTCGCTAGCGCACGCCACATCCTGGTAAAGACACAAGACCAAGCCCAAGATTTAAAAAACCAAATAGCCAAAGGCGCTGATTTTGGTGAGCTGGCAAAGAAATTTTCTGATTGCCCATCAGGCAAAAAAGGCGGCGACCTCGGTGAGTTTCGCCCCGGCCAAATGGTAAAACCCTTTGACGACATTGTCTTCAAAGAGTCCGTGTTAGATGTTCACGGCCCTGTGAAAACCCAGTTTGGCTACCACCTAATCCAAACCATTTACCGCAACTAGCACTCCATTAGTGGTGACGCCTAGCGAGGAGCGCAGCCTGCTCTTCGCTAGCAAACTCAATGCTCAATAGATCATCCTTGCAGTGAAGCAAACATACACCGGATCATGCCCTTGCCAGAACATGCACTTCTCACTTCTGCTGCCACTCCCCCTGGAAAGCTATCAGGCGCGAAAATGTGATTGCGACTTTTGTATGCAGCGCAATGTGTCTTATTTATCAGACCCTGACGGACAGCTAAATATTTATTCTTCGACCCCATTAGCAAAGAACAGACAGGGCTCAGAGCAAGCGGCTTTTCTAAGTTGCGCTCACTGCCAAACATTGATCGCCGCCACCTGTCCTTTTCCCACCGGACTTAAAGGGGCTATCAATAGCACACTGATTACAGGTCAAGAACAGCTAAAACCAGCGGTCGATGTTTCACCCAAACAACTGAACAGCGAACAAAAACTAAGTCGTTGGCGCGCCGTCTGGCTTGCCGTCACGATAAATTAACAGTATTTCAATGCATAGAAATTACATCAATATAGCCAGATAACTACTTGATAAAAATAAAAAACCCCGCATTCAATAGTGAAGCGGGGCAAATTGGAGAGAATCAGAGTGTACTGTGTAAATGGGGGCTCACATTGAGCACAGCCCTGACTTGAAATAAATGATAATGGTTATCATTTATAATATCAAGCCCTTCCACGCAAACGAGTAAATTAAGCAGCCTCAATCTCTATCAAGACCTCACCCGGTGTCACTCGGTCACCTTTCTTAACAAAAATCTCGATGACTTTACCGGCGATTGGCGCCTGCACTTCGGCTTCCATTTTCATGGCTTCGGTCACCAATACCGCCTGCCCTACTTTCACCGCGTCACCCACGGCAACCAGTACCTCGACGATATTACCCGGCATATTGGTGCTGACATGGCCCGGTTTACTGGCGGACTTGCGACCGCTGGCACCTTCGGCCTTGTACTCATTCAGGGCTTCAAATACAACCTCTTCGGGCATGCCGTCCAGCGTCATATACACATGGCGCTTACCGGTGCCTTTAATGCCTACACCGGTGATGGCGACTTGATAGCTTTCACCGTGCACATCGATAACGAACTCGGTAGGTACACCGCCTTCACTGACTGGTCGAGCTGCCTGCCCGATGGGTTCAAGGACTTCAGGCACCAAAGTGCCCGCTTCGCGCTCTGTCAAGAATGCGCGCCCCAGATCCGGGAACATCGCGTAGGTCAGCACGTCTTCTTCTGATTTGGCCAACTCGCCCACTTCCTTGCGAAGTTTTGCCAGTTCAGGGGACAGCAAATCTGCAGGGCGCACATCAATCACATCTTCCGAGCCAATCGCTCGGGCGCGCAAGTCTTTATTTACCTCCGCCGGTGCCGCACCGTAGTGCCCTTGCAAGTACCGTTTCACTTCATTGGTGATTGTCGTGTAGCGCTTGTCGGCCAGAATATTCATCACCGCCTGAGTGCCGACGATTTGCGAGGTTGGCGTAACCAGTGGCGGATAACCGAGGTCTTTGCGCACCGCAGGTATTTCTGCAAACACATCACCAATGCGGTTCAAGGCGCCCTGCTCTTTGAGCTGGTTGGCGAGGTTAGACATCATGCCGCCCGGTACTTGGTTGATCTGCACACTCACGTCTTCGCGGGTAAATTCGCTTTCGAACTGGTGGTATTTTTTGCGCACTTCCCAAAGCTGGCTGGCAATGTCTTGCAGCGCTGGCAAATCTAAACCGGAATCCCGCGGTGTGCCTTTTAGGGCCGCCACCATGGTTTCGGTGGCTGGGTGACTGGTGCCATTGGCGAAGGCCGACATGGCGGTATCGATAATATCGATACCCGCCTCAATCGCTTTCAGCTGGCACAAACCGGCGAGGCCCGATGTCATGTGGGAATGCAGCGCCAAGGGCACATCAACGGTATCTTTTAGCGCACTGACCAACTCCGATGTCGCCATGGGCGTTAGCAAACCCGCCATGTCTTTTATCGCAATGGAGTCGACGCCCATCGCCACCATGTCCTTGGCTTGTTGAACGAACTTGGCGGTATTGTGAACGGGACTAGTGGTGTAGCAGAGCGTGCCCTGCGCGTGCTTGCCTGATTTCTTTACCGCCGCAATCGCAGTCTGTAAATTCCGCACGTCATTCATGGCGTCAAAGACACGGAAAATATCCATGCCGTTGTCGGCAGACTTTTGAATGAAGGCCTCTACCACGTCGTCAGCATAATGACGGTAGCCCAAGAGATTTTGGCCCCGCACCAGCATTTGCAATTTGGTATTTGGCAGTGCTTCGCGCAGTTTGCGCAGACGCTCCCACGGATCTTCTTTTAGAAAACGCACGCAGGCGTCAAAGGTCGCACCGCCCCAGACTTCTAAAGACCAAAACCCAATAGTGTCCAGCTGGGCGCACACCGGCAGCATATCTTCGGTGCGCAAACGGGTTGCAATCAGCGACTGGTGACCATCGCGCAACGCAACATCAGTAATCAGAACAGCTTTATCTTGGCTCATCGTCAACTCCTATTTTTTTACAGGCCAGCGTGGGCAGCAATGGCAGCAGCCACCGCCAGCGCAATATCTTCAGGACGGCTTTTATCCGAGTACTGTGTCAGTTCGGGGTGGCTTTCTACAAAACTGGTATCGAAATGCCCGGAGCGAAAATCCGGGTGCTTTAAAATTTGCTGATAATAGGTCGCAGTGGTTTTCACACCCTGCAAGCGCATATCGTTTAGCGCTCGCACGCCCCTATCCAGCACGTCTTCCCAGGTTAAGCCCCAGACAATTAATTTAAGGCACATGGAGTCGAAATACGGCGGAATGGTGTAACCCGTGTAAATCGCGGTATCGACCCGAACCCCCGGACCACCGGGCGCATAGTAGCGACTGATTTTGCCAAAGCTGGGCAGAAAATCGTTTTTAGGATCTTCGGCATTAACCCGAAACTGCATGGCAAACCCGCGATAGGAAATATCTTGCTGGCGATAGCCGAGCGGTAAACCAGAGGCGATACGAATTTGTTCGCGGACAATATCCACCCCGGTGATCTGCTCGGTGATGGTGTGCTCGACCTGAACACGGGTATTCATTTCCATAAAGTAAATTTGATTATCGGCGAGCAAAAACTCCACTGTACCGGCGTTTTCGTAGCCAACTGCCTCGGCGGCCCGCACCGACATCTCGCCGATATAGGCGCGCTGTTCAGGTGTAAGCTGGGGCGACGGGGCAATTTCAATAAGCTTCTGGTTACGACGCTGAATTGAGCAGTCGCGCTCAAAGAGGTGAATCACATTGCCGTGGCTGTCTGCCAAAATCTGCGCCTCGATATGACGCGGATTCACGATGCATTTCTCAAGAAAAACATCGGCGCGGCCAAAGGCCTTGGTTGCCTCCGACACCACGCGATCGAACTGACGCCGCAAATCCGCCTCGCTGTCGCAGCGCCGAATACCACGGCCACCACCGCCAGACGTTGCTTTTAGCATCACTGGATAACCAATACCGGCCGCCACCGTCACCGCGTCTTCAATGCCCTTTAAATTCTCTTCTGTACCCGGCGTGACCGGCACACCGGCTGCCGTCATGGCGCGGCGAGCTTCGGTTTTATCGCCCATGCGGCGAATCACCTCTGCGCTGGGGCCGATAAAGGTCACCCCACGCTGGGCGCATATCTCGGCCAACTCGGCGTTCTCTGACAAAAATCCATAACCCGGATGCAAGCCGTCACAGCCGGTCTCCACCGCCAAGGCCACTAATTTACGGGGATTTAAATACCCCTCCAGCGGGTCGGCGCCCACGTTATAGGCCTCGTCGGCGCGCTTAACATGCAGGGAGAAACGGTCGGGCTCGGTATACACCGCCGCCGACCGTATGCCCATCTCGGCACAGGCCCGCACAATTCGCACCGCAATTTCACCGCGGTTGGCGATCAGGATTTTTTTCAACATAGCTGAACTCCCTATTGGGAAGAATGGCTCAGTCCATCGCTGTGGCAATCGCTAAATAGCCATTGCGAAACAACTTCACCGGCGCACAAATCAATACACCTAAAATTACATGCAGCCACCGTACCGAAAAACCTCCTAAATAAAAAATTAATAATTGTTTTGATATGAATAAGTAATTACTTATAGTAGTGCGAACTTGCGCAAAATTTGAGAGCTCATTATCCCGTGGAAGTCAGCTACCTAAACCGCCTAACCCTCCGACAGCTGGATGTATTCCTAGCCGTTTGCCAGCACCGCAGCTACTCCAAAGCAGCGCAGCAACTGGCCCTAACCCAGCCAGCGGTCAGCTCGCAAATACGCAGCTTGGAAGATGTCGTCGGCCAAGCGCTGTTTGACTACTTGGGCAAGCAGTTATTCTTAACCTCCGCCGGCGAGCTCATGCAACGCGCAGCCCGCGATCTCAAGCAACGTCTGGTGCACCTGGAAATAGAGTTAACTGAACTTCATGGTCGTTTACAGGGCAGTCTCAATATCGCGATAGAATCCAGCGCCGAACAGCTGCTACCAAGTTATATCAATCAATTTTGCCTCCAGCACCCGGACGTTAATATCAGCCTACACGTAGTTAACCATCAACGCTTGCTGGAGCGACTTGCAGATAACCTCGACGACTTGGCCATAATGACCCAAGTACCTGAAGGTCGAGCCCTCAGCTACACGCCTTTCGCAGAACACCAATTATTAGTCGTAGCCTCGCCGAACCATCCACTAACACAGCAAAGCGAAAACCACAGCATCAGCCTCATCCAATTACTCGAACACCCACTGCTGCTGCGCGAACCCGGTTCTGGAAGCCGCCAAATATTCGAATCATTCTGCCGCCAACAAAGCTGCGTGATTCAGCATGTGCGCCAAGTGGGGAGCAATCTCGCTATTCGGCAATGTCTGTTGAATGGTGATGGCTGCGCTGTGCTGCCGGCAGCGCTGGTCGCGGAAGACATCAGTACGGGCAAACTACGCGAACTTGCCGTGGACGGCTTTCCAATTCGCCGATCTTGGTGCGCCGTGTATCCAAAAGGTAAACACCTAAACCCATTGACCAAGGCCTTTTATGAGCTGCTGCAAACCGGAGGTAACAAACTCTCAGTGCCGGGCAGCAGCTAAGCAAAGCCCACCCGCATAGATCCGTGAAGGGTCCCTAGCTGTCCGCTTGTGGCCCGCTAGACGTGCAGACTCCGCTTTTAGAAACCCAATATAGACACACCTACAAAAACAAGGTTTGATAGACCCTAACTACATATCCAAGTCGCAACACCTTGCAGGTAAGCACTTAACATAGATACCAAAGGAACAGGTAATGACCAACATCCTAATCAGCAATATTGAAATCATCCCAGGCAAACGCGTATCTCAGCACCTCGGTTTAGTACTCGGTAGCACCGTTCGCGCCAAACACGCGGGCAAAGACATCTTGGCTGGTTTAAAGAACATCTTTGGCGGCGAACTCGGCGGCTACACCGAATTACTTTCGGAAGCGCGCCAGGAAGCGACGGACCGTATGACCGAGCAAGCTAGAACGATTGGCGCCAATGCAGTGATCAATGTGCGCTACTCCACGTCCTCTATCGCCGCCGGCGCATCTGAAATTTTAGCGTATGGCACTGCTGTTTTTCTTGAGGAAAAATAGCCATGGAAGCCCTTATCCAGTTAGGCCTATTTGCAACACTACTGGGGCTTGGTTTTTTCTTTGGACGCCGAGCCGAAGCAAAACACTACCAAAGCATCTTCGCCCGCGAAGACGAGCTGCGCCAAATCGTGGTGTCGACCGACCGCTTCCCGCCGATAGAATTTATGAATCACAACGCCGCACTCGTTAGCGGCAATGTGGTCATTTCAGTAGATTACTTCAAGCGGGTATCAGCTGGACTGCGAGCGCTCGTCGGTGGCCGTATTCGCAGCTATGAGACCTTGCTAGACCGCGCCCGTCGCGAAGCCTTGCTGCGCATGCAGGAACAAGCTCGCAGAACTGGCGCCGAGGCTATCATCAACACCAAATTTGAAACCAGTCGCGTATCTGGCAATAACAATAAAGGCATTGGCTCTATCGAAGTCTTGGCCTATGGCACCGCCTTATCACCTAAAGCCATACCACCTAAGGCTTTAGAAACAAGCGCCATTACACTGTGAGTTTTGCCAAGCAAAACCCTAAAATCCCCGAGGGCATAAATACCTCTGCGGATAACCCCCTCAAGGAATTCTTTATTTTACTTGCGGGGGTCCTTTTCGTATTTGGCGTAAGCGTCGCCCTTCTGCTGCTGCTTGCAAACACCTTCGCACCCCACATCCCGTTTCGTTATGAACAGCAATTAGCCAACAAATACGGCGAGTGGTCTAAGTCGAAAACCGAATCCAGCCTCGCCCTTCAGGATGCCGAAGCCGCCGTACAAGACCTTGGTCAGCAGCTCGCTGCGCAAGCTGAGCTAGGCTCAGACATCAGCGTGCATTTCCATCTTCTCGACCAAGCAGATACGCCCAACGCCTTTGCCACGCTTGGCGGTCATATCTTTGTCACCACTGGCTTGCTGAAAGAGGTGTCGTCTGAAAATGCACTAGCCATGGTGCTGGCTCATGAAATTGCCCATATTAAATTTCGACACCCCGCCCAGTCTTTAAGCGGCGGCCTGTTGGTTCAGCTGTTTTTAAGCATTGTCACCGGCGGGCAAAACGCTACCGCACTTCAAAACACCACCCAGCAAACAGGGCTACTCACCATGCTAGGGTTTAGTCGCCAAATGGAAAGCAAGGCCGATGACGCCGCCCTCACCACGCTAGAAAATCACTACGGCCACTTAGCCGGCGCCGAAGAGTTTTTTAGCAAGGTACTGGCACAATATGGACAGGCGCGCTGGCAGGCCTTATTTACTAGCCACCCCGACTTACGCCAACGTATTGACCATATTCAGCGCCGCACCCAACAGCAGAGTGGGGCAAATTCGGGTGATAACACCGCGCAAGCCACCAAACCGCTAGACCCACGGCTGGCGAATTTCGACGCGTAAGCCCCCGCTCCAGCACCTATCGCTCACTACCTAACAAGCACACAACACTAAATCGTCTGAATTGCAGCGCGGCGATTCACTGCGATGAAACAATGAACCCAATAGCCAAGCACCTGTCTGAATGCTCGCTACCCCATCGCTGAGGACACAATGCCAACATTACGACAAGGCCAATTTGCCGCTCACATATACACCCTGGTCGCCCTGTTACTCGCCCTGGCATCCCCCAACAACTTTGCCGATACAGCCAAATCCACCGGCACTAAGTATTCTTATAGCGACGCTCATCTCCACATAGTTGATTTCTTTCAAGAGGGCGACCCCCTACCCGATCTCATTCGCGCGATGGACAAAGGCGGCATTGACCACGCCATGATCAGCGGTATTCCACTCATGAAAAAATGGCATGAGAACGAGCCAAAACGACCGCGCTACTACGCCGGTGACGACGCCGGCATGTACTGGTATAGCGCCACCGACAGCTACGTCGCCGAAGCTTATCGCAAGCTTCCCAAAGAACAGCGTGAAAGACTGCACCCGTTCTTATGCGGCTTTAACCCCACCGACAAAAACGCCGACAAACATCTGCGCCAAATGCTGGAAACCTACCCCAACGTTTGGCAGGGCATTGGCGAGGTACTCACCCGCCACGACGACCTCACCGCCCTCACCCAGGACGACACCCCTCGGGCAAACAACGAGGCCATGTATCGTGTATATCGCGTTGCTGCAGAATTCGATTTACCCGTGCTACTGCACAGCAACATCACCTCAAAGCGCGAGCGCAACCCGCTGTATGTCAGTGAAATTAAAGACGCCCTTGCCGCGCACCAAGACGTTAATTTTATTTGGGCGCACGCTGGCACCAGCGCAACACTGCACCGCTATCAAGACAAACTGGATTTCTTGTTAACTGAATTAGAAAAATTGCTGGCTGACCACGACAACCTCTACATCGATTTATCGTGGACCGTTTTAGAGCCCTATCTACTCGACAAAAACCAGGACGCCGCTGCCGGCTGGGTTAAACTAGTAGAACAATACCCGACACGATTTATGATTGGTTCCGATGCCCTCGGCAGCTACGACAAAATTGCCGCAAATCTAGACGAATACACACCCTTCCTTTCTGCTTTAAGTAAAGAAACCGCACAAAAACTCGCGCGGGATAACTTCCTGGCACTGCTGCCGCCCAAACCGATTAGCGACAAGCTCTCTAACGCTGACCAAGATAAAGATTAACGCGGGAAAACTCTTCTGATTCCGCCAGATCTGGCACCGTAGTGGCGCGCTGAAAGGCGAGCCACTGGTAGCCACCAACCTGAAAATCCTTGACCCGTGAATCGGCAACCAACACCTTCGGCGCGCGCTTTAAGAATGCATCTAACAGGGGTAAATTGGCGCGATCATATAGAACATCAGCGACCAAGATCAGATCGTATTCATCATCATTGGCGAAAAAATCACCGCTATAACGAAGCTCAGCCTCATTCAGTGCGGCGTTAGCACGGCTTGCGCTAATCGCGTCTTGGTCTAGATCACAGGCAATAACTTCGCTGGCACCGGCCAACTTGGCGGCAATGGCCGCCACCCCAGAGCCACAACCAAAATCCAGGACCTTTTTACCGTACACCAAGTCGGGATTATCAAAAATATAGCGCGCCATTACCTGTCCACTGGCCCAGCAAAAGCACCAGTAAGCCGGATAGTTCATAATCCGCTGGGTCTGTTCTGGACTCAGATCGTGCTGGGGAAAATCGGCACTTAACAAATACAAGGGCATTTCCGGCACTAAGGGCAAGACTGTTTCCACCACCTGTGCGGTGGGCAGGAACTCCTGCAACAACTCAGCCAAGGAATGACCCATTTCTATTGATGAAAGCACTTGCTGCAAAGTCAGAACCCTTATATGTTAATACCTAAGGTAAGTATTTTACCGGAATTTTCGGCGCGCGCTTTAAGCGCAACGAAAACAATCGGAGAAGCCTATGAGTAATTTGCCCATAAAGCAGCTGGTGCACGATGTATTATTTCAACTGCAAGACTGCGAGCCCGCTCAGCTAATCTCTTGCCTCAATTGTCGCAGGGCAATAACGGCGAACAATTACCGCACCCGTATTAACGACCAACACCACCACCGCTTTGTTAACCCCGACGGCATTATCTACGATGTCTGCTGTTTCAACGCCGCCCCCGGCACCATCATCAATGGCGAAGCCATGTTGGAGCACTGCTGGTTTCAGGGCTACCGCTGGCAGTTCGCCCACTGTGAGCACTGCGCTGATCAGCTCGGCTGGTACTATGAAAATGACCACAATGAATCCTTCTTTGCGCTCATTCCCAGCTCGCTAAGAACTAAAAATTAAGCGGTCATTATCCGGTATACTTGCGTATTCCACATGCCGCAAGCCATCAACACCCTATGACCGACAGCTCAAGCCCAGAACAGCCCGCTGGCAGCAATGCCGACTTTATTGTGCCGTATTGCGATGAGGCCATAGCGTACCTGCACATTGACGACGACCTACTCATTGTCAGCAAACCCGCTGGACTCCTGTCAGTCCCCGGCCGCCATCCAGACAATAAAGACTGCCTCATTAGCCGAATCAACCAAGACTACCCCAATGCCAGCATTGTTCATCGCCTGGACATGGCCACTTCCGGCCTGATGATTATTGCCTGCCACCCGGACAGCCACCGCGCCCTGAGCCGTTTATTTCAGGATCGCAAAATTTATAAAGAATACCAGTCCGTCGTATACGGCAAAGTCGCGAGTATGGAAGGCTTTATCGACCTGCCCCTCGCCTGCGACTGGCCCAATCGCCCCCGCCAGGAACTCAATTTCAACTACGGCAAACGCGCCCAAACCCACTTTGAACATTGCGGCGTAAACCAAGAAGGTCACAGTAAATTGCGCTTAATTCCGGTCACTGGTCGCTCCCACCAGCTCCGGGTTCACACCGCCAGTATCGGCCACCCCATTCTGGGCTGTGAGTTTTATGCCCACCCCGCAGCAAAAGCCGCCGCCGACCGTTTGCTGCTGCACGCATCACGATTGCGATTTATACACCCCACTAGCTATACTGAATTAGATATTTCCCTGCCAGCCCCGTTCTGGTCCTAGTACTCTTGCCTCCTCCGTTCTCGGCACTGCGCAGAGTATTTCCGCTGCGTTATGTAAGAGTATTTTCCCCAAGCGTCACAATCGCGCTGTATATGTGATATACCTTGGCAGTGACTGACATCTTTTCGCCAAGTACGTCGCAAGCGCAGTGACAAGCACTGCGAATTTTAGCGATATCGCTGTCCAAGTAATCCAATACCCGCGAATCCAAGCTTGCTTCACCCCAAAAGGAGTCGAGACATGTGGTTAAAAACCAGCTGTGATCTGTCGTTTAATATTGAAGTACCCACTCCCTTTGTCCTTATGCTCAGGCCCCGCAGTGGCGCCCAGCAATGGATAGCCAGCGAGCAATACAAACTGGTTCCCAGCGTACCCGCATTTGAATTCACCGACGGCTACGGCAATCTCTGCCAGCGCTTAGTCGCGCAACCGGGCCACTTCTCGGTTCACACCCGCGCAGAGGCCAAAACTGCTGACTTTTTAGACCGTGCACCGGGCGCGCCTTTTGTCGAGATTCAGAATCTGCCCGATGCCGTTCTGAACTACCTGCTACCCAGTCGCTACTGCGAATCTGATCGCTTTGGCCAAATGGCCCTGGAAATCACCTACGGGCAATTTTTAGGTTACGACCAAGTGGCCGCTATCGAAAACTGGCTGCGCGACAACATTAGCTACATCCCAGGCGCCAACGACGTACAAGTGACAGCCATAGAAGTTAACGCCAGACAATGGGGAGTCTGCCGCGACATGGCTCACCTCGGCATCGCCCTGTGCCGAAGCTTAAGCATTCCCGCGCGCATGGTGGTGGGTTATTTATATGGCTTACAACCGATGGATCTACACGCGTGGTTTGAAGCCTATGTGGGCGACCGCTGGTACACCTTTGATGCCACCCAGCCAGTTCTCAAAGGCGGTTATGTGTCTATTGGCTATGGCCGCGATGCCGCCGACGTCGCCGTTTACAATCAATTTGGGCCGGGGGTTTACCCTTCCAGCCAGGTAATTAGCGTAGAGCAAATTAACGAAAGCACCGTTGTAAATTAACGGACACCCGTTTCGACACTGGAAGCACTATGCAGCGCTATAAAATTCTCCATCGCACATACTATAATTTTTCGTCCACGGTAACCCTTGGGCCGCACTTCCTCCGCCTGCGCCCAAGAGAAGATTACGAGCTACGCATAGAATCGTTTTCCCTCAACATCACACCCAAGGCCACCCTACTCTGGCATCGCGATGCCGAGGGCAACTCGGTCGCCACCGCCACATTCGACATTGCTACTCAGCAGCTGGTATTTGAAAGCGAACTCATCATTCAGCAATACAACGAAGCGCCGCTCAATTTTATGGTTGCCGATTACGCGGTTCACTACCCGTTCAACTACACCCAGGACGACCAAGTCTTACTGAGCCCCTATATGCAGCTGCCGGATCAAGACACCCAACAACAGATCAAACAGTGGACCCAGCAGCTGTGGCAAGCAGGCGAAAAAATTCAGACCTACACCGCACTGCAACGCATCGCCAGTCACATATTCGAAAACTTTACATATAAATTACGCGAAGAACCCGGTGTACAAACCGCCAAAGAAACCCTGGCCTGTAACACCGGTTCCTGCCGAGACTTCGCCCAACTCTTTATGGATGCAGCAAAGTGCATGGGACTGGCAGCGCGGTTTGTCACCGGCTATTTGCACGCGCCGGGCCTAGATGCCGCGGGCGCAACCCACGCATGGGCAGAAGTCTATCTGCCCGGTGCAGGCTGGAAAGGCTTTGACCCCACCATCGGCGCCATGGCCGGCACAAACCATATTCCCGTCGCCGTTGCGCGGCTGTCTAAATCGGTACCACCTATTGAAGGGTCATTTATTGGCGAGCCGAAATCGACCTTAGACGTGGGGGTTTGGGTGAGCAAGTTAGCTTAAGCTGCGAGATGACTGTCACCAAACTTAGCGCCACGGTAATCCGCCCGACACTCAACTCCAAATAGCGCTTACCGGGGTATCATGTGTCAGATGAGTGACACACTGAGCCTGCAGCAATTCGGCGCAAGCTATCGCATCAGTCAAGGCGTTATGCTGTCGATAGTAGGGCAAATGATAGCGGGTACGACTATCGGTGAGACGTATAGACGTCCGCTGACGCCCTAATAAACTGCGCCAAATTTCTTGCGACTTGCGGCGACTGAATTGCGCCTCTATCGCCATCGTGTCGATAACCGGAAATTCGATTCCCTCCTGGATATGCCGCATCAATGCAGCATGCAGAAAGCGTCGTTCAATCGGCGCGTGGTGCGCCACAACAATCTTGCCCTGCAAACACCCTAGTAAAGTATCAATTACATTCGAAAAATCCGGGGCATCAGCAACAGCCGAATGGGTAATCCCATGCACCACAACCGATGCTGAATGTAAGTTAGTCTCCGGTTTTATAATCCAGTGCTTAGACCCACTGCAGCGTATACGACTGATACTCATCGGCACCAAGCCAATACTCACGATGCTGTCGCGGCTCGGGTCCAAACCTGTGGTTTCAAAATCCAAGGCCACCATCGGCACCTCGGCCATTGGCGTTGACGCCGCAATAACGCTCTGTTGATAAAACGCCGTCAATGCCGGGTATTTACTGGTTTTGGCTAGGGATGCGAAACGGCTGGACCAATCCAGTTGCTTGGTCTTTGCCAGCGTTTTTCCCTGGCGTGCAAGTTGGTTTTTACCAATGTAAAACACACACGCCCCTCAGTTCACTCGGCCAGGTTGATACCTGAACTTCATATAACGCTGGGCACTACTTAGTATTTGAAACGCTTCTTTAAGATTTTTACGTTCAAAATCGGACAAATACTCTGGCTCAATATTATTGTCTGGCTCGCGTTTTAGCTCGATATCAGAGACTTGATTCCGAATCCTGACCATCGCGATAAACTCAAGCGCGTCGCGTAAATCGAGCCCCCTGCCTGGCGGTAGAATCCCCGCCTCAATAATATCTTCCAGTCGCTCAAAGGTATTGCGTGCCTGTGAACCAACAGCGAGGGCATGCACTCGCACAAGGTCAGCAATCGGGGCAGTTCCCCGGCGTTTCATATTAATTGAATTGGTCTGACGGCCATCTGTCTCCATGACAAAATCTTTGAAAAATCCCAGTGGCGGCGTTCTGAGTAAAGCATTACGAGACATGCATGCTAAAAACCGAGAGTTTTTAGTCGCCGTTTGTCGTATCAGCTGATTCAGTTCTTTTGCCCAGTTGGTTTGCCCCCAAACGCCTTCCAGGTCGAAGAAAATACCGCTGTGCAATAACGACTCTGCATTAGGCTTCTGGATCCATTCAGTAAAGTATTGCCGCCAAACAGCCAATGGTTGCCGCCAGTGAATATTGCTCGCCATAATATTTCCGCTGCAATAGCTATAACCACAGCGCGCCAAACCGTCACTGACAAAGGTCGCCAGCGCTTTGAAATAGTCATCGTGTAATTTGGGCTCAAAGCTATTGTCGAGTATGAGCGCATTGTCTTGATCAGTGACGATCAATTGCTCGCCTCGCGCCATTGATCCCAAGGCGAGAAAACAATACGGAACCGGTGGCGCCCCCAACTCGGCCTCAGCAAGCTCACACAAACGTTGTTTAAAACTACGTCCTATGGCGGCCATCGCACTGCCAATCATTTTTGAATTGGCGTCCTGATAAACCATTCGCGTAAAGCTCGCCTCCACTTCCTGTTTAAGGGCGGCCAAATCATCAACGCTTTGGGCGTTAGAAATGCTTCTAACCACAAACAAACTGTTTTGCGATTCGTAGCGCAGAATATCGAGGTGACTAATCAGACCAATATGCCGCTCTTTTTTTAGGACCGGAAGATGCTGCACGTTATGCTTGAGCATAAGCATCATCGCATCAAATACAAATTGATTGCTCTGCACATAAATCAAGTCGGTGCTCATGATGTCGGCAACAGCAATATCCGTACTCAAGCCCTTTGCAACCAGGCGGCTGCGGATATCTAAATCTGTCACAATGCCGACCACGCTGCCGTACGACGCGTCCTGACCTTTTTCTGAATCAATGACCAGCAGCGACGATACGTTTTCTTCAGTCATGCGAATTGCCGCTTGATGCACCGTTGTTGAACGGGACACAGACACAGGCAAACTCGTAATTAAGGTAGCGACCTTAGCGGTTAATAAACTCTCGTCGTCTTCACTCTTGGTGGTGGTGGACTGACGTAAACGGGTTAGATCTTCCACTTCGACAAAATCGGCAAAATGCTCAAAATTATCGAATAAATAATTAAATGTTTCCTCACCGATCAGGTAAACCAGCGTGTCTTCCAACGCGGTAACAGGAAAACGAATTGGGCGACTGAGCATCAAACTTTGCTCACCAAAAAAGTCGCCCTCGCCAAGCCGGTTATAGAGCTTTCCGTCACGGCGAAACACTTCTACCACGCCGCTGCGAATCACATACCAATGATGATTGTCTTGCCCTAGGGGCAGAATCGCCGACTGCGCTCGGTAGTATGCGATCTCTACATTGTTCGCAACGCTGGTCAGCACCTCTTCTGGCAAATCAGAGAATGGCGAGTGACGCCTGAAAAAATCCAGAACTTCCGATTGCTCAGCCTGCATGGTCCTGCTCCGTGATGTACTAATCGACGTTGTCTTCCACCAACTCTATTAGCTAAAGACAAACGCCAATCAGCTCGGCTTTTATCTAGGCTCTGACATTAGGCCTTTTACCGTGGAAAACGCCGCCACCAACAGCACAAGGGTAAAGGGTAAGCCGGTCGATACCGCCATAGCTTGTAATGCCACCAAACCGCCACCCACAATAAGTGATATCGCGACCAAGCCTTCAAATAAGCACCAGAATACCCGCTGAGGGGTAGGCGCATCTACCTTGCCGCCGGCTGAAATAACATCAATCACTAAAGACCCGGAATCAGACGAGGTAACAAAGAACACAATCACCAGCACAATAGCGATAAAGGAAGTAATGCCAGACAAGGGTAACGCATCAAGCATGCTAAACAGCTGTAGTGGCAATTCCGCCTCAACGACCTGCTGATAGCCATCCACCACAACTTGTTTGATGGCCGTACCACCAAATACCGTCATCCAAAACACGCAGGCAAATGACGGAATCAACAGCACCGAAATAATAAACTCCCGCACTGTGCGACCGCGCGAGACGCGCGCAATGAACATCCCTACAAAGGGACTCCACGAGATCCACCAAGCCCAATAAAACGCCGTCCAACCGGATGCAAAATTACTGTCTTCGCGCCCTACTGGATTAGCTAGCGCAGGCAAATAGCTCAGATACGCAGCAAGATTGTCAAAAAAGCCAGTAACAATTAATAAGGTCGGCCCCACAATCACCACGAAAACCAGCAGCAGTAGCGCCAGCATCATGTTTATTTCAGATAATCTTTTAACACCGGCGTCCAGACCCTTCACTACCGAGATCAACGCCAGCGCGGTAATCCCGACCACCAATAGAATCTGGGTGGTGCCACCTAAAGGAACACCAAATAAATAGTGAAGACCAGCGGTGGCTTGAGATGCCCCCAAACCGAGTGATGTCGCCAAACCAAACAGCGTCGCTAATACCGCTAAAATATCGATGATATGTCCGGGCCAGCCCCACACTCGCTCACCCAAAATCGGATAAAACACTGAGCGTATCGTCAGCGGCAAACCTTTGTTAAACGAGAATAGCGCCAAGCCTAAGGCCATCAGCGCGTATATAGCCCAGGGGTGCATCCCCCAGTGATAAATAGTCGCGGCCATCCCTAAACGCCGCGAGACCTCGGCATCACCCACTGCGCCGCCCAATGGCGCCCAGTCAGTGCGCACGCCATTCTCTGAGACAGTTCCAGCGAACGACGTAGAAAAGTGTGTGAGCGGCTCAGACACGCCATAGAACATCAAGCCGATGCCCATACCGGCGGCAAACAACATTGAAAACCAGCCTAAATAACTGTAATCCGGCGTTGCCTCGGTACCACCGAGACGCACCCTGCCCAAGGGAGAAATCACCAGCCCAATACAAATCAGCACAAAAATATTAGCGGCACTAATAAAAAACCAATCCAGGTTTGTTGTTAACCAGCCGCGAACCCCGCTAAACAAAGGCTCGGCTTGCGCCTGAAAAGTCAGCGTAAGAGCAACAAACGCGATGACCGCAAACGCAGAGATCGCAAACACCCGGTTGTGAATATCCAAGCCAAATGGCCCAACACTTATCAAGACATTATCTTGGCCTACTTGATAATCGGTATCTATTGGAGTGACCTGGCCGTCGGGGATCATAGGATCCTTTGTGTCTGTCATTAGACCTCCTTGGAGTGTGTATTTTTTAGAGCGCGGCGCGCTGAGCTGGCTTAGAAGTAATAGCCAATATTGACATTAAATCGATGTTCAAAATCGCTGCTATCACCCGCTGCACTGCCACCGGCAAAGGGCTGGTTCTTCGCGTACACCCAGTCAAAATAGGTGAACAAACCACCAGCGGCGACTGACACACCAGTGATATTCATCACGGTATTCGCCGTGTTGTCAGATTTATCGTAAACAATACCGTAGTTGTTATAAAACTGAAGGGCTGTCACCGCGCCAAAATTCACCGCGAGATCGTAGGCGAGATTAAAGGTGCTGGACGTCGCCTCGGCGGCGATAGAGTCATAAAATGAATAGGCCCCAACCGCAATCCGATCGACCTGATCAATGTCGTAGTGGTAATTGCTGTGCTGGAACTGCGCATGCCAGTTTTCATATCGGCTACTCGCATGCAGTGCCCACGCTTGGTAATCACCCGCTCTGCTGTCACCGTCGTGCAAACCGCCACTCAGGGCAGATACCCCGACTTCGGTGTCAAAACCGCCCTGACTGAAATGATAGGCAAAACGACCACTGAAGGTGTTGTATTCACCCAAAGGCTGACTCGGGTCATCGTAAATCCCCTCGCCTACCGCCCGAGCGCCAACAATATCATAGGAATAACGATCTGAGCGATTGTCTACGTATCCGTCCACACCGCCCAGCTCATCATTTTTAAAGAAGGCTAAATCCAGTTGCCAGTTATCAGCAACACTGCGTTTAAACACGACACCCAGATCAAAATCGTCTTCCAAACCCAGGTAGTAATTGGCGCTGAAAAAGTAATTATGCGAATTGTATGGGCTATTTCCAAATGGCACCTTAGCAACCCCGGCCTGCACTTGCCAGTTCTGGCTAAATTGATATCCCACATAGGCGTACTTAATCGCGGTCATATAGTCGAAGAAACGAATTTCGCCATTTAAGGAAACATCGCCGACGACACCGGTGAAGTTCACCCTAAAGATATCGAAGTCAAAATCCCCACTCCGATCTTTATTGCCCTCATTGTAAGACGTATAACTGAAATTAGTACGAACCGCCCCGCCTACGGTAATGCCATCTTCAGACTTGGCCGGCACCGGCACGTCGGCGTCTCCTGCCTGCTCACCAATGGCTTCCGAGTTTGAAGCCACACCCACCGTTGCCGCGTCTACTTGCTCTTGCAACTCGGTTAGCTTACGTTGAAGTTCAGAAATTTGCTGCTGGAGCTTAGCGAGTTCAGATGCCGACATCTCAACGGTTTGCGCATATATCGGGCTAGAAATTACCGTGGCGGCGACCAACGATGCGAGCAAATTTTTATTCATTATTATTTCCCGTGATGCCAATTTGGACCGAATCGCCCCTACCACTATTGATATTTCGCGTGATAAAAGTGAAGCATCTATAGACGCATAGATCAACCTTGAGAACAAAATGAAACGTATTACCTAGCGGTAAAAGGCCTAAAGAAAGCATGTTTCCGATCAATATTATCTAAACTCGCTCCTGCCTCAGTAACAAACAAATCGACAAAAATTTTACAGAACTAAATCGAACATCTTGGAAATCGACGATACCCGTCAATTGTTTACGAGCCAATATCGGCTTTGGATTAGCGTATTTAATTGTAAAAACTGAATTCACTGACATTCTAATTATTTTTCTTTTATAAATTATTATAAGAAACTAATTATATTTTCAAAACCTTGCTATCGCCCTGACAGAAAAAGTAGGCAAGCAATAAACGGAAGTCACTGCCAGTCATTTACGAAGAATTTTCTTGCCCAAGCTCCCTTTCTACCCACTGAGCAAACTGTAGTAAACTCCACCAATAAATACCCACAGACCCAACACCAAGGACCCCAAATTGAAAAGTAAGCTTCCCCATGTTGGCACCACCATATTTTCCGTTATGTCGGCCATGGCCAATGAGTGCAATGCCATCAATCTGTCGCAGGGCTTTCCCGACTTTACCCCCAGCGAATACCTGCTAGACCAGCTTAGCTTTCACGCCCACAGCGGCAAAAACCAATATGCGCCCATGAACGGCATACCCGAGCTGCGGCAGGCCATCGCCACCCTCACCCAGGAATGCTACGGCAGAGCGATAAACCCGGAAACCGAAATCACCCTCGCCTCTGGCGCCACCGAGGCCCTATTTGTCGCCATTCAAGCAATTGTTAACCCCGGCGACGAAGTGATTCTGCTCGACCCCGCCTATGACAGTTACGCACCGGCGGTAACCCTGGCAGGCGGCCACTGCAAGCACATCGCCCTGCTGCCACCGAGCTACCAAGCCGACTGGCATCAAATAGAAGCCGCCGTGTCGCCCAAGACTCGACTGATCATCGTTAACAGCCCCCACAATCCCACCGCCACGGTGTTCAACGACGGTGATTGGCAGGCACTCGCCAACTTGGCAGCAAAACACGATCTGTACGTGATCAGCGACGAAGTCTATGAGCACATCGTCTTCGACCAAGACCGCAACAGCGCTCACCGCTACCCCGCCCTGCGCGACCGCACCTTTGTCATTTCGTCCTTTGGCAAAACCTTTCACGCCACCGGCTGGAAGCTAGGCTACTGTATTGCCCCAGCAGCACTGAGTGCGGAGTTTCGTAAAATCCACCAGTTCGTGACCTTCACCAGCTTTACACCCGCGCAATACGCGGTAGCTGATATGCTTAACGAACACAGCGACCAGATTCACGGCCTGGGGGATTTTTATCGCGACAAGCGCGACTGCTTTGTGAATGCCATGCAGGCATCACGTTTTACTATGCTACCCAGCGCCGGCACCTATTTTGCGCTAGCCGACTACAGCGCCATCAGCGACAAAAACGACGTCGACTTTTGCGAAGAGCTAACCCGCGAGCACGGCGTTGCCGCAATTCCGCTGTCGGTATTTTATAAAACGCCGCCAAGCAGCCGCATCATCCGCTTCTGTTTTGCCAAGCGCGAACAGACGCTATTAGATGCCGCCGCTAAACTCTGCGCCCTGTAATTAAGCCTTTTTAAGAAGAAGCACTACGATGAAAATAGCCGCGCTACAATCCACCCTCTACTGGCAAGACCGAGACGCCAACCTCGCCTACTTCAGCGACTTAATAAAAAATATTGGCGCCGCTGATGTCGTGGTCTTACCAGAAATGTTTACCACCGGCTTCTCTATGGCACCGGAGCAAATTGCCGAACCCGCCGACGGCCCCACATTGCGCTGGCTGCGCGATATAGCTCAGCAACACCAAATAGCCATTTGCGGCTCAGTCGCCGTTCAGGAAAATGGCAACTACTACAATCGCTTTTACTGGGTAAGCCCCGAGGGCAAAAGCCACTACGACAAACACCATCTATTCCGCATGGCCGGAGAACACAAACACTACGCGGCGGGCATGGAGCGCAAAATAGTCGAATACCAGGGTTTTAGAATCTGCCTGCAAGTCTGCTACGACCTGCGCTTTCCCGTGTACTGCCGCAACCGCAACGACTACGACTTACTGATCTTTGTCGCCAACTGGCCAGAGGCCCGCCGCCACGCCTGGTCGTCACTGCTCACCGCAAGAGCGATTGAAAACCAAAGCTACGTTATTGGTGTAAATCGCGTAGGCGAAGACGGCAACGGCATAAACTACAGCGGCGACAGCGTCATCCTGGATTATCTAGGCCAGCCCGTGGCAAACGCCACCGCCAATACGCCCGCCATACTCAGCGCCGAAATCTCACTGCCAGATTTGCAGGCATTTAGAGAAAAGTTTCCGGCGCATTTAGATGCGGATGGGTTTGAGTTGAAGTAAATAGATAGCGAGAAATGAACTTGGCAAAGCTTTTTTATAGAAATACAACGTCAATGACTTCGATCTCACTGGTTTGACCCGGTTAAAACGATTTCTCGTAATACTGCTGAAGTTCGCTGCTAGAGAGCATAATCTCTCTTACCCCTGTTTGTGGCATGGGCTTAGCTGTGAGTGTTACAGCCCTCCTGAAGCGTACTATTTCCCTCTGTGGGATTTTGCAGTCGTTGTCTAACTTTTCGATTTTTACGGCAAGGTTTGTAAGTCGCTTTAGTGCTATCGTGATGTGAATGAGATCTACACCAACCGTATTCCGCATCCAGTAATCAAGAGCAATATCTTCAGCTCTTTGAAGCTGCTCATTGAACTTATCCATAAGACGGAAGAGTTCTAGTCGCTTTTGTAGGCGTTTATTTGTGTAGTAAGTAGCAAGCCAGGCTAGAATGGCAATAATCCAAGCAATCCAAATAAAACCGCTAAAATCAAAGCCGCTTGCAGTTATTACTTCTGGGGTTGTGCTGTTTATATTTGGCGGGATCAAGCTGGCAAGAGCATTACTTGGAGGAGAGTTCATTTATTGAGTCTTCGATGTATGCGCGTATCTCTCCAAGCAATGTTGGATCTTCTTCAGAGATTAGATTTTCACCAATCGCAATTGCCACATCTTTTGGAATTCCCTTTCTTACTAGCCCTCCAAAAGCCTCTTCTAGGAATGAAGACCCATACCCAGCAGTGTCATCTAAGTCTACAATCAGGCTCGCCCCGTGCTCTTTAGCCAAAGGCAGCAAGTATGTTTCTAGAAAGTCCTGCCCAGAATAAGGTCCAATTTCCCTGAAGCGCGGCCCAGGGAACTCGGTGTAATCTTTGACTTTAAGTGTCGTCATGGTTTAACTGCTCTGCTTCAATAGACCATTGTACTATGGTCCCTAAAATTGAACGCTTGTTGTCATAAACGGATTCAGTAGGCTCTACTTTACCAGAATTCAGCTTATGCTTGCGATAATTGTATTGTCCCTTATTGCTAATTATAGTCAACGTCGCCTTATCGAACTTGTCTACAATGCTCCTCAAGTCACTCCCACCCTTACCGCGATTAGTAAGCCCCGTTCGAGTTTCTTTGACTAGAGTAGCTACTTTTATCCAACTGCCATCAGTATTTGCGAAAAAGCTAAATTTGGCGAATATCTGTTGGATAAGACTGTCTGGCTGTGTATCTCGTATTGTGTTGGGTATCCCAACCCCTAGGTCACACACTAAAATTACGAGCTTGTTATCTTGAACCGCCGTGAACATCCACCAGCGCTTATCTTTAATGCCTAGGCCGTCATTTCTGCCACCCCGGTAACCATGCTCAACACTATTGGCAAGGGCCTCTAAGGCCCCTCTATATAGATTTTTCTTCATCCCAGCTGGCAGATGCTGTTCTAGCTTGCTTATCATGGTGTTAGCAGCCTCACCGGAAGCGAGCAGCCCAGAATCAACCCCCCAGCATTCAACGTTCTTTGCTTTTGGAAGATTATATTCGGCCTTACCCAACAGCTTAAAGAACCCAATTTGATTTAGTACCGCTTGGACTGTGTGATCCTTCCCAGCTTTTCCCTTGCTTATCGGGTTTGGGCGGGTAGCATTAATCTTATTTTGATATCCAGCTTGTACGAGTCGGTCGATTTCTGCCAATAAAAGTATGCCGGCTGCAGCGGTTATTAAGCGAGTGTTTCGGAAGCAAATAAGTATAGACTTGCCTTCAATCCCGACATGAAGTCGCACTTTGCTCAAGAACTCAACTAATTTGGTGTGATTTTTAGATTTATAAATATCTATTGTTTCTGGTGCGATAATTTTTAAGACGCTTCGAAGATTCTTTTTCCGCCTTCTTCTTGAAACGCTATTTTTTCCTTGTCGTCGTTCTCTTTGCTCTCGAAGCGTGTATTCGTACTCAAGTTTGCTAGCCGTATTTTTTTTCATTATTTAAGTGCGCTATGACATTTATTCTCAAGGTTTCTTAAAGAAATCAGCTTTACTTGATTCCCCGCGTATCGTACTAAGGCAAACTACTGCACAGACAGCATGTCAATGAGGTCTGCGACCTTACAATACTATTTATAAGGTTTAACCTAAAACAGGGATAACGATCATCCATGCACTTTTACCCTATTGGTACAAAACAAATTTTAGATGACTGATAAAAGCACACCATATAAAAAAGGTAACTTAGCTGAATGACAGGTTGCATATGACATTACCTCACATTCCTATGTGATTGCGTAAAAATCCGTTTTTCCAATGAAAGATTGGAATACCGAGCATACATTGTGGTGTTAGAAAAGAATACGAACTTTGAAGCCTCTACTAAACCTAGCGCATTCCCGCTGCGATGCTACGCGGCTTCCACATCCAAAGGACGAACGTCCAGTTCTATCTCGTCACCATGATCCAGCACGGTAGTCTTTAGATCGTAGGCAGATTGCAGGTTTAACCATGTTTGGGCATCACCACCAAAATAGCGCGCTAAGCGCAGCGCTGTATCCGGCGTCACAGCCCGCTCTTCATTCAATATTTTGCTAATGCGAGTAACGGGAACACGTAAATCGCGGGCGAGACGATTGGCGCTCAAACCCAATGGCAAGACATAGTCTTCTCGTAATATCTCACCGGGGTGGACAGGTCGCATATTGTTCTTAACCATTTCAAACTCCCAATCACTAATTTAATGATAGTCAGTGATTTCAACGTCATAAACACCGGCCTCACTCCAAACAAAACAGAGACGCCATTGTTTATTAATACGTATGCTATGCTGTCCAGCGCGATTGCCTTCTAGTGGTTCTAAGCGATTTCCGGGTGGACTTCGCAAAGCATCTAATGTCGCCGCCGAATCCAGCAGCTGTAACTTTCTTTCAATCACATTACGAATATCTTGCCAGCGCCGACAGCTCCTACCTTCGTAGATTTTCTGACTGTCTTTGCACGCAAATGATTTAATCATGCCACAATACTATAACGCAGCGCGTTAAACCTCAAGCGTTAAACCCATTTAATAACAAATCTACCCAATAAGCAGAATGCAGCCAAAACCCCTAAAACCTTGACTCCCCGCCGCCAGAGGGTATCCTTTGCGCCGATGTTTCAGGTGCCCGCGTGTGTTTCTGCACACAGAGGTGAAACGGGAAACAGGTGCGCGCTGCTAAACAGCATTGCAATGCCTGTACTGCCCCCGCAACGGTAAGCAGAGAAGATCTTTCCGCTGGCTTTCACACAAGCTGGCAGCCACTGCGTTTTACGTGGGAAGGCGAAATGATCGCGCTGATGTATCAGCACTTTGTGAGTCCGGAGACCGGCCTGAAATAACAGGATAAGACCTCAGCATAATGTCGCGAGCGAAGCCGAGACGAGGCAAAAATCAGCGCAAAAGCGGAGTTTGCTGTTGCAAATGAGCATTTTAAGCTGCTTTTTAACGCGGTATTGGCAAGCGCAGTAATTATGCTGAGGTCTCAGGATAATGCGCGACGGGGTGTCGACACCTGCTTCAGCTGCGGCTGACGCCTGCCATTCCCGCGTTTATCAGTTAATCACCTTATTAGTCGTATGCGGGCGAGCTACGGCGGGATGCATTTTCATGTCTAGTATTTTATCGGCCACTCATTTCCCTGAACTCGGGAATAAGAAAACCACGTCAAGCTCATTCACTTTATTGCTCCTTGTCCTGCTCAGTTTTATCTGCGCGGGCAATAGCCATGCAGCAACAGCCACCACCTTAACGGCCATTGTGTCTGATCGATCTGCGCCAACGCTTATCGCCGGTGCCCATCAAGTCATTCAACACAATAACAATGTTCAGATCCGCATCCGCACAGTTAGCCAAGTGATTGCGATGGAAGACGAGGAATTACAGAATCTTATCGCCAGCAGCCAAACCTTGTTGATGATTGCGGTATTTGGCGAATCGGTAGATCGACTACTAAACCAACGCTTCCCCACTACTCAGCTGCGCACGGTATTACATAGCGACCGCAAATTGATGGCGCTGCAACGGGATCGCCACGGGGATATTTTTGCCAAAGAGATGCCGGAAGAGATCGTCGGCGACCGCGATAGTGTCAGCACCGGCGATGCTCTCGCCGCCAAACAAAAAGCAGCACCGCGCTATGCGGACTGGCTGCAGGCCCGCTCTTACTGGGTTAACCGCTCGGTAGACAACACCGCTAAATTATTTAATTTTATACTCAGTGCAGGCAGGCAAGCCGAGTCCGCTACTGAGGTTGCGCCCCTTCGATTTGCGACTTATAAAAACGATGCCGCTAATTGGCTGAGCGCTGACGAACTCAGCAAGACCTTAAAACCGATGCGCCGCACCCTATGGATTCTCGACCACGACGGTGGCGACATTTCTGGCGACTGGGATTTACACGAGCAACTCTGCCAGACCAAGCACTGGCAGTGCGTGTCGATTTTAGCCGGCTGGGGTGAGCCAAGTGTGAATGCCGTTGAAACGATTCACCACATTATGCGCGGCCCCTTAGCGGGCACGCCGGCGGCGATTGTCACCATACAAGATTTTGTGATTGGTGGCGGTGAGGGGCGCGAGACCGTCACCCAATTACTCAGCGAATTAAACCTGCCGGTATTAAAAGCCATTCGCCTCAGCGAATGGTCAGAGGCCGAGTGGGACTTATCGCCAGAGGGTATTCCCCGCGATTCCGTGCATTACCGCGTGGCCATGCCTGAACTGCAAGGCGTGTCGCAACCCCAGGTATTAGCGCTAGCCGAACCCACCGGCATAGACCCGCTCACCGGCGGCAGTGTGTACCGCAGTAAACCACGGGTAAACGAAGTAAAACGCCAAACCCAGCGCTTGGCGCGCTGGATGAGCTTGCAAGAAAAAGCCAATACCGACAAACGCATTGGTGTGGTGTATTACAACCACCCACCGGGCCGCCACAATATTGGTGCCGACAATCTCAATGTGCCAGACAGCTTATTAGAAATGCTGCAGGCGCTGAAAGCGGCTGGCTATAAGACCGGCCCGCTGCCCAAAGACGCCGAGGGCTTATTAGACCTATTGCAAGCAAAGGGCGTGAACCTGCCCGATGATCGCGCCGCACTGTCGGCGATGGCCGAGCAAATCAATACTATTAGCGCCAAGGATTATCAGACTTGGTTCGCTACCCTGCCAAAGGTTGTTCAAGCTGAAATGGTGAACGGCCCACTGGGCGAACTACAAGTGTGGTTGCAAGAACAAGTTAACGCCGCATCGGCCTTAGGCTCGGTGACCGAGCGCCAGTCGCGCTTGGCCTTAATCAGCGCCCGCATGAGCAACACCATCAGCGATTTACAGCACGCCCTCGACGGCGTGCGCGACGCCGGCCGCGCAAGAGCCTTAGATCTGTTGGCACAAACTGAAGCTGAGTATAAAGCCGTTATTAGCCACGCCAGCACTGAAGGTGGCAACCCAGATTGGCGAGCCAGCCAAACCCTGGTGAAGGCGTCAATCAATATGGGCATTGAAGGTATTCGCGGTTGGGGCGACGCGCCGGGCCGCGTGATGGTATGGCAGGATAAAATGCTGATTCCCGGCGTGCAATTCGGCAATGTGTTTTTAGGACCGCAACCACCCCGGGGCTGGGAAATTAACGAAGAATTGCTGCACGCCAATTTATCCTTTCCGCCGCCGCATCAATATCTGGGCTTTTATCATTATTTAAAAGATATATTCAAAGCCGATGCACTGGTGCACGTGGGTCGTCATTCCACCTATGAATTTCTGCCAAAACGCAGTGTGGGTCTAAGCGAAAACGACTACCCCAGCATTGCGGTTGGCGATTTACCCAGCGTTTACCCGTATATCGTCGATGGCGTGGGCGAAGGCATACAAGCCAAAAGGCGCGGTCTTGCGGTCATGGTCGATCACCTTACCCCGCCATTGGCCGCCACCGAGTTGTACGACGCGCTACTGGAAATACGTCAGCTAATTGAAAGCGCCGAAGCAGCGAGCGACGCCGAGACCCGCGCCCGCGCCGTAAAAGCCCTACGTGAAAAAATAGACGAAACCAATTTACGCGACGAACTCATCGCCAGCATGGACGAAGAGCTGCAAGTACGCGGTATTGGTTTTGAAGAGACCGACGACTCGTTTCTGCTACATGAAGTTGGCCACTACCTGACCAAACTGCAAGAGAGCTTTATGCCTCTGGGGCTGCACGTGTTTGGTCGCGACTGGCAAAGCGAGGCGGTCGACACCATGATTGCGTCGATGCTACAGGGCGATAACAGCGGCAACTCGCAAGAGATTAAAAATCGCGAAAGCGACTGGCGCAAAAAATTAGTCGCCTCTCCTGCTGCAGAAATGAGCGCGCTGCTCAACGGTTTGAATGGCCGTTTTGTGGCGCCAGGCAAAGGCAATGACCCCATTCGCACACCGGAGTCTTTACCCACCGGTCGCAACTTTTATGCGCTAGATGGCAGCTTATTGCCGACCCGCGTCGGCTTTGATGTGGGCAATGCCCTCGCCGCTAAAGTACTCAGCGGCGAGTCTGGGGTTGCCATTGCCAATGTCGACACCAGCAATAATAAGCAGGGTATTATTTTATGGGCCTCTGACGCGGTGCGCGACGAAGGCGCCATGATTGCCTTTGGTATGAAGCTGCTCGGCGTAAAACCGATATGGAATAGTCGCGGCATAATTAAAGGATTAGAACGCATCCCCCTCGGCCCAGACCAGCCCGCACGCCTAGATGTGTTGTTCACCACCTCAGGGCTATTCAGGGACCTTTACGGCGAGCATTTATTACTGCTCGATAAAGCGGGCTTAATGGCACTGGATGCCAGCCGCGATCTTATTAGCCACGACTACCCTGCGCTGAGCCTTGCCCTACGTGAGGCCCTCGCCCCACTCGGCACCGATGAACAAGGCGGTAAAGAGTCGCTAGAGCAAAACCAATTTGCCAATAACTGGGTAAACGAGGCCCGCGAATTATTGGCCGCCGACCCCACCATGAAGGCCGAACAACTTGGCCGCCAAGCCAGCTTGCGCGTATTTGGTATTGCCCCCGGCGGCTACGGCGCGGGTATTAACCGCTTAGTAGAGCGCAGTGGCGCGTGGCAAGATCGCAGCGAATTGGCTGAGGTATTTATCAAGCGCATGGGCCACGCCTACGGTGCGGGCATGCAGGGCGAATCTGCTCAGGGCGTGTTTGAACGCCAGCTCCAAAGCGTATCGCAAACCTTCCTGGGTCGCGCCAGCAACCTCTATGGCTTGATCGACAATAACGACGCCTTCGACTACTTGGGCGGCTTTAATCTGGCGGTAGAAACCGTTAGCGGCAAGATTCCCGCCAGCGCAGTAATCAATCACGCCGACAATCGCAATTTGCAAATCGACGCGCTACACGACGCCCTACTCTCTGAACTGCGCGGCCGCTTCTTTAACCCGCAGTGGATCAAACCGCTAATGAAAGAAGGCTATTCCGGCGCGCGCACCATGGGCAGCGAATTTATTGAATACTTGTGGGGCTGGCAGGTAACAAGCCCGGACATTATAAATGACCGCGTGTGGGAAGAAGTCAAAGCGGTTTACATAGACGACGCCCAAGCGCTTGGCCTGGATGAGTTTTTAGCCGATGACAATAACCGCTATGTGCAGACCAATATTTTAGCGGTGATGTTGGTTGCCATCGACAAGGCGTTTTGGAAAGCCGACGCCGAGACCACCAAGCAATTGGCGGAGCAATTTGCCAACAATATTATCGAGCACGGCAACCCAGGCAGCGGTCACACCCACGCTCGCCACCCGATGTATGACTTGGTGAAATCCCAGCTCTCTGCCGAGAAAGCCGCGCAGTTAGAGTCCGTATTAGCGAAAAGCCGCATGGCCGACGCCGACATCAATGCCTCTAACAGCAGCGATGTGTCGCCAACTCATATACAAGAAATTTCGCTAGACGCTGAGGGAACAGAGCAAGCTGCATCGCAAAACGGTTCAGCAGAAGGTAGTGATGCTGACAGCGGTGAAGAATCCAGCCAGACAGACGTATCAAACTATCTGCCGTGGCTAATAGCATTTGGCGTGCTGATTTTGCTCGGTGGTTTATGGCGCGGCCGCCACGCTGGCAACAAGTAAAAAAACGGAGAGTAAATTATGTTTTCAGGCATTTCTCTGGGCATCATGCACCAGATCACCTCCTTACTTTTAACGCCGGTTATTTGGGCCCTGCTATTTTTTGTTGGCCTCGCCATTTACGAAATTGGCATTAGCATAGGCGAGCGCTTTGGCGGCATCGCTCGCCTGCGCGACGCGGGTAATCGCGATGCGCTGTTACACGCCGGTAAGCGCCGCATTGAACGCGCAGACTTCCTCACCCGCCTGGCGCCGATGCTGGGCCTGATGGGAACGCTTATTCCACTCGGCCCAGGTTTAGCGGCGCTGGGTGACGGTGAGCTGCGGATATTAACCACCGCGATGACCGTGGCCTTCGACACCACCGTCATCGGTTTACTGGCAGGTATGATCGGCTTTGTATTGGGCCGCCTGCGCCGCCGCTGGTATGACCAAGCGATTCACCAACTGAATCGCGCGGAGGTGGGCCAACATGGATAAGTGGCGCGACAGCGAGTTTTTAGAATCCGACGAAGACCCCCTCGGCCCCATGGCGAATTTGGTCGATATTATTCTGGTGTTTGCCTGTGGTTTAATCGCCGCACTGGTGTCGTTTAGCCCTGACTTACAGCAGCATTTCAGTACGGAAAAAATTGACAAAGATATTAGCCTGGGCAAAGAGCTGCCGACGGTGCCAAAAACCGTGCAAGACAAGCTGAATAGCGGCAGTGGCTACGAAGCCATGGGACAGGTCTATCGCGACCCAGAGACAGGAAAGCTGATTTTAATCGGGGAATAAAAAGTCCGCAGTGCCTAAGTGATTGCGCTGCGGGCTTCTGTAAATTCGCGTTTATAATGATTGCTCAATAAACGCCTTAACCTGCTGCAGCGACGCGGCACCAGTGCGCTGGGCTACCACCTCACCATTATTGAACAGAATCAGCGTTGGAATGCCGCGCACATTGTAGCGCTGGGCAATTTCTGGACTGTCATCAACGTTGAGCTTGGCGATAGCAACCGCGCCATCCAATTCCCCCGCCAAATTCTCAAGCACGGGGTTCATCATCTTACATGGCCCGCACCACTCTGCCCAAAAGTCTACCAACACAGGGCCGCTGCTACTGCTAATCGCTTCGCTAAAGTTCTGTTCTTGAAGCTTCTGAATTAATGACATTTCACTTCTCCTGATGGTTTTAAGTCACTCGGTCACGGGACTCACTATGAGCGTCCACCACAGAGATGAAAAATTGTTCGTAGATATACCATTCATCATAAATTATGATGAATTAACACACGCATTTGCATACCGAGCGCAGACACGATGAAGAGCCAAGAACTCACCCTGCTGCAAGTCTTCGACGCCATCATGACCGAAGGCTCGGTAACCCGCGCCGGTCAGCGTTTAGCAATGTCGCAGCCGGCGGTATCCAATGCCATTGCCCGTATGCGGGATATTTGGAAAGACCCCGTGTTTGTTAAAAAGGGCCGTCAGATTGAACCCACCGCCTTTGCGCAAAGTTTATGGGCGCAGGTGCGCGCCCCCATGCAACAACTGTCGTCGGCGCTGGAATCACGGGGTTTTGATCCCGCCCAGTCCCACCGCCAGTTCCGCATTGCCATCGCCGATTTATCCGTCGATTTATACTGGCTACCGTTTAGCTGTCAGGTTGCCGCACTTGCACCGGATGTTGACCTGTATGCAGTGCCCTATACTCGTATGGGCGTCATTGAACAACTGCGCGAGGCGCGCATTGATATTGGCCTTGGGCCACTCAGTCAACACGACCGCAGCCTGCGCTCAATTCCGCTATACCAAAACACCTACAAGCTGGTGATGCGCAAAAACCATCCGCTGGCAGGTAAAGCGATCACCATGGACGATTTCTTAGCGGCCAAACATTTACTGGTGTCGCAATCTGGCGACCCGCGTGGCAATGTCGACCAAGCCCTGCAGCGCTTAGAAAAACGTCGGCGGGTGGCGATGACCGTCAACCACTTTTCCGCTGTACCCAAACTGTTACTCAACAGCGATTTAATCGCGGTGGTGCCACAGATGGTGGCCGGTGGCCCGCAATTCAGTTCAGACCTTTGGATTACCGACCCACCTCTGGATATTGAAGCTAGCCCTGTGTACCTGGTATGGCACACCCGCTTAGATCGAGATTTAGGCTTAATTTGGCTGCGAAATTTACTGGAGAAAGTCGTTCAAGAAGAGTGGACAAAATGCAGCCACTGCGCAGCAGAGTAAGGGCCTGAATGGCAGAATCAAAAAACACAGCAAGACTTAGTAGCATAAGGTGCTATTGTGGCTGTTGAACAAAAACACCATTTACACACCTAACACTGTGTAACGTTTAGCGATTCTAAAAATAGAGGTGACACGATGGATGCACAGGGATTGATTATTTTCTTAGCGATTGGCGCCCTAGCCGGTTGGTTAGCTGGCAAAATCATGAAAGGCGGCGGCTTTGGCCTGATCGGCAATATTATTGTCGGCGTGGTCGGCGCGGTTGTCGGCGGCTATGTATTTAGCTTTTTCGGCATTGCAGCTGGCGGCTTGATCGGCTCCATCGCCACCTCCACCGCCGGCGCTATTATTTTAATTTACATTATTCGGCTTATTAAAAGCGCTTAACTAGCGATTCACAACCGAAGAGGAGTACTCGTTAGCAACGGACATTTTCAATGTCTGAAAGAGTACTCCCCAGCTCCGTTTTTAACTATTTCTACACACCGTAATGTCTCAGCGTCAGCTCACTATCTCAGCTGATTCCTCGCAGTCGCTGTTAACCCTTACTTTCTCCTTAATGCATCGCACTAGGAATTCAGCATCTCTCGCTACGCCAGAGAACCGTCCCGACCCCCAAGTATGAAGCCAAGGCAGACCAATAAAGTACAATCCAGCTTGCGAACTCACCCCACGCTTATGGACTGGATGCCCCATGCCGTTAAAGACCGGCGCATCTAACCACCCAAAATCTGGCCGGTAACCAATACACCAAATCACACTGCCGATACCGGCTTCTGCTAGGTCTAACTTGTCGCGCTCGAATGCCGGTTGCCATACTGGCTGATAGGGTTCTACCGTGGGCGCCTCAATGCCCTGCTCCTCTATCCATGTATCGATGCGGTTATTGATATTGCGATAGGTGTTGTCGGCATTATCAAGATTTGCAGCGAGATTTTTTTTAAATATAAGGTTTTCTCCGTCAAAACCCGTCATCAAACCATAAAGTTCCATGCCCTCCTTAGCGAAGCGACGCAGATCAATTTCGCGCCCACCATCTCGCCCTGTAACGTAGTGGTTCGTGTTGTCGCGTACGCCCTCTCTTAGCGGGTGCTGCTCGACTGACACATCGTAATAACCCATTTCATGCAGCCACTCCACCACATCTTTACCCCGATACTGACGGGCCACTCGTGGCGCATTACCGGTGGCGAGAATTACTTTACGTCCGGCTAAATGAAGATCTTCCGCGATTTGCGCACCCGACTGCCCTGATCCAACCACAAGTACGACGCCATCGGGTAGCTGCTCAGGATTTTTATATTGTACGGAGTGCATTTGAAACAGTGTCTCGGGAAGTTTTTCTGCCATGCGCGGGATAATCGGAGCCTGATAGCCACCAGAAGCAATCACCACATGATCACACTGGTAGTTGCCGACACTTGTCGCTACATCGTAAACACCGTCGGCATTTACGGAGATTCGATCAACCGTCACACCTTCACGAACCGGCGGTTTCACTTTATCGGCAAAGCGCTGCAGATAGTCAACGATCTCGTCGCGCCTCATAAAACCCAGCGGGTCATCACCATCGTAAGGATGACCCGGCAAATCACACTGCCAGTTTGGCGTTACTAGTGTAAACGAGTCCCAACGTTGACTTTTCCAGCTATGCATTAGGGACTTACGCTCAAACACAATGTGCTCAATATTATGTTCCTGCAAGTAATGACTGACGGACAAACCCGCCTGTCCACCGCCAACGATAATAACGGGGATGTGTTTAATAGACGTCGCTGAAGTACCCATGTCTGTGCCTCTAAAATGTAAGAATCGCTATGTAAATAATTTGCGTAAAGTATTACGGCGTAATGCTAATAATTTCGACGCGGTCATCATCGTCTTGATTAAACTTCGCTGCCTTCATGTTTATGCGGCCAAGTTGATCCATGGCGCTGCTACATTGGTAGCCGTATTTGCGTTCAACTCGCGCACTGGCTTCATTCAGCGCGCTCCGGGCTCGAGTTAAGAATTCACTCACGCTGTAACACTGCGTTTCTTTTAGGTACTCATGCAAGACGGTGGAAGGTGAGTAGCAAACATCAATACTGCCGTCCGGCCAGCGAACCGTAAAATTCAAAGCGGGCATGAATAGACCTCCTGCTTAGTAGCGGATTTTTTAATTTCGTCAACGCGATCAGCGCCTCGACCCAAACCCATCAACAGTGACGAATTCAAATTCCAAAAGGTTTCGTATTCATCGCCATCTCTTAGATTTAGCATAGGCTCGCGAACAATCCGGCCAATTTCTGCGGCGCAAATACCTCGGTCGCTAAACGTACCCAATAGCTCGGGCAAGTTAGCGTGATCAGTGGCAAGCAAATAGCCAAAGCTGGGAAAACTACACAACCAATCTGACCAAGCCACACCGTCTGGACGAGGAATAGCATTGAGATTAAGTTCAGCGCCAACACCCGAACATTCGAGCAGCATGACCGTGGTGCCAAGTAAACCTGCCTGACTTATATCCTTGGCGGCGCTAGCCAGTTGTTTGTCGGCAATCTCCGACAACAGACTGATATCGCCGCGCAGTCGCTCAGGCGGCGCAGAAGTTGCGGCATCCCAGTTTAGAAACGGCGGACGGTATTTACCGCGCAGATCAATTGCCGCGACCAATGCCTGCCCGGGACGCGCGGCAAAACTACTTAACAAGCTATTTGCGTGACCAAGAATTGCCACTGCCAATTGAGTTTGGTTGGCGCGCAGATTGGTGTGCCCGCCTACAATCGAGACGCCAAATGCATTGGCTGCGTCACGCATGCCTTGCATGAGTAATTCAGCCTTGCTGCCGCCCTTGTCCCAAATAGCATTCACGATAGCGTTGGGCCGACCGCCCATTGCGGCAATATCACTAACGTTAACCATTACCCCACACCAACCGGCAAACCAGGGATCGTGTTCAACAAACTCTTCAATAAATCCCTCTATTGCAAAAAGGGTATGGCCGTAAGGGTGAGGCAGTGCCGCAGTGTCATCACCGTTGGGATGCAGCCCAGCAGGCACCACTGGCATATAGGGCGTCAAAACACTGATATCACGTTTATGAGCAATTCCGGCGTGCTGATAAACCTGATCTAATAATTGACGAAGGCTCATAGTGACTGACCCTCAGTGTGGAAAAATGTATTTTTTGGCGCAGCAATTGATAACAAACTGGGAGCGAGTTCTGCAGTTGACGTTCGAGCACTGCGGCCGCGAATCACAAAACCGCTGTAAGGTGTACGACACGGTGGATAGAAATCTAAATCGGCGCGCATCAATGCGTGCTCTTGATCGCGCAACACATTACTCCCAATTCGCTGCCAATGAAGACGCGAGAACAGGCTTTCATTTTGTAACTGCACATTGGCTAAAAATAAATTGCAGCCGAGCGCATGAGCACTGGATACCGCGAGCTTTATCAAGCTCGCACCGAGCTGGCCTTGGCGTCTAAACTTCTTATCTACCGCAAGGCGCGAGCCATACCAAACTCCTTGGGCCTCTTGGTGAATTCTCACCGTGGCCACAACCTCTTCGTGCCAACCGCAAAGGCTGCCCAACGCGACTAAAGTAATCGCCCTCTGTTTGGTGTTTACGTGGTCGAGCACATCGAGATCGTCGGACTCAAACAGCTGCTGTTCTTCGCAAAACACGCGCCGTCGAAGCGCCTGCGCCTCAGAAATCTCCCACGCGAGACTCGCCCATTTGATCGTATAACCGCTGTACGGCAACGCGTGCAATGCACGCAGGCTATCAACTGAATGCGTCGTGGTCGACTTACTAAGAAGGCTTTCCATGATGAATCCCTCAGTGCTCATACTTAGACAAGGTAGAACACGCACCGCAGCGCCCACAGCCCGCTTTAATATCTGCTGAGCGCAAACCGGCGCGAGCTAATTGCGAGGCAACACCCTGCAATACCGACTCCATAAATTCCGCCGATGGGGTGGGATGATCCTCCAGTGGCGTGCCGCGAATGGGTACAAAAGGCACCACAAACGGGTACACCCCCAAGTCAATTAACTGCTCACAGCAATCTAAAATTGCCTGCTCGCTGTCGCCAAGCCCTGCCAAAATATAGGTGCTTACCTGTCCTCGTCCGAATACCTCTACCGCGTCGGCAAAGGCTTGCATATAAACCTCTAGCGTTAGCTCGGCCTTGCCGGGCATCAGCTCATCTCTCAGCGCTGGCGTCACCACCTCTAAGTGCATGCCTAGAGCATCAATGCCCGCGTCTTTCATTCGCTGATACCAAATTGGATCGCGAGGGGGTTCACACTGACCTTGGATTGGCAGCGCCACTGCCGCTTTGACGGCGCGCGCACTGTCACAGAGAACCGCCGCACCCCGGTCCGCTGTCGCCGGAGTGCCGGTGGTCATAACCATGTGCTGAATACCATCAAGCTCGACCGCCGCCTTAGCAACTTCTGCCAACTGCTCTGGCGTTTTGTGGGCGATCGTTCGACCAGCTCTCAGCGACTGACCAATTGAGCAAAACTTGCAGGCCTTACGACGGCTTTCGTAACGAATACACGTTTGCAATACCGTCGTCGCAAGCACGTCACGACTGTGTAAGGTAGCAATTTGGGAATAGGGAACACCGTCCGCAGTGCACAGATCGTAAAAGCGCGGATTATTGACAAAGGTAATATCCGCCAATGGAATCCCGTCGTGATTCAAGGTACTTCTGCCGTCGTTATCACCCACGGAAAAAGACGAGTCCCAAACGGCATCACTATAAATGGGCACCATCACGGTGGTATCGGCAATCGTTACCGCCTGATGATCGCTTGGTCCCGCGCCGCCTTTGCGACGAAGCACGCTGCCCTGCCCACCGGCAAGTCGCAAACCTTGGGTTTGCAGTTCAGTTATGAGCCGCTGTGACGCGCTGACGATTTGCTGCGTTGATTTCGCCTTCATCGCTGACTTCTCCTGTGGCACTTAAGGTAGTGGCGTTTGAATTAACGCCGGACTGGGGAACCGGCTGCTCGGCAAACATAGGCCGGCTATAGCTGCTGGCGTGATCATTAATTGTCAAACTGAGCATCTCTGGTCGAGCATAGTGACCCACAGAATCCATCATCCGTTTGCGCTTGGTGATTAACCTCATATCCAAATCAGCAATAACAAGGCCTTCACCTTCCAATAACGGCGTCGCTAAATGCACGCCCTCAGGCGAAACAATAGCGGTGTTACATCCGCCGCGAAGCCCGCGCTGTAGTTTAGGGTCGGAAGTAATAGATTGAACCTGGGCGTCAGTTAACCAGCCGGTAGAATTCACCACAAAGCAGCCCGCCTCCAAGGCGTGGTGCCGAATAGTGGCCTCAATCTGGTCGGCGAATATGGGGCCAACCAAGGAGCCAGGAAATTGACTGCAATGAATTTCCTCGTGCTGTGTCATTAGCGCGTAACGCGCTAAGGGATTGTAATGTTCCCAACACGCCAAGGCGCCAACTCGGCCGACACGGGTTTCCGCTACTTTTAAACCGGCCGCATCGCCCTGCCCCCAAATCATGCGCTCGTGAAACGTAGGGGTTAACTTGCGACGTTTTAGTAAAAGCTCACCATCTGCATCGAAAATCAGCTGCGTGTTGTACAGACTGCCGTTGTCTCGCTCATTAACACCGAGCACCACCACCATCTCTCTCGCACGGGCGCGTTCTGCGATAGCATTGGTAATTGGCCCAGGCACAACAACGGCCTCTTCATAAAGACGAAGATGCTCAGGCCCTGACGCGACCGGTGGGTAAACAAAGGAAAAATAGGGATAGTACGGAACGAAGGTCTCTGGAAACACAATGAGTTCAACGCCCTTGACGGCCGCTTTGTCGATGGTGTCGAGGACTTTAGCCAGCGTACCTTCAGCGCTCTCCAAATCTGGAGAGAGCTGAACAGCAGCGGCGCGAATCGTTTTGTTCTGCGCCATGATATAAATTCCTTACACAGTCCAAGTATCAATAATCACCGCGTTATCACGGATGTGAAGGAGCTTCAGGTCGAGAACATCAAGAGGATTAATCGGGCGAATGCCCTCAATCAGCGAAGGCTCGCCATGCCCATAAAGCGCTTGCAAGGCAAATCGGCACGCGAATACTTTGCCGCCTTCGGCCATGAATTTACCGAGTTGATTATTAAAATTCAGATGCCCCGGAAACGCCTCATCGCCAATCGTGGGGAAACCCCGCTGAAGACCAAGAGTAACGCCGGGGCCATAGAGTAGAATTGATGTTTCAAAACCTTTACGAAGCAAGCGCGTAGCCTGCAGCATATTGACGAAACCGATGGACCCCTCGAACGCGACAGTGTGAAAGGTAACCAAGGCTTTTTGACCAGCCTCAGCTTTAACGTCTTCAAATACTTTTTCCTCGTAGTCCACAAAATAATCACCGGCCTTGTGCATTGCTTGAGTTACTTTTGGCATGACTGAATCTCTCCATAAATTGATTCTTAAAAAGAATGATCACCGGCGGACCGCCTAATGATGCAATTAAGACATAGCAATCAAGGTGCCAATCAATTTCTAACTTAATGCGATCAATATGCAATCAACTCCAAACCACTAAATCAAAATCACGGTAAATTATTTTTTTAAAGTCCTCATGAAGAAATTAAAAATTGTCGCGCGAAGCAGTAATTGCACTATCCATGTGCCATTTTTTGGTAAATGCGCGCTTAGAGCGCACCGCAAATTTGCCGATTACGCGCAATGCAATCAATTTTAAAACCTGATACGATCAATTTAAATATCAGCTTTGGTGCGCTAGGCAGGATTCACATGAATTTGACAGAACTTCAACGCTGGGCCAAAACCCTAACAAAAGAAACGGGACGCCCCGCCTACTTACTCATTGCCGATCTAATCGCAGAAGATGTGGAATCTGGACGCCTACAGGCAAGAGATCGACTCCCCACCTTACGAGACCTAGCCGCAGCCGTAGACATAAACTACACCACCGCCGCCCGCGCCTATAACGAGGCTAAACGTCGCGGACTTATCGAGTCACACCCTGGCTCTGGTAGCTTTGTTAAGGGCAAGACGGTATCCCTCGGCCCCGCCAAAGGCGGCTACGAGATGACAATGAACTTGCTGATCGAACCTGCCATTCCCACACTTATTGAGCAAGTTCGTGACAGTGCCATTGCAGTGCTTGCACAGCATGACCTTTACTCGCTGCTTCGCTACCAATCTTTTGGCGGCGGGCAGCGCGAACGAGAAACCGCATTAATGTGGCTAGATCGCCGCCTAGGGAATGCGCGCCTAGAAAACGTACTCATCTGCCCCGGCATTCACAGCGCGCTTGTAGGTCTAATGACGCAGCTAGTATCACCCGGCCAATTGGTGTGTGTAGAAAGTCTTATCTACCCCGGCATGAAAGCAATTGCCGCGCAGCTCGGGCTCACCCTCCACTCCCTTGAAAGAGATATGCACGGCCCGCTGCCCAAAGCGTTTGAGGACGTATGCAAAGAAGGCCGTGTGGCCGTCTTGTATTTAAATCCGACCATTCACAACCCGACCACCACCACCATTCCGCTAAGTCGACGCCAAGGCTTAGCTGACATCGCACTGCGTTATAGCATTCCTATTATTGAAGATGACGCTTACACCATGCTGTGCGACGATCCGGTAACACCCTTTGCAGACCTAGCCCCAGAGTTAACCTATTACATCACCGGCACCGCAAAATGTTTTGGCCCCGGATTGCGCTCAGCGTTTTTACACGCCCCCGGCAAACGGCAAACACAACGCATTTCCGGTGCGATGCGCGCGCTTTCAGTCATGTCCTCGCCGCTAACCGACGCCTTGGTCAGTACGTGGATTGCAGATGGCACCGCAGACGCCATGCTAAAAGCAGTGCGCACCGAAGGCAGCGCTCGCCTAAAACTAGCCGAACACTATTTAGGAAGGAATCATATTTCGGGGGCCGCGGGAGCTTTCCACCTGTGGCTTAAATTACCCAAGGCATCCAATTGGAATCCGTCAGAACTCGCGGTTCACCTGCGCTCACTCGGTGTTAGCGCAGTTGCTAGTGCCGCTTTTAGTACCGACAATAATCCCCCCGACGCACTGCGTATCTGCTATGGCGGACCTATCAGCCGAGACAACTGGGAGGAAGGCTTGCAACAGTTGGCAGATGTAATCGAACAACCGGCATTTTTACTTTCTAACACTCACTGATATTAGCTATCGACCAAGCGATTAAAGAAACGCGCCACAATAATAAGCGGAGTCTTTGATACATAATGAAGCTGTACGAAAAGCTGGCCATGGAAATCGCCAATATGATTGAAAGTGGCGTACTAAAATCTGATGAGCGCATCCCGTCTGTTCGCCACATCAGTAAAACCTATAAGGCCAGCGTGTCTACGATATATCAAGCGTATTTCTTACTTGAAAATCGCGGTCTAATCTATTCTAAACCTAGATCTGGCTTCTTTGTCTGCACACAGCCAGACAACAGCCTACCAGTCAAAAATCAGGCGATGCTTGTACCGAAGACAAGCGCAATTGAGGTCAGTGATTTAGTGTTCTCAGTACTAAAATCACTTCGCGACCCCAGGATTTTTCCGCTTGGCTCAGCGTTCCCGAGCCCAGAATTTTTCCCTATGAATAGATTATCTAAGTCCCTCGCAAAGGCGACCAAAGATATCGACATGAACGATGTCATTGCACATCTGCCGCAGGGGAATCTCGCACTGCGACGCCAAATTATTCAACGTTACGCCGCAAATCAGATCCAAATCCCCCTTGAGGAAGTGATCATTACCGACGGCGCTCTTGAGGCTTTAAATCTTTGCCTGCAAGCAGTAACAAAACCGGGAGATCTCATCGCCATTGAATCTCCAGCGTTTTATGCCTGTCTTCAAGCGGTAGAGAGACTACAACTAAATGCGGTAGAAATACCCTGCACCGAGGACGGAATTGATCTAGCATTTTTGTCCGCCGCCCTCAAAGAGCACCCGATAAAAGCATGCTGGTTTATGACGAACTTCCAAAACCCGAGTGGTATCAGCACATCTGACAACAAAACACAGACGCTCGTTGAAATGTTAACTGAGCACCAGATACCACTGATAGAAGATGATGTTTACGGGGAGCTCTATTACAACGATCAGCAGCCAAAACCAGCTAAAGCCTTCGATCGCGAAGGCTGGGTAATGCACTGCAAGTCATTTTCAAAAAGTCTCGCACCGGGCTACCGAGTAGGCTGGGCTGCCGCAGGGCGATTCCACGAACAGGTAGAACGACTTAAATTAATGACGACGCTATCGACATCGATGCCTGCGCAAGTCGCAATCGCAGACTATTTGCAATTCGGTGGCTACGAAAGACACTTGCGAAAACTGCGGATCACTCTGCAACAGCAATATGATCTCATGCGTGCAGCGGTAGTTACATACTTCCCCGCCGGCACCTTAATCACGCCAATTTCAGGCGGCTATTTCCTGTGGCTGGAGTTGCCAAAATCTGTAAACTCGCTAGATCTTCTTAATTCAGCGTTAAGCAGAAATATCAGTATTGCCCCCGGCCCCATTTTCTCAGCCAACAAACAGTATCGAAACTACATACGACTAAACTTCGCTTGCAGCCCGTGGACGCCCGACATGGACAAGGCCGTAAGGAAACTCGGTAGTTTGGTATATGAGCAAATCTGATATGGTCTTTTTATGGCTAACTGCGCCTGCTTTTGCAAACCCAAATCAGCTAGAGTGCTTTATTGTCGAGCAAGACAAATTGGCCAGATAACCACCAAACGCTGAACAATCAGCGGAGTAGACATCATGGAACAGGCAGAAAAAAGTACCACGTCGAATCACGCTAAGAAGCCCTTCGGCTTTTTTGACGCTATCTCACAAGCTTTCTCACTCATTTTTGCGCTGCAAAATCATTCCGGCCGGAAAAAACTACTAGACCTTGCCGAATCAAACCCCAAGCCATTAATTTTGTCCGGGGTTTTTGCCGCCATTATCTTCTTTCTTTTTTGCTTTATCAGTTCGCAAATCGTAATTCGCGTACTAATTCACTAGCGCTAACGGTAAGCTTAAAATGCTTTGCCGCCGCGCTTGAGCATCATGTTCCGACCAAGCTCAATGAATGAAGCTAACTACCAAGCGAAGGACAAAGACGCAAAGACTTTACGCCCCGATTTTTGACGCGCGTTATACGAGCCGGGGAAGAACACCGTATCTAATACTTGATTCAACACTTTCTCATCAGTCAAATTGCTGCCGCCTAAGGTTAGCGCCCAGCGCTGATCCCACGCACCAATGCTAATGCGCGCTGATATTTGCGAGAAGCCTTCCAGATAACTATTGGGATCTAAATCACCGTCGGTAAATTGATTGCCCTGATATAAATAATCCACGCTAGCTCGCATCGCTAAGCCAAAGACTGGCAGCGTCAACGTGGGTGTAAAACTGGCGCTTTGTTCCGGCGCGAAAGCAATGCGCTTACCGCTCAAATCCTGATTAGAATTTAAGCCACTGGTCACTGGTGCCGGCGCATTTGGGTAGCTGTCATACTTGGCATCAAGCAGCCCCAAAGAACCCGCAATGGTCAGTGGCTCAAAGGGGGTTAGCCACACGAAGTCCATTTCTAAGCCGCGAGAAATGGCCGACGCCGCATTAGTCACGTCAAAGAAGGCGCCATTAAATGCCAGCACCTGCAAATTATCAAACTGGGTTTGGTAAACCGCCGCATTTAAACGCAGGGTATTGTCGAAGAACTCGCCTTTAAAACCGGCTTCTATTGTCGCCGCTTCCTCGGGATCGAAGCCCAGGTCTTCACCGCCAAACGAGGAGGCATTGAAGCCACCGCTTTTATAGCCTCTGGAATAGGTCAAAAAGACATTGCTGTCACTATTCAAATAATATTGAAACGATAGCTTTGGCGATACATCGGTTTCCTTACGACTGAGTCCACGCTCGTCGTAATCCTCTGCGCTCAGCGCCAACTCCATCAAACAGGGTGTCCCCAAGGCAGCAGTTTGGCAAAAACCCGCGCCACTGGCGTCCGCTACTTTTTGCTCGCGGCTAAAACGTATACCTGGCGTAATAATAAACTGATCAGTTAAAGCCCAGGTCATTTGCGCAAAAATAGCCTGTGCATCAACGTTCAATAGATAATCTAGTTGCAGATAATCGTCACCAATGGCGGCGCCGGTAATGTCGCTAATCAAGCCAATACCAGCCAGATTTAAGCCGCCCAACAAACCACCGCTCGATACACTCGTTTGACCTGACACCAACTGCAGGGCGTCGTCGGTTAACAAATAGGCACCAAAGTCACTGCCAGCGGTAATCTGCGTTTGCTGGCTAAAGCGGGAGTCAAAGAAGTAGGCGCCAACAACAAATTCAACACCAGAACCAATACCAAACAAATTGTCTGCTGTTCCACTAAAACGCAACTCGGCAGATTGCTGCTCGTAGTCGGACACAACTTCTAAAGCTGCAAGATCCGCCGGTGAGGTGTCTAAATCCACTAAACTATCAATGGTTAGTGAGGTATCTGCTAAAACCAACACCATATTGAGGTTATTCAAGGCGCCGACAGGGCCAATATCCCAATCTGTTTTCATACTAAGGGTGTCAGAGGTCTTATCTAAAAATCCGTCTTGATCATAGGAGCTAGTAAAATTATAGGGATCGTCTTCAATATTGGGATCATAGTTTCTAAGAAAATCACTGCTACCTTCATCTAAATTCATCAACTGAAGGCCCCAGTAATTTGCCGAGGTTTCCGACGTAACAGCCATTAACTCTACGGAGACATTTTCCGAAGGTAGAAATAACAATTTGATTCGCTGCGCGTTCTGCTCGTGTTCGTCATCTTGACGATTCAAAAACTGATTGTGCAACTGCCCGTCGCGGCTTATGTCCTGAGCAGCAACACGAACACCAAACCAGTCGGTGACCATACCGCCAACACCGCCTTCATAACTGACTTCGTCGGGGTCGGTCTTATTAACGCGAAAATCGGCTGAAAATTCTTCCGTCGGGCCTTTTGTAGTGACGTTAAATACACCCGCGATGGTGTTTTTACCAAACAGCGTGCCCTGCGGGCCGCGCAAGACCTCTACCCTCGCGATATCGAACATCGCTTCGTTGTAGTATGAGGGACGATTGAAAAACACCTCGTCTTGCACAAAACCAACCGAGCTATCAAACGCGGAGTTCAGCGGGTTGGAACCAAAGCCGCGGATATTAATTTGCGCCAAGGCGGGGTCGGTGTCTGATGAGAACCGCACATTGGGAATATACGGCGCAATGTCTTGCAGGCCGGTTGCGCCAACTTCGCGCATAAAATCACCGCTGACAGCCGTTAGCGAAATGGGTACATCTTGTGAAGACTGCTCCACTTTTTGGGCGCTGACCACCACCTCTTCCAACATACGGCGCCCGGAAGACTCGGCATTTTGGCCGGACACAGCATCTGCGGCCAAGCTTGTTTGCGCCACACAACTCGCTAAACCGAGGGCACACCAACGCACCGTATTAACCGTCAACATCGTTATTAGCCTTTATTTATTATTATGTATCGCCAGCGCTGCGAGGCGCCAACTTTGTCAATTATGTTTACATTATTAACGTGTCGGCAAGCTGCCGTCAAGTGCTCACCACTCAGTTAGAGCGCGGTGTTAAACAAACAAATTCCGCTGGACAATCACCGGCCCATAATGTCAACATAATTGACAATTAAATAAGGAGAGTCGCGCCGTGATCGACCTGCATACCGTTCCCACGCCCAATGGCCATAAAATTTCTATCGCGCTCGAAGAGTTAGGTCTTGAATACAATGTGATTCCCTACGACATCAGTGTAGGAGATCAATTTAAGCCTGAGTTGCTCGCGCTGAATCCCAACAACAAACTGCCGGTGCTAGTAGACCACGACCCCATATCTGGCAGTGACGAGCCCATGGTGATCTTTGAAACTGGCACAATACTGATCTATCTGGCCGAAAAGACCGGCAAGTTGATGGCGAAGGACCCGGTCACGCGCTTTCAGCAATTGCAGTGGCTGATGTTCCAGGTGGCGGGCGTTGGCCCTCTACAAGGTCAAGCCCACCACTTTATTCGCTACGCCCGTGTTCAGCAGGATTACGCCCGCGAACGCTATGTTAATGAAAGCCTGCGCCAATGCCGCGTACTGGAAGGTCAGCTTCAAAACCAGGACTATCTGGCTGGCGATTATTCGATTGCCGATATTGCCTGCTGGCCGTGGCTGCGCGCCCTGCCCTTGATCGATATTCATTTAGACAAAGACTTTCCCCGACTGCACGACTGGTTTACACGCATAGAGCAGCGCCCTGCGGTAGAGCGCGGTAAAGATTTAATCCACGGCTGGGTTTATAAGCTGCCGCCGAATTTCAAAATGGAATTAGATGAAAAGACGTGGTCTTATTCCTTTGGCGAAGAACAATATCGCCAACGCTAATGACATTGTTACGGAGGAGCTCCCATGCAGGACTTATTTTCTATTGCTGGCAAAACGGCATTGGTGACCGGCGGTTCCCGCGGTATTGGCGCGATGATCGCCGAGGGTTTCCTTCGCGCTGGCGCCAAGGTCTATATCACCTCACGCAAAGCTAAGGAACTGGAAACCACTCGCGCACGACTTGCCGAGCTGGGCGAGTGTATCGCGATCCCCTCTGATTTATCGCAACTCGACGGCATCAGCAAGCTGGCGAAAGAGATCAGTGCAAGGGAGACCAAGCTCGACATTCTCATCAATAACGCTGGCGCAACATGGGGCGCACCCATCGACGAATTCCCAGAGAGTGGCTGGGACAAAGTGATGGACCTCAACGTTAAATCGGTGTTTTTCCTGACTCAAAAATTACTGCCTTTGCTGCGCGCCAGCGCAAGCAAAGACGAACCCGCCCGCATTGTAAATTTGGCGTCTGTTTACGCCCTGCGCTATTCACAGCAGCCTACTTTTTCTTACTCGGCCAGCAAAGCAGCCGTGGTTCAGCTCACGCAACAATTAGCCGCTAGTTTGGTAAAAGACCATATCAATGTGAATGCCATCGCGCCGGGTTTATTCCCCAGCAATATGACTGCGTATTTGATGGAAGACGAAGAGGCCTTGAATAAGAACATCCCCATGAACCGCATGGGCAAGCTGGAAGATGCCGCCGGCACCGTGATTTATTTGTGCTCCAGAGCCTCGTCTTATATGACCGGCGGGCTTCTGGTAATAGACGGCGGCTCAGTTATTAGCGCTGGCTAAACCGCCGCAAATTAAAAATAAGATTAAGAGTCGGCTATGAATAAACCCCTCAACAATATTCGTGTTTTAGATTTAACCCACATGCTGTCTGGCCCCTTTTGCACAATGACGCTGGCAGACTTAGGTGCAGATTTAATTAAAGTCGAACCGATTGGCGGAGAAGGCACACGTAAATTGCTTGCCAGCGATCCCAAAAATTCGATCGATGGCATGGGTGCGTATTTCATTACCTTAAACCGCAATAAACGCAGCATCGCGATCGACTTAAAAAGCGAAGACGGTCTGCGCATTTTTTATGATTTGGTTAAAACGGCAGATGTTGTTATTAATAATTATGCCGCAGGCGTACCCGCTAAACTCAAAATTGATTACGCGCATTTATCTGTAGTCAACCCCCGCATCATCACCTGCTCTATCACCGGCTTTGGGGAAAGCGGGCCGGGTGCAAACCGCCCCGCTTTTGACCAGGTCGCTCAGGCCTACGGCGGCGGCATGTCGATTACCGGCACCGATGCCAGCCAGCCTATGCGCGCGGGTATTCCCATCGGCGATTTAGGCGGCGGCATGTTCGGCATTATGGGAGTGATGAGTGCCATCATCGAACGGTATAGCTCTGGCGTGGGCCAGCACGTTGATATCTCGATGTTAGACGTGCAAGTCTCGCTCTTAAATTATATGGCCACCATGCACTGTTTATCCGGCGAGAACCCCCACCCCATTGGCAACAGCCACTTTGTGCATGTTCCCTACAATAGCTATCCAACGGCTGATGGGCATATTGTGATTTGCGTGCTTACCGACAATTTTTGGCAAAATCTAAAAGCCTTGGTGAACTGCGCGGAATTAGATAAACCCGAATACGACGGCCAACCCGGCCGACTAGCCGACAAGAATTTTATTGATAAAACGTTAGCCGATATTTTCCGACTCGACACCAGCGCAAACTGGTTAACAAAATTAAATGCGGCGCGCATTCCGGTGGCGCCAGTCAATAATTTTGCCCAGGCCTTAAGCGACCCGCAGATACAGCATCGCAATATGCTGGTTGAGTTAAAACACCCGGCAGGCAAAAGTACAAAAGGCCCCGGCAACCCCATCAAGCTCTCGCGAAGCAGTGAAGAGTCCTTCTCGGCGGCACCGCTACTCGGGCAAAATACCGACGAGATCATGGCAGAATTAGCGAATTACAGCGCTGCGGATACCGCTAGCCTGAAGGCCGCTGGTATCATTGCCTGATAACTCGCCTCACAAATAGAAGCATACGGACTCTCCCATGGCAGAAAAAATCATCATCAATGACGTTGGCCCCCGCGATGGTTTGCAAAACCAAGCCGTCATTCTTGAGCCCCAGCAGCGTGTTGCACTGATTCATACCCTCATCGCCGCGGGTGTAAAACATATTGAAGTGGGTTCTTTCGTGTCCCCCGCCGCCGTGCCCGCCATGAGCGGTACCGCGGACGTCATTGCCGCTTTGCCTAAAGGAGATTTTCACTTCTCAGCATTGATTCCAAACCTAAAGGGTTATGAGTTAGCAAAAGCCTCGGGTATCGATACGGTTAGCCTTGTGATTGCTGCCAGCAATACCATGAACGAAAAGAATATCCGCATGAGCAATAGTCAGGTCATGAGCTTTGCAAAAGACGTGCTGGGCAGAAGTCATACCGATGAGTTAATTACCCTCGCCTGCATTGCCACGGCGTGGGAGTGCCCGTTTGAAGGCCTAATACCTGAAAATACCGTCATCGACTTATGCGCCGAGTTGTTCGCAGCTGGCGCACCGGAAGTCGTGCTCGCCGACACCATTGGCGCCGCCTCACCGGGACAGGTGAGGTCTCTTATGACGAAACTGGTGAGTGAGTTCGGCGCGCACCGTCTGTCCTGCCATTTTCACGACACCCGCGCCATGGGTGTTGCCAATGTGTACGCGGCGGTGGAATGCGGCATTCGCAAGTTCGACTCATCGATCGGCGGCTTAGGCGGCTGTCCTTTCGCACCGGGAGCCTCCGGCAATGTTGCCACCGAGGACGTGGTGTTAATGCTCAATCAAATGGGCTTCGACACCGGTATCGATTTAGGCAAGCTCATTACAGCCGCAGATTTAGTAGCCGAACAAACTCGCACCAACACCAGCGCCAACTCCGCAAAATGGATTAAGCGCCAAATTGAGAAAGGGCTTTTATAGCAACAGGAAAACGAACAAAACCAGTAAAAAAGGCGAGAACAGTTTATCTATTCATCGCTGACCCTAGCACTACTTATGCGCTTCCTCAGGAAGATACGGCCCTGGTAACAAACCTTGATTAGGCGCATTTATAGCCATCGCATTCGGATCTGACGACAAGGCTAAGGGTTGATCTGAAATGGAGCCTGCAATCTGCTGAACAATTGCGCTAGCTTATAAAAATAGTTAAAACTGGGGAGGTAATCAGTAAACAAATCCATTTTTTATAGAGAAGGCTGATCTTGGCGGTGCTCTAAAGAGCGAGTTAATACCGCTACCAATCAAATCCAAACAGCCTATTAATGGAGCTATTGCGTCGCATAAGGTACGCAAAATAAGAGTGCGAAATCGTAGGAACCGAACCTGCCTTGGAATAAATACTAATCGCCTTCCCTAAAGTCCACACTTGGCAGACATTCAAATCCCGGCTTAGCAAAATAATAACCCTGCATCAGTTCAACACCGGCATCCCGCAACCAGCTCATCTCTTCCCTGGTTTCAACTCCTTCCGCTATAACGGTGATATTAAGCTCGCCGAATAAATTCAAACAATTTTTAACGATGAGTTGCCTTGCGAGCTTTTTATCAATTTCACGAATAAGCCCCATATCCAACTTTACAAGATTGGTTTGGAAATCAGCGAGCAACCCCAAACCAGCGTAACCTGCTCCAAAATCGTCGAGCGCCGTGATGAAGTTTTTAGACATATAATATTCAACAATCTTCTTGAGGTGCTCAATATCTTCGATTTTTTCACTTTCAGTAAATTCAAAGATGATCTTCTCAACAGGGAATGAATATTTTTCAGCCGCTGCTAGGGCAGTACGAATACAACGCTCTGGTTTATATATCGCGTTAGGAAGAAAATTTATACTCAGCAGACATTCAATCTTAAGCTTAGACGCTAGAGCTATCGCTTTTACTCTACACAGCTGGTCAAATAAATAGCGATTATCATCATTCAAATTAGACATCACCGAAAACGCTGACTCGTTATTTAGTCCGCGGACTAGAGCTTCATATGCGAACACTTCTTTTGTTCTACAGTTCACGATTGGTTGAAACGCCATAGTAAAATCAAAATCAAGCTTTCCATTATCCGCACAATTTTCACAGGAAAACCTATCGTAAACCATTACGTCTTTATCGCTATTCTCGCCCATGCAGCCCCCTCACCGATTCATGCCAATAGCGCTAACAAAATTTACCCCAACTCTATTGACCCGAAATAAATAGCGCAAGTATCCATATTTAAGCAAGGCATACGCAAAAAACAAGGTATCCAGATTTTGGCCCAGCTCGCCAGCGCACAAACGCCGCAGAATAGATTAAGCACCAAATAGAGCAAGGTCATTAGCGGATAATCATAGCAACACAAAGACCAATAATGCACAGGGATGCTATGTACCTGCGCCAAGCCAACATCCCATTTAGCACTCATAGCACCATAGTTGGAATAAGATTCATCCCCCCCAATTTCATCATGGAGATTTGCTGCAGCCAAGAGTACAATGAGACTCATTACTATTTGGGCGCAAAAAATTCCTGCTATGAACCTATCTCAGCTGCCCAAAGGCGGCCAAGCACCCTCGCAAAGTGACGGTGATGGGGAGCAAACTCTCAGCTTTAAGATAAATACCAGCGGGAATTAAATTAGGACTTCGGTACAGGTCGCTTAAACGGCAGCATAACCACGCGGCGTCACGAGTAAGTTAATAAAACCCTCATTGCTTGGCTCTTGCGCCAGCTCCTCAACCCAGTCACTCAAGTGCTTGGCTTGGGCGGGAATCAATCGATGTTCGATATGATCAATAATGTGGTATTGCATTCCAAAACTCTCTAGCAATTCGATCAGCTGATGGCCATCAGCTCCCGAATGGCGAATCCCGTAAGGGCAAAATTCCAGAATAATACACAGGTGCGCGCTATTGGCAGCAATAAGATTCCGCAGTCCATTTACCACAAAATACTCGGCGCCCTGAGTGTCTATTTTTAAAAAATCTATATGTTGGGTTTGAGGTTCAAGGTGTTGATCGCCGTGCACCAACCGAATAGAACGGCTATGGCGTTCACCGCCGTCCGAATAAATACGATGGTCACCAAAGTTATCAGACGACAGAAACAACTTGCCGTCTTCGTTGCGGTCACTAAGTGCTAAAGGGTGAAGCACCACTTTGTCCAACTGATTCAGGCTGACGTTTTCCTGTAACAAGGCAAAGTTCTCGACGTCCGGCTCGTAAGCTATAACTTGACCTTCTTGCCCTGCAATCGCGCTGGCCAATAAGGTGTAGTAACCGATATTGGCACCGATATCGAGAAAGACCCCACCGGGGTGAAAGTGGGTGACGACGAGATGGGTTTCGTAGGGTTCCCAGCACTGCTCATTACGCAGCTTTTCAGAAATAATGGTGTCGTTTGCGCCGTGAACATTCATTGTCAGCCGCTTACTCATCCGCTCGTTCAATCCAGCTATATTGAGTTCAACGAGCTGCGCGGCGTCATTCGCCGGAATCTGATTATTATTAGCCATTATCCCTACCCTATGTAAAATTCGGGTAGCCAGCCCAGTAGTATTGCAGGTCGGCATTCTGCCAGTTTGCATAAATTTGCGACCAACTTAACTCATCAATACGCCAGCCGTGATGCGGCTCCAAATTACTGGAGAATACCGGGGCGCCGTAGTCGCAAAAGCGGGTATCGACACTCATTCGCACAACCGAATCACTGATATTAGGTTGTGCGGCGTGCACGGTAAACGCATTGAATATAATGACGTCGCCCTGACTCACATCAGACACATGCCACGAGGTTTCGTCTGGGTAAATCTCGCACTGAACATTGCCGACACCAGGAGATTTTACGACTTCCCGCATACCGCGTTTATGCGAAGCAGGCAGTATTTTTAGGCGCCCCATCTCAGTTGAAATATCATGCAGAGCAACCCAGATACCCGCCATGGTGCTAGGGGCAACATGAGAGCGAGCATCTTGATGGGGTGGGGTTTCATAGCCTACCTTCTTTGGCGTTGATATTCGCGCCATCTTCATGGGGTATACGAATACCTCGCTGTTACTGACTGTGCGCATCAGCTGCAGAAGATGAGGATCGTGGAAGAAACCATGAAAAGATTCCAAGGCTTGGATTTTCGGATATACCTCGTCCCAAATGGCATCGGTTTCTACAAAGGCGTCGCCGGTGAGCGCGGGCAATTGCCGGGATTCATCCAGCGCGACGTGAGGCGATAAGCGAGAGAGGATGTCACTCAGCAAGGCTTCACATTTTGAGGCGGCCGCATATTGTTTGAAGTAGAGATAACCCCACTCCTGAAACCGGCTGCGAAGGATTTCCGGCGCCTCATTGGCCTCCGAAACGATAAGTGCTTGATCACTGGCCATGAAGATGGATGCCAATTAAGTAAGGGAATTTAGCGTGAAACAATCTCTTCGATTTTACGCAAGACAGAATCGGAACGCTAATATTTACCATTAAAGTTAATACAGACTAGTGATCTTACAAATCTACAGATCATAAAAATCAGTGAGGTATAATGTGCTAAAGAAATTAATTTATTGAAAGCATCTCAACGCGCCTGCGAAGACTCACCCGCGTTTACTCCGTTGCCGTTTCGCCCCCAACATGCCCCAATATTAAATTCACCAATTTTTCTAAAAGCGCCTCGGGCAAGTCGTGTCCCATTCCTGCCACCAATTCCAAGCGGGCGTTTGGAATGCGACCAGCGGTATCTCTTGCCCCCTTCAGTGGCAGCATAGGATCTTTGTCGCCGTGAATAACTAAGGTAGGCGCATTTATTTTTGACAGTATTTTCTGGCGACTGCCCGAGGCCATGATAGCGGCCATTTGTCGTGCTTTACCCGGCGGGTAATGAGCGCGCTCATAGGCAGCTTCGATACGCGCGCGCAGCTGTTGCACTGGATCGCCAAGTTCTGGACTGGAGATTAATTGCCAGGTTTTTAATGAATGGGCTATTTGCGCATCGCGATCTGGGGCGGCTTTATTCAATATATGCCAGAGTATTTTAGGTTTCATTCCCCCGTAGCTGGAACTCGACATTAATGACACCAAGGAGTTGACGCGCTCCGGATAATTTACAGCGAGCAATTGCGCGATCATACCGCCCATCGACGCGCCAACAATATGAGCGCTGGAAATACTTAAGGCATCTAGCAAGGCAACCGTATCGGCTGTCATATCATCTAAGGTGTAGGCGACCTTGAGAGGCAGTTTAAGCTGCTGGCGCAGCCGCAGGGCAATAACATTCGGAACCGCCGCGTCATTCAATTTGGTCGACAAACCAACGTCGCGATTATCAAAACGAATAACGCGATAACCGCCATCCGCCAAGCGGTGGCAGAAGGATTCCGGCCACACAATTAACTGACTTGCGTATCCCATAATGAGCAAAATGACGGGAGCATCTGGCGCGCCAATTTCTTCGTAGGCCAGTTCAATGCCTTCGCTTACTGCAATGCGGCTGCGCGTCCACTCCATACCAAAGATCCCCTAATGATGAGAGCTGTAATAACAGCCATAGCTGCCTGAAAGGCCACTAAGGATATATAACATTGCTGGCACCGCTTTTAGGGAGTTTTGCGGGCAATTTAGCGATTGTGGAGCACGTCGCTGTCGTGGTCTTTGAAGTAAATGCGAAAGGGCCAATCGCGACTTTTACCAATGTAGACATAAAAACCGTAACGATCTTCACTGTAATCTTTTACAAACTCATAGCGTGGCGGAACTGCGGCGTCGTCATCTGGCTTTAGCTCGGGCGCGGTAACCAGAATTTCCTCGATCTCCATTGCCGGCGAGTCACCTTTGCGCGGCACCGAGATCAATACTCGGTATTCCCCTGACTTTTCACCTTGCTCCACAGCCTCAACCGTCACCCCCGTTTTCTCGTCTACAAAACCAACTTCTCCTTTAATATCTCCTGTTTCAGCGGCATTCGCCGTACAGCAAGTAGCACCGAATAAAAGGCATGCGGCGATAATTCGGAGCTGATTCATTGTAATATCCTATTGATTTCAAGAGAGTTTGAGTGACGCTATGAGCGTGATGCTAACACCCATTGTCCATGACCGTTAAGTAAAACCCAGTCTATTGCACTCAGTATAGATAGCTTTGACCTGCTGTCACTAAATTGCAGCCACAAAAAAGCCGCCCGTAGGCGGCTGAATAGCGAGAGGCTAATCTATTAACTACAGAATGCCTCTCCTGCCGCTATACGCTTACCTAGCTTTGCTAAGGTTTTTGCAGAACTTCCCAGCGCCATTTCATTGTGGCGCAACCACGTGCAGTAACGCCAAAGCGGGTAATCCCTATCGATGCCAGTGCCGCCATGTAAATGCTGGGCAGCATAGCTGACGCGGTGACCGACATCGCCAGCCCAGATTTTGGCGATTTGTACTTCGTTTGTCGCGTCCAAGCCACCGTCTAAGCGACTAATTGCCTGATATGTGTTTAAGCGCAGACACTCAACATCAATGAAGCAATTTGCGGCCCGGTGACCCACTGCTTGAAAGGTAGAAATTAATACACCAAATTGTTTACGCTCGGCGGTGTAAGACGCAGACATACGCATGGCCTTGTCGCTCGCACCCAACTGATGCGCACATAATGCCACGGTGCTGCGCTCTGCTATCCACTGCATTGCCGCGCTACCGTCGCTACCCGTTGCTAATATATCGCCAGCGCCAATACGGACATTATCTAAGTGCAGCACGTATTGCGGCTCATAGCTTGTCACTTGCTGCGCGGTAAGACTTACACCCGCTGCTTTGGGGTCTAGTAATACAACGGCGATACCGTCATTGGTTCTGGCAGCCAACAGTATTCTATTGGCGATATGCGCAAACGGCACATTGGTTTTCTCGCCATTAAGGAGCAAACCATCACCGTCAGCACTGGCCGTCGTCAAATAGGGCTGTGCAGGGTCGTCGTTATAAGCTTCGCACAATGCCGCCGTAAGCATCAGCTCACCACTAGCCACCCCTGGCAACCACTGCTGCTTTTGCGCCGTGCTGCCAAACTGCTGAATGGGTAATGCAGCTGAAATCAGATGCGAAACTAAAGGCAGTGGCGCAATGGTACGTCCCGCTTCTTCCACTAATAACCCCAGCTCGAAAAAGCCAAAGCCCATGCCGCCGTATTCTTCACTGACGGCCACGCCGAGCAAGCCGGCTTCGGCAAGTTTTTGCCACAGCTCACGATCAAAGCGCTCTGCTTTATAGTCGTCGTACTGACTTAATTTCTCAGCACTTACATTCTCACTCAATATCTGGCGCGCCAAATTCTGTACGTCGCGCTGCTGCTCAGAAAATCCGAAATCCATGATCTAATCCTCAATATCGTAATTCGCAGAATTAACGCGATGCACGCGGCATCCAAAGGCCTGCTGCAGAAATAATGTCGCGCTGTATTTCATTGGTACCACCACCAAAGGTGATGATCGAGGCGGTGCGATACAAACGCTCTATTCGCGATGCAATCGGATTCGCGCCGTCGGTTCTGCGACTGATTAGAGAGGCTTCACCAATCACCTCGCCCAAGAGACGATACACTTCGATGAAAAATTCCGAGCCATATACTTTGGCTGCCGAGGCATCTGCCATTTCAAGATTGCCTTCGGTCATCGCCCAAGCTTGCTTGTAACAAACCAGTTTTAAGGCCTCTACACCCGCCCGCACCTTGGCAAGATTGATTTGCACCCAGGGCTCGTCAATAAGCTTACCGCCAGTGGGCAAATCCAATTGCTGAGCCCAACGCACGATATTGTTGAACATTTCTGCGGTTGGACCAAAGTTAACCAAACTCAAACGCTCACGGTTTAACTGACTGGTAATGAGCTTCCAACCACCGTGCAACTCGCCAACCATGGCGTCGTCAGCTACTCGAATATTGTCATAGAAGGTCGCATTGGTTCTCACTTCACCTAGAGTGTGAACGGCGCTGCAGCTCCAGCCCGGATCGCTGGTCGGCACCATAAACATGGAAATGCCTTTATGGGGTTTGGCTGCATCTGGGTCAGTGCGGCATGCCAACCACACGTAGTCACAAAAATGTGCGAGGCTTGTCCACATTTTCTGGCCGTTGATGAGCCAACCGTCGCCGTCTTTCACCGCGGTAGTTTTAAGGCTCGCGAGGTCGGTGCCTGCGCCCGGCTCTGAATAACCAATCGCAATAAGACACTCACCCGCTAAGATCTTGGGCACAATTTCGCGCTTCTGACGCTCATTACCATGTTCAGCCAGCTGGGGCCCAACAGATTCCGTGGTGAGAAAGGGAAACGGATAGCCCGCCCGCATCACTTCTTCAACAAAAATGAACTGCTCGATAGGGCTCATTCCGCGGCCACCTAGCTCTTTAGGCCAGCCCACCCCTATCCAACCGTCTTTACCCATCTTTTTGAGTGCTTCTCGCCACAGCGGTCCGCCACCCTCGCCCATTGCTTCATCACACTCAGCTTTTAAGTCTGGGGTCATCAAATTTTCAAAATAGGCCCGCAACTCTTTGCGCAAGGCGTCTTGCGCTGCGGTAAACTCAACTTTCATTTCCGTCCCCTACTATTGACCGTTTATCTTTACAGGCCAATCATAGGCCTTGGCCCAGTTACCACAATTGCAAATTCACTCACCCCAGTGACAATTGCAGTCAGGTGATTAGCAAGCCGTAATCAGCCATTCAGACGATAGCGCCAAGTCACTGATCTTGCGATGATTTGCCTGTTAATATGAGACAGATTCGCAGGCCTAACTAACCCCTACTTGCGGCATCACCCGTCCATTCGGTGGAGACTTAAAATGACCAACAAACCCGTGCAGGCCGCCATAGAGGGCTGGTTCACACTCGACACGGATACCCCACATCTTATTGGCGCTTGCTGCGATAAATGCGGGACTTACTACTTTCCTAAAACGCTGAGCTTTTGTAAAAACCCCGCGTGCGACAGCACCACATTCAATGAAGTGGAGCTTAGCCGTACGGGCAAAATTTGGTCTTACACCAATGCTTGCTACAAGCCACCGGAGCCGTTTGTTGCCGAAGAGCCCTTTGTTCCGTATGCCATCGCGGCGGTGGAATTAGAGGAAGAGAAAATGATCATTCTCGGGCAAGTAGTCAAAGGCGTAGATGTTGATCAAATGAAAGTCGGACAGACCGCAGAACTGGTGCTCGAAACCCTGCACGAAGATGACGACGCCATCAAAGTCACCTGGAAATGGCAGCCACAGCGCTAAACACCGCCCAAGGAGAAGTAGTAATGAGTCAAGATATTGCAGTATTGGGCGTCGGCATGCACCCCTGGGGTAAATGGGGACGCAATTTTAGCGAGTACGGCGTTTACGCCGCGCGTGAAGCACTAAAAGACGCCGGCATACCCTGGCAAGACGTTCAGTTTGTATCGGGCGCTGCGACCATGCGCTGCGGCTACCCCGGTTACGTGGCGGGCGCCACCATCGCCCAAGCTTTAGGCTGGCAAGGCGCTCAGGTGAATACCTCGTATGCCGCCTGCGCCTCCGGTTCACAAGCATTGGCGGCTGCGCGAGCAAAGATTCTCGCCGGCGAATGTGAGGTTGCTTTAGTGGTTGGCGCCGACACCACGCCAAAGGGCTTTTTGGCACCGGCCAAGGGCTATCGCCCTGAAGATCCAGATTGGCTGCGCTTCTATTTAGGCATCACCAACCCAAGTTATTTTGCTCTATACGCCCGTCGTCGCATGGACTTATACGGCGACACCGAGGAAGACTTTGGACTGGTAAAAATTAAAAATAGCGAAAACGGTTTCACCAACCCCAATGCGCGCTATAAAAAGAAATTCACCATGGAAGAGATTAAAAACTCCGCCATGGTCGCCGACCCGCTGCGCTTGCTACAAATTTGCGCAACCTCTGATGGCGGCGCGGCAATGATTGTATCTAGCATGGAATACGCAAAGCGCATCGGTAAAGCCAACGCAGTTAAAGTTGCCGCGGTGTCTACCGTCACACCAAGTTTTGCCAGTGCCGTGGTTGAAATGCCCGACATTGCCACCGATTCAGCCGCCGCTGCTGGTGTTGAAGCTCACAGCTTCCGCGCGGCACTGCCGAAAAAGGCCTACGAACAAGCCGGCATTGGGCCGGAAGATGTCAGCCTGGCGGAGGTGTACGACTTGTCGTCGGCGCTGGAGCTAGATTGGTACGAAGACCTGATGCTGTGCCCGCGCGGCGAAGCGGCTCAGTTAGTTCGCGAAGGCGCCACCAAACTGGGTGGACGCCTACCGGTAAATACATCTGGCGGCTTAGCCTGCTTTGGTGAAGCTGTACCGGCGCAGGCAATAGCACAGGTGTGCGAGTTAACGTGGCAGCTGCGCGGTCAAGCGGGCGAGCGGCAGATAGCCAACCCCAAAGTTGGTATTACCGCCAACCAGGGCTTATTTGGACATGGCTCTTCTGTGATCCTCAAGAAATAGCGCCGGAAAGAATGACACTGACGTAACGCCAAAACTGCATTTGCTCACCCCCCTACATCGTCGTACTCGGCCACGACCGAGTATCCAGGTGAGCGAAGCAAATGCCTTTAGCGTCAGACGTCTGACTACTTATGTCCGTCAAATCTAATCGTTTTTTACGAGTACAGGACGGCTCATAGCCCTCTCATCTGGATCCCCGATCGGGGTCGGGGATGACGAAGCTTTGAGGGGCCGGGGATGACCACCGCCATTCGCTCTAGAATGGCCGGTGCACCTCATATGATCCGGCGGAGTAGTAGCAAGTTGTACAGCGCCTTCCAAGCTATTAATTGTTAGTATGGGGTTGATGCTCATCAGCCCCTCTTTTCTATGTGCACACTCACACAGATCTCGGCGGCTCAAACCTTACTATAGGAGCACAGCCTAATGACAAACCTACTGACTATACTAGCGATTCTCTTTATCGCACTGATCGTGTTAGTGCCCCTAATAGAGAAATTCGCCCCACGTCCCTCGCCTGAACAACAGGCTAATATTAGACGCTGGATTTTGCCTCTCGTCGGCATATCCTTAGTTCTGGCACTGTTTAAATCCTTTATGTCTTAAATTCCACCTTCTTCCCGAGTAGGCCTCATGACCAAAAAACATCAAATAACAACAGAATGTTTAGTGCTCGGCCCAGATCAATTCGCCACACCAGTGAGCGTGAGTACTTCGCTATACCAAGATTTAAACCTTCGTTTTAACGACTTCAAACAACATAGCTTATGCACTCCCTCAACATGATATTGCCGTGCTCCAAGCAGCTCGAAGTGCCCCTTAAACAGGGGCGACTTCCCACCACTTCAGCGATGTATTCCTCGCCAGCCTGTCGTTAACATCGGCAGCTTTTATGTCCCAGCTGTAATGTGTTAGATTAGCGGGGATGAGTGAAACGCATGTTAAAGCAGAGACGAAACAGCCCTATTTCACTACACTTCCAATAACAACTTTCTCACTTTAGATGCGAAAGCGATGGTAGTGAAAACAGATGAATGAAGAAGCCCAGCGCGGGTTTGTAGTCGATACTATACGCTTGCTCTTGTTGTCTGCTGCGGATAAGTTAGCGCGTCCTCCGCTCTTGCAGTCGAAACGCTAAATAGCAAAGAACTACAATATAGTTGTATCGAATATATTAGCGCTGCCGAAAGTAAAGACAGCATAATGTGCAATGCTTATCTACAAGGTGTAGAAGAGCTAGCCGAGAAAATAAGATGAAGCGAGTATTGAGAACTCACTAACCCTGCTAACAGCATTTTTCCCTGATACAATCTGTGCGGGCAATTTTAGCGGTATACTCACAATTGACGACTCGGAAGCTAGCTGAGAAACATATGAAGCACACTTTAAGTATTTCCGCCCTTTTAGCCACAATTTGGCTAGCCAATTCAGGGCACTATACTGGCCTGCTCCTTTCGTTTGGCGCGGTTTCAGTTGCACTGGTTGTATGGATTTGTCACCGGATGGACGTAGTTGATCACGAATCCCAACCCATCCACCTAACACGTCATCTTCCCCGATATTATGCTTGGTTAGCGGTGCAAATCGTCGCGAGCAACATTGATGTCGTCAAACGAGTTTGGTCAGGTAACAGCGCTATTAGCCCCGGAATGCGGCGTTTTACGGTCAACCAGAAAACCGATATCGGTCGGGTAATCTATGCCAACTCTATTAACCTCACCCCCGGCACCATCGCGGTAACCCTTTCAGACAACGAGGTACTCGTACATGGCCTCACTCAAACCAATCTCGATGATCTCGACACAGGTGAAATGAGCCGTCGCGTGGAAAAATTGGAACAATGATGCTCGCTGTTACTACCGTTACATTACTGATTGTCATGGCCATGGCTTTGGTCAGGGGCTTTGCTGGCCCCACCATATTTGACCGCGTATTAGCTGCCAATTTATTTGGAACCAAGACCGTACTGCTTATTGCCGTACTCGGTTTCTTATTTGGTAGACCGGAGTTTTTAGATATAGCACTTATCTACGCACTAATGAATTTTATCGGTGTGATCGCACTTCTTAGATATTTTGAGCACTCCCAGAAAGCAGGGAAAGGGAGTTCAGCCAATGACTGATTTACTGGAAGTCATTAGCGGCATCCTATTGCTCATTGGCAGTGGCTTGATGTTCACTGGCGCACTTGGGGTATTGCGATTTCCCGACACTTACAGTCGCATGCACGCTGCGGGCGTAACAGAAACACTTGCCACCACCTCATTACTAATGGGACTAATGCTGCTGGCCGGCTGGAGTCTGGTTCTTCTCAAATTGATCATGATTCTGTTGTTCATATTATTCACCAGCCCAACGGCCAGCCATGCATTGGCAAAAGCCGTTTGGCGCGACCAGCAACACATATCACATGGGGAGCAACCCCATGACAGCTAAGCGCGAGCGCAGAAAAAATACTGCGCGGAGGATGACCCCATAGAATTCTTTATCAATATCAGCCTGCTTAGTCTGCTGTTAGTTACGACATTAGGAATTATTCTGAGTCGCGATCTACTTGCGGTAATTATGCTCAGCGGCATTTATGGCTTTTTATCCGCGAGCTTTTTCGTTTTGATGGACGCTGTTGACGTCGCATTTACTGAGGCAGCGGTGGGTTCCGGAATTTCACCGCTGCTCATGCTACTTACGGTGGCCCTGGTAGGGCGCAATGAAAAGCATGAGTCCGGCAAAAGTATTCCCGCGTTGGTACTGGTTACAATTACCGGTGCGCTTCTTATCATCGGCACACTTAGTATGCCCGAGTTTGGCTCTGCCACTGCACCGGCTCAAACCCATGTAGGGCCGCACTATATCGAGAAATCTGGAAGCGAAATCGGTATTCCAAACATTGTTACCTCGGTGCTAGCTAGCTATCGAGGTTTCGATACTTTCGGCGAAGTGGCGGTAGTTTTCACCGCAGGCATCGGTGTGCTGTCACTGCTCATGTTGAAGTCCAGCACGGTCCAAAAACCCGTAGTTACCAGCGCGCACAAACACAAAGTTCTGCGTATCGTCAGTAAAATTTTAATCCCCCCTATCCTCTTATTTGCACTATACGTGCAGTTCCACGGGGACTACGGACCAGGTGGCGGATTCCAAGCTGGGGTTATTTTTGCCGCCGCGATTATTTTGTACACTATGTTTTTCGGTGTCGATATTGCACAGCAGGTGGTCAGTTTTGCCGTGCTCCGTGTATTAGCAGCCTTCGGTGTGTTGCTGTACGGATCGGTAGGCTTGGTATCAATGCTCAACGGTGGCGACTTCCTCGACTACTCTGCATTAGCCGAGAACCCGATTACAGGTCAACACATCGGCATCATTGTCATTGAGCTAGGCGTGGGAATTACCGTTGCCGCTATCATGGTAATGATCTTTTACTGCTTCGCTAGCCAAGTGAACGACACGGGGGAGGCAGATCAATGACACAGTTATTTACCCATTACAATTATTGGATTGTAGTGGTCTTAATGATGGCCGGCTTTTTCATCGTGATAGCCCAGGGTAATCTGGTCAAGAAACTGGTCGGACTCAACATTTTTCAGACCTCGGTTTTTATTCTCTATATCAGCTCGGGAAAAATTACTGGTGGCACGGCCCCTATCCTGCAAGAAGGGATTACGGTCTACTCCAACCCCCTGCCCCACGTGCTGATTCTCACCGCGATTGTTGTCGGTATTGCCACCACCGCACTGGGACTAGCGCTAGTCATAAGAATCAAGAAGGCCTACGGCACTATTGAAGAGTCCGAAATTCAGCAGCGAGACCATACGTGTTAAGCCATTTACCTATTCTGCAAGTTATTCTGCCGCTGCTAGGGGCGCCTGCCTGCCTTATTTTAGGTCGAGGTAAACTGGCATGGCTATTCGCCCTGCTAGTCAGCACCCTTAGCTTTTGTATCGCCGCCACGCTGCTGTATACGGTTTACCACCACGGTGTAATTAGTTATGCCTTGGGTGGTTGGCAAGCACCCTGGGGTATTGAGTACCGAATTGATCTTCTCAATGCGTGGTTGCTAGTGATCGTTTCTGGCAGCAGTACAATTTCTCTACTAGCAGCACAGAGCAGCATTAGTAGCGAAATTGCACTAGACAAACAGGGCTTATTTTATGTGGCGTGGCTGCTGTGCCTCGCGGGCTTGCTGGGTATTTTAGCGACCGGTGATGCATTCAACGTCTTTGTCTTTTTAGAAATTTCATCGCTGTCTACCTACACCCTAATATCCTTAGGACCCAATAGACAAAGCCTGTGGGCCGCGTTTCGCTACCTGATCATGGGCACCATTGGCGCGACCTTTATCCTCATCGGCATCGGTTTCATGTATATCATGACCGGCACGCTCAATATGGCCGATCTTGCGGAACGCCTGCCATCGGCGAGTGAGTCGCCTACCGTATTTGCCGCTTACGCATTTATTTTGGTTGGTATTAGCTTAAAGCTCGCCCTATTCCCACTGCATCTGTGGCTGCCTAACGCTTACAGTCAAGCGCCATCGATTGTCACTACGTTTCTCGCCGCCAGCGCCACCAAGGTAGCCCTTTATCTTTTAATACGCTTCACCTACACCATATTCCCGAGCGAGTTTAGCCAGTTCATTATTCCGCTAGCAGATATCTTCGTCGCTCTAGGCATCGTGGCCGTATTCAGCGCGTCGATTGCTGCGATATATCAAGAGGAGATAAAGCGCGCGATCGCCTATTCCAGTATCGCCCAAATTGGCTATATGGTCATCGGTTTGGGGATCGGCGGTGTGCTGGGGCTGCAGGCGACCTTGATTCATGTTTTCAACCACGCGTTGATGAAAGCCACATTATTTATGGCCCTGGCTGGGATTGCGGTTCGCATTGGCGCCACGACCCTTACCTCGATGCAGGGACTGGGGAGAAAAATGCCCTGGACCAGCTTTGGCTTTGTTGCCGGCGGTCTCAGCTTAATTGGTGTTCCCCTTACCGCTGGTTTTATCAGCAAATGGTATTTGGTATCTGCCGCTGCACTGGCTGGTCGCTGGCCATTAGTGTTTTTGATTCTATTGGGTTCACTGCTCGCCATCATCTATATATGGCGAGTGGTAGAAGCGCTCTACTTCAAGCCAGCAGCGGATAACTCGCCAGTAAAAGAAGCGCCACTCACTATGCTTATTGCGCTATGGCTGCTAATTCTAGGCAATGTCTATTTTGGTATCGACACCCGCTTACCGGTATCGATCAGCTATGACGCAGCCACAGCATTGGTAGAGGGGCGTCCATAATGGATACAACAGCCATGCTAATTGACGTCGCCATTCTCACGCCCATTATTGCGGTAGTAGGAATACTGGCGTTCAGCAAGAAACCAAATCTGCGCGAAGCCATATCCCTTATCGCCGGCGTGACTCTCTTAGCGATCAATTTGAAACTGTACTCCAGTTTTAATCACGGTGAAGTGCTCTCACGCCAGTGGCTAGAAATACTGCCCGGTCTAAATTTAAGTTTCAGAGTCGATGCCCTAGGGCTCCTGTTTGGACTAGTCGCCAGTCTGCTATGGCCAGTAACCACCTTGTACGCGATTGGTTATATGCGCGGCCACAACGAAGACCACCAAACACGTTTCTACGCGTGTTTTGCTATTGCCATCGCAGCGGTAATGGCCATTGCCTATGCAGAAAACTTATTCACGCTGTTCATTTTTTATGAAGTACTTTCGCTGTGCACCTACCCTCTGGTAACACATGCAGGTACCGAAAAAGCCAAAAAAGGCGGCAGGGTTTACCTGGGCATATTAATGGGTACATCTATCGCCTTTTTTCTCCCTGCTATTATCATCACCTGGCTGGTGGCAGGCACTCTAGACTTTCAACAAGGCGGCATTTTCCCCGAGCAAACTCCAATCGCGTTGCTGTCACTATTGCTAGTCCTATTTGTTTTTGGTGTCGCCAAGGCAGCGGTCATGCCTTTTCACCGCTGGCTTCCGGCGGCAATGGTGGCTCCTACTCCGGTTAGCGCCCTGCTCCACGCCGTTGCGGTGGTCAAGGCTGGTGTATTCAGCCTAATCAAGATTTTGGTGTTTATCTTCGGCCTGGATACACTCCAACAAATACCGGTAAGCGATTATCTTCTCTACCTAGCTGGTGCCGGTGTCGTGCTGGCTTCGCTAATAGCGATGCGTCAAGACAACCTGAAAGCCCGACTCGCCTATTCAACCATTAGCCAACTAGGTTATATCACCGTGGGGGTCTTACTGGCGGTTGAGAGCGGCGTAATGGGCAGCGCAATGCATATTGCTACCCATGCCCTGGGGAAAATCACCCTGTTCTTCTGCGCTGGCGCCATACTGGTGGCTAGTCACAAAAGCGAAATCAGCTCGATGGTTGGACTGGGGCGAAGTATGCCAATCACCATGACCGCTTTTTTCATCGCCTCTCTCAGCATTATCGGTCTGCCACCCACTGCCGGAACGTGGAGCAAGTGGTGGTTGCTGACAGCTACCTTAGAGACCGATCATTTAATTCTAATGGGGGTGCTGATACTCAGCTCGCTACTCAATATCGCCTATTTACTGCCAATTCCTTTGCGCGCTTTCTTTCCAGGCAAGCAGGCAGTTTCAGGCCCCGTCGCTATTCATGAGGCGCCACCTGCCGCGCTCATCGCGCTATGCTCTACGGCATTGGCGTGCGTATTGTTATTTTTCTTTCCCAACCCGCTATTTGAGCTGGTATCACAGATTTTTAGCGAGGGAACGCCATGAGCCAGTCCCAAGATTTTTTTGATCGTCCCGCAACACTGCGCCTTATTCTCAACAGTCTTTACGTCATTTGCGCGCTGTTAGTTGGCTTGGATTTTGTGATCCATCGACACACCGAACACCCTTGGGAGGGCCTGTATGGCTTTTATCCTATTTACGGATTTATCGGCTGCGTGATTTTAGTACTGGTTGCTAAGTGGATGCGCAAAGGTTTAATGCGCGAGGAAAACTACTACCAACAAACTCGCGAATCTAAGACGGAGAATACCCATGGTGGGGATTGAACTGCCGCCGTTCCTGCTCTTTTATCTAGGAGCAGTCATTGCCCTACTCGGCGGCGCCACTTGGCGCGGCCCAGCAATGATCGTGGTCATTATATTAAGCGCGCTAAACCTGTGGCAGCTCCCGGCATTTTACGGCCTCGAAACCCAGTTAATGGGAATGGAATTAAAGCCGATCCACATTGACCGACTGAGCCTATTGTTCGGCTATTTATTCCATATTGCCGCGTTCATCAGCGTAATCTACTCCCTCCACGTCAAGGATAAAATGCAACAAGTCGCAGCCATGCTTTATGCTGGTAGTGCCTTGGGCGCCGTCTTTGCCGGTGATTTACTGACCTTGTTTGTATTTTGGGAAATGCTGGCAGTCACCTCAGTCTTTTTAATTTGGGCTGGGCGCAGCGACAAAGCCTACAGCGCGGGGATGCGTTATCTGATCGCCCAAGTGATATCAGGAATGCTGCTGTTAGTGGGCGTCATTTTGTATTACCAACATCAGGGCACCCTGATGTTTAGCAAAATCGGTCTAGACTCGGTCGCAAGCTGGTTCATTTTTATCGCATTTGGCATTAAGTGCGCATTTCCATTTTTCCATAACTGGCTGACCGACGCCTATCCCGAAGCAACACCTACTGGCACGGTCTTCTTGAGTGCTTTCACCACCAAAGTTGCCGTATACGCCATGGCCCGGGGCTTCCCTGGCACTGAGATGTTGGTGTATATCGGCGCGACGATGGCGTGCTTCCCCATATTCTTTGCGGTAATTGAAAATGACCTGCGCCGGGTTCTCGCCTACAGCTTGATCAACCAGATCGGTTTTATGATGGTGGGGATTGGTATTGGCACTGAGCTGGGTATCAATGGTGCCGTCGCTCACGCCTTTAATGATGTTATTTTTAAAGGCTTATTGTTTATGTCGATGGGCGCGGTGCTCTATCGTACCGGCCGAATTAACGGCTCCGAACTTGGTGGGCTATATAAATCCATGCCCAAGACCGCCGTACTTTGTATTATCGGCGCGGCTTCGATATCAGCCTTCCCCCTATTCAGTGGCTTTGTCAGCAAGTCGATGATTATGTCGGCGGCACTCAAGGACAACTTTGACGTGGTCTGGCTGCTATTGTTATTTGCCTCGGCAGGGGTATTCCATCACGCGGGCATCAAAATTCCTTATTTCGCTTTTTTCGCCCACGACTCGGGCATTCGCTGCAAAGAAGCGCCGTGGAATATGCTACTGGCAATGTCTATAGCAGCCGCTCTGTGTCTAACAATTGGTATATTCCCACAGTTGCTCTACCAACATCTGCCCTTCGCCACTGACTACAGTGCCTATGATGTGAGCCATATTCTCACCCAAACACAGCTGCTATTTTTCTCAGCATTGGCTTTTGTATGGCTAAACTTGAAAGGTATGTACCCACCGGAACTGCCCTCGACCAATCTCGATGTCGATTGGCTGTACCGACGACCACTCCCTCGGCTGTTAAATGCCTGCGGAAGAGGCTGCCTCTACATTGATCAGACTGCGCGCAACAGCATTCTCAAACTCGGTCACGCATTTGAAGATCGTTTAGCCAATCTTCACAGCAGCGGTGGTATTTTCTCTCGCACCATCTCGATCAGTAGCATGGTTGCGTGGGTGGTGACCTTGCTTGCGGTATTATTGGTCTTCCGGTTTATCTGAGCCAGCTCATAACAAATAACAATGTCACTCAGGGGTTATGACCCATATTTCTAGGACGTGCGCCATCATATGGTGCACGCCTATTTACGCCTCAATGTACAAGACCAGTTAATAACGGTACTCCTTCATCAATGCGCTTCCACGCCTTCTCGTGAAAGTAAAACACCACGGTGTTCACCGCCGGCTCTATTAGCGCCAACATGCCACCGACCACGGCACTACCAGTCAGCATGTAGGCTACCAAAAAAGCCACGCTGAAATGCATCATGGCGAAACTGATGGTCTTTTTCATAATGGCCTCCTCGGTCATTGTTAAGGTACAGAATCTGGCCTACGCAACATCACCCCGCCAGCCCACAAGTCAAATAATAATGATTATCGATAAATTAATATAATTAATAATTTATTCGATATAGATACACTTAAACTATCGATATAGACCAAATCGCCCCTCAAGATGCGCACCACAAAAGAACATGAATTCGTGCAACGAACCAAACAAGTGCTCATTATCTTTCAGCTGTGCCACAAGCCGCCAAAACCACGCTACGCCGCCTAAACCCTAACGCCCTTTCGTTCTACTTTTGGCACAGCAGTTGCACACAAGATTTCAGGGGCGCGCCGATTCAGTGCGCAACCACCAGATGACTAAGGGCTCTAATGAAAAAAGCGAAAATCACCCTAACGCTCTCAACATTACTCTTTTCCTCATTAGCCTTTGCCGACGATATTGCAGATTTAACAGGCGCCACCAATATGGTGTGGCTGGTGACAGCAAGTGCCTTGGTATTCCTCATGCAAGCAGGCTTTGCCTTGCTGGAATCCGGCATGTCGCGGAGTAAAAACTCACTCAATGTCGTTATGAAAAACTATATGGATGTGTGTATCGGCACCCTAATATTTTGGGCGCTAGGCTATGGCTTAATGTTCGGAAATAACCCTAGCGGCTTTATGGGTACCGATCTATTTTTAATAAACGACAGCGATCCAACAAGCTACGGTGTACTGCTATTTCAAACGATGTTCGCAGCGACAGCAGTCACTATTGCCAGTGGTGCCATGGCCGAACGAACGCGCTTTGATGCTTATTTAGTGGGCGCAGTCGTTATTACTGCCATCATCTACCCCATCTTTGGGAGCTGGGTATGGAACGCTGACGGCTGGCTAGCCAAAATGGGCTTCATTGATTTTGCCGGCTCAACCGTCGTGCACTCGGTGGGGGCATGGTGTGCTCTTGCAGGTGTGATTATTCTTGGCCCGCGACTGGGACGATTCGACAAGAGTGGCAAGCCCCGTGAATTGCGTGGCCACAACCTTACTCTGGTGGCTTTGGGCGGTTTTATTTTATGGTTTGGCTGGTTTGGTTTTAACGGTGGCTCCACCCTAAGCGCGTCGGCTGATATCGGCCTAATCAATCTAAATACTCAATTAGCTGCGGCAGCAGGCGCAAGTGCAAGCATGCTTCTGGCGGTTGCACTGCGCAAGCCGATATTACTCACCGACACCGTCAATGGCAGTCTCGCGGGTTTAGTTGCCATTACTGCAGGCTGCGCATCAATGTTGCCTGCCTACGCTGTGCTCACAGGGGCAATCGGCGGTGTTGTCTGCGTACTAGGCGGACAGTTGATGCTAAAAATGCACCTTGATGACGTCGTCGGTGCAGTCTCCGTGCACGGCTTTGCCGGCGCATGGGGGACTTTAGCCGCTGGAATCTTTTACGCCGACAGTATGTTTGATGCCAAGATTATTACCGTTCAACTGATTGGCATTGCAGCTTGCTTCGTTTGGACCTTCTGCTGCGCCATCATTATGTATTTTGCTATCGATATACTGATGGGGTTGCGAGCCCCTGCCCAGCATGAACAACGCGGCTTAGACCTGAGTGAACACGCTGAGATCGGCTACCCGGAATTCAATACTGGCAGCATCGCCTATACCGCTGACCGCGCCGCCAATATGGATCTGCAGCGATGAGTAAGCGCAGCGTCAGTGATCGTCGACGTGCCATTTACACCGGTTTGCAGAATTTCATGGATGAAGCCGCGGTGCTGAAAGCTGTAGCCCACTGGGAAAATCGTTATATCGACCAGCCGAGCTTGGCCTTGCAACGATTTGTTGCCGACATTTGCCAAACGCCAGAGCTAAAAGAACAGCGCTCCGCCATACTACGGAGCTTGATTCAGGCAATGGGACAGGACAGCAACAAACTGCTGACAGACCCACGCGGCGATGGCACCGAAGACCAAGTCGAAAACCCCGTCTCAGCCAGCCAAACCTTTGCCGAATTGATGCTGGCGATGATGAGCCAACTCGACGATCAGTTGCAGCATAAATTACGGATTGAATTGTTCGCAGCACTGCGCCAACGGCAATTACCGCACGCCACGCTTGAAGCACTTCAGCGCTGGCTGGGTAATCGCCAAGCACTAATACTTGGCAATGCGCCGCCTGCACTACTGCAAAAACTGTTAAATCAATATTACGTGCTACTCTGCGAGAATATTGGCCCCGTACGTGCGGATAAAATCTTGGCTAGCGGTGTAGCTCAGGTACAGCGCGAACATCCTAAACTTGATAAATTCTTAGACGAACTGTTGTAAACCCGCCGCATTGTTGCGTTGGTCCAAGCAACAACATAGCAATGCGGAGAACACCATGCCCCCCACCCTCTTAATCGTATTCGTAACTGCGGCCACTATTACGCTTTTCGGTTGTTCGAAACAGACCGATGAACCAGCAACAACAAAACAAGAACAGACCGTGCTCACGTCTTCTCAGAAAAATACCCTAGACCAGGCGAAACTCATGGAAAAAACACTCCAAAACGACATGGAAATGCGCGAACAAAAAATGCGTGACGAAGGCATTTAGAGAACAAACAATATGAATAAAATCCTTTGGCTAAGCCTTTTTTTTGGAGCGCTACTGTGGTCTGGCTTTGAACCCAAAGACCAATTCACTTGGTTCTTAGAAGTGATTCCAGCGATTGTGGTACTGGCCATTATGGCGATTAGCCAAAGTCGATTACCATTAACGCCGTTACTCTACCAGCTCATCTTGGTGCACAGTATTATTTTAATGATAGGCGGCCACTACACTTACGCTGAAGTACCTGCCTTTGACACTCTCGCAGAACTATTTAACTGGCACAGAAATCACTACGACAAACTCGGCCATTTAGCGCAAGGCTTTGTACCCGCCATCGCCGCTCGAGAACTGCTTATTCGGCATCACGTGATTGAAAAGCCGCGCTGGTTAGCGGTGATCATTGTATTAATTTGTCTGGGTATAAGTGCGCTTTATGAACTCATCGAGTGGTGGGTTGCGGAATTAACTGGGGAATCTGCCGAGGCATTTTTGGGCACTCAAGGCTATGTATGGGATACCCAATCAGATATGGCGATGGCAATGATCGGCGCAATTCTCGCTTTGCTGCTACTCAGTCGAACGCATCAAGCTCAATTGCTGGCACTGGACATTAGCGCCCGCCAAACACACTAAAGCGCAAACAATTTATCCAGTGGGTTGATCGGCCACGGTGATTCAAACAAGGCGTCAATTTCGGAGTCTGGCACCTCCGCGATGGACTTGTAACACCAGCGTGGATCGCGGTCACGGTCAATTAAACGCGCACGCACGCCCTCGGCGAATTCAGGATCGCGCACGCGGTTAGACGACAATACTAATTCCATTTTGAACACGTCGGCTAAACTCAAGTTACTCCCCGTCTGCAGCTGTCGAAAGATCAATTTTGCCGTGCTCGATGCGCCGCGCGCTAAACCCTGTGCGGCCAACTGTAGCCACTCGCTATTGCCGGTATATCCACAAATCCCCATTTCGACTGCAGCGGGGCTTGGCAGCGCGCAAACATCATCAATCCATCCGCGATGATCTTTTAGCGACGATTGCTGCAAGACTACGCCCTGCTCCGCCTCGATATCGGTAAGACACTCAGTTAACTGCTCAGAGTTCCATTCCGAATCATCGCACCAATCGAGATTAATAATTTTGCGCAAAACATCCGTTTTATTTTTATCGTGTAAACAATAATCCGCTAATCCTGCGTACAGGGCATCTGCTGGCGACAAATAAGCGCTGGTTAGAGCAGTAAATAGCCCGGTAGCTCCGGGCATTTGCCCCAAGAACCAGCTGGCTCCCACATTGGGAAATAGACCTATGCTGATCTCCGGCATTGCCAACGTGCTCTTATTAGTCACTATTCGATGACTACCGCCTGCCATCAAGCCGAGCCCCGCCCCCATAACGATGCCACTTCCCCAACAAATAACCGGTTTGGGAAAACGGTGTATTAAATGTGCCGCCGCGTATTCGCAACTAAAAAACGCATCGGCTTCAACGGCCATGCCGCCGGGATTAGCTAGAGCTGACTCGCGTATTCGCAAGGTATCGGCACCTACACAGAAAGCGCGCTCCCCAGCGCCATCTAAAAACACGGCGACTGCTTCTTGATCGTCGCGTATTTCGAGTAGCAACTTATGAAGCAATGTCACCATTTCCGGCGTCAATGCGTTTAATCGCGCCGGGGCATTGAGTGTAAGTTGCGCCAGATAACCACCCGCTGGTAATGGGTGACGTTCAAAACACACCGAGTATTCAACTTGCATTTACATCTCTCCTTGCGGAATTGATCCAGTATCGCGCCATCTGTCTAACGTCTCAAGCCCTTGCTATGATCACCGCTAACGTCGTACTTCCAACGTGGCTATAACCCTGTATTATCGGGGATACTGGCATTGACCCAAGCGTCATCTTGCTAGCAGAAAGCGGCCAATTTCCCCCCTTGCTCCATCGGCTATGCTCCACTCCGTTAATGATCCCCCACCCCTGGGAACAGAAGAGGCAAAATATGACCGTTTATAAAGCGCCAGTACGCGACATCAATTTCGTAATCAATGAATTACTGGACTTCAACGCCCACTACCAAACTATTCCAGCTGGCGCAGAAGCAACCCCAGACATGGTAGAAGCCATCACCAACGAGGCGGCGAAATTCGCAGAAGAAGTGCTCTCTCCGCTAAATCAAATTGGTGACGAGCAAGGTTGCCAATGGAACGATGGCGAAGTAACTACCCCAGAAGGATTCAAAGAAGCTTATAAACTGTGGGTTGAAGGTGGCTGGCAAGGCCTGTCCCACCCGGTGGAGTACGGCGGTCAAGGCCTGCCCATGTCGATGGGACTGATTAAATCCGAGTTAGTCGGCACAGCAAACTGGTCCTGGGGCATGTATCCCGGACTAAGCCTAGGCGCAATGAATACACTCTACGTGCACGGCACCGAAGAGCAAAAGCAACTGTATTTGAGCAAGCTGTGCGAAGGCACTTGGACAGGCACCATGTGCTTGACTGAAGCTCATTGTGGTTCTGATCTAGGTCAAATGCGCAGCAAAGCAGAGCCACAGGAAGACGGCAGCTACCGCATTACTGGCACTAAGATTTTTATCTCTGCGGGTGAACACGACTTTGCAGAAAATATCATTCACATTGTTTTGGCGCGCACACCGGGCGCACCAGAAGGCACTAAAGGCATTTCGCTCTTCATCGTGCCTAAATTTAATACCACTGAAGATGGCACCATCACCGATCGCAACGGCGTGAAGTGTGGCAGCATCGAGCATAAAATGGGTATCCACGGCAACGCCACCTGCGTTATTAACTTCGACTCCGCCACCGGCTATATGCTGGGCCAAGAGAACGAAGGTCTGAATGCCATGTTCACCTTTATGAATACCGCCCGGATAGGCACTGCTATTCAAGGTTTAGCCGCATCTGAGCTGGCTTACCAAAATGCACTACCCTACGCCCTAGACCGCTATTCAATGCGCTCTTTGTCCGGCGTTAAAAATCCTGACAAAGCGGGCGATGCGATTATTCACCACCCCGATGTGCGCCGCATGTTGCTAACCGCAAGAGCCTTTGCAGAAGGTGGTCGCGCCATGATTTACGACGCGGCAAAATACTCTGACCGAATGGTACAGGCAGAAACGCAGGCAGATCGCGACGAAGCTGAAAATGAGCTGGGCTTTTTAACACCGATATTGAAAGCATTTTTAACGGAAACCGGTTTAGAATCTGCCAGCAATGCCATGCAGGTATTTGGCGGACACGGTTTTATTAAAGAACACGGTATGGAGCAAATTTATCGCGATGCCCGCATTGCGACCATGTATGAAGGCACCACCGGCATTCAAGCCATGGACCTTATCGGCAGAAAAGTTGTACTCGACGGCTTTAAACTTTACGGCGGATTCTGCAAAAAATTATATAAATTTGGTTTCAAAAATTTAATTAGCGGTAAACGCCGCTGCTACTCGGCAAAGCTTATCGGTTATACCCTGTCGTGGAACTGGCACACCATAAAAATGGTTGCCCGTGCATCTAGAAACAGAGATGCAGTAGGCGCAGCGTCTTACGACTTTTTGATGTATAGCGGTTACTTGTCAATGGCTTACTACTGGGCAATGATGGCCGAAGTTGCAGCCAGTAAATTAGCCGAAGGCGGTGACGACAAGGCATTTTATGAAGCGAAGCTGGAAACGGCAGAGTTTTATTTCTCACGCCTACTGCCCCGCGCCAAAGGTCACGCTGGCTGCATGAACAGCAGCACCGACAGTGTCATGGCTATGACATTAGACCGCTTCACTTCGCGCTGAGGCGCATGACCTAAACACCCCACTCTTTGCTTGCAGGCAAAGTTGTGGGGCCACAAAGGTTAATCACTTAATGCAAAAAAGCCCTGATATCGCTATCAGGGCTTTTTTGTAGGCCGGCATTTCATTTTCAAAGCTTAAAAGGTCACTTGCGACACCTGATAAGCGGCACTGCTTTGCATCCCACAGGGATTAGCTATCTCCTGACTTGCTCCGGGGCTGACCACAAAAGATTGCACACTCATCACCGATTTATTGTTTAGGTCTTCTTTATAATAACTAAAAACGCCACTCACTTTAGTATCACACACATTGTGAACAGTGAAACGCGTAGAGATTTTGTGATGGTTAAAATAGGAACAACTCGATTGTTCGGATGTCGCGGGAAACTCCTGCACATTCCAATCTAAACAACTTTCTGGTTCGGCAAATACCGACATAGCCGACACACTGAAAAATGAGCAGAGTACATAGCTTGCTAATTTATTATTCACGATAAACACCTACTGGGCTTAAAACGTTACTACCTAACTTATGCTCAAATTTTCTTTCGAAATATTCCCTAAGCGGTAATAACAAAGATCCTGACATGTACAATAGTTAATCTTGAGCCCAATTGGGAGTGCGTATAAGCCACTAAGCACACATTAATATTCTATTTATTTTTATAAAAATCAAAACCTTACGCTTATTTAATAGCGTATTTTCAGCTCTAACAAAGGTTTAGATTTGTGACGCCCATCGCAATTAATCTAAACCGTTAGAGATGAAACACTCTACTTTTTATTCATTGAGCCTTGTATCAAACGTTTTAATACACGGTCTTTGCCACTTAAGGAGCCGCTCAAGCGCAGCACCTCTAAAACACGATTTACAGAATCTGTGTTTTTGCCGCCGCGCAGTAAGGTGCTCATTTTCTGCATTGTGGACAACTGCGCCAATGATTTTAAGGTCTTCGCCGCCGTTAATTCATCTTCGCTAAAGTCACAGCCAAATGGATATGCGGGCATCATCCCCTTTGCACGCGCCCACTCAACATTGGCACGGATTACATGGGGGAAGTTTTGGCGAAATACAGTGGACACTTCAAAGCTAGCCGACAATTTACCCGCCGCCTTTGCCTCGGCAACTAATTCAGCTTGAAACCGCGAGTCGGCGATATTAATTAGAGCGATGCAAACTTCCTCATCAGTTTTAGAACGCAGGTCGGCAATGCCATATTCGGTAACGACAATATCGCGCAAATGACGGGGAATGGTACACGCTCCATAGTGGCTAACAATATTTGATACCGCCTTACCACCCTGTGAGCGGCTGGCGCGAATCATCAGCACTGATCGTCCATTATCCAGTTGGTGCGCCATCGCCACAAAATTGTACTGACCTCCGACGCCAGATAACACCTGGCCGTTTTCAAGTGTGTCCGACGCGACCGCACCATTAAGGCTGACATTTAAACCGGTGTTAATAAAGCGTGCTGACTGTCTTTGTGCTTTATATAAACGCGGGTTTTGATCTAATTGATTAATTTTTTCGACGCTGCACATCGCTAGTTTGCGACGTTCCGTTTCAGGCATATCGCGCAAGCCACGATAAAAGTCACCACTGCCAAGAAAGAAGCCACCGTGCATCACTTTGCCATTGCGCAACTGCGTTCCTAGGCAGTATGTCGCCATAAACTGCTGGCTGTCAGGATTGGCCATATTGGCAGAACAAAAATCACCCTGCGGCGTATAGAGCTTACCTTCGCTGTATCGGCAACTCTCGTTGAAAAAACCGTGGTATTGCAGTGTATCGAAATCCTTGCCCCGCAACTCTCTTACGCCCAGCTCCGCCAAGGCGGGCAAACACTCAGAACTCAGTGCTAACGGGTCGCAGCCGCCAATATTAATCAGCTGCTGCAAGGCCCAAAAGTCATAGACAGGTCGCTTCAATACACCGGCTTCGAAAAGGTGAAGAAAGCCCTCTACAAACATTTCTGTGGCACCGTATAAGCCTTCTTCAAATGGTTCGCGACCACCAATGGCATCCACCAGATCTGCGCTGTGTTCATCGACACCAAATCGTTGTAGTAATTCGAGATAACTGGCATTTTGCTGATGCCTTAGCAGCGCCGACTGCACAATCGCGTCACCCATCGCACCGATACCCAACTGCAGCGTTCCGCCATCGGCAATCAGGGCACTGGCACGTAAACCAATGGCATAGTCGGTGTCAGGAATAGGCGGTAATCGCGGTACCTGAAACAGGCCGTGGCACTCACTGTTTGTTATCGCAAGAAAATCAAACTGGGACGCATTCACTTCCGCATCGCCATACATAAAAGGCAAATCTGGGTGCACAACACCAATTGCGATATAGGATCGCCCCTCTTTTTTAAGTCGAGAAACAACTTCTGCAGAGGTATCTGGATTACAGCTCATACTCAGCGTATCACCTTCCTGCGCCAACATTTGAATAACCACATTGCAGCCCCGCGCCACGACATCTCTTGCGGCATGAGTGTAATTAGAACTTATATAATTTCTCTGCGCCGAGAGATGCCCTAAGCGGCTGCCTGCCTTAAAATAAAATTCACAGACCTTTATGTTGGCTGGTGTTTCTCCGCTGCGCTCAGCTTGCAAATACAGAGGCTCACGATAATTCGCATATAGGCGGTCGAACACAGGGTTGAGTAAACGGCCCCGAATGGCATCTGCCTCTCTAGGCCGTTCTAAACTAAGAGCAGTTATAATTGTTAAGGAAATACTCGGATCAGCGCACGCCCGTCGATATAGCGCATCTATCAGCTCTACCGGCTTTCCCAGGCCCAAAGGCATAGCAACGCGCAAATCTTTCCCTAATCGAGCAATAATTTGCTCAACACAATGGTCGATTTCGACCATATTAAGTTCGGTTCTCGACTGAGACATTCAAGCTCCTTAGCGCTGAGTGTTTGCTGCACGATACGCAGCCAGCTTAATATACGTCAAGACAGAGCTAGGCAGTGATTTATAAGAGCTGCCAAAACATAGTCCACGCATCCGCATGCGGTACGTTCCGCATTAATGCCCATTGAACCGTTAACGAATCGCTCTCGATTTGCTGCAATACATTAAAGACCAGGCGCGCTAAACTTAGTTGCTAACCTCAATACAGTCGCAACATGAAATTTACTAATTCGCGAAAAACCTAGAATCAGGAATTACCGCGGGGAATTGAAATGGAAATCGACAATAAAACCGTTTGGATTACTGGCGCAAGTTCGGGGATTGGCCTTGAGCTCTGCCGACAGCTAGCGGCAAAAGGCGCGCGGATTGTTTTATCTGCAAGGCGCAAAGATACTCTCGTTGAAATTGCAAAATCTCTGCCGGGCGGTTTAACACGGCACTGGGTTGTGCCGCTGGATTTAGCGATCGCTGACGACACTCTTGTCACATTTGTGCAAGACCAATTAGCCGAGATCGGGCCAGTCCATATACTGATCAATAATGGCGGTATCTCCCAGCGTTCACTATTTATTGATACCGACTTATCGGTGTATCGGAAACTGATGGAAGTGAACTATATGGGATCGGTTGCCATGACAAAGGCCTTACTGCCGAGCATGCTATCTCAGCAAAATGGTATGATTGTCAGTATAAGCAGCGTGGCCGGCAAAGTCGGTAGCAAGTTACGCAGTGGCTACTCCGGTGCTAAGTTCGCAGTGGTAGGATTTATGGATTGCCTGCGGGCCGAAACGGCGGAACACGGTGTTCACTGTCTGACAATCTGCCCAGGCTCCATTCAAACCAATATCGCCATTAACGCCCTCAATGCCAGTGGCGATGCACAAAATAAAAATGACGATTCCATTATCAATGGCATGGCCGTAGAAGAATGCGTTAGAGACATTATCAAGGCAATGATCAATGAACGTGACGAAGTGGTTATTGGTAAAGGTTTCAGCGGGCTCGCGCCGACGATAAAGCGTTTTTTCCCAAGTTTATTCAATCGTATTTCGGCTAAGACAGAGTATCGTTAGCGAAAATTTACCTACATGTTCACCGGTATGCGCTATCAAGCTTGCATATAAGAATCGCCGCAGCCATCATGGAAATGGCGCGCTTAACGATGCGGTTCGTAAAGACTAATAATTCTGGCGGCGATTTTGGGTAAGGTGAGCACCTCGTCGACAGCGCCCACAGCAACAGCAGCTCCCGGCATCCCCCATACCACAGAAGACGCTTCATCTTGTACCAGCGTGCTCGCACCGGCTTCATGCATCGCTCGCATTCCCTCTGCGCCATCCTTACCCATCCCAGTGAGAATTACACCTACCGCATTTTTACCAACATACTTGGCTACTGAGTGAAATAGCACGTCTACCGAAGGACGGTGGCGGTTTACCGGATCATGATCACTCAAAACGCAATAATAGCGGGCTCCGTCCCGGCGTAGACTTAAGTGGAAATCGCCCGGTGCTATATAGGCGTGGCCATGCAGTACCCGCTGACCATCTTGAGCTTCGCAGACTGTCATCGCACTGCACTTATTCATTCGCTCTGCAAACGGACCGCTAAACATACCGGGAATATGTTGAACAATTACCGTACCGGGTGTGTCAATTGGCAGACGCTCCAATACTTCACGAATAGCTTCGGTGCCGCCGGTTGATGCGCCGATCGCAATGATCTGATCGGTGGTTTTAAAATGTAAGTTACTTGCAATATTCGGTGTGCCCACAGGCGAAATAAAGGTTTCGCTGCAGCGCCTTGCTTTGCTATCCACCAATTTGGTGACCGTGGCAAAACGAGCGACCTTAACTTTCTCGATAATTTCGCTGGCGTATTCCTTTAATTTACTCGCTATATCAATTTCGGGTTTACTGACAAAGTCTACCGCACCTAACTCCAGTGCCTCTAATGTAACCGAGGCATTTTTTTGCGTAAGCGACGACACCATCACGACCGGCATCGGCCGTAAGCGCATTAAATTACGCAAAAACTGCAGACCGTCCATCTTTGGCATTTCAACATCTAAGGTGAGCACATCAGGGTTGAGAAGCTTAATTTTTTCACGTGCGATATAGGGGTCAGACGCAACGCCGACAACCTCAATTTCAGGATCGGAACTTAGAATCTCTGACAAGACATGACGCATTAGCGCCGAGTCGTCGATCACTAAGACTTTAATACGCGGCTTTTCGCCGTCATTTGGCGTAACTGAGCTCAACATAGATCCTCCAGAACACACAGCCTACGTATCTGAGAGACCAAAAAACGAATCTGAGTCAATTACGTTCGAAAATGCGCATTCAATAACGGGAGCACAAAGGCAGCAGCGGCCCCACTTTGTCTGGGTACGCTGCTACTGACTAGTACTTAAAATTCTTCCCAATCATCACTATGGTCATTGCTTGCCATTTTACGAACTGGTGGCAATTTGGCTGGTGCTGGCTTAGTCCGTGGCACAATCCGATGTACATCACCGCCGCGACTTTCGACAGGCTTGCTTGCTAGCGCAGACTTTGAAATCACCGGCAAAACATCGTTGTCAGACGTTTTAAAGTATGTCATTTGATCTGCCAGACCGCGCGACAAGGTGTCCATCGATTGGCTAGCCGCCGCCGCCTGCTCAACAAGTGCCGCATTTTCCTGCGTCACTTTGTCCATCTCCGCAATCGCTTTGTTCACCTGCTCGATACCTGAAGATTGCTCTTGGCTTGCAAGCGCAATCTCGGCAATGATATCCGACACTTTTTTAACACTGCTCACGATCTCGCCAAGAGTAGAACCCGACTCATCGATAAGCTTGGTACCCTCATCAACTTTCTCAACGCTATCTTTAATCAGGGTTTTTATCTCTTTAGCCGCTTGCGCACTGCGCTGTGCCAAATTTCGCACTTCAGACGCGACAACCGCAAATCCTCTGCCCTGCTCCCCAGCCCGCGCCGCTTCTACTGCTGCGTTTAAAGCGAGCAAGTTCGTCTGGAAGGCAATTTCGTCGATCACACCAATGATGTCAGATATGCGTTTGGACGAAGAATTAATCTCGCGCATTGCGCTCACTGCACGACCAACCACCTCGCCGCCTTTTTCTGCCTGACCTCGGGCACTCGCCGCGAGATTATTCGCCTGTGACGCGTTCTCCGCGTTTTGTTTAACTGTCGCAGTAAACTCTTCCACACTCGATGCGGTTTCTTCCAAGGAAGCCGCTTGTGCCTCTGTTCTGTTTGACAAGTCTAAATTGCCTTGGGCAATTTCTGATGCTGAACTTTGGATCCCCGTTGCCGCCTCGCGAATTTGTGTCACCATATCTCGCAAATTAGTGACAGAGAGATTTAAGGCGTCTTGCATCTCTGCAAATTGGCCATGGTACTCACCGTTCATTACTTGAACTAAATCGCCCTCTGACAAGGCCGCCATCACTCTGGCACTTTCATCAAGCGGCGCGGCAACAGCATCCATCAAACGATTCAAGCTGGTCGCTAGGCGCTGCAAAAACCCGACTGTCTCTTTGTCGTTAATTCGGCTATCAAGCTTGCCGGCAATGGCACTGTCCAACAGCTCATTAATCTGCTTCTCAGCGTTGCTTTGCTCGCTGACTATCGCATCCATTAGGCCATTTACCGACACACTCAAACGACGCATAAAACCTTGATAGCGCTCGGCAGATAAGCGCTTGTCGAGTTCGCCTTGTGAGGCAGCCTCTATCAGTGACGCTATTTGGCGCTCGGCGTCTTTCTGCTCGGTAATGTCCTTCCACTCGACCATATTCCCCATATACTCGCCGTTGGCGCCGAGAATAGCGGTGGCATTTACCTCAAACTCAAGATCCGCAATTTTAATTTCTGCGCGAGCGGGTAAATCGCTAACATTGGCAAGAAGGCCGCGTTGATGGCCGGGATGTTTGTGGAACTGATCTATCGATTGACCGACGAGGTTATCAACTGAAAAACTGGGGAATCGCGCTCGTAAAACATCTTCGCGATTTCTCAACATTTGAATAACCGCTGGATTAGCGTAAGTGATATTCAAATCCGCATCACACATCATTAAATTAGCTTCCGCGCCGTTAACCGCCGACTGCAGACACGCTATTTCAATCTCTTTGGCACGCTGCTCTGTCACGTCGAGCCACTCAAGCGTATTACCAATATAAGTACCGCGGGTATCAACTTGCGCGGTCACATTAATATTAAAAATCAGTTTACCGACATTGATATCTACCGAATGTGGCAGATTAGACGGATCGCTCAACATACCGCGCTGATGGGCGGGATTTTTATGGAAAATATCGATGCACGTGCCCACGATATTATCGACATCAAATCCGGGATAGACAGCGGCCATGGCATGACGATGGCGCCCCAACAGAGACTTCGTCGATTCATTGACATAGGTTACCGTCAAATCTCGATCTACCATCATAATTGCGGTCATTGCGCTGCCGACGGCGGTTTGCAACCTCGCCACCTCAGTTTCCTTCGCGCGGGTCTCAGTAACATCCAACCACTCTAATGTATTGCCTATATAAGTGCCGTCGGTGCCTATTTGTGAAGTCACATTAATGTTAAAAATCAAACGCCCCACCTTAATATCTGCTGAATGCGGCAGATTGGCTGGATCGCTTAATAAACCGCGCTGATGCGCCGGATCTTTATGAAAAATATCAATACAGGTGCCAATAATATTTTCGACATCAAATCCTGGGTACTCAGCGCGAAGCTCATCGCTATATCCCGCCAGCAGCTTCCGAGTGGCATCGTTGACATAGGTAACGACTAGATCGCGATCGATCATCATAATCGCGGTCATTGCCCTATCGATGGAAGTCTGCAAGCGCACAACACGTTCGTCTTTCACGCGCTGTTCGGTCACATTAGACCACTCTAAAATACTGCCAATCTGATTACCTGTGTCGTCGCGTAGTGCGCTTGAACGAATACTGAAAATCAAGGCACCAATGGCAACGTCCAGTAACTGCGCTTCACTGGAATTATCACTCAAATTTTCGGCTTGGTAGCGCGGGTCTTTAGAAAGCAGGCTGTCGACGGCAAGCCCTGTCAGGCTTTCAGAATTGAAGCGGGCATACACAGACTGGATTTCGTCGGCATGCTTTGACATTAGATCAACGGCAGCCGTATTCGCGAATGTAACAACAAAATCTTTATCAACTAGCATTATTGCGGTGTTCACACCGCCTATCAGTGCTAACCAATGATTAAGCTGCTTTTGCAAAACCGCTAGCCCAGATTTTGCGACCGGCGCCTTAGCAACAGCCTTGGCCTTTGCGGGTGCCTTGCGCTGAACACGCGCCTTCACAGCCGGTTTAGTCGCAACTGCTGAATTCCGGCCCTTGGTAGTTGCCTTTATTTTTGTATCCATTGCCAATCTCCGGTACTGGCCGCTTTCGCCTTTCGCGCTTGCGTCCCAAAAAATTCAAATACATCTACATTTTTTCGTAGATAGTCCTGCCAATTAGGCGGTAAGAATCACAGACACCCGCCAAATTCTCGGAATGACCAATCATCAACTTTGCGCCTTTTTGTTGACTTGCCGAAAACCGATTGAACAAGGTCTTCTGAACATCTTTACTGAAATAAATAACGACGTTGCGACAAAAAATAATGTCGAATGGAGACTTCATCGGCCAAGGCCCCAAAAGATTAAGCTGTCGGTAAGTAATCATCTTTCGCACCGCCGGATGCATCAACACCAAGCCGGTGTTGTCGCCGCGGCCGCGCTTAATCCAAGGGGTTACTATTTGTTTATCCGCGCCATCAAACCGTTCATCGGTGTAGACGCCACGAGCAGCTTTCGCCAGTATCTCAGTGTCCAGATCCGTGGCTAATATCCTAACATCGGCTGTTTCTACCCCAGGTATTGCATGAAGCAGAGACATAGCCATTGAATACGGTTCCTCACCGCTTGAGCAGCCTGCCGACCATATTCGAATTGACTGCTTTGTCTTTAGCAATCGAGTCACTTCTTCTACCAAAAATTCAAAATGATGATTTTCACGGAAAAAACTAGTGAAGTTTGTGGTAATTGCGCTCACGAACATAGGAATTTCAGATTCATCGCCAGAACGAATAATATCGATGTAATCATTAAAATCAGAGATACCTAAAGCTCGCAGTCGTTTAGAATACCTGCTGTAAGTTAACTGCTTTTTCTCATTCCCAAGCGTAATACCAGTATGTTCAAAGACGAGACCGCGTAGCTTTTCAAAATGCTCATTTTGAAAAGGAAATTCAAATCTTTGGTCTACAACTTCTACACCAACATTCAATTATTATCCCACCCATAAAAGTTCATGAGGCAAAACTCGTAATTTGCATCGCTATATCTTCCGCTACACAACTGCATTTTTGTTTGATTTAGAAAACTCAGTTGAGGTCGCGCAGGTACTAATTCTAATAATGCATAAAGCTCCCACCAACATAAGTGCTGCAGCAGCGCTTTTGAAAACAATTCCGTGGTTAGCAAAACCCAGAGAAGCACCACCCATTATGGCCATCGACACTAGGGAAAAAATCTTGGTCTTACAGTTAACGCAGCGCTGATTTTCCCAACGATGTATACAAGGACCAAAATACTTATTACCTAGTAGCCAGTTATGCCACTTCTCCGAAGAACGTGAAAAACAAGCCGCAGCCAGCAATATAAAAGGTGTCGTAGGCAGCAAAGGCAATACAGCGCCAACTGCGCCCAGCGTAATAAATGCAAACCCCAGTAGCGTGTACATCCTCATACGGCATAATCCAAATGTATTGATGTTGTTAATTACTTAAACAATACTGAATATCATTTTACCCACGCCGTATCGTGGTATTTTTAGTTTAAATCCGACAGTTACCCTGGCGCTAAAGCCACCTACAACTGCGACGGCATCCTCGGGCCTATAAACCTTATCCAGTTTCAAGTGGGCAGAGGAATCTGACATAAGTAGACGAGAGCACACGTTGATAACTTCATAAAAGTTGTCAACAGACGTTTTGGTAAATTCGCCACTCTCCAGCATATCTTCAGCACCGCCAACCGGCATCATCGATAGCGCCGCTCCTGAGTACGCAACAAAAGCCGGATCACAGACGCATACGGCGACGAGGTCGCCGTCATCGCAAACAAAGCTAGCCGCAAATGCACCGGCAATAGTTTTATCTGGCATCTCTGTTGCATCTACATCATTGCCATATAACATCGACAACATATCAGCGACACTTTCAGTGTTTGGTACGACGAATCTTTTAGTCATATTATTATTTCCGATTACATAATAGCGCTGAGCACCTTCTCAAACGATTCCACTGAGAAAGGCTTGGAGATAAGGAATTTGGCTCCACCCGCTGACGCTTTTGCTCGCATATCAGCTGTTGCTTCTGTTGTTATAAAACCGAACTTAGTTTTAATTCCTTCTTCGTTCATAGCTTCTAACAATTCAATACCTGTCATATTTGGCATATTCCAATCAGCCAGCACCAAATCAGGTACGCTCTTCTTAATTGACTCAAGTGCCACAAGGCCGTCTTCTGCTTGAGAAATATCGTTGCCGCCAAATCCTGCTTGCCGTAATGTGCGTATGATCATGTTACGCATCGCAGCGCTGTCATCAACAACCATAATATTCATATTTCCATTTTCCTTTTAGGCAGATTACGAGAATTGTGAGTAGTTCATCACAAGTATTACAACTCCCCTATTAGTGATGATACTTATTGAGTAACGAATGAAGTAAGCCGAATCTATAGGAATAAATAGTTGTAAAAGCATGGCCGCTATATGACATTTAAATACTGAGCAAAATTATCATGCCCAATGCGCACGAATTGGTGGCTAAAACCACCTCATTAATATCATTCCCCGATGTTGCTATCGCTCTAAATAGCGCACTGAGCAATGGTGACAACTCAAGTAAAACCGTCACTGAAATTATTGAGCGCGACCCCGCCTTAACTGCCGCTGTACTGCGCATATCAAATAGTGCGGCCATGAATACTGGTGTAGAGATAAACACGGTGTCTCGGGCTGTTTCGCGCTTAGGCTACCGCCAAATAAACGAACTTGTGCTAGGCATCGAAGTTGCCAGATCGTTTAATGGTCTTAGCAATGACCTAATCACAATTGAAGACTTTTGGCAGCATTCGCTATATTGCGCGTCGATTGCCAAACGTATTGCAAAACTGTGCAAGGGAGTCGATGCAGGTGCTGCATTCACTGCCGGATTACTGCACGACATTGGCCAACTTATTATTTTTAGCCGTTTAGCCGAAGAGTCGGAGGAATTTCTCTCTAAATCCATTTCCGACTTCGACGGACTAAGTACTTACATCAGCGAGAAGCAGGTACTTGGCTACGATCACAGCAATGTCGGCCTAGAATTAGCAATGCGTTGGAAGCTGCCGCTATCGCTTCAGCAATGTCTATTTGCCCATCACGAGCCCAACAAGATCCAACCCACTCCCGATCTTGTGATGATCGTTCACATTGCAAACAGCCTAGCGGTACTCGCTGAGCTTAAAAGCAGCAGCCTTGACGATGCGCCAGGCATTGAAGCAAGCGCGTGGACGCAATTAAAACTCAACAGCGATCATATTCCCGCGTTACTAGACGGAATCAACGAAGAAGTTAGCGACTTGCTCAACATATTTATTAGTCATTGAATTTATCTTAGCTACCTCGTCATCTCACTTGAGACTTTGCAGTATTTAACCTATTTCCGATCAATCGAATAGCTCAATATCATTCGATACTGGCTTGTCATGCAGTTTGCGCCCGTATACTTCTTCTTCATGAATAACCATATTGGCGTGTAGTGAACGCAAACGTTTAACAAGCACCCTGCCGGTAGTCGGAAAGTAGTTAATTTTTCTTGAGAACTCCAGACCAACATCTTCCGCCACGATTGCAATTCCTTCCAACTCAAGAAAGGCGCGGACGAAGGTAATATTCTTTCCGCCAACATCACTTAAACCACGCATCATTCGGCCACCACCGAAGATTTTGACTTCGAGATTTTCCCGTCGCCCGCCTACTTTAAGGATATCGTTGATCAAGTGTTCCATAGCATAAGCGCCATAGCGGGCAGCCATACCGTCCATTTTCGAATCACCTTCGGGAAGCATAAAATGATTCATGCCGCCTAGTTTAAGAACTCGCTCCCGTATACACGCCGAAATACATGAGCCTAAAACGGTGGTGATCATTTCATCTTCACTGTCGGACACATAGTATTGCCCAGGTAACACCCTCGCCGCATAAACACTGTGAGTACCATCCCAATGCCTTTGAATGTCAGGGTATTTGGCGTTTACTGCGGTTATGGTATGCGGCACAGACTCACCCCTAAAACAGCTCGGGCGAAGCGCACGATGCTTCATCGTCAGCACCGACATGAATTTTTAATTCATCTGCGCAGGAGTACAAACCTTTCACTTTTTCATCTAGCTTGCGACTTAAGTCTCTACATACATCGGAGGGAATTTCTGTCTCTAGCAATTCTAACGCTTGCTGAACATGGGACAATTTCTGGGCAAGCAGATCAAAGCACTGCATGTGAACGACCATCTCACCAAGCGTATTCTCCAGCATTGCTCCGGCATCATCGTCAAGCTGACCTGCACTCACAAGGGTATTTAACTGCGCATTTAAGTCGCCAAACTTGGCCATCATGCCGCCTATATCGACGCTGGCCTCGACAACAGCGGCCTCTACTTGCAGGGAAAGAACTCCGAGTAAAGGTTTTGGCGACGTATCGCGATTATTTAGTTTGACGACTCTCATAGATTTCCCCCTAAAGGGATGCGACCGCAGAGTCTAATTTTAAGTATTTAGCGTAGTCCAACTGTTCAGCTAGCTCACAAAAATAGGAAGACGGCTTATACCACGTTACCGATCTACCGCTGCGTTCAGAATTAACAACAAATACCGCCAGCAATTGCAACACGGCAGTATCTGCATCCGTTACCGCCGACGCATCTACGACAATCGAAGATTCACTACTCGCAGCCAATTCTGCCAAGTCTTGATATAACGCCACTACGCCGTCTACGGTAGAAAATGTGGGCAATGCTAAGTGAGAGCTGGCTTTTTCAAGCTCCGCACCGTCGTCTGCGACCGCTTCGTTATCAAGCAAATAAACAAATTCATTTGATTTCGGACTGACTTTCTCCGAGTTCGGTTCATCAAGCAAAATTACAAATTCAGCAGAGTCTGTCATACATCCCCTTTAATACATTCGATGCCAACACGCGCGTTTAGAAAATCAACCTACTCTGCAGCGACGGTGACATCCTTTATTGTCAAGAGTTTGTCGATATCCAACAAAATCAGCATCTTGTCATCTACCGTCGATAAGCCCTTGATAAAATCTGCGCGCACATTTCCACCGAAGTCCGGCATCGCCTGAACGGTTTGCTCGTCAACGCGATAAACTTCTGACACCGCATCGACGACCATGCCAATGGTGCGCGCCTTATCCGCATTCTCTACACGGACGACAATAATCACTGTGGTAGGGCCAAACTCAATTGATTGCATTGCAAAACGTTTACGCAGATCAATAATTGGCACGATCGCGCCACGCAAATTCATCACACCAAGCACATAGCTAGGCGAACTCGGTATGGGAGTAACGGTATCCCACCCTTGAATACCCTGTACGCGAAGAATTTCCACACCGTATTCTTCACCATTTAGCATAAACGTAAGATATTGGTTTGTGTCTGCGTGAAGCATGTCTGCAGGAGATAGCTGTAAGTTCTCAGTACTCATTTAAATTTCCTCGCTTGTCATCAAGCCGCACTTGATTGCGGTGCATTCTCTAGCTGGCGCATATCTATGCTGTGCACTAAACCCGGCACATCAATAATTAGCGCAACATTGCCATCACCGAGAATAGTGGCTCCGGCAAGGCCTTTCACAGGCAAATAATTTTCCTCTAAACTTTTAATCACAACCTGCTGCTGTTCCATTAGCTCATCAACGAACAAGCCCATTTTTTTGCCATCGCTCTCGACTACAACGAGCAACTCGCCCTTTTTCTCTTCGGAATCACTGAATAGGGTTTCAGATGACATATTGAATGCTTCATGCAGCCTGATGACGGGAATATAATCGTCTCGCAAACGGTAGACATTGCCAGTACCCACAACTTTGCTGATTTGACCCTTTGAAACGAGCACGGTCTCAACAATCGATAGCAGCGAGAAGATGTAAACTTGGTCGCCCACCCGCACCAATTGCCCATCCAAAATCGCTAGGGTCAATGGCAGTCGAATCTTTAGGGTAGAGCCCTGCCCCAGGGTTGATTGCAAATCTATTCGGCCGCCTAAATCTAAAATATTGCGGCGCACCACATCCATGCCGACACCACGCCCAGACAAGTCGCTGACCTGATCTGCCGTCGAAAATCCAGGCTGAAATATAAGGTTATTAATTTGATCATCGCTTAGCACTTCTCCCGCCGCGACAATCCCGCGCTCGATCGCTTTTTGCAGAATTTTGCTGCGATTCAACCCGGCGCCATCGTCACTTACTTTAATGACGATGTTACCGCCTTCATGGTAAGCACTTAGGTGTAAGACGCCTGTTTCTGGCTTACCAGCCGCGATTCTATCAGCTGGCATTTCAATGCCATGATCAAGGGAATTTCGCACTAAATGCACTAGTGGATCACTCATTTTTTCTAATACGGTTTTATCAAGCTCTGTGTTCTCACCCGACAACTTCAACTCTACTTTTTTGCCTAGCTTGGTACTCATATCACGCACCAATCGCTTAAAACGGCTAAAGCTGGCACCAATAGGCAGCATTCGAATTTGCATTGCACTTTCTTGTAACTCACGGGTGTGGCGTTCAAGCACCAGCAAACCATCACGTAAGCCCTGCGCATCGCCGCCAGCATTTTCTTTATCGCCAAAACGGGCAAGCATCGACTGAGTAATCACAAGTTCGCCGACGAGATTAAGTAACATGTCTATTTTATCGATGCTAACTCGAATCGACCCACTGTCTTTAGGAGCTGACTGAGTAGCGGCTTGCTTCGGCGCCGCAACGACTTGTGCGCTAGGCGCATCGGTTTGTTCAGTGGATGCCGCCAACTTACTTTCTGGCGCGTCCGCGTCTTCTTTGTGCAAAGCCTCAATGCGAATTTCACTTTGATTGCTCACCCACTCAAAGACATCTACGACAGCCGCCTTTTCTATATCCCCACGCAGCTCTATATCCCAGCTGGTGTAGCACGATTCCGGATCCATGCTATCAAAATCAGCGTCATCGCCTAGGGAAGACACAATTGACATATCTCCCATTGCGGCTAACTCCCGCAGCAAACGTTTAGGCTCATTACCGGTTTTAAATATATTTGGCTCTGGCGCGTAGTGAATTTTCCAACCCCGTGAAGGCACTGCAGGCGAGGCAGACACAGGCTTTTTAACAGGCTGAGATTTAATCGCGGCCGGCGCCTTATTATTCAATAATGCATCGATCTTTTGCTGAACAGAATCGATATTCCCTTGATCCGCCTCAGTCTGGTTTTGACTCGCCGCGAGCATATCGCGAATACAATCAACGGATGCGAGTAAAACCTCGATCACCTCTTCAGTCGCATCGCGCTGCCCCGAGCGCATCTCATCGAGAATGGTCTCTACACCGTGAGTAAAACCTGAAATATTGAGGAAGCCGAACGTGGCTGCACCGCCCTTCATTGAGTGAGCGGCTCGAAATATATTATTAATGGTTTCGATGTCGGTATTTTCAGGTGTCAGATTTAGTAAACCCGACTCCATAACATCAACACCCTCTGCGCTTTCCTCAAAGAAAATCGCATGAATTTCCGCCATATCAAGGTCGAGGGACATATCAGTTCCTTTTCGGTTCTAGGACACGATCAAGGATGCGCAGCAATGCTTCAGCATCAAACGGCTTCACAATCCAGCCGGTCGCCCCCGCGTCTTTACCCCGCATTTTCATTTCCTGCGCAGATTCGGTAGTCAGCACCAGAATTGGCGTAAAGCGGTATGAAGGCAGGCGCCGCAACTCAGCTGTTAGAGTAATACCATCCATATTGGGCATATGGACATCGGTTAGAACAACATCTACCCCGTGCTCCTTAGCAAAGGACAAAGCATCGGTGCCGTCTTCAGCTGAATGGACATCATGGCCCGCCTTACGCAGCGTCATTGACACCAATTGGCGCATGGATGGAGAATCGTCAACCGCAAGTATGCTGGCCATAAATAAGTCACACCCTCTTATTCTGTTGGGCTTAAATTGCAATCACGCTAAGCAGCCGGTGTTTGCAAAGGCCGCATGACAGACAGATCTTATGATCGCAGTAGACTAATTCAGTGCTCGACTAGATATTCGTAATTGTACTGACCGTTGCGGTCAATCCTTCAGCAAAGCCGCGGCACTAGCGACAAGCGTCATGATGAATAAAAACCATTTGAGGCCTTTGGGACTCGCCTTAATTGCTATACGGACACCTATTTTTGCGCCCACCACGGTACCCAAAGCGAGTATCAGGCCGGGAAGCCACGCCACCAACCCTTGCCAAATAAAAACCGCCAGCGCAGCAACCGTTAACGCCGCGGTGCAGACCATTTTTATAGCGTTGGTTTTAACAAGATCATAACGCAAGCTACCGGCAAGCGCCGCGATAAGAATAAAACCTACCCCTGCTTGAACAAAGCCACCGTAGACTCCGGCAAAGAAGAGTGTCCATTTGGCATTCGGCGCTTCCGCCATCGATAAAGCCGGGGTACCTAGCGGTGGAGCGACTACATTCGGACGAATTAAAATGACTAATGCCATCGATACCATCGCAAATAGCAATGCTGGCTTTAACCATTCGCTGGGTGCGAAAGCGGCGATAACAGCACCTAATAATGACCCCAACAGGGTTGGTTTCAGAATACCTAGAAGGTCGTGACGTACGAGCTGGCCATGCCGATCAAAGTCCTTGGCACCTGTTACAGATTGGGCGAGCACACCTAGGCGATTTGTTGCGTTGGCGACGTCCGCCGGCAAGCCCATCAGCATCAAGGCTGGCAATGTTAGATTAGACCCACCTCCGGCAAGGGTGTTGATAATTCCGGCAACAAGTCCTACAAACACTAGTATGGCCGCAAAGATGGGGCTTACAGCATAGCCTGAATTTAACTCAAACACTTGCCAACTCCGTTGAACTAAAACTCAGTGATAGCTGGCCAGTACAGCTAAGATCCAATGGCGCAGAATACCGTACAAATATGCATAACACGCACATAGATAAGTACAACTTCGCATCGAAACTCAAATTGACTTGTCTATACTACTACCTAACGTTTAGTCATTTTCTAACACGCAATAATACTTCTCTTTATCTAATAAAAGGAGATCACAATGACAAATTCTAAGGCAATCAGCATAGGCATTCCGGTCGCTGCCAATGTCGTTCTAATTGGCGCCTCCGGTGCAGCAAGTCAACTTAGCATGGGCACATTACCGGCTATTGCACTCGTCATTGCCTTAATACTCAGCGCTACCGCGCTAAGCAACTAAGCTCAGCGCTGCATCAAGCCCATGGCAGCTGTAATTTGCACTTGGGCTTCGGCATGGCCCCTTCGTTTTATCAAAAGTAAAAAACCATCCCATCCTAGTAATCATGCGCAGCAAAACGTGTATTATCGTGCTACCGCTAGGCAGAAAGTCGCTTGACCGCGATTGATGCATGAGCGCAGCAGCGAACATGAGGATGATATGATAATCGACCACCATCGGGTGAACGAGATTACTCGAAACAACAGCAAATTACTTAAATCAATATCACAACTGTTTCTCAACGAACTTCCTGATATGATCAAAGCAGTTGACACTGCGTACCAGCAAACTGATCGCCAAAGCATTGCAAAGTCGATACACCGCTTAAAAAGCGCATTGGGAAACTTCGTGAATAGCGAATATTATAAAGAGTTTTCACAACTGGAAGCATCAGCCAGCGGCACCACCGCCCCTGTAGCCAACCTAAACGAATGGCTGAGTCAATGGGAGAAGGCTAAATTAGATTTAGAAACGCTGGTTATAGAGCTTAAAGAAATGGCAGGAATATAGACAATCCATGGACGTATTAATTGTCGATGATGATGCAATAACCCGCTTTGCGCTCTGCGCTGCCCTAGAGGAATGGGGTTTTATACCTGTTGTTGCAGAAAATGCCGATCAGGCTCTAGAAAAACTTGCCACTGAAACCACACCACACTTACTCATCATCGACTGGTCAATGCCTGGGATGAGTGGCCCAGATTTGTGTAAGCACATCCGCGAGCGGGAAGATGGCCAATTTTTTTACATCCTTATGCTGACCGGCAAAGAAGGTAACGAAGCTATTATTGAAGCCATGGAGGCCGGTGCAGACGACTTCCTAAGCAAGCCTTTTGATCACCGCGTTTTAAAAGTACGGATAGCCGCAGGCAGCCGTATTGTTCGCCTAGAACAAACCCTCAACCAGCTGGCATCGCGGGACGCACTCACCCAGTGCTGGAACCGGCGCATGATCGACGAGCTATTTGCGAACAGCATTGCCGAATCAACACGAAAGCACAGCGCATTTTCACTGATGGTATTAGATATAGACCATTTCAAAGCCGTCAACGATACCTACGGTCACGCCGCAGGGGATACCGCTCTGAAGCATGTGGTCAATATTTTAAACATCAATCTTAGAGAGTACGATCAAGTCGGTCGCTATGGTGGCGAAGAGTTTGTGGTACTCCTACCCGCCACCGACCAAAATGAAGCCTGGGGCGTCGCCGAGCGAATTCGATCGGCAATCCAGTTCCAGCCAACGATTCTCGGCGACGACAGAAAAATAGATTTAACGGTGAGTATCGGTATTGCGGAATTTGATCGCAATCGCGATGCGAATCAGAGTGCGTTCTTTGAACGAGCTGATAAAGCGCTATATACCGCTAAACAAACAGGGCGAAACCGGATAGTAAGCTCAAATTAATTCGCATTAATAATAGCGCCACTCAGCATCCGTATATGATAGAAGACGTAAAATAATAAATTACAGCGGAAACCGGCCCTGTGGACACAATAGCCCCACCCCCACTTTTACTTTCACTCAGTGAACTCTGGCGCGCCAGTGCCGAGCTTTCAATGCTCGCCTTCGGTCGTACCTCACTGCAAAACACCCCAAAAGGCGACGGCCATCCCGTCATGACCCTTCCCGGCTATGGCGGCGCAGACGGCTGCATGGCACCACTGCGATATTTTCTACAAAGTCGTGGATACACTACCTACGGCTGGGAATTGGGCAGAAACATACCGCCTACACGTATCACTAGCTTAGAGGAAATGAGCACCTTCCAAACAGAAATACTCGAGCGCCTGTACGACAAAATCTGCAACGTTCACAATGAAACTGGTCAAAAGGTCAGTTTGGTGGGATGGAGCCTAGGTGGCAACTACGCAAACTTGCTCGCCCAGAGGCACCCCAATCTAATAAGACAAGTGATTACCCTCGGCACTCCCTATGGAGATCCTCGCGGCACCGCAGCCTGGAATGTATTAAAGCGCTTAAATCGCGGCACAAAATCTGACGAGTCGCAAGATACTGACGCGTGGTCAACAAGTAGCAACGGAAGCCGCGAGGTACCGACAACCGCTATTTACAGCCCGGTCGATGGCATTGTCTCGCCCCAAATAGCGAAATTAAGCGCTGCAAACACCTGTAATATTGCGGTTCAATCAAGCCATATCGGCTTTGCTATCAATCGCAAAGTTTATCGCGTTATCGCCGAAATTTTAGCAAAACCGGAGCTATACTGTAGCAAGGCGTAGTCGTGATCGGCACAACACCTTACTGCCTATAAATTGCATAAAGTGAATTAAGGGCAGCAATCATTCAATTATGCGTAATGTTTAACAGCAATAATAACGCAGCCCAAACATTAACAAACGTTAATAGTCTCATTTTCAGAACGCAGACGCCGCGCCAACTGCTACCGCGGATAGTATTGAAGAAAAACTACTTCAAGCGGATTATGCCTGCGTTGCGATTTAATGGTTAATATGCTTTAACTAATGCACTGCATTAATAACAATAAAGACCCGAAACGGAGCTCTTACGTGAAAAAATTAACGCCGATAGTATCAGGACTGTGTGCATTCACCGTCTCAATGAGTAGCCCAGCTTTTTCCCAAACCGAGGTAAAAAAATCGGGTTACGCCCTAGAGGAAGTGATTGTTACCGCCCAAAAGAAAGCAGAATCACTACAGGATACCCCCATATCTCTTACCGCTTTTGGTGAAGAGCGACTCGAAATCGACGGTATCAGCAACCTTGGCGATATCGGTTCGAAAGTACCAAGCTTAACGATCGAACCCTTCCCCATTAACAATGCCACCTTGCGTATATTTATCCGGGGTATTGGTATTGCCGATGTACAGGTCACCCAAGATCCACCAGTGGGCATTTATGTCGACGGTGTTTATATCGCTCGCTCTACCGGCACCGCGCTAGACGTTGCCGAACTACAGCGAATAGAAGTATTGCGGGGACCACAAGGAACCCTGTACGGCCGCAACACCACTGGCGGTGCAATCAACTTAATTACCAAACGCCCCACTACCGATGCCTTTGAATTCAAGCAAAAATTCACTGTGGGTAATCGCGGCCTATTTACCTCTAAAACCTCGGCCAATATCCCGCTAGGCGATACCCTCGCTGCCAAAGTGGCATATCTCACCACCCAGTCAGATGGCTTTATCGAAAACACCGGCCCAGGCGGTGACTTTGGCGACAAAGAAGTGTCTGGCTACCGCATTGATCTGCGCTGGGATATCAGCAGTAGCATGTCCCTCGACTACGCCTATGACAATTCAGACTTTGAATATTACAACTATATGTATCAGTCGATTAATCCGGCGATACAGAACAAAGGTCAAGCAGAGCCGATTCGCGAGTTCGCAGTAAGTGAGTCTAAACACAGCCCAGATAGATTCAGCAGTATGGCCACAGCGAGAAATTTTGAGGCATCCACTACTGAAATTGAAGGCCACTCATTCATTCTGACCAAAGACTTTGAAAATACGCAGTTCAAGTATATTGGCGCCTACCGAGAGCTACGGGACGCCTCCTACGCCGATTTGGGCGGCGGTCTTGGCTCAGAAGATTATCGCGTTGATTCAAACGAGTACTGTGGTCCATCAGTAGCAGCAGAAACCGGTTCCGACTGCCTACCTTTGGTAATCCCCGTTATTACCCAAGAGCAGTTTTCCCACGAATTTCAGCTCAGCGGTTCACTATTTGACAACAGCTTAGATTACATTGTTGGCGCTTATTATTTCGAAGAAGAGGCTACCGAGAACAACTCACCGCTTCACCATCAATTTAGCGCAAGAATCAGCGACGGTATTATACCAATTCCAGTTTTGGGCGAGATTTTGGGTGGCGTCCTTATCGGTGCCGGGGACGTGCATTTAATGAATATGCTGTCCCAGCGCTACGACATCAAAAATGAAGCCAAGGCGATCTTCGGTCAATTTACTTGGACTCCGGATATCTTTGATAAACGCATGCACTTAACACTAGGTGCGCGCTATTCGGAAGACTCACGCGAAGCGCTGAAAAATCAAACTGACAAAACCTATATTGAAGTCCGGAGCCTAGATCTTGCCATTGACACCGAAGACCTCGGTCCACTGTCGCCCGTACTTGCTCAAGCCGGATTTTTACTCCCAGGCGATCGCAGTTTTGATAATGTGCTTGGCCAAAAAGACTTTGACGATACCTCATTCAGTTTTATTGGTGAGTTTGACCTGACCGACGACGTTAACATCTACGGTAAATTTGTTCAGGCGTATAAGTCTGGCGGTTTTAATACACGTGACCCACAGCGCGGTAGTACCGGTTTTGCACCCGGCACACCGGGCAAAGGTGATGACACGGCCATTGCTGCGGGTGATGGCAACGTCTATGGTTTCGGCTTTGCCGACGGATTTGACGAGGAGCGAGTTGCCTCTTTAGAAGCCGGTATTAAAAGCGAGTTAATGGATCGTCGCCTGCGGATAAACGCCAATATATTCTTCAGTGAATACACGGACATTCAGCTCAACTTTATCCTAGGCGGCACCGTGGCGGACACCAAAGTTACCAATGCCGGCGAAGCAGAAATGCGCGGTCTGGAAACCGATATCACCTTCCTCGCTACCGAAAACCTCATGCTGATGCTCAATTACGCATTCCTGGACGCGGAAGTGACAAAAGCGATAGACGAGTTCGGCAACGACCTTACCGATTCCTTCGGCTTTTATTCTTCCCCAGGCAATTCGTATACCGCTGCAGCGGACTATACGGTCGGCCAGTACGATTGGGGGCAATTAGCCGTCAATCTAAGTTACAACTTCATGGATAAGCGCCGCGGCGGTGTAAGAACCAGCAACGCAGTAAACACCTATATCGGCGACTACGGCTTGATCAATGGCCGTATTAGCTTCAGCGAAATCCCAGTCAGTAAATACGGTACGCTTTACGTCGGCCTATGGGGTAAAAACCTAGCTGACGAAGAGTTTGAAATTACCGCCGTAGACAACCTTCCCCACAGCGACAGAACCGTTATTTGGGGCGACCCAAGAAGTTACGGTGTTGATGTCATTTATCAGTACTAACAGCGGGACAATAAAAAAGGCAGCTTAGGCTGCCTTTTTTGTTTTTAACGTCTTTCTCGCGTTTAAAGCACCGAATACATGCCCGCTATCACATACCGACTAACGGCTGAATCAACTTAGCCAACCAACCTTTAAATAGCAGTGGTGCATCCATCCCAGCCAAGCAGATACAATCCATATCATCGTCTGCCAAAGGCTGATGCTCAGTACTACCGTCCAGATCTGCTACGTCACCGGCATTAAATTGACCAAGCGTATCGCTGTAACCACCACTGAGAATTAGTGTCAGTTCACTACCACGATGACTATGCACCGGCATTTTTTGACCGGCAGTAATTCGCAATAGGCGTGCCTGCCCTTCGTCGCAATCGATAACAATTTGCTTTAAGCCAGGCGCAATCGTTTTCTTCCAAGGTAAGGCGTCAAAATCCTGCTCTTTCAAAATCTTCTGTAGCAGAGACGGCATAGCACCTTTAACTGGCGCAGCCGGGCTAACAATAGTTTCCGATCCCACGCTCACCTGCTCGCAATCAGACTGTGATTGCTGCATATCTAACCGCTGTAAAACATTCGCTCTAGCGCGATCAGACAGCGTTTTAGGTGCAAGCGCTGTCATTAACTCGCCACCCAAGCTTTCGCCTGAGCGCACTTGCGACCGACACGTCGAACAAACCTGCAAATGGCACCCTACTACCAAGGCTAGCGCCGCCGGCAAAGAGCCTGCCGCGTAACTAAACAAAGTATCATCTTGAGGGTGGTGTTCTATCTGGCTCATACGCCATTTTCTCCAAAATACTGACGGAAAGCTTTAATCGCCAGCCGTAAACTCGACTTCACGCTACCTAGAGGCATTCCTGTTTCTTCCGCAATCTCACTGTGACTTTTGCCTTCATAATACGACTTATAGACTACCTGAGCCTGATTGACTGGCAGGGTATCTAGCACCGCTTTCAAACGTTCACCATCTGCATTCAAGCGAACATCGGCATCGACAGTTTCCTCTAAGTTATCGTCGGACTCGTAGGCTATACCTCTCTGCTTACGTAATTTGTCGATCCATAGATTTCTGGCCACCCTAAATAACCAAGTGCTAACCGCTGCCTTATCTCTATGGTAAAGGTGAGCCTTATTCCATAACGCCAATAAGGCCTCCTGCGCAAGATCTTCCGCAATCGACGCCGCCGCTCCCTGCCCCAATAAATACGCATTCACTCGGGGAGAGAAATGGTCAAACAACAACATAAAACTGTCTTTATCACGACTTTCTGCAATGCGAGCCATACAATCGGCCCAAAACTCACCACTGCGTTCCTGCTCGGTGGCAATCTCTGCCATTGAAAACCCCTTAATTCGGCGCCTATACGGCCCCGGTAGACTTTTGGATCACTCTTCTATCACTATCATTGGTAGACCATAAGATCGCGGCTATCAATACAAATTGCAGCGGAATACGCAAAAAAAGTAGTTCCGGCGTGACGTGTGCTCCAAATATTGGCACGTCGTTCATCGCTTGATAAATATTAGCTGGCAGAACTAACAAACAATAAATAGCGGCTAATTTACCCGTTATTACCCGCAATTTGGGCATTAAAATACCGAGCACCAAGCCGAACTCCATAATACCTGTTGCCCAAACAATTGCTAAGGGCCACGGCAACAAGGGAGGCACAATACCCGCAAAATCTTCTGCAAAGACAAAATGTGCCACACCGCCGAAAAAAAACACCGCACAAACTAAACCCCGAATTATTATTTTTAACATAAACAACCCCTAACCGCGCCCCAAGCATTCGCTAACGACGATTACTCGAAGACTTTCACTAAGAAAACCCGTGCAATTGTCATTATCGTCACGCGCAAACAAGATTAGCACAGTCAGGCAGATAATTAGCATTGCTGCCATCGGCTACCAGCTATACCATTAGGGTTGAAAAACACGGAGAAAAACATGCTTTTGCCTAGTGCTAAATCAATGCCCGACCTCATCGGCAACACTCCCTTGCTGCATCTCAAACAAGTGTCTGAACTCACCGGCTGTACCATTCTAGGTAAAGCAGAATTTCTCAACCCCGGCGGTTCGGTGAAAGATCGCACCGCGCTGGGCATTATCCGCGATGCAGAAAAAAAAGGCACACTGCGCCCCGGCGGAACCATTGTGGAAGGAACCGCCGGCAACACCGGCATCGGCCTAAGCTTAATTGCCAACGCCTTGGGCTATCGCAGCGTGGTGGTTATGCCCCATAGCCAAAGCCGCGAAAAAATAGAATTACTCGACTTATACGGTGCCGACCTGCGTCTCGTTGCAGCCACCAGTTACAGCGACCCCAATCACTACATTCACACGGCGCGACGTCTTGCCGAAAGCTTAAATGAGACCGAACCCCACGGCGCGGTATGGGCTCGTCAATTTGACAATATCGCGAATTGCGACATTCACGAGACCACCACCGGCCAAGAAATTTGGGAACAAACCGACGGCCAAATCGACGGTTTTATTTGCGCGGTAGGTACCGGCGGCACACTTGCCGGAGTCAGCCGCGCTCTAAAAGCACACAAACCTGACGTCACTATCGGCATTGCCGACCCAATGGGTTCGTCGCTATACAACTACTTTACTAATGGCGAACTGCGCAGCGAAGGCCGTTCAATAGCCGAGGGCATAGGGATCAGCTTGGTCACCGACAATCTACGACGGGCGTCAGTAGACGAGGCATTTGAAATTAGCGACGCAGAAGCCCTGCCATATATTTTCGACATGCTCCGTCACGAAGGGCTCTGCCTTGGTGGCTCATCGGCAATCAATATCGCGGGAGCGGTAAAACTCGCACGCAAGCTTGGTCCCGGCCACACCATAGTGACGATCCTTTGCGATTACGGCGACCGCTATAAAAGCAAATTATTCAATCCGGTTTTTCTAGAAAACATGGGGCTGCCAGCGCCCGACTGGACTCGAAATTAGACGCCCGCAAGGCTGCGGTTACCGCAGCTAAACGACACCCCTTTGTCAAAGAGCTATCTATTCTATGTCGCAATGTCCTTTTGCTAACCTGTTAAACCCAGACACGTACGCACAAGGTATGCCCTATGAGAGCCTTAAGGACATACGCCAACACGGCCCGGTTGTGAAAATAGCGGACCCTCTGACCGACGTTCCCTATTGGGCGGTAGTCGGTCAGCAAGAATTAGATTTTGTCAGTAAAAATCCCGCACTGTTCTCCTCCGCGAAGCGAACTGCTTTCCCCATGGAGATCCCCCAGGACGAAGTTGATTTCATTCACTGTCACACCATCATTAATATGGATCCGCCGCGTCATCAGAAAGTGCGACGTATCGTGCGTGAAGCGTTCACACCAAAGCGGGTGAACACCTACGAGCCAGCATTCAGAGCACACGCAAAACAGATTATTGACCGCATTGTGCACCGCGGTAAATGTGAGTTTGTAGAAGAAGTTGCCGCCGAGCTTCCCCTGATCGCCATCTTAGAATTACTCGGTGTTCCCCTAGAAGATCGCAATCAATTCTTTGAATGGACAAATACCATGATGTTTGCCGACGATCCCGACATGGCAACCAGTATTGAAGATGGCCAAATCGCCGCCGGCGAATGTATTAACTACGCACTCGCGCTGGCCGCCCAACACCGCCAACAGCCAATGAATAATATTACCGGCGCACTACTCGATGGCAATGTAGATGGTGAACCGATTACCGAAGAAGATTTCGCGTGGATGTTCATACTTATTCTTGTCGGCGGCAATGAATCGACCCGCACAGTAATATCACAGGGGATGCGCTTGTTAATGGAGCACCCCGACCAGTTAGAATTCCTTGTTCAAAACCCTGATAAAATAGTCGATGCCATCGATGAGATACTGCGTTACAACACGGCTTTTATTCAAATGCGCCGGACCGCAACCGAAGATATAGAGCTTGGTGGCCAGCAGCTGCGCGCTGGCGACAAGGTCATTCTTCACTACCATGCGGTGAATCACTCCGAAGCGGTTTTCGGTGAGGATGCCATGCGCTTTGATGTCCGGCGCAGCGAGCGCATGCCGAAACTTGGCCAGCAACTGCGCTCTTTCGGTATCGGCCAGCACTTTTGTATCGGCTCCCATCTGGCGAGACTTGAACTGCAGGTTATGTTCGAAGAAATTATCACCAGACTGCGCAACCCAAGTTTACAGGGCGAGATTGCCTATATTCGCTCCTATTTCGTTAACGGTATCAAAACCATGCGTATCCGCTTTGATACCTGAAATAACTCACCGAATTAACTTTGTACTAAGATCAGCGGCTGATTACTCAGTACCACACACTAATAAGGAATCGCGACATGGAAATCGGATTTATAGTCTTCCTCTGCATACTCGGATTTGGCATTGTGTATTTGGTCACGCTGTATAATGGCCTAGTCAACCTCAAACACAATGTTGCCAAGCACCTGGCGAATATCGATGTACTCCTTAAACAGCGCCACGACGAATTACCCAAACTGATCGAAACCTGCAAACAGTATATGCGCCACGAGCAGGACACCCTCACCAAGGTCATAGCCGCCAGACAGCACGTTGCTGACGCCCAGTCCAGCCATGACATAAAGGCCCTGGGACAAGCCGAAACAGGATTGCGCACGTCGATGGGGCAATTATTTGCACTGGCAGAAAATTATCCAGAACTAAAAGCGGACAGTACTTTCACCACCTTGCAAAACCGGATCTCAGCGCTGGAAAATGCCATCGCCGACCGGCGCGAGGTTTATAATGAGGCTGTAAATAACAACAACGTCCGTATTGAGCAATTTCCCGATGTGATTATTGCCCGCTGGTTTCGCTTTGGCGCCTTTGACTTGCTGCAATTTAGAAAAGAAGAATTAAGCGATGTCGATGTAAAATCTTTATTTAGCTAGACTTAGACGCGCTCAAGATGCAAACAGATTATTTAGCACTGACGATTTGCGGGCTTATCGCTCTTGTCAGTGCCATCGCCAGTATCAAAAGCCTAATGGCTGCCAGAATTATTGAAGACACCCCCACCTCTAAAATTCGCTCGGCCCACCAGGGCTATGTTGAGCTGATCGGCTTTGCAAAGGTAGGTCCAGAGGCCCTGCTATTAAGTGGTCTTAGCAAAACACCCTGCCTGTGGTTTCGCTACAATATCGAACGCTACGAATCCTCTGGCAAAAACAGTAGCTGGCGCAGCATTGAGAAACACACCAGCACACAGGCCTTCACTTTGAACGACGGCAGCGGCGACTGCTATGTCATGCCTAGCCGCGCCGACGTGAGCACCCAGCGCAAAAGGACATGGCAGGGTAATTCACGTCACCCCAGCAGAACAGGCGGGATGAACCTATTCGGAAAACGCTACCGCTACACCGAGGAAATGCTGTGCACCGACGACCTTTTATATATCATCGGCCTGTTTGAGACCCGCCACCCACCGAATCCAAACGCCGCCCGAGACGCCGAAATGGCAAAGGTTCTTAATGAATGGAAACAGGATTACGATAAACTAACTGCCCGTTTTGATCGTAATGGTGACGGGGAAATTGATCTGCAAGAGTGGGAATTAGCGAGAGCGGAAGCCCTGCGTAAAGCGGAGCGCAACGTAAGCAAACAGGCACCGCTGAACCCGGTTCATACCATTAGCTATTCGCCCAGCCGCCGACAACCCTATATCATTGCGAGTTCGGAGCCAGAATCGCTGAGCAAACGCTATCGCTGGCAAGCCTTCGGCATGCTGCTAGTCAGCTTGGGCAGCGCCACCGCATTGGTTTGGCTGATTGTGCAACAATAGAACGCATACTAAAAAGTAAGAATAGGACAACATTATGGCTAGCCGCCGCAATACCAAAGAACGCATTCTCGATATCGCGGAAGATCTATTTGCCCAACAGGGTTTTGGCGCCACGTCGGTCAGCGAAATTGCCGTTCAGGTCGGTATCAGCAGCCCTGGTATTTACAAGCATTTCAACAATAAACTCGATATTTACGAGCAGGTTTGCCAGCGTCTGTTTGCGCCACTTGCCGATGCGACTCGCGGAATGGCAGCCGATGCTGACTTCGCTGAGACCCGCCAACAGATTCATCAGGTTATGTCGTTACTGGCCAACAAGCCAAACACCGCAAGAATCGTCCAGCACGCCACTCTTGCGAGGGATGAAACACTAGACCTATTAAGTGACCGCTGGTATCGAAAGTTCTTTTCTACCATTAGCGACCCAGCGAGCAACCCCGATAAAGAGTGGATCAACGTACCCACCGCCATGGCCTTCCACTGCATGATTCTGGGCTATGTCACTTTAGCGCCGCTTCATAAAGCCATATTTGGCGTCGACCCCTTGCACCCAGACCAGCTCGAAGCGCAGCTACAATTTCAACAAGATATGGTCGATGGCTTAAGTAGTTTAGTGCAGCGCCAGGTACCCAAAAAGTGAGTGCGACTCCGGCGTCGAGGTGCTCGCTAATTCACAAGCGCTTGCGCAGCGGCTCGCAGTTGTTCACTGTATTTCCCCTCTAACAGCGCCATCTCCACGCCGTATTTAGCGCGCTGTTCAGCACTTAACCGCTTCCAATCTTGATGGGTCGGTATATGAGCCAGAGCCGCCGCCATCTCAGTAAATACCAGCGTATCCTTATTGTAATTCGAGTCCAGGTTTGCGGTCTCCGCCAACACCGCAATACGAAGTGCAAGCTCGCTGCCACCGAGCTGGCCTCCCAAATAACAGCGTGCCAGAATATTAATACCGCCTTGCGCTTCAGTTTGTTCTGCCATTGCCTCCTGTTGCGCGCGCTGCAAGCCCATGTTTTCAGCTCGAGTTTGGCGCTGCAAACGCCACATCAAGCGACCGGCAATCACCGCTAGCACCGCCACAATGAATGCGCCGACAGATAGCCAGACCCAGTAATCAGACATATCGAACTCCCAAACTCCACATAAGCATTGTAAAACCATCGAGTTATTGGACCATCATCGACAATCTTGAGCATCAAATAGCAAAGCAGTTTACAGCGAAAAAGCCCGCAAATAAGCCCTATTGTTAACGGTTTTTAAATACCGCAAGAGAAAACCATCCCTCGGGTAGTGTAGCCGGGCCCTCACTGCCTTATAATTCTGGCCCCGAAACGTGGAGGTAATCAGTGTCTACTCCCAGCGCTATCATCTGGTCAAATAATCAACTGCAATTACTGGATCAGCGTGTTTTACCTACACGCTGCGAATACCTCCAGTATGACGATCCCTTCGCCGTCGCAGATGCAATTCGCGCGATGGTCGTTCGCGGCGCGCCCGCGATAGGTATTACCGCTGCATACGGAATATTACTGGCGGCGCAAAAGCTCACTACCGCGCCCGCCAGTGCGGATGCCTGGCAAAACGCGTTGCGCCCTGCGCGTGACGCGCTAGCCAATTCACGACCCACAGCAGTAAATTTATTCTGGGCATTGGAGCGCTGTGACCAGGTCATTGCCGAAAACGGCAATGGCGACGCCTTAATTCCAGAGCTTACTAAATTAGCGGTGCATATCCACGCTGAAGATATTGAAATCAATCAACGCATTGGTGACTTTGGCGCTAGCTTAATTCCAGCCGACAGCATTGTTTACACCCACTGCAATGCTGGCGCGCTAGCGACCGGGGGCTATGGCACCGCCTTAGGCGTTATCCGCTCAGCTCATCGCGACGGAAAAATCCGTGGTGTCTTTGCCGGCGAAACACGGCCGTGGCTGCAGGGTGCGCGCCTAACAAGCTGGGAGTTAATGCAAGACGGCATTCCGGTAACCTTGGCAATAGAGGGTGCGGCTGCTCACTTGATGCGAGAACACAAACCCAGCTGGGTGATTGTCGGTGCCGACCGCGTTGCGGCAAATGGTGATGCCGCCAATAAAATCGGCACCTACAACCTTGCCATTATCGCCAAACACCACGGCGCCAAAGTCATGGTTGCCGCACCGACCAGCACCTTTGATGCATTACTAGATGGCCCACAAATTCCAATCGAACAGCGGCCGGCAGAAGAAATAACCCACAGTTTCGGCCAGCGCGTGGCGCCAGAAAATGTCGTTACCAACAACCCTGCTTTTGACGTTACCCCCGCACAATTGATCGATGCTATCGTTACCGAGTACGGGATTATTCATCAACCTGATCGCGCCAAGGTAATAGCACACCTAAACGCGAATAAAAGGAAATAGCAGCTAGGCTTATGATCGATAGTAAGTTCTTTTATCAACAAGCGATTGCACTTGCCGCGGTCGGCGAAGATATTTACCAGCGCGGCTGGGTTCCTGCCACCAGCGGGAATTTCTCTGCCCGCCTAAACGCCAACTCTGCAATCGTTACCGCATCGGGGAAACACAAGGGCCAGCTTAGCCCGACAGATTTTATTGCCGTCGATCTGACGGGCAAGCCCATTAGCGACGGCAAGCCGTCGGCAGAAACCGAACTACACACCCGGTTATATCAGCGCTTCCCTGAGATTGGTGCGGTATTGCACTGCCACTCACCGGTCGTGACCGTCATATCAAAGGCACTGCCAAACGCCCAGGCAATTACCCTCGCGGATTACGAATTGATAAAAGCCTTCGATGGCTTCGACACCCACGCCAGCAGCCTTGATATTCCGATCTTTGAAAACACCCAGGACATCAGCGCCCTCGCCGCTGAAAGTGATCGCTATTTAACGGCACAAGCACATTGTCCCGGCTATATAATCCGCGGTCACGGCGTCTACTGCTGGGGTAAAGATCTCAATAGCTGCATGCGCAATTTAGAGGCTTTAGACTTTCTGTTGCATTGTGAATTAGAATTGCTGCGCCTTGTGCGCTAGGGAGCGACGATGAGCCAACTAACTATCTTCCTCGACACCGATGCCAGCCAATCGCTATCGACGACAAGTACACCCGAACACATTCACCAACAGCTTCAAAGCGTCGGTGTACGCTTTGAACAATGGCAAACCCGCGACGATATCGCAGCCGGTGACAATCAAGAATCTGTTTTGTCCGCCTACGAGAGCGACGTCAAACGACTCGTCAGCGAACAGGGTTATCAAAGCGTCGATGTCATTAGCATCGCCAGCAACAATCCGCAGAAAGACGCGCTGCGCTTAAAGTTTTTAGACGAGCACACCCACAGTGAAGACGAGGTGCGTTTCTTTGTTGAGGGCCAAGGTTTATTTGCACTCCACATCGACAACAAAATCTATGAAGTCTTGTGTGAAAAAGGTGATCTATTGAGTGTACCGGCCAATACCAAACACTGGTTTGACCTCGGCCCTGAGCCAAACCTGGTTGCCATTCGCTTTTTTAACAATCCAGATGGCTGGGTCGCCAATTACACCGGTGAAGACATCGCCAGTCGCTACTCACGACTTGACGCATAGCGCCGTTAAAAAGGAATTCTTTGTGATCAAGGCTATCCTTACCGATATAGAAGGCACTACCAGTTCAATTCAGTTTGTACACCAGGTGCTGTTTCCCTACGCCGCTCAAAACCTAGCTGATTTTATCCGCCAGCAACGCGGTGACGATGCGGTCGAAGTCGCCTTACGCGATGTTGCGACTGACGCGAAAATCGATATCGCAGACACCGGAGCCTTAATTGCTCAGCTTCTTGACTGGATAGCGGAAGACAAGAAAATTACTGCCTTAAAATCTCTTCAGGGAATGATCTGGGAGTACGGTTATCGCAACGGCGACTTCCAAGCACACATCTATCCAGACGCGCTTGAAAAACTCATTGCATGGCATAAACAGGGACTGGAGTTGTATGTGTATTCTTCTGGCTCCATTCATGCGCAAAAATTATTCTTCGGCTTTAACGAAGGCGGGGATTTACGATATTTATTTAAAAACTACTTCGACACCACAAGCGGAGCAAAGCGAGACTGGGAATCTTACCGGCGGATACAGCAGCAGATAAACCTGCCAGTCTCTGAAATTCTCTTTTTATCGGATATTGTTGAGGAGGTAAATGCGGCCGCCCAAGCAGGCATGCAAACCGCGTGGGTTCAACGCGAGTCAGAAAACGTTGCGACGCACCCACAACACCAGTGCGTCTGCAGTTTTGCCGATATTCAATTAACGCAATAAGCGTATTTAGTCAGCGGGGGTCAATCTCGATATTGACTCGATACTGCAACGCTTATTGACGCCGGACTGGGGCACGATCACTACGTCAAATTTCGTTAATGTGCTCGTCCGAGTTTTAAACGCCAGCGTTTCAGAACTGCGCAATTCACCACAGGCGTTTTTCAGGCTAATAAGATAGTGATCCGACAGTCCATTGCTAAACATGAAATGATGATCGTCTAAATACGTCCAATCGCTGATTCTATACGCTTGAATTTGATCAACATTTTCACCGGGACGATAGCCATACTCCGCTATACGCTCATCCAAACCCATCTTCTCGTCTTTAACACCACCGCAGGCTAGTAAAGAAAAACTCAAGAATATCGTCAGACCGAATTTTAAGCTTGCTATGTTCATATCCACCTCGGGGGAAATAAGAGCGGAAAACCGCCTTATTCTGTGTCTGACACTTTGCCGGCGATAAGGTTCTGCTTGGCCGCTAGCGAAACGCTTAACTGCGCGAACTGACGCGGGTTGCACGGAAGAGATCACGACGGAAGGTTTTGGTCCCCTCTCGAAACTGCACGTGAATAAAGCGGGTATCAATCGACGACACAACACCGCGACCAAACTTTGAATGAGCCAATACATCGCCACTGATAAATTCTGCGGCATTTTCTAGTTCAGGCCCAATCTCGTTTTTCGTATCAATAACTTGCAGCACATGTTCAACATGCAACGACGAAAAATACACCTGTTGGTTTGCAAAATGAACTGTCAGTCCGTGCTCGTCGATTGCGGTAATACGACCATCACCATACTCGCTATGACGGACACAAACGCCATAGTCAAATTTGTTGCCAGACGCCCAAAATGTAAATTCAATATCTAGACCCAGCGCTTCCAGATATGCCACGCCAACAGCGGTGTTCGCTAAGCTTGACGCCGCGAAAGGTTTCTCCCTGGTATCAAGCGCAGCGCCAATCGCTTTTGCCAACGGTATATTCATTTCCTGCAAAAAAGGACTTGGCAGTAAATTCAGCTCTGGCCGCAGGCCGCCAAGCCAGCCATTGCGGCTGTCAATACCGGGGGCAAAGAGATACAAGGCATTGATGGCTCGTGTCATGGCTACATACATCAAGCGCCGCTCTGACTCTTGTTGATCCGCATCAGGACGCCGACGGTTGCCGGCCTGATACGGCATATAATGCGCACTCAAGCCCGGCAAAATAACCACTGGCCACTCCAAGCCTTTGCTACGGTGCATCGTTGTGATGGTAACGGCATCGACCAAGGCGTCACGATCACTTGGCACGCCCCCCGCCAGGCCCATTCCCTGAATCAAATTGATAATCGCTGCGGGGTCTTGCTCGGCTTGCATGCTAATAAAGCCAACAAAGGCACTGATTGTTGCCGCTCTATTCTCGCCCTCTTCCTTGCTGAGCGCGTTATCGCGAATCAGTTTCAGTAAATCCAGTCCTGTTAAAAATTCATTCAGTCCAACACTCGCACTAGATGATCTTTCCAACTTCACTAGCGCCTCGGCTAAGCGCTGAAGTCGCTGCTCTTGATAAATTGATAAATCGTCGTCAGATAAATTTAAGGCGCTGAAACCCTGACCATCTCGCAATGCCTTTTGGGCATAACGCCGTAACACATCGTGCTTAATTTTTAACTCGCAGAAACGCAAACAGTCGAAAAGCTGTTGCTCGCAATCTGCCGGATTTTGCTCATAAAATCGCCCCGCCATAATACGTAGCAAAATCAGCAACACTTTAATTTCTTGCCGCTCTAGCACCCGGCTACCGCCACTTATACGATTGGGAATTCCCCGCTGCAATAACACCAATTCAACCGGCGCGGCCTGTGCCCATGTGCGACAGAGAAACACCATATCTTTAAATGGCCGACCATTGGCATGTTCGCTCAAACACACTTCCGCCAATGTGTCGCCATCAGCTGTTTGCAGGCAAAGTTCAATTTTAGTGGCAGGCGCAGTATCAGCGCTGATACACAGTACCGGCTCCCGTCGTTGGTTATTGGCAATAAGATGTGCTGCGGCTAGAGCTAACTGATGACCGTAGCGAAATGTGCGCGACATTTGATAGTTACTATGGGGATAACTATCACCAAAATGCTTGAGCATATAGTCGGGTCGCGCACCTCTAAATTCGTATATACATTGATCGGCATCGCCAACCACTTGCAGGCGCGCGCGATCACCTGCAAGCGTTTTCAAAAGAAAAAACTGGATGTCGTTGATATCCTGAAACTCATCGACAACAAACAAGTCGACGCGATTCGCGAGAAACTCACCCAATTTGGGATCTGCAAGCAGCGCACAACACGGATCGTAGAGATAGTCAGCGAACGTCACTCGCCCAGCTGCTTTGCGCCACTGTTCAAAACGCGCGAAAGCCTCTATGAACAATTGGTATTGATCAGGGTAAGCCGCCGCGAAAAAGGTTGTTTCTGGTGTTTGTAAATTAGACTTTGCCAAATCGACAAAGCCCGCGAAGGCATCTAACCACTGCTGCTGTTCATCAGCAATTGCTGCCCGCTGAGCCGAGGTACCCGCCGATGATTGCAATGCTCGCAGCATTTCGATTCGAAGCTGAGCTTCACTCAATGGTGCAGGATCAAACGGCGCTAAATGCCCTTCCTTTGCCAGTGCTATGGCAAGGTTCCTCCCCATCGCATGAAAGGTACGCACCGGCGGCAAACTGATTGAAGAAGCGGAGGCCAGCAGCAGTTTCCGACTGAAATCTTCCTGCGCCGCCTTATTAAACATCACGACCCTAACTAAGCGGGGGTCCATACCTGCACGCAACCGTTCGAGTAGGTATTGCACCATCGTGGTAGTTTTACCTGCACCAGCAACTGCGGTCACCCGAGCATGACCACGGGTATGGCGGGTAACCAGAATTTGTTCGTCAGTTAGCATAGGTAAACGGATAGGGATTTCATGGCGAAAGGTGTGTATGTCCATATTTCTGCAGCGACGAAGAATAACAAGGAATGAAGGAGATTTCCGAATTAACGTCTACTTGCACGATAATTCAAGCGCTTACGCGACCACTCAAATTCAGGCTTACTCCCCATGCCGGACGAATACTGTTCTAGCGATTCTCTATCTTGCACGCTGGATTAACATTAACAAGGAGTACCAAATCAAGATTGATTGGGTCACCATAAGGCCCGCAGGTAAAAGCCCTTGGCAGCGATCTTATAATAAAACCTAAGGCGTATTACCGCTACTAAGCGACCACAGCAGGTCTCGACGCAACGAGCAAAGGATTAAAAAAATGAACTTCCAGGAAATCACAGTAGAGATCCGCGATTCCGTCGGCATTCTGACCCTGAACGCACCATCTACCCTAAATGCGCTTACGCCGGTCATGGTCAAAGAGATTGATGAAGCCATTGATTACCTAGCCAAAAATGCCCGTGCGATGATCCTCTGCGGTGCTGGGCGCGGGTTTTGCTCAGGTGCATCCCTTAACCCCAGCAACCCCCTCACCCCTTTACCTGCTGATCGAAGCCAACGCGATATCGGCTTAATTCTTGAGAAATACCTCAACCCCATTATGCTCAAACTCAAGAACCTGCCAATCCCGTGGATCAGCGCGGTTCGTGGCAGCGCCGCGGGGTTCGGTGCCTCACTAGCACTTGCAGGCGACATGATCGTCGCCAGTGAAAATGCGACGTTTATTCAAATTTTTTCAAAAATCGGACTTGTTCCCGACGGTGGCGCCACCCACTTGCTCAGCCGCACAATTGGCCGCGCCCGCACCATGGAATTAATGTTAACGGGCGACCGCCTAAGTGCCGAGAAAGCCTTAGAGTGGGCACTAATTAATCGTGTTGTTGCAGACGAGAGCTTGGAAGAAGAGGCCTTCAATACCGCCCTGTCACTCGCCAGGGGCCCGACGGTCGCACTAAGTCTGATCCGAAAAGCAGTATGGGCAGCCGTCGATTCAACTTGGGAAGCCAGCCTGGAAACTGAACGCGAACTGCAAAAAATAGCCGGTCAAACAGCTGATTTTGACGAAGGAGTTACGGCCTTCGTTGAAAAGCGCGCAGCCAATTTCACTGGCCAATAGCTCACTATCTTGTCAGGACGCCCTTGATGAATCTCCAGTTTCTACTTTATAAACTTGAAGACGGCATTGCGACGATTACCTTTAACCGCCCCGATAAGCTCAATGCCTTCACCCCAACCATGGCCGATGAGCTAATCGCCGTACTTGATCACATCGACGAAGACGACAAAGTAAAGGCCGTAGTGATTACTGGCGCAGGTCGTGCATTTTGCGCTGGCGCCGACCTCTCATCTGGCAAAGACACCTTTAATGGCGAGGGTAACGGCGAATCTGCAGTTCGCGCAGGCAACACACTTGATTACAGCGATGAATCGGTGCGAGATATTGGCGGCCTTGTCACCCTGCGACTTTATCGCTGCCTAAAACCTATTATTGCCGCTATCAATGGCCCCGCAGTCGGGGTCGGTATTACCATGACATTAGCCATGGACATCCGGCTTGCCAGCGAAAACGCCAAAGTCGGTTTTGTTTTTACTCGCCGTGGCATTGCACCGGAAGCGGCATCATCCTTCTTTCTTCCTCGCATTGTGGGCATTTCACGCGCACTGGAATGGTGCTTTAGCGGGCGTGTTTACCCAATTTCAGAGATCCAGGACAGTGGATTGATCAGAAAAGTGTGCTCTGAGCAAGAATTACTTGTCGAAGCCTATGCAATTGCACATGAAATCGTAGACAATACTGCACCGGTTTCCGTAGCCCTGACTAGACAAATGCTGTGGCGCGGGCTGGACATGAACCATCCTATGGATGCCCACAAGCTAGATAGCAGGGTAATACTCAGCCGAGGACGCAGCAGCGATGCCGCCGAAGGTGTTGTATCATTCATAGAAAAACGTCCACCGGAGTTTAAGAATCAAGTGTCGAAAGACATGCCCGATTTTTACCCGTGGTGGGACGAGCCTAAGTACTTTTAATTTAGTTCCTTTAAGTTAAGTACCTAAAAGCTATGTACCTATAAAATATAATCCATGAATCTTACGGCAGCCCGCAAGACAACATGAAACTGAACACGAGCCTCCTGGAAAATTAGTTATGAGTGAACACTGTATTATTATTGGGGCCAGTCACGCGGCTGCCCAATTAGTATCCAGCCTCCGCCAAGAGGGCTGGGAAGGCAAAATCTCCTTAATTGGCGACGAACCAAATCTACCCTACCACCGCCCGCCCTTATCAAAAGCCTTTTTTGTCGGCGAAAAAACCGAAGATGAGCTGCTAATTCGCGCCGCTGATTTTTACGACAAAAATAATGTCGATTTGCTGTTGGGTTCGCGAGTAACAAAAATTGATCGCGACGCCAAGAAAATCACCCTGGAAGACGGCGCCGAAATCTCCTATACCAAGCTTGCCCTCACGACTGGCGCCCGGGTTCGCAAAATCCCCTTCACTGGCTGCGAACTTGCCGGTGTTTTCTATATGCGCGATCTTAATGACGTTAAACAGACCCATAAATTTACCGGTCCCGGCAAATCTGCAGTCATTATTGGCGGCGGCTATATAGGGCTCGAAACGGCAGCGTCGCTGCGTAAGATTGGCATGAACGTTATCGTAATAGAAGCGATGGAACGTGTTTTACAGCGTGTTACCGCCCCCGAAGTTTCTGCATTTTACACCCGCGTACACACTGAAGAGGGTGTCGATATTCGCACTCAAGCGGGCGTTGACGCCATCGTTGGCGAAAAACATGTAACAGGCGTCCGCCTTGCTGACGGCACTACAGTGCCTGCCGATCTAGTCATTATTGGCGTTGGTGTAATCCCCAATATTGAACTAGCTGAAGAAGCGGGACTTACCATCGACAATGGCATTGCGGTAAACGAGTTTGCCACTACCAATGACCCAGACATCGTTGCCGCAGGTGACTGCACCAACCACTACAACCCCATTTACGACCGCAAACTCCGCCTGGAATCGGTACAAAATGCAACCGATCAAGCTAAAATTGCGGCCAAAAGTATATGTGGTAAACCTGAGGCATATAACGCCCTACCTTGGTTTTGGTCAGATCAATACGACCTTAAACTACAAATTGCCGGACTGTCACAGGGCTTTGACCAGGTAATCATCCGCGGCAATAGCGAGCAAGGCCGAAGTTTCGCCGCATTTTATTTCAGTGAAGGTCGCTTTATTGCCGTCGACGCGATTAACCGACCAAAAGAATTCATGATGAGCAAGCGCGCCTTAACATCAGGTCAAACCGCTGATCCGCTGAAGCTCGCCGACGAGACTATCGAAATCAAAGACGTCTTTAACTAATTTCAAGTACGAGAATATAGACAATGCCTTTAATTATTTACAAATCTCACGATGGCAACACGCAGGAAGTTCACGCGGAAGTTGGCACCAGTATTATGCAGGCCGCGGTTGATAACGGCATCGACGGTATCTTGGGTGAATGTGGCGGCTGCTGCAGTTGTGCGACATGTCACTGCTACGTCGACCCCGCTTGGGTTGCTAAAGCGGGCGAGCCTGACAGCACAGAAAAAGACATGCTCGACTGCGTATTAGACCCTCAGGACACTAGCCGCTTAAGCTGCCAAATTGTGATTACAGATGAAATGGACGGTATCGTCATCGCCATGCCTGAGTCGCAGTACTGATTAGCGATTGCGGATAGGGCCTTCTTTGCCCTATCCGCCCCACACTCCCGCCCGCCTCACCCGAAAGCAAACTCCACAGCACTTTGGCAATCCGTCCCCACACAGTTTATAATCTGCGCAGATTTATCAACCCCAAACGCAATCTGAAATGGAAGCCCACAATGAGCTACAACCAAATTCCAGCTGGCAAAGACCTGCCAAATGACATCTACGTCGCTATCGAAATACCTGCAAATAGCAGCCCGATCAAATACGAAATTGAAAAAGAATTTGATGCGCTGATGGTCGATCGTTTTATGGCAACGCCCATGTTTTACCCAGCAAACTACGGCTACATTCCAAACACACTGTCTGAAGACGGTGATGCATTAGACGTATTGGTTGTTACGCCATACCCTGTCGTTCCAGGCTCTGTTATCCGTGCTCGTCCTATTGGCATTCTGAACATGAGCGACGAAGCGGGTAAAGACGCTAAATTGTTAGCCGTTCCCCACGACAAACTATCTGTTCTTTACCAAAACGTGAAAGAGCCATCTGACCTGCCTGAATTGCTAATCAAGCAAATTGAACATTTCTTTGAAAACTACAAAGATCTGGAAAAAGGCAAGTGGGTTAAAGTTGATGGTTGGGCTGGCAGCGAAGAAGCCAAAGCAGAAATCATGAAAGCGGCAGCGGCTTACAAAGGCTAAGCGCCAAGGGCGAAGCTGCACTATCGCAGTTTCGCCCCCCCCGCTCAATCCCCTCATAGCACATCTCTTACTTTTCTGGCTCAAACACCACTGCAGCAAAATCTCGAATATACCAATCGCGAAGTATCTGTGACTAACAGAGCAGTACAGATACCGTTAGACAGCATTTTTTCTACACAAATAACAAGGGATTATTCAGAAGGGGGAAACAAAAGCGAGCTGTGTTCGCTACAAACGTTCACAGCTGCGGGAAGATAGCGATAGTGCCTGTACTCTCACAAGAAAAGACACCAATCACGGGCAAAAATACCTTGCAGTTTTTATCCGAAATACGAGGCGGCGACCACCCTACCATCGCCACGCCGTTTCGATAAACAAAGTCTCGGTACCATCGTCTAGACCGCGCACGTCTATGCCGTCGTCAATCCAGCGATAACCTATCGTGGTGTTATTTTGTAACCAGGCAAAACGATAACTGAGTTCTAAAATATCGCCGCTGCCGCTAAAGCCAGTTGGTCTCGCACCATCTGTATTAAGGTCCACTGCAGACCATTTGAAGGCTAGCTGGCTCTGTGACGGCAACACCAAACTCAGACCCAGGGTGTCAATGGTACTGTCGCTATCGACACTTGCACCCATTACACGGCCTTTATGACGATAGCCGGTTTTATAAATCCCATGCTCATAGGCATAATTAAACCGCTTTTCGCTTAATGTGCCGGCCCGAGTATCGCTACGCTCAACAAACCAGTGAATTCTTTTATTGTCGCTAAGCGATACCACACCATCTAAACCCGCGGTGTAGATATATCGAGAGGGAACATAGCCACTTTCATCCTCACCGATAAATTGTGCATAAGCACCCTGGCTACCCCAGGGCACAGCGAAAAGGATTTTCATATCGACGCCACCCAACTGATTGCCGGGTTCGTTTTCTTGCGTTATGCCACTGTCGCCGCGATTGTCTTTACCCAAAATCAAATCTGCGAAGGTACTAAAGTCTTCCGGTCTACCATCACCGCCCCATTGGGCTGTGCGGCTGGCCGCTAATTCCAGCCAATGCCACGGCTTGACCGCAAAGCGAAGCCCTAAAAGTTTGGCATCTGGAATAGAACGCTCTGATTCTAGCTGCCCCATAAACGCTTGTAATTGCCATGGGCCGAGCCACGACAATAAGGGAGTTTCGAAAGGGATTGCCTTGTTGCGCTGCAGGGACAGACCGGGAACAGGCCGAGCATTATTCGACAAGATAGTGCTAGATTGCCAACCGGGCCCCCACCAACGATCTACCGCGCCAATTGTGACTCCCCAGTTGCCAAAGGCCCCGGCCAAATAACTCTGATCTAACTTGCGGTGCTCTCTCGGCCGGTCAGGGATATCATAGGAAATATTTAACTCCCCAGCCCAGCGTTGACCAACAAAGCTCGCCGATACACCAGCAAATTGCGGCGCATCGTTGCGACTACCAAACCCACCAAAAACAGTCGTATCTTGATCTGCCCAGCCAGCATTTACCTCAACACGAGTTGGTGCACTATCTTCCTCGAATTGAGCTAACAAGCTATCGACAGCGTGTTTTTGTGGCGTGGTAAGTTTGCGGTACTGCGACTGGCGAAGATCAGGCAAGATGCCGCCCCACATTAGCGGCCATTGGCTTATTGGCGCGCGAATGATTCCAGCACTAGCAAGAAACTCGATATGCTGCCGAGCTGCAATATCGGTAGCTTTTATCCACGGCGCTGCGTAGTTCAATGACGGTGCTAATAGAAAAAATACGGCTAGGCAGTGACGAAAACGCGATTTGAACATAAATCTTCCGTGAGAGTGGTTATTTGAGCATCATTCGGAGAGTTCCGATGTCGCCATTTAAGCACATAGGTGCGGCTTCACAATGATACGATCCCTAGCCAATGGATGCTAGCTTAAGTGCTTGATGAGTAATAAATATCACCACCTAAGCAAACTCAACAAGCTAAACACCAAGCCGTGAATACATCTCACCAAGTGCGGATTAGGCTCAAGCATGCACCGTCATCGCGGCGACCATCAAGGCAAATACGAGCCTTGGAAAAATTGATCGGAATTGCGACACATTCAGCCGAGGAATAGGAAATTTGAAATAGCTACTACTTCCAGCGACGCAGGCCACATCAATAAATAACTACCCGCAGATAGCTACAAATTGATTAACTGGAATTGGAGTACACACTATTGAAGCTAAGTCACAGCAGTTAGGCAGTGGCAGCTCGGGCTAGCAGCCAAAATAGATATGACTGCTAACGCTACCCAACAACGTTAAGCTTCTTTATTAAGAAACTTTCGGCATCGCCTTCAACAAACGTTGATATAACTTGGTGTTCTTGCGGATCGATTTATGTTTCGCATACGCATCAACCGCGCGGTGCCAAGCATCATCACTGCCGTGGGCATTTAGTGAGAAACTCGTACAGACGGTTTTATTTTCCACTTTAGACGCCACGCCGACCTGAAAAATCGGTGTTAAATTGCCACTTTTCTCAGTCTTAAGTAAATAGCTAATGCCACGGACGGTACCGTCACTCTTGAAGCAACGATCCTCTTTGGTCTCGTTCAAATAGCGTTGCTGTTCAGCTTCCAACACCGCATCGCGGGCTAGCGCCTGCTTCTCGGTCTCAAGCTTTTGCTTACCTTCGAGGCGAGCGCCTCCAGTTTTCAGCGAGAAATACTCCTGATACAACTTACCCGCCACGGTTCGACGCACTCTGTAGCCATAGAATGCTTTGTTATCCAGTAGTTTAACGCTCACATTAACCTCGCTCTTCTATATTTCGCCACTATAACCCGAAATATAGCATATGTAATTTAATAAATCTGACGTAACTATCTAGCCGCGCTAAATATCTTCGCTGATGTATTGATCCATATTTAAGGCAGGAAGTTCCGCAGATAACGCACCAACTTGCTTCGCGGGTACGCCAGCTACGGTAGAGTGTGCAGCAACATCACTCAAGACCACGCTTCCGGCGGCAATTTTTGCACCTTCACCAACCAATATGGGGCCTAACAACTTTGCTCCCGCACTTACCAATACACCATCTGAAATTCGCGGATGACGGGGCCCTGGCCCACTGCCGCAGCCACCCAAGGTCACCGAATGCAGCATCGACACATTATTGCCAACCACCGAGGTTTCACCAATCACCAAACCCGTTGCATGATCAATCATGATGCCGTGACCAATAACCGCAGCGGGATGTATATCCACGTCAAATACGCTGGCAATACGGTTTTGTAAAAATAAGGCTAATGACACACGCCCCTGCAGCCAAAGCCAATGCGCAATCCGATAAGCTTGAATTGCCTGAAAGCCTTTAAAATACAAAAACGGCATTCCGTAATGATCACACGCGGGATCACGCTCAAAATGCGCGCAAATATCCAATGCAGCTGCTTCTACAATACCTTTATCATTTTCAAACGCCTCATTAAACACGTCTCGAATCAACATTGCCGGTACTGAATCACAATCTAGCTTAGCTGCGATATGAAAACTCAAGGCATTGGCGAAATTGGCGTGGTTTAGGATACTCGCATGATAAAAACTCGCCAAAACCGGCTCATTTTTACCATACTCCCGGGCCTCAGCGATCATCGCAGACCAAAGTTCAGTGACAGTCAAACTCATAAGACTTCCTCACCCAGCAGGGCTTGCGCAAATACCGGTGGGTAGCAACTCGCTGGCACCGCGACATAACGCCGATATATAGTCGGTAGCTCTCTTAAAATAGCGTCTTTCAAACACAAATCTTCCCGCTTCGCTAAGGCCTCTTGAATTACGTCACTCCGCAAAGCCCAATCACAGTCCGCCGCCAATGGCGCGTAACTTAAATGCCATCGCTCTGGGGCAATACCACCACGGTCCTCGTTATAGGGTCTAAAAAAATCACAGCCGCGACCAGCGGCAAATTCACCATCAAGCCAGATATGGAAGGGCCCAAATACGCCATTATCGGCTACTTCGGCAGGTGTTAATTGTACGCGATAATCCGCGGGCACTGCCGCTGCGTCGTATACATCAATATCGCTTCCCCAATGATGCCGTGACGCGCCAGGTAAGGCGGACCACCGCAAAATTGCCGCGATCAACTCGGACTCCGACAAAGATGCCCAATCCAAAACTTGCCCAGCGTCGTCGAGCAGCGCTCGCTGGCCCGCCGCTTTGGCATTCCAAATCGCCAGTTGACGGTCGAAACTACGAAATCCACTTAACACCCGCAGATCGAAACCTGCCTTGGCGGCTTCAGCTTTAAGGGCGCCGAGCGGCGCAACGATATCTTGATGAACAGGAATTCCGTCCACCAAGGTCATCGCTGACTCATCACAGCCAAGCAATAAAGCTTCTCCAATATTTTGGCGGTTCTGATTTGACATAATTTAGGTACAAATTGTCCGTGCAGTTGAGTAAACACTAAGCGTGGCATCATACTACCGGTAATTGATCGTTGTTGAAATTCCGGAGTAAGCGTCGTGGAAGATGTTTCATTAGGTAATAAGAAAGTTGCCCTAGCACTGGGTAGCGGTTCGGCTCGGGGCATGGCCCATATTGGCGTTATTCAACGCCTAGGTGAGCTCGGAATACAGCCCGACATTATCTGTGGTACATCGATTGGTTCCGTCATCGCGGCTTGCTACCTTACCGGTAAATTAGACCACTTTACGGATTGGATCCAATCCCTAAGCACCACACAAGTGCTCCATTATATGAGCGTGAGCCTGACGGCAACCGGCGGCGTAGCCCACGCAACCCGCCTAATAGAATTTTTTATGAACGAGTACGGCAACCCCGACATTGAAGATTTAAACATCCCCTTCGCCGCGGTCGCAACCGACCTAATGCGCGGCCGCGAAGTATGGCTACAACGGGGGCCTCTTTGGGATGCGGTGCGCGCATCCATGGCGATACCAGGAATCCTAACGCCGGTGAAGTTTGGCAATTCGTGGCTAGTTGACGGCGGCTTAGTAAACCCCGTACCGGTGTCTGTTTGCCGCGCCCTCGGGGCCGACATCATCATTGGCGTAGACCTCAACAGCGACCTAGTAGGCCGCCAAAAAATACTTACCGATGCAAAGGCACCCGCCAACGAAGAAACAATAGAAGAGGAAGAGTCAGAAGACGAGGAATTACTTCCCGAAGACTCAGCGGAGGATGATCCATTCCTAGGTGCCGCATTCAGCCGATTTGCAAGCTCCGTAAGAGAAGCCGCCAGCAACTTCCGCAGCAACGACACTCCCAAAAGAGCCGAGCCACCCGGCACGATGAGCGTGATGATGAGTGCAATCAATATTATGCAGGATAGAATCACCCGCAGCCGACTCGCGGGTGAACCCGCCGACATCATGCTCTGGCCGAGACTGGGGCATATTGGTCTACTGGAATTTAGCAGCGCGGCTGAGGCCATCGTAGAAGGTCGCGATGCCGTTGATCGCATGCTACCCGCCATCCGCCACGCATTCAAAAGTGAAGGCGACGACCGCATGCTAGAAACTGGATTGTAAGCAGGGCTCCGCCAATCCGTCGAAGCTCCTTATTTAACAATGTCACCCAATAATTGTTTAATACCCTATGCTCAAACTTTGCCGACTAGACGAGATTGCTGACCCCGGTTCCAAGGGGTTTAAATTTTCGGACAAATCACTTTTTGCGGTTCGCCAGCGCGGGGAGGTCTTTGTCTATCAAAACCGCTGCCCCCATATTGGGATCGAACTAAATTGGCAAGAGGATCAATTTCTAGACTACGACGATTCACTAATTCAATGTTCCACCCACGGCGCACTGTTTATCATTGAATCTGGGGAGTGCATCGCGGGACCATGTCACGGCAAAAAACTGGAGGCCGTCGCCAGTCGTGTTGAAGACGGCTATGTCGTTCTGAACGACGACTTTACATAGACGACAAACTGGCAATTCCGCGATACTAGTGTTGCTATAAAATTACCGGAAGCGCTTCAGCCAAGTGGATCTCATCCTCGTTTATTCGCGCTTTGTACGCTAGCACCTCAAGACCTTGTCGCACCGCATCTCTGAGAATTCGAGCGTAGTGCGGGTCGATTTCCTCCGCGGGTCTAACACTATGAATATCTTCATGTAAGACGGCAAAGAGTAATACCGCCCTCGCGCCCGCTTGCCGCAGGCTAAGCAATTCCTCAATATGGCGCACGGCTCGCGCACTGACTGCATCGGGAAACGCCCCTATGCCGCCCCCACAATGAAGAGTCACCGACTTGACCTCAACGTAGCAGTCAGACAGCTCGACCTCATCAGACGACAAAAAGAAATCAATACGACTTCCGGATGCCAAGGTTTTTTCACGCTGTATATGAGAATAGCTGGACAAGGGTTCAATATTCCCCCGCTGCAGAGCCTCCGCAAGCAAGCCATTCGCTCTAGCCGAATGAATACAAATCATGCCGCCGAATTCGCTCTCGACAAGCTCCCATGTATAGGCGTATTTCCGCTTGGGATTGTGACTATCGAGCAGAAAAACTCGACTACCGGCTAATGCGCATCCCGTCATAGCACCAGTATTTGGGCAATGTACTGTAACGTGCTCGCCGCTATCTAGAACTACATCAGCCAAAAAACGCTTATATCGTTTAAGCAAGCGACCGCGCACCAGCTTTTCAGACCACTTCAACGAAACCTCCACTGAATTGCTATTCTATTTAATAATAAGGGCGCAGCGACATTCGTCATGCAAATACGCCACGCCAAGGTGACTTAACACCACTAAGACACAGCCAGCAAAGTTGTGCAGGTACCATCTAAAGCGCAGCGATGTTAATGTAAGACCCACTGCCATTCGCGCTACTACATCGGAAATCAGCTAATTTCCGCCGAAAATTCTGCACCAGCCGTAAACCCGCTTTTCAGCGTCGCGGCAGATTGACACCGTAACAGAGTATTTATTGTGATTAAGAAATTTTTACTTGGCCTAGGCCTACTGCTCGTCCTTATCCTACTCACGGTGAGTATAGCCTTAATTCAACCGCAGCTTTTACGAGGCCTAATTGGCAGTAGCGCGCAACGCTTCGCTGGGCTTGAGGTTGAAATTTCAGACATTCAATCTCATATTAAGCCCCTTCGTTTTGAAATCAGCGGTTTGCGCATCAGCAATCCAGAATGGCCACGCTCGGAATTACTTTCCTTAGGTGACATCACTATTGCACTCACCGAGAGTCCATTCAGTCATAAGGCATTTTGGGAACTGAGCGCCCAAAAATTACACGTCAATGTAGAACAAAATGATGCCGGTGAAATTAATTGGATAAGCAGTAAATTAAAAGCCGAACCCGAGGTTCCGACTCCGGAAGAAATCGATACAGGTCCACTGCTGCCCGGTGATTTCAATTTCAATCGCATCGCAATCAGCGAGGTTTCCCTGACCTGGCGAAATCGTCGCGGCGATGAAAATACAATTTACTTGCCTGAGGTACGTGGTGAACGCATCGAGGCAGGCAACGGTGACTTCTATATTGGTCTTGATTATCTCGATCAACATGTAGAGCTAAACAGCGCTATTACACTATTCGATCCTCAAAAAGGCATACTCGGCTACGATTTATCAGTTCATCACCAAGACATCGACATCAAGAGTAAAGGCAAATTGTTTCTCAACCCTACATTAAACGGCAGCACGCTGTCACTTGATCTTGATTTGCGCAGCGCTAGCGCCCTATCGAAACTAGCAAATACCGACATTCCTAAATTACCAAAGACCAAACTTTCTACAAATATCGCGGTGACACCAAACTACGAATTTAGCGATATTCTTCTCCAGCTCAACGACAATAAAATCAAAGGCAAGGTCACCATCAATTCCGAAACCACTGCAATTAATGCGAGTATCCAATCGACGGCGTTAGATATAGATAGTTTACTCCCCCCCTCTGCCGACACGACCGAGAGTAAAAATACCGCCACGGGCAATACGGCACCGAGCATTTCAGCAGAAGATAACGAAGCGGCGATAGATTGGGCCTGGATCGAGGACTTAGATGTCGCTCTTAAACTCAATATCGAAAAACTCAGCGCAATGGGTTGGCAAATAAATAAACTGAAATCTGATGTGCAAATTAAATCATCGATAAAGGCCACCGTCAGTGCAGCGCAGATATCGGAGCTTGCGACCCAGCGCGATATAAATGACTTTTCTGCCGATATCAGCCTAGAGCCTTTATCTAAAAACACTAGCGGGGCCGACGTTAAGCTGTCCTTAAAGGCCAAGCAGCAAGGTATCGAGGCGGACGCCACCGGCAAGCTTAATTTAAATGGTGTAGCGGGAACTGAGTTACAAGTAAATGCCGAAGCCAATAACAGCAAGGACGTTTGGACACTAGCCCAACTTCCCTGGCAAGACGCCGGTAAACTGGTGGTAAAAGCCAATATTAACGCCGGCGAAGACAGCTATGCTGTTAAAGGAACAAGTCAACTAGGTGAACAAAGCACTGAGCTCGATCTTAGTTTTACACCGGCAGTGACAGCAGAAGACATACCCTCACTAAACGGCACCCTGTCATTGCATAAAATCGATCTTGCCTTTCTAAGCCCACCCGCAAGCGAAATTAGTGCTGATGCCGCGCCACAAAAGAAATCATCGAGTAAAAAACTTATCAATGACGACACAATTCCCCTCGATGCTCTAAAATCTATTAATGCCAAACTGCAAATTAAACTCGAAAACATCGACACCGGTTACAATTTTATCAACAAGGCAACGCTTAAACCCACGCTGCAGGGTGGCCTACTAAAATTAAAAAACACTACCGTCAATTTTGAAGGCGGTGAGGCGAAAGTCGCACTCACTCTTGATGCCAGTAAAACCATCCCCGAGCTGGATATGCGGCTCAGTGTCGATGCCGAAGACTACGGCAAACTGGGACTGGATAAAGCGGCAGGTATCAACCAAGGCAACGGTCGCATTCGTTTAGACGCCGACAGCAAAGGCAGCACGCCTCATCAATTAGCCGCCAATATGAACGCAAAATTAGATATAAAAATCACGGATCTAGTCGCCCAAGGCAATGCTCTGAACCTCATCGGCTCTGATGTGCTAAGTGAGACAATCGACAAGCTGAATCCCTTTTCCGAAAAGAAAACCAGCACGGAAATAGAATGCATTGCCGTTCACTTTAAAGGTAGCAATGGCAAATTTATCAGCGACGACGGTATTGCCTTAGAAACCAAACAAACGAAAATAATCGGCACCGGCAACATTGATATCGGCAATGAAGAGTTTTTACTCGGGGTTTCGCCCATTGCTCGCACCGGGGTTGGCATTAATGTCGGCGCCGCCGCCAGCTTAGTGCGCCTAGGTGGCACCTTTAGCAAACCAAAAATTGTTGCCGACCCCGCGGGAATGTTTACCTCTGGCTTATCTACCGGCGCAGCGATCTACACTGGGGGCTTGTCTATGTTGGCGCAGGGTTTGATAAAACGCGCCATCTACTCTGGCAGCGCCTGCGACGGTAATATCGATGAAATTCCGACTGTAGAAGAGTTACCTGAAGAAATACTAAATCCGGTAGCGCCACCCGTGGACAGTCAACCCCAAGGCGCACAGCAGAGTGAAGCACAAACTCAAGCTGCGACAAATTAAATTTCCACCAGCCTATTTTTGCAAGGCCACCAGTTTAAAACCATCCTGTTCTATAAGTACGGTGGCCTCTCGAAATAAGCCGAGGGCTTTACGCTCAAGGGGGATAAACTGGTTTACCACAAACATTGCTCTCCCCCGACTTGCGAGCAAGCGATGAGCCGCAGCCAAAAAGCGATCTGTTAACGACCCCGCGACCGCAAAGCCCTGGTGAAAAGGCGGATTACATAGCACCATGTCAACAGGGCCGTTAATGCCCACCGCACAATCGGCCAGCACCAGCTCGTGTTTTAGCTGATGCACTTCGCAATTTTTCCGCGCAGCCAATATGGCGCTGGCGTTATTATCCGTTAACAGCCACTCGGCATCCGTCAGCAACTCAGCCGCCCGCACTGAGATATAACCATAACCACAGCCAATATCGGCAACTCGCTTGGGTGGCGTGCTAAACAAGCTCAAAAATGCGGGCAGATGCTCTATAAGCAATGCACTACCGCGATCCTGCTTCTGCCAACCAAATACCCCCGGCTTACTAAATAATTGGGGCGCAGACGCAATTTCTCGAATTACCGGGTACTGGCTATCATCCAACGACTCAGTAGGCTCCTGTAATTTCACGACAGTCGCTAGATAGGCTCCTCCGTCCCACTTTTTAATATGTGCCTGTGTGCCTACTACGCTCGCTGCCTTTTTTGCATAGCTATGTAAGCCATCATTTTTATGCCCACTCAGCACTAACTTACCGTCAATGGGCAATCGACTAAGAGCTTGGTTAATTAGGTAGTGTACGAGCGCCTTTTCCTTCGACACGCGATAGCACACTGTTTGCACTTGGTCGAAATCCGCAGCGATATCAAAATCGCCCAGGTCTGTTTGATAGTTCCCAGCACGCAACTGATCAGCAATATCGCAGCGATTAGTAAAGCACTGCCAGTTTGGCAGTGCAGCCGGCACGGGCATATCGGCAATATGCTCATCTGCAAACCACCACACGGGTGTCTCAAAGGCGGGAAACTGCTGATATAGCGCAGCCAATGCGGTATCGGTTTGTACCTCATGCCCGGAGGCAGTATGACGCAATTTAGCCATATTCCATTTATTCCTTATGCCCAGTGCTTACGGGCAAGCACCGCGAGACTATTATTCAAATACACTGGCGACCTCATCTGTTGATAAAGCTCGATATTCACCCTCTGCCAAATCTGTATCTAAGTGGATATATCCGATGGCCTCGCGATGTAAACGGATGACAGCATTACCCTCGGCACCAAACATACGTTTCACTTGATGATAGCGCCCCTCACAGATTTTCAATCTCGCACTACGATCTTCAATTATCGTGAGCTCGGCGGGTAAAGTCCGCGCTTTGTCGTCTTTCAGAAACACGCCGCGGGCAAAATGTTCAATGCACCGTTCAGGAATCACTTCCGCCGTTTCGACGTAATAGGTTTTCCAACACCTGCGCTGGGGAGAGGTAATGGCATGTGACCAGCCCCCGTCGTCGGTCAACAACACAAGCCCAGTGGTGTCGATGTCCAGCCGCCCCGCCACATGCAATCGCTCAGGATTATCTTCATCTAACAAATCAAGTACCGTGGAGTGCCGCCGGTCACGAGCAGCACAAACGACACCTTGGGGCTTATTCAACATTAAGTAGCGTGGACCGGGTGGACGCAGCGCATTACCCATCAATGTCACGTCTGCGTCAGCCGCTATAAGCTGCGCTGGATCACAGACCGCACGACCATCCACGCATATATCGCCTGACTTAATCAGTTTTTTGGCGTCGTTGCGGGAATAATCGGTCACGCTGGCTAAATATCGATCCAATCGTATTGGCTTACTGGAGGTAGTCACAAATCCGAGCACTCTTACATAATGCCGGTATTGTCGGGGAACAACTCAATCGCTTCAAGCAGACAATAAAAAAGGGCCATAAAGGCCCTTTGTCATACCAAGCTCGGTATTCGATTTACTGAGCGTCAGCACCCGCTTCAACATTTGCGTTAACCTTGATGTTGGTCAGGCTACGCAGTGCGGCCTTTTTCTCATCTATCTTAGCTTTTGCTTCTGCCTTGGCAGCTGCGCGCTCTTCAGCACGAGCCTCTGCATCGGCTTTAGCCTGAGCATCACGCTCTGCTTTAGCGGCTTCGCGCTCCGCCTTTTCGGCTTCTGCTTTCGCTTTCATCTCGTCGCGCTTAGCTTTAGCTTCCGCTTTCTTCTGCTCAGCTTCTGCCTTCATTGCAGCGCTCTTGGCTTCTGCATTGGCTTTGGCTTCCGCTGCTTTCTCGTCGATATTAGTATCGACACTCACATTAGCTTCGGCTTTTGCTTCTGACTTAGAATCGCCGCCGCCCAAACCGATACGGCTTAAAAAACTGCCTTCAGCAGCCATAACACTGCCGCTTAGAGCCACTAATGTCGCTGCAATTACGATATCTTTCATTTTCATACTAGTTTCTTCCCCGTTTGATTTGTCGTGCTTGTTATGTGCTATCCATTGTAGGGAAGCATTCTTCTGTGACAAGCATTCAATGACGTAATTTTCACCGCAACTTTTTTAAAATATAACAGTCGCGTTCAGCTCGGAGTCAGCTTTTATCCCTAGTGTTCTCTTGTCGCCCTAAAGCGCACCTCGGGATGACGCTCTTCGGTTAATGCCAAATTTACCCTAGTAGGCGCCAGATAGGTTAAATGTCCACCACCATCCAAGGCCAAATTCTCAGCGCACTTGCGCTTGAATTCTTCAAACTTCTTAGGGTCATCACAATCTACCCAGCGCGCGGTATACACATTAATCGGTTCATACAGGGCCTCGACCTTGTACTCGTCCTTTAATCGATAGGCAACCACATCAAACTGCAGGGTTCCCACCGCACCCACGATAAGGTCGCTATTGCGCTGCGGCATAAATACCTGTGTCGACCCCTCTTCAGACAACTGCTGCAAGCCCTTCTGCAATTGCTTAGATTTTAATGGGTCGCGCAAACGAATTCGACGAAACAGCTCCGGCGCAAAATGCGGAATACCAGTGAACTTAAGATCTTCGCCCTCGGTAAAGGTATCCCCAATCTGGATGGTACCGTGGTTATGTAATCCAATAATGTCGCCAGATACCGCCTCGTCTAACAGCTCGCGATCACCGGCAAGAAAACTCACCGCATCGGCAATTTTAATATCCTTACCAATGCGCACATGACGCATTTTCATACCCTTGCGATAGGTGCCTGAACACACCCGCATAAACGCAATACGGTCGCGGTGCTTGGGGTCCATATTGGCTTGAATCTTAAAGATGAAGCCCGCAAACGCGTCTTCCCTGGCATCCACTTCGCGTTGATCGGTCGCTCTATTTAACGGCGCCGGCGCCCACTCAACAAAGCCATCCAACATTTCCCGAACACCGAAATTAGAGAGTGCCGTGCCAAAATAGACAGGAGTCATCTTGCCGATCAGATAGTCCTCAAGATTAAATTCATGGCTGGCGCCACGCACCAACTCTATCTCTTCTAAATAGCTATCGTACTCATCATCCAGCAAGGCTTTTGCTTCGTCGCTCTCTAAACCTTGAATCTGAATATCTTCGGCAACCACCGAGCCTTTGCCCCATTGGAATACATGAATCACATCGGTGTACAAATTATAGACACCCTTAAAATCACGCCCCATCCCAATTGGCCAATTGATTGGCGCACCGGCAATACCCAACACGCTCTCTACTTCATCGAGCAATTCGATGGGGTCACGGATATCCCGATCCATTTTATTCACAAAGGTTAAAATCGGCGTATCGCGCAAACGGCACACATTCATTAACTTAATTGTGCGATCTTCGACACCCTTGGCACCGTCGATAATCATTAAAGCCGAATCCACCGCCGTCAACGTTCGGTAGGTATCTTCCGAGAAATCTTCGTGACCCGGCGTATCCAGCAGATTAACTATCCGGTCTTTGTAGGGAAACTGCATCACCGACGACGTGACAGAGATACCGCGCTCTTTCTCCAAGCTCATCCAGTCAGACGTCGCCGCGCGGTCGTTTTTCTTACCTTTCACCGTTCCCGCCACCTGAATCAACTGCCCCAGCAGAATCAACTTCTCAGTAATCGTGGTTTTACCCGCGTCGGGGTGAGAGATAATCGCAAAGGTTCTGCGCTTGGCGATTTCCTGCTTTAAAGGCGAAATAGACATTGGTGTGGGTCTTCTGGCTCAAGTAATGGACGCGACACTAACCATGCCACGGCGGAGGCGGGATTCTACGTTATTTACGCAATTTTTTCACCGGTCGTACGCTGCATCAACATGCTTATCGGTCTATCACGTGCCGACATCCATTTCACGAACAAACCTTGCGCACTCCGCCCTATTCACACTCTGTAGTCTGGCGCCAAAGCCCCTTATCCAGTAAGCTGCACGCCGCTGTCACCTTGGCTGCGACCATCACGCCGCGACACGCGACATTTTTTGAGAAGATCTATTTATGAGTTTTACCTCCCTGGGCTTATCTGCCCCGATTTTGGCGGCCGTTGCCGAGCAAGGTTACGACACCCCATCCCCAATTCAAGCGCAGGCCATACCCGCAGTATTAGAAGGCCGAGACGTTATGGCCGCCGCCCAAACAGGCACCGGCAAAACGGCAGGATTTACCCTGCCAATCTTGGAATTACTATCCCGTGGCGAACGCGCGCAAGCAAACCAAGCCCGCGTATTAATTCTTACTCCCACCCGCGAGTTGGCTGCTCAGGTTGGTGAAAGCGTAGCGACCTATGGCAAGCATCTGCCACTTCGCTCTGCCGTGGTATTTGGCGGCGTAAAAATTAACCCGCAAATGATAAAGCTTCGTCGCGGTGTCGATGTATTAGTTGCCACCCCAGGCCGCCTGCTAGATTTATACAATCAAAATGCAGTGAAATTTAAGCAGCTAGAAATTTTAGTCTTGGACGAAGCCGACCGCATGTTGGACATGGGCTTTATTCACGATATCCGCAAAATTCTGGCGGTGCTCCCCAAGCAACGCCAAAATCTGATGTTCTCGGCGACTTTTTCTGGCGATATTCGCGAGCTAGCAAAAGGCATCGTGAATAATCCGGTAGAAATCTCAGTTAGCCCAGAGAACACGACAGCCAAAAGCGTCACCCAGTGCATCTACCCGGTCGACAAAAGCCAGAAGCCAGGCCTGTTAACTCACTTGATTCACAGCAACGACTGGCAGCAAGTGCTTATCTTCTCTAAAACCAAGCATGGCGCGAATCGGCTAGCCGCTCACTTAGAGAAAGCCGGCATTGGTGCCGCAGCCATTCACGGCAATAAAAGCCAGGGCGCACGAACCAAGGCGCTAGCTGATTTTAAAAGTGGTGCGGTACGCGCTTTAGTTGCGACCGATATTGCTGCCCGCGGCTTAGATATTGACCAACTTCCCCAAGTCGTCAATTTTGACCTGCCGAATGTGCCGGAAGATTATGTGCACCGTATTGGTCGTACTGGCCGCGCTGGCGCGACCGGCAACGCCGTATCGCTGGTATGTTCGGACGATTTCAAATTATTGGCAGACATTGAGCGTCTGATTCAAGAAGTGCTGCCACGTGAAATTTTAGTGGGCTTTGAGCCAAGCCACGCCTTGCCGGATTCGCGTCTAAACCAACGCCCTGCCCGCAAACCGAGACCCAAAAACCACAGCGAACACCGCGATGGCCAGCGTCCTGCAGGCAACCCGGCGAATCGCAGCAACCGAAGCAGCCGCCCTAGCGGCAACCGAAGCGGTAATACAGGACGAAGCGCTCCTAAAGCGTAAAGAATTAGCGCGCAACAATCACTTGGGATTGTTGCGCGCTATTATTTTCTTATTACAATCAATCCCCCCAATTCAATTAAAAGTAAAAATCACTCAAACACTTTGCCTTCCATGCCAGCACTATTAAAATGCCGAGCAGGAAATCATTACGCTGCCATTTAAGGTCACTCACATGCTAGAAAAAGTTTTTGAACGTATTTTGTATTCAGCCCGCTGGGTGCTTGCCCCCATTTATCTTGGCCTAAGCTTCGCGCTTTTAGCGCTCGCGATTAAGTTCTTTCAAGAAATCTTTCACGTCTTACCGCATATCTTCGAAACTAGCGAAATGGATTTGGTATTGGTGGTACTGTCGCTTATCGACATATCACTGGTCGGCGGCCTACTGGTGATGGTGATGTTTTCCGGCTACGAAAACTTCGTGTCACAAATAGACTTGGAGGATGGCGATCACAAACTTAACTGGTTGGGAAAACTCGATACCGGAAGCCTTAAAAATAAGGTTGCTGCCTCGATTGTAGCGATATCCTCCATTCACTTACTAAAAGTATTTATGAACACAGATAACATCGATGAGGGAAAATTGATGTGGTATGTCATCATCCATCTGACCTTTGTGGTATCGGCTTTTGCAATGGGTATGTTAGACAAACTCACCCGGCACGATTAAGTCACAATAGATTTAAATTACAACGTCTACGACGTCGGTATTTGCTGTCAGGATGGTTTTACGACCTTGAAATCGGTCGTAAAACCCAAGATGCGCAGCATAAGAAAACTCGTCTTCGCGACTGGAATACTGGCCTATCCACTCAAGTAGCATCTCGACATTTGCATCCTGGGCAGCCTTAGACGAATATTTGTGCGGCTCCCAAGGTCTGGCCTTTGCGTTAGCAATACACGCCGTAACAGCCAGATTCATGAACACTATATGCCCTGCTTTTTCGCTAAGTAATTCTAGTAAATCGGTATAACAACCCTCAACTACCCAACCGCGATTTTGCTCTGCGTTGCGCTCAACAAATGCATCCAGCAAGGCATTAACCTGGGATAGTTCAGACCGCTGCGGCGGCTCAGTCGGCTGCCAGGCGAGCGTATCAAGGTCTAAATGATCGAGGTCATGGCGAATAGCTAATGCCTTCGCCAGAGTCGACTTACCCGACCCTGAGTTGCCAAAAATTAATATCTGCGGGCAAGGCATATCCAACACCCCCTTCTAGTGTCTAGCCCTTATGCAATTAAAGGCTTAGCCGCGAATCCGTCGAACGCGGAAGTTACGGCCTTTCAATTTACCTTCAGTGAGCTTGCGCAAACCATCTGCCGCCACATCATTTCGCACCGCAACATAGGCGGTATTGTCAAAAACATGGATTTTGCCCACATCAGTTCCCGCGATGCCGTCTTCGCCAGTAAGCGCACCAACAATATCGCCGGGGCGAATTTTTTGCTTCTTGCCACCATCAATTTGCAAACAGGCCATAGGCGGCTTGAAGGTTGGTTTGTCGAGGTGATTAATATCCGGCAAAGCCTCTGGCACCACCTTATTACCGCGCATTTCTTCGATACGGGCAATTTTAGCGCTCTCGCGATCGGTATACAGACTACAGGCAATACCCTTGCCACCGGCGCGGCCGGTACGGCCAATGCGGTGAATATGCACTTCCGCGTCGCGGGCAATATGGTAATTGATCACCGCATCTAGGGCGTCGATATCCAAGCCGCGGGCGGCCACGTCAGTGGCCACCAAAACCGAGACGCTTTTATTGGCAAAACGCACCAAGGTCTGGTCACGCATTTTTTGATCGAGATCGCCATGTAATGCTTGAACGCTAAAACCGGCCTCGCGCAAGTCATCACAAACCTGCTGTGTTTCATGGCGGGTATTACAAAAGATAACCGTCGAGTCCGGGCGGTATCTGAGTAACAACAACTTCACCGCAACGATGCGCTGAGTATTATCGGCGACTTTAAAAAAGTGCTGGGCGATACTGTCGTTGTCGTGGGTAGATTCCACTTTCACCAGCAAGGGGCGCTGCATAATGCGGGTGGCAATATCCTGAATCTCGTCGGGATACGTGGCACTGAAAAGCAGACTTTGTCGCTCTTTCGGAATATAGCCAATAATGGTGTCGAGGGAATCCTGGAAACCCATCTCCAACATACGATCGGCTTCATCTAATACCAACGTATTCACATTCTCTAACTTTAAAGTGCCTTTGCGCACATGTTCTTCAATACGTCCCGGCGTACCCACTACAATGTGCGCGCCGTGTTCCAGCGAACCAATTTGCGGGCCAAACGGCATGCCGCCACACAAGGTTAAAACTTTAATATTGTGGATGGTACGCGCTAGTTTGCGTAACTCCTTAGCGACTTGATCCGCCAACTCCCGGGTCGGGCACAGCACCAAGGACTGAACACAGAAGCGTTTAACATCGAGTTTTTGCAACTGCGTTAAACCAAATACAGCGGTTTTGCCGGAGCCGGTTTTACCCTGTGCAATCACGTCTTTGCCATGCAAGGTGTGCGGCAAGGCCTTGGCCTGAATTGGGGTCATTTCGGTGTAACCCAACGAATTCAGGTTGTCTAATAAAGCGGGATTTAACGGAAGGGTAGAAAATTCTAGCTGACTCACTGTGTTTTTCCTGTAGTACCGCCAGAATAAATACGCGGCGGTGGCGCAATGTACGCAGAGATAAAAGAGGCCTTTGCACGAGCCGGAATTTTGTTCTCTGACAAGGAAAATCGCACGGAATGAGGGAGTTTATACTCATAAATGACCGATTGAGTACGATTTTGACGCCGGCAGAGGATAAAATAACTATCGTGAAATGGTCTCGAATAGTGTTGCTGAAAAGAAAAAAAGGGCAAGACCCGTAGGTCCTGCCCCTTTTAGCATTCAATCCACAAGGGTTTGAAGCTGGCTGGAACCCGAAGGCCCAGCCCATAGCAAATTACAGTGCTACGATGTTCTCTGCTTGAGGACCTTTTTGTCCTTGAGTAACAGTGAACTGTACGCGCTGGCCTTCAACCAAAGTTTTGAAGCCTGAACCAGAGATAGCGCTGAAGTGAGCGAAAACGTCTGGGCCAGATTCTTGCTCGATGAAGCCAAAGCCTTTAGATTCGTTGAACCATTTTACTGTGCCAGTAGTAGTAGACATAATTTTAATCCTGAAATATTTCAAAGGTAATTTTGATCTGAAATCAGATCGGTTAGGCTGGAAGTGATTCTATTACTTATGAAGTACAGGACGAAAACTACAGACAGGACTTCGAAATGGTGTACATAAATATAGGTCGAACTTTCTAGCTGCCATGAGTATATAGACATTTACGTGCTTGTCTACCCCTTAACACTACCAAATCCCTGCGGAATACGCTTATAAATAACGGACTTACGCAGGAATTTGGAAATGGGCATTAACACTGCAGACGACATTCCGCCAATGACTCTTCGTCTAAGTAAGTTATCGTGGCGGTATTAAAATTAAGATCGACAAAAAGGTGGCAGTAATAATCACCGTGGCGCCACGCCATTGCCACACTGGAGTCGTTTGAATAACCCAGCTCAAAGTGGCCATCAAAGGCAGGATAATTGCTCCGAAAGCGCATTAAAGCCAGCAAACGCTTCACAACGGGCTGTTCTACCGCCTCATCAATTTCGTCCATGCTGTAGTAATGACGATTGATATCTCGCAACTCGCCAGTGGCCTCCATCAACTCATTGTCATTACAGCCGGCCAACAAGCCCACGTAATAAACCTGGGGGATACCCGGTGAAAAGAACTGAATAGCTCGCGCGGCCAGATAGGCGTCGTCATTACGCATTAATGCGTCATAAAAAGTACAGGTTAATTGGTATATTGCGCCGACGCTGTGAATATTGGCAGCCGAGCGGCGCAAAATCGGGTCGGCACTGCGACTGGAAATATTGTCGATAAGAGCGCGAATCTTTTCTTCAGGCAGCACCCCTTCTACATCGGGAATGCATATGCCGTCATGGGTATCGAGTACCGTCACCATGTTTCGCGGGCACATCCGCAGCCAATTTTTTAAGTACACGCTATTGGCATCTAACAGCGAAAACAACAATAGCGGTGGCAAGGCAAAACCATAGGGATGCATATTGCGCCGACTAATGGCGTACTGATAGCTGCTATGGTCATGCACTTCAGGCAAGACTTCGGCGCCATGTATATGCGCCACGCCGTTGATCCAATCCAAGTTGCGATATACATCGGGCTCAACTAAAAAACAGCTAGTGCCAATGCGTTTGGTCGTGTAACCAAAGGCGTCTAAGCGGAATAGCTTTACGCCGCGCTGGGCTAAAAAGCCGATGTAATTCTCCATCAGCTGGTAGGTCAGCTCAGACTCATAGTTCAAATCAATTTGATGCTCAGTAAATGTGCACCAAACCCGCCCTGTGCTGCCATCGGCGAAGTCCACCCGCCGAAACGGCTCCTTCTCTTTACGGATATGAATTTTGGCTAAATCGTCTGGTGTGATATCACCAAATTGATCGACGTGAACAAACAGGTCGGCGTATTCAGACTCGTAGCCTTTTGCGACAAAATCTAAAAACTCGGCAGACTCGTCGGAAATATGGTTTACCGTGACGTCACAACACAGATCGTATTTCGACGAGATACGCTCAATATCGTCCCAGTCGCCGTATTCAGGATCGACTTCTTTGTGAGTCAAAGGCGAAAAGCCCGCGTCGGCATTAGATGGAAAAAACGGCAGTATGTGCACGCCGCCAATAGCATCCGAAAAATGCCGCTCGATGACGGTGTGTAAATCTTTGAGGTTGTTACCAAGACGATTGGGATAGCAAATCATCTGCACAGCATTGCGCAAGGCCATTCGACGGCTCCGGTCTGTGAGTGATGCTTAACCATAAACACTGCTTAGCAAGCATGCAAACAGATAGGCCGAATGACGTGTGATTAAGTGATATTTTCTGCCTTAAGTCACAAACTCCTGCAAATTAGCCAGCGCAACTCTGATTAAAATCACTGGCAAGGCAATGCCACCGTGATCAATGTCGCACTTCATTTTCAATGTTTAGCGCAGGCTCTCGCACAAAACGCTGCCGATACTCCCTAGGCGTCATCTGACAATAGCGTTTAAACAAACGCCGAAATGCACTCTCATCTTGGTAGCCACAGCGCTGAACTATTTCCGAAAATCTTAGCTGGGTGGTTTCCAGCAATATCTTACTGCGCTCAATTCTCAGCTTTTGCGTTAAGCCTTGGGGGGACTCGCCAATCGCGTTATTAAAACGACGAATTAGGGTGCGTGGGCTTACTGCCACATTCGCCGCCAGGTCTTCAATTTTAAAATCGCGGGCCAAGTTTGCCCTAATCCACTGCTCAGATTTATTTACCACCTCGTCGCTGCTGTCGAACAAAGACAAAATCGCATACGGCGCCTGGGTAATTCGCTGACTATCTAGCATCATATATTTTGCCAGCAAACGAGCGAACGGCTTACCGGCGTACTTCTCTATTACACTCAAACCTACATCTAAAAACGAACTAGACCCAGCACCAGTCAGCAGATTGCCCGAATAAACACATATTGCGTCTCTATCGACCTGAATAGCGGGATAGCGACGCTGCATTTCGCTCTGCAACCACCACGCAGTGGTTACACGACCGCCATCTAACAAACCGGCCTCTGCCAAGGCATAGCTACCGCTGCAATTGGTGGCAATAAGGTCTAAACCCGCACCATGCTCACGCAACCAATCAATCAGCTCTTGCCAATGCAGCAGGTTATCGCCCACGCTGGCCGGATTAGGAATCATAAACGCGGGACTAAACAAGGTATCGCCGGCACGAATATCATCAATACTGCCGTCCACGTCCATCCGGCATCCATTCACACACTCAACCGAACGGCCATCCATCGACACGAAGTGCACATCAAATAAGGGGGCCGCACTCTTCGCCGTATTCTTGGCAATCATGTTCGCAACCATAAACAAGTCCCGGTTACCTACCAAACTGCTCGCCATCGCGCCATCAACCGCAAGAATAAAGATCCGTCTACTCATACCCGCCACCAATCGACTTATTTAACTTGTTAAATGCCATATACGCCAACAATACCTTAAAAAGCGACTAGATCAAGCCAATATTCAGATTATGGCGCAAATAGCACTTTTAATGTCATATAAGACACTTTTGATGAACTAGACGCCGCCCTAAACTTGCCACATAAAACAACAGGAGGGTTCAAAAGTGAAAACACAAACGAGAAGACGCTTCTTAATCCACCTAGGTATAGGGCTAACAGGCACAGCGTTGAGCCTGAGCGGATGCAGCAACATAACGCCAGAGCCATTCCAGATAGGCGGGGTTGTTAAAGCACCGCTGGGCTGCCAAGAACTATTAGCCCGAGACAAACGGGGGGACTGCTGATATGAGCGAACTAAAGAGAGAATTGCAATATATCCACCGCGTCGTGAGCGAACACTTCGTGCAAAACAGCGACATCGGAGAGCGCTGGGACATGCCACCAGACGGCTACACCGGCCACCAGTGGCTGCGAGACGATTGTGACGGCTTCTGTTTGGCCTGCCGCGCACTGCTAAGAAACATCGATATTCCCAGCAGGCTCGTCTACTGCGAGCTAGGAAGCAGCGGCCACTTGGTTGTAGAGGTCCAGGGCTGGATTCTGGATTTGCGCCAAAATGGCGTGGTCGCCAACACGTTGTTACCACACTACCGCTGGCTAAGAATTTCCGGTTACGAAGCCGGTGACCCTTGGCGAGAGATTGTAAACAACCGCACTACTTTAGAGGTTGCGGCACTGGATCATTAATATTCACCTTCATGAATATTAGCCAAGCTCCTCAAGAAGTGCTCTGAAAAAAACCACCCATTAATAATTTATAAATTTATACTTAATCGGCAAAGAATTTAATCCACTCACAAAGTGGCTGGGAATATAAGTCGGCTCGCCGTTAAATTCGATGCTTTCCAGCTGTGGCAATAACAGACGCAAAAACGTTTCGATCTCCATTCTCGCCAAGTGCATACCCAAGCAATTGTGGCGCCCATGACCAAAGGCCAAATGTTTGCTGCCCTGGCGAGATACATCAAAGATCTCTGGTCGATCAATTGCCGAGGCGTCACGATTGGCAGATTCAAAAAACATCGTCACGGTATCGCCCTTTTTAAGACTCACTCCGCTTAACTCGGTATCGGCCAACACAGTGCGGGCAAAATGTTTTACCGGCGTGACCCAGCGAATACATTCGTCCGCCGCCTTGCTGTAAAGGCTTGGATCATCAAGCAATGCTTGGCGCTGTTCGGGATGCTGAATAAGCGCTTGTAAGCCGCCGGCAATACTGGCGCTCGTGGTGTCGTGACCTGCGGTTGCAAGCAGCACAAAATACGATGTGAGGGTAAAAGGATCAATCAGCTCGCCATTGAGCTTCGCATTCGCTAATACGCTCGCGATATCATCTTTGGGTGCAGCCCTGCGATCCTCAGCCAACGCCGTAAAATATTCTGCCATCGCTTGCACACATTCCATAAATACCGTCATGGTGTCTTTTTCTTCGGTGGCAAAACCGTCGGGGGCAAACAACTGCTGAGTTAAGTTTAGAATATGCGCTTCGTCTTTTTCCGGTATACCAATCAACTGCAAGATCACCCGCAATGGATACCAAAATGCGATCTCACTGGCAAAATCGCACTCACCGCCCTTGTCTTTCATGCGCGCAATAAAGCTTTCTGCGAGCTCCGCAACATGGCCGCGCATCTTGACGATATTGGCTGGCATAAACCAATCCCGGGTGATTTTACGCAGCGCCATGTGCTGTTCGCCATCCATGTGAACAAGGGTTTTAACACCCATAATGTCGCCGAACTGAGCCTGATTCATTTCTTCTAATGCGTGTAAAATTAAAACAGCACGGGGCTCGGCACTAAATAACTCCGGCGTAGACTCAATATAGCGAATATCCTCATAACGAGTGACCGCCCAGTAGGGTCTAATATCATCCGGTTCAATTAAGCAGATTGGCCTGTGCTCTCTCAACTCTGCCAGTTTGGCGCTAATGTCTGCAGGACGTGTATACGACATGGCGTCGCTGAGAATTGAATCACTGAGGTTAGACATTTTTTATTTCCCAAAACTGAGCGAGACCCAAGCAGTATTAGCTACGACTAGCACAAACCTGCGTCGGTCTCTTAGAGTTAATATAAATACCAGCACCTAATTTTGCAGCGGTATTTCACCCAACACTTAAAGTGTTTTTAAATATTCTTTTATCGCGCGCCGCTCGGTGACGGTCAACACGCTGGTAAATTCGTGACCACCATTACCTTGGCTATAAAGCTTAGTATTGTATATTTTCCGCTCTTCAATCTGCTGCGGAGTTAATATCGGCACATTGATTAAATTCCATGCCAAGCCACCATTACTCCACAACACCGATAGCGCGTCTTGTAGACTGGCGCCATTTGGATCCAGCGGATTGCAATCCACCCCAGGCGTAACCACACCAATAAGGGGTATGGGTAATCCTGATCCGCATTCTATTTTGTCGAAACGCCAGCCAATTTTTTCAGCGTCGTATCCCGTCTTAAAACTGTAGTCAAAACCCATCACAACCTTGTCAGCTAAATCAGTCGGGGCGTCAATTGAACGGCGACGCCAGATAGCAGGCCGCGCATCAGGATTTAACACACCGTCAATATCAGGCACCGAGCCATTATGGAAATACGGCGCAGTTGCCCACACCCCGTAGAGCGGCGGCGCTAAATAACCCAATTCTCGATCGCCACGCAGCGACTCATCGGCCCAGTCTCCACATAGTGATACGCCATCGTCATTAAATGGACCATCTGAATAGGCAAACCAATTGTTTCTCGAATAATCTGCTACCCGCTGAGAGTTACCGTTTAAGCGCGCAGGATCGGTATTGATAATATCGATAGGCGTAATGTAAGCGGCAATACCGTTCAGTAGTGGTGAATCAAGGTAGGTCTTGTCGTTTACATAACGCGGTGAATACGCACCGTGGCAACTAGCACAAGAGCCATTACCACCCTCGGGGCGCGATACCGGATTATTCAAACTTGGCGCCCAAAGATCTTTGGCGTGAAACAATATTGCTCCCGCCTCTGCTAGGTTTTCATCTATCTCGCCCAGCGCGGATTCAGGCCATACCGGTGCTTTTAATGAGCTTATCCACGCATCGCTATCTTGTTGATTATCCAACACCCACTGTTTTGCCGCTTCAATATCGTTGAAAAAATCGGGGAAATGAAATGACAACTCTATGCGCTTGGCGTCGGTAACTTGGCCGCCGTCATAAAATTTGGCGCTGCGACTTCCCACATTCCACCACACCGGCGGATCTTCGGTTCCGGTTGACGGTTCAGCTTGTATGGTTAGGTAAGATGGTATCGTCTCGTAGTCGGCAATCGTCAGCACACCAAAGAGCTGGAAGTTCGTTATATTGCCTGTCCCACGCACCTTGTTTTGAGAAATGATTGCCAAGGCAGCTTGCTGAGGCGCCAAACGCGCAAGCTCCGAAAACATGACGGTGATATCACTAAGACTATTGGTACCATACCTCGGCCCCATCCCTTCGGCCTCATCAGCCAGACCTACCGCGCCACCATGACAGATACTGCAGGTCACATTGAGCTGACCGGTCCAAGTGCCATCCGCCTCACGAAGCTGGGTGATTCCCATTGGTAGCTGACCGCTGCCGCCGCCATTGGCATTGGCATTTGGATCTTCGCCAGGTAAAGGATAAGGGTTGCGCACCACCGACAGCGGCATACCCCAGCGCTGAGCCACTAACTCGTCATATTGCGCGGGGCGCTCACTCAAGCCCCAAACGGACTTCCACATCTCTGCATAGGCATCTGCGGGGAAAGAGTAACTGGACTCACTGGCATCACCAGCAAAGAAACTCGCCGCACCGGGTCGGCCTTCTGCAGCAACCAAGGCCAAACCATGCTCTCGACGCTGGCGAAGTTCGCCGCAATTTGCGGGCTGATTATCGTCTTGACAGGTTTGCCACCACGCATTCATTAACACCGCTTTATTTTCGTTTACGCCCGGCACGATCATTTCGCGCGGATCAGCGGGAACCGCTGTGCTATCAGGTTTACCCTCACAGTAATCATGCCAGTAATGACCGCCGCGACGACTCACCAACAGCTCTTGCGAGGCAGGATTTGAACCAGAATCCCCGTCACCAGTGCCGCCACCATTGCCATTGCCATTGCCATTGCCACCACCGCCATCGGTCACGGGCTGCGGCGAGGGGTTGCTCGATGAACCGCCACATGCGCTCAGCAACAACACAGAACACGTCGTTACAACGAATAGGAATTTTTGCATTTCTAGTCTGCCTCACACATTTTTATTGTTATCTTGGTATCAAACGACATTAATGTACTTTTGTATGATTTCGATATTTGTACATTTGTACGTTATTCATGTCAAGTGCTATGATTCGACCATGACTGAAAATACTGCTATCAATTACGTCACTCCAGCCGCTGCCCCTGCCGCTCGGTCACCGCAACAAGCCCGCGGTCGCCAGCGCTTTGAGCGCATACTTGAAGCTGCTGAGGAGCAACTCATACAGCGCGGCTTAAGTGATTTCTCAATCCCTGAATTAGCCTCGTCACTGAAATGCACACGAACCAGCATCTATCACTTTTTCCCAACGCCCTACGCCATTCTCAATGAGCTAACGCGACGCCACTTAATGACACTGGAAGAAGAAGTAGAAAAGCTGAGCTATACAATTGAAGGAAAAGCGTGGCAGGAGGTGATTACCGAGGTCGCCGATATCGTGGCCGATTATTACAACCAGCACCATGCCGCCCGTATACTCATTCTAGGCAGCGTCGCCAGCCACGAAAGCCACCAGGCATTGCACCTGACGATTTCGCATATTGGTCGTCATGTAGATATCCTGATGCGGGCGATAGGCGTGATATTACCGAGTAAAAACCCCGACGCCAAAGCGCTCGTGGTAGAACTGGGCACCGCGTGCTTGCGACTATCGTATTTTCTGCATGGCGAAATCACGCCAGCCTATCGACAGGAATGCGCCGTTGCGATGATCGCCTATTTAGAGCGAATCGTTCAGCAAAGCCGGTAACGCCGATAGCGCTAGACCGGCATTTACTAAGCGGCGATTTACTATGCGACTTTGCAAGCCACCGTATTTAATGGTGACTTGCCACTATCGCGACAGGCGTCCACCGCGCTCATAAATTCATCGCCCCACACTGTTATATCGTTGTGTTTAACCACATCATAAGCCTCACGCATTCGACTGCGAGCCTCGTCGCGTTTTAAAGTGAGCGCTAAATAGCAGGTTTTCACCAATTCAGTTCGATCATGGGGGTTTGCCAATATGGGGCCTCTCAGCTCCGCCGCCGCGCCGGCAAATTCCGACAACACCAACACACCCGAGCCGTCCGTCATCCCTTGGGTGGCAATATATTCCTTGGCCACCAAATTCAGGCCGTCCCGCAGCGGGGTAATCCACATAACATCTGCCATGCTGTAATACGCGACTAATTCCGCAAACGGCAAACTGCGGAAGAAGAACTGCAGAGGTGTCCAACCTACTTTGGCAAAGCGGCCATTAATACGTCCCACTGCTTGTTCTATCTGATTTTGTAGATCGCGATATATTGTCATTTCGCTAGCAGCCGGCACGCAGACCATCATCAGCGTCACTTTGTCGTGTAGATCGGGGTACTCATCAAGTAAACGCTCGTACGCTTCTAACTGTTCAATTATGCCTTTGGTGTAGTCTAATCTTCCCACCGACAAAATCATCCGGGTACCCTGTAGCTCGTGTCGCAGCTCCTCCATTCGCTGCTGAACTTTGACCTCTTTCAGCGCGTTTTCTACCCGCTTTAAGTCCAAGCCGACAGGATGAGCGCCCAAACGAATTCGGCGATCATTAACCTTAATCTCGGTACTCATTTCGTCTAGCCCAACGGCGCAGCCATAGGTGAAAAAGCGCGGCGCGCAATTCATTTTTTCGGTCACCTCCAAGGGAGTTACCCCCCGCGCCACGTCGACAAAATTCTCGGACTGGCGGGGAATATGAAAGCCGATATAGTCGCACTGCAGCAGGCTGCCGATAATATCCCGGCGCCATGGGATAACGTTAAACACGTCTGCGGAAGGAAAATAAGTATGATGGAAAAAGGCGATAACCACGTCTGGGCGCAATTCCCGCAAAAACGCCGGCACCATCCATAAATTGTAATCGTGTATCCATATGGTGGCGCCCTCAGCCGCCTCCGCTGCCGCGGCCTCTGCAAAGCGGCGGTTAACATCGAGAAAGACCTGCCAGTGATCCTCTCTAAACGTCGCGCGCTCCCAGAAGGTATGCAAGGTAGGCCAAAAAGCTTCTTTCGAGAATTTTTTATAAAACACATCAACATCGCTTTTACTCAGAGCCACCCGCGACGCAACGAGATTGGGATACTGCTCGGTATCCACCTCGGTATGCGTTTCAAACTTGCCATCGCTAGGCTCATGAACAGACCACGCCACCCAAGACCCCGCGCGCCCATCGGCAAAAAAACTCATTAAAGTCGGGATAATGCCATTCGGCGAGGTGGGTTTACGGCGAATAGTCTTGCCATTTTCACGAAATTCTTCATAGGGAAGCCGGTGATATACGATCACCAGATCAGACTTTCCCGGCACCGCTATATCGCGCTGCTCTGCCTCCATTCCCGCCGTACCTAAAAATCCAAAATGCGCAAAGGCTTGCAATATACCGCCACAACCTGGCTCGTCAGCGTGATACACCCGTGCGCGATTTTCGGTTCCCTGCAACAAAGCCGACTCCGACTCGCCCACGCAAACACCGATAAAGCCATGCTCGTACATAGACAGATCATTGAGGGTATCACCTGCAACCAGCACCTCTTCGTCGCTTATGCCAAGTAACTCCACCAAGCCTCGAAGGGTTGATCCTTTATTGACACCTTTCGGCAGAATGTCGAGATACAAGCCGGCCGAGTACAATAGATCGCAATCCAAATCTCGCACCGCATCTTCAAGCTCAGCACTGATAGCCTCGGCGCCGCAGAAGAAAGAGAAACGCCGCTCCTGGGGCACATCTTGACGCTGTAAATCAGGAATATGTGCCACCGCCTGCTCGACCACATGCTCGCCAGGCCAGCGCTTATCAATATCGCCCTGCAGCGGTTGAATGGCTTGTTGAGTATGGCCGTCAACGACGGTACAGCCCACATCGCAAATAATGTAATCGGGTTCGGGAATTGTCGGATCAGCCAGCAAAGGCAACACCGACTCTAGCCCGCGGCCAGTGACAAAGGCCAATTTGATTTCGGGGTGCGCCACAATCAACTGATAGAGCTTAAGGCGCTGATCGTTATCGCCCGCGAGAAATGTGCCGTCTAAATCTGTTGCTAATAGCATTTTAATACCTGCGTTTGAACGCAGAGCCCAGCTCCCACCAGACTCCGGGTGCTGTTATAAAAATTCATAACACCAACATACTACACAGCGCCACCACATAATTATCTAAAGAGTTTTAGCTGCATAAGAATTGTGCAAACGGAATCATGCAGATTTTGTGCCGACAAAAAATCACCAAACACTGAAAAAATCGCTAAAAATGCCAGCACACGCGCTTCTCGACGAATTTTAAAAAAATCGAATTTTTATCAAAAAATATAATATTCGCATTTTTAAAAATCTCAGCGCATTAACAAATACAAAAGTGCACCAAAGTCGACCACGCTTAAGAATGTTAGAATTTATTGAAAGTTAGTTTGCCCCAACGCAAAAGCTGTGCCACAGTAAAAACGCAATGACTGATTTCTGGCTGACCACAATGGCCGCCGCGCAAACCCTGCGCCGCGACCTGCACGCCCACCCCGAGCCTGGCTGGCAAGAGGTTCGCACCGCTGAAACCGTGCGTAATACCCTCGATAAATTAGCTATACCTTGGCGCAAATGCGCCGGCACAGGCACCATTGCCACATTACAGCCGGCAACCCCACGAGACGGCGCTAAACATATCGCTCTGCGTGGTGATATAGACGCCCTCCCCATCGTTGAGCAAACCGGCAAAGCGTGGTCATCTACCCAATCGGGTTGCATGCATGCCTGTGGTCACGACGGCCACACCGCAACGCTATTGGCCAGCGCGCAATGGCTAAAACACAATGAACAAAGCTTGTCTGGGCCGGTCACACTATTATTCCAACCGGCAGAAGAAGGCGGACACGGCGCGCGCGAAATGATTAACGAAGGCGCATTAGACGGTATCGACGAAATTTACGGCTGGCACAACTGGCCAGCAATACCCTTCGGCAAGCTTGTCTGCCCCGACGATATTATTATGTGTGGCAACGGTACATTTAGCATTACAGTGACTGGCAAGGGCGGGCACGCCAGCCAACCCGAACTCTGCCGCGACCCTGTGCTTGCGGCCAGTGCGATCACCCTGGCTCTACAACAAATTGTGAGCCGTCGCCTGGCGCCACAGCAAGCGGCGGTGATTAGCGTCACTTCGTTTATGGCCGACAGCGGCCCCACTATTATTCCGCAGCAAGCGGTACTGGGAGGAAGCATTCGCGTTCCCGATGACGCCACCCGCGAACAAATTAACACCCTTATTACTGACGTTAGCCAGCAGACCGCGCAAAGTTATGGAGTGGAATGCCAAGTGGAAATAACACCGCGTTATAACCCCACTATCAACCATGCCGCACAAGCGCAACACGTTCGCCAGCTATGGCAAGCCAGCTACGGTGCCGATTCAATTGATTTGAATACCCGCACGCCGATTATGGCGTCTGAAGATTTTAGTTATTACCTGCGGGAGATCCCGGGCGCATTTGCTCTCATTGGCGCCAACGACGGTGACGAGCATCACCAAGTGCCCTGCCACAGCCCACATTACGATTTTAACGACAATTTAATTCCGCTAGTAAGCACTTTGTTCTCTCGCCTTTGCGGCGTGACGACGCCAGAAAAACCTGCACAACAAACCATCTGAAAATAGCATCCCGTCGGCATCTCGACGGACTTTATTTACATGAAGGAGTTCGCATGAGTATTTTTGAGCAACGTGAATCTGACATCCGCGCCTATTGCCGTGTTTACCCCGTGGTGTTCGACAAGGCCAGCAATGCGCGCCAAACCGACGAAAGCGGTAAGCAGTACATCGACTTTTTTGCCGGCGCCGGCGTGTTGAATTTTGGTCACAACAACCCGCGCATGAAGAAAGCCATGATTCAGTATTTAGAATCAGACGGCGTTACCCATACCCTAGACATGCATTCCACCGCCAAACGTGCCTTTATGGAACGCTTTGTAAAAACCATACTTGAACCACGCAATATGGATCACAAAATGCAGTTTATGGGCCCCACCGGCACCAATGCCGTTGAAGCTGCATTAAAAATTTCCAGACGCGCCACCGGCAGACAGGAAATAGCCGCCTTTACCCACGGCTTTCACGGCATGACCTTAGGGTCACTCGCCTGTACCGCCAACGCCTATTTCCGCGGCGCGGCCGGCGTGCCGTTAAACCACGTTTCACATCACAAATTTGGCTGCATGGAATACCTTGATCAGCTAGCCAGCTATTACGCGGATACCTCTAGCGGCATTACACCGCCCGCTGCATTTTTAGTCGAAACCATACAAGCGGAAGGCGGTGTTAACGTTGCTAGCAAAGCATGGCTGCAAGGCTTGGCAAAGCTTGCGAAAGATGTGGGCGCACTATTTATTATTGATGACATCCAAGTCGGCTGCGGCCGCACCGGAAGCTACTTTAGCTTTGACAATATGGACCTCGACCCCGACGTTGTTTGCCTTGCCAAAGGCGTTGGCGGCATGGGTACGCCCATGGCACTCAACCTCGTCAAACCCGAGATCGACAAGCACTGGTCGCCCGGTGAACACACCGGCACCTTTCGCGGCCAGTCGCTGTCCTTTGTCGCTGGCGCTGAGGCATTAAGTTATTTCGAAGATAATGAGCTGATGACCGAGGTCGGCGGTAAAGCCGAGGTCATGGCGCGGGCACTCGCACCACTGGAGAAAAATTTTAAAGCCGTAGCTGTACGCGGCAAAGGCATGATCCTGGGCTTGGATGTGGGCAGTGGCGAGCAAGCCAAAGCCATCGTCGACAGCTGCTTTGCCGATGGCCTACTCATTGCCAGCTGCGGCACAGGTGGCCGCGTTGTTAAATTAATTCCGCCCCTCACCATCCCCGACGACGACCTGCAACAGGGGCTAGACGTGCTAGTACGCAACACCACTAAAGTGATGGAGGGCGTCGCATGATTGAACGCGATGATATGACATTTCCGTTTGCAGAATACGAGCGCCGCCTAAGTGAATTGCGGCTTCGTATCGCTGACCGACGCTTAGATGCCGTGGTAATTTCTGACCCAGAAAACATCATGTATCTTACCGACTACCAAACCACCGGCTACTCATTCTTCCAAGCACTAGTGGTTCCCGTAGACGACGAGCCCTTCATGATTACCCGTGCGCTGGAAGAATCAAATATCATCGCCCGCACTTGGGTAGAACGCACTCGCCCCTACCCCGACACCGGAGACGCCATCCAGATGCTGGTCGATGCGCTGCGGGAATTTGGGCTAGCCAATAAACGTATTGGCTACGAGCGAAACAGCTATTTTTTCCCTGCCTATCAACAAGATCGCATCCACACCACACTGACCGACGCTAAGTTGCTCGACTGCTTCGGTATTGTTGAGCAAGGCCGAATTTGCAAATCGCCCGCTGAAATACAACTTATGCGCAAAGCCGCGCTAGCCACCGAAGCAGGTATGCAAGCGGGCATAGATGCGTGCAAAGCCGGTGTCACCGAAAATGAAATTGGCGCCGCCATTAGTGCCGCCATGTTCCGTGCCGGCGGCGAGCCGCCTGCGGTCATGCCCTACGTGACATCTGGGCCGCGAACCATGATTGGTCACGCCACCTGGGAGGGGCGAGCGGTATTACCCGGCGAACATGTCTTCTTGGAAGTTGGCGGCTGCTTCCGCCGCTACCACACCGCGATGATGCGCACCGTCGTACTCGGCAAACTCAGCGACTCCATGCATCACGCCCAAGAGCGAATGAAGCATGCATTGCAAGCCGTTCACGAAAAAGTACAACCCGGCATGACCGTCTCTGACGCCGATAATCTGGTGCGAAATATTATTTCTGAAAACGACGTTGGCGCGCGACTGATTACCCGCTCAGGCTATTCAATCGGCATTGCCTTTCCACCCAGCTGGGACGAAGGTTATATCGTCAGCCTTAAGCAAGGGGAATCCACCGTGCTACAGCCCGGCATGACCTTCCATATTATTCCGTGGATGTGGGGAGTAGACGGCGATAAAACCTGTGGCATTTCAGACACAATTTATATCACTGACACCGGCTGTGAATCATTTTTCAGCATGGACAGAGACTTCACCGTCAAACCAGAACAGGCGGAACCGGCACTTTTAGAGTTTGATGAAGCACGCAAAAACAAGCGGGAAAAAGCCGAAGCCAACACAAACGATGAGAAGGCCAAAGCAAAAAGCAGCGAGTAATGAATAACTTTGCTTAATACGCTTTTGACAACACCGACATCAACGAGGTAACCATGCTAATAGCGACGAACCCTTGTAGCGGTAAAATTATTGCCGAATACCCTAGCCTAAATAACAGCGAGCTACACGAACGCATCGGCGACGCTTTCCGCGCCGCCGATCAATGGCAGGCCTGCAGCTACGATGAGCGCGCAACAACCTTACGGGCAGTGGCAGCCGAACTGCGTAAACAAAAGACTTACCTGGCCGAGTTAATGGCGCTGGAAATGGGAAAACCCGTCAAAGAAGGCGGCCCCGAAGTAGAAAAAGCCGCGGGCTGCGCGGAATATTATGCAGACCATGCGGCAGAACATCTGGCACCACAAACCCTGCCGTCAGACGCCAGTATTAGCTATGTTTGCCACCCACCCCTTGGCACCTTACTTGGCATACTGCCTTGGAATGCGCCGCTTTGGTTAGCGTTTCGCTATCTTGCCCCCGCGCTAATGGCTGGCAACACCTGCGTGATGAAACACGACCCCTATGTCCCTGCCTGCGCGATCGCCATTGCTAAAATTTTTGCCGACGCCGGCGCGCCCGCCAACATTGTGGTAAACCTCGGCATCGACAATGACGCTATCGAAACCGCGATCCGCGATCCACGTATCGCCGCCGTATCCTTTACCGGCTCAGGTAATGCCGGTCGAATTGTTGCCGCCATTGCCGGTTCAGAAATCAAGCCCACCGTACTAGAGTTGGGCGGCTCAGACCCCTGTATTGTTCTTGCCGACGCCGATTTAGAGACCGCTGCAGATGTCGCGACACTGTCCCGTATGATCAACGCCGGACAATCCTGTATCGCCGCAAAACGCATTATTGTGGAAGACACGGTATACGATACCTTTGTAGAAAAATTGCAGAGCCGCATGGCCAAATTTAAATCCGGCGACCCCCTACTTGCCGATACCGACGTTGGCCCAATCGCCCGTGAAGACCTGCGTCAAAACCTGCATCGCCAAGTGACAGACACCATCAACGCGGGTGCCAAATGCTTATTGGGCGGCGAGTTAACTGATGGTCCGGGCTTCTTTTACCCGCCCACCTTATTGATCGATGTCACAGAAAACATGTGCGCGTTTAAAGAGGAAACTTTCGGCCCGGTGATGGTGGTTATTCGAGCGGCCGATGTCGAAGAAGCCATGCAGTTGGCTAACGAAACACCATACGGTTTGGGCGCCGCTGTCTGGACCAAAAATGCGGAGTTGGCCACCAGTATTGCCAATCGCCTGGAAACCGGCCAAGTGGCAATTAACGGCATCGTAAAAACCGACTCACGCCTACCCAGTGGCGGTGTGAAAGGCTCCGGTTACGGTCGTGAGCTTGGCCCCCACGGCATTAAGGAATTCGTAAACACCAAGCAGATTTGGGTAAAATAACTATATAAAGCAAAGCTGCTAAAGATAGTGAAAGGGCGTGAGATTCGGTGCCGAAAAACGGCCGAATCTCACACTGCATAGCGAGATCGTTTGAACTCACCTACCCCCAGCAGATCAGGCCGCAGGTTTCGATTTAGGGATAAAAATAGTTTTGGCTTGGGTAAATTCCATTAAGCCATCCAGGCCATTCTCCACACCAATACCGGAGTGCTTATGGCCACCCATTGGGGTATTCGGTGTGGTTTGTAAATTCTGATTTATCCAAACAGTCCCAGTTTCTAGGCGTTTTGCCACTTCCAAGGCTTTCTCGATATCCTTGGACCACACCGCGCCGGCTAAGCCGTACTCACTGTCATTGGCCCGCGCAATCACCTCGTCTAAATCGCTATAACGCAGCAGCGGTAAAATTGGCCCAAAGGCCTCCTCCACAACAACTCGCTCGCTATCAGCCGGATTATCCACCAGCGTCAGTGGCAAGAAGTAACCCTTTTCTGGCACCGCCCCGCCTTCAAGTAAGGTTAATCCCCGCTCTTTAGCATCTACCATCAGCGCTTTAACACGATCGTATTGCGGCTTGTTTTGCAGCGGCCCAAACAGACTATCTGAATCCGTCCCATTGCCCACTTTTAAAGCCTTTGCCAAACCGTGAAGCTTGTCGCGCATGGCATCGTAAATACTGTCGTGAATATACAAACGTTTAGTCGCTATACATATCTGGGAGGTGTTGAAAAAAGCGCCCATAAACAATTGGGGCGCCACTTCATCGACATCAACATCTGGTAGAACAATACATGCATCGTTGCCACCCAGTTCCAAGGTAATGCGTTTCAAGTCCTGCGCAGCAGACGCCATGATTCGCTTACCTGTCGCTGTCGAACCGGTAAATGATATCTTCGCGAAGCCAGGATGAACCGTCATCAGCGGCCCCAATTCATCGCCGCCAGAAATAATATTGAGGACGCCAGGCGGCAATATCTCGCGCAGAAGCTCACCAACACGCAAGGTCGTTAAGGGCGTATACGGCGACGGTTTCAGCACCATGGTATTCCCCGCCAGCAAAGCGTGAGACATTTTCCAAGACGCCAACAACACCGGAAAATTCCACGGCACAATGGCGCAGACCACACCTAGGGGCTCGCGGTGTACCTCCACGGTGCGTTGTTCAGTTTCCTCCACCACCTCGACCGGTAGCTCAAAGCTCGCCATGCCCTTAAACCACATGCCCGCGCCGAGAATTTCTTCTTTGGCCATGGTCAACGGTCGCCCTTGCTCAGCGGTAAACAGCGCTGTCAGCTCATCTACGTTAGCCATAATGGCGTCACCCGCCTTCACCATAAGCGCTGCGCGCTGACTATGAGATAAGGCCTTCCATGCAGGATACGCCGCTTTCGCCGCATCGACAGCCGCATTCAAGTCCGCTTCGCTTGCGCGGGGTGCCTGCGCAAAGGACTCTGCCGTCGCCGGATTGATAACGTCCATCGTTTCAGATGCGATCGCTGCCTGACCGTTAATGGTCATCGTAATGTGTTGCGTCATATTTTTTACCCTTACCTTATTTTCAACGCCGCCCCGCATTGAGCGCCATATTGGTGGTCTTGCTTAACGCCAAGCACCACCGCTGTTTTGCAAAATTTAATAACACGTCCGCCTTGGCGACCCCACGGTGTTAATGCCGAAACGCCCATCGCAATCGGTCGCAATCCTGCGCACTTTATCTTTCATTATTCGTAACAAGCGCCTTCACTTGCCCAAACGTCCCGTTACCAAGGCTAGCAACTTACCGCACGTTTTAGGTTTTTAAACTATCACCGCCAACATAGCTAAGCAGGCCCCAGAGTGCCCGAAATTCTTAGCAAAATCTTGAAAATCTGAGCGATGAAAAGCCTCAGAAAATAATTTAATTAATCATTTAGTTAACTTTACGGTAAGCTGCGCCTAAAATCGACAATAAATTTATGAGGAGCATCCCTGTGCCCACCGCAAACACCAGTGACTTGAACTGCCTACTTCAACCTCGCAGTATCGCTTTAGTTGGCGCAAAAGACCGCTCGGTGTGGTCGGTTTCGGCCTTTGAAAACCTCAAACGCGGCGGCTTCGACGGTGACATTTATCTTATAAACCCCAAAGGGGGCATCATCCACGGCATGGAAGCCCACACCAGCTGTGTCGCCGTAGGTGCCAGAATCGATGTCGCACTGCTTATGGTGCCAGAGTCAGTGCTACTGGATACCTTTGACGACCTGCACTCCGCCGGCGTGAAGGCTGCGGTAATCCTCTCCGCAGGCTTTGCCGAAGCGGGCGAAGAAGGTCAGAAAAAACAACAGGCCATGGCAGAAAAAGCACGCGCCGTTGGCATTAGACTGCTGGGGCCAAACTGCTTAGGCTTCGCCAATTTTTTACAGAAAACAACCGTTTGGACCACTCCCCTGCGCCGCGCGCAACCGTCCCCCGCCGTGGCGCTGGTTTCCCAAAGTGGCGCACTAGCCAGCCAGCTAGAGCAATTTGCCTACCAGCAGCGGGTAGCACTTACCCATATGATTTCCACGGGGAATGAAGCCGATATCAGTGTCGCCGAGGTCATTGAATACCTCAGTGCTCAAGATGAACCCAAGGCCATCGCCCTGTTCTTAGAGTCAGTGCGAGACCCCGCTGCATTCATTCGCGCGGCGGAGGCAGCTAAAGCGGCAGGCAAAACTATCGTCGTCTTAAAAGTAGGCAGCAGCGAAGCGGCAGCCAAAGCGGCACAGGCCCACACCGGCTCGCTAGTGGGTGACGACGCGGTGTTCAACGCCCTGTGTAAAAAGCTCGGTATTGTCCGCGTACACTCTTTAGAGCAACTTATTGTTACCACTGATCTCATCGCCCAATTTGGCAGGATCAAACCCGGCGCCAAAGGACTCGCCTTACTCGCCATGTCGGGCGGTCTGTGCGAAATCGCGGTCGACCAAGCTGAAGAACTCGGCTTGTGCATTCCCGAACTGAGCGCAAGCACCAAGCAGGCGCTGGCCGACGCCCTACCAAGTTTTGCCACCCCCAATAACCCGCTAGACCTTACCGGCGGTGCAATGGTGGACCCTGGTTTGATCAGCACCGCCATTGAAATAATAGCCAAAGACCCCGCCGTAGGCGCAGTCGGTTTCGTCTTTGACATTCCGGCAAAAGATGACAAACGCGGCTTCGCCCGCAGCTTTATCAAAGAAGTCAGCAGCGGCTTTCAGCGCATTAGCGTCCCTGGATTAATGCTAAGTCATACATTCAACGCGGTTAGCAGTGAAGCGCGAAGCATGGCGGATGAGTACAAATTGATCTATTCCGGCGGTGGACTCAATCACACACTAACCGCACTACATAAAATTTTGGATGACAGAGAAACGTCCGCTATCAGCAATACAATTGCAGCGGCCCATCATGCGCGCCCCAATAGTGAAAGAGCGGTACTGGATTTTCTGGCAGAGAATGGCGCGAAGGTTATTCCCGCTCATATCGTTAACTCCGCTGACGAGGCCGCCGCTGCCGCTACGACCTTAGCAGCACCGGTTGTGTTAAAAATTCTTTCAGAAAACATTCAACATAAAACGGAAGTGGGCGGTGTACTTCTTAACATCGCTGGCGCCCAAGCTGCCGCCGACGCCTATGAGCAAATCATTGCCTCTGTCTCCACCAAAGCACCGAATGCGAAAATTGAGGGCGTGATCGTGTCGCCGATGCGCTGCAAAGGGCTTGAAATATTTGTCGGCACAATGAAAGACCCACAGTGGGGCCAAGCCATTACCGTTGGGCTAGGCGGTATTTGGGTAGAGGCACTAAAAGACACCAGCCTGCGCTTACTGCCGGTAACTGAAAAGGATGCCAAGGAAATGCTTTCTGAACTGCGCGGCGGCGTACTGCTCGACGGCTTCCGAGGCGCGCCGGTAGTAGACCGCAACGAGCTGGCCAAAACCATCGTCGCCATCGGCAATGCCGCACTGGCACTGGGTCCCGATTTAGTATCGCTGGAAGTGAATCCCATTTTGGCCTCAGAGCACGGTATAGAAGCCTTGGACGGCCTAGCGATTTGGGAGTAAACCGATATTGGGCGGGCCTCTGGCACATCAGCGAATTAATCGGAGTTGTTAATTGCTAATTAAGCGATTGACTAGGCTTATGCTACACTTTCTCCATTGCTCAGACCCGCCAATACTAGGACTTTGCGCCGCAACCCGGTGACAACACATACATTATGAATTCGCAAAGCACTGCGCAACCAACACGAAAACGCCGCAGCAATGCCAAAGATCAACTTCTGCAAGCTACCAGCGATATCTTAAGCCAACGCAGCGGAATAGACGTATCTCTCAGCGAAATAGCTGAAAAATCTGGCTTAAATTCAGCGCTAATCAAATACCACTTCGGAAATAAAGACGGCCTACTTTTAGCCTTGGTAGAACGAGATGCCGCGCCTAGTATGGACTTGTTAAACAAACTAGTCGCAATGGATGTGGGGCCCGCAAAAAAAGTTAGTCTGCATATCACCGGCTTAGTAAATACCTACGCCAAGCACCCCTACTTACATCGATTGATTCACAACCTAATGGACAGCAAAGAAAAGTCTATATCCGAGGCAATGGTCGAATTCTTTGTCAAACCCCTGCTCGCAGCCGAACAAAAAATACTCCGCGAAGGCGTCGAATATGGCGTATTCCGCGAAGTAGACCCAACGCTCTTTTATTACTCCATCGTCGGCGCCTGCGACTATATTTTCTACGCCCGCCACTCAAGAAAATTTATTACCGGCTACGAAGAGCTCACACCGGCGCTAAGAGAAAAGTACACTGTTTTTGTTTCTGAGATTGCGTTGCGGATGTTGGAGCCTTAGGAAGTATTGTTGTTATCTGCAGTAAGCTGCCCCACAAATTCTGTTGTTCATTCAAAAAAAAATCTATGATCTAAAGCTAACTAGAAAGACAGTCTAGAGCATGAGCAACCCGCAGCTTGCCCAATACCCTAAAAAAGTCCTTAAAACCTGCTAACGCCTCATAAATAGTTAATCGGCAAAATGTATAGATTTCGTATTGAGGTGCTTTTTAATCTCTCGCGTCTATCAAATCCGGTATTTTCGGGTAAAATCGGGTATGACAGTTTGTAAGCCAGAGGCTAAATTGTTGGTATGAAACTGCTGTTGTGCAGTGAATTGAAACGCGGCAGCAGGTGTGAAAAACAAGCTGCCCTTGTTAACGATTTATCTCAATCCTCTGGATATATCTTCTCGACTCAGTATGCGGACAATTTCTACGCAATCGGTACACTGGCGATAGTAAATTGAATGAACGTAGTACACGCTACGACGGCATCCATCAAAATATTGATCGACAGCAGGATACCTTAATGGATTCTCCCCTATTGCCTGGAATTGTTTTTCCATCCCTTCGGCATAACTATCTGCTCGTTCATAGCCAAAGTTTTCAATACCGTATTGATAAAGCCTTGCGTAGTCGCTAGCAGCTTTGTTAGTTAGCTTATAGATCACTCATCTACCTGTTGCCTATCCCTGACATTTTGCCTGATTTGAGCGGGGCTCAATACTGATAAACCACTGTCGATACCTTCCTGAAGCAGCGCTCGAATGACTCCCGTTTCCAAGCTTTCCTGCCGCCGGGCGCGGCGTATCAGGTCATTGACAATTTCGCTGTTGCTACTGTATTCCTTGCTTTCCACCTGAGCTTTTAGCCAATCGGCGTTCGGTTCAGAAATCGTAATGCTTTGTCTGGACATGAAATAAACCCCAACTCTTCAGGTGCATAATTGGTGCGATATTACACCAAATATGCACTTTCTGAAAGTGCTGAGTATTCATTGGCTACCTGTTTTGGAAAAGGTTGGTACTACTTTGTCCGTTAGTCGCATTTCGTCAAGATAATCGCGAAGTATAGGTGGTGCCCGGGGCCGGGTTAATCAAATACAGCCGTTGGGCTGTTTTTGACCCCTTCGGGGCTTCGTCGCTTCACTCCTCGTTCAAATTGCATACGCAATTTGTGAACCTTTCCGGTTCAAGTCCCCGGCGAGTTCAGTGTTCTAAATTGGGAATGGCAGCGGTATTAAATACGAAGTATAAGTGGTGCCCGGGGCCGGACTTGAACCGGCACGACATTGCTGTCGGGAGATTTTAAGGATTTTACTAGGTTCTTTGAGGTTTTTTGAATAACCATGAAATACTCCGTATTTTCAGTTAGTTAAGACACTTTTAAGCTATCCGTTCTTTGAATAAGCCTACGTAAGCTTGCCTTATTTGGAATGATTCTGTCTACTATACGTCTACTATTTCGAGGCGGGAGATTTTTTGCAGTCATCATGTGAGTGCAAAATCTAGCGTCTACCAAGATGTAAAACAGCAGAAAGGGTAACAATTGAGTAAGCTCACAAAGTCATATATTGATCGGCTACCACTCCCCAAAGTCGATGCAAATGGGAAGCCCTGCCAGTCAATTTATCGGGATGGCACCCTGCCCGGTTTCGGTTTACTGGTAGGCAGTGGCGGCACCAAGTCCTTTTTTGTAGAAACTCGAATAAGTGGCAAGGTTCGCCGGGTAAGTATCGGCAAATACGGCCACCTGACACCGGTTCAGGCGCGAATCAAGGCACAAGAGCTTTTAGGGTCTATCGTGCTAGGTAACGACCCCGCCGCAGATAAGCGAGCTGTGACAGCAAAGGCCACTACATTAGGTGCCGCTTTTGAAGACTACCTGCTGACACGAAAGGATTTAAAACCGGGCACTGTCAAAAATTATAGAAAATGTGTCGATGGGTGCCTGTCAGACTGGCTGCAAACCCGCCTAATCGATATCACCAAGGATATGGTGCAAAAACGTCATTCAGATATTGGCAAAAAAGCCCCAGCCCGCGCCAATAACACCATGCGAGTACTTCGGGCCGTCTTCAATCACGCACTAGCAAAGTATGAAGATGCTAAGGGAAAACCAGTAATAACTATCAACCCGGTGGAGCGGATCAGCCGAACACGCGCATGGTATCCAATCGAACGCCGCCGAACACTGATTAAACCCCATGAACTACCCGCCTTTTTCAAGGCAACACAAGAACTCGCCTACGATGTCACACGAGATTACATCCACTTTTTATTATTTACCGGGTTACGGAAATCTGAAGGTGCAAGCCTGAAATGGTCGGATGTAAGCCTAGAAGATCGCACTTTCACAATCCCGGACACCAAAAACCGAGAACCGCACACCCTCCCCCTATCCGATTACCTCTTTGACTTACTCAAGAGCCGAAAGGACGAAGGCAGCGACCGCATTTGGGTGTTTCCTAGCCCAATGCTGGAAGGCCCTCTTCGAGACCCAAAACAAGCAATGGCACAAGTCGGGGAAGGGATGGGTAAACACGTCACTTTTCATGACCTACGGCGAACCTTTATCACTATTGCTGAGAGCTTAGATATCCCTGCTTATGCACTGAAGCAACTACTCAACCACAGGAACCCGAATGATGTAACAGCTGGATATATAGTCTCGGATGTTAATCGTTTAAAACAGCCCATGGAAAAAATTTCAAGCTTCATCCTTGAAGCCGCAAACTCAAACGAGGAGCTATCAAGTGTCTGATTGGTGCATTCAGCATTTAGAGTACTTTTCGCCGTTATCGGCATGGGATTCGTCACAATACGATCTTGTCTTACCGGATAGGTTCGACATGATTGTGACGCGGGCCGCATATCGATTTAGAAATAAAACTGATCAACAGATAGATGATCTGATAAAGCGGGTAGACACAATCCTGCGGGGGCATTTTGACAAAGAACACGGATGGCGAAATATAGAACGTCATTTTATTGAAGACAGCGACCACTACGACAAAATATATAGCGAGAGAGATCAGATGTTCGGCCCGATAGTGGCTTCATATCTCAATATGATAGATGACTTTGAGATTAATCGTCGATCCGTCCTAAAGGGCACATCGTGGTCAGAAGTGTTTTGTCTTCTGGCATTAAATGAATTGGGCTGGGCCATAGATGAGGCGAAACACGATCCAGACGGCGATAGCGATGACGACTGGATGTCAGGCTATGGCAAGCTGGATCGCGAATCGTATTTTTTATTCGACGCGTTAGCGCTCATTAGTACAGCGGAGCTGATGGGAGATGACGAAAAGAGCAGACTTTTTTCATTTGCAAGAAAACGCAATTCAGTGGTCAAGCTTAGTAACAGTCAGGCCGAGAAAGCTAATGACAGGCATCGCAAAACGAACCGTGTGAAGCGCGATTTTGTTGCGGCGACACTAAGAGAAAAACGCAAAGGTAGCGACAAAAGCATACACAATCTAGCTATCTCCTATCACGCAAAATTAGTACCGGGGAAAAATGATAAACAAATTATAACTAAGTTAACCCTGACTAGAGCTTGGACAAGCTACAGCAAGGGAGAATTGAAAAAGCTATAAATACAACGTTTGCACGGCATAGGTCGTACTTTAGATAGCAAAAGAGCAAAAAGTACGACTTGTGCCGTGTACAGTGCCTAGTCCCAAGTACACCCCACTGGTTCAATCTCCTGCAAGCAAACGAGGAGCTGAACCATGACCTGCAAACTACTGACTACCAAAGAAGCCGCCAAACACTTAGGCGTTAGTACCGCCTATCTCGAACGTGATCGTTGGGCCGGGGCGCGCGTTCCATTCGTTCGCCTAAGTAAGCGCTCCATCCGCTACCGCCAAGAAGATCTGGACAACTTCGTTACATCCAAGATTCGCCATTCAACATCCAGTTACCAAATGCCCCACGCAATGGGCGCATAAAAAAAGGCCCGCAGCTATGGGGATAGCTCTGCGGGCCTTTTGGTATTGCTTTCAATCAACACAGGAATAATAGCGAAATGTCGCGCTTACAACAATGTGTAATACCGCATAAAACCGCGAAGAAACCTAGAGAATCAAGTGCTGGCACTCCAAAAAATTGGGATATTAGCTGGTTTTCTTGCACTGATAAACATTATGTAAACCCTGTAAAACAAGGGTTTTACTGCCTGCTGCCCGGCGAAAAATCAGGCGCCACACCTGAAATCCCCAAAAAATTAGGGGGTGCAGGTCATGACCGCTTTTCAGATCATTAATAACCTACCAATACCACAGCAGAGCACCCCGCTTTCTATCGTTGAGGGACTCGGTACTTTTGAGTGTGACAAGTGGCGCACGCGGATATTTGCACGACACCCTTGGTTTTCCCGCGCAATGGCCAATGAATATCGCCGCATTGCAGATTCAGAAAACAATCATGTTCCCGCTAACCGCTGGTTAACAAGCATTGAACAACGACTAAAGCTCGGTCGAACAGGTCTGTTTATCGACTGTCACGACTCAGAAATAGTCACATATAGCGATTTAAAACCCAAAAAAATACACGGATTAGTTGCGGGTTACTCTGCTGCATACGGGCCGGGGCACTATAAAAAAATTATCAAACACGCGGTTAATGAAGTACAGCGAGTAGGCCTAACCTTTCCCTTGGACACCACGACCGATTACACCTTTGACGAGGCTATCGCCGCGCTTGCTCGTGTATGTAACCCCACGTGGTGGCGACGGCAATTAAGAGTGATTGCTGCGCGTGAACTAGAACAGATATGCCGAGAGCTAGGTATGGTCTCAAAAACTAAGGCACCGTACGTTTCTGACTACACACTTCGTCGCCGACATGACCAGAAGCGCCGAAATACTATGCTTTTAGAAAGCCTTGAGGCTGAGAACTGCGATACCGGCTACAAAGCAAGTCTCGCTGAGATCAGCGAAAAAACGGTATCAAATCCTGTTAATCGAAGAAATGAGCTAATGGTTCGGATGCGCGGTTTTGAGGAGTGCGCTACCGCTATTGGTTTTACAGCGCGCTTTTTTACCCTCACCTGCCCAAGCTCTTATCACGCGACTTTACACAGTGGTGTTAAAAATCCGAAATATGCCGGTGCAACACCATCTGAGGCCCAAGCGTATTTATGCGAGTTGTGGGCAAGAATTAGAGCTAAGTGGCAGCGTCAGGGTATTCGCTGCTTTGGATTCCGCATTGCTGAGCCTCATCACGACGGTACACCGCACTGGCATCTATTGCTTTTTTTTGCACCAGATATAGCCGATCAGGCGGGCAACATATTCCGCGAATATGCCTTAAAGCAAGACACCCACGAACCCGGTGCAATGAAGTATCGGTGCGAAATAATCCCTATAGATCCAGCAAAAGGAACCGCTTCCGGCTACATCGCCAAATATGTCAGCAAGAATATTGATGGTTATGGAATGGAAAACGCCATCGACGACGAGACCGGAAAATTCACACACCAAACTGCCCAGCGCGTTGAAGCGTGGGCTTCTACTTGGGGAATTAGGCAGTTTCAACAGATTGGAACTGCATCAGTGACGGTATGGCGGGAATTACGCCGCATCAGGGAACCGCTAGAAAACAGAAGCCTAGAAGATCTTGAGCAAATACGGAAGGCGTGTGACGCCGGAGACTGGGCCTTGTTTGTGGATCTTATGGGGGGGCCTTTAGTAAACCGAGAAAACGTCAAGGTTCGACCACTCCACTTACACCCCGCCGATCACCAAAAGGCCGAGAACCAGTATGGCGAGCTGTGTACGCAGCTAATGGGCGTAATCATGCGAGGAGCTGGCCATCTTATCACCCGCATTCACAGCTGGAAGATTCAGCGCCTCACCGACGAAGCCGAAGACAACACCGAACTTGATTTTAGAGCGCCCCCTGACGGCGCGACTTGGACTTGTGTCAATAACTGTACGGACAGAGACACGATATCCAAACAATGACGAATTTGAATTTGGGCATAGTCCCAATCAGATCGAAGTCAGAGACCAATACCGGTCACTGATGGGACTTAAACCAATGAGGATTTATTATGAACACTCTCAGTAACACTCAGGCCGTGGCTGCGCGCTCTGCCTTGAATTTGTCGCAGGCTAAAGTAGCACTCGACACGGGTCTTAACCGAGCCTATTTATCTAGGTTTGAGGGAGGTAAAATGGTTCTAGATGACCGCTGGCTAGACGAGCTGTACATCTATTATGAGGAACAGGGTTGGAATCCAGAAAAAGACGCTACAGTAGAAGATGACAACGACATCGATACTCTGCGCATGCGTGATGGCTTTCAAATCTCGGCGGCATTAGATGATGTAGAAGTTGAAGAGCTGCTGAATGATTACTACAACAACCAGCTCAAGATTGAGGTACTAGCCAAAACAGAAACCCCAAAAGGGTTTTTAATTGGCATAGATGAAGAACGTGCAGAAAAATACGCGCTCGAGCTTATGAGCTTAACTTGCCTTCAAGATCATATCTTGCGACGCCTTCGCGGCCATGATTCTGCGGTCACTGTTCAGTTGCTGCGTTATCGGCACATTGAAACCATTGGTCAGTATGCTGGTGTAATGCTCGTCAAGGCTTTAAAGCTAGAAGAACCGGAAGCTGAAGAGTTTTCTTAGCCCAGACCGCCACTCGGCGATACGTAGCGAACTGTGCCGCCGCGTATCGCTGTAGCAGCCGCCAGAGGTTCAATATGATAGAGTATTGGTTTTACAAAATCGCCAGTGAAGGGAATTAGTAAGTGGCAATTACTTTTCATCCTAGGATAGGTCAAATCTTGATGTGCGACTTTACCACTGGGTTCGTCGAACCTGAAATGGTAAAACGCCGCCCGGTATTAGTAATCTCGTCAGCGCTTAGCGGAAGAGATTCACTTGCAACCATTATTGCTCTAAGCACTACCCCGCCACCAATCGTGATGCCTTACCACTTACAACTCCCTAAAGCATCGCTCCCGCAAATTGGCAAGTTTCAGGAGAAGGTGACGTGGCTAAAAGGCGACATGATTTACACGGTAGGCTTTCATCGCCTCGATTTAATACAGTTAGGCACGAGAAACCCAATCACGAACAAGCGCATGTATTATAATAATCGACTTAGCCGCGAGCAGATGAAACAGGTATATCAATGCGTGCTACACGGATTAAACTTAGGTCAGCTGGGCGCTCACTTATAAACAAACCCGACGCCCTTAGGAATAAAAGGCACTATCCATATAGCAATCAGTTATTTGTAAGCTACCCTCGATTAAGTTAGTCTTGCGGTGTTCCTGCTCTGCCTCGGCATCAGGCTTTCGAGACTGCATCAAGGTACGTCCCATGCAGCCAGTCCATTGAATAGGCGATGACAAGCCACACTGGACTGTGTTTTGAGGCCTCTTTTTAGAGGCCTCTGTCATTTCTAGCCTATAGAAACCCCCACCTTAGCTATTCAATCAACCGGCGAGCATGAGGTTCACAACCGCGACGTCGCTAATGGCTGCCTTCCGTATCCAAGTAATCAGATCTTGCTAGGAAATTTCTCAAACTGCCATGACGCAGTGCAATATGCCAGAAGACAATACCCGGGCAACACAATCGATGGGTGTTATTACTGCGCGAATGCGTGCCATACCCGGTAGATTTATTCTGCGGGAGCGGGGGTTTCTCCCCCCGCTTTAATTTCAAGATAGCAATCAGTATTCGTGTCGAATTATTTAGTGCTTCTGACTCTCAGCTATCGGCAAGATCATTTCTTTAATTAATTTCATCTGTTGATCAGGCGACAATCTAGCAAATGCATACATCAGCTTACGCTTAGAAGGCGAAATGCCGCTGTCTACTATGCGTCTACTATGGGATTTTTCAGGATTTAACCTCGAGTACCGAAGTTGTCGTAAGTCATTGATTTTTATTGGTGCCCGGGGCCGGACTTGAACCGGCACGACATTGCTGTCGGGAGATTTTAAGTCTCCTGTGTCTACCGATTTCACCACCCGGGCTAAGGGGTTTGACGTGAGCCAATGTGATAGGCGAGAAACGAAATTATTTTCCGATTCAGCTTATGCGGTAGTGCTAAAAAAGCGTTCGCAGTCTACTTATACTACCCAAAAAAATCAACGGCTTAGAGCAGTTAATTGCAGTTTAACTTGGCACCACAGTAACAGCCCTGTTCTGCAAATGACGCCTGCGCAGCAAAACGAGCTGAGCAGCTACCAGCATTAACAAGGCGACAAAGGGGTATTTTAGTCCATAGACCAAGGGGCTTAGGGCTACTCGTGTTACTAAGCGCAGGGATTCAGATTGGGCAATGTGGTCGGCAATAGGTGGTGAGTAGCGGTAATACGTGGCCACAATAGTCTGCCCCCATTTATAGGGAAGCAGCACTTTGTCTCGAAAATCTCGCAGTATTTTTACGTCAGGGGCAAGGTAGCTTCCATAGGCTGCAGTGGCGATAAAGCAGGCTCCGCCACCCCCGCCACCTGAGCGCGATGCGACTGGCGGCGGCGCTGCGGGCTCTTCACCCAGCGCCGTTGCCAAGGCTGTGGCGGCGGCATCTGCATTGATAAGTCCGCCGCCCGTGACTGTATCAGCACCCACACTCGCACGGAGACCTTTCACGTCGATAGCCGAGCTTTGCACGGCGCTAATTAATTGCGCGGGGCTCGCGCTGGGATAGGCTTCCCTCAAAAGCGCAAATACGGCGGCAGCATTTGGTGCCGCTGCCGAGGTGCCGTAAAAATTTAGAAAATCATCTGGCTCGCCATCTTCTGGCGCCGCCACTGGCGAGCCCAATACCGTGTTGTTATTGCCGTCTACCGCCGCAAATTGCGGAGAGTTACGGGTCTGCGGCGAATACTCGCCACTGCTATCAAACTGCAGAATTTGCTGACCACCACGGGAGGTAAATGCTTCGGGATCAATCTCTATGCTGTCGTAGCCCTCTGGTCTAAATTCTGGCGATTCCCACCACGCCACCGCCGCCACGCCAGCGATACCAGCCGCCATTGAATGCCCCCAGACAACCGGCGCGTTATACGCATATTCAGCACTGCTAACTTGAGCGCCTGTTAGCAATATTCTGAATTCCAATGGCACGCCCGCCTGCTGAGGAATATCTCCCTGGCTGCCGTCAAAATGTTCAATGGCGAGATAAAATGTCTGTTCAGATGCGCCCGTTTCCAATGTCACAACTTCTGATGCGTCTCCAAACGGACTTCCCGTCACCCCCTGCTGATTGGCACCCCGTGCATAAAAATCAGCCGACGCGGGATTGAGGGACATCAACGTCGCTGCAGTGGTAGCGTAGAGGTCTAAATCGATTTGCGCCCCTGCGCTTGGGTTTACCGAGCTATAGGGTTGATTCCAGCTTAAAACCACAAAGACAGTGGCGTTTGCGGGGATCGTCACCGCCAAAAATGCATCGTTTCCGTTAGCGCTCCAATTATGCAGATCGTTTCCAGTGGGGAATGCGCTGATTCCCGGCTCATCACTCGCGGTCACCAGATCTTTATAGACATAGCGATAGGCCTGATCACCGTCATTGCCCGCTGCAGATAAGAACGGTTTACCGGCGCTAACACACTCCGATGCGGCTATCGCCGGCACATCGTCTTGGTAGACGCTCTCATTGAGAAACAGAATATCGTCGACCACAATGTCGGCCCGACCTGGGGCACATAATTGCCGAATCGCCTCGGCCATTTCGGCACGGCTTTGCCCCGCGGCGTGAAACATGAGCGGCGCGCCTGGCGCCACGTCGTGAATTAGCTCCGCCATCGCGGCGCCCTCATCGGTGCCGTCGGCAACATCGTCTCGCAATATGGTGACGGTACTAGGTAAGTCTCCGTTGTCTTGCTGGCGACTGCCCTGCAACTGTCCCGCAGCGAATTGAGCCGGCGTAGTGTTGCCATCGCGAACGACAGAGGTTTGCGCAAAGCTGTCTGACACAATACCAATGGTTTGGCCGCTGCCCGTCACGCCTAAGGAACTTGCCGCTATATCCGCGCGCATTGCCCTGCCGGCGCGGCTGGTCACCGCCCCTACCCGCATCACCGGTGGCAGCAAATAATGTATTTCCCGAATATTCGTCTGCGCTGAGAGAAGAATTAAGTCCTGCTCGTTGCGCAGCAGTACCGTGGCACGGCTGCCATCTTCAGAAAGAAATCGAAGGGGAATACCCACTTCGTCCAGGAATCGACGCAAGCCGTCACTACTATTAAGAAATAACTCAATGGGAACGCCAGCGCCCGCAATGCTATTTTTTAGGCGGGTTTGCATCACGTCAGACGTGCTCGCCCCCTTATCTCCGGCGAGAAGAAGCTGAAGACGGCTATCTAATTTTGCAGCAGCTCCGCCGGCCGACCTTGCGGATTGTTTGATATTTTCCGACGCTATTCCATGGCTCGCAGTACCGAGAACAACGATAGAGCACACAAACACCGCTAGTTTATTTTTGAAGATCATCAAAAACCTTTATGGCCACGTCCTTTTTAGGCGGGGTGCGACTCACCGAAACTGCACTCACACCGCGAATTTTAGCTAAACCGGCCAACTGTTCTGCGTTTTTCACCCAAATAAAGACACGCTCATTAACCGGGTTTACATAGTCTACGGTATAGCCTGCTTTAAGGATTTTTTCGACAAAAACGTCGGCGGTTTCTTCCCAATAGCGAACATCGACCAAAAGCCCGTTAGCACCGTCACTATAATAGCTGGGAGTTTCCAGAAGCTGCTGCCACAACCCCTCGTCGAGACTTAAGAATCCATCCAAGGGTGCTTGAAATATGGCACGCTGAATCATTGCTGACTTTTGCAGAACGGCTTGGCGATCAGATTCTTGATTACTACAGGAAAATAGCAGCCCACCGAAAGCCACAGCAATCAGTGCTATATCTACCACCGCAATCACATATCTCCTAAGTCTGCTCATATCACCTCGTAAGCGAATAGGCGTATACAACCCTATTGCCAGCTTAGCGACTAATGGGCAGTAACAAACTAAGGGATTTACCTAGTGGCTTTACGTAGCAACGCACATGGATAGCCTGAAAAAATGACAAGAACTACACATAAGACAATGATTTTATTACCATTTACTGGGTTATCAGCCACCAAAGATGGATCGGAGCGAAAACCGACCCTAACGCCCTCTGCAACGCGACAACAGGGAACAATACCTCGACCGCAGTCATCAACTTGTAACCAATTGCGCGTCTAATGAGAGAAGGCAGCGCGGAAACGTTATTTGACGCCCCATGACCGTCGTGAGCTGTAAATCTTCTGGAGCACAACATCCGCCTTCCATTTTTTAAGTCCCGCCAGCAGGCCAATACAAGCGTCGCTATCAACCTGCAGGGCGCTGACCCCGTCGCCGAAACCGAAAAGCGCTATCTCTCGTTTTCAATAGACATTTCATTATTAGCTGGGGGATTTTGGTGGGAAGGCGCCCTGGATGTGCGGCGCGGACTGGGCACATTGCGGGTGCCACCTTTAAAACTAAATTCGCCCAAGCTCGATCGCTTAGTACAACTGTTGGGGCCGGCCTACCTCCGCATTGGGGGTTCGGAAGCGGACAAGGTTCATTACTTCACGCAGCCGGATAACGAACCCGACTCCTTGATACTGACAAAAACGCAATGGGATGACCTACACGGTTTTTTGCAGCGCAATGACTTAAAACTGATCTTCACCTGCAAATACGGACTCTTTAAACGCAAGGATCACGGCCGCTGGCAGGGCGCGGAATTACAGGCTTTATTGGATTACAGCGCAGAACAACAATACTCCATTGAGGTTTTCGAACTGGGCAATGAGCTCAATGCTTATTGGGCTTTTCACGGCCTCTTATCCCAGCCACGGGCCTTACATCTCGCCCGCGACTATGAAAAGTTTTACCAGGTCGTGCGGGAAAAATTCCCCACGGCGCTGATATCTGGACCCGGTAGTGCGTTTTGGCCAAAGCTAGGCGAAACCATTCGCCCCATCAGCAATATCACGCCCAAGTTCTTGTCTGAATTACGCGTAAAGCTCGACATTGTGGATTGGCACTACTATCCCTTTCAAAGTGATCGCAGTCCTGTTCGCACCCGCAAAGCACGCATCGAACACCTTCTAGATCCCAAGTCTTTTGAGTACTACCGCAAGTACAGTAATCGCCTGCGCATTCTCCGCGATTTTCATCAACCGCAAGCCGCTCTCTGGACCGGCGAGACGGGGTCAGCTCAGTGCGGCGGCCAACCTGATCTATCCGACCGGTGGGTATCTAGCTTCTGGTGGGCTGATCAATTGGGTATGGGAGCGAGGCTAGGACAAAAGCTTATGGTCCGTCAGTCACTAATAGGCGGCGATTACGGCATGATCGCTCGACTCACCCTAAAGCCCCGTCCCGATTTTTGGGTAAGTTGGCTCTGGGGGCAACTAATGGGCACCACCGTGTTCGCCATCGGTAGCGAGTCGACCCACTTGCGCTGCTATCTACACTCAGGCAAAAGCGAGGATTCAAAAACACTGTTGCTGATCAACCTAATGCCGACGCCAGTGGAGGTCACGCTAGAACCGAGCTTGCTCGCCTCGATAGTCAATGGCTACGAACTCACAGCCAAAAGCCTGATCAGCCGCCGAGTTAAATTAAATGGCAAGAAACTGCGCTTTAAAGGCGGAGCCGTGTTGCTAGAGGATTTCCCCGTGCGCCATTTCAAGGGCAGTGTCGCGGCATACAGCATCAGCTTTTGGCAATGCCAACAAGGCGGTGTTAGCTCAGAGAAGTAATTGTTTTGATTTTAGAATGTATATCGCAACGGTCGAAATACGATAAGTAAGAGAAGAGAAGAGAAGAGAAGCTGAATACAGAAGGGAGAAAACTGTGTAAATGGAGGCGCGGGTCGGAATCGAACCGGCGTACACGGAGTTGCAGTCCGCTGCATGACCACTCTGCCACCGCGCCTAAAATCGTTTTTTTCTACACTTTTACCGTGTACGCCGGTCGATACCGGCCCTCTTTTTTCGCCGCAAGCGCTGGAGTTACTGTCTCAACAACACCACTCTGCCACTGAGCCCATTTGCAATGCAAACATGTTGCTTTGCGACGATATATTGGAGCGGGAAAGGAGGCTCGAACTCCCGACCTCAACCTTGGCAAGGTTGCGCTCTACCAACTGAGCTATTCCCGCGTCGCACTATATCTAGATTTTTTGCTTGATCCCTCAAGCCCGATTTACAACATTGAGCTGTGCTTCAGGAAGGCGCCTATTCTAGTCAGAGATAATTTTCTGTCAAGGAAAGTCGCTGATTTAACGTGTTTTTTTTCTAATTGCCGGCCGTATCGCGTAAATCTGGCCAAGCGGCATGAAGATAAATCACCATCGACCACAATGTGAGCACAGCGGCTGTATACAAGGTAATTATATTGGCGTAATACAAATAGCCGTCGCTGTCAGGTGAGACCAGAAGCCAACCAAATATTGCCACCATCTGCGCAGAGGTTTTTACCTTGCCCAAATACGATACCGCTACACTGGTGCGCTTACCGAGTTCCGCCATCCACTCCCGCAGCGCCGAAATAACTATCTCGCGGCCAATAATAATAACCGCGGGAACGGTAAACCAAGCGGCCTCGTAACGCTCTATGAGCAACGCCAAGGCAACCGCGACCATTAGCTTGTCAGCCACAGGATCAAGAAAGGCGCCTAGCGGTGTGCTTTGACCGAGCTTTCTCGCCAAATAGCCATCTAGCCAATCAGTCACCGCCGCCACCGCAAATACCGCTGCGGTTAAAAAGTAGGTATGTGCTTGGGGCCAATAGAACAACGCCACAAGAACCGGAATTAATACAATCCGGAACAAGGTAAGGGAGTTGGGTATATTCATATTGGTCTCATTAGCTGTCGTCGCGCCTATTCTATTCGTTTTCTATGCGCTGCGCAGGCCTTCATGAATTTGCAGCGCAATTTTCTCGCTAATACCGGACACCCGTCGCAAATCTTCGACGCTCGCCTGCCGCACCCCCTGAAGGCCACCAAAATGGCGCAGCAAGTCGCGACGCCGCTTTGCGCCAACACCGGGAATGGATTCTAGCGTCGATTGCCTGCGGGCTTTATCGCGCCGTGCTTTATGCCCGGTAATCGCAAAGCGGTGCGACTCGTCGCGAATATGTTGTATGAGGTGCAGTGCCGGGCTGTTATCTGGCAAATTAATCTCGCGGCCATTGTCACCACGGATAAGGACTTCCAGCCCTGCGCGACGATCTGAACCCTTAGCGACGCCAACCATAAACAGGTCATCTATGCCCAGCTCGGCCATGACCTGTTTTGCCTGCGTTAGCTGCCCCTTACCACCGTCAATAAATAAAATATCTGGCCTAACAATCTCGCCGGCTTTTATCCGTTTATAGCGCCGGCTTAAAGCCTGATGCATTGCCGCGTAATCGTCTCCGGCGGCAATACCGTCAATGTTCATTTTGCGGTAGTCCGATTTAAGCGGACCGTTGCCGTCAAACACGACACAGGACGCCACCGTCGCCTCACCGCTGCTGTGACTGATATCGAAACATTCCATGCGCTCGGGCTTATCATCTAACTCCAACACTGCCTGCAGCGCTTTAAAGCGCTTCAAGGTGCTCGCCGACGAGGCGAGGCGGTTAACCAGATTTTGCTCTGCGGCGGTTAAGGCTAAACCCAACCACTTGGCGCGATGGCTTCGCACGCTATGACTGATACTGACCTGCCGCCCAGCCTGCTCGCTTAAGCCACCCGCCAACAGCGCTGCATCATCGAGGGCAATATTGGTAATTATCTCGCGCGGCATATCGGCGCCGCCGGTACCAATTAAATAATGTTGTGCGACAAAGGCCTCTAGCTGCGACACCAAGGGTTCTTCCAACTGGCTTTTTGGAAAATAGCTGCGGCTACCCAATACCCGCCCAGCGCGAACGCAAAGCAATTGTATACACACCGTTCCCGCATCCATCACACCGGCAACAATATCGATATCACCGGTTTCGCCTTCGATACACTGGGTCGCTTGAACCTGTTGCAAGTAGGCAATCCGGTCCCGCAGATCGGCCGCTTTCTCAAACTCTAAAGCACTGGCATGGCGCTCCATGTCATCTGCTAAGGCTCGACTAACCTCACTGCTCTTGCCCTGCAAAAACATTTGCGTGTGATTGACATCGATGGCGTATTCTTCGTCGCTTACGGCGTTAACACAGGGGGCTGAGCATCGGCCGATTTGATACTGCAGACAGGGCCTACTCCGGCCGCGATAATAACTGTCTTCGCACTGCCGAACGCGAAATACTTTCTGCAACCAACTTAGGCTTTCACGCACCGCTGAGGCACTAGGATAGGGACCAAAATACATGCCCTTACCTTTCTTGCTGCCACGATGAATACTTAAACGCGGGTGTTTGTGGTCGGTACTCAAATAAATATAGGGGTAGGACTTATCGTCCCGCAGCAGAATATTGTATGGCGGTTTGTACTGCTTGATGAGGTTTTGCTCAAGCAGCAAGGCCTCGCGCTCACTGGCGGTGACCGTCACCTCAATCTCATGAATTCGCGACACCAAGGCCACAGTTTTAGAGGTGAGGCCGCTGGCCCGAAAATAACTACTCAGGCGATTGCGCAGATTTTTGGCTTTGCCCACATAAAGCACGTCCGCCGCTGCATTAAGCATGACGTAAACACCGGCTTTAACGGTGACGTTTTTCAAGAAGGTTTTGGAATCAAACTCGGCGACGACTGGCGCGGCGGAGTCCGCTCCCATGCCTGTCTTACTTTCACTACTCATAATAATTGCAAACTGCCCACTACGCGTCTGGTGAGTCGATTAGACCGTGGCGCATGGCCAATAAGGTCAACTCAACATCGCCGCTAATATCGAGTTTCTCGAACACTCGGTAACGGTAGCTATTTACGGTTTTGGCGGAGATATGCAAATTATCAGCGATGTCCTGAACCTTATGACAGCCGGCAATCATCAGACTAATCTGCATTTCTCGCTCAGATAAAGATTCAAAGGGCGAGGCGTCGTCACCGTTCAATTGCTTAAATGCCATAGTCTGGGCAACGCCGGGGCTCAGATAACGCTGCCCCCTGGCAACGTGCCGCACCGCCAAGACCATCTCCTCTTCAGAGGCACCCTTGGTCACATACGCGGACGCACCCGCCTTGAGGAGCAAGCTGGGCATGGGTTCTTGATCATAGGCACTGAGCGCAATGACCCGGGTGTCAGGGCAAATAAGTTTTAATTTGCGCGTTGCTTCCAAACCACCAATGCCTGGCATGCGCACATCCATTAACACAATATCGGGATTCAGGGCGCGGCAGCTACTGATCACTTCTTCTCCACTGGCCGCCTGTGCGATAACCGAAATACCCTCGGCATCATCTAACATACGGACTATTCCGGTGCGCACCATGGCGTGGTCATCGGCGACTAACACTGTGATCATGTACTTCCCCACATAGAATGAGCAAACGATACCATTCTGAACTAGGCCGAACCAGCCTGCCGTGGCTTATTTTAAAAGCTTTCGAAACGTTAAATTAATGCGGCCGTCGCGAACGCCCTTGCGCACCGGCAACGCGTGCTGCCAATGTTGCTGGGTTGGCGGCAACATAAGCAAAAGAGAGCCGTCGGCCAAGCAAAGCTTTTGTACTTTGCTCTGCCCGACCTTGGGCTTTAAACAAAAGTCGCGCTCTGCACCGAGGCTTATTGACGCGATACACGGCGATTCTCCCAGCTCAACTTCGTCGTCGCTGTGATAACCCATACTGTCGTTGCCATCGCGATAGTAATTAAGCAGAGCGCAATTGAATTCAAAACCGGTATCAACGCGCAACTGATCGCGCAATATTTTCAATGATGCCGGCCACGGCGACGTCGCATGACTCAGGCCGCTGTATTGATAACGTAGTTCGGGGTCTCCCACGAAATACACTAATCGCGGGGTCAGGTGTTCTCGTCCATAGACTTTTACGAGGGGCTGCTGCCACGGAATCTGTTCGCACAACTCAAGAAAAAGCCCCTGCGGGTCAGACAGGTAGTTGGCGTAATAATCCAAACCACCGCCCACTAAAGGAATATGTTGTAGGCCTGTGAACATTCCCGCTGCCCCTCAATAAACCCGAGGTTCAATATCCAGTGTCACACCGTATTTACGCAACACATCGGCTTGAATCTGGGCGGCAAACGCGAGGATATCGCGGCCACTGCAGGCGTCGTAATTGACGGCAACAATCGCCTGTTTAGGGTGAATACCCACGCCGCCCTCGCGCCGCCCCTTCCATCCTGACTGATCTACCAACCATGCGGCAGCAAGCTTGACCTGTCCGTTAGGCATGGGCCAGTGCGCCAAACTTGGGTACTGTCCAAGCAGCTCAGTCGCTTTTTCTGCAGAGATAAGCGGGTTTTTAAAAAAACTTCCCGCATTGGGCTCGCGTCGATAATCCGGCAACTTTGCAGCGCGGATCGCGGCCACGTGTTCAGCAATTTGCTGAGGAGACGCTTGCTCAGGATCGCTTAACTCAGCGCGAAGCGCGGGGTAAGACACCTCTGGATGCGCTATTGCGCTCAAGCGCAGACACACCGACGTGATAATAAAACGATCTTTAAGCTCGTGTTTAAAAATACTGTCGCGATAACTGAGCTGGCATTGCTCGGCGCTCAAGGTGCGCAGCTGCGATTGTTCGCAATCCCAGCCCGTGACCGACTCAAGTACCTTGGACAACTCAACGCCGTAGGCGCCGATGTTCTGGATTGGCGCGGCGCCGACAGAACCCGGAATGGCAATCAGATTTTCCAGGCCGTAGCAGCCCTGCGCAATACAATAGCAAACCAATTCATGCCAGTTTTCGCCCGCCGCGGCCGTCACTAGCCGTTCATCACCATGCTCACTGCACTCGACACCGCGCAATGCCAGGCGAATAACCAAGCCATCAATGTCGCCGGTCAACACGACATTGCTACCCCCACCCAACACCACCGGTGCCCGATGGCGCTGACGGGAAAACGCCAAGGCCTCCTGCAGCTCATCAAGCGTTGTGACTTCAACAAAGTAAGCGGCTCTCGCCGGCACCGCCAAGGTATTAAAACCAGCGAGGTCGACGTTCTGCATTATATTCACTGAGCAAAATCTCCGGTGGCGCGGATTGTCGCAAGCAAGCCTCGCGCGCCATCTTCAACCAGCTCTAGCACTGTTTCAAAACCATCTTGCTCGCCGTAATACGGGTCAGGCACTTCCCGCTGCCAAGAGGATTCCGCAAAATCGAGAAACAGCGATACATGGCAGTTGGTTTTATCCCCCGCCATTGCGCGCAGATCTTTTAAATTACTTTTATCCATAGCCAAAACGTAGTCAAAATCGCCAAAGTCCGCACTAGTGACCTGCCGCGCTCGCAAACTCGATAAATCATAGCCCAGTGACTGCGCTGCGCGCTGGGTGCGCTCATCCGGTCCGCGACCAATATGCCAGTCGCCGGTGCCCGCAGAGTCTATTTGTATTTGCTCTTGCAGGCCGGCATCTGTCACTAACTTTTGAAATACACCATGGGCGGTTGGCGAGCGACATATATTGCCAAGGCATACAAATAAAACCTTTACTGTCATGCGCCTTTACCCATTAAAAATGCACGCACCGCATTTAAATCTGCCTCGGTATCGACGCCGCCGGGAATATCTACGCAGGCGAGTTCGATATGAATGCGCACGCCGTTTTCCATAGCCCGCAATTGCTCTAGCTTTTCAACTCGCTCCAAAACCCCCATTGGCCAGGTCACGAATTGATGCAGAAAGCCTACCCGATAGGCGTAAATACCAATGTGGCGCAAGAACGGCGCACCCGCTGGCAGCTCGCCCTCTTGAGATGAACCCGCACTGGCCCACTCATCGCGACACCAGGGCATGGGTGCACGACTAAAATACAGCGCGAATCCGGCTAAATCGCTCACCGCTTTCACCGCATTGGGATTAAATACTGTGGCTTTATCGTGAATGGCTTCGGCGAGCGTGGCGATACCCGCCTGTGCATTTAGCGCGAGGTTATTCGCTACTTGCGCAATAGCCTCGCGGGGAATTAACGGCTCATCGCCCTGCACATTGACGACAATTTCATCGTCTGCAAGGCCAAGCTTGGCCACCACTTCCTGCAGTCTATCGGTGCCAGATTCATGGCTCGCCAAGGTCATGACCACGTCCGCACCAAAACCCTGGCAGGCATCAAACACGCGCTGATCTTCCGTGGCTACCACTACCCGTGCAGCGTCGCTCTCTCTCGCTCGCTCCCAAACGTGTTGAATCATCGGTTTACCGGCAATATCCATTAAGGGCTTGCCAGGTAAGCGGCTAGATGCAAAGCGAGCAGGAATAATTACGGTGTAGGACATACAAACTCCGAAAGAATCAGGGTGCTAATTATTAAGGGTACAAGGTATTACAGGCAGAATTATAGAGCATTGGCTTTCATTATGAGCGAGGCAGCCGCTCAAGCAAGCTAGAAAACGCCACGTAAAAAGCGTCGTCAATATCCGCATCTACCGGCAGCATCCAGGTATTTATCAGCGTAAACCGCGAGCATTTTACCGCGTCTTTCTCAGTCATGATCACAGCAAAGTCATCGGCGAATTGCAGATCCGACTCGCTATAAATATGGTGGTCCGCAAAGGGGTGCTCGATAACATCAAAGCCCTTGCTGCGCAGGGCGTCAAAAAAACGCGAGGGGTTGCCAATACCTGCCACCGCGTGAACTCGGCGCGAGGTCTGCGGCCAATCGGTCAAGCACCGAGATTCACCGTCACTCAAATTAACCGCAGTATCACCCGCCAACAACATAGTGTGACCGGAGAGCGACGAACTGCCGCCATTTATTACCGTCAGATCAACGCTGCTCACTCTACGTATTGGCTCGCGCAACGGGCCAACGGGGAGACAGTGTCCATTACCAAAACCACGTTGGCCATCTACCAATAGCACTTCAATATCTCGCGCCAATCGATAATGCTGCAAGCCGTCGTCGCTAATAATCAAATTACAGTTGTGCTGTTCAACTAATAATTTTGCCGCCGCGACCCGATCAGGCGCTACCACCACCGGCAAACCACTGCGGCGCGCAATCAAACACGGCTCGTCGCCGACAATACCGGGCTCGGTATTTGACTCTAATTTAAAAGGGTAATGCGGCGCGCGACCGCCGTAGCCACGACTAACAATACCAACGCGATAAGCACGATCTCGGCAAAAATTCGCCAAGGCCAACACCACCGGTGTTTTACCACTGCCGCCGACGCTGATATTCCCGACCACAATCACCGGCGCGCCACAGGATTGTGGCGAAATCAATTTGCGACGCAGTGCCGCAATGAAGCGAAACAAAAACGTCAGGGGTAATAGCAGTAACAGCCAACCTGGGCGCCCATACCAAGCAGCGTTAATCCGCTGTTCTAGGGTCTGCTGACGCTTCATCATTACCACTGCTGGAGGCCATTTTTTCGTCTGGCGAGGCAGAAGGAGTGCGGTTTGCTTATTCCAAATAAATGACTGAGAGCCTGCCCTGCGAGCGCAACGAGTGCTTTGGGTATAACGACGCCGGGCGGAAAAATAGCCCCAGCGGAGCGCCGCCCGGCCCTTCGGGTTGTGCCTGAGAGTGCGCCACTTGTCGTTGCTCCTCGCTCATTTGGAGTAACCAAACCACACTCGTCGCGCCTAAATTGGCGCACTCTCAGGCACAACAGAGGCGATAATGAAACGTCAACAGACCCTAAGGACATTACTGTTCCTCAAAATTCTTATTGTACAGCTGGGCATAGCGTTTATTGAGGGCGATTAACTCTGCGTGACTGCCCTGCTCCATAACTTGTCCCGCTTCCATCACAACAATTTTATCGGCACTTTCAATTGTCGAAAGGCGATGGGCAATCACTATGGTTGTGCGGCCTTTCATAACCTCTTCCATGGCCTGCTGAATATGATTTTCTGCGCGATTATCCAGCGCTGAGGTCGCCTCATCTAAAATCAATATCGGCGCATCTTTCAGAAAGGCTCTGGCAATCGCCAAACGCTGGCGTTGACCGCCAGACAACATCACGCCGTCTTCGCCTATCATGGTATCTAAACCATTGGGCAACTGGTCAATGAACTCTATCGCATGTGCTGCTTCAGCGGCGGCGCGCACTTTTTCCCGCGAGGCTCCCGCCATTTTTCCGTAGGCAATATTATTAAATATGGTGTCGTTAAACAGCGTGACCTGCTGGGTAACCAGGGCCATTTTATCGCGCAAATTTTCTAAGGTGTATTCGCGAACGTCCACGCCATCTAATAAAATCTCGCCTTCGCTGTGGTCGTAGAACCGTGAAATAAGGCTAACCAAAGTCGATTTACCCGAACCGGACAAACCGACCAGCGCCAAAGATTGTCCAGCTCCCACATTAAGACTCACATTGCGCAGCACTTTATCGCTGCCCTCCGCGTAAGCAAAACTCAAATCTTTAATTTCAATATTGCCATTTGTGGTATCGGTCACATACGTGCCGGTATCTTTTTCTTGATCGGCATCGATGAATTCAAAAATATCCTGCGCCGCCGCTAAACCTTTTTGAATGGTGCTGCTGACATCCGCCAACTGACGCATGGGTTTTGGTAAGAAAAGTGCCGCAGATAAATAGGCTACAAATGCCCCCGGCGACATCTCGCCTCCGAGCCCCAAGGCAATCCATACCAATACGCCCGTTGCCAGTACCACAGGAAACTGAATCACCGAAGGGCTAATGGCATTGTAGTACGCCATTTTAATATTTTGCGATCGGTTGCGGGAGCTGGCTTCTTCGAACCGCTGCTGTTCGTATTTCACACCATCATATAAACGTATTTCACGGTAGGCACCAATTGACTCATTGGTTACTTGGTTGACGTCACCCATCGCGTTTTGAATACTTTTACTGATCTTGCGAAAACGTTTTCCCACCCAGTAAACAATCACCGCAATGATTGGCATGGCAAGGAAAAACACCATGGTGAGCTTCCAATTGCTGTACAGCAAAAACATGATAAGACCGATGGCAAAGGTCCCTTCGCGCAACACCACCTTGGTCGCATTCACGGCGGCGCCGGTGACCTGTTCGACGTTAAAGGTGATTTTAGAAATCATCATGCCGGTGGAGTTATGGTCGTAATAGGAACTCGGCATATAAAGCATTTTTTGAAAAAGCTCACAGCGCAAATTGTGGACTAAACTGTGCGAAACAATTGAGATAAAGTAGTTCCCGGCAAAATAGCCTAGTCCGCGAACAACGCCGAGCACGACCATCATCAGCACAATCCAGAGTCGCGCATCGGTAAGCACAAAGTCTTCACCGCCTAGCATCCACATAAATTTGGCAGATAAACCACCTTCGCCAGGTGTCATATTACCGCCGATATAATCGACAATAAGCTGCATCATATCAGCGAGTAATACCTGCACGCCGGAGAAAAGCGAGAAGCCCAATACACTCAATAAAAACATCGCCCACATTGGCAATATATATTTTATTAGGCGGCTGTAAATGACGAGATCTGATTGATCTTTGCTCATAGTGCTAGGCGTTTCCTGATACTAACGATTACTGATCAACAGAATTTGTTTCTGGATCTTGGGTACTGAGACTAAGTTTAGCAAAGCCGAGTCTACCGGCCGCATCCATTGCTGTAATCACTGACTGGTGTGGGCTTTTAGCATCTGCCGTAATGATGACGGGAATATCGCTATTATCCGCTGCGGCATCGCGCATTGCCGCCATCAATGCCTCTACCGTATGCACTGCCAAGCTGCGCTCATTGACGCGGTATTGCCCAGTCGCATCGACCACGACCTCCAAGACTATGTCCTCTTGAATCGCTGGCTCACCCTTGGCACTTGGCAACTCGAGGTTGAGACGGCTTTCTTTAGTAAACGTCGTCGACACCATAAAAAATATTAACAACAGGAATACGACGTCAATCAGCGGCGTTAAATTTACGCCGCCATCATCCGTACGCTGACGTTTAAATTTCACGACGACTTTCCTGCCGAGCTATCTTTTATTTGCACTTCACCATGCATGGCATTGATCAGCTTAATGGCATCTTGCTCCATGGTGACCACAATCTCATCTATGCGACGCAGGAAATAGCGATGCATCACTAAGGCGGGAATGGCAACACACAAGCCCGACGCGGTCGTAATAAGAGCCTCAGATATACCGCCGGCAAGTACGCCAGCATTGCCGGTACCCTGAACCATAATTTCAGTAAATACCCGAATCATTCCCAATACCGTGCCTAACAAGCCTAGCAGTGGCGCAACAGCGGCGATGGTGCCTAGCGCATTCAAATAGCGCTCCAGGTCATGAATAATATGCGACGCGGTGTCTTCGATACTTTCCTTCATGATTTCGCGGCCGTGTTTGGCATTCGCCAGCCCCGACGCCAAAATCCGCGCCAACGGTGAGCCACGCCGCAACTCTCGCAATTTATCGGCATCCAGCTGCTTATTCTGCAGCCAAGCCCACACCTGATTTAGCAAGGTACGGGGTGCTACTTTGTCTGGATTCAACTTAAGAAAGCGATCTACACAGATTGCCATCGCAATAATGGAGGACACGATAATGGGCAGCATTAGCCAGCCGCCGGCTTTCACCAATTCCAGCACATTCAATCCCTTCAATTTTTATGTCGAGGCATTATACGTAGTGAAGGCCATCGTAAGAAGTGAATCAGCGCTCGGATTGCAAATTGCTGCACATTTCCGCCATTGAAGCAGTTGAATTCGGCACCGCTTGCCAATAATAGCGACTACCACCCCAAATCTGGTCAATGGTCGCAGCACTGTTTGCCAATTTGAATCGCATACTGCCGTGATAGGCAGTAGACCAGCAGCGCGCGCCGAATCGCTGATAACGTTGTGTAACCGCCGCGGTTGGATGTCCGTAGTGATTATTAAGCCCCGCGGAAAACACCACCTCGGCTGGCGCTACTGAGCGGATAAATTCACTGCTAGAGGAGGTATTGCTACCGTGGTGAGGAGCGATAAGTAAATTCGCCGATAGCGTCTGTCCACTGCTAAGCAATTCAATCTCAAGTTCTTTCTCGATATCGCCGGTAAGCAGCACCGATGCTCCATCCACATCGATACGAAGTACACAGGAGGCATTATTGCCAGTTCGTGTTTTACCGGCACTGTGCTTAACAAATTCAAAATTCACACCATCCGACTGCCAACGCGGCCACGCCCCACAGCGCAACGCTGCCTGAGTAAGACCGTCAATCGGCTCGCCTAGATATATGTCTTTAACCTCCATTTTATCGAGTAACGCCGGGGCCGCACCGGCATGGTCATTATCTGCATGACTCAATACCAATAGATCTACCTCGTCTATGCCAAAACGGTACAGAGCCGGCAATACCACCGCATCTGCAGTATTAAAGCCACTTCTGAAATCAGGCCCCACGTCATACAACATCGTTTTAGATGCCGTCTGCACAAGCACCGACAAGCCCTGCCCCACATCTAATACCGTGACCCATGCCGAGCCAATTGCGGGGCGCGGCGCCGGCGTTAAAAAACTCATTAACAAAGGGAGTATGGCAAGCCATCGGGCCGGCATACCTCGCGGAAGCAATAGCACGAGAATCGCGATGGCTAAAAGCACCCCACTTAAGGGCGTAATCGCAATGTTCACCTGCGGAATAAGCTCCGCTGCCCAGGCGAGGCCGCGCAATAAAACATCGAGTAAATAATCTGCAAGCTGCCAACTCTTATCCGCAAGTGACGGCGACACACTTAATGAAATTAGCCCTAAAAATAGCAGCGGCATAATCAATAGAGTAAGCAGAGGAATGGCGAAAAGATTGACAGGGAAGCTAACCGGATTTACGCCGTAACCCCACATCATCACCAATGGAATTAAGCCGAGTAAAACCACCCACTGCGAGCGCACAAGACTCAATACAAGGTGATGCTTGCGATGACGTCGCCCCTGAAAGGCAAACAATAACACCCCCACCGCAGCAAACGACAAACCAAAGCCAGCGCGATGCGGGGCGAGCGGATCGAGAAAGAGCACCAGTAGCATAGCAGTCAAATAGCCCTGCCATAGCGACATATTGCGTCGCCAACACAGCGCCAACAGGGCAACCACAGACATAATCAAGGCGCGCTGCGTGGGTACCGAAAACCCCGCTAAGGCGGCGTAGCTTGCCGCAAAGCACAGGGCAATACCCGCGCCGAATATGAGTGAGTTGCTGCGCGGCAGAAAAACGCCCAGCCCGCGACCTATGAAAAACCCCCACGCCAACACGAGCCCAATATGCATTCCGGAAATAGCCATAAGGTGGCTAGTGCCGGTGCGGGAGAATATCTGCCACTGCTCACGATCAATATCGCTGCGGTCGGCAAATAACAGGGCTTTCATAATATTGCCATGCCGATACTTATCTATATATGCAGCCACTGCGACGTGGAGCCGCTGCCGCAACGTGCTATAGCTGTACTCCCCTCGCTTCGCGATGAACTCCACCGATTCAGGGTTGCGAATATAGCCCGTTGCCGAATAGCCATTGGCAAACATCCACCGCCCATAATCAAAGGCCCCGGGCGATTGATAGCCGTGGGCTTGCCGTAACAGCACATTGGCTTTGATTAGATCGCCAAGCTGCGGTGGTGACTCTGCATACCAATTTAACTGTACTAAGGGCTTGGCAAACGACCCGGTTGCAGCACATTTTTTATGTACCTCCAGATCACTACAAGTCAGGGTAACTAAACGCGCGTTAAACCGGTAATAGGGAGCAAATCCAAGACGGCGTTCAGGCATTGAATCAACTTGAATGACCGCGCCAACCTCGCCACTGGCAGGTATTTGAGCGATTCGCCAATGACCATAGCCACTGGCATAAGCCACCGCTAAAGTGAATGCCAGCAGCGCTAAACTAACACCTGATCGCAGCCGTAAATGAAGACCTACAATAAGCGATACGGTGGTCGCAATCACAGCGTAGCTGGGTAGCTCAGGCGCAAAGGCAATTGCTATAAAGCCGACTATCGCTGCTGTCATCCATGACAACATACTGGAGTACCCCGGTAGAACCGTGCATAATGGCGCCGCCCCTATATTACCGGTCTGCGGCTCGGTAGTTTTTATCTGTCACAATCGTAGATTAGAATTGAGCGGATGGCTCGTAAACTTTTTAAACGCTGGCTTCCTACGCCCGAAAAAATGCGCGAGCACCGCTCGGTTCGTGTTTTTGGCAGCCTGCTGCACGACCCCAATCTCTGGCACCTCAATAGACGCTCGGTCACCGTGGCGTTTTTTCTTGGCCTGTTTATCGCTTTTGTGCCAATTCCAACCCAAATGCTACTCGCGGCTTTAGCGGCCATTGTCTTTCGCGCAAATCTACCCATTGCTGTCATGCTCGTTTGGATTACCAATCCAATTACGATGCCGGCCATATTTTACTTCACCTACAAATTAGGTGCAGTAGCCATGGGGATTCCACCCAATACATTCCATTTTGAATTGTCGTGGGCGTGGTTGGCCGAAGAGTTTACCTACCTGTGGCGCCCATTAGTATTGGGCTGCTTTCTCACCGGACTACTTGCCGGCTTGCTAGGCGCTGCCAGTATTCACATTCTTTGGCGCGTAAACGTTGTAAGGCGCTGGCGAAAACGCCAAGAATCCCGTCTCAAAAAGCAGTAAAGCAATCGTTTAACTACTTCGCAAGGCCTCGGCCGGTGCCATTCTCGACGCCCGCCACGCGGGATAAATTGTTGCCAATAAACTCATCACATATGCCGTCGCGCAGACCATAACAACATCGGGTATTCGCACGTCAGACGGCAAATAGTTTATGGGGTATACGTCGCTCTGTAATAATTTCAGGCCAAACAAATTTTCTATTGCAGCTACTAAATCGCTCACCCCCAACGCCATCAACACCCCGATAATACCGCCGGCGGAGGCGCCCACTGCACCGATAACGGCACCATAGGTTAAGAATATCCGTAATATATCGCCTTGGCTGGCACCCTGACTTCGCAATATACCGATATCTGCCCGCTTGTCATTGACGACCATAACAAGGGTGGAAACCACGTTGAACACCGCCACTGCAACCACTGCCAACAACATAATGACGACTAGCTTGCGAGACATTTGTATCGCGTGATACATATTGCCAAATTGCTGGCTCCAGTCTCGCATCATATAGTCTCGACCGTGCACGGATGCCAACTCCCAGGCGATTTGCGGCGAAGCAAATACGTCGTCTACCGACACCCTAAGTGATATTGGCGGCGCCTTGGCAAATAGGGAACGCGCGACATCAATATGCATCAACATAAGCTGTTGATCTAACTCCGTACCCGTTGCCACTAATGCCGCCACATTCATCTGCACAAAACGTACATTCTGGCGACCATCGGTTTGCGGTACGCCTAATGTGGCGCGGTCGCCGGCACTAAGGCCAAGGCGCTCAGCGAGGGCTTTACCGAGAATCAGGTCTTTTGAATCCGCTTTTAAAATATCCAGATCGACGTATTCGTGAATACGGGAAACCGCTTTTTCTGCACCGGGGTCAATCCCAAAAAACAGACTAGGCTCAACCTCTCCGCCCTTAATTAGCATGGCATTGCCCTGCACAAAAGGTGCAGTCGCCACTACCTCAGGATGGCGCTCGACATCCTGCTGTAATTGCTGCCAATCCATTTCTTCGCTAGACCATGGCTGCAAGGTAATATGTGGAACAAGCGCCAAAATACGATTGCGCATCTCGCGGTCAAATCCATTCATGACCGACAGCACCACGACCAGCAAAGCCACACCGAGAATTAAGCCAAACATCGATAGACGAGATAAAAACGAAACTAGCTGATTTCCCGAGCGATCAGCACTGTAGCGAAAGCCAATATATGTCGCCAAAGAACGCATTAGGCAGTCGCCTCGTGCAGATTGCCGTCGTGTAAATTCAGCACTCTGTCCATACGTCCCGCTAAGCTTAAGTCGTGGGTCACGATGACCAAGCTAATCGCCAGTTCTCTATTTAATTCCAGTAACAGTGCCTGAACCGCTTCGGCGTTGTCGCCATCTAAATTGCCGGTTGGTTCATCCAGCAACACACAGGCTGGCTCGTTAACCAGTGCGCGAGCTATCGCCACGCGCTGACGCTCGCCACCGGAAAGTTGCGCTGGGCGGTGTTTCAAACGGTGGCCCAAGCCCACACGATCTAATAAGGCCGCGGCGCGCTCAAAGGCTTTAAGTTTTTTCTCTCCTGCTATCAGCAGTGGCATCGCCGTATTTTCAAGGGCGGAAAACTCATTGAGCAAATGGTGAAATTGGTAGACAAATCCTAATTCACGATTGCGCAGGCGACTGCGATCGCGATCGTTCATCGCCGCAATATCGCGACCGCGTACAAGCACCTGGCCCTGAGACGGCACGTCCAAACCACCCAGCATATGTAACAGGGTCGTTTTCCCCGCACCTGATGGGCCAACAATCGAAATACGCTCACCACTGCCAATATCCAAATTAACATCGTGCAAAATGGTGAGGGTCTCTGAACCTTGGGTATAAAACTTACGCAAATTCCGGCACGCCAGCACCGAGTTTTCCGGAATAGCATCACTGGCAGACAGCTCAGCTGCCGCATCAGCATTAGACATAAAACCACTCTCTTTATTCATATCGCAAAGCCTCGGCCGGTTGCACGCGGGAAGCCTGCCACGCCGGATACAAGGTTGCCAAAAGACTTAATAACAAGGCAAAACCGCTCACAACAGCCACATCGGACCACTGCAAATACGAGGGTAAATGCGTAATAAAATAAACATCTGGATTAAAAATTTGCATACCGCTGAGTCCTTCCAGCCACGCCACGACATCACCGACGCTCATCGCCAAAGGCACCCCAATAATCAAGCCCAAGCACAAACCAATAATACCCGTCGCCATACCATAGACCACAAATGTTGCCATGATCGTCGCCGGTGTCGCACCCATGGTACGAAGCACCGCGATTGAACCGCGCTTGCCAGACACCGCCATGCTCAGAATAGAAACAATATTAAACGCGGCTATCAGGACTATGAATAACAACAGTAAACGCACCATTTGCTTTTCCATCTTCACCGCATGAAAAAGACTGCCCTGACTATCGCCCCAGCTCACCGCCACACTGCCCTCAGGTAGTTTTGCGGCGAGCTTAGGTAATATGGTCGGCGCGGCAAACATATCAGCCAGCTGAATTCGCAAGCCTTCGACGTCATCACCCAATTGATACAGTCGCTGTGCATCTGCAATGTGAATAAAAGCACTGCTTGCATCCAGCTGCGCACCGACGCTGAAGACACCGCTTACCCGAAACTGCTTTTCGCGGGGAAACAAGCCAAATGGGGTCACTGTCACCTTGGGCAAAATAACCGTCAGATCATCACCGACCGTCACCCCGAGCTGGCGGGCCAAAATATCGCCAAGGATAATGTTGTACTCGCCGCTAGCATCGGCGAGGTAATGCCCCGCCACCATATGCTCGGCGACCGCCGATACTGCCCGCTCTTGGCTAGGCTCTATGCCATATAAGGCAACACCGCGCAGTCGATTCGACTCCGACAGCATCGCTTTGCCGCCAACATAGGGAGCGACGCCACTCACGCCCTCGCTAGCGCTAATCTCCTGAATATACTTGCGCCAGCCTGTGAGACGCTGCTGGGGACCTTCGATATAGCCGTGGGGAACCACAGACAGCACGCGCTGCTGTAACTCACGTTCAAAACCATTCATGACCGACATCACCACAATCAATGACACGGTGCCGATCAACATCCCCAATAGAGAAAACCAAGATACCAACGATAAAAATCGATCACTGCCGGAGGCGCGATGAAAATAGCGAAGACCAATGCGTAAAAATAGCGGAACGGCCATAGTAGTAATTACAAAATTCCAAGTTAGCAATCTGCGCCTATACTATCACTAGGTACTAAGGTATTGCGCAGTGCCCATCACAATTATTAAGCTGCAACTGCGCGCCCGAACAGCATCAATTTTTGAGAGGACGGTGACATGCTTTTGATTCTCCACCCTAATACTAAAGATACTGACCCCGCCTACATTAAAACGCTCGCCCATCTGCAGCAATTGTCTGGTGTGACGATAAAACATCATCAAGTTAGCGGTCAGGAGCAGCAACTCCATGAAATCTATCTAATCGGCAATACGCTTGCACTCAGTAGCGAAGAGATTGAAACCCTCCCCGCGGTCGAAAAAGTCATTAGAATCTCTGAAGAGTACCGCATTCTAGGCCGTCACAAAGATTTGCAACGCAAAACCGGCTTCCAATATAAAGGCCTTAATTTTGACCAAGACTCCCTTCATATTTTTGCGGGACTCTGCGCTGTAGACAATCCCAAGCATGTTGAAGAGATGATGGTTGCGCTAAAGGCCAACGGGCTGGACTGCACACGGATGGGCGCCTACAAACCTCGCACCAATCCCTATGCCTTCCAAGGACACGGTAAAAGTTGCCTACCTTGGGTGTTCGATTTAGCAGGAAAATACGGCATCAAAGTGATCGCCATGGAAGTCACTCACGAAAGTCATATGGCGGAGATTGATCAGGCCTTACAGGACGCGGGCAATCCCTGCGGCGTGATTATGCAAATTGGCACCCGAAACACCCAAAATTTCGAGTTACTTAAAGCCATTGGCAAACAAAGTGAATACCCTGCCCTGCTCAAGCGCGGCTTTGGCATTAGTCTAAGTGAATCATTAAACGCGGCGGAATACCTCGCCAGCGAAGGAAATAGCCAAGTCATTTTTTGCCTGCGCGGCATGAAAAGCGAGTTCGGCGCCCCCCACCGCAATATGGTCGATTTCGCCCAAGTTCCCACGGTGAAACGCCTCACCAGAATGCCGGTTTGTATAGACCCGTCACACTCGGTGGGCAGTCGAGATGTGGCGCCCGATGGCGTACTTGAACTCTGCCACGCCACTGCCCAAGGCGTCATGGCGGGCGCAAATATGGTATTAGTTGATTTTCATCCCGCGCCGGAAAAAGCATTGGTCGATGGACCACAGGCGCTTACGCTCAATGAGCTGGATGTGTTTTTGAAGGATATGGAGATAGCGAGGAAAGCCTACTTGGCGCGAGTGGCAGTGTGGAAAAACGCGTCGGACGTCTGACGTCCGACGTTTAAATCAACTAGCGTCGTAAAATTCTGTTTTCGTCGCAACCTGCTTAGACTTGTCGTTCTCTTCCACACACTTATTTGGATCATTGCCGCAGAGATCGCAAATATAATCAGGGTCGCTAAGCGCTGCGCCAACACCACCGCAGGAACCGGCAATGGGCTTGCGGCCCATCAATACGCCAATCGACATGGCGCCAACAATTAAGAGCATCACCACAATCGCTGCAAAAATAGTGGCCATATTACTTCTCCTGTTCCAAATACGGTGCAAAAGACGAACTATAGCGACTGCTAAAGCCGTTCTCGGTCTTCTCTATTAGGTAAACGGCAATGTCTAATTGTTCCGCCAATTCCATTGTTTTATCGCCGCCAAGCACGGAAAATGCCGTCGCCATTGCATCGGCAAAGGCGCAGGACGGATCGAGAACTGTTACCGACGCCAAATTATGGGTGATCGGCCTACCTGTGCGAGGGTCTATGGTGTGCGAGTAGCGCACCCCATTCTCTTCAAAGTAATTGCGATAATCACCCGAGGTGGCGACACCAATATTACCGAGCAAAATTGGCGTGGTTTTATCGGCTTCTAAATCAGGGCTTTCAACCCCTATACGCCATTGATCACCGCGCGGGCTTAAACCTGCGGACCGCATTTCTCCGCCGATCTCAACCAAGTAATCTGTGCTTCCCAGAGACTCTAGCCACAGCGCGACCGCATCAACCCCGTAGCCCTTTGCAACAGCCGAAAGGTCTATACGCAGCTCTGCGTTCTTCTTAAGCTTATGCTCGGCCATATCTAATTCAATACGGTCAAAGCCCACCTCTGCAAGTGCTTTTGTAATCGCGGCATCGTCTGGGGTGCCCTCGTGCTTCTCTGGCCCAAATCCCCAAAGATCGACTAAGGGCCCAACCGTCACATCAAACGCACCGTTACTCAACCAACTAACTTCAATCGACACCACGAAAATATCGAATAGCATTGGCGTCAATGTACGCCACTCGCCCGCAGGCATCGCATTTAGGCGACTAAGTTCAGAATCTGGAATGTAGGTAGAGGCAATTTGATTAAATGCCGCTAGGCGCTCATCCAGTGCTTGCTGTAAAGACTGGGCCGTCCAGTCACCGGGGTTGCGCAGGGTGATATGGTAGCTCGTGCCCATGGTCATGCCGCTGAGGCGCATGTATTCAGGCGGTGCCGGAGAACAGGCGCTCAGAATGAATAAAAGCAGCACGAGGGCTGCTTTTATTAGGCGCGGGGTAAAATTAACCACCGAAATCATCGAGCAGAATATTGTCAGCTTCAACACCCAAATCTTCCAGCATCTTAATCACCGCTGAGTTCATCATTGGCGGCCCGCACATATAGAACTCGCAGTCTTCTGGCGCGTCATGATCCTTCAAGTAATTTTCATAAAGTACCTGATGGATGAAGCCCGTTTTACCAGTCCAGTTATCTTCCGGCTGCGGATCAGACAAGGCTAAATGCCATTCAAAATTGTCGTTTTCAGCGGCTAGCTTGTCGTACTCTTCAACGTAAAACGCTTCACGCATGGAACGTGCACCATACCAAAAACTAATTTTACGCTTGGAGCTAAGACGCTTAAGCTGATCAAAAATGTGTGAACGCATTGGTGCCATACCGGCGCCACCGCCAACAAACACCATTTCCGCATCGGTTTCTTTGGCGAAAAACTCACCGAAAGGACCATATACTTTAACTTTATCGCCGGGCTTAAGACTGAACACCCAAGATGACATTTGCCCAGCCGGTAGCGACAAATTGTTTGGTGGCGGCGTCGCGGCACGAATATTGAATTTAACAATACCGCGCTCTTCTGGGTAGTTGGCCATGGAGTAAGCCCGGATTACCGTCTCTTCCACCTTAGACTCTACGTTCAAGAAGCCAAAACGCTCCCAGTCACCTTTGTATTCTGCCGGAATATCAAAGTCAGAATATTTCACGTGATGTGGAGGACACTCTAACTGAACATAACCACCAGCGCGGAAGTTAACATTCTCTCCCTCCGGCAACTTCAGCGTTAATTCTTTGATAAACGTTGCCACATTGGGATTAGACTCAACCGTACATTCCCACTGTTTAACGCCAAATACATCTTCAGGCACTTCAATCTTCATGTCCTGCTTAACCGGTGTCTGGCAGGACAAACGCCAGCCTTCACGAGCTTCACGAGGACTAAAATGTGCCTCTTCAGTGGCGAGCATGGAGCCGCCACCATCATTAACAATACATTTACACTGCGCACAGCTGCCGCCGCCGCCACAGGCAGAAGCTAAAAATACGCCCTGAGCAGACAGGGTATTAAGCAGCTTATCGCCCGCTGGTACGGTAATTGTTTTCTCGCCATTGATCTCAATAGTGACATTGCCGCTGCTTACCAAACGCGAGCGCGCAAATAAGATGATAAATACCAGCGACAACACGATCGCTGTAAACATCCCCACACCGAGAATAACTACTGTATTCATTACAAGGTCTCCAGTTCGTCTCGGTTAAAGATCAATGCCGCCAAAGGACATAAAGCCTAAGGACATCAAACCCACAGTAATAAAAGTAATACCCAAGCCACGCAAGCCTTCTGGTACATCACTGTATTTTAACTTTTCGCGAATACCTGCCAACGCCATAATCGCCAGCGCCCAGCCAGTACCCGCGCCGGCGCCATACACCACCGACTCAGAGAAATTGTAATCGCGCTCTACCATGAAGAGAGAGCCACCCATGATCGCGCAGTTAACGGTAATCAGCGGTAAGAATACACCCAGCGCGTTGTAAAGAGCAGGCACGTATTTATCTAACACCATCTCCATGATCTGAACGATAGCCGCGATAACACCGATATAGCTCAACAAGCCCAGGAAGCTTAAATCCACATCCGGAAAACCTGCCCAAGCCAAGGCACCTTCGCGCAACAAGTGGTTATAAATAAGGCTGTTTACAGGCACAGTCAGCGCCATGACCACAATTACCGCAATACCCAAACCAATAGCGGCTTGGATTTTTTTAGAAATTGCGAGGAATGTACACATGCCTAAAAAGAACGCTAAGGCCATGTTCTCGATAAAAACCGAGCGCACAAACAGGCTAATATAATGTTCCATTAAAAAGCCTCCTTAACGCTGCGAGTATTTTTAGTAATTTTAAATTCTTCTTTTTCAATCTGTTCTTTGTTTACAGACCTAAGTATCCAAATAAAAATACCAATCAAGAAGAATGCACTAGGTGGCAACAACAACAAACCATTCGGCACATACCAGCCACCCTCAGTGATGACCGGAAGAATTTGGTAGCCCAATAATGAACCTGAACCAAATAACTCTCGCACCACGGCAACGGCGATAAGTACGACACTGTAGCCAAGACCATTACCAATGCCGTCAACAAAACTGGCCATCGGCGGGTTCTTCATCGCGAAGCCTTCGGCGCGCCCCATTACGATACAGTTAGTTATAATCAAACCAACAAATACCGACAGCTGCTTACTGATCGCAAAGGCATACGCCTTTAGGAACTGATCAACCACAATAACCAGCGATGCAATAATGACCATTTGCACGATAATACGAATACTGCCGGGAATGTGATTGCGAATACTCGATACCGCCAAACTTGAGAAGGCGGTAACCAAAGTCACAGATATACACATAACCAAGGTAACTTTTAAACTCGAAGTCACAGCCAAAGCACTACAAATCCCAAGGATCTGCAGAGCAATCGGGTTATTTTTAAAGACTGGCGATGTCAATGCCTCTTTCATAGTAGACATGGCTTATGCCTCCCCTGAACGTAGATTTTCAAGAAACTTCTGATAACCCAACTCGCCCATCCAAAATTGCAACAGGTTAGCAATACCGCGACTGGTCAAGGTTGCACCTGAAAGTGCATCGACCTTGTGGCTTGCATTTGGTGTGCTTTCATCGACATTACCTTTAACGAGGTCAATGGCGACATTACCGTCTTGATAAATTTCTTTGCCTGGCCAGAGCGCCTTCCAGCGCGGATTATCTACCTCACCACCAAGACCAGGGGTTTCACCGTGCTCATAAAAGCCAAGTCCGGCAACGGTTGTAAAATCACTTTCTAATGCCAAAAATCCGTATAGCGTTGACCACAGACCGTAACCGCGAATAGGCAGAATAATCTTCTGAAGCTCATCGCCATCTTTTATCAAGTACACCATGGCAAAATTTTCACGGCGCTTGATTTTTGCCTGATCGTCTTCGCCCAAAGCAATAGAGGTGGCAGGATTCTTAGCTACCCGCATTTGCTCAAAACCTTCAATCGGCATTTCGTCGCTATACTCGCCGGTACGCAGATCAACAATACGGGTGGTGACCTGTTCGAACTGTGACTCCACACTTTCGCCCGGCACAAGCAAGCCTGCTGCGGCCAAAATATTGGCTTTGCGGTCTAGCGCTTTATTGGCGACCTGAGCGGGTTTTAACAGTACTGCGGCACCTGAAACTACCAGTGCACACACAATACACAGTGTCACTGCGACCAATAAGGTCTTCTTAATACTATCGTTACTAGCCACGTGCCAACCTCCGCTTGATATTCGCTTGCACAACAAAATGGTCAATCAAAGGTGCAAACAGGTTGGCAAACAGTATTGCTAGCATCATACCTTCGGGGAAGGCCGGATTGACGACACGAATTAACACCACCATGCAACCAATAAGGGCACCGTAAACCCATTTACCGGTATTGGTCATCGAAGCCGAAACGGGATCAGTTGCCATGAACATCATGCCAAAAGCAAAGCCGCCCAAGACTAAATGCCAATGCCAAGGCATGGCCATCATCAAGTTACTGCCACTGTCCATTGAATTAAACAGCGTCGTCAGTGCAAACATACCAATTAATACGCCTGCCACAATGCGCCATGAAGCGATACGCGTCCAAAGTAAGACTGCGCCACCAATCAAGATCGCTAAGGTAGACACCTCACCCATGGAGCCGTGCATATTACCTATGAAAGCGTCCATCCAAGACATTTGCTGTTCCAGCACAGCTAAGCCATCGCTGGCAACAACCGACAATGGCGTCGCGCCAGTAAAGCCGTCAACCGCAGTCCAAACCGCATCGCCAGACATACTTGCAGGGTAGGCAAAGAATAAGAAGGCGCGGCCAGCCAGTGCAGGGTTCAAGAAGTTTTTGCCCGTCCCGCCAAATACTTCTTTGCCGATAACGACACCAAAGCTAATACCCAGTGCGACTTGCCACAGTGGAATGCTAGGCGGACATATCAGCGCGAACAATATAGAAGTAACAAAGAAACCTTCGTTGACTTCGTGTCCACGCTTCATTGCAAATAAAACTTCCCAGAAGCCACCAACAACAAATGTGACGGCGTAAACAGGGATGAAATACCAGAAGCCATGCCAGAAGTTGTCCCAAATATTGGTCGGGTCGTAACCCGCCATCATAGAGATCATTACATGGCGCCAGCCTTCCCCTGCTGCAAGCCCCATGTCGAGCATGATTTGGTTAGCTTGAAAGCCGATATTCCACATACCGTAGAACATAGCCGGAAATGCGCAAAACCAAACGGTGATCATAACGCGCTTAAGATCAACGCCGTCACGCACATGAGCGTTTGTTTTAGTTACCGACGACGGCGAATAAAAAATAGTGTCCGCTGCTTCGTACAGCGCATACCATTTTTCGAAACGACCGCCTTTCTCAAAATTCGGCTCGATATCATCGAGAAATTTTCTCAGCCCCATGATTTAACCCTCTTTCTCTATGCGGCTTAAATTGTCGCGAAGGATCGGCCCGAACTCATATTTGCCGGGGCAAACATAGGTGCATAGCGCGAGGTCTTCCTCGTCCAATTCCAAACAACCCAAGGTTTGCGACGCTTGGGTGTCACCAACAATTAGTGATCGCAGCAACTGCGTTGGCAATATATCCAACGGCATTACACTCTCGTACACCCCGATCGGCACCATGGCTCGCTCACTACCATTGGTATTGGTCGTATAAGGGATACGTTTTTTGAAAAACTGAGACAAGTAAATCCGCAAAGATGAATGCTTATTCGCGCCAGGTGACAACCAGCCCATGAATTCGCGTTGGTTGCCCTCTGCCAATACCGTTACTTGGTTGTGGTAGCGGCCCAAAAACGCTGTTGCGCCGCGCGCTGTTCGACCACCAAGTACCGAGCCAGAGATAACACGATTATTGCCAGGCGCAATTTGGCCAGCACAAAGCTCATCGAGACTGACGCCCAAACGAGTTGCAATCAAACGCGGCTTTTCAACTTGTGGGCCCGCCAGTGACACCACGCGATCCGTGTTTAAGTTGCCAGTAGTAAATAATTTGCCGATAGCAATAACGTCTTGATAGCCAATAGACCAAACAATCTTAGTCGCGCTAGCGCCCTCTAAGAAATGAATGTGGGTACCAGCCAGACCTGCCGGGTGAACGCCACCAAATTCCGCAACATGTAACTGATCGTTATCTAAACTTGGAATACTACTGCCTGGCGCTACACACAAATGGACTTTGCCACTAGTTAGGCGGCACAAAAGCTCAAGGCCATTAGTAAAGGCTTCTTCCGACTGCGCTATAATAGGCGCCGGGTCTGCCGCTAGGGGATGAGTATCGATGGCCGTGACAAAAATAGCTGCTGGACTGCTACCAATGGCCGGAATTCGACTAAACGGACGTGTGCGGAAAGCGGTCCAAAGACCAGATTCAACAAGATTCTCGGTAACCTGCTCAGCAGTTAGCGTGGGCAGTGCTGACACGTCGTACTTGGCGAAACTCTCGTACTCGTCGTCCTCCACATCAATCACAACAGACTGCAACACCCTTTTTTCGCCGCGATTAATTGCAGAAACAAGTCCTGTTGCCGGCGAAGTGTATCGCACGCCCTCGTTTTTCTTGTCAGTAAATAAAACCTGACCGGTTTTAACTCGATCGCCGGTTTTAACCGCCATCGTTGGTTTCATACCAACGTAATCGAAGCCAACCACCGCGACAGAACGCACTTTTGAGCCAGGCTCAATACGCTGATCGGGTAGTCCCGATATGGGCAAATCAAGACCCCTGGTAATTTTGATCATAAGGTTGCCTAACACTCTTATGGTTAAACGCGAAATTGCAAATTTGCGTAAACGGAGCGCGAAAGCGCTCTGGAAAATATGCGGATACTATTTTTAGCAGCGCATTAAAAAACTGTCGCAAGTATAAAGACTCGCTGATCTGCTTGCTACAGGGAGACCTACGATAAAGGCCAACTTAGCAAACATTTGCAGCCATGCCAGCTTGAGCTTTCACTTAAACTGGCATGGTAACGGTTAATCCTGAGGATATACCGCGTATTCCACACCGGCCATCTGCTCTAGAATTCGATGAACCTGACAGCTGTAACCAAACTCATTGTCATACCAGCAGTACAACACTGCGCTTTTGCCGTTTACGATCGTCGCCTCACTGTCAAATACGCAGGCATGGCGAGAACCGACAAAATCACTTGATACAACTTCTGGAGAATTAGAGTAATCAATTTGCTTACGCAGCGGCGAATGCAGTGCCACACGACGCATAAACTCGTTCAACTCTTCAGTTGTGGTCTCAGTTTTCAAGTTCAGCTTTAAAATAGCTAATGAAACATTGGGGGTCGGTACGCGAATAGCATTGCCGCTGAGCTTGCCCAATAATTGCGGAAGCACTTTACCCACCGCCTTCGCGGCACCGGTTTCAGAGATAACCATATTCAATGGCGCACTGCGACCACGACGATCACCCTTGTGGTAATTGTCGATCAAGTTTTGGTCGTTGGTATAAGAGTGCACGGTCTCTACATGACCACCCTCAACACCGAATTTATCATCCAACACTTTGAGCGGCGGCGCGATCGCGTTAGTTGTGCAGCTCGCGGCAGAAATAATGGTGTCTGTTGGAAGTATCTCGTGGCTATTTACGCCGTGAACGATATTTTTCATATCGCCTTTACCAGGCGCAGTCAAAATAACTTTTGAAATACCAGGACAGGCCAAGTGTACTGACAAACCCTCTGAGTCACGCCACTTACCCGTATTATCAACGAGAATGGCGTCGTTAATGCCATATTGGGTGTAATCCACCTCAGACGGGGAGTTAGAGTAAATAACCTTAACCTCAACACCGTTAGCAACAAACGACTGACGATCTTCGTCAACACGAATAGTGCCGTTAAATGGGCCGTGCACCGAATCGCGGCGCAGCAAGCTAACGCGCTTAACTAGATCGTTTTCAGCACCACCGTGACGAACAACAACCGCCTTAAGGCGCAGGTTTTCACCACCGCCCGCTTTCTCTATTAAGAGGCGCGCCACTAGGCGACCAATACGACCAAAGCCATACAGGACAACATCGCGAGCCGGGCGAACAGGCTCCTTAGCACCGCCAATCAAGCCTGCGACTTGGCTGCGAACAAACTCTTCTACGGATTGACCTGCTGGCTTACCGGTTTCTTCATAAGCAACCGCGATACGGCCAGCGTCGATATGCGCTGTACCCAAGTCCAAGGTAGCCAATGCCTGAATGACAGGAAAGGTTTCAAATTCAGATAGTTCGTTTTGCTCTACCTGACGCACAAAGCGGTGCGCTTGCATAATATCCAGAACCGAAAGGTTAACCAGATTCTTTCCATAGATGTAGGTCTTAACGTTATTGGTGCGGTACAACTTACCAATCAGGGGAATCATCCCCTCTGCTAATGCTTCACGTTCTTTCCAGTCGGCGAAGTAATCATCAGGACGCTCACGTCTTCTTTCAGTCACGGCAGATACCCTTTGCTTACGGGGGGAGAAATTGAGCGCGTATTATCTTTATTACTGCCCCTGAGTTCAACTGCCGAAGCGCCGCGAAGCAATGTAATAACTACCATTTGCAGGTTACAATGCCCTGCTGACCCGCTGAAGAAGTCGAATTTTGCCTGTGATCGAATTACCATCCATCGTAAAACCGCCCAAAGGTGGCGCCCTTCACTGGGGCCAAATTCCCATTGCCAGCCACGGCTTACTGGCCGCAGAGCTAGCAAGCTCGCTCGATGCGCCGGTTTTACTACTCACAGCAGATACCGCCTCGGCTTACCAGCTAGAACAAAACATGCAGTTTTTCGCAGAGGGGCTGCCAGTAAAATTGCTGCCCGACTGGGAAACGCTGCCCTACGATAATTTTTCTCCCCATGAAGACATTGTTTCGGAACGCCTGCGGACTCTAAGCGAGCTTACCACCATGCGACGCGGCATTTTGGTGGCGCCGATCAGCACATTAATGCAGCGTATTGCCCCACCGGACTACGTCAGCAAGCACAGCTTGATTCTCAATGTCGGTCAAACCCTCGACATTGACAGCTTCCGCCAACAACTAGAAAAAAGCGGCTACCGCCACGTCGACACCGTCTACCAACACGGGGAGTACGCCAGTCGCGGTGCAATTATCGATATTTTCCCGATGGGTAGCGAATTACCTTACCGCATTGACTTGCTCGACGAAGAAATTGACAGTCTGCGCAGCTTCGACCCTGAAACACAGCGCGGCATTGAGTCGGTCAAGCGCATCAACTTGCTGCCAGGCAAAGAATTACCCCTGGATGAAGACGGCATCACCCTCTTCCGCCGCAATTGGCACGAGCGTTTTAATGTTGACCACCGCAAATGCCCAATCTACCAAGATGTCAGCGACGGAATTGCCCCAGCCGGCATCGAGTACTACCTGCCCTTGTTTTTTGAGCAAACCGGCACCCTCTTCGACTATCTCCCCGCCAATAGCTGGCTGCTTAGCAGCGCGGGCATAGAAGGCGCTGCCGAACATTATTGGCAAGACATACAGCAGCGCTACGAGCAGCGCATAGGCGATATACGACGGCCGGTACTGCCACCCGCCACCGTGTTTCAAACTGTGCCTGAAATTTTTTCAAGACTAAAAGACTATCCACGCGTGACCATTAGCGAGGCAACACTGCCGGATTCCGCAGGCAGCTATAATTTTGCCATCGACTCCTCGCCACCACTCAACATCGACAGCAAACAAGACGACCCAATCGCCGCGCTGAGAGAATACTGCCGCGACCGCCGGGTTCTATTTTGCGCAGAATCAGCCGGCCGGCGCGAAGCACTTATCGACTTATTGACCAGACATAAGCTCAAACCTAAGCCGGTCAGCGGTTGGCGTGAATTTACGACGGGTAGCGACAGCATTAATATCACTGTCGCGCCGCTCGACGAAGGCATTTCGGGAAGCGCCACCAAACCCTTTGCGTTGATTGCCGAATCCCAGCTATTCGGCAAGCGGGTATCGCAAAGTCGGCGACGCAAAAAGGCCAGCAACACCGCAGAAAATGTGGTTAAAAATCTGGCGGAATTGCGCGTTGGCGCACCGGTTGTTCACGCCGACCACGGTGTGGGCCGCTATTTGGGCCTACAGACCTTAAACATCGACAATCAAGCCAATGAGTTTTTAAGCCTTGAATACGCCGATGGCGCCAAATTATATGTGCCGGTGACATCACTACAGCTGATTAGTCGCTATAGCGGCGCTGATGACGAGCTCGCCCCGCTCCATCGCTTAGGCACCGACCAGTGGAGCAAAGCAAAGCGCAAAGCGGCCGAGAAAATTAGAGACGTGGCCGCCGAACTGCTCGATATTTACGCGCGCCGAGAGGCCCGCCAAGGGCGCTCGTTCGAGCTGAGCGATGAGGACTACTACGAATTTGCCAACGCCTTCCCCTTTGAAGAAACGCCGGATCAGCAAACCGCCATCGAAGCCGTTATCGCTGATTTAAAATCGATCAAACCAATGGACAGATTGGTCTGCGGCGATGTGGGCTTCGGTAAAACCGAAGTCGCCGTGCGGGCCGCCTTTGTCGCCGTGCAAAATAATACCCAGGTTGCCATTCTGGTCCCTACCACCCTCTTGGCCCAGCAGCACTTTGAATCTTTCCGCGATCGCTTCGCCGAACTGCCCGTAAATATCGAAGTGCTATCGCGGTTCCGCAGTGCAGCAGAACAGAAATCGGTTATCGCCGACCTTGCGGCAGGCAAAGTCGATATATTGATTGGCACCCACAAGTTGCTCGGCAACGATATTGTCTACAAAAATCTTGGCTTAGTGATCATCGACGAAGAGCATCGCTTTGGTGTCCGTCAGAAAGAAGCGCTCAAAAACATTCGCGCAGAAGTCGATGTGCTTACCCTTACTGCCACCCCCATTCCCCGCACCCTGAATATGTCGATGGCGGGCATTCGCGACTTATCGATTATTGCCACACCACCGGCACGCCGGCTGTCGGTAAAAACCTTTGTGCGAGAGTCAGATCCGGCACTTATCAAGGAATCTATCCTGCGGGAAATATTGCGCGGTGGTCAGGTGTATTACCTGCACAATGAAGTCAAAACCATTGAGAAAGTCGCACGAGATTTACAAGAAATGATTCCCGAGCTACGCATCGGCATCGGCCACGGCCAAATGCGTGAGCGCGAACTCGAACAAGTCATGAGCGACTTTTACCACAAACGCCACAATGTATTGGTGTGCTCGACTATTATAGAAACCGGCATCGACGTACCCAATGCAAACACCATTATTATTGATCGCGCTGACAAATTTGGCTTAGCACAGCTGCATCAATTGCGCGGGCGAGTCGGTCGCTCTCACCACCAAGCCTATGCCTACTTATTAACCCCGCCCGCCAAACAATTAACCGGCGATGCCGAAAAGCGCTTAACGGCAATTAGCGAAGCCGATGATCTTGGTGCGGGCTTTACACTTGCCACCCAAGACATGGAAATCCGCGGTGCCGGCGAGCTACTGGGTGAAGGCCAAAGCGGGCAGATACACACCATTGGCTTTACCTTGTACATGGACATGCTCGACCGCGCAGTGCGAGCCATTAAAGTCGGCAAGAAAATCAACTTAGAAAATAGCGACGAAGACCATATAGAAGTTAACTTGCGACTACCCGCACTGATACCCGACGACTACCTGCCAGATGTGCAAAGCCGACTCATGCTGTATAAACGTATTGCCGGCGCGACCAGCAGTAACGCCCTTAGAGAGCTGCAAGTAGAAATGATAGACCGTTTTGGCCTGCTGCCCAATCAGGTGAAAAACTTATTCCGCTGCGGCGAATTGCGGCTGCAGGCCATTGAGTTAGGTCTAAGTAAAATAGAAGCATCCGCCGGTGGCGGTCGTATAGAGTTTGCAGAAAACACCCATGTAGAACCGCTAAGTTTGGTTAAAATGGTACAGTCAGCACCAGCGACATATCAGCTCGACGGCGCAACCGCCCTTAAATTTAAACACGCTATGGAAGAGCCCCAGCAACGTTTCGATTTTATCGAAGCCTTATTGGCAAAACTGGCACCAAGTCGCTAGAACTGAGATAGTCTTCCCTGAAAAAGTAGATCGTCACCGAGTGACAAGAAAACAGAGACATTGCGATTATGACCACACCTTCTCGACGCCACATTGACTGCCGCCCTTTGCGCGCATTACTGGCCGTTTTTGTGCTCACCTTCAGTGGCGTCGCACTAAGTCAAAATGACAATCGCTTCCACATCGACCTCGTTGTATTTGCCAATAACGAACAAGCTAGCCTTTATGAAGAAGACTGGCCAGACAATCTCCACCTGCGCTACCCGCGCAACTGGACTCGTATCTCTAGCAGCGCAAGCTCGCCGCAAAAAGTCGACTATATGGATCCGGAGTTTGCCCAAACTCTGCGATCGCTGCGCCTCTCTTCCCGCTACAAGCTGCTACTTCAAACAAGCTGGCAGCAAGATTTGACCGCACGTAAAAAATCACCCGCGATACTCATTCAAGGCGGCAAACAAAGCGGCAATCACTACGAGCTTGAGGGTTATATTCGCGTTGCAGTTGAACGCTACCTACACCTGGATACCAACTTGTGGCTGAGCAGTTTTGGCAATCGCGGAGGAAACTATTACCTACCCCGCCAGCCCTTGAGCTTTGATGAACCTGAAGAAGAGTCCGGATTTGTCGATGAAAGTTTTGAATCGAGCCCTGAGTACGCGGAATTTTTAAAACAGAATCCCGGTTACTCGCCACAAAGGAGTCAAACGCAAGCCCAGAGTGGCGACTCGCCAATCGATCGCATTGTGGTGATGAAGCAAGAGAGGCGGATGCGTAGCAACGAGCTACATTTTATCGATCACCCGCGCTTTGGCGTCATTATTAAAGTCTCTAAGATAAGTGCTGAGCAAGCTAGCGGTGAGGAAAACGCGGCTCAATAGGCCGCGATACAATGCGCTAGAATTGATTTTACCTGCAGCATGCCGGTATCAATAACAGTCTGAATATCTTCCATGGTAATGATGTTATCGCTCAAGCCAGCGCCTGGATTTACCACCAGCGCCACAGAGGCGTACTCGATGCCCGCCTCCCGCGCCAAACTTGCCTCAGGCATCGCCGTCATACCCACAATGTCGTTACCATCGCGCGCCAAACGACTAATCTCGGCAGCGGTCTCTAAACGCGGCCCTTGGGTCACGGCGTACACACCATAATCTTCAAATGCGATATCCGCATCCACTGCGGCGTTGGCCAATCGCGAGCGCAAATCCTGGCTATAGGGATAACTGAAATCGATGTGCTCTACCTTGCCATTACTACCGTCGAAAAAGGTATGCTCACGCCCCCATGTGTAATCATTGATTTGATTGGGAATGGCAATAACTCCCGTTACGAATCTCTCGCTAATACCACCCACTGCATTCACTGAAACCAAGGCGTCAACTCCTGCTTGCTTCAAGGCCGCTATATTTGCACGATAATTAATCGCGTGCGGTGGAATTTGGTGGCCCTTGCCGTGGCGAGCCAAAAACAAAAACTCCGCCCCTTCGTAACGAATACGCTGCAGCAAAGCGCTGGGGGCGCCGTACTCTGTCTCCACCGCTGTTTCGTCAAGTACTTCGGCACCCGGCCAATCACACAAACCCGTGCCACCGATTACCGCAATTGTTTTACTCATTAACTTGCTCCGTGTTGCGCTCTTGCGCGCGTTCAATGGAAATAGGATCGAGCTTCACGGTGGTCGTTGGGAATGCCACATCAGCACCCACACCGTGGATGATATCGAGAATCTTCAGCAAGACATCTTGCTTGATCTCGTGATATTCAACCCATTTTGTCGTTTTGGTAAAGGTGTAAATAAAGAAATCCAAAGACGAGGCATTGTATTGGTTAAAATTAACAATCAGCGTCCGGCCTAAATCGATGTCCGCGTGATCCTCAAGCATGGCTCGCACTTGGGTAATAATTTCAGGTAGCACTGCCGCATCTTGATAGCGCACGCCGATCGTTTCATGAATTCGACGATTCAACATTCGCGAGGGATTTTCTACTGAAATTTGCGAAAAGGTAGCATTTGGCACATAGAGCGGACGCTGATCAAAGGTCCGAATACGCGTTTGCCGCCAGCCGATATTCTCAACCGTGCCCTCTATATTCTTATCTGGTGAACGCACCCAGTCTCCCACAGAAAAAGGGCGATCTAAATACACCATCAATCCGCCAAAAAAATTCGCCAGCAAATCTTTTGCAGCAAAACCAACCGCGATGCCGCCTATCCCACCAAACGCCAGCACACCGGAAATACTATATCCGAGGTTTTGTAACACCATAAGTGTCGCCACAATAATAACCGCAGATCGCACCAGCTTACCCAGTGCCATTACCGTTGTTTGATCGATCGGCTCGTCCTGTGTAGTGTACTCATCAGACAGCAATCGTCTCTCAACCTGTCTAACCAAGGACACTAGGAACCACGCCAGAATCACTACAACCCCCACCGCACGCAGGGAATCTAAGGCCGAAAACACCTCGGCGTCAGTGGATTCGCCAATTACCTCCAGCACGTGGCTGCCGCCCACAGCCCAGATCATAAGAAGTGCCGGACGCCTAGAGGCCTCTAGCAAAGCGTCATCCCAAAGATTGTGAGTTTTTTCGAACTTCTTAGTGAGATGCGCAACTAATCGTCCCAAAATCAAGTTCAGGGCCAATAAAATAAGTACCAGTACAAACACTTCGCCCAACCAGGGGTATTCTTCTGGCTGAAAATTTATCCACCACTGCTCCAGCATTGGGGCTTCCTCATTACACTGCTATACAATTTCATTTCTAAACGACACGCGCTTAGACAAATGAACCATAAAAATCAAATAAGAAACTGCAAAATTGCATCAGAAAATTCAGCTATGCGCCTGAATCTAAAGCTAATTATATTGAAGACTGAGAAAGAACCCCAGCGCGACACCAAACTAGCCGTGAAAAATACCTACTAGACAGCGATTTGTTAAGTGTTAGTTTGGGAATCGTATATCAACGGAGGCAAAAATCATGGCGACTATAAGACCCCAAGTTGGTTATTGGTACAAGGATATTGAGTCCGGCCAATTATTTGAAGTCGTCGCTGTCGACGACGATAGCGACTCAGTGGAAGCCCAGCTAATCGATGGTGAACTATGCCAATACGATTTGGACAGCTGGGATCAACTCAATTTAGATATCGTCGAAGAACCGGAAGATTGGCGAAACGCCTTTGAACTAAGCGACGATGATTACCGTTTTCTAGATGACACCATGGTACCGGAAAGTTGGAACCCCTTGTCTGAGATTGAATCAGATATCGTTAACGGCATTACCGACGAATACTAGTACCGCCGCGATCGTCGCAGACCAAGCCTCCAGCTTACACCCTCCTTTTTTTAACCTGCTACTGCAGGTTTTTTTCTTATATCTACCCTCCTATTTGCTAAATCCACAAATGCTATTGCCATCCAAACAATACTGTATATAATGACAGTTACTGTATAAGTAACCAGATGCCAAATTTATGGAAAAGCTGACCGCCAGACAAAGTGAAGTTCTGCAATTGATTAAAGATCATATCGGCGAAACTGGCTACCCGCCGACTCGGGCAGACATCGCCAGAGAACTTGGTTTCAAGTCACCCAATGCCGCAGAAGAACATCTCAAAGCGCTGGCACGCAAAGGCGCAATAGAGATCATCGCCGGTGCTTCACGCGGTATTCGCCTCCCTGAAAGCTTGGGTCTGCCCATCATTGGCCGAGTTGCAGCCGGCAACCCCATTCTCGCTGAAGCGCATATCGAAGATTACTGCGATATGCCCGGCTCTATTTTCTCGCCCAGCGCGGACTACTTTCTCCGAGTCAAAGGCGACAGCATGATCAATGCTGGCATCTTTGACGACGACCTACTCGCGGTCCATCGCACGACGAATGTCCGCAATGGTCAAATCGTGGTTGCGCGGATTGGGGATGAAGTCACGGTAAAACGCTTTCAACAGCAAAAAAGTAAATTTCATATATCGCTGATTGCTGAAAATCCAGATTACGCACCGATTGACGTAGATTTACGAGAGCAAGAGTTTGCGATCGAAGGTCTAAGTGTCGGTGTTTTGCGCCGCGGGAGTTAATACTATGTCTTGTCTAGAACAAATGCCCCTACATTACACCCCCGCTACTGAAGCGAGCGGCAGCCAAGTTACCGAGATCACTATGCGCAGCGACGCACACTTATCTCGCCCCATGCTTGCGGCCATGATGATTGAATTAAGCAGTAATGCTGATCAACGCTGGTTGTGCTGGGTTGCAGACCGACCTTTAAAGCCACTGCTAAGTGCGGACAGCCATCTACAGGGTCAAAAAATTCTGCAGGTGGTGTCTAATAGTAAGCGCGACTTGAGCGAAATTGGGATTAGAGCACTGGAGCGCGGTAAAAGTCACACCGTCGCCATTATGCTTGATAGACCTCTAAGAGATGATGAAAGACAGGCCTTAGAAGCGGCTGCCCTCGCTGGATCTGCGGAGTGCCTTGTTATCTTTATGCAGCCTTAAAGTCCGAGACCTTTACTGAAACCGTTAATGGACGATCTTAGTATCTGACTCTAGATCGTCTTCATCATCAATATCATCCTCGTCCACAAAGCCGTCGTCACCCGCTGACATCGCGGCAGCTTCGATGCCTGCTTGTACCATAGCGCGCGCAACATCTAGCACCGAGCCCACAATGTGCTCGCGGGTCTCTTTTGAAAATTTGATCGTCACCAAGGGGTTTTCATCGCCTTCTGATCGCTGTAAGACAATATCTCCATTGGCAAGCTCGACGAGTTCTAAATATGACAGCACTAAAATATCCTTGATATTACCAACGCCAACGCGGCGCTTTTGTTCACTCTATTGTAGCAAATCCGCCCAGCCTGACGCCAACCGCATCAATACTCCATTAAGGTCGCACGGTGTCTAGCGATCACCGATTTCAATTCTGCAAGGCAATCTGCAAAATCTAATTCAATGCGCTCCATGCGGACTGCATCAGTGGCAATAAGACCCGACGGTGATGAGGCTGTGGTTTGCAAAAACGGATAATCGACTAAGGACTTAAGCCACGTAGAATGCACTTCGCGATCGGCCAACTCCAAAATCTCTGGGGGAAGCTCCGCTGAAGTAAATGACCTGGCGTTAAAACGCCCTGCTGGCACGCGCAAGCCAAACTTAGGCTGTTGCTCAAGGAGGTCCGCCAAGTGACACTGGTAGGCCAGTAAAAGCTGCCAAATCAGTGATTCAGCAGTGGCGCGATGAAAATGCCCGCCCCACTCAGATTTGTCTGTCGTCTCTAATTGCGCGAGGTATTGTTCGGCAAAATAAATGTGTAGATTACTCTGCCCGCGAAAACTTTCTTTCATTGTTACTCCAGCCCGTTGAGCCCAAGCATCGCCGCTAACATCTTATTTAGCGGCCTTGGCTTTTTTAGCTGCTTTTTCACGTACAACCCACTTACCATTTTCATAGAAAGCAGCCCAACCAGATGGCTTGCCATCCACTTCGGTCTGCACATACTGCTCTTTGGTTTTGCGGCTGTAGCGAATAACCGTGTCGTTCCCTTGTTTGTCTTTCACCGGCGCATCGAAAAGAAATGCGTATTTCTCATCGACAAGATCACGAACCGGTAAAATCTCTTTTACCAACGGCGCACGGGTTTCACGATTGCGCGGGAAACCACTGGCGGCAAGAAATAGACCGGACGCGCCATCGCGCAAAATATAGTGGTCGTCAACCTTCTCACACTTCAGATCCGGCATCGGTACAGGGTCCATTTTCGGTGGCGCTGCTTCGCCACTGCGCAGCAATTTACGCGTGTTTTTGCACTCCTCGCCGGTACAGCCAAAATATTTTCCAAAGCGCCCGGTTTTTAATTGCATATCGGCACCGCACTTATCGCACTCGATAAGCGGTCCCTCATAGCCCTTAACTTTAAAGCTTCCCTCTTCAATTTCGTGGCCTGAACAATCCGGGTTATTACCGCAAATATGCAGCTTGCGCGAGGCGTCAATGACATAGCTATCCATCGCGGTATTACACAATTTACAGCGTTTTTTACTGCGCAGTAATTTAGACTCCGCTTCGTCGTCATCGTTGTCGATACTGACAAAATCATCGCCAGACACTAAGTTTATAGTCTGTTTGCATCGCTCTTTCGGGGGCAGTGCATAGCCTGAACAACCTAAGAATACACCGGTACTCGCGGTGCGAATTTGCATATCGCGACCGCAATTTGGGCACGGAATATCAGTGCCAGTCGGCGTGTTTTGACGCATTCCCGCGTCACTGGCCTCAGCGGCTTCAAGCGTCTTGCGAAAATCGACGTAGAATTCATTGAGCAGCAATTTCCAGTTCTTATCGCCAGAAGCTACCGCATCCAGCAACTCTTCCATACGCGCAGTGAAGCTGTAATCGAGAAGATTACTAAAGCTTTCGACTAAGCGGTCGGTGACGATATCGCCCATTTTTTCCGCATAGAAACGCCGATTCTCAACTTTTACGTAACCGCGATCTTGGATAGTCGAAATGATCGACGCATAGGTGGATGGGCGACCGATGCCGCGTTTTTCCAATTCTTTTACCAGGGCGGCCTCAGAGTAGCGCGGCGATGGCTTGGTGAAGTGTTGCGTCGGATCGACCTTCAGAAGCTCGAGCTTTTCACCCACTTTCACATCGGGTAACTCTTGATCATCTTCTTTTTTAGCAACGCCCGGCGGCTGCACCTTCATAAAACCGTCAAAACGCACTACACGGCCGCGGGTGCGAAGCTCAAAATCGCCAGCTGCCACGGTGATCGACGTGCTCGTAAAGTCGGCTGAGGCCATCTGGCACGCCACAAACTGCCGCCAAATTAGGGTGTATAGGCGTTCAGCATCACGCTCCATCCCCGCCAATTGGGTCGGTTCAACGTTAACGTCCGACGGACGAATCGCCTCATGCGCTTCCTGCGCACCTTCTTTACTAGAATACGAACGCGGCGCGTCAGGTAAATACGCTTTAGCAAAATTGGACGAAATATAATCGCGACACGCCGTTACGGCATCCGCACTTAAATTGGTCGAGTCGGTACGCATATAGGTGATGTAACCCGCCTCATAGAGACGCTGTGCCATCATCATGGTCTTCTTAACCCCGAAGCCTAGGCGGGTACTTGCAGCCTGTTGTAGCGTCGACGTTATGTATGGGGCGCCGGGGTGGCTCTTGGTTGGTTTGTCCTCGCGGGCGCTAACCTTGTACTCAACATTTTTTAGCGCCGACGCTGCCGCCATGGCATCGGTTTCATTGTCTGGTCTAAACGCTTCACCAGCCTGTTTTTTAACTTCCAGACGCAATTTACCCGCTGGCGCGGCATTGTCAGTGTGAATTTGCCAAAACTCATCCGGAATAAACGCGCGGATTTCCTTTTCACGATCCACAATTAAGCGCACCGCAACTGACTGCACACGCCCAGCAGATAGGCCGCGTGCAATTTTAGCCCACAGCAATGGCGACACCATATAGCCAACAACGCGGTCTAGGAAGCGCCTAGCCTGCTGCGCATTAACACGATCAATATCGAGTTCGGTTGGTTTTTCAAACGCGGCCTGAATCGCCTTCTTGGTAATCTCGTTAAAGACCACCCGTTTGTAGCGACTATCATCACCACCAATTGACTCACGTAAATGCCACGCAATTGCCTCTCCCTCGCGATCCAAATCCGTTGCGAGATAGATAGTGTCGGCATTCTCGGCCAATTTTTTCAGTTCATTAACGACCTTTTCCTTGCCCGGTAATATTTCGTAGCGCGCCTTCCAATCGTTATCAGGGTCAATGCCCATACGTCCAACCAATTGCTCACGCGCCTTGGTCTTTTTATGAATCTCTTTCTCTTCTGGTGACATTTTGCGCGTCAATGCTGCCGCCTTGGCGCGCTGCTTGGCATCGACCGGGCTCGCCTTGCTGCTGCCGCTAGTTGGTAAATCGCGGATATGGCCAATACTGGACTTCACGATGTAATCGTTGCCCAAATACTTGTTAATGGTCTTCGCTTTTGCCGGCGACTCCACAATAACTAAAGATTTGCCCATATTATCCTTCTGCAATTTACGTAAACGTGTGACGCCTTAACGGCGAGAGGCGACATATATAAGTGTTCATTTCGTCAGGGTCAAGGGCAGCGTAACATCATCAGCCCTGCCATCAAGCTATAAAATCGATCCATCAGCGGGGCTAATAAACTCAAATCTACGCTGCAGTTTTCCTTCAAATTCAATAACTTCAGTGAACATAGCAAGGGGTCTAACCCAAAGTGCAGCCTCGCCATACAAAGACCGATAAACAACAACTAATTCTTCTGTCTCGCTGTGGGTAGCCACCTCGTAGACATAATATTCGCCACCTTTATAGTGGCGGTAGCGGCCTGGCGAGACACCTTGTTGATCTGGCCTAGTCATTCTGAACTCACTCCGGTTTCGAGATGCGCCTCTTCGACAATGGCGTTGAGCACCTGCGCTATATTTTTCACTACATTTAGATCTGCATGATTTTCACGCCAATAAATATTGAGACCAAGTGGCGTTAATTCAAGCATGCTGGCATCTCTTGGCAGCAAGGGACGATTTTTTTCAATCAACGCTAGTATTGCGGGGTCTAGAGAAACCGGATCGTCGTCGCCCTCAGGCACGTCGATTAACCAGTACTTCCAAGGTGCTAGCGGCTTTTTAGTGTGTAAAAACCGGGTGTAACAAACGCCAAACACATCCTCTTCACGCCGAACTTTAGCGCGCCGCGTCTTTGGCATTGCCACTACTTTCACTGACAAGCCCAAGGTGCGAGCACTCGCGCGTATTTCGGCCTGCTGGGTCTGGCGTCGAGACGGCAGAATCCACATGATAGGCGCCAGCATGAACCCGATAACCACAACTGCTATTAACCACGCCATAAGCGGCTCCCGAGACTTCACTGGACAGATGGCAGGCTTTATACCTTAATAGCTAGGTACATTGCGACCACAAAAGGAGAATGCTATGCCAAATTATCAGCGCATCCTTGCAGCGATTGATTTATCAGATGAGACCAACGCGGTGTTGGCGCGCGCTGAAGCCATGGCGGCTAGCGACGGCGCTGAACTACACCTCGTTCATGTGGTAGAACCACTGAGCCTCGCCTACGGCGGCGATATTCCCATGGATTTTTCCAGTGTACAGGAGCAACTGCAAACCCAAGCTGAAGAATCACTCCACCAATACGCCAAGCGCGCCAACATTCCCACTAATCGATGTCACCTCTTAAGTGGCCGACCAGATTCACAAGTCCATGAACTTTGCGATAGCTTGAACGCGGATCTCATTATCGTTGGCAGTCACGGCCGCAAAGGTCTAGCGCTATTACTTGGCTCAACCGCCAACGGCGTATTACACGGCGCCAAATGCGATGTGCTGGCGGTGCGAGTTGGCTAATTACTCTGCCAACTCCATCCACCGCTCCATACACTCATCGAGCTCTAGCTGAACACGACTTAATTGATCGAGGACTTGGGTGACTTTGTCAGCATCCTGCTGATAAAAAGCAGGATCACCTGTTATTTCACCCAAGTCAGCAATTTTTGCCTCTAAGGTTTCAATCTTGGCGGGCAGCCCATCTAACTCCCGTTGATCCTTATAGCTGAGCTTTTTCACTTTGGCGGCGGGCTTTGATTCGGTCACCGCTGCTGCCGCTGCCGTATTTTTACTTGCTGCCGCCGCTTTCTGTTGAGCTGCGCTGCGCGCCACGTAATTCGAGACCTCGGTATAGCCACCCACGTGTTCACTGATTTGACCGTTACCTTCAAACAGCAAACAACTACTGGCAACACTATCTACAAAGGATCGATCGTGACTGACCAGCAATACCGTGCCACTGAACTCAACTAATAAACTCTCTAGTAATTCAAGGGTTTCCATGTCGAGGTCGTTGGTTGGCTCATCCATCACCAATACGTTCGCGGGCTGACTAAACAAACACGCCAGTTGCACCCGCGCACGCTCTCCCCCTGACAAAACCCCGAAATGACTGCGAGCGCGCTCGGGAGTGAACAAGAAATCACCGAGGTAACTCATGATATGGCGATCTTTGCCGTTAATAGTGACCGCATCGCGGCCCTGGCCAACAATATCCACCACCCGTTTATCTTCGTCCAAGCGATCGCGCAGCTGATCAAAGTAAGCGACTTGCAGCTTGGTTCCTGCTTTCACCGTGCCGCTCTGGGGGGCAAGCTCGCCAAGAATCAAACGCAGCAAAGTTGTTTTGCCGGCACCGTTTGGGCCGATAAGTGCTAATTTGTCACCGCGACAAATCAATAGTGAAAGATTGTCGACCAGTAATTTACCCGGTACTTCAAAGCGAACATCAGTGAGCTCAGCGACAACCTTGCCGGTTTTATCACCCTGATTCACGCTCAGACTAGCCGAACCGGTGAGGTTACGGCGCTGTGATCTTTCATTGCGCATCTTTTCTAGCGCGCGAACACGGCCCTCATTGCGGGTGCGGCGCGCTTTAATTCCCTGCCGAATCCATACTTCTTCCTGCGCCAAACGCTTGTCGAACAGCGCATTTTGCTCGGCCTCAACCTCTAAGGCGTGCTCTCTCAGCTCCAGGTAACGGACGTAATTGGTATCGTAATTAGTCAGAATGCCGCGATCTAATTCAATAATGCGGGTCGCCAGTTTTTCAATCAGCGCCCGGTCGTGAGTCACAAACAACACACAGCCCTGAAACGACATAACGCACTGTTCCAGCCACAAAATGCCGTCTAAATCCAAATGGTTGGTAGGCTCGTCCAATAGCAATATATCGGGCTCACAAACCAGCGCCCGTGCCAGTGCAACGCGGCGACGCCAGCCACCCGACAGACTGCATACCGTCGCGTCGGCATCTAACTCAAGTCGAGAGAGGATATTTTCGATACGTTGTTGAAATAGCCAGCCGTCGTTTACCTCAATCTCACGCTGTAATTTTTCAAGCTCAATTAATTCTTCGTCGCCCATTTCGCCGATAATCAGCTCATGATAGCGACGCAGTGTTTTACCTAAACCTGCTAAACCATCCGCCACGACGTCATAAATCGTTTCTTCCGGCGACGCGAAATCCAAGGTTTGCTCCATCCTTGCAATTTTCACCCCCGGCTGGCGCCAAATGTCACCAGAGTCTACCGTGGTGTTACCATCGACAATGCGCAACAAAGTCGACTTTCCGCAGCCATTACGTCCCAATAAGCAAACACGATCGCCAGCTTCTAATTGCAATTCTGCATTATCCAAGACAATCTGTTGTCCAATACTGTGCTGTAATTGTGTGGCGCGTAACAAAGGCATATATTTGATCCAATGTGTAACCAGCTTTAAGCTGGTTAATCTCGATGTTGGCTAACTTCTTAGGAAATTCACGATGTTTTGCAAGGCTGTAGGGAAATGAATCGCCTCTTATTACTGGTTTTACTGTTAACAACGTCAGCAGTTCAGGCGTTTGCCGAGCCGAGCCTAGACGAAAGCCGGCGATTATACCGCGAAGCCCTCAACGAAATCAGCCGCGGGAGGCTTATCAATGCGGAAAAGCTTGCTCCAAAGCTAAATAACTATCCGCTGCTGCCTTATCTTGAGCTGGAATTGATCAAAGCACAGATCAATGGCGTGTCGCCGCAAACGATCGACGTCTATCTCCAACAATACGGCGATACCATTGTCGGGCAGCGAATTCGTATCTCGTGGCTCAATAAATTACTGCGCAGCCGCGATTGGGCACAGTTTGTTCACTACTACCAACGGAACTCATCGGTCGCCACGAGCTGCCATTACGCCTACGCCTTACGCCAAATTGGCGATCACTACAAAGCCGATAAGGCTATTGCAGAATTATGGTTAACTCCCTCGTCGCTGCCCAAGGAATGTGATATTCCCATTAAGCAGTGGATGGTCCGCCTCAATGCCACCGAAACAGAAGATCAGTATTGGCTGCGCGCTGAACTCGCGCTCAGAAAAGGCCAAACCGATATGGCCCGCTATTTACTGGGCAAAATTGCCAACTCAGAACCCTATGTCGACTTACTTCAACGTCCAGAACGCCTCTACCAGTTAGGTACGAAGCTGCCCGTTAATGAACATAGCCGCGAAGTAGCTGTTCACGCCTTAAAACAACTTGCACGTGGCGACTTTGAGCGCACCAATACACTGTGGCATCAACTTGATCGTCACCTCAATTTTAGCGCAGCTCAGAATTACGCACTGCGCGATAGTATGGCGCGGCAAATTATTGCCAGTGATGCAGACTATACCCGCGACTGGATAACGGCCAACGACCCCAATTACGAAGACCCGTACCTAACAGAATGGCGTATTCGCCTCGCCTTAAAAGACCTGGACTGGCCTGAAGTACAAAGAACCATTCAATTTTTACCGGCAGAATTACGGGAGAAAGCCGACTGGCGCTATTGGTGGGCAAGAGCTGATATCGAGTTAAAAGGTGAGCTGAGTGTTAGCACCCAGCTTATTCTTCAACAAATTGCGGCAGAGCGCGGCTATTACAGCTTTTTAGCGGCAGACATTCTCAACGAAGAATACCAATTAGCAGCGGTACGAACCTTGGATCCAGCGCTCATAAGCGAAATTGAGCAGCACGAGGCGATCAATCGCGCTCGCGAACTCTATTTACTAGGAGAGAATTTTACTGCCAGCTTAGAGTGGAATTACGGCATGCGCAGTCTCAACAAACCTGAGCAAGTAGCTGCCGCACAACTCGCCCTAAACTGGGGTTGGTCGCACCAATCCATTATGACGGCGATACGCGCGGGTGAATGGAATGACCTAACCCTGCGCTTTCCCACGCCTTATAAGTCCACCTTCAAGACAATCGCCAAACGCGAGAATATTGAACTGAAATGGATTTACGCAATTGCCCGTCAAGAAAGTGCCTTTGCACCCAGCGCCAACTCACCCGTTGGTGCGCGGGGTATTATGCAATTAATGCCAGGCACCGCACGCCTTGTTGCCCGTCAAATGGGCATGTCGCAGCCACGTACTGAAGATTTAGTCACACCTGAAAAGAACATTGCGATGGGCGGGTTTTATCTAGGCCAGCTGTTAGAGCAATTTGGCGGCAACCGGATACTCGCAACCGCAGCCTATAATGCTGGCCCTACGCGTGTAGAGCGGGTGTTGCTGCGCCAAACTGAGGAGCTGCCCGCCGATATATGGATTGAAAATCTTCCCTATGGCGAAACCCGCGAATACATAAAGAACGTGCTGGCATTTAGCGTTATTTATGCTGAGAAGCTCAAACTAGATCGCCCTTTACTGGCCAGTCACGAGCGCAAAATTAGCGCCGCCAACGCGGTGACTGCGCAGAAAAACTAAAGTGGATGGCTCGGGGGCAACGCGCCCCTGAGCCATCACCCAACAAAGACCAATACCTTGAGACCTTAAAATTCTAAAAGCTCTACCGTCTGCCCAAGACCTATCTCACCGTCGCCGTGATGTATGAGGTTCTGACCAAAATACACCTCACCATTTTTACTGCGCTCAGCCCGCAACATTTTAAAAACATCAGCTTCCCGCGCTGCACTTGCCAGATTAATCGTTGGAATGGCACAGCGCGCACAGGGCTTCACTAACTCAAACTCAAGCGCGCCAATACGAATACGCCGCCAAGCGTCCTCAGCGAATGCCTCAGCGCCAGATACAACAATATTGGGCCTGAAGCGCCGCATATCCAAGCTGCGGCCCAGCGCCGTACTCAGCGCCGCCAAAGAGGATTCACTGCACAGCAAGAAAGGGAATCCATCGGCAAAGCTCACCCGAGTACCTGTGGCTGCAAACTGGCGATCCACTTGGCGATGAGTGTTTTCGCTCATAAAACACAAACGCACCGACTGACCGAGAATCTCGCTCAAGAACGCCGCGGCCTGATCACCCGCGTCCATCGCCTCACACATATCAGACCACACCGATACGGTGTAAATAAGCTCTGCGACAGGTTCAGCGACCTCAATCGATATCGCTTTGTCGTTCAAAGACTGGATACGCACACCGTTTGCGGTATGTAATGCGGCAAGCAGACACATGCTCGGCAACTGCCGCTGAGTGAGAAAGCGTTTATTACTATCGACCACCATCCAGCGTCGATCTAAATCTGGTCCCCAGCTATTTACCCTCATCTGTGACAGCGAAACACCGGTCATGGATTTAACGGGATACTGCCAAAGCGATGAGACGTAAAGCGACATTTTATTGGCCCTCTTCAACAAATCGGCGAATACGTAATTTATCAAAGGGCCAAGCTAACTCCCGGCCATCAACTACGCATTTCAATAAAGGAATTTTTAAAGCATAGCGCTCGAGGGTATCGTCGTTATCCGCAATATCAATTAACTCAATCTGCCAATCAGTCTCGTCCACCAATATCTCTGCCAGCATCGCCTCGGCCAATTCGCAGAGATGGCAAGCCGAGGTGCCATATAATTCTAGTTCTTGCATATGCTCTCCGACATCAGTGCACAGGCGCATAAAAATGTCGGTTTAGCGCGATCATTGCAAGAATAATTTTGAAAACAATGACGCTGATGCCACGACGAATAGCAAGCTGCGTAGATTGGGCGTCAACATTCGCGTAGATAAATTCACCAACACACCACTAACACTTACGTGAACTAATCTGCGGCGGACAACAAAGCCTTTCCGCCGCCTAAGAGCCAAGAAACAATAATCGAGCGACTTTCTAGAAAAAACCCGCCATCGCATAGGCTGTTTTCTGGAACATAGCATCCTGAGCCTCTGGCAATTCGAGATTAGCCTTATTGGCAGTCGTCACAACCCGAGTTCGGTAATCTTTGCGATCAGTGACTTCGGATACCCGCGACTGGCTAGAACCACCGTCAGAGACCTGGGCACCAAGTTGTGTATCGCGTCGAACATAAACCCCATCAGCCACCCGCTCCCTAATTGAAATATCGCAGACCAACATAAAAGTCACGTCCTTCACTAGGGCATTGGCAACCATCGACATGCCGGAGGCCGCGACAGCTCCCAAGGCAGCACCGCCCCAAGTATGCCCCCGGTTAGCCCCTATCACCGCACCGACGGCGCCACCAGCAACAACTTCACCGCCGCCAACATAGCCCTCTTGCAAGGCAGAGTGTGCTGCACTTAAATTTGCCTCTTCCAAATTCAATACATACACCAACATTTGAAAGTGCGCTTGATCCGGATCATCGACAATACGATAGCCCTTATCACTTGCCGCAAACTGATCTTTTATAACACGTGAAAATGCATTGCGATCAAACTCCATCACCCCGCTGCGCACATCGAGATACACCGAGCGCTTATCTCGGCTCACGGGATCAACAAATACCGACGTGCTAGTTTTTGTTTGCACTTCCAAATCTTTCTTACCGAGAGCAACACTGGTAGCAGCACAGCCCGTCAATAAGGAAAGCGCCAGCAAGCTGGCAAGAATAAATGTAAAGGTGTTTTTCACGATAATCTCCTTGTGAATATAAATACGAAAACGTTCCTCGTTCTCGTGTAAAACTAGTAACTACCAGTAGCGACCATAGTATCGATGATGATAAATACAATTTCGGTAGTGCTTGTAACGATAGTGGCGGTACCGGGTTAAGTGACCACAGTTCCAACCGGGCTGCCAATACGAGGGGGGCGTCGAGACGGGTTTAACATTTTTCTTTATCGCCGCATCGGCATAGGCCTTGGCCTTATCAATATCACCCGGGTCGAAGGAAGCGGCGAGGATTTCAGCGTTTAATTCGCGCTGCATTTTTGCGCGAGCCGCGTCATCTGTTAAAGCAGTAGGGGAAATCCCCATGAGAAAAGTGAGTCCGGCGGCGCCAAACCACAGCGCCCGGAAATTGAGCGAAACAGTCCTTGTCATTGTCAGTGCTCCTTGCGTTTGACAAAGGAATGCTAGCAGGCTTGCTAAAGCGAGTACAGCCGCATCACGATTAATAGATATTTTGATACGGCAGCCTTGTGTCGCCGTATCGCTTATCGCCAAGAAGCGAATAACATAATTTATATGACACCGTTGCACGAGCCAAAATTTTGTTCTCTGACAAGGAAAAATCGCAGGAACCGCAGCGCAATGGAGATTGCGCACATTGTGCGAGTGAGTAGAGGGAACGGTAAATTAGGCAACTTATACTCATAAATGAGCAATTAAGTAGAGCCTGCCTTTAGCCCTGGGAATACCATACAAGTACAGCGAATACTTTTACCTTTTTCAGCCTAGGAAACAGCGCGTAGTCCGCGGTTTATGGATCCCCGATCGGGGTCGGGGATGACGTAGTTTGGTGGTGTCGTCCTCAACACCACCGTCATCCTCAATGCCCCCACCGTCATCCTCAACTCCCCCACCGTCATCCTCAACTCCCCCACCGTCATCCTCAACTCGATTGAGGATCCATTAGCCTCGGGCTTTGTAGTACTTCACAATGCGCGAGGATTACGTCAGACGTCTGGCATCCGACGTTAAAGGCATTCGCCACCCCTGCCTATGGATCCCCAATCGGGGTCGGAGATGGCAACAACGGGACCCGCACCATCGACTCAGCTAAGAGTGCGCATACCGCCCAAATAAAACCAGCGCCGCATTCGGCCATAACCGCTGCGCACTATCACTAGCGATAACATCCTCAATTTTCTACCGAAAAAAAATAACAATGTACTTTTTTATCGCAATATTAAGCGACTTGGAAGTTGCATACCGAGCTGTTACTCTCGGCGTTTTTGTCGCAACTCCGCAGGAGAAGATCATGAAACAACTATTAATAACATTACTTTTTAATCTAACCATTGCTTCATCTGCCAGCTGGGCAGCCGACTGCAATCCACCAACACAGCCAAACATGCCCGACGGTGACAAAGCCAGCATGGAAGAGATGCTAAAGGGAAAATCTGCCATTACGGACTATCAGAAGGAAAATGCCACATACCGCGATTGCGTGAACGAGAAAATCGCCCAAGCGATAGATACAGTAAAATCTGCTAGCGACGAGAAAAGCGTAAACGAAGCCAAGGCCAACCATCAGCGCTGGACAGAATCTTACAACCAAGCTGTCAGCAACGAAGAACAAGTAGCAAAGAAATTCAACAACGCTCTGCACGCCTATAAAGCCGCCAACCCCAGCTAGCTATATTTTCCTGCCAAAAGCCTAGACCTCCTACTTTTGGCAGGAAATATTATTTTTTTACGAAATTTTCAGCAGAAGTCATCACGGTATATTTTATATCGTGATCAGCGAATATTATTTCTCACAACATTAGCTGTAAGGCTTTATTTGCTATGTTCTTCCGGCATAAGGCATTTTTGGCCTCGTTCTTATCGATGTTGCTAGGTATTTTACGACCAATTCCCCTCTACCCATCCTCTCACGCCATTATAAGCTAGCCCGCATCATGGGCATTTAGCACAAATACCCCATGGTGCTATCTAGTACTCTCTCAAATTTCAACATTGACATTCTCACCACTTAATATACTGTATATACATACAGCAATATTCTGCTTAGCTATTTTAACGCCGACATGAAAAACCACTCTCTTAGCCAATTACTCGATGAGCGCAAGCTCTGGCGAGGCCAGCAACTCCGCCCCAGAATGGCGGTGAATGATGGCTGCTGTACGGGTTTTAAGGCTCTGGATGCGGCGCTGCACAGCGGCGGCTGGCCGCAGAGTGGTTCAACTGAATTACTGGGTGAACACGGTATTGGCGAGCTGTGGCTGCTGATACCGGCTTTACGTGAACATAGTGTGACGCGGCCAATCTGCTGGCTAAATCCACCCTGCTTACCCTATATACCCGCCTTAGCGCAGCAGGGTATCGCGGTAGACAGACAGCTTTTAGTTCGCCCCAACAGCTTGAACGATCAGCTCTGGGCCGCCGAGGAGCTACTGCGCAGCGGGGCTTATGCCGCAGTATTAACTTGGTTTACCCAGGCTAATCTCAATGACCGACAACTGCGGCGTCTGCATATTGCCGCGCTGGAGGGACAGTGCTGGCATCTTCATTTTCGGCCCGCGGCACTGGCTCGGCAAATATCGCCTGCGCCACTGCGTATCCAGCTCCATGCTGACCAACAGGCCCTGCACATTCAGATTATGAAGCAGCAAGGCGGGCATGCCGGTCAGCAATTGCAATTAGCACGCCCCGCAGCACTGTATTTACAGCAGAGTGCCGCGAGTAGCTGGCCGGTGTATACCAGCACTCCCGCCTCCAAATTGCCGATTCAGCGCCAGCTTAAGGGCAAAATTAGTTTGCTCAACAAGCCCATACTTAATACCCCAGCTCGGCCAGCCAACGCCAAGCATCTTGATAGCGGCAGCAAAGAGCAGGCGCACTAATGCTGTGGTTATGTTTAAGGCTGCCGGAGCTGCCATTAAATGCTATCGGCGAAAACCAGACGGCGGGGCCGCTGGCGCTGACTCATAACAATCGCATTGTCATGGCAAATACCGCAGCTCGAGACGCAGGACTTGCCACCGGCATGTCGGTCGCTACCGCGATGAGTTTGTGCAGCACGCTAGAACTGCGCTGCCGCGATATGGAGTGTGAGCAGCGTCATTTAGAGAATGTCGCGCTCTGGGCTTATCGCTTCAGCGGCGATGTCTGTCTTTGCCCACCCAATGCGGTATTGCTAGAGCTCGGCGCGTCGCTGCGTTTGTTTAAAAATCTGGCGCGACTGTATCGCCGATTTATAAGCGCTTTTCGCCGCCGTGGGTTCAATGTGCAACTGGGTATTGCCCACACCCCCTTAGCCGCAGAGTTGCTCAGCCACCAAAATCTAAACCCCGCTAAATTAGTCAATGGCACTGGCCAGCTACAGCAAGACGCATTGCAACAGGCACTGCACAGCTTGCCCACCCAGCTATTACCCCTAGCTGCAAAAACCCTGAGCACATTACAGGAAATGGGCTTGCACACCCTCGGCAGTATTAAAGCCCTTCCCCGCGCCGGTCTTGAGCGCAGATTTGGCAAAGACATTAGCTGCGTGCTCGCCAAGTTAGAGGGTGAACAGACCGACATTCGGCCCAAGTTTATTCCTCCCGAAACCTTTCATGCCCAGCGCCACTTTGACGGCGGTCTACACAGCAAACAACAACTGCGTTTTCCGATCTCTGCCCTACTCAGCGAGCTAGAACACTATTTACGTTTACGGCAGTGTTTGAATCGAGACCTGGGGTGGGAATTTCATTATTTAGACGGCAGTAGAGAACCCTGGTCTTTAGCGCTGAGCCATCGCCACTTTGATCGCCGCAGTCTTATAGACCTCGTTATGCTGCGACTTGAACGCCTTAGCCTACAAGGCACAGTAGAAACCCTGAGCCTCTGCTGCGAGCAATTTATAGCCAATGAACAGGCAAACGAGCAATTATTCGACACCGCCAGCAACAGTAAACAACAAGAAAAAGCCGCTCATGTCCTGGACAAACTTAGGCTTAGATTAGGCCCCCATCGCTGCCACCAATTTAGCTTGCAAGACGCCCACCTTCCCGAATTAAGCTGGGTACTCCGCGACGCCCACGCGCCCAAGCAAAAAGGACCAAGTTCAAGTGCAACGAAAGCAGGTGAGGAAAACACCGACAGCAAATTACTTCGACCCAACTGGCTATGCCATCCACCAGAAGTGATTAAGGAAACCAGTGCGGGATTATATTGGCAGGGCGAATTGCAGTTACTACAAGGCCCAGAGCGCTTTGATGGTCAATGGTGGCAGCAACGCCAAACCCGCGACTACTATATTGCTCGCCATCAACACGGCGCACTGTGCTGGATATTTAAAGACTGCCTAAACCGGCGCTGGTATTTACACGGCTTTTTTGGCTAGCGCTATGATACCTAAAGAATCCACAGCGGCGTCTTATGCCGAGCTTCACTGCCTGAGTAATTTTAGTTTTTTACGCGGCGCATCTCACCCTCAAGAACTGGTTCAAAAGGCAGCCGAATTAGCTTATCACGCTATTGCCATCACCGATGAGTGCTCGCTATCTGGCATTGTGCGCGCCCATCGCGCCAGCAAAGAATACGGCATTAAATTAATTTGCGGCGCAGAGTTTTTCCTCGACGAAGGTATTCATCTAGTCTTACTCGCGCCTAGCAGGCAAGCCTATACCGAGCTTTGTTCACTCATCAGTCGAGCCCGCCTGCACAGCGAAAAGGGAAGTTATCAATTAAACCTGGATGATGTACGGCGCTACAGTCAGTACTGCTTAGCTATTTGGATTAACCCCAGCGAAACCGAGCAGCATGTCAGCAAACTCAAACACTATTTTACTGATCGACTTTGGCTGGCCATTAGCTTACACAAACAACAGCAAGCCGAGCCCTACTATTTTAAACAGTATCAATTAGCTAATCACCATCAAATCAGTATGGTTGCCTGCGGCAATATCCATATGCACTGCCGGCAGCGCAAACCACTGCAAGATGTGCTCAGCGCTATTCGTCTTAACACGCCGCTGCAAGATCTTGGCAGCCAAGTAGACGTTAACAGCGAGCGCTACCTTAAACCGCTTTCGCTATTGCAGCGGGACTACCCCGCAGACTTACTCAAAGAAAGCGTCGCCATTGCCGAGCGCTGTACCTTTAGCTTAGACGAGCTGCGCTACCAGTATCCCAATGAAGTTGTCCCCAAGCATAAAAGCGCCAGCGACTTCCTGCGGGAAATTACCCTGCACGGCGCCCAGCGGCGCTGGCCCAGCGGTGTACCCGAACTGGTTAAAAGCTTGCTCGAAAAAGAGCTCACCCTCATTGCCGAGTTGGGCTACGAGCATTATTTTTTAACGGTTTACGATATTGTTCAGTTCGCCCGCAATCGCGGCATTCTCTGCCAAGGCCGAGGCTCGGCAGCCAATTCCGCCGTCTGCTACTGCCTGTCTATTACCGAAGTAGACCCTTCGCGGGGGCAGTTATTATTCGAGCGTTTTATCTCTAGGGAGCGGGACGAGCCACCGGATATTGATGTCGACTTTGAACACGAGCGCCGCGAAGAAGTTATCCAATATATTTATAAAAAATACGGCCGCCAGCACGCCGCCCTCGCCGCCACCATTATTAGCTATCGCCGACGCAGCGCGGTACGCGATGTTGGCAAAGCACTGGGTATCGACGATTACTTGCTGCAAAAGCTCTCTCGCAATATGGCTTGGTGGGACGACAGCAGCAGCTTCACTCAGCGCTTGGAAGAAACCCAATTCGACACTAGCAGCATTGCCATCCAACAATTTATGAGCCTGCTGAATGACATTCTGGGTTTTCCCCGCCACCTGTCCCAGCACGTTGGCGGCTTTGTCATTACCCGCGACCCCATAGCCAGTTTGGTACCCTTAGAAAATGCCGCCATGCCCGAGCGCACTATTATTCAATGGGATAAAGAAGACTTAGAAGCCATGGGCTTAATGAAGATTGATGTGCTGGCACTGGGTATGCTCAGCGCCTTGCGAAAAAGCCTAGGCTATCTCCGCGCGGCGGGATCACCAATTAAGCAACTCAGCGACATTCCCGCCGAAGACGCCGCCACCTATCAAATGCTGTGCACCGCCGACAGCGTGGGCGTATTTCAAATTGAATCCCGCGCCCAGATGACAATGTTGCCGCGTTTACAGCCCCGCACCTTTTACGATCTAGTGATACAAATTGCCATCGTCAGACCCGGCCCAATCCAGGGCGGCATGGTGCACCCCTTTTTACAGCGGCGGCAAGGTTTAGAAAGCATCGAATACGAAAACGACGCGATAGCAAGAGTATTAAAACGTACCCTCGGCGTACCGGTATTTCAAGAGCAGGTGATTCAGTTAGCCATGGTCGCCGCCGATTTTAGCGGTGGTGAAGCCGATCAACTGCGACGCGCTATGGCAAGCTGGGGTAAGAATGGCGACTTAATAAAATTTCGCGATAAATTAGTTAACGGTATGCGTAAACGAGGTTATAGCGAAGACTTTGCCGAGCGCCTATTCAGCCAAATGAAGGGCTTTGGTGCCTATGGTTTTCCAGAGTCCCACTCCGCCAGCTTTGCCTTACTTGCCTACGCCTCGGCCTGGCTTAAATGCCATCACCCCGCCGCTTTTTACTGTGGCTTATTAAACAGCCAGCCCATGGGTTTTTATGCGCCCTCGCAACTCATACAAGATGCCCGCCGTCACAATATAGATGTGCGCCCTATCTGCATTAACCACAGCGACTGGGATCACACACTTGAGGGCGGGCCCGCTAGCCCAGCCCTACGTCTTGGTTTGCGCCTAGTTAAAGGCTTTAGCCAACACAGCGCCGATCAACTCTGCCAAGCACGACAAAAGGCCTTATTTCATAGCATCGACGACTTCTGTAGCCGTCTCAATATGGCAAAACAATACTGGCAACAATTAGTACAGGCCGATGCATTTCACTGCTTTGATTTACATCGCCACCAAAGTCTTTGGGAAATCAGTGCATGGCAAGCGACTACACCCCTGGGCGATTTACAACCGGCACACAGTGACAATATTCAACTCCCAGCGCCGCTCGAAACCGAAGAAGTCCTCAGCGATTATCGCCATACTGGTCTCAGCCTGCGACGCCATCCCGCCGCGCTACTGCGCACCCACAAAGCCTTTAAAAATTGCGTTCCCGCAGACCAACTAAAACATATCGATGACGGCAGATTTATTCGGCTTTATGGTTTAGTGAGTTGCCGGCAGCGACCCGGCACAGCCTCCGGCGTGATGTTTCTTACCCTTGAAGATGAAAGCGGCAACAGCAATATTATTGTGTGGCCGGCAGTGCAAGAGCGCTGTAAAAAAGCGCTGCTGCAAGGCCGTATTATTATGGTTAAAGGCTGCGTGCAAAAAGCACTAACGGGCAATGCCAGTCCGGTGATTCATATCGTGGCGTTTAGCATTGAAAGCTACGACCACCTCATGAGTATCAACAGCACGTCCCATGATTTTCATTAAGACGGTTTAAGGCAAACTGGGTTCGATCTGCACTTGGCACACTGAAACGCCAGACTGAAATACAAAATTCCCTACAACACCGACATGCCTAGTTCACTCGATCGTGGCGGAAACTGCGACGCGTTTTATCGACTGGCTCACCCTGCACTTCTTCAAATGCTGCAATTTCGGTCTCAGCAACAGTATTGCGCTCTAAATAAGGGCGATATTTATCAAGACGACGCTCCCCAACATTCTGGCTGATCGGAGTTGGTCCCAAAACAGATTCCTTTTCATAGGACAGCTCGGTCAGAAATGGGGGTCTGGCTTGAACCGAGACGGCGAATAACGCGCTCGCGGTGAGTACGCCAAAAGTTTTAATAGCTTTCATCATTACAGCTCCTTTTTGCTTGGTAACAGCTGGCATTATAGGTGCTTAGCCCTTGATTCGCTTATAAATTGTACGGTAATTGGTGATAGGTTTTTGTGATCACGTACCGACACTATCGCAAGCATTTTTTGTGGCCTTACCGACTCTGACTAATAGCGGGCCACAAGTTCCCAATTACCGCTTTTGTTGTTTGGCCCCATAATTGCACCTCCACTGCTTAAGTGATCGCTGATCGCCGGAAATGCAGAGTTGGTGGATTTATGAGTAAAATAGATAGCAATAATGAAGGGCTTAGCCCAGCGAATCGCACCAGGACGGCGCTACTTTTGCTTTCGGCGCTCTTTTTTAGTGCAAACACTCATTCGGAGGAGGCGTCCTTTGCCATGGTTTCGCCCTCAACCGCATCCGCTACAGAAATTCAATTAGTCGAAAAAGACACCGATGTGTTTTACCTTCAAGCCAAACTGGGCAGTAACGCTACATCAGAATTCCTTTTTGACACCGGCTCGGGATACCTAGCCATCAATGAAAAAGTTCTTAACCGCTTGAAGTCAGAGGGTGATGCCCAATACCGACGCTCTATACGCGCTCGGCTAGCCAGCGGCGCAATCAATTCGGTCGCGGTGTATTCCATTGCAAGTTTGGATTTGGGCGGCGGATGCGTTCTGCACGATGTGGAAGCGGCCATACTGCCAGGCTCCACCCGCAATATTTTGGGAATGAATGTGCTCAAAATGGTGGATAGTTTTAGCGTCTCCTTTGAACCCGCCAAACTGGTATTGAGCGGTTGCAGTCAGTCTGCTCCTGACATCGTTGCAACGCGGTGAAACATTCTGTTGTTTGAACGAAATTCAGGCCTGGCGATAAAATAACGAATCTAGCGTCTAAGCGGACGTAAAAACCAAAACGGCAAGTAGCAAACAACGTCGCTTAATCGGTTCAGCACACATTTAAAATTCGATAGGCAACCTTGCTCAGGGAAATCTGCGCCTTAAAGCCACCCGCCACAGTGTTTTGATAAAACATATCCGGCTAAATGAATATTCGGCCTAGAAACGAAAGCTAATTTTGAAGAGTTGCGCCAAATAGGCACTCTTTTTCTAATAAGTGCCTGTCCAATTATTTGGATAAAAATCCGCAATAGCCAATTTATCGTTTAGCGGTTTTTAATCTACACAAGGACAGGCAGCTACCGGTAAAAAGTAGATGGTTAAAACACCGGCCTAGATTCGAGCTTATACGTTTTCCTACCGCCTCAACGCCTCAATCAGCTGATGCGTTAGCGGTCGCTTGTATTGCATTGTTAAATTCTTTCCGGGCAACAACTGAGTAGATGTGCCAGTGGTGGTGACTGCCGCCTGGTGCTGCACCCGACTTCCGGTGCTCAATGAATGAAACAACCTCAAAGGGCTTTAACCACTCCTTCACTTTATATTCACTGGCGACCAACACGTTCGGCCAAAAGGCCTCTCGGTCGAACCCCGTCCCTGCCATAGTATCTTCCGGCCCTAGGAACGAACCAACAAAAACACCGCCCGGAAGCAGCGCTTCGTTGATTTTATTCCAAACGTCACTGAACTCATCTTCTGGACAGAAGAATAGACTCGCGTCAGCCACGATTAAAGACGCGCGCGGGTAATCGTACGAGCTGAAACTATCCTGTGATAGCCTTACGTTGCCATCTCCACTGAAGCGTCGCCCGCATCTCGTGATCGCTTCGAGCTCAACATCAAAGGCATGCACGAAGAAACCATTAGCCCGTAGGAAGGCTATATCGCTTCCCGCTCCGCAGCCGCAATCGATCGCAATCCGGGGGCCTTCTACAAGCTCAACTCCATGCTTAAGGTCATCACGAGTATCTCTGGACTCTGTGGCATCAAAGTACTCTGAAATCTCTCGCGATGACATCGGGCGGTCCCTGAATTGAACGAGGCTGTAGGAAAACGTATTTGCAGCTCGCGCAATCTTCCAGCCAGATATTTTTAGTTAATTTAATTTTCATACGAATTCTTCATCGTAAGGTCGCTGATTTTTCATATTCCAGCAGGGATTCGCTTAATCTACTTCACCTTACTACGATATTGCCGTAATTCATCAGCTTTTCAATGTTATGTACCCTACAGAGCATATTATTGGACAGGCACTTCCAAATTGAAAATAAATAGCACTTATTTCCGTTTACTTCACCCATTCGCAAAAGGATTTACGATGACCTTGCCCAGAAAAACCTTAGTCTGCATCGCCGGCACGCCCTTCTCTCACGTTACCTCTGGCGGTATTCGGTTAAAGCAACAAAAGCACAGACTTTTGTCCACGGCAATAAGCCTTAAAAAATCAGTGGGTTGCAATACTAGACCTAAGTATGAGAAGTACTTCTTTTTTCATTGCGCTTGGTTGTGAGAGGACGATATTTTGCTAAGCTGTAGTTATTAGAAATAACTAAATATAACTCTGCAGAGCCGACAAACTCGTGAACAGGCGCTTACAATGGAGATGATCCGACTTTTCGACATTCGCACCATATTTTTAATGTTGCCGATCACCGCCATTCTTTTTGGACTCGTACTCTGGCTCGGACCTAAACGTGATCGAAACGAAGGCTTGCAGCGCTGGATTATTGGCCTAGTCTGCGTGGGAGCATCTTGGTCGCTGATGGCAACGCGTGGGCACCTCCACCCTGCGATATCAGTCGCCTTTGCCGATGGACTGATGGTGGCCGCGCTGTCCGCACAGGCCGGCGCATTTTATGAGTTTAAATATCAACGGCCACCCTCTCGCAAAACATTAATACCTGCCGTCGTTCTATTTCTAATATTCCTCACTATCCCTCTGAGCTACCGCACGTACACCCTTCTCGGCTCCTTCACGATCTCTGTACCGCTGCTGATAATGGGGTATCTTTCTTGGGGGTTAGGCAATACCGCAGCAAGAATTCCGATGGCAGTATTTTACACATTAGGAGGATTTCTACTTCAAGCGCGGGCATTACATATCTGGTTTTCAACAGAAACTAACTTGAATTTTTTTACGGCGCACCCTCTGCACGTTTTCACCTTTTTGAATTCATTTGCAATGACGATCAGCGGCAGTATCGGCTTCCTAGAATTACAACGCTGGCGAGCCGAAAAAAAAATTCGGCACTATGCCATGCATGACGACCTTACCGGGCTTTTAAACCGACGTGCGTTCTTCAAACTCGCGCAACGCGAATTGGGCCGCGCCAAACAAAAACATTCAGCAATGGCTGTTATGATGCTCGACATAGACCATTTCAAACGGATCAACGACACTTACGGTCATTTTACCGGCGACATAGTACTGGTCGAAATAGCCAATGCATTTCACCAGTGTTTACGAGAAGTTGACCTACTTTGCCGGTCGGGCGGAGAGGAGTTTATGGTCCTTCTCGTGGGGGTATCACAAGAGTCAGCTTTAGAAATTGCTGAACGTATTTGTGACAGCGTAAGTAAGCTGAAAATAAAGGGGGTGGAACACGCCATCACACTGAGCATCGGCCTCACTATGTGCGATGCTTCTAGTGATGAATCAATTGACAAAGGATTACAAAAAGCAGACGAAGCATTATACGAAGCAAAACGTGGAGGCCGTAACCGAGTTGTTGTGGCAGAGGCTGCGCAACAGCATTCGCCAGCCTAAACAGACCCGAACCATATTATTGGACAGGCACTTCCAAATTGACAAAACAATAGCACTGCTTTACGTTTACTTCACCCATTCGTAAAAGGATTTACGATGACTTTACCCAGAAAAGCTCTGGTCTGTGTCGACGACACGCCCTTCTATCATGTTACCTCTCGCTGTGTACGGCGCTCGTTTCTTTGTGGTGTCGATCATGCCACAGGCCATGATTACTCCCATCGCAGGCTCTTTATTGAGCAGCGCATTCATTTGCTCAGTACGCTGTTCGCCATTGATATCGCCGCCTATGCTGTGATGTCTAATCATCTGCATCTGGTCGTCAAGCTCTCACCAGAGATCATGAATGACTGGTCTGATAGAGAAGTACTAGAACGTTGGACGAGCCTGCACAAAGGGTCTTTGCTAGTTCAGCGCTACCTTAACGGCACTGCGCTCTCCGCAGCGGAGCTGGCGGCTTTGAAGGACATTATCACCCTCTATCGTCTGCGGCTGGCGGATTTGGGATGGTTTATGAAATGCCTTAACGAACCCATCGCGCGGATGGCGAATAAGGAGGATGGCTGTCGCGGTCATTTCTGGGAAGCCCGCTATCGGTCACAAGCACTGTTAACAGACGAAGCCCTTCTCACTTGCATGGCTTATGTGGATCTCAACCCCATACGCGCTGACATGGCGGCTTCACCAGAAGAATCGCAGCACACCAGTATTAAAGAACGCATTAACCCGTCGTTGAACTTGTCCAAGACAATCACCGATCTGATGAAACTCCATCAGCTTAATCACTTCAACTATGCGCTCAAACCCTTGCTGTCCTTTGATGGCAATATCACTGACCAAGAGCAACACGGCATTCTGTTCAACCTAAACGATTACCTGGAGTTGGTTGATCACACTGGTAGGGCGCTCCGCAATGACAAGCGCGGGGCGATTGCATTACATCTGCCCCCAATTCTTGAACGCTTGGGCATTGACCGAAAGGCCTGGCTGAACAATGCCACCGCCTTTGAACAGATTTACCGCCAACGCTTTGCTAAAAGGCCAAAACGACAAGCAGCAAACAACGTCGCTTAATCGGCTCAGAACCCATTTAAAATTCGTAGGGCAGCCTTGCTCAGGGAAATCTGCGCTTTAAAAACCACCCACCAAAGTATTTTAACCAAACATATCCGGCTAAATGAATATTCGGCCCAGAAACGAGAGCTAATTTTGAAGAGTTGTGCGAAATAGGCACTCTTTTTCTAATGAGTGCCTGTCCAATTATTCTGAACAGCGACAGTTGTTCACTTCGCTCTTGAGTCCAAGAGTTGAACGCTTGCAGCAGCGGCGGTGAAACCGCACAGCGGTTTTGGCGTCCGTGTGCCTGTACTGGTTATGCGGCGTGGTCGATAGAAGCATATGCCAACATACCCTCGATTGTTCGTGACACACAATACGATTCACTCCATGAATTTATAGTCTCTCCACTGGAGTCTTGCAAACTCCACGTAACTGAAAAAAGTGCGCCTGAGGACCCTATGGGTACTACATCTAGATAGTCATATCGGCATGATTTGCTCCCTCTGCCCTTGTAATCTTCCAAATATTTTTGGAAGTACTGCGCTGTATGCGCAGGAGATTCAAGAATAGTAGGATTGCCATCCGAATCTACTGCCATATACGGATGGGAAAAAAGTCGTGCAACAACTTCGCCGCTAAAGGTCGAAAATGCCGTGACAAAATCATCGAAAAATCTATTCGCCTCTAGTGTTAGCGACTCAATTGTATTGATTTCATTTGAGTTCATCGGAGTTAAATCCAAGGGATAGTCGCATAACGTTTACAGCATGCGTGCGTTTTTGCATCGCTTGCCAGTGATTGTTATAACTCAACACGCAACCGCACCATGTCAATACAGCGAATACCATTTTCAAATATTGGCTCTGGATAGGAATCGAAAAATCCAGACTTGATCTCATGCATTCTAAACCCACACTTTTGATAGAGTGCAAGCTGAGAGAGACTTGAATTACCAGTTCCAACCCATAGTACTTTCGCTCCCAAATCTTTTGCCAAACGTTTGATATCAGCAATCATCAATTTCGCGACGCCTTGGCCTTGATACTCAGTTGAGACAGCAATATTTTTCAGTTCAAACAGTCCTCCCTGTTCTACTAATACGGCAACACCTGCTAGTTTATCTTTATCTCTTAAAACCAATAGCTTTGAGTCAGCTAAATACGCAAGAACTGCTTTTTTATCAGGATCTGCTGTTAACAATAATTCCATCAGATCCGTAGTAATTTCTAGGTCGTATATTTCAGTCTTCATCTTGAATTATAACAGTTTATTACAACGACTCAGGCCATATGTCACTTCGGCCACCTTTGGCTGTAATGAGTTTACTAGACGCTTTCTAGCTTGGAAATCCCTACGGACATGTCCGCTAATGTGACGCTAGAGCCTTTTATATCACTACTCTAAGCCCGTATTTGGATTGAAAGATGTTTCGGTGACTATCCATTCAGCGTTAGATGTTTTCAAAGTGCTAGGTCTATGGTGCCTGAACAAGCTTGTTCAGCGCTGCGCACCTATCCTCACACACCACGGTTTCGCGATTACTTCACCGCGATACGCTTGACCACGATGGGTAAGTCATCAACCAACTTAGGCAAGGGAACGGTCTGCATTTTGCTGCTGAAGTTGTCGGCCAAACGAAATTCGTATTGACGTAAAAACTGGTGCAGAAAATTTTTCACCTGCATCAGCGCGAAATGCATACCGATACATTTGTGCGCCCCGCCGCCGAAGCCCACCCAACTGAAGTTATGACGCTTGTGCTCATTGCGCGGTTCTAGCCAGCGATCAATATCAAATTTTAATGGCTCATCCCAGTATTCTGACATTCTGTGCACATGTTGCGGGGCCATCCAAACATTAGTGTTCGCGGGTACTTTATAGCCGCCTATCTCGCAGTCCTTTATTGTGCGTCGCTGCATCATCATGACTGATGGATGAAGTCTCAGCGCTTCCTTGATCGCAATTTCCATCAAGGGCATTTTTTCGAGATCCTCATAATCAAGAAACGGCTTATCAACGGCGTTCGCTTCATCGCGCAAGCGCTGCTGAACGTCCATATCCTGACCTAAGTAGTACAGTAAATGGGTCAGCGCGCTGGTGGTTGTGTCGTGGGCTGCAAACAGCAGAAAACTAATATGGGCGATAATATCCTGATCGGAAAAATATTCGCCTTCTTCGGTTTTTTCACGACAAAAATAGCTAAACGTATCGGTTTTACTTGCTAGGCGGCGCTCATTGATAAGGCCCCCAAACAGCGATTTTAAATAGCGCTCGCCAATTTTACCTTTGCGATGCAAGGTACCCGGCAGCTCCAGACGCACGATTCCCATCAGGCCATTGGCGATATCGAGAAAAGCTGTATTTAATTTTTGTGCGCGCTCGTCGTCTGCGTCCAAGCCGACAAAAATTTCCGCCGCCACATCGAGCAGCAATTGTTTTATCGCGGGGAAGAACCGTAAATCGTCGATGGTATCCCAGTTAGAAATACCCTCAGCAATCATCGGCCCCATTGTTGCTATATAGCCTTTCATCGCATCATTCTTAAACGCCGACTGCATGATGCGTCGCTGAAAACGATGTTCGTCATGGTCTCTGAGCAACAAAGCGCCTTTGTAGAATCGTCCCAAAGAGCCCATATAGCCCATTTCTGCGGAGAAGTTTTTATCGGTGTCCAGCATCACTTGCTTATACAGATCTGGGCCGATCAGCATTAAGCCCTTCGGGCCGATCAAACGAAAACGGCTTACCGCACCGAAGCGCTGGTACTGACGATCTATCGTCGCGTGCAAGTCTTTCACCAGCGGTATGGTGTAGCCAAGAACCGGGAGCCCGTAATCTCCAGGAATATGATCTAACTTAGTATTGTCCGGCTGCTCTCTGTAATTATCATTCGCGACGATGGCCATGATCATACTTACCTTTATTAGTTTATGAGTTTAAACATCACTTAAAACGTTTGTCTTGCCTCAATACCAAACATTCTGGGTTCCCCCAGAACTTGCACATAGGTGCCCAAAGAGCTCGCGGTGGCAACAGCGCCAATATCATATCGCTTGTCGGTCAGGTTTTTTATATACGCACTAATCGTTAAATCTCGATCTGGCATAAACCAACTAAATCGCGCGTCTACTAAGGTCGTGGCTTTGGCGTAAATCGATCCAGGATCGCGTTTGGCAACATCCCAAGAAGCATCATCCAAGCCCATATACACTTCACTTTTGTAGCTAACATCCAGCCTCGGCGTGAATACGCTGTTCCGGGTGATAAAGGTGTATTGAGCGCCAAAAGCGGCTGTCACTTCCGGTGAAACCGCGAAGTCTTCGTCGCTTCGATCCACCGCGACTTTCTGTCCCTTCAAAGCCAATTCGGCTAGATCGAAATCATCAAATTCGATAAACCGGTAATTATTATTACTATAGTTAAAGCTAAACATCAGATTTTCGGTAGGCAGCCAAAGTAGCTCAAGCTCACCACCCTCGATCATGGATTCGCCCGCATTCTGCGAACTAACAACCAAGGTATTTGCAGAATCGACACTCACGGTAATTAACTGCATGTTTTCGAAAATCATCGAATACAGTGCAATATTTAATCGCAGCGAATTATCAAAGGCATCAATCTTAAGCCCGATTTCTCGGTTTTCTAAACGCTCGGGGGCCACTTCTATTAGGCCATCAACACCAAAGGGTTCTTGAAAGCCGGATTTGAAACCATTACTCCAGGTGCCGTACATCATCATTGAATTTACGGGCGAGTCGAACAGCCATTGTTCCGGTATCACCCAAGCCAATGAGGTCATGGGCGTAAACTCTCGGAACACACTATCGAGCTCGTCTTTAACAGCAGGATTTAAAGGTGCACCAATTTCACCGGGATAGGCATTGCGAAGGATATCGTTAGCAATCTGAATAGGATCCTCAGCCCATGAACCCAAATAGGCGAAGGCACCTAAGGAAGGTAATACCGGCACAAAACGCGGATTAGCCGCACTTATCACGCTGGAGATCTCTTCAAGATTAGCGGTTTGGGTAAATAAGTCTGAGCGTCTAACTTCCTCGGTATAGCGTCCACCGAAGGTAAATTCTAAATTGTCGGTGATATGCCACGTCGCCTGCGAAAAGATCGCATAGGTCTCACCTTCAATTTCAAAATCCTGCAAGGTAGATACTGGTAGGGCTCCAGCGACTACCGGCAAAGTGCCACCTGGCACGCTCAATGCGTCAAGCAGACCGTTTAACGCACTCACATCAACACCCGACTGCCCCGCCGCCAAGGCGATGAAAGGCACAGCTTCAGCACCAATCAATTCATTGCTAGTCAGGAAGGTTTCACTTTTAAACTCGCTTTGAACAAACAGTCCCGTCGTAAAATCAACACCACCGTCAAACGCGCTACCGTTGAGCTGCAACTCCGCGGTTAAGGATTCTTGCTCGTTGTCTCCCAGGACCATCCCTCTGAAATACGATTTTGGACCACCCTCGTCGGCTTGGGTTTGAGGCCCAATTTTAGTTGCATCCCGATAGCCAAGAATCGCTTTCAGATTATAGTCTTCACTGATTTGCCAATTTAGGGTCGACGCGAGCAACATCACATCCTGCGCTTTTTTCTGGCGCTGACTGTCTCCTTGATTGGTATTGAGGTCCTTTAAGGCGTCGCGGCTATTCGCATTACAGTTATCTTTGTAGGCAGTTGGATTACTTGGATCGGTATCGCCCGCCCACAAAATACCTAGACCATTCACGAACAGTGCGTCGTCGTTCACGATCTTACAATGGTATGAAGGATAGCGTTCCCGAATCTTGCCGAAGTAGGCCAATGAGTCGATCGAGACGCTGTCACTCAACATCCAATCGGTTTGAAAAATAAATGACAAACGATCTAAAGATTGATTTTCAGCGCCTGAAATATCGTGCAAAAAGCCGTCGCGGCGCTGTGAGCTTATAGCGAGCCGGCTGTTCAACTTATCCGTAATAGGAATATCAAAACCCGCTCTAAAGCGTTGCTCAGAATAACTACCTAGCGCGCCCTCTACGTAGTCATTACCCTCACCACCCGGCTTTACCAGACTGAACACCAGGGCTCCACCGGTATTGTTTTTACCAAACAAGGTACCCTGTGGACCGCGCAGAACCTGCACGCTTTCAATATCAATGGTGTCCAATAACTGGCCGTCTGGTCTGGGAATAAAAATACCATCCAGATACACACTTACCGAGGGATCAAAGCGAGCGAGACCCGCGCGCTGTCCAATGCCGCGGATAAAAATTTGCGGCGCGGTACTGTCATTAATTTGCAAACTCGGCACCGACTTAGCCAAATCCTGCGCAGTTAATATACCTTGCGCCCGCAGCGCATCGCCGCTGAATGCGGTAATCGCCACTGGGGTTTCCTGGATATTTTCTGAGCGTTTCCTGGCCGTCACCAATATTTCTTCTAGCATGCCAGACTTGGCCGCCCCGCCTTTTTTAGCAACAGCCGCATCTGCAATAGGCTTATCATTTGCTGATGATTCGGCGCCGTGGACGAAATTTGCCTGGCAAACCAGAACAAACACTGTCAGTGATTTTATTATTTTCATAAGCTCACAACCTTTTATTGTATTTATTTTTATTTTTTACCAATGCCTTCTACTAATACCGCTAGACCTTTACTACCTCAGCTTACATATCCCTCATGCCTGACTTTTATGTAACAACTACTTGATTGGCTGGCGCTCCTCGCTAATATTTTGCACACGCGCCAGCATCACCGGTTTAAATTCCGGCTGCGGAAATATCCAAAATTTATTTTCTTGCAAATCACTAAATGTTTTTTCGGCGATCTCTTCTGCGGGCACACCGAAAGCCGCTAGCAAGCCGTCAATTTCTTTCTGGCTTTCTGCACAGGCCCCACTTAACGGCGCTGACGCCAGCGAAGTTTTAACCCCCGAAGGCGCAAGAAAAGACACATCAACTGGTGCTTTTTTAGCAGTCAGTTCGAGCTGCATCGCCTCGGCAATACCCCACAAGGCGTGTTTGCTACTTGAATAGCAACTCAAGTTTTCGCTCGCCATAAAGGCGGAAATTGAACCGGTAAACACCATTCGCGACCGCAGCTCTTGTTTAAGCAGATGCGGCATAAACGCACTGACCGTATTCATTGCCCCTTTGACGTTAACATCAAAGACCACATCCCAATCTTCTTCGCTAAGTTCCCAAGACGTACCCGCGCGCATCACGCCCGCATTGGCAAACACCAAGGCAATAGACTGCCCCTTCACACTGTCAGCAAAAGCCGTCAAATCGCTTCGCTTTCGCACATCGACCACCGCGCTAATAACAGAGACTTGATCACCCAGATCATCAACCAGCAAACCCAAAGCATCTGCATTATTATCTGCCAAGGCCAAGTTCATGCCGCGCTTGGCAGCAACAATCGCCAATGCCTTGCCGATGCCGCTGGCGGCTCCGGTAATAACAGCGGTGCGACCGGTCATTTCCAGGTTCATGAACTGCTAGCCCCTCGGCTGGCTAATAACATCTCCGGATCGGTTTCCACTCTTCGCACTTTCACAAACTTGCTAGATACCGAACTGGGCAATGACGATGGGCGGTGATTATCTAATGTCCACAGTACCGCTCTGGCAGGAAAGGCAGGCTGCTGCCAGGAACTAACCACATCGATAGAGCAATTCGGCTGTGAGGCAGCCAGCGCCTTCGTCCACTGACTCAAGTCAAAGGAGTCATCGTCCCAGTTGAGTAACACCGCATATCGCTCATTGGCTACCAGGCCTGAAGCGAGGACGTGTTCTTCCGAGACACCAGGCGCTATTTTGGACTGATCCATAAATCGCCGTTCATCTTCCCGCAAAATATCGCCAACCGGCCCGGTCATTAATTCCATCAGCCTAGCTACATCGTCGGCCCAAAATTCAGAGATAGTGTCAAAGCCAATATCAGGCTGATCCACAACGTGGTTTCTGACATAGCGTGTAAAGGGAAAATGCTTAATCGCTAAGGGAGCATGATTATTTTCGTAGTAATGCTGAAATGCCTCGCGGCTAAAATCAGCACGGCGACTGAGTGTACAAATAGATTTCATCATGACGTGGTGTTGCCCTTCCATCGCGCAAGCTCGTGACTCGCTGCTGTATACGGATCAATTTCGCGACGTAGAATACGATTCAAAATTACCTCATCCATACCTTCCATAATTTCGTCAACGACCGCCTCTCGTAATAAACAAATAAACTGCTCGCGTTCGCGATGACTTGAACGCTTTACAAAGTGACCGCTGTTTTGCAGATATTCGCGATGCGCATCTGTCGCGTCGACGATCTCAACAGTGCCTTCTGCACGCCTGGCAACTGCCCGCAATAGCGGCGGCGACCACGCGCTAGCCTTCTTATCTATTTCATTCCTAGAGACGGATTCCGCGCGCAGATGCAACATCAATTCAAACTGGCGGTAGGTATCGTCGTAGCCATCGCGATCTGCCTTATTGATCACAAAAATATCACCGGCCTCCATCAAGCCCGCTTTTACCGCCTGCACCTCATCACCCAGCCCCGGCACACCAATAATCAAGGTGGTATGCGCCAGCGCGACCACATCAATTTCGTCCTGCCCAACGCCGACCGTTTCAACAAAAATCACATCGTAATTCATGGCGTCCAGCACCAGACAGGCATCGTGGCTTGACCGAGATAAACCACCTGCCTGACCGCGTGTGCCTATCGATCGAATAAACACATCTGGATCAACAGTGTGTTGCGCCATTCGCACCCGATCTCCTAAAATCGCACCACCGGTAAAGGGGCTGGAGGGGTCTATAGCAATCACACCCACTCGGCGGCCACGCCGTCTCTGCTCTGTTATTAAGGTATTCGTTAAACTGGACTTACCCGCGCCCGGTGGGCCGGTAATGCCAATAAGGTGCGCACGGCCGGTGTGTGGAAATATCAATGACAGTACGTCTGCGCCGCGCGGATCACCATCGTCCAGCCAGCGTATAGCCCGCGCTCCCGCGCCAATATTGCCGGCGAGTATTTGCCTGGATAGATCGTTGATATTGTCCGCAATGGCGGTCATACCTCCGTGGATTCCGACTTGTTCAACCACCACTCCTGAAGATAGGCAACAATATCTCGGGTATCTGAGCCCATGGTAAAAATTCGATCTACACCTGCGTCCTCCAGCAGTTGTCGGTCTTCCTCCGGAATCACGCCACCGGCAAGCAGCAATTTATCTCCCGCCCCCGCTTCCCTGAGCAGACGAGCGAGCTTCGGTAAACTGCGAGTGTGGCCCGCCGACAGAGTGGAAATACCCACCACATCCACGTCTTCTTGCACCGCTGCCGCCGCCACCATATCGGGTGTCTGTTTTAAGCCAGTGAAAATAACTTCCATTCCCGCTTCACGCAGCGCGTGGGCAATGACGGTAATACCAACGGTGTGGGTATCCATTCCTAATTTGGCCAACAATATGCGCAGTGGACGTGTTTTCTTTAGCATCTTAAAACCCGCCCAGCTGGCTGTCGGCATGGTATTCACCAAATACCTCGCGCATGGCATTACATAACTCGCCATGCGTTGCGTAAACTTTTACCGCCTCTAAACACGACACCACCATATTGTCGCCATTGATTGCGGCCGCTTTCACCTTTGCCAGCGCAGCATTCACAGCGTCCTGATCTCGGCGCTCACGCAGCTCCCTGACTTTGGCAATTTGCTCTTCCTCCATCGCGTCATTAAGTCTGAAAATTTCGATTTCACGTTTTTCTTCTGCCAATTTAAGGTGATTTACACCGACCCATTTACGGCGCCCCTCTTCAACATCTTTATTGCGCTCATACTGCTCGCGCCCCAAAGCGCGCTGAAAATAGCCTTTCTCGATCGCTTTAACCGCGCCACCCATATCAAATATTTTGTCCATTTCTGCAAAGGCGGCGTCCTCCATTTGCTTGGTTAAGGTTTCGACGTAATAAGAACCCGCCAAGGGATCGATGGTTTCTGCCACCCCCGTTTCATGGGCAACGATGTGCTGAAGCGCAGCGCCAACGCGAATGGCTTCCTCGGCAGGGAGTGAATGGGCTTCATCGTGCAGTGGCGTTGTCATATTGTCGCCCGCGCCTCCCAGCGCACAGGCGGTTGCCATAATCGCGAGACGACCAATATTATTAAGTGGCTGCTGCAGAGTTAGCGCGATGGTGGTTGGCGAGGTCATCATGCGGATTTTCATGGCGTCTGGATTAGTGGCGCCATAGCGCTCTTTCATCAATCGTGCCCAGCATTTCCTAAACGCCCGCAGCTTGCAGATGCCTTCAAAGAAATCCATATCGACATTCACAACAAAATGAAAATAGGGCGCGACCGTATCAATATCAAAGCCCCGCTTTAAGGTCTCGTCGATGTAGGCGCAGGCTATCGCCAAGCTAAACGCAATCTCTTGAACCGGGTTCGCCTTGGCTGGCTGAAGCTGCGCGGAGATAATCGAGATAGGGGCCCAATTAGGGTGATGGCGAATAATATATTCGATGCAGTCCGTCGCTAGGCGCAGACCGTGTTCCGGCGGATAGATATAACGCCCGACGCAGATATACTCGATCAAAATACCGTTCACAATATGCAAAACAAAGTCTTTTGGATCGACGTTTTTCTTCTCTAGCGCGGCAATAATCATCGCCAAATTTACCGGCTGCGGCGCATTGCAAACGCTCATTAAGTACTGCAATTTATCAAAGGGCAGATCGAAGGCTTTCTCAAGATCTTCAAGGCTGTCCAGCGCCATTCCCGCCCGCCCCACCTCACCCTCAACAATCGGGTCGTCGCTGTCATAGCCATTGGTGGTCGCAAGATCGTGTTCTAAAATCAGGCCCGACAAACCCTGATCTAACATATAACGCGCCCGCTTTGCCCACTCCTCCCCTTTGCCAAAGCCGGTCACCTGAGTCATGGTCCAAAAATTGGAACGATGGCCATTTGCTTTGGTGCCACGGGTATAAGGATATTCGCCGGGAAAGCCAAGATCCTTCATATAATCGAAGCCCAAGGCCTCTAAATCTGCCGGCGAATACAGGGGATTTATTGGCCACTTCAGGGCTTGCGTCTCGAATGACTCGCGGCGCTCTGGGTTTTCCGACACAAATGGCGCGCGGGTTTGCTCCTGCCAACGCTGCGCCTCAGCCGCTATTTTTGAACTACTATTTTGCGCGTCCGATGTTTGCTTATGGCCCCGAGCTTGGTCCTTCTGTTCCGCTGTCATGCGTGTCTCCCGGCGCTCTCAATAAGTGGGTAGGTCATTTCCCAAAGTTGACGAGCGTCATCGGGATCGATTGATTTAGCCGTCACGCCATAGCATTTGGGAATCGAGGGATTCCAGATAGGCGCGACCGCACAGTCTTCAATATACAAACCGCCCCTGCCCTCCAACTCTGGCGAAACCGCAGCCCAAATCGGTGAGGCCGCCCCTTGCTCAATACTCCGCAAAGGACCACCAGGCAGGGTGCCGTCCTCTTTAATCCAGCCCTGCTTTAGCGCGTCCTCAAAGCTGGTATGACGCGCCAAGTTCGTGGCCACACCGCCCGGTGTCACCGCGTGCATTACTACTCCACTCTCGGTATAACGCCGGCTATATTCCACCGCCAGTAGGTTGGCGCAAAGCTTAGCGTGGCCATAGGCTTCAAATTTTTCATAGGGTCGGCGGCGATAATGTAAATCATCCATGCGCAGCTCAGATAAATGGTGGGAACCGGAGGAAACCGTAATTACCCGCGCCGGCGAAGCAGCTTGGAGATTGGTCAGTAATAGTTCTGACAACAAAAATGGTGAGAAATAATTTACCGCCATCTGGCTTTCAAACTCGTCAGCGGAGTAAGTCAGCGGCGGCGCCATAAGACCGGCATTATTGATTAAATACTTGAGTGGACGATCACCAAAATTATCGACAAACGCGCGTATCGACGTTGCGCTTAGCAAATCGATATAGGCGACATCCGGTGCTTTAACGCCTCGGCTACGAGAGATGGATTGCGCGACCTTTTCACCGGCGACAATATCGCGAACGGCCAAGGTAACATCAGCACCGGCACCCGCCAGCGCCGACGCAATGGCAATACCCAAGCCAGAACTTGCCCCCGTTACAATCGCAGCCTGCCCAGACAGGTCGACACCTTGCAGAATAGAGTCGGCCGTTATTTCACCAACAGGGAGTGATTCACTCCGAGACTTTGTCATCACCGTCCCTTAGATTTATTATTTTTTTACATTAAAGGCGCGGTGAATAATTAGGGCAATGGCTACAGGGGCATAACCACGCAATAAGAGCACTACCTCGTTAATTTTAGCACTATATGTTAAATTCAAAATATGACGATAAAAACAAAGCCAATCAGTGTTAAGCAGGCGCAGACCCAAGCAAACTTGGTGATTCACGCCATTGAATTACCCAGCGCAAAGGTAGAGTTGTGCGCCTTCCCCGAATTGCAGGCGGAAACCATCGTCGTCACCGAGCAACACTCGGTGTTATCCCTTGGCCTATCGCGCCTGCTAGAACAGGCTGAAGGTCGCTACACCAGCTTCAAGGCGCCGCGTTTCCGCCGCTTTGGCACCCTCAATTTTCGTCCGGCCGACATTCCTTTTGAGGTGCGCGTATCACAGGGCAAATACCACACGATTCGCTGTCGCTTTAACACGAAAACACTGCAAGATTTGGGCATCACAACAAGTGAACTCGACGAAGCGCAGCTAGAGGCTTGTTTCGACATTCACGCCCCTAGAATTGAAGACGCCATGATGCGACTGGCCGACGAAGTCGCCAATCAATCCAGCGATTCAGCAACGCTGATATCGGCCTTGCTCACCACCATTGCCGTCGATCTGTCACGCTATATACACGACGCCAAACACCGCGAGCTGCCGCATCGCGGCGGCTTGGCACCCCGCCACTTACGCTTGGTATTTGCCAGACTTGATCAAATAGGCGCGCCTCCCAGTGTCGCTGAAATGGCTGCGCTATGTGGCCTCAGTCGCTATCATTTTATGCGCGCTTTTAAGGAATCGATTGGCGAAAGTCCTAGCAATTACGCCCAGAAGATACTGATGGCACGCGCACGCGCACTTATCGCGTCTAGCGAGCGCCCCCTTGGCGAAATCGCGCAAGAACTCGGCTACACCAGCAACGCAGCCTTCTCCGCCGCATTCCGTCGCCACTGCGGGAGATCGCCGCGTGCATGGCGAGCCTGCTTGCGATAGCTAGCCGCGCAGCGGACATTGCAGGCGCGCTAAACGATGAGTGTTTACGAGTCTACTTAAGGCAAGGATTGTTATTGGAAAAGCGAATTCAAAATCGGCGGGTGGCGTGTTTGCTATGTATAAAATGTGCTTTACAAATAAAGACATGTCGCGGCGATGTAAAAGCGCGCTGCAGCTTTGATGTCAAACTACATTGCCTTGTTAACTCGCTTTAACGCCATACTTCAATACCGCCGCCGCAAGTAGAAACACGATACCCAGAATGTCGACGTAAAGCACTTTAGCGATGGCGTCGTTATACCCGCCAGTGCCCAGCACAAGTATTGCAAAGCCTATCATACTGATACCGGCCATGATCATCGCGGCTAATTGGTAAAAAGGATTGAAGGCTGAAAAAAGAATAAAGCCTCCTAGAATGCCAAAAAGTAAGGCGCGATGACGCAACAAAATTATTAAGTCATTCCCGGCAAGGGTAACGGCATACGCGGACTCTATCTTTTGACCGGAGATAACGCCGACTACAGGGATAATATTTATCAGCCCTACCACCACTAGGCAGAAGGTAATCCACTTTTCCATTGCAAGCTCCTATTCGTCCAGCTCACGCCATCAACGCAGTGAGCGTCCGGCGGGTATATGAGTCACTTGTTAAGCCATTTAACTTAAATATACCAAAATCATAAAAGAACATAAGCCAACAAGTGATGTTATTAAAGTAAGGCGTTTAATTTTGGGGGTTTGCCACGCCATAATAAAACCCGAAACAAGTAAAGCGAGGATGGAAACGGCAAATACCGCAGCATAAACTTTAAAAGCTATGCCTCCCTTAGCTTTGTGGAGCTGAACTAAATTTCTGTACCAACTCGTATTTTTGACGGTGAGTTTGGCAATCAGCTCATTATCCGTTGGCTCTAAAATCACGTCTTTAGAGGATCCCGTCCACTCAAGGAGAAAATGATTACCATAAACCTTGAGCTTTGGCTCGCCCTCAGGGTAACTCGTGGCTAGGTTCTTGAGTTCTAATTGAGCAAGAGTTGTTAGCTCACTAGCATCCGACTGAATGGGCTTACTGAGTTGTATTTCATATACATCGTCAGTGTAGCTGCCTTTTACATTCCAAGTGTATAAAGCGCCCGTAACCATGAACATGGTCGCAACAGGCAATATAAAAGCCGCCAGCAACGCGTGGAATTTCATCAGTTTCATTCTGTTCATCATTCATCTTCTCATGTGTCAGGTTCAATTTTTGTCAAACAGCTAGTTGTAACAGCTTAGGCAATATATCACTCTGACCTTACAGGATGACCTTCATTGTGGCCTGAAAAACTATAGGGGATTCAAAAAAATCTGGACTCCAGTCGCCCAGATGATGTTTCTAGTACTGATTATCTCGATTTGGGGCACCAAACCCATTCACGGCAAACACGCAGTGGTCGATGCGGGTGGCACGCATTAATAAAATGCTAGGCATTAACAATCAGAAAATCAGAGTAAGCGTATTTTTTAAACCCGTATAAAACAAAAAGTCGCGGCATAAAATATGCCACGACTTTTTAGTAATGTAAGACGAAATAAAAATTAGATTTATTTTTAAAAGCAGTACTTACCCGCCGCTTTTAGCGCTAACCCGCGCAAATCAATGAATACCGACACTTCTCATAGATAAAGCCTTGCCCCGCGAGGTCCTGGCCAGACAAAAACAGGTATCGGCATCGACTGCCTAGGAGGTCCAAGTGTCTGACCATTAGTAATATCCTTACCCCACCCGCGCGCCGCTCCCTCGACATCTACGTTTCTATCTAACGAAGTTGGATGAAACTTTCTCCATCATTATTGAAAACCGACCATTTGGTCTGTACCCTGCTCGCAAGTTACAATCCACTTTTCCCGGGGTACACATGCAAAAGCTGCTCGATCGCCTTAATGATCTTTTTGAGCAAGTTCCAACGGCCGTCAGACCATATCGCTGGCTTATTACGCTTGTCTTTGTGGGCATATCTATATTGATGGCGACCGGCATTAACAAGCATTTCACCATCAATATGGCACCGGAAGCATGGTACCCAAAAGGCGCCGATACCATTGTCATTCGCGACGCCTACCGGCGCTTATTCGGCAGCGACGACAATGTTTATATCGTCTACCAACCCAAATCGGGCGATGTTTTTTCCGAACAGGCCTTACGCGATATTGCAGAGCTTCATCAAGACCTGGAAGACGCTAGCCTCCAAGCAGAGCCCAATGAATTATCGCGCATCGTTAAAATTGATAGCCTGTACAACGCGCGCTACCAGATTTCCGACGGCGACACGCTGATCTCCAAAAAACTCATTGGTGCAGATTTTCCCAACAGCGCTGAGGCGCGCGAGCAGCGCCGCGCCATTGCGATCACGCAAGATAGTTTTTCGCGGATGTTTTTCTCCAATGACTTCCGTTACGGCGGTATCAGCTTAAAAACCAACATCGGCGCTGTCCCTAAGCAAACTCTCGTCACGGATAACACCCAAAGCAACGATCTACTGCAGGACGATGCCTTCGGCTTTGGCCTGGAAATCGACTCCCCGCTGGAGGTCGAAGCCAACGCAGAAACCAACGACGTGGAATTTGTCGGCGTTCAGCTAGACGAATACATGCATTTCATGGCCGCGCTTCGCGAGGTTATCGACCAGGATAAATACTCAAATTTCGATTTTTATCTGGTCGGCAACTCCGTCACCATGGAATTCATCATGAACGGCGTCTTCGAAGCGGCCGGTTTAATACTGATGATGGTCTTGCTCATTGTCATATTACTTTGGGCCCTGTTCCGCTCATTAAGCGCGGTGCTTTGGTCTCTGCTGGTTGTGATATTCGCTGGCTTTTGGGCTATCGGCGCAGGCGCGTGGCTAGGTGTCAGCTACACCACCATGATGACGCTAACGGTCATGCTGGTATTAGCTGTAGGCATCGCTAGCTGCGTTCACATCTTGAGCGCCTATACGCTATTTTGCCGCCAGGGCGCTGACCACCAACGCGCCATGACAAAAGCCTATCGCAAAACCGGCTTACCTATTCTACTCACTTCGCTAACGACAGCCGTTGGCATGTTGTCGTTAACACTAACCGATATGCCGGTAATACAAGTCTTTGGCGCCACATCCGCCATGGCCGTCATATTTTCGTTTATTTTACTTTTCACGATCCTACCTTGCGCACTGGACTTGTGGCACCCAAAGCTACGCGGCTCACAACAGACCAAGCAGCAAGGCAAAAAACCACTAATTGACTTGCAGCCACTGATGATATGGATTGGCGACTTTACCGAGCGCAGAAGCAAAACCATTGTCATCAGCTATCTCGTCATTTTTATCGCCATGTGTATTGGCGCGATGAGTCTAAAAATCGACTCCAACTCCGCCATGATGGCTAGAGAAGATACTCCGTTACGACAGTCCTTAAAAATAGTAGACGAAGAAATGATGGGGGGTATGAGCTTAGAAGTGCTTACCCGTTTTGGCAGTGCAGACGCCTTAAAAGACCCACGAGTGCTGAAGGCCGCCGATGAACTACAACAGCACATTGCCGCCAACTATGCCGACAAAGTCATCAAAACCTTTTCACTGGCTAACGTGGTAAAAGACACCAACAGCGTACTTAACAATAGCGACGAGCAGTATCGAGTCATACCAGACGATCCACGTCTAACAGCGCAGCTGTTATATATGTTCAACAATGCCAATCCGACCGATCGACGGGAAACAGTCAACGACGATTACAGCAGCAGCCATATCACTATTATGTTGCGCAATGGCGGCACCTACGAATACACCGCATTTTTCAAAGAACTTAAACAAGACATGGTGCGGATATACGAACCACTGCGGGCCGACTACCCAAATATGCGCATCGAGCTTACCGGCACCTTCAATTTGGCAGTGGAGCTAATGGACCATATTGCCTGGACTCAGTTAAAGAGTTTTAGCTTTGTGTTAATCATTATCACCGTGCTCATGATCATAAGCTTAGGGTCTCCCCAAGCCGGTGCCATCTCGATGATTCCCAATATCTTACCAGGGATTGTCACCTTCGGCTTAATGGGCTGGTTAGGCATTCCGCTAGACGGCGACACCTTGATTGTTGCCCCTATTATCATCGGCATTGCCGTAGACGACACTATTCACTTCCTGACCCACTATCGGGCGTCATGGATAGAACACGGCGACGTCGGTATCGCGGTACGCCAAACCCTTAGCGAAGTCGGTCAAGCGGTTGCCTTTACCAGCCTTGTCCTGGGGCTTGGCTTTGCCATTCTTATTTTTGCCAGTTACCTCGGGCTCGCCAAGCCCGGCTTGTTTGGCTCATTAGCTATTTTGGTAGCGCTGCTATCAGACTTACTTTTCCTACCGGCACTGATGCACTGGCTAAAACCCAATATGGGTAGAGATAAAGTCCTTAAGCTGGCAAATGAGCAAGCAGCAACGAGCTAAATTCGTAAAGACAAAGCCACAATACACTCACGCTGGAATAACGAATAAACAGGTGAAAACATGAAGAAATTAGCACTATTAAGCACTGCCGCGAGCATCGCTTTACTGAACTTAGCGCTGAATAGCGCCGCGCTAGCCAACGAGGATAACGCCCAGCTCATCATGGAAAAAATGGACGAGCAACAGCGCCTGGTTTCCGACGGTAGCCTCACTCGCTCACAATTATCTACCTGTAAATTCGGGCAGAAAGATAAACAGATCAACTGTGTTGAAACACCGCGTGTAAAAGTACTCGAGTCGGTTTCAAAGCAGTACGGCCCCGATAAGAAAGATAGCAAGGGCGTCTCTATTTTACTTGAACCCGCCAGTGAGCGCGGCATCGGCATGCTGACTTACAACTACGACGATCCCGGTCGTGACACCGAATCCTGGCTCTATCTATCGGCACTGGGTAAGGTAAAACGCATGGCCAGCGGCACCGGTGAAGACAGCGAGCCAGTTTCCGTATTCGGTTCAGAGTTCACCACCGAAGATATGGAAAGCGGTAACACTAACGAATACGATTACAAAATCTTACAGCAAGGTCCCTTCGGTGATCGCCAAGTGTGGGTAATAGAGGCCATACCCAAACCCGTGCGCGCGGTAAAAACAGAATACAGCAAGCTACTCTATTGGGTAGACAAAGAACGCTACACCTTGCTCAAGGCCCAGACCTATGACAAGCGCGGCAAGCCCTATAAGCAACTCACATTTAAAAACATAGAAAAAATTAATGACCTGTGGATTGCTCGCGATGTGACATTGATAAATCTACAATCACAGCGACTATCAAATATGAAAACCGAGGCAATCACGACCAATGTCGCCGTCGAAGACGAGTTTCTTACTCAGCGCACGCTGACCGACTTTGCTTACCGTGAAAAAACCCTGGAAGCACTGCGTAAGTATTTCCAATAATGAAATACAGAAACCGTATTTTAGCGCTGGGTTTTTGCTGTGCTAGCACACTCGTCGCCGCCAGTGATGATTTATTAGCTACCGATGATTTTGCATTTGATACCAGTGAAATAGAAGTATCAAAGCCGCATTGGACGGATGGTTTCAAAACCACCTTGGAACACAGCCACACCCAAATTCCCGCCGAACCGAGCCGCGAGCAAAGCAGTGTGCGGCTGGAGTACGAAAGCAATATCGCCGATGGTTGGTATGCAAAACTGGATACGCGCTACCGCTACTTTTGGGACAAAGACGACCTTGCCGAAGCCCGTGGCGATGCCTATGGCCGCAACAAATTACAGCGCGCCTGGCTGCAATATAGTCGAGGCGCCTGCACCGCCACCGCAGGCAGACAAACCTTAATCTGGGGAACCGTCGAAGGCACCTTTGTCACCGATATTGTCACCCCCTTCGACTACACCGAACAGTTGCTAACAGACTACGGCAATGTGCGTTTAGCCCAAGATATGCTGGTTGGTGAATGTTTTGTTGCGAATACGCAAATACAAGCGTTTTACACCCCAGAAGCCGAAACCGATATCTTTCAACACCACCCCTTCAGCTTCACCATAGCGCCAACCGTACCCGCTATTCATCTCGACCAAGACGCAAAGGAAGAATGGGGATTGCGTTACAAATGGCAGGGCGGACGCTACGATATAAGCCTGATGTATGCCCAGCTCTACGACAATGCGGCAACGCCTGTCATTAACAATAATAGCGGCAGCACGCTTAATGACGATGACGCAAACTACCTGCCAGAAATTATCGCGTCGCTGATGAGCACCGGAAGTCTGCCCCCAGGTATCAGTGTCGAAGCAGAACTCGCTAAGTTCGACCTCGTAGGTGTCGCCAGTACCATCGCAGTCGGTCGACTGCTGCTTAAGGCCGAAGCCGCTTTCCGAGACAATCAATTACTGCGGTTTAGTCCGGAGCGAACCGAGCGCTACGATGCAGCCTTAGGTTTTGAATACACCACCAGCGACAACCATATATTCAATGGCGGTGTGTGGGCGACGCACCTTAAAAACGATAAACTCGAACAAAGAGATATTCAGGTCATTACCATGGGTTGGCGCCACAGCTATTTAAATGACAACCTCGTGATGAGCGTGCTGGGAAACTGGGCGTCAAACCCCCGCTTTGCCACCGCGACGATACTGGCCGAGTACCAATGGAGTGATTATTGGAGCAGCGCTTTTGCGCTAAGCCTCGCCGACTTGGACGAGTCAAGCAAAGACCTTCCTGTTGCTTCCGCTGAAAAAGCCGCGACATTAAGTATTAAATATGAATTCTGACGAACGTAGACAAAAAATTGTCATTGCCGCCATCGAGGTCTTACAGGAAAAAGGCGTCGCGGCCAGTCGCATGAACGATTTTGTCAGCGCCTCGGGCTTGAGCAAAGGCGGTGTTTACCACCATTTCGATAGCAAAGAAAACCTGTTGATAGGCGTGCTCGAACATCTCATGGGCAACGTCCTTGATCCAGTCAATATGCAAATTGACGCGAATGAATCTGCCTGCCTGCAACTTCAGAGGATGATCATCAGCCGGGAAGATGTGATAGCGGAAATGAGTGCTTACAATCAAATTTTTCTAGATTTTTTTGTCCAAGCCCGATCATTTCCCATTTTCAAAGAACGCATTAATTCACAATACGCTATTGCCCACACTCACATTGCAAACCTAATTCGGCTGGGCATCAAACAGGGCGAATTTAAGCAAGACACCGATGCAGATGGCATCGCCGCAGGTCTGCGGGGGGTTTTCGATGGCATCGGTATCGCATTGTCCATCGCACCGGAGAAAATCAATTTTCCTCACTCTGCCATTCAAAGTGCGCTGGCATTAATACGCGGAATTACTAAATAGCGACGCACCGATACTTACTTAGCCGCGACCACCCATTTGTATCCAGCGCTCTTCAGTCATCCATGTATATTCCAAATAATGTCCAAGCAAGGCGCGAGCATCCAGGTAGATAAATTTGAGCGCGTCACTGCCACCCTCTAGTACAACTGGGAATGGCTGTTGATCTACCCGCTGACGAAATTCATCCCAATCATTTACTCGCATGCAAATGTGATGAAATTGCGGCCGACCATCATCTTGCAGTGCATCCACATACAATTCGACATCACCACCAATCGGTTGAATGATCTCGTATTGCAAATCATTAACCCACAGTACGAATACTGCCTTGACCTTTTGGCGTCCAGACATCGACCGTCACTTCAGTCTGGATAAGTTTACGAATGTTAGAACAGGCCTGAACCTCGGCTATCGCCTGGTCAATATTTCGCGTCACATAGGCATTTTGAAAGTGTTTTCCTTCTAACATTGAAGTCCTTCGCTTTTAAATATTTACAGGCAGTGTATTTTTTTAAAGACGCCGTTTTGCTAAGCGTCTAAGCTCTGGTCGACGCACTATACTACTACCGGTCATAGGCAATTCGATTTTGCTAAAAAAAACAAGACCTGCCTTGCAAGCTCGCAACTAGCCAGAAAATCATTATCGTAGAACCGTAATTCTTTTTTTATGCGCTTCACGGTTTATGGTTTGCGAGGTTAGATGAGAGGCAAAGCTTAGTAAAAAGAGCGAACGGTGAGAAATCCCAAACACCTAGTTCAGCGACGTTTAACTGGATGCCTATTATTGAGAACGCAAAATGGGATGCGGTTCAAACCTGTGTTGCGATGGACTGCTGATAAGCTGCGAGAGTAATGGTGTTGGAGCGAGGGCGCCTAGCCCGAGGTCGGCTACTTTACGAGAAGCCCACCAATCATCTGTGTCACGACCTCTATAGCTTCAGCTCGCACTTTGTCGGAGTTGCCGGACCGCCCTGCTGTGATCGCGGCGTCGGTCAACGTTGCATGGATCACACTACTCACCAGCCCTGCATTGTTGGTCTTGAGCATGTCTGCGGCGATAAGTGCCTCAACGCTGTCACGTACAATTGCGAGAGTATTTTTCTCCTCGATTTCGCGCCAACGTGTCCAGCCCAGAACGCCGATAACTTCGTGAAGCGGAACCAGCGGCAACGCGGTTAGACGACTGAAATCGAAAAATGCCTCGCACTGAGCAAGCACGCGTTTCCAGACATCGCTTTCCTCGGCGCTGGCATTTGAAACTAAGCGCGTGAGCTCTACGCACTGCTGCTCGAATATCGCCGCATAAATCTCAGTCTTGTTACTGAAGTGATGGTAGATAGCCCCCTTGGTCAGCCGTGCTTCACCGGCGATTTGATCAAGCGAAGTGGCTTGAAAGCCATGCAACGTAAACAGACGGCGCGCCTCTTTCATTAAGGCTGCCCGTGTCTGCGCGGCATATTCTTGACGTCTACTTGTATTTGACATACTGATAGAATACAGCATACTTCAGGTATGTGAAATTTTAATCCGGTAAAAAACATGAACAATCAAGCACCCGCGGACGAAGACGTCCAACTGAAATGCGAAGACGGCACGTATCTTGACGCCAACATATCACGGCCGGCTGCGGGTATGCCGTTACACGGCAGCGTTGTTATTGCCGGTGCTTTAGGCGTGCCGCGACGCTTTTATCAGGCACTTGCTAATTTTCTTAGCTCAAACGGATATGCGGTTTTACGCTTTGACTATCGGGGGATCGAGGGCTCCGGACCGAGTCAACGCGGTCGAGATGTCCGGCTGTATGACTGGGGGCGATACGACATTGATGCGGCCCTGGCCGCCGGCCAGAAGTTGAGTTCTGATCGACATTTCATGATTGGCCACAGTTGTGGTGGGCAATTACTCGGACTGGCCCCGAGTGCCGCTCACCTTGACGGTGCGATTTTTGTAGCTTCAACTTTAGCTAATCCGGACTTGTATCCAGCGCCGGCCCGCTATGGGCTGCGCATGATGTGGAATGCAATCATCCCGCTAGTTTCATTCGGGAGAGACAGGTTTCCCGCTCGCCGCCTAGGGTTTTCGAACGTCGACATACCCTCCGGAGTCATGAGCGAGTGGGCTCGCTGGGCGCGAGGGGATGCTTATCTATTTTCGCAGCGATTTGGCTTAGATTTATCTAGATATAGCGCGCTCAATATTCCGCTGCTTTCGTTTAGCTTTGAAGACGACGGCTATGCTTCAGTGGCTGCGATTAGCGGTTTACTCGACAAATTCCCCGCCTGTGTAGTGGAAAATAGATACTTTGCTAGGGGTGAACTGCCTATTGGAAAAATTGGCCATTTTGGTTTTTTTCGCGACAAAGCTAAAGAGACCCTGTGGCAACAAACATTGGATTGGTTATGGCTAGAATCCAACCCGCAGAAGGTCGTTGCAGCGCATGAAAACGCAAGCACGCCATCGGCCGACCAAACCCCATAAGATTGTTAAGATTAATGATACGTAGATAAATGCTAGGCTCGTTTGGATCTGGCACAGATTTACTGCTCGTACTTGGCGCTAAAGCCAGTCGAATTTAATGATTAAAACAGCGTTCGTCTTCTGATGATTGACCTCGTCATCATCAGAAACCCTGCAGCGTACAATCGACCCTCAAATCTAATACTAAGTAAAAAGGCATCGTCGAAGCCAACTACCGCTTTTTTAATCCTGAAATTTACACGCTATTCGTCATAAGCCAAATATCCCACTGAACATATTTGCGTCGCCCACGAGGCTTGCGCTATGTCACAAGACACGGAATACAACCTGTCGCACCTGCCTATACCACATCCAACTCACATAAATGAACGTATTGACTAAATAGTCAACTAAACCATATCCCCCGAGGAGAGACTCATGAAACGAATGATCCCCGCACTGCTGCTCGCCGGCGTGGCCGGCACTAGCTGGGCCCAGATTCCACTTGGCTCACTCGGCAGCGCCCTCAGCCCGAATATCTTGCTCAGCAGCTTTAACAATATTGACGATGCGACAAATGCGCTTGTTAGCGGAGATGGCTATCGAGGGGATGGCATGCGGGGAGCCGCACTGGCTGCGCTAAATCCCGAGGGCACAGAAGGTGGCAATGTGACCCAGGGCTTCAACAACGGAAACCCCGCACTTCAGGGCTTTGCAGTGAAATTAGCCAATGGCACTCCCGTCTCGCCTCTAGCTGACGCGTATGTAATGGGTACCGACATGGTTTACGATATTCTGCTCCCGGCCTATCTGCAGATGGACGGCCCGACCGCTATGCTGGTCGCAGCGGGTGAACCGCTCACCCGTCCGCTTTACGACGCGCTAATGGGCGCCATGTTCAGCATTGACTTGAACTTCGAAGGGAGCGGCCTGCCAAGCCTAGGTACGGGAAGCCCACTTGACGGACTACCGCAGTAGCTCCGCGAGCTGACTAGTGGTGCGCTGACTTCCAGCCGCCCTTGTCAAACTGCATCTAAACCGCTTATCGGCAAGCCACATTTTCGCCAAGTGGCGACCAATCTCCATACCCAAGGGTTCACCCAATTCGGTCCAGATGGCTTACTCCAAACCACCCATACACATGTACTTCACCACTTGGTATTCATCAATACCGTAGTGTGAACCTTCGCGGCCAAAGCCCGACTGTTTTACACCACCAAACGGCGCTACTTCATTCGAGATCAAGCCGGTATTGATCCCGACCATACCGTATTCCAAAGCCTCGGCGACTTTCCAAACGCGGCCAATATCGCGGCTGTAGAAATAGCTGGCCAAACCGAACTCGGTATCGTTGGCTAGCTTGATGACTTCCTCATCGCTGTGAAAACGCAATACCGGTGCCACTGGCCCGAAGGTCTCCTCGTGGGCGATACACATTTCTTGGTTTACATCAGCCAACACCGTCGGCTGGAAGAAATTGCCGCCCAGAGCGTGCCGTTGCCCGCCGCTTAATATTCTCGCACCCAAGCCCACCGCATTTTCTATATGCTGCTCAACTTTTAACACAGCACCTTCGTCAATTAATGGCCCCTGTGAGACACCCTCATCAACCCCGTTTCCGACTTTTAACCCATCTACTGCCTTCGCCAGTTTTTCGGTAAACGCGTCATAGACTTTATCGTGAACATATAGGCGATTCGTGCACACGCAGGTCTGGCCCGTGTTACGAAATTTGGAGATCATGGCGCCTTCCACTGCGGCATCCAGATCGGCATCCTCAAACACGATAAATGGCGCATTGCCACCCAACTCCAGTGACAGTTTCTTTAACGTAGGGGCACACTGCTCCATGAGTTTCCGCCCGACTTCGGTCGAGCCGGTAAACGACAATTTCCTCACCTTCATACTGTTAGTAAATTCCGCACCGATAACCCGCGACTTACCGGTCAGGATATTGAGTACGCCGGCGGGAATACCCGCCTCTTCCGCCAATACAGCCAAAGCCAAAGCGGTAAACGGTGTCGCATCAGCGGGCCTAACCAGCATCGTGCAGCCCGCCGCCAGTGCCGGCGCCGCCTTTCTGGTGATCATTGCCGCTGGGAAGTTCCACGGGGTAATCGCTGCGCACACACCGACGGGTTCTTTAACCACGATTAAGCGTTTGTCATTTGCAGGACTCGGAATCACATCACCGTAGGTGCGCTTGGCTTCTTCGGAAAACCATTCGATAAACGAGGCCGCGTATTGAACCTCACCCCGCGCTTCGGCAAGGGGTTTACCCTGCTCGGCGGTCATAATTTGGGCAATATCTTCAGCGTTGTCTTGAATCAAATTAAACCAGCGACGCAAATACGCAGAGCGCTCTTTAGCTGGCAATTTGCGCCACGGCCCCCAGGCGGCATTTGCGGCATCTATCGCATCGCGAGTTTCAAGGTCGCTAAGGCGCGGAATGGTGCCAAGCAATTCGCCATTGGCGGGGTTATAAACTTCAGTTGTTTCTCCGGAGGCAGCGTCCAGCCACTGACCATTTACAAAAGCTTGCTGCCGAAATAATTCAGGTCTACTCAGAGATAACATAATTTCAATCCGATTAAGATTCGCAATGGGTTGACGGCGCACTGCCAGTCAAAAAGTGTGTGTGGTAAATACAAACAAGGAGCCTATCTCAGGCTCCTTGCTGTTGTAAACTGCAGCAGTCGATTCTATTCAAAAGCAAACCGACTATTATCCCGCACACTACGCCGCCGGAGGGGCGCCCAGATAGCGGTCTAATTCCAAATGCATATTAATGATCATTTTTTCATGATGAGAGGCAAACCAAACTTGCTTACACCCGACGCGCTGCTACCCCTCACAATCCTACCCACCTTCGCCACTTTTTATACCGACCCACTCAACAGTACCCACCCAGAAGCATCTCCGCTGTATATGGATTACGCTGGCCTACCACCATTATTTTTTATAACCAGCAAAGAAGACACGCTAATGAATGACACCACTATGATTGCCGAGCGCACTACGAAACTGGCGCGCATACCACCTACCATATTTGGCCAACGCCACCGCACGCCCTCCCCGTTTCTAAGCGTTTCTTTCTGGAGACACGTACGTCGATCAAAGATATGATTCTATTTTCAAAAACCCACTACAAAGAGCTAGATGCTAGATCTACATCGCTAGCGACATCAAAAATACTAGCGAGCGGGAATCAAGACCACATAAACAGATAAAAACTACAAATCATCTTTAAGCATTTTGATCAGATTTGGATAGTGTTTAGGTTTCAATACACCATTCAAGGTAAGCCGCAACATCTCACGGGAAAAACGCTTTGTCATCGCCGTTCTTTCCTTCTTGGTTTTCGCGTGGGCATTCACCCACACTGGCCACAAGAAATTACCCGCCAACATCAACACCGCAAGCGCTTCTGAATCCACATCGTCGTGACCGTATTCGCCGGCAACCAACGCCTCTATACCCTGCTTATAACGCGCGAAAAATTTATCACCCGATGGGTTCTTTGATGACAGCATTTCAAACAGCCAAATGCGCCCCAACTCAGGGTTTTCTACCGCGAAATTAACCATGCGCTCCATGATTTCAAATACCGGCTGCTCTCGCGCAGGCACTACTTTCTCATTAGAAACCTGCTTGTCGCGAGCGGCAAACGCACCTTCCGACAGCAACTGATCTGCAACCCAGTCAGCGGTTGCATGTAACAAATCTTCGCGGGTATGGAAATGTTGGTATGCAGTACCGCGGTTAACACCTGCTAAATTTGCCACCCTAGAGACACTCAAACCCTCTGGACCGTCCTCTGACAGTACAGTGCGCGCCGCCGTTAGAATAGCGTCTCTGGTTGCCTCGGGGTTGCGAACCCGACGCCTTTCTCCTGTTGCTTTTGTTGCCATACTAATCACCCATGTTGTTAAGCTAATTGTAGCGATTATAGTTAACTAGCATCATGATGTATATTTTCTAGACGCCCAGCATTTCACTTTTACATGGTCTCTGAAACCATAAACTAGTGCACATATCGACACACAAACCTTTTTTACTATCGAACCGAATTTTTATTTACTATTTGCGGAACGCCGACGCAACAACTTTTTTCGAACTTTCCGATAGGGGGGGGTCTGTCTCTTATACACATCTGA